>ERZ1643247.23-NODE-23-length-218463-cov-38.576742_pt1 | contig 218463 bp, 193 predicted proteins | sample MGYA00579264_ERZ1643247 | MGnify/ENA primary metagenome ERZ1643247 (study PRJEB29033, sample SAMEA4952262) | chicken gut metagenome | biome: Broiler Chicken; feature: Gastrointestinal Tract; material: Caecum | place: Ireland | collected 2018 | study: Broiler... | reverse complement strand
AAACTTGCTGCTTTCTTTGAATCTCTCGCTGTACAAGATGTTTGACAAACCTACATTACGGGAAAAAATCCGCCGCAGCGGGTCAAATGCGGGTGTCCAGAAGCTGAACGTACCGGTCGTGGAACTGCTGGTAGGTGCCCTTGTCCAGTTCTTCCCGGATCCTCTCCATCAGGTGGTTGTAGAAGTAGAGGTTGTGCATCACGGCCAGGCGCATCCCCAGCAGCTCGTCGGCCTTCTGCAGGTGGCGGATGTAGGCACGGCTGAAGTTGCGGCAGACCGGGCAGTTACACTCCGGGTCGATGGGGCGCTCGTCCCGCTCGTATTTCAGATTCTTGATGTTGATGATGCCCTGCCAGGTAAACAGATGGCCGTGGCGGGCATTGCGGCTGGGCATCACGCAGTCGAACAGATCGACCCCGCGGTATACCCCCTCAATGATGTTGCCCGGCGTGCCCACCCCCATCAGATAGCGGATCTTCTCCTTGGGGGCGTAGGGCTCCACCGCCGAAATGATGTCGTACATCACCTCGGCCGGTTCCCCCACCGCCAGGCCGCCGATGGCGTATCCATCCAGGTCGTACCCGGCGATCTGCTTCATGTGCTCCACCCGCAGATCCCGGTAGGTACAGCCCTGGTTGATGCCGAACAGCAGCTGGTCGGGGTTTACAGCCTTCCCTTCCTGCTTGAGGCGGTTCAGTTCGGTTTTGCAGCGCAGCAGCCAGCGGGAAGTCCGGGCGCAGCTGTCTGCGGCGTAGGAATATTCGGCCGGATTCTCCACGCACTCATCAAAAGCCATGGCGATGGTGGAGCCCAGGTTTGCCTGGATCTGCATGCTCTGTTCCGGCCCCATGAAGATCTTGTGCCCGTCCAGATGGGAGTGGAAGGTGACCCCTTCCTCGGTGATGTTGCGCAGTTTGGCCAGGCTGAAAACCTGGAACCCGCCGCTGTCGGTCAGGATCGGACCGTCCCAACGGGTGAAGCGGTGCAGCCCGCCCATGGCGGCAACAGTCTCGTCGCCCGGGCGCAGATGCAGGTGGTAGGTGTTGCAGAGCATCACCTGGGCGCGGATCTCTTTGAGGTCGAACGCCGACAGACCGCCCTTGATGGCGCCGGCGGTGGCCACATTCATGAAGGCGGGCGTCTGAACGGTTCCGTGTACGGTGGTAAATTCGCCGCGGCGGGCGGCACCTTGCTGGTGCAACAGGCGGTACGGCATAGTTGGCTCCTTTTTCCATGGATTTCGGGGCGTTTTGTCTGGCGCTGCCCCGATTGCTTGCGGCTTGGCACGCAAAATCAGCGGCGCCGGAAGCCCGACACCGCCGATGCAATGAACGTAACGACTTTAGCTATTATATCGCGTTGCGGCGCGGCTTGTCAACAAGGCTGGCAGCAAAAGTCCCCCGGCGCAGCCACACCGGGGGACGATTCAGTTCAAACGCAGCAGACGAAGGGACGAATTACTTGAAGTAACGGTCCAGCAGGCCCTGCATGCCGCGGCCATGGCGGGCTTCGTCCTTCGCCATCTCATGAACGGTGTCATGGATCGCATCCAGGTTCAGCTCCTTGGCCTTCTTGGCCAGGTCCATCTTGCCGGCGCAGGCGCCGCACTCGGCATCCACACGCATCTGCAGGTTCTTCTTGGTGCTGTCGGTCAGCACTTCGCCCAGCAGTTCAGCAAACTTGGAGGCGTGCTCGGCTTCCTCAAACGCATAGCGCTTCCAGGCTTCCGCGATCTCGGGGTAGCCTTCACGGTCAGCCACGCGGCTCATGGCCAGGTACATGCCGACCTCGCTGCATTCGCCGTTGAAGTTCTCACGCAGGCCCTGGATAATGTCTTCCGGAGCGTCCTTCGCAATGCCGACCACATGCTCGGTGACGTAGGTGTTGTCCTTCTTTTCGATGAACTTGGAAGCGGGAGCCTTGCAGACCGGGCAGAACTCAGGGATGCTGCCTTCCGCAATGTAGCCGCAGACGGTGCAAACATACTTAGCCATTTGTAATACCTCCGAATCAGAATGAGTTTTGTCATATTCTAAGACACATTCCTGTGCCATGACACAATGATAGCATAGTATTCCCATAAAGTCAAGGGATGAACAGAGAATGTTTAAGATTTTATCTTAAAAATGAATTCGACTTTCCCGCTGCCCCGCCAGCCCGGTTTTTCCAAGCGCCGGGAAGACGGCCCGGGAAACGCCCCAGGTCAAAGACCCGACCGCCACCCCGGCGGCCAGAAGGACCGGCGCGTAGCTCAGCGCCATACGGTCGGACAAAAGAACGGCGGCGCCGCACAGCTGGCCGACATTGTGCGCCAGTGCCCCGCTGACAGAAAAGATATAGCCGGTGACCGAAAAGGGCAGAACCAGCAGCAGGCACAAAACGCCCCAGGAAACCAGCCCGCCGCACAAAGACAGAAAACCGGCCGAAACCCCGCGGGTCAGCAGCGCGAAAAGGGCCTTGAGCAGAACCAGCACCAGGGCCTGTCTTTTGGACAAATACAACAATGCGTACATGACGACGATGTTGGAAAGCCCCAGTTTCATGGCCGGCATCAGACCCAGCAGCGGCGTCAGGCAGGATTCACAAAACGAGAGGGCGATGGCCAGGGCGAACAACATCCCCAGCCGGGCGGCATTTTTTGCTTTCTCGCTGCGCATAGTTTTGTTTCCTCATACCTTCGTATAATTAAAGTATACGGCCCGCCCAGGGCTTTGTCAAGCCCAATCGACGGGGACCGCGGGGCGGCGGGCGTCCGGGATGCCGCCATGGAAATTTTACATTCTTCGGGCGTTTTCCCGCTTCCTCCCCTCTTGAAAAAAGGGGGCAAATGGTGTATCTTATAAGAGTATTCCTTTTTGCGAAAATTGCAGGCGCCCTGTATGGGGGTAATGCCTGCATCGCCATACTATCAACGAACGATACAATCCATGCAAAGGAGAACTTTCCATGAAAAAGATGCTCTCGATTCTGTGTGTGGCCGGGCTGGCGCTGACTCTGCTGGCTGGCTGCGGTAACTCGTCCTCTTCTTCCAGCGCTGCCAGCTCGGAAGACACCTCTGCCGTTTCCAGCGAAGCGGCCGGCTCGGAGGCGGCTTCTTCGGAGGCGGCTTCCTCCGAAGACACCGCGGCCGCCCAGGAAGCGGACACCGAAAAGCTGTCCGCCATCGTTTCAGAGATCGAAGCGGTCAACGAAGTGCCCAACTCGATCCCGCTGGAAGAGTTTGCGCTGGAAAACGACCTGGGCCTGACGATGGACAACATCCTCGGCTGGGCCGGCGATGTGACCAACAACCAGGCGGATTGCGCCCTGGTGCTGGCCGTCCAGGCCAAGAGCGGCATGGCGGATGCCGTGAAGACCGAACTGGAAGCGTATAAGGAGGCCATCAGCAGCAACCTGTACGCCGAATTTGCGGACAAGGTTGCCAAGGCTCAGGATTCCCGGATCGTTGTGAGCGGTGATTATGTGGTCATGGTCATCGCCGGCGTGGATGGTCCCGACTATTCCGAGATCGATTCGGCCATCGAAAGCGCTCTGGCCTGACACGAGCATAATCTGAAAATTGATCACGGCAGGCCGCTGCCCGCCGCGCTTTGATTTGAATGCTGCCGTTTCAGGCGGCAGGCGGCGCGGTCGGGGCACGGCCTGTTCGTTTTTTCCGCAAAGAGATGCAAGAGTGAGGAGGAACCCGGCATGGTCTTCAACAGTGTGGTATTCTTGTTCTGCTTTTTGCCGCTGGCGCTGTTGGTGTACTATCTGGTCCCGGGAAAAGGCAAAAACGCGGTGCTGCTGCTGGAAAGCCTGATTTTCTACTGCTGGACCGGGATCACCTGGCTACCGCTGATCGCCGTCCTGATCGCGGTGAATTACCTGGCCGGGCTGTTTCTGGGGCGGCGCAAGGGCGGCGGCAGGAAGCTGGTCCTGGTTCTGGCCGTTGTTGTGAGTGCGGCCGCCCTGATTTTCTTCAAGTACACAAATTTCCTGATCGACACCCTCAACCAGATCGCCGGACTGGGCCTTTCTTCCCTGAGTTTTCTGTCCGTCCTGCCCTTGGGGATCAGCTATTACATCTTCAAACTCATCAGCTATGTGGCCGATGTGTACACCCGCAAGACCGAGCCGGAAAAAAACCTGATTGATTTTTCCGCCTACGTCCTCTTTTTCCCGCAACTTATCGTCGGGCCGATCGTGCGGTACCGGGATATGGCGCAGACCCTGCACACCGGCAAGGGCCGCTGCACGCTGCAGAAAGCGGAGGACGGTGCGATCCAGTTTGTGTTCGGCCTGGCCAAAAAGGTGATCCTGGCGGACTCCATCGGGATGCTGTGGCAGGACATCATCGCACCGGACGGAGGCATCGGGCTGGCCAACGCCTCCACCCCGCTGGCCTGGCTGGGCATCCTTGCCTATTCACTGCAGCTGTATTTCGACTTTGCCGGCTATTCGGAGATGAGCAACGGGCTGAGCCGGATGATGGGCTTTGAATGTCCGGCCAACTTCAACCTGCCCTACATGGCCACCAGCATCACCGACTTCTGGCGCCGGTGGCACATCTCGCTGTCCATGTGGTTCCGCGACTATGTGTACATCCCCTTGGGGGGCAACCGCTGCAGCAAGGGCCGGCAGATCCTGAACATGCTGGTCGTCTGGGCGCTGACCGGCTTCTGGCATGGCGCCAACTGGAATTTCCTGTGCTGGGGGCTGTACTACTTTGTCCTGCTGGTGATCGAAAAGTATCTGCTGCGCGGCGTGCTGCAAAAAGGCAGGGGCTGGCAGCGGGTCTACACCCTCTTCTTTGTGGTGCTGGGCTGGGGCATCTTTACAGCCAACGCCGCCGGCGCGCCGCTGGGGCTGCTGATGAGCCGGCTTTTCCTGCCCCAGGGCGGCGTCTCACCGCTGTACTTCTTGCGCAATTACGGGGTCCTTTTGCTGCTGGGCTGCCTGTTCTCCACCAGCCTGCCGGGCTGGCTGTGGGAGAAGACCCGCCGCATCCTTCCGCTGCGCCTGCTGCTTTTCGCCGGGGTGATGCTGCTTTCCATCGCGTTTGTTGTGGCTTCCACCGGTTCCACCGCGCTGTATGCCGATTTCTGAGAAAGGAGAAAGCGGATCCATGTCAAACCAGTATGTATACCGCAAGGCCGGGCGGCCCAAACCGTCGCGGCCGGGCGCCGTTCTTCTGCTCTTTGTGATCATTCTGGCCGGGTTGGCCGTGTATGGGATCTTTGCGCCCAAGCGGGAAACCTCGGACCTGGAAAACCGCCGCCTGGCCCAGATGCCTACGTTCAGCGCCGAGGGGCTGCTGGATGGTTCCTGGGCGGAGGACTTTGCCAGCTATCTGCAGGACCAGATGCCCTTCCGGGACGGGTGGATCAACGCCGAAAGCGCGGTGAACAACCTGCTGTTCGGCAAGGTCGAAGAGAGCAACATCCTGCTTGGCAAGGATGGCTGGATGTTCACCCGGCTGTTTACGGTATCTTCCTCCACGCAGGACCAGCTGCAGCGGAACCTGAACGCCGTCACTGAATTCGCCTCCCGCTATCCCGGCCGGGTCACCTTCCTGCTGGCACCTTCCGCCAGCGTGATCTATCCGGAAATGCTGCCGCTGGGGGCCCCGATGGTGGACGAAAACACCATGCTGGATGAGATCTTTGCCACAGTGGGCAGTGCGGCGGAGGTGATCGATCTGCGCCAGACCTTTACCGATGCCAAAGACCAGTATCTCTACTTCAAGACCGACCACCACTGGACACCCCAAGGGGCTTACCTTGCCTATGAACAGTTCTGCCAGCGCAAGGGGCTGACGCCGTTTGACTGCAGCGCCCATGAGTCAGTGACCATCCCGGACTTTTACGGCACCCATTATTCGGCGGCGCGGCGCTGGAACGTCCAGCCGGATTCCATCACCTACTATCCGTTGGACAACCCCATGACCGTCTATCAGATCGACAGCGAAGCCCAGTATACCCCGCTGTATACCGAGCCGATGATCAACACCGAGAAGTTTGCTACCCACGATAAGTACGCCGCCTTCCTGGATGGCAACAACGGGTATTCCGTCATTGAAGGCAACGGCGAGGGCAGCATTCTTGTGGTCAAGGACAGTTACGCCAACTCCTTTGTCCCCTACCTGACCGAGAACTACGCCAAGATCGGCGTGGTGGACCTGCGCAACTTCAATTACGGGCTGGATTCCACCATCGAGGCGGAAGGGTATGACCAGATCCTGGTGCTTTACAACTTCCAGACCTTCATTGCCGACAACCGTGTGGTATACATCAACCGGCCCACCACACTGGAAACCCAGGCGGAATAAAGAAAGCGTGGCCCCATGAAAGCTGTGATCCTATCCTGCAACACCGGCGGCGGGCATAACGCCGCCGCAAAAGCCCTGTGCGAAGCGCTGACCCAAAGCGGGCACGATGCGCAGGTGCTGGACTACCTGGTCCTGGCAGGGGAACGGGTGTCCAAGACGGTGGGCGACAGTTATGTCGAACTTGTCAAGCACACCCCGAAGGCATTCGGCGCCGTGTATGACCTGGGGATGGCTGTCAGCACCCGCGTCAAGCGTTCCCCCATCTACTACATCAACGCGGCCATGGCCGCCCCGCTGCGCCGGTGGCTGACCGAACACCCGGTGGACGTGATCCTGATGACCCACCTGTATGCGGCCGAGACCCTGACCTGGATGAAACGCCACGGGGAAGCGCTGCCGGTTACGATTCCGGTGGCGACGGACTACACCTGCATCCCGTTTTGGGAGGAAACCGAGTGTACCGCCACGATCATCCCCCATGAAACACTGCTGCCGCTGTTTGCGGCCCGCGGCATGAAAACCGACACACTCCACCCGCTGGGGATCCCTGTCTCCCCCGCTTACCTGCAGGCACTGCCGAAGGAAGCGGCCAGAGAGGCGCTGGGGCTGCCCCAAAAGGCCAAAATCTACCTGATTGTGGGCGGCAGCATGGGGGCCGGCGACCTGGGCCGCCTGACATCGGCGCTGGCCCGCATGACCGGGCCGGACTGCCTGCTCTATGTGGTCTGCGGTTCCAATGAGGACAAAATGCGGCGGCTGGCGGCCCGGTTCCGGCATGATGAGCGGGTCCTCATCCACGGGCAGACCAACGTCATGCGGCAGCTGCTGGCCGCCTGCGATATTGTGTATACCAAACCGGGCGGCCTGACCTCCACCGAGGCGGTGGCCGCCCGCATCCCGCTGGTCCATACCGAGCCGATCCCGGGCTGCGAAACAGAAAACCGCAGCTTCTTCCTGGCCCATGGGCTCAGCGTCAGCGGCCGCACCACAGTGGCGCAGGCACGGGCCGGCGTCGCGCTGCTGCAGGACCCCACGGCGCTGGCGGCGATGCGGCAGGCCCAGGCGTCCTTTTTGCATGTGGACGCCGCGTTCCGCATTGTCAGGCTGGCCGAACGGCTGGTGGAGCAGGCGGAGCAGAAAGGATGAGTGAAATGGAGGAGATCAGCCCCTATCTTTTGTTTGCGGGTCTGGGATATTTGTCCGGAAGCGTGCTGTATGCGCAGATCTTTCTGCGCCTGTTCCGCGGCCGGGATGTGCGTACCGTCAGCGAGGATGAAAACCCCGGCACGGCCAATGCGTTTTTGGGCGGCGGGGCCGTATGCGGCGTTCTCGCGCTGGCGGGGGACCTTTGCAAAGGGATGCTGCCGGTCCAGTGGGCCCTGCAGAACTGCGACATGCGCTGCCCCTGGTTCGCTCTTGTGCTGGCTGCGCCGGTCATCGGCCATGCCTGGCCGATCTTTTTCCGCTTTCGCGGCGGAAAGGCCATCGCCGTATCCTTCGGCGTGCTGCTGGGGATCGCCCCGGTATGCCCGGTCCCGCTGGCGGCGCTGGCTTTCTTTTATCTCTTTTTCAGCCTTGTGGTGCGGATCTCGCCCCATGCCTGGCGCAGCATTGCCGCCTTCCTGGCGGCCGGCCTGGCCGGTCGCGCCCTGGCTCTGCCCGCTTCGCTGGTGGGCGGGGTACGGCTGATCGTGCTAATCGTCTGCGGCAAACACCTGGCGGCGCTGCACCGAAACCCCGAACCGGTTCGGCTGCGCCTGTTCCACTCCTGAGGGCGGGCTCAGCTTTCCAGCACCAGTTCCAGCCGGGCCGCGGCCGTATCGGGGCGGGAACCATCCAGGGCAAAGGTCCAGCTGTGCAGCCGCAGCGGGTCAAAACCATCTGCCGCAGTATCGGCCCGGATGCGCATAAAGGCGGCCTGTACGGCGCTTTCCAGTTTTTGGCGTGATTCCGCTTCCGGGGCGGCGGCACTGCCGGAACTCAGCTTGATGTCCCGAAGTGTCAACCGGAGCACTGCGCCCCCGGAAGGCTGCGCGTCGCATTGTACGGTAGCGTTTGCCCGCAGCCGAAGGTCCTGTTCCGGGATCCGGCAGTCCAGCCGGTCACTTTGGCGGTGCAGCACGGCGGACAGCTGGGCGGTCAGCCCCGCCTCGTAGCGGACGGCTTCCCGGCCCTGCCGAAGAAAAACAAATCCGAATCCTGTGCCCTGCCATTCCGGCAGGGCATATTCCTTTTCCTGCACAAACAGCTGTTGTAACCCGCTGGAAAAATGAGCCTGCTTGCTGCCTGCCGTGATCTGCTCATACAATTCGCCGGTACCCTGTTTCCAGTCCGCCGGCGCGGCTTCACTGTCCAAAAGCAGTGTCCGGATCCGTGGAACGGGGCGCAAGGTATCCCAGAGTTCCTTCCCGGCCGACCGAATCTCTTCGCAGGAGAAGGCGTCGGTGAAGACGGCCAGATCCATCAGCCCGTAAAACACATCCCCCTGCAGCCTGTGCTCCGCCTGCTGCAGGGCCTGCATCGGCGAAGGGCCCTCCGCCAGCACTGTCTCCGGTGCAGGTTTCTCGGCATTCTTGCCCTCCAGCAGCATCACTGCCCGCACCCCCGAGGCGCTTTTTTCAAAGAAGACCGCACGAACGATCTCCCGGTCGGAGAGCAGCGGAGCGCCGCACCCGGCCAGCAGGCAGACCAGGAGAAGGCTCAGACAGACGAGGATCTTTTTGCAAACAACCACTGTACCCCTCCCATCAGCAGGACCAGGCCGGCGAAAAGCCATGCCGCCAGATTGCGAAGCGCAAGCAGCCGGTTCAGGTCGATGCCGCGCCAGAGCATACACAAAAACGCCATGCCCAGGAGATAGGCCGGGAACCGGTCCAGACCGACCGCCGTGTTTTCTGTTTTGCTGTTGCGTCCCCCCAGCAGACGGATGCCCGCATACAGATACAGCGCCAGCTTGATGGAGACCAGCATAGCCCACAGCAGCAGCTGGAGCCATTCCAGCCGATTGAAGATGGACAGCGCACCGCCCTGGGCCGCGGCGTGGACCGGGATCTCCTGTTCCGGCATAGCGGCCCCGAAATACAGCTCCAGAATCAGGTGCATCCCCACCGAAAAGGCCAGACTGTATCCAACCAGCCGGATCACGGTATGGGGGCCCCGCTTTTCCTGATCGGGCCAGAGCGCCGGCAGCAGAAATTCCGGGTACAGCAGGCATTGACCCCGCAGCGCCTGCAGCCATTGCCTGTCATGCGCAGGGACCGGCTGCAGATTGGCCACCTGCAGGTCGCCGGCAATGGAAAGGATCAGCAGCCCGCCGGCGATCAGCAGGGCGGCCAGGACCACGTTGGCGGTCTGGGCAATGGCCGACACGCGCCGCAGGTAGAGCACCGGGAGGAGCAGCAGCAGGCAAACTTCCAGCAGGTTCTGGCTGTCCGGGGCGACACGCTCCAGAAGCCTCCAGAAGCGAAGCACTTCCAGCGCAGAGCTGGCCCCCAGCAGGCAGCCCAAGGCAAAGCGGAGCCAACGACGGCGTTCGACGCCGCGCCAGGCCCAGGCAAACAGCAGCGCCGCCGAGATCAGCAACCCGGCTGACAGCGGGTACGCCAGCAGTCCGATCCGGGCCCAGTAAGCGGTCTGGCTGCTGAGCAGCGTGTTGAGCAGCAGCCCCAGCAGCAGCGCCCCGAACAGATTGGGATTTTCACGTTTCATAGCCGCTCCTTACCCGTCGCCCTGCGCCAGCCGCGACCAGATGCTGCGCACAAACCCGTCGCGCCAGCTGGCGCGGCTGGGAGGCATCAGCGGGTAGAGATAGTCGTACCCGAAGGGGTCGCTTCCGCAGGCCATCGCAAGGATCAGCAGTGCGCAACAGGCGATTCCCGGCACACCGAACAGCCCGGCCAGCAAGATTGCGGCAAAGCGGAACAGGATCGACTGTTCGTACAGCGAAGGGACCGCCAGGGTGGCGATGGTGGCAGCCGCCGCCATGGTCAGCACCGGTACGCTGACAATTCCGGCGGAAACGGCAGTCTCCCCGATGATCAGCGCCCCCACGATGCTCACGGTATGGCTGATCGATTTGGGGGCGCGCAGCCCGGCTTCCCGGACGATCTCGAGCAGCAGGGTGACGGTCAGCATCTCAAGCATCGGCGGCAGCGGGGTCCGGCTTTCCGCTTCAGCCAGGCTGGCCAGCAGCTTGATCGGGATGATCTCGGGGGTGAAGGTCATGGCCATCACATAAAATCCCGGTCCGAAAACCGCCACTGTGAACGCCAGGTATTTCAGCAGCCGGATCAACCCGGCAAACACAGCGCCGGAGGAATAGTCGTCCAGACATTCAAAGTGTTCCGCGAAAAAACTGGGGATCACCATGGCGCAGGGGCTCCCCGCCACCAGAATCACCACCTTCCCCTCGCACAGCCGGGCGCAGGCGGTCGCCGGCCGCACCGTGTAGGTGGCCGCCGGAAAAAGATTGAGCTTGTCCTGTTTCAGAAAGGAGGCAAAGTAGGAACTGTCCAGCAAAACCGGCAGGTGCGCCGCGTCGAGTTTGCGGCGCAGCGTGTCCACCGTATCCGCGGGGGCGCGGGCCCGGTCATAGCAGAGGCAATACTCGGTGCGGGCATGGTTGTGGGCGTCATGGCGCTCCACCACCAGAGTGCCGGTGCGGAACTGACGGCGCAGCAGCGAGATATTGGTGCGCAGCTGCTCGGTGAACGCTTCCTGCGGGCCGTACATATTCCCTTCCCCGTCCGGTTCGGACACCGAGCGCTGGGGCATCTCCTGGGAGGAAACGGTCACGGCGACCGGGCATCCTTCGATGAGCAGAAGGGTCAGTCCGTTGGCCAGGCGCTCGATCATCTCCTCCCGGGTCGTGATGGGGGCGCTCTCGGTGGGAATGAGGCTTTCCCGCAGCAGATGGCGGGCCAGCGCCGGCCCATCGGCGAAGGCTTCCCGCTCCTGGCTGAGGATGGACAGCATCATCACGGTGAGTTTTTCCGGCGAAGACAGGCCGGTGAACAGGACGATCCGGCAGTCGATTCCGCCGATGTTCAGCGGCTTGCTGTAAAAATCCGTGGAGGTGCCAAAGGTGTCCTGCAAAAAGCGGACGTTCTCGGCCAGTGAAAAACTGATCGGTCCCGAGGCGGTCATGGTCACCACTCCTTTCCGGCTACATCATGCCCCGGGGGCGGCAGTTTTATCAGCCGGAAAAGAAAAAGCCGCCCCAAACGGGGCGGCGCAGAAGGATCAAAGGCAAGGCTCAGAGGGTGGAATCGCCGCGCTTCGAACGGGAATCCAGCATCTCCTTCAATTCTTCCATAAAGGTATTCACATCGCTGAACTGGCGATATACCGAGGCAAAACGCACATAGGCGACGTCGTCAATCTGTTTGAGCTGCTCCATGGCCAGGTCGCCGATGTGGATCGAAGAAACCTCCCGGTCATAGGAGTTGAGCAGGGTCTGCTCGATGCGGTTCACGGCGTCATCCAGCTGCTGGTAGCTGACCGGACGCTTTTCGCAGGCGCGCAGCATCCCGTTGAGCAGCTTCTGGCGGTCGAACACCTCCCGGGAATGGTCCTTCTTGACGACCATCAGCGGAACCGTCTCCACGATTTCATAGGTGGTGAACCGCTTTTTGCAGCTCAGGCATTCACGGCGGCGGCGGATCTTCTCGCCATCCTCAGTGGGGCGGGAGTCAATGACCCTGGAGTCAATCGCGCCGCAATACGGGCATTTCATGGCAGAACCTCCTTGTCAGATTGCCGGGCGGCGCATCACTTCCGGGCCTTGCGGGCCGGAAGTGCTTTTTCCTTGTGCTGCTGCAGGTCCAGCCAGAGCTGGCTGGCGATGCAGACCGTGCTGTAAACGCCGCTGATCATACCGAACAGAAGCGGCAGCGCAAAGGTGAAGATGCTGTCCAGCTTGAAGACGATGGACACAATGCAGACGATGCCCAGGGCCACACAGGTGGTGATGGAGGTCATCAGCGAGCGGCCGAAGCTCTGGTTGATGGAAAGGTTCACAAGCTCGGCACGGCTCATCTTGCGCTTGCCGTACAATGCGCTGTTCTCCCGGATACGGTCGTAGATCACGACGGTGTCGTTGATGGAGTAGCCGAGGATGGTCAGCATGGCGGCGATGAAGTTGCCGTTGAGGGGGATGCGCAGCAGCACAAACACGCCGTACACGATCAGCATGTCATGCAAAAGCGCGACGATCGCGGTGGCGCCGCCTTCCAGGCCGCCGACCTTGCGGAATCGATACGCCACATAAATCAGGATCAGCAGGCAGGCGGTGGCAACGGCCACAACGCTCTTGAGCAGGAACTCACGGCCGATGGTGGGGTTCACATTGTTGATCTCGTTTTCGGTGAAGGCGTTGTCCGGGTACTGTTCGTTCAGAGTAGACAGCAGCGAGGCAAGCTCGTCGGTGGTCATGTTCTCACTGCCGGGCATCGTGACAGTCAGGGTCTGGTTGCCGGTGATGTCGGTGCCGGTCTGCAGCGTCAGGTCGGACTGGCCCACCGCCGTGCCGATGGTGTCCTCCAGTTCATTCAGGTCAACTGTGCCCTGGTAGCCAAGGGTCAGCATGGTGCCGCCCCGGAACTCCACGTCCATCTTGACGCCGAACAGGAAGGAGAACGCCACAATCACGGCGATCAGCACACCGGAAATCGCATAATACTTTTTGCGGTTGCCCACAAAGTTGATCTTCGGGATCTTGTACGGCGGTGTTTCGCCGGTCTTGGCGCCGCCATACAGCCAGGGGCTGCGCAGCGCCTTGAAACGGGAAGCACCCCGGATCATGACCCGGGTGGCGAACACGCCGAAGATGAAGTTGAGCAGAACGCTGGTGAGCAAGGTGAATCCGAAGGAATACACTGTGCCCGCGGTGGAAGCGCCGAACCAGCGGAACACCGGGCTGAACACCGTCGCCCAGAAGCCGTCGGTGGGGCCGAAGGCGCCCATGAGGATGGCCGCCACAATGACGATGGTGACATTGCCGTCGATGATCGGCGTCAGCCCCATCTTCAGGCCGTTGGCGATGGCGCCGTCCAGCGTCTTCTTTTTGCCGAGCTCTTCCCGGATGCGCTCGGCGGTGATCACGTTGGCGTCAACGCCCATGCCGATACCCAGGATGATGCCGGCGATGCCGGGCAGGGTCAGGGTGGAACCGGAGAACACCGGGAAATACCCCGACACGACCGCCAGGGTGGCCGCCACCTGCCCGAACAGGGACAAAACGGCGATGGTGCCGGGCAGACGGTAGCGGATCACCATAATCAGCGCCACCGCGATAAAGGCGATGATACCCGCCAGCACCATCACTTCCAGGCTGCGGGTGCCCAGGGTGGGGCTGATGGTGGAATAGCTCTCCGCCGACAGGGCGAAGGGCAGCGCGCCCGAGTTGATCTGGTTGGCCAGCGTGGTGACTTCCTCCTGGGTGAAGTCGCCGGTGATGATGGCGTTGCCGTCGGTGATGGCCGACTGGACCGTGGCGGTGCTGATGTTCTCGTCATCCAGCCAGATGCTGATGACCCCATTGTCCGGGGCCAGTTCGGTGGTGGCGGCAGAGAACTTTTCGGTGCCGGCGCTGGTGAAGGACAGCTGCACCACATAGCCCTGGGTCTGGTCATACCCGGCCGTGGCGGACTGCACATCGTCGCCGGTCAGGATCTCCTCCCCGTCGGCGGTGCTGCCCTTGCGGAAGACCATCTCGGCCGTGGTGCCGATCTCGTCGATGGCCTGCTGCGGGTCAAAGTTCGTCTCATCACTCTTCCAGGGGAAGCGGACGATGATGCGGTCCTTGTTGTAGTCCACATAGTCCTCGTAATCGGTGATGCCAAGGCCCACCAGACGATCTTCGATGACGGTGCGGGCGGCAGCCATCTGCTCGTCGGTAGCGTCCATGTCGTCGGCCGGCATGAAGGTCACGTCCACGCCGCCGCGGATGTCAATGCCGAAGCGGATGTCGCCGGCGCCTTTGATGTAGGTCGTTTTGGTGTCGCCATACTGATAGCTGAAGCCAAGCAATGCTGACAAGGAGAACAGTATGATCAGAAGCGCCACGACAACAAAATGCCATGACTTCCCTCTCTTGTTCATAGGAACCTCCCAAATACTGCCCTGCGGGCAGAACTTTCACTCAAAAATGATCCGCTCAGGCGGCTTCGCCCAAAAGTTTTTCCACCACCGCCAGCCGGACGCAGACCGTCAGCAGCATCGAGGCGGTCTCCACTTCGGACAGGCTCGGATAGGTCGGGGCGATGCGCAGGTGCGAATCCTCGGGGTCGCGGCCGTAGGGGTAGGCCGCCCCGGCGCCGGTCAGGATCAAACCGGCCTCCTTGCACAGCTGGGCAACGCGCCGGGCACAGCCGGGCATTACATACAGGCTGATGAAGTAGCCGCCCTTGGGGTTCGTCCAGTGGGCGATCTGCCCGCAGGGGGTCAGCTCCTGGGCAAAGGTGGTCTTGACGGCGTCAAAGCAGGGCACCAGGCGGCGACGATGCTTGAGCATGTGGGACAGAACGCCGGCCTTGTCGCGCAGGAACCGCACATGGCGCAGCTGGTTCATCTTGTCATAGCTGATGATCATGACCGAGAAGCGCTTGCAGATATACTTCATCGAGTTTTCGCTGCAGGCCAGGGCCGAGACGCCGGCCCCGGGGAAGGTGATCTTGCTGGTGGAGGTGAACATGAAGACGCGGTCCTCATGGCCATATTTGCGGGCTTCCTCCAGCAGCACCGGCGTTTCGATGATCTCGTCGGTCAAATGGTGGACGATGTAGGCTTCGTCCCAGAAGATCTTGAAGTCGGGGGCCGCGGTCTTCATAGCGGCAAAGCGGCGCACGGTTTCGTCGCTGTAAGTATAGCCGTCGGGGTTGGAATACTGCGGCACGCACCAGATGCCCTTGATGGTGGGGTCCTCCGCCACGAGCTTCTCGATCATGTCCATGTCCGGGCCTTCCGGGCTCATGGGAATGTTGATCATGTCAATGCCGAATTCCTCGGTGATGGCAAAATGCCGGTCGTACCCGGGCACCGGGCACAGGAATTTCGGATGATCCACCTTGCTCCAGGGGCAGGGCGAGTCCTGGAATCCGAAGGTATACCCGATGGCCACCAGATTGTACATCAGCTGCAGGCTGGAATTGCCGCCCACAAAGACGTTTTCCGGCTTGACACCCATGATGTCGCCAAACAGTTCCCGCGCCTCATACAGCCCTTCCAGGTCGCCGTAGTTGCGGGCGTCCGTACCGTTGGCGGTGGTGTAGTCCTCCATCTTCAGCAGGTCCATCGCCAGGTCCATCTGGTGCGGGCCCGGTTTTCCGCGGGCCATATTGAGCTTGAGGCCCATGGCCTTGTAGTCGTTATAGCGCTTTTCCAGTCTTTCCTTTTCCGCTGACAATTCTTCTTTGCTCATCTTGCGGTAATCGGACATATCGTGTTTCCCCCTCAGTCGTATTTATCTCTACCGGGGCATCTCTGTGACCAGCCAGGTCTAAAGATCTCCAGACATACCAATAAGTATAAACGAAATGTGCGAAATATACAAGTCTCTTTGACATTTTTCAGCATCATTTCTGCCCGGAGCCCTCTTCCGGGGCCAAAACAGTGGCTGTGCGGGGCCGGCCGCGCCTTTGCGGCAGGACTTTGTCAGAAAGAAAACCGGCGCCCCGGGCAAAGCGCCCGGGCGCCGGCATATTCCTGATGGAAGCGATAGACAACAGCCCTGCAAAGCGAACCGGCCGCGCATCGCGCCCAAGGGAGCCCGCTTATTCGTCGATGCGCTCAATGCGGAAGATGACCGGCCGAGTCCCGTCGGAGCAGCAGGCGATCATGGTATTTTCCTCCCGCATCCAGCCGCGCATGATGGAACCGCCCTGCAGGCCGGTATAGAGATAGCGGGCAATGGCGTCCCAGGCTTCGGAGCAATGCGGCATTTTGGGGCCGCCGGCCACCGTGTCCGGGTCAGCGGTGGTGCTGACCAGCGTGTTCAGCCCCATGTGCCAAAAGTCATCCCGTTTCTCGCTGCGCTCAAAGATGAAGGTGTCCCCCACATGGTAGCAGGGGCAGGCGCCGGCCTGCGGGTCGGCACAGTACTGCCGCTGCAGTTCCGGGTACAATTTTTTGTCAATGACGGTCAGCTTTACCTTGTGTTTCATACGGTTTCCTCCTGGTCGGATTGAAAAAATGCGGTCCGGATGCTACCATCCCGTACCCAAGCATACATCCCGGGCGGCGGGGCGTCTGCTTCAAATGATGCACAAAAGCGCCTTGCCGGCCCGGTTTCACTGCACCAGGGCGGACAGAAGGTATAAAACGGCGATGTGCGCCGGATAGAACAGGTAAAAGAAGTTGCGCATTCCCCTGCCCCGCTCACCGTTATACAAAAGCATCGGGATCGCCGCCAGCCCCATCAGGCTCTGGACCTTGTCCCCGGAAAGGTACACCACGCCGGACAAAAGCAGCAGGGCTGCAATCTGCGCGGCCCGGTGGGCCCGGAACATGTAGAAAAGAACGCCCAGTGCCACCATAAAAAAGCCGCCTTCCACCGTCAGAATGTTGGGGACCAGCAGCGCGGCGGAGGCAAGCAGCCGAATCAGCGCCGGGGAGACATCCTCCCGAAAGGAGAGCAGGGCCACAAGATAGATGGGCAGCGCACAGAGGACCGGCACCAATCCCCCGCCGACCGCCTGCAGGATCTTGCGCGGGCTGCGGGTGCGGATGCCTTCCCGCAGCCAATCCCAAAACAGCATATAGAGCCCCGCCACAAAAAAGGTGCTGAAGGCGTTGTTCATCAGCACCACCTGCTCGTTGGGGACCAGGCGCTGCAGAATAAAGGTCAGGAGAGTCATTCCCCAGCTGGCCAAAAGCAGGCGGCCGAGATAGCGCCGGCGGCTGTGGGTATAGTGGAAGCTCTCGGCCGCGGCGAACAAAAAGATCGGAAAGACGAGCCGCCCTGCCATGGTCAGCCACAGCGGCGCACCGGCAAAGACGAACATCTGATGGATGTGGTCCATCACCATCAGCACGACCGCCAGCAGTTTCAGGGCGGTCGCGCTCAGGCACTGCCAGCCGGGGCGCACCCGGGCAGCGGTTCGGTTCGCTTGAGGTTCCATCAGTTCTCCCCCTTTCCGGTGCTGTCTTCCGCCTTCCCCGCCCGGGGTTCGACGTTCTGCAGGAGCTCTTCGGCCGAGATGCCGTAGAGCTTGGCCAGGGACAGCAGGTTGGAGGTGCTGGGGTCCACCACACCGTTTTCCCATTTGGATACGGCCTGCCGGCTGACCCCCAGCGTTTCGGCAACGAACTCCTGGGTCATTTTGCAGCGCAGCCGCTGCACTTTGAGCTCCTCCCCCAGTGTGCGCTTGATGACCTTCTTTTCCTCCCGGACTTCCTTGGAATGAATGTACTTCCTCAATGCCTTGATGACCAGCACGAGGAGATAGATCCCAACGCCGATCACCACTGCCATGAACAGCAGGTACAGGACGGCCGCCAATCGTATGAACGCCATGTGTCTGACTCCTTTCAAATTGGATGTCTCCATTGTAGAGGCAAAGAGGCGTTGCGTCCAGCATCTATCGCGCACTTATCGGTTGCCATGCGGTTTCCCTGCGTGTTTTTGCCGTCCGGGCACTGTTTTGCTGCGCGACCGCCGCCTCTTGTGCGCACAGCCGATGAAGGGCGGCAGACGCACCCCGGTCAGACATAAACTTGGAAAGGCCGCCTGCTTTCCGTTTTCATCCATGCCGGCCATTGGCCCGGATGATCTCGCCCAGCGCAACATGCGGGTTGCGGTAGCGGGCCTGGGGGTTCTTTTCCGGCACCGTCAGCCCGATGGCTTTTGCCGGGCAGGCATGGACACAGTCCAGACAGGTTTGGCAGCGGCCCGGAACCTGTACGGCCCGCCCGTTCTCCACATGAATGGAACCGGAGGGACAGACCTGCTCGCAGACCCCGCAGCCGACATATCGGTCGCTTACCCGGATCAGGTGCTGCCAGGCATCCGCCGGCTGCTGCCCGGCAAGCTGAAGGAACTGGCGGTGCGCCGCCCGGTCCGCGTCGGTGACTGGCGAGATCTCGTGCTTTCCGGCCTTCAGATCCGCAAGGATTTCGGCCAGCTGCCCTTCCACGTTCTTGTCCTTCCGTTTTTCCTCCTCCATATCAAAGGCGGGCAGCCAATAGCAAAGCACCCCGCCGAACAGTCATCCGACGGGGTGCTTTGGGTTTGCCTGGCAGGCTGCTTATTTCAGTTTTGCGCCATCATGGAAGGCCTGGCCGACATTCTCACCCAGAACCCGGTAGGTGTTGGCCACCGGATCAAAGGAGATCGGGTGCAGCTTGGCGGCGTCCGGTTTGCCGTCTGCGTCAAGGATGCTTTCGTCGGCGGTGACGTTGACGATCTCGCCGATGATATTGCCATCCTCGTTGTGTTTGAGATAACGGCATTCCAGGGTCAGCGGCAGCTCGTCGAACAGCGGGGCGTCCACCTTGCTGCTTTTGGTCACATGCCAGCCGGTCTTTGCGAGCTTGTCGGAGGTATCGTTGCCCGAGACCATCCCCACATAGTCGCAGGCAGCCATCTGGTCGGCGGTGGCAAAGCTGACGGTGAAGGCTTCCCGTTCCTCAATGTTGTGGGTGGTCTTGTGCCCGGCGCTCAGGCAGAGCACCACCTGGTCGCTGTCGTACAGCCCGCCCCAGGCCGCGTTCATTGCGTTGGGGGTGCCGTCGGGGTTATAGGTGCCTACAATCAACACCGGCAGCGGATACAGCCAGGGCTTTTTGCCAAAATCTTTGCGCATAACAGACAACTCCTTTTCTGTGTTATCATCCGGACGATTTACGGCTGGGCGTCGAGATCGATCTTCATCCCGGCGTAGGCAGCTTCCTGCTCGGGATTCGGATTGTAATAGCGGACATTCTTGTTGATCTTTTCGATCGCAGCCATCTCGTCGGCCGTCAGCTCAAAGTCGAAGATGTCGGCATTCGCCTTGATGTGATCGGGGTTGGTGGAACCGGGGATGACGGTGGTGCCCCGCTGCACATGCCAGCGCAGGATGATCTGGGCGTTGGATTTGCCGTACTTTTTGGCCAGTTCGGTGAACACCGGCTCATTCAGCAGCACCTTATCGCCGTGGCCGAGGGGATACCAGGCCACCATCCGGGTGCCATATTCCTTCAAGCGATCCATCGTTTTGGTGTCGGTGTAATAGGGGTGGCTTTCCAGCTGGATGACATGGGGCTTGATCTCGGCGTGAGCCAGCAGTTCTTCGAGCTTTTCGTCGTGGAAGTTGGAGATGCCGATGGCCTTGACTTTGCCCGCCTTGTAGGCTGCTTCCAGCAGCTTGTAGCCTGCCAGATAGTTGCCGGAAGGCTGGTGGATGTAGAGCAGGTCAATATAATCGATATCCAGAAGTTCCAGGCACTTGTCCACTGCGCCGGGGTTTTCATAGACAGTGGGCCACAGTTTGGTGGCGAGGAAGATCTCTTCCCGCGGTACGCCGGACTTTTTGATGCCGCGGCCGACGGCCCGCTCGTTGAGATAGCCGTTGGCGGTATCCACCATGCGGTACCCCATCTTGAGCGCATCATAGACGGCTTGCTCGGCTTTGTCGGGCTGCATCAGAAAGGTGCCAAGACCGACGCTGGGCATTTTGACGCCGTTGGAAAGGGTGAATTCGATCATCGGAAAGACCTCCTTGTCTTGATCTCTGGAATCAGTATAGCGCACCCGGGCGGAAAGTGGTAGTTCCATTTGGTTTGTCTGCTTCCACCCTGGAGTATATACTATTTTTCTGCCCCGCGTCTGTATGGGGGCCTACGATCCCGGAGGATTGCAAGACCGGGAACAGCCTTACTCCACCCGCGGGATCCGGTTAAGCGCAGCGTTGAGCTGCTTGACCATGGCGGGGGTGACCGACTTGCCCGCTTGTTTGAGCAGCTTTTCCAGCGGCATCTTGTCCATCTGGCGCTGCACGGCTTCGGGCAGGGTGACGCTCTTGGCCACATCGCCGTAACCGGCCGTGACCTTTGCCATCATGATTTCCAGCAGCCCGGCCCCGGCCGGGCTTTTCTTGATGGACTCCATCGAGTCGAGGATGGAATAATACCCTTCCCGCACGACCTCATCGGGCCGGTCGAACCAGTTGACCACCTCGCCGCCCTCGGCCCGGTAAGCCGGGTTGGGGGTGTCCGCCTTGCGGATGGTGATGGTATCTGTCAGCGCACCGCTGCGGGCTTCGATCGTGTGTTCACCTGAGATCGGCACCTGGAACCGGAAAACCTTATCCCCGGTCTTTTCGGCCAGCACCTTGCCATCCACCAGCAGCGTAACGGCGCTCTGATTCGAATAGACCTTCACTTCGGTCACATCCTCCGGCCGGTCGATGTACCGCCGCCCGCAAATGTGGACGAAGGGGTCCTTGCTCAAATAGGCTTTGTATATATAGAAGGCGTCCTTTTTGATCTTGCGGTCGAAGGTCACAAGTCCCTTCTGGTTCTGCCCGGGCTTGCCGCCCTCGCTGCGGCTATCGGCAGCAAAATCGAACATATTCCAGGCTTGCATGGCCCAGATGTAAGGGCGCTCCGACCACATTTTCAGCATGTGCTCGTGATAGAGGGCCTGGTAGCCCTCGCTCCAGTCGCCCTTTTCGGGGCTGCCGTTCTGGTAGGCGGGGTTGGCGTCGGCGCCATACTCTGACAGACCAATGACCTCCTCGGGGTGCTTGCGGTGGAACTCGTCAAAGAACTGGTCGTTCTGTTCCAGGTCCCCCAGGTACCAGCCGTAGTAGAGGTTGTAGCTGCGGATATCCGAAGCCATCACGAAGGGATCGTCCATGTCCAGCATGAAGGCGTGGGCCATCGTGGTGGGCCGGGTGGGGTCGAGTTTGTGGCACAGATCGTTGAGAAGCTTGTGGTTTTCCACCATATCAGGCGTCACGCCGCCGCTGGCTGTGATCTCATTGGAAAGTCCCCAGCAGATGATGGACGGGTGGTTGTAGTTCTGCACGATCAGCTCGGTCATCTGGTCGAGGGTGTTTTGGCGGCCGCCCTCCATGTGCCGGGTGATGTAGGGGATCTCGGCCCAGACGATCAGGCCGTATTCATCGCACAGATCATAAAAATACCGGGCGTGCTGATAGTGTGCCAGGCGCACGGTGTTGGCGCCCATCTCGTGCAGCAGGGCCATGTCCTCCTCGTGTTCGGCGTCGGTCAGGGCGCAGCCCAGGCCCTGACGGTCCTGGTGGCGGGCTGCGCCGCAAAGACGGTAGGGGCGGCCGTTGAGCAGAAAGCCCTTTTCGGCGTCAAACCCGATGGTGCGGCAGCCGAAGCGGGTCGTGATGCGGTCAACCTCGACGCCGTGATCCAGCAGCTTGGCGGTGAGGGTGTAGAGATAGGAGTCATCCACTCCGTCCCACAAACGGCAGTTCTCGATGCGGATGCCGGTCTCGGCACACCCCTGGGCGTTGGGAGCGGTGCGCAGGCTGCGCGGCAGCCCTTCGATCTCCACGACCACCTCCTGGCCGCCGGTCTGCCAGGTTTCCACCTGTACCTGGGCCACATGGGCGGCCGGGTCCACCTCCGGCGTGACCCGGATGCCGGGCCCGCCATGATGACCGAGGCAGAAATGGGTTGCCGGTACCGTGATGAGATTCACATCCCGGTACAGTCCGCCGTAAAAGGTAAAGTCAGCCTTTTGGGGATAGACGGTGTCGTTTTCGGAATTGTCCACCGCCACGCAGAGCAGGTTCGTATCCCCCAATGCGTCGGTAATATCCACACGGAAGGTGGAATACCCGCCCGCATGCCGGGCCAGCTGCCGACCATTGAGATAGACCGTGGCGGTCATGGCCGCGCCGAGGAATTCAAGAAAGGCCCGTCCGCCCGGCTCCAGCGCCGGACGGGGAAAGGTTCTGGCGTACATCGCGGTGCCGCGCCAGTAGTCGTTGCCGCCGTCGGCGCCGTCCTGCGCGTTCCAGGTATGGGGCAGGCTCACGGCCTGCCAGGTCTCGGGCAGAGCGGTGGGTACGTCCGCGGTCTTGGCAAATCGCCAGCCGGTGTTCCAGTTTTCAATTTTCCGCATCTTCTTCCTCCTTCGCGGGGGCATCGTTCCGCCAGGCGGGCGTGACGCCGTTCAAAATCAATCGCAGCACCCGGGCCGCCGCACGGCGCAGGGGCACAGCCGCCAGCCGGCCGTCGGCCGCCGCCGCTTTCAGCTGCTTATGGTCGTATGGGTTGCCGGGCATGATCAGGTCATTCCCTGCCGCCGCACAGACGGTGGGGTCCCCGGCTTTCGGATTGGTGCTGCCCCAATCCGTCATGACCAGGCCATCAAAGCCCCATTCACAGCGCAGGATGTCGGTGAGCAGGTCGTGGCGGTTGGCTGTGTACACATGGTTGAGCTGGTTATAGCTGGACATCACCGTGCGGGGGTGGGCAGTGCGCACCGCGATCTCGAAGCCTTTCAGGTAAATCTCCCGCAGGGCCCGTTCGCCGACATTGGCCGAAAGACCGTTGCGGTTGTCTTCCGAGTTGTTGCAGCAGAAGTGCTTGATGCTGACGCCCGTGCCCGGCTGGCTTTGTACGCCCTGAATGACGGCAGTGGCCAGCACACCGGTGAGAACCGGGTCCTCGGAATAATACTCGAAGGTACGGCCGCCCAGCGGATTGCGGTGAATGTTTACCGCCGGCCCCAGCCAGACACTGACACCGAAGGCCGCCATCTCTTTGCCGATGCCCTCGCCGACCTGGTGCAGCAGCGGGGCGTTCCAGCTTTGGGCCAGCAGCATCTCCACAGGCCAGGCGGTGGCGTAGCGGTAGACGATTTTGCCCTGCGGCAAGCCTGCCAGCTGGCGGCGGATCACAGCCGAGAGCAAACCCCAGTCGTAGCGTTCGGGAATCTCCGCCGCCATATAACGGCCATTCGGCAGCAGACGCAGCTTGTTGCAGATGTTGACCCCCGCAGGGCCGTCCGCCATGACCAGGTTATTCAGCCCTTTGTCCAGCAGCGAGGTGGCCGTCTTGCCGCCAGCGCCGGGAATCTCCAGTATGCCTTCGGGCACGTTTTGCAGCGCGCCGCCGCAGAGCAGCTCGGTCATTTCCTCCGCCGTCAGGCTGTCAAGGAAAGCCGTCTCTTCCGGCGTTTCAGCAAAGGCCGGTTCGGTGTAGTCGGTCTGCACGGTCCGGAAGGCATCCGGGTCGGCAGTCAGGTGGAAGGCTGTTTCCGGAATTTCCCCAGCCTGACGCGGGACGGCGGGAGCAAATGTACCCAGATCATCGGCGGGCGCACAGCAGCTGCGGCACTGGCGGGTGATGACCTCGGCGGGCAGAGTGACGACAGCCGCCACCGCGGTGTCCCGGCTGGAAGCGCCTAGCCGGAAAAGATAGTCCCCGGCCTCCAGCACCCAGGCTGCACGGGTTTCGTCATAACTGGCACAGTCGGCCAGATCCGTGGTCAGTTCCAGCCGGGCACACGCGCCGGGGGCCATCGTCTCGGTTTTGTCGAATGCTGCCAGGCGCTGGTATTCCTTGGTCAGCTTGCCCTGGGGTGTGCTGACATACAGCTGCACGACCTGCTTGCCGGGCACAGCACCGGTGTTTGTCACCTCCACATCCAGCCGCAGCGCCGTGCCGTCCAGCGCGGCGTCCACCGCCCGCATGGCAAAGGTCGTGTAGGAAAGGCCGTAGCCGAAGGGATAGCGCACTGGCTTTTGGAAGCTGTCAAAGTAGCGGTAACCGACAAAGATGCCCTCTTTGTAGTTCTCGTTTTCCACATCCCCATCGAGATGGCTGAACTCGCCGCCAAAGGGGATGTCTTCGTACCGCAGCGGGATCGTATCGGCCAATCGCCCGGAGAAGTTGACCTTGCCGGACAGCACATCCGCCAGGGCGTTGCCGCCCTCTTCCCCGCCCTGCACAAACAGCACCACTGCGTCGATGCCGGGGATTTCATCCAAAAAACCAAGGTCGATCAGCCCACCCACGTTGATGACGAGGATGGTATGGGCGTATCCCTCGGCCACCGTGCGCAGGTGCTCCCGCTCGGTGTCGGTCAGGCAGTAGTCGCCGGGTTCCAGCCTGCGGTCGTTGCACTCACCAGCCTGGCGGGTCAGCACATACAGGGCGGTGTCGGTATCGCTGTCGGCGATGTCCTGTGCCGTGATGGCCCGGCCGCTGGGGTAGCGGTAGACATAACTGTGGGCCAGCGGGATGATCTGCATCGGGTCGGTTAGGCCGGCGACCTTGCTTTCCACCATATCGTGGTATTCGGCATAGGTGCGGGCATGCTCGGCGTCGTAATCGTCCAGCCAGCGAGTCGTGGTGACCGTATACCCGGCGTTTTGCAGCCCCTGTTCAATGGTCACGCTGTACCGTTCCTCCACGCTGCCGCTGCCAAGGCCGCCCTTGACGGTCTGGCGGGCCCCCATGCCGTACAGTGCGATGTTGCGGGTTTGGAGCGGCAGCGCGCCGCCTTCGTTTTTCAAAAGCACAAAGCCCTCGGCGGCGGCCCGGCGGGCCAGGGCGCGGTTGGCAAGTTCCAGCGCAGTGGGGTCGGCGCTGAGAGTTCCATATAACGGTTTCATAGGTCTCCTCCTTACAGGCTGTCCGGCGTCCACGCATCCAGCCAACGGATGCAGGGCTTGCCGTTCTCGATGGTCACCGGCAGCCAGATATAGTCGGCGATGGAGGTATTGGCGGTTTCCAGCCGGTTGGCAGCGTACATTTCGCGGCGTTCCGCTTCGGTCGCCTGGTATTTGTCCGGCTCATAGGCGCTGGCAACGACCCGGGTGAACACGTCGGCCAGGCGGGCGTTCACCGGCGTTCCAGGCAGCCAGCGGTCGGCCATGGCGACGAACGTATCGGTCCCCTCGATGCGGAACACCTTGGAAATCTGGCTGTTGAAGGAGGCGCAGCTTGCATCCCCGATGTGCGGGTCGCCCAGCGAAGTGAACACCCCGTCCCAGCTTGCGCACACGGCACTGTCGCTGCGGTTGGGCACATAGCCGGTCATGCCGCTGGAAATCAGGTACTTCTGCCCATCCCGTTCAAACAGGGCCGGACCCTCGCGGGTGAAGGGCGGGTGCAGATCGGGGTAACTTCTGGCGGTTTTGCGCTCAGCGTGCAGGTAGTCGGGCGTCAGCTCCATACAGAGCAGCGCATTGTGGTCGGCATCAAAGTAGAGGTAGCCCCTGCCGGTCTCGGCGTCGGCAACCAGGTCAAAGTCACCGGCCTTGTGGTCGCCGGGGCGGTAGAGGGCTTCCACCATCGTGTAGGGGCCCAGCAGGCGGTCGGCCTGCCAGATCGTAAAGGCCGCTTCGGGGCCGGATAGCTTGATCCAGCACACATACTTGCCGGTGGCCGGGCAGCGCAGCAGATGCGGGCGGTCCACCCGCTTGGTCGGGTAGAGCGGGGCATCCGGGTCATCGAGAACCGGCGGGATCAAATACCCGCGGTCCTCCCAGTTCATCAGATCGGTGGAGGCATAGACCTTGATGCCCCAGGTCCAGATGCCGTTCTGGCCATCGGTATGTTCTTTGTTCTCGCCGTACCAGTAGTAAACGCCGTCCTCATAAAGCACCGCGCCGCCGTGCGCCTGGATGCGCTCGCCCTTGGTGTCGAGCCAGGGGCGGCCGGGGTAAATAGCGTTTTGGGTATGGGTCTGGGGTTTGAGGGCGCGGGCTTGGTCGGCGGCGTCGAGCGCCTGGAAGCGGGCGATCTCCTCGGCTTCGCGCGGGCTGATGGCGTTTTCCGGCGTGTTCAGCGCCTGCAAGGCGGCGTCCAGCGCGGGCAGGGCCTCGGCCGCCTGGGGGATGCGGCTGTAGCGCGCAAGCTGTTCGACCGAAAGACCGCGCGCCTGGGGGTTCGCTTCGGCCATGGGGCACAGCCCGGGCAGGAAGCGGTCCAGCGCGGCCGCGGCCTGCGCGTTCTCCAGCAGATCGGCCATCTTCATCTGAATGTTATAGCGCATGGGGATTCTCCTTTATAAAACCAAACCGGTCACAGTGTTTTCAGCAGTTCGTCGATTTTATCAAACGGGACACTTTGTTCGCCGCCCATCCTGGCAGCGATGGCACGCATACTCATCCCCTGCATGCTGGGCGGCAGCTGGGCGATTTGCGGCATGATTTTTTGCAAAAGCGCCCGGGCCGTGGGGTTTTGCAGCAATTCCCCCACCGGTGTGGCGGTGGACAGTGTTTTGCGAAGCGGGTGGTCAGGGGTGTAGGTCTTCTCAAAGTCGCCGGGGCCCAATTTCTGCTCGCCGCCGCCACAGGGCAGGGTCAGCAGGGCCGTGCAGCCAAAGGGAACGGTGCAGCGGTAGCGGATGCTGCCGTCCGGCAGCACTTCCCAGCCGACCCGCCATAACCCGGCAGCCGAGCGATATTCGGCTTCGACATGCTTAAGCCGGGCGTCGATCTGCGGGGCTAGCCGCGCCTTGCGGAAGCCCGGTTCCGCCGGCGCCAGACCGGCGGCATCCCGGTACAGCCAGGCCACGATGGAACCGTAGGCATAGTGGTTCAGGCTGCTCATGCCGTTTTCGGCGATCGTACCGTCGGGGGCAAGGCTGTCCCACCGTTCCCAGATGGTGGTTGCGCCCAGCTTGACGGCGTACAGCCAGCCGGGGTAGCCCTCGTACAGCAGCAGGTCATAGGCAAGGTCGGGGCGGCCGGCGGCGGTCAGGCCGGGGGCCAACAGCGGTGTGCCCACAAAGCCGGTCTGCAGCTTACCGTCCGCCGCCTTCAGCCGGTCGGCCAGGTCGCGGGCGGTGCGGGCCGGGTCGGGCGCGTTGCCGTCCAGCAAAGCCAGCAAAAGCCCGGTCTGGGTGGGCACGGCGCAGCGGCCGGCAGGGGTGAAGTATTCGGCCCGGATGTCGGCCAACAGTCTTTCGGCCAGCGCCTCGTAGCGGGCGGCGTCCTCCGTTTTGCCCAAAGCACGGGCAGCCCTGGCGGTCAGCAGGGCGCTGTGCCGGTACTGGGTGTCGGCCACAAAGGCAGCGTCGGTGCCGCCCTGTCGGCTGTCCGAGCCGGTGCCGTCCAGTGCCAGCCAGTCCCCGTAATGGAAATGCCGCCGCCAGCCGTGGTCGGCCCCGTCCTGCGCTGTGACAAAGTCCACCCATCCGGCCATCAGTGGGTAGTGGCGCGCCAGCAGAGCCCGGTCACCGCTGTATTCATACAGCGTCCAGGGGATCACGCAGGCCGCGTCGCCCCAGGCGGCCGAGCAGCCGTCCCGCCCGAAGCTGGGCACAATGTCCGGCACCTCGCCGCCGTGGGCCGCCTGCTCGGCAGCCATATCCCACAGATACTTGGTATAGAAGGCGGTGCAGTCCCGCAGGTAACAGGCCGTGGAGGCAAACACCTGGGCGTCGCCGGTCCAGCCCAGCCGCTCGTCCCGCTGGGGGCAGTCGGTGGGCACATCCAGGAAATTGTCCAGCTGGCTCCACCCGGCGTTGGTGATCAGCCGGTTGACCAGTGGGTGCCCGGTGGTCAGGCGTCCCGCCGGCGGCAGTTCGGAATGCCACAACAACGCCGTGAAGTTTTCAGGCCGGAAATCCGGGATGCCTTCCACCTTCACATACCGATAGCCGTAGTAGGTAAACTTCGGCTCCAGCGTATGGGGCTTTCCGTCCGAAGTATAGACATACTCGGCTTTTGCGGTGCGCAGATTGTCCTGGTAGAAATTGCCGCCCTGCAAGATCTCGCCGAACTGCAGCCGCACCGTCTGCCCGGCCGGCACACAGAGAGTCAGCCGGAAGCCGCCGGTGATCTCCTGCCCGATGTCCAGCACCGTTTCCCCGGCCGGGGTGTGCAGCAGCTCTTTGACCGGCAGTTCGGCGCGGGTCGTGACCGGGGTGGAATACCGGGCACTCAGCCGGCTTTGGGGCGGCTCGGTCCGCACCGCAGCCATCGGCGGCAGGGCGGGCAGGGTGTCGTCCCAGTGCTCGCCGTCATAGATATTTGAGAAGGTGATGTTCGACCGGGTAACCTGCCAGCTCTCATCGGTACCAATGACCTCCTCACCCCCGTCGGCATAATGCAGCCGCAGCTCGGCCAGCAGCTTCCAGCCGTCGCCATAAACAGGCCGCGGGTCGCGGGAAAGACCGAACCGGCCGCCATACCAGCCGTTGCCCAAAGTGACAGCCAGCGTACCGGGACCTTGCAGCTGTTCGGTCACATCAAAGGTCTGGTACTGCACCTGGGTATTGTAGGTGCTGCAATAGGGGGTCAGTACTTCGCTGCCGATCTTTCCGCCGTTCCAGGCCGCCTCATACAACCCCAGGCCGCAGATATACAACCGGGCTTTTTCGACCGGCCCGCGCGGTGTGATCGCCCTGGAAAAAACGGAGTGGCGGGGTTCGGCATTGTCACAGCCGATCCACTCCGCCTGCCAGGGCTCGTCCTGTTTGGCGGTCTCGAACCAGTGTTCGGCGCTCACCGCTTCCTCACCGGCATCCGTGCGCACCGACACGGTCCAGGTATAACGGGTGCGGGGCGCAAGGGACATCGCCACCGGTGTGCACAGGCTGTCCAGATCGGCCCAGCCGGTGTCTGCCGCAACGTCCGGGCCGTTTTTCACAAGGATACGGGCAGCCGTCTAGGCCTTACCGGCCGCGTCCTCCACCTGCCAGGTAAAGACCGGCTGAGTGATGGCGCAGCCCAGCGGGTCGGTCAGGTGGTTGGTTTGGCAATGGGTGATCTTCATCTTGTCTGGCTCCTTTATCGTATTCACAAACGGCAATGCGGGCGGCGGCAAGGCCGCCGCCCGCCCTGCCCTTGTAAGGATGAAGGGGGCTGTCCGTAATTATGCCTGCGCCTTGCCGGCCTGCTCGGCCTCATACTTGGCATGGCGCTCAGCCTCAAAGGCTTCGGCCTTGGGTTCCAGCTTGGAGAAGGCCAGGCAGCAGACGCCGATGATTGCCACGAGGATGGCGGGTACGATCGCAAAGTCGATGCGAATGGCCATCAGGGCGCTGGCCGGCTGTACGACAGTCTCCTCCGCTGTGGAGGAAACATACCCGGCCACCATCAGCAGCAGACCGGTGAGCAGACTGCCCAGCGAACCGCCGAAGTTGGCACAGAAGTTGGCGAGGATGTTGGCCGAGCCGTCCATGCGGGGCAGGCCCTTCATCTCATTGTAGGTGCAGACATTCATCAGGAACAGCGTACCATAGTAGGCAATGGGCAGTGTGGCAAACTGGCCCAGCAGATAGCCGCCCAGCACGCCGGCCAGGTTGGCGCCCGAGAAGAAGCAGACCAGGTAGCCGATGACGCCGACCACGCTGAAAGCGGCGATCATCTTGCCCATCGACCCCATCTTTTTCATGATCCAGGGGAAGAGCAGCATCAGCGGCAGCAGCACGAAGGAGAACACCGACAGCATACCGGCCATCCCCACATTGCCGACAATATCATCGAAGTAGTACGAACCCGCGCCAAGGCCCGTGGAGACGTTGTAGGCCAGCATGACGATGGCATACAGCCAGACATAGGGGTTCTGGCGGAACATCGAAAAGATTTCCTTGAAGCGGACTTTTTGCTGCACGCTGGCGGCGTCCACCTCGGGGTCCTCTTTGCAGAAAATGAAACGGAACACGCCGATGAAGGTGGCCGGCACCATAAAGATGGCCACCGGGGTGAACCAGCCCAGCGCACCGGTGGACAGCTGCGCCATCAGGGTCGGGAACAGGGCACTGCAGATCATCGAACCGAACATCGTCACGATGCCGCCGTAGGACGACACCTTGCGGATCAGCACCGGGTTGTTGCTGAAAGCGCGGATCATGTAGGCAGACATGGGTACGGCACGAAGCGACCCGAATACCGAGAAGGTCAGCACATACATGGTGAACACCCAGATGACCTTGGCGGTGTAGGCCCATTCCGGCTTTGCCAGGAACAGGAACAGCGTAGCCAGCGTCTGGCCCACAATGCAGATCTCATAGGGCCGCGCTTTGCCCCAGGGGGTCTTGGTGTTGTCCACCAGCCAACCGATGAAAAAGTCCACAAGACCGTCCATCAGTTTGCTGACAAACAGCATCACGTCGACCAGGCCAATGTTCAGCCCCAAAAAGTCGCTGGCATACATCGACAGGTAGTTGAGCATGATGACGTTGACCCAGCCCGCCGAAATGTCCGAGCTTTTCCAGGCCATCAGGCGCCCGAAACTCAGATGGTTCGGGTCCTTGACTTTGTTTCTTGCCATATTGGATTCTCCTTTGCAAATCTTACATACCCGGGGCGCGTTGCTGCGCCCCCTTTGCTGGCACTATTATAGCCCCGGAGCCCTTTGCTCGAAAGTCAATTACTTGTTTTGCTTATCATATTTTTGTCTATTTTCATTTGCTGCACAAATATATTGCATATTTCGCAATTATTTGATACTATGGACCCATCCAAATCATACAGGAGGACGACGCCATGGCATTTTTACCTGATCAGGTCGATCACAACCTCAGTCTGCTGGGTGAACTTCTGAGCTGCGGCAGCCAGGTGTTTTTGTGGAGCTATGACGCCGAAGGCCACCTGCTTGCCAGCAACTGCCAGGATGCCATACTGAACACCATCTTTGAGCGGATCGGGGCCAGCACTTATATGATCGAATTCGGGCGCACCCACACCCGTCCCCTGCTGCTGGGGGCGCCGCTGGGCCTGATGTGGTGCGCCGCCTTTGAATATCAAGGCGGTTCGCTCTACCGCAGCCATCTGATCGGGCCGGTGTTCAATACCGAGATCACCCGGCATGCATTGGAGGAGCGGTTCAAGCAGTACGATATCTCTGTCAGCTTCAAGATCCGCATTTTCAATGTACTGCCCACCCTGCCCATTCTATCCACGGTTTTGATGCTGCAATACGGTCTGATGCTGCATTACTGTGTCACCGGCGAAAAGCTGCAGCGCAGCGATATCGAGATGCAGCAGGCTGATTTGGCAAACACCAGGCGCAGCCTGAAGCCGGAATATATCCCCCGTGACCGGCACAAGGTCTATGAAGGGGAACGCGCATTGCTGCGGATGGTGCGGGAGGGGGATCTCGACTACCGCAAAGTCCTGGAGAAGGCCACCCAACTCTCCCCCGGCGTGCGGGTGAGCAACGGCCAGCCGGTCATGCAGGCGCTGGTCACCGGCGTGACCTTTGCCGCACTGTGTACGCGGGCGGCCATTGAGGGCGGGTTATCCCCCGATGCGGCCTACACGGTGGGGGACGGTTACGTCCAGAGTATGATCCAGTGCGACAATGTGGCCGAGATGGGGAGCCTGATCAATACGATGTACGCCGATTTTATCGAAAGGGTCCACAAAAGCCGCCAGAACCCAGCGATTTCGCCGCTTGTCCGCCGATGCTGCGATTACATTGAGCTGCACCTGGAAGAACCGTTGACCCTGGCGGTTCTGGCCAAAGAGATGGGATATACCGAGTACTATCTTTCCCGCCGGTTCAAGCAGGAAATGAAGGTCAACATCAACGAATACGTTCGCTTCGCCCGCATCGAGCGAGCCAAAACGCTGCTGGAAGCCAGCGAACTTTCGGTGGCCGAGGTCGCAGCACGGCTGCAATTTTGTTCCGGCAGCCATTTTTCCCAGGTGTTCCAGCAGGTGGCTGGCTGCACACCGCGCCAGTGGCGCGGCAAGAACAGCGCAAACACATGACAGTTTTGCAGCTTTTTGACTTCACTGCCAAGGTCGTACAGGGCGTGTAATCCCACAAAGTGGATGCCTGCATCAAAACACTTTGCCTTCAACGAGTGGGTGACCAACGTCCGCATGGCTTGCTCACCTGGTGCGGTGAGCAGGCCATGTGGGGACTCTGCCTGCGTCCCTTTGCGCCGGCCGTGCGGGAAGGCAGCGCCCAGGGCGTGGTGAGCTGCTTCCACTACATCAGGCACACCTGGGCCGGCGGCCGCCGGGGATCCTGCCCGCCGACACGCGATGGTGTCCTGGCTGCAAAATTCCGCCAGACATATCTTGTACATGGTAGCGCAGACGATGGAATAACAGGCGCCCTCCGCTGCGCCATAGCAAACCAAAACACCCCCTGGCGCAGCGTTTAATCTGCGTCAGGGGGTGTTGATTGGCTACGTTTTTGTCCGCTCATTCACAGCAGCCGCGCCCGCCAGGCTTACAGCAGGCTGCGGTACAATTCCTTGATCTCCTCCACGCTGGTGTCGCGGGGGTTGCCGGGGCAGCAGGCATCGGCAAAGGCGGATTCGGACAGGAACTGGACGTCCTCCTCCTTCAAAATGCCCTTCAGGTCAGTGGGGATGCCCACATCGGCGCTCAGCTGCTTGACAGCGGCGATGGCGGCGTCGGCGGCTTCCTCGTCGCTCATGGCGTCGATGTCCGCAACGCCCATGGCCTTACCGATGGCACGGTAGCGGCCGCCGGCCACGCTCTTGTTATATTCCAGACCGGTGGGCAGGATGATGGCGCAGGCCACGCCGTGGGGCGTGTCATACAGGGCGCTCAGGCCGTGGGCCATGCTGTGCACGATGCCCAGGCCCACGTTGGAGAAGCCCATACCCGCGATGTACTGGCCCAACGCCATGCCCTCGCGGCCCTCGGGGGTGTTCAGGACGGCGCCGCGCAGATTCTCGGAGATCAGGCGGATGGCCTCCAGATGGAACATGTCGGAAATGACGCAGGCGCCCTTGGTGATATATCCCTCAATGGCGTGGGTCAGCGCGTCCATGCCGGTGGCGGCGGTCAGCCCCTTGGGCATTGAAGCCATCATATCGGGGTCCACCACGGCGATCTCGGGGATGTCGTTGGTGTCCACGCAGACGAACTTGCGCTTCTTCTCCACGTCGGTGATGACGTAGTTGATGGTGACCTCGGCGGCCGTGCCGGCGGTGGTGGGCACGGCGATGGTGAACACCGCGTGCTTTTTGGTGGGGGCGACGCCCTCCAGGCTGCGCACGTCGGCAAACTCCGGGTTGTTGGCGATGATGCCGATGGCCTTGGCGGTATCCATGGCAGAGCCGCCGCCGATGGCGATGATGCAGTCGGCGCCGGAGTTGTTGAAGGCAGCCACGCCGGTCTGGACGTTCTCAATGGTGGGGTTGGCCTTGATGTTGGAGTAGACCTCGTAGGGGAACGCGGCGGCGTCCAGCAGGGCGGTGACTTTGCCGGTGACGCCGAACTTGATCAGGTCAGGGTCCGAGCAGACGAACGCCTTCTTGTACCCGCGGGCGTTCAGCTCAGGCAGGATGTTTTCGATGGCACCGTGGCCATGGTAGGAGATGGTGTTGAGGACGATGCGGCTTACCATAATGATACGCTCCTTTGTAAAGTGTAGGTGGTGTGGTACGGACGGGGCTGCTCCCGCGCAGACAGGGAAACAGCTGTTATTGTCAGCTTACCATTGCCGCGGGCGAAAAGGCAACCATTCCCATGATGAATTTGCGTAAGGCGGGCCGGACCCGGCTCAGCCGAGGAATTCTTCATTCAGCTGCACACCGAAATCCCGGGCGATGGCGCGCAGGTCATCGTCCTCGATGGTCTGGCGGATCAGGCCGCCGCCCATGGACAGCACCTTGACATAAATTTCGGCGCTTTTCTCAATGGTGTGGGCCAGGCCGAAGGTGGTGTCGAAGTCGGGGCCGGAGGCGAACAGCCCGTGCTGGGCCCAGACGGCCGCCTGATAGGTTTTCATCTTTTCGCTGGTGGCCATGGCGATGTCTGCGCCGCCGGGCACCATCCAGGGGCAGACGCCCACGCCTTCGGGGAAGACGACCGGGCACTCGGTGGCAGACTTCCACAGCGCACGGGTGAAATCCCGGTCGGTCAGCGGCAGGATGTAGGTCAGCGCGATGACGTTGGTGGCGTGGCAGTGGTAGATGACCCGGTTGGCGCCGTTCGTGGCCGCCTTGCGAACGCTGTGATTCATGAAGTGGCTGGGGAACTCGGATGTCGGACGTGCGCCATCGGCCAGCCCCCAGACGATGCGCCAGCTGTCGCCGGCGGCGTTAATCTCGACAATGCCGATGGAGTGGATGGGGTCGGGCTCCACATTGCGGAAGAACTTGCCGGAACCGGTGGTGATGAAGTACTCGCCGGCCAGGTTGTCGGCCTGGACCCCCATCTTGACCCACTCCCGCGGGGTCTCGTCAAACCAAGGGCGGCAGGCGGCCACATCCTCCCCGGTCATACGGTAGGTCAGGTTGCCGCCGTTGCGCTCGTGCCAGCCCTGCAGCCAGCCGTCGTTGCACATGCGGATAAAGCCTTTGACGCAAGGGATATCGTAGAGTTCCATGGAATGACCTTCCTTTCGTGATATTTCAATCGTTTTTGCTGTGAATGGGAAACGGTCTTTATCTTGTGATCACGTCCACCGGCACGTTGAAGATTTTCGCCACCTTCAAAATGGTGTCGATGTGGTGGCCGGAGGCGGCGGCCATGTGGTGGGTGGGGCCGGCTTCGCTCCAGCGGTTGACAAACTCCCGGGCGCCGCAGGCAAAGCGGGTGCGCATGTTGGTGTCGCCGAAGGTGAAGATGGGGCCGGCCTCGTTGATGCCCTCCGCCGCCACAAACTTGAAGCGGCCGTCCCTGTCCTGGGTGATGGCCAGGTAGGTCACGGGGCCCAGGTGGGGGTAGAACTGGGTCAGGTAGCCGCCGCCAGTCTTGCCGTGGAACACGGGCACAATCTTCATGGTAGGCTTTTGGGCGGAAATATCGGCATCGCCGGAACCGGAATGGCCGATGATGCAGATGTCCTTGTCAAAGTCGATGGAATACATCTCGGACAGCTGGCCGGTGCCCGCGATGGTCTTGAGGATGGACATGGCCATGGCGACCTTGATGTCGCCCTCCACGGCGCAGGCAACGCCCTGCTTGATGAGCATAGAGAAGGCGGGGATCAGCATGGAATCCAGCACACCGGCCTGGCCCTTGGCAAAGCCATCGTAGTGGGAGGCGATGAGGCCGATCTTCTCGTCCTTGACCCACTGTTCAAAGGCAACGACGTAGCGGGCCATCTCCCAGACTTTCTCCACCGTGCCGCCGCCCTCGACGTCGAAGGTGGCGAGGATGTCCTGGGCCTTGGCACGGATGGCCTCCTCATCGGTGATGTTGTCGGCGATGGCCCACATCTTCTCCCAGTCAAACTGCTTGGTGTACAGCCACATGCGGTGGTAGAGGTTGGTCTCGTCGATGTACAGGTCCATCATGCCCGGGTAGGGACGACCGATCTGGGCGAGGTTCAGGTCCCGGAAGCGGCGGCGTACCTGGGCGGCCCTGCACCAACTTTCGATCTCGGCCTGCACGGCGGGGTCGCCGCCCTCCACCACGCCGGTGATAACGGCATGGCGCTTGCCGGCGCGCTCCAGGTCAGCCACCATCTCGCCCACAGCGCCGCAGGCATACAGCTCACCCAGCCAGGTGGGGGTGTCGGTGTTGGCGTAATCGGGGGCGCGGCGCTTCTGGACGTTCACCAGCACCACCGGCACGTCCAGATCCCGCACGGCGGGCAGCATGTTGTAGCTGGTGGCGTAGGTCAAAAGTTGCAAGACCACCAGGTCCACATCGGCGGCGCGGAACTTGTCCCCCGCCGTCTGGGCCAGCTCCTTGGTGGTGACGATGCCGCCGTCCACGATCTCGACGGTGTCGGGAATGGTCTTTTTGAAATCGGCATATTGGGCCTGGAACTCCGGCACCAGGCTGGGGAACTGGGGCAGGTACGCGCCCAGCGCGATGGCAAACACGCCCACGCGGGCTTTGGTCTCTACAAGTGGTTGGGTCATTGGGGAAGCACCTCCTGGATCGCAAAACTCTGTTTGATCGCATCGCGGGCGGCCTGCAGATCGGCGTATTCGCCCGCTGCGATGAACTGGATCATCAGGTTGCCGAGGGCGGTACCCTCGGTGGGGCCGGCGTAGACCGGCAGACCGGTGGCGTTGGCAGTCATCTGGTTGAGGTATCCGTCCTGGCTGCCGCCGCCCACAATGTTGACGCTTTCGTAGGTCTTGCCGGTCAGGCTTTGCAGGGCGGCAATGGCGCGGCGATAATCGTCTGACAGCGAATTGTAAATGGCCTGCATCACCTCACCGGTGGTGGCAGGGGCTGGGTACCCGGCCTCGGCGCAGGCGGCAGTGATCTCGCCGATCATGCTATTTGGCGCAAGGAAGCGGTCATCGTCCGCGTTCACCAGGCCGGGGTAGCCGCTGGCTTTCTTCGCCGCAGCGATCAGCTCCGGGAAGGCGGGGCGGGTGCCATTGGGGGCGCGTTCGCCCAGCTCCCGCCGCACGGACTGGATCATCCACAAGCCCATGATGTTTTTTAAGTAGCGGTAGGTGCCGCCGTAGCCGCCCTCGTTGGTAAAGTTGGCGGCGGCACTGGCCGCGCTGGTAATGGGGACGGTGTTCTCCACCCCCAGCAGGCTCCAGGTACCGCTGGACAGGTAGACGGCCCGGTCATTCCTGGCGGGCACGGCCAGCCAGGCGGAGCCGGTGTCGTGGGTGGCGGGCAGCACTACGGTGCAGTCGAAGCCGATTCCGGCCTGCACTTCCGGCGTCAGACGGCCAAGAACCGTGCCGGGCTGGCAGATGGACTGGAAAATGCCCCGCGGCAGGCCCAGCCTGGCGATGAGTTCATCGTCCCAGTCCCGGCTTGCGGCCCCCACCAGGGCGGTGGTGGAAGCGTTGGTATACTCGTTGGCGGCCACACCGGTCAGCTTGTAGTTCAGGTAGTCCGGCACCATCAAAAAGGTCTTGGCCGCGGCCAGCTGGTCCGGGTGCTCCTTTTTCAGGGCAGCAAGCTGGTAGGCAGTGTTGAAGGGCTGGTACTGGATGCCGGTGCGGGCGTAGTGCTCGGCAAATGGCAGCACCGTCTCCAGCGCCTGGCGCACGCCCTCGGTGCGGCTGTCCCGGTAGGCCACCGTATCGCCCAGGATCTCCCCTGCCGCGTCCAGCAGCACAAAGTCCACGGCCCAGGTGTCAATGCCCACCGTTTCGGGCGTGCAGCCGGCGTCCTTGCAGGCTTTCAGACCGGCCAGGACGTTCTGCCACAGGCGGTCCATCTCCCAGCAGAGATGGCCATTTTTCTCGGCCAGGCGGTTTTCAAAGCGGTAGACCTCTTCCAGGTGCATGCGGCCATCCTCCACCCAGCCCAGGATGTGACGGCCGGAAGATGCGCCGATGTCGATGGCAAGATGATAGGTCAAAATCTGCACCTCTCCTTTCCGTTGGCTCGCTGGCTCTATTATATTGAATGTCCGGGCATAAAATAAGCGCGTAATTTACAATAAAATCACGCGCTTATTTAAGTATTATCCTATTATTTGTCAGAATTGCACAAATGGTCCCGATACTCTTTTGGCGTTATGCCAAATTGCTTTTTGTAAATGCTGTAAAAGTAGCTGGTGGTATCGTACCCCACCGTCTCGGCAACGACCTGCACCGGCAGTTTGGTGGTGCGCAGCAGCTGCTGCGCACGGTCCAGCCGCTTTTGCTGCAGCAGTTCCTTGAAGGTGCTGCCGGTGGCCCGGCGGATCAGCGCACTCAGGTAGGGCAGCGAAACATGGTACGTTTGCGCCACGCGGCTCAGGCTGGCCGAGCGGCAGTCGTCCTCGATCTCCCGCAGGGCAGCCAGCACCAGCGGGCTGCCCTGGCCCGGTTCGCCCTGCACCTCAATACAGTCGGGGTGGTTGAGCAGGTCCAGAAGCAGCAGGGCCATGCGCATCTGGTTGGCACGACGGGCGCCCGGCTCGTTGTTCAAAAGGCTCCAGACCATGCTTTCCACCAGGTTCTGCACCGGCAGCAGCCCCGCAGTGCGGCAGAGCAGGTGGGTGATCTCGGCGCCGCCGGTCTTCAGCGTGCCCAGCAGAAACCGCCCCAGCAGATTGGAGGTGCCCACGATCTGGAAGGCAAAGTCAAAGAACTGGGGCAGCACAATAAAGTTGACCGCCACATCCCCGACCTCGGCTCGCTGGATGGCATGGCTGGCCCGCTGGTTCAAAAACAGCAGTTCCCCGGCCTGCAGACGCACCGGCGTGCCGCCGCCAATGATATGCGTAGTGTGCCCTGCACACACATACATGATCTCCACATAATCGTGGCTGTGGCGGGGGAACGCCACAAACCGGGTATGGGGCCGTATGGTGATGAGCTGCCCCTGCCGCAGCAGCTTGGCGGCCTCGATCTCAAAGCCATGGCCGGTGGCGTACAGCGTGCGGTCCAGCGGTTCGCCGTCCCGCAGTTTCTGCTCCTCCGGCGTGATGCGGGAAAGCTGTTCCAAGATCTCCGCGTTCAAAGCGCCGCCCCCTTTCGTTTGTATCTTACCAAAATGGGGGACCGGCTGTCCAGTGTCAGGGCAGTCAGGCGCGGTACAGCGCCACCGAGCCGGTCAGACCGCTGCCGCCGGTGGGTTTGGGGGCCAGCATTTTGCGGTAGCCGTCCAGCAGCGGGTAGCATTGGCGCTCGAGGGTGGTGGCGACCTCGATGGCAAGGATGTTCTCCCCCGCCCGGCCCGCGAGGTCGTAGGCGAAGGGCGGGGTGATCTGGATGTCGGCGCTCTCGCCGTTCAAAAAGACCTCCACCCCTTCGGCGGCGTCGGTGATCTCAAGCTGCAGCGCGGTGGGTGCATCCAGCGTAAAGGTGGTCTCGTACCGCGCAAAGCCGGAAAACTCCGGCTGTTCAGCGGCCAGGTCATCGGGCAGCGTGACCGGCACAGCGGAGCCGAAAGCCGGGTAGGCGGCCCCCTCGCAGGTGGCGCGGGTCCAGCCGGTCAGGGGGATGCTCTCCCCGGCCTGCGGGGCGGTGTAAAGCGCCGCACCGGCCGGCGGCTCGCCCAGGACCAGGACACGGGGCTGCAGCGGCAGGATGTGAACCTTCACCTGCAGGCCCGCGGCCGTGTCGGCGGCATCGGCAGGCTCGCAGCGGTTGGCCCAGGGGCCGTACCAAAAGCAGGGACCGGAAAGCCCTGGCAGCGTCAGCGTGCCGGCGCAGGGGGCGGTGCCCTCGTTGACGGCCAGCACCATCGTGGTATCGCCTTGCACGGTCAACAGACGCAGCCGGTCGTTTTGGGGTTCCAACGCCGGGGCCGCCACCCCGGCGGCGCGGATGGCCGCGGGCAGGTCGGCCGGGGCCACCACCGGGCAGACGGCAAGCGCAGCCGGCAACGGACCGCCCTCACACAGAGCTGCCGGCCGGCTGCCGGCAAAAACTACCGGCAGCCCCTTTTGGGACAGTTCCGCCAGGGCGTTTGCAGCGGCGGCGGGCATACGAGCAGCCCCCGGCACCACAAAGGCGCGGTAAGGCTGGCCGTTGACGATGAGCGGGTTGGCAATCTCGGTTTGGTAGCGTCCCGGTTCGCTGAACACATCGGCCGGCAGCACCCGGCAGGCGATCTGGTCATCATACAGCGGGCGGACGACCTGCTCGAACGGCATGGCGGCGGGGTCGCACCACTCGGCCTCGCCGTGGTAGAGCACGGCCACCGGGGCCTCGTGCGCGCCCGCGCTGGTCAGCGTGGCCACCCGGTTCATGTAGGCCATGAGCCGGCCGAAGTGCCGGTACTGGGGGTTATGGCCGTGGGCGTAAAAATGGGGCGGACAGTCGGGGTCGGGGAATGCCTTGCCCGAAAATGCGTGGGGTACAAACCAGTTGATGCCGCGAACCAGAAAGTGGTCGGCCAGGTATTTTTCCAGCCGGACGCCCTCGGCCCAGCCGTAGTTGCCAAAAATCTCGCACATGGCGTGGCCGCCTTTGGACGGTTCAATGGCCGCGGCACTCTCGGCCAGGGTAGCCAGGCCGTAGTGGTAGAAGGTACCATTACGCGGGCGGCGCATATTGTCCATCCGCGGTTCATCCTCGCCCTGGGGCAGCACCTGGCCGCCGATGTCGTCAATGCCCGCCATGTCCTGGCCCTGCAGGCCACGGAAATAATGCCCGAGGCTGGACCCGGTGCGGCAGTGCTGGCCGTCGTCCTCGATGACATGGCCGATGTAGCGCACACCGTGGCCGTGGCACCAGGCGGCGATCTGTTCGCTGAAATTGCTCCGTACCAGACTGGTCAAACAGTCCATGTACGCGGTGTGGATGCGGGCAGTTTCATTGCTGCCGTCCTGCGCGAACAGCCGCGGCAGCGCGGCGGCCCAGCCGGGGCCACAGGCTGCGGACAGGGCGGCTTCCAGCGGGGCGCTCCAGGGCAGGTCCTGGCCGCAGCCCAGCGTGTTGCCTTTCTGGTACAAAAGGCCGTTGCCCAGCTCCGGCTCATCGGAGAAAAAGCCGGCGATCGTCTTGCCGAAATCGGCGGCATAATGCTGCCAATGGGGTTCGTAGACCGCGTCGATCAGCAGGCGGACGCTGGCAGGGTCGGTCATGTTGATGTAGTCCCGGTGACAGCCTGCGTTGCGGCTGGCCGTGACCACCTGCAGCGTATACGCCCCGGCGGGCTTGTCCCAGTGAAGCACCGTGCCCCGAACGAAGGGCAAAAGGTCGGTGATACCGCCATCTTCGGCCACGGCCTGAACGGTCAGCAGCCGGTCAGTGGCCGGGTCAAAGCTGCGGGCTGGCGGCATTTTCGCCGCGAAGGCCTGCATTGGGTCGGTCAGATCATATTGGGGCGGGGCCATGAGACCTTCGGCGCGCAGGTCAAAGGTCAACGGGCCGGCGGCCGCGTCCAGCGATTTCTCATTGCCAAGGATGCTCTGGCGGCAGAGTTCGTCCGGTGCGGTCTTCACCGCGCCGTTGGCGAAACCGGTGGGAAAATGGCTGTCGTCCAAGATCCAGACCTGCATCCCGCGGCGGCGGGCCTCGTCCAGGATCACGTCCAGATCGGCCCACCACTTGGGGCCGCAGAAGTCGGGATGGGGGCGGCTCTCAACGCAGACAGCCTTGCAGTTGGCCCCGTCGATGGCTGCCATCAGTTCCCGCAGGGTGGCTTCGTCCTCGCCGTGCTGCCAGAAAAAGGGCAGGATGTGGTTGTCGCTTTCCCCGGCCAGCAGCCGGGCAATGGTTCTATTTTGGGGCATTGTCTCTCCCCGCCTTTCTTACAAATGTGCAGAAAAACTTTTGCTTCTTCTGTCCTGTGGCGCACGCTGTGCGCCGCTACGGTCTCCATACTTTTGAGTCACGCATCGTCATTATAAATGCTCGTGCAGCCAGCGGGCGCTGACCTGTGCGCTCTTGACCGGGTCTTTGTCCACCCAGTTGCGGTGGCTTTCGAGCACGACGGCCTCAACGCCGTTTTCCTTGGCAATTTCGGCCCAGTGTTCGAGCGGCAGGTTGCCGGTGCCCAGTTCCATGCTGTCGGTTTTTAAGATTGGGGTCATCGCCGGTTTGCCGGCGGCAAGGCGGGTGCCGCGGTCGTTGATGTGCCAGAGCTTCATGCGATTTCCAAGGGTTTTCATCACGGCGGCCACATCGGCACCGCCCTCGGCAAACCAGTAAGAGTCAAACTCAAAGTTGACGGCGTCGGGCTCGGTCTCAGCCAGCAGGATGTCATACCCGCGCTTTTCTCCCTCCACCCGCTGCAGTTCGCAGTTGTGGTTGTGGTAGAGCAGCCGCACCCCCTGCTCCGCCAGCGCCGCGCCGGCTTTGTTCAGGCGTTTTGCCAGATCGTGCCAGGCGGCTGCATCGGCGTAAGCAAAGCGGTACATGCCGGTGATGACCGCATAGCTTGTGCCAAAACTCTTGGCCTCGGCTGCGACGGCCGCAGCGTCCCGCTCGACACTGCCGAGATCGGTGTGCAGACTGATGACCGAAAGCCCCGATTCCTGCACGAGTTTGTGCCAGTCCAGTTTGCCGCCGTTGCCGGTGGGCATCCCGGCGGCGCGGGTCAGCAGCCGCACCATCAGACCGGTGGGGTGGATCATAAACCCGCAGAGCTCAATGCCGGTGTACCCGGCATTCTTGAGGGCGGCCAGCGTCTGCCGGGCCTGGGTTTCATTGTTGAGGGCGGTGCCCAGCATGAACTGCTGTACGCCGGTTGGAATCATGGGGAAGCCTCCTTCTTACAAGACAAACACGGCGCCGGGGGTGATGCCGTTTTCGTTGAAGCTGTCCACGGCAACGTAGTAGCCCTGCCCGGCGATCAGGGTGGTCAGGGTCGCTTCGCTTGTACCGTAGACAAGATGGCTCAGATACAGTTTATCCGGCGCGGTGCCATAGCGGATGTTGACGCCCTGTGCGCCCATCTCAGAAATCGGCTGCCAGCGCACTACCGCGTCCAGGTCACCGACGCGCTCGGCCGCAGCTTTGGCCGGGGCGGGTTTTGCCCCACCGCCGTTGCCGAACACCCGCAGCCCGGCAATGCGCAGCGGCTGGCCGTAGGGCAATGCACCGCCCACCACCCGGACATAGCGGGCGGTGACGCCGGTTTCATACTCGTAATACCCGTTGGAGCATTCCCGCGCCACCGTCTCCAGCGTCTGCCAGGCTTCGCCGTCGATGCTGATTTCAAGGGTATAGCGGGAAATCTGGGGTTCCAGCTCGATGTGGCGGGTGCGGCGGTCGTCGCCGTAGGCTTCGGGTGGGAATTCCACCGCCACATCCTGATCGGCCAGGTTGACCTGGACGGCGCGGACATCACAGGGCTTGCCGAGGTCAACGGCCAGCCACTGGCCTGGGGCGGCATCGGCAGCGCTCCACCAGCTGCGGATGTTTTCATTCACGGCCAGCGCCGGGCTGCTACCCGCGGCGGTGGAGGAGGCAAAGGCCGGTTTGGCGTAGGAAAGCAGCATCCATTCCGGCTGCCAGGATGCCGGTTCAAACCGGTCTTCGGGGATGCGGTGGGGATAATCGGCAAAGTTCTGGTTGCAGTAGAGGACCCCATCGGCATCAAAGCCGGCCGGAAACAGTCCGACCCGCCGTTCAAAGTCATGGTTGACCGAAATGCGCATGGTGGCGGCGTGCCAGAAATTGCCGTGTCTGTCGGCAACCGTGCTGCCGTGCCCCGCGCCGGTGATGAACCCACCGGTCACAGCCGAGAAGGGGTTGGACGCCTGCCGGGTGAAGGGCCCGAGCGGGCTTTGCCCCACATAGACGCCGTCGGCATAGGTGTTGTACTGGGTGCCGGGGGCGGCGTATTGCAGGTAATAGCGGCCGTCGTGTTTGGTCATGAACGCCCCTTCCACATAGGGTTGACCGACGGCGAGGAAGATTTTGGTCAGTCCCTCGTTGGTCATGCCGGACTGGGCCAGCATCGCGGCAGGCATCTCGATCTTGCCGGTTTCGGAGTTGAAGAGCGGTGCCAGGCTGCGGTAGACGACGCTCGATTCCTTATCCACCACGCCGTTTTCACCGGGGCGTTCATAGCCAAGATGTTCGGGGTCGCCGGCGATCAGCGGCCGCTTTTCACCCATGGGCTGCAGCGTTTCGCGGTCCAGCTCAACACCCCAGATCGGCTCGGTGTTGGTGCAGCCCCAGTAGAAATAGAGGCGGCCGTCGTCATCGAGAAAGAGGTCGGGATCCCAGAACGGGAAAGGCGCGGCCACCTGCTCGAATTTTTCATGCAGCGGGTCGGCGCTGCGCAAAATCGGGCAGTCTTTGCTGCGGCTGGACGCGCAAAAATAGAGGTAGTCCCCCACCTGCCGCACGTCAGGGGCATAGTCGTAAATCATCAGGTCGGGATCGGCATGGAAGCGCCAGCCGAGCAGATCATCCGAATAGAAAAAGCCGGCCGACATCGAGACAAACAGGTAATAGGTTCCCTTGAAGTATACAAGTGTCGGGTCGGCCCCCTCGCGGAAGGCGTAGCGGCGGCCCTGCTCGTTCATGTGCTGGTAACGGTAGGGCAGATCCAGCGGGTTGCAGTAGGTTTTCATACATTGACCTCCGGTTTTTTGATGCCCTGCAAAATCCGATTGAGCTGCTTGATACTCTCCTCGTCCGCGCCGCTCTGTTTGAGCAGGCTGACCAGCGTGATCCGGTTCATCATCCGCTGTAAAGCCGGGTTGTCCTTGACTGTCTCGGCGATTTCGCCGTGGCTCTCGGCGCCCTTGGCCATCATCTGGTCAATGATTGCGGCAGCTTCGGGGTTTTGGCGGATCTCGCCCAGCGTATCCAGAATGGAATAGCAGTTCGGGTCGGCTTCCCCCTTGTCGAACCAGTTGGTCACACCGGTGGAAGCCGCCCGGCCGGGCTTGCGGTAGGCCGGGTTGGGCTCAGATACCTTGCGCACCAGCATCACGCTGGTGCAGTCCTCGGCCCGCGCTTCAATCGTGTGCTCACCTGAGATGGGCACCTGGAAGCTGAACACCACATGTCCCTGCTTGGTGGCAAACAGTTTGCCGTCCAGATACAGACTGACCTCGTTCTGGTTGGAGTAGGCCTTGATCTCGGTGACCTCCTCGGTGCGGTCCACATACCGGCTACCGCAGAGGTGAACGAACGGCTCGGTGTGGTTCCAGGCCGCTTTGTACAGATAGAATGCATCCTTCTTGAGCTGGCGGTCGAAGGTGACAAGCCCCTTCTGATTCTCACCGTTCTTGCCGCCCTCGTCCCGGCCGTCCGCGCCAAAATCGAACAGGTTCCACACATGGGTGGCCCACAGCCAGGGCCGGGCTTCGATCATGCGTAGCATATGCTCGTGGTAGACGCACTGGTAGCTCTCGGTGTAGTCGCCCTTCTCCGGCGTCGGGCTCTGATACGCCGGGTTGGCGTCGGCCCCGTACTCCGAAAAGCCGATGCAGCGGTCGGGGAATTTGGCGTGGTATTCGTCAAAGAACTCGTCGTTCTGCTCGAGTTCGCCCAGGTACCATCCGAAGTAGAGGTTGTAGCTGTTGACATCGGGAATTTCGAGGATCGGGCTGTCGATGTCCAGCATAAAGACATTGGCCATCGTGGTGGGGCGGGTAGGGTCGAGTTTGTGGCACAGGTCATTGAGGGCGCGGTGGTTTTCCAGCAGCTCTTCATTGACGGCGGAGGCAGCCGTGATCTCGTTGGACAGCCCCCACACCGCGATGCAGGGGTGGTTGTAATTCTGCACGACCAATTCGGTCATCTGGGAGAGGGTGTTTTCCCGCCCATCGTGCATGTGCATCGTGATATAGGGGATCTCAGCCCAGACGATGAGACCATTTTCATCGCAGAGGTCGTAGAAGTATTGAGTGTGCTGGTAGTGGGCCAGACGCAGCGTGTTGGCCCCCAGTTCCTTGATGATGGCCATGTCCTCCTCCATCATGGCGGGGGTCAGCGCGTTGCCGGCCCCCTTGCGGTCCTGGTGGCGGGAGACCCCGCGCAAAGGATAGCTGCGGCCGTTGAGAAGGAAGCCCTTCTGCGGGTCGATCTCAAATTTCCGGCAGCCGAACCGCGCGCTGACCGCGTCCCCGCTGGACAGACTGGCGGCGGCCGTGTAGAGGTAAGGATCGTTCAGGCCGTCCCAGAGGTGCACATTCTCGATCGTAAAGTCGGCGCGAGCGCAGCCGTCCGCAACCGGCACGGTTTGGGTCTGGCCTGCCAGGGTAAAGGTGACCTCGGCATCATGGGCCGGGCCTTCGACCCACGCCTCGGCCATGACGGTGGCGGCGCGTTTTTCCAGATCCACCACCGGTGTGATCTTCAGCCCCGATCCGCCGTGATACCCCAGCGCAAAATGGGTCTCAGGCATCAAAATCAGGCGTACTTCCCGGTACAGCCCGCCGTAAAAGGTGAAATCCGCCTGCTGCGGGTAGACAGTCCGGCTGCGGGCATTGCTGACCGAGACCGCCAGCTTGTTGTGGTCCTTCAAGTGATCGGTCAGATCCACCCGGAAGGTCGAATACCCGCCCGCGTGTTCGGCCAGCTTTTCGCCGTTCAAATAGACTTCGGCCGTCATGGCCGCGCCCTCAAATTCCAGCCAGATCCGGCTGTTTTCCGTCGCTTCCGGCCGGTCCAGGTCGCGGAGATACCAGCATTTGCCCCGGTGGTAGTCGTCACCGCCGTCCTGGCCGTCCTCGGCGTTCCAGGTGTGGGGCAGCGTCACAGGGACGCCGGGGACATCGGCAGGGTGTTCGGCCTTGATAAAGGTCCAATCCTGATTCAGAGAATGAATGGTACGCATAGATGCTTTCCTTTCTTGGAAGATGAGAGTCAGCGAAAAAAATGTAGGGAGTGCGGTGTTCTTTCCTGGCCGCAGCCGTCTTTCTGTGGTATGATAGGAGCAACCGCAGGAAAGGAGACCACCCCGTGGATATTCATGAAAAAGTATCGCTTTTGCAGGAACTTGTGGCCTGCTGTGACGCCATTTCCACCTGGTGCTATGACGCCAAGGGGGAACTGCTGTTTTCCAACTGTACCGACGAGACGGTGCTGAACACAGCCTTTTCGGCTTTCGGCTGCCGCAGTATTCTGATGGAGCACACAAACATTTGGAGTAATCCGTTCCTTTTGGGAACCTCGCTGGGGCTTGTCTGGGGCGCAGCATTTGAGCGGGAGGACGGTGTACTGCGGCGGTTCTGGCTGCTGGGGCCGGTGTTCTACGCCACCACCACCAAGGGGCAGATCGAGCTGGGGTACGACCTCTACCGCGGGCTGGAGCTGAGCGTCGCCTGGAAGGAGCAATTCATGCAGGCGGCCTCCCGCCTGCCGGTCGTGACCAGCGAGCTGCTGGGGCGTTACCTGCTGATGCTGCACTACTGCCTGACCGGGCAGACGCTGCATTACAGCGACATCGTCATGCCCACCGAGCTGCTTCGCCCCGCCAAACCTGCCGAGCCGACCAAGCGGGACCGGTATCAGGTCTATGCAGCCGAGCGGGCGCTGCTGGACATGGTGCGCAACGGGGACCTAAACTATGCCGAGGCTTTCAGCAATTCCAGCCTGCTCAGCAGCGGGGTGCCGGTATCCGGTCCCGACCCGCTGCGCCAGGTAAAATCCAGCATCACGGTATTCACCAGTCTTGTCTGCCGCGCCGCCATTGAAGGCGGCGTCAGCCCGGAAGAAGCCTATTCGCTGGGGGACGCCTACATCCAGCGGGCCGAAAATGCCCGCAGCCAGCAGGAACTGCTGAACCTGCCCGCCACGATGTACGACGATTTCATCCATCGCGTCCATCGCTGCCGCACCAACCCGCGCTACAGCCAGGCCGTGCAGAAATGCATCGATTACATTGAGCTGCATCTGGAAGAGCGCATCCGCGCCGCCGACCTGGCCCGGCAGACCGGGTACGATGAATACTACCTGACCCACCGCTTCAAAAAGGAAACCGGATATGCGGTTTCCGATTATGTGCGGTTCGCCAAGATTGAGCGGGCCAAGGTCCTGCTGAGTTCCACCGCGCTGAGCGTGCAGGAGATTGCGGACAAGCTGGGCTTTTCCAGCCGAAGCTATTTCATCCGCAGCTTTCGCGGCGTGACCGGGCAGACGCCTTCTGCCTGGCGGGCCCAGGCGGACCAATGACCACCACAGGGAGGGACGGCGTGAGCCGCCCCTCCCTTTTTGGATGGGTCACTTGCTTTGCAGCGCCTGCTTCTTGGCGGCGATCCGTTTCTGCACGTCCACCATGTCCTTCTTGGTGAGCTTGTAGAACCGCATCGCGATCAGCGAGATCACATAGCCGATGATGGGCACGCCGAAGGTGAGGAACAGCGTCATCGCCTTGATGGCCGGGGTGGGCGCGTCGGTGGGCTGGGGCGTCGTGTGGACATAGCCGATCAGCGACACGCAGAAGGTCGCGATGGTGATGCCGAAGGAGGAGATCACCTGGTCGATGAAGTTGTAGGTGGCCGTGACAATGCCGGGGATGTACTTGCCGGAGGCGTCCAGCTCGTAGTCGACAATGTCGGCGCGCATCGCGCCGTTGGCCGTCGTGATGCACATTTTGGAGCCGTTGTTCAGCAGCAGAATCGCAAAGAACAGGCACAGCAGCACCATGTTGGTGCGGATCGCGCTCATATCAATGGCGGCGCAGAACACGATGCCGAGCACCGAGATCACCACGCACACCCAGGTCCAGGTGACGGTGGCCTCCTTGTTGCCGTGCTTGCCGCAGTACCGCGCGCCGAAGATCGCAAACACGATGCTGGGCAGCATCGACAGCATGGACACGATGGTGCCGAACTGGATGTTGCCGATCAGGATGCCGAACATCATCGTCGAGATGATGGTCTGGCTGTTGACCTGCTGGGCCAGCTTGTCGGCCACAGCGGACAGCGTGTACAACTGGAACGGCCGGTTGGTCGCGAGGAAGTGGAACATATCCTTGAGGCCCACGTCGTCGCCGCCGGCCGTGATGCCCTCAAAGTTTTCGGGCTTGTCGACCGGCGTCAGGCCGATGCAGGCGATCAGCGTCAGCACCCAGGCTACGGCCACATAGATGATGCAGGTCAGGGACAGCATATCCTTGGTGTACTGGTTGCCGAACATCGGCAGAATGACCATGGTGGAGACCAGCGACAGTGCCATCGGGAACGCGTAGTTGTACACGGTCGCCCAGACCTGCACGGTCGGGCGCTGGCGCGGGTCGTTGGTCATAACGGCGGGCAGCATGTTGCCGGCAATGTCAAAGATCGAGTTGCCGACGATGTTGACCATGTACAGGATGATAAACAGCACCACGCTCTGGGTCTTGCCCGAGAACCAGACAAACAGCATCAGCATGGCGACGCTGCGGATCGTAAGGCCCAGCAGCATCAGGATGCGCAGTTTGCCGAAGCGGGTGTGCAGCTTGTCGATCCAGACCGCCAGAAACGGGTCGATGATGCCGTCAAACCAGCGCGTGGCGGTCAAAATCACACCGGCCACCGCCAGCGCGATGCCATACCCCTCGCTGGCAACGTAGCTCATCAGGCCGACCAGCGAATAGAACGCCATCGCCGCGCCGCCCTGCATCTCGGCGATCGCGATACACCAGGTGGGAACGCGGCGATACTGTACGCCGTCGATCTCACTCTGGGTCGGTTTCTTTGTCTGTGCCATAGTTTTTTCCTCCTTTTGTCCGGGGTTGCGGTGCAGCCCCGCTGTCTGCCCTTACTGTAGCACAGGCGTGCGCCTCAAGAAATGCAATAATTCAAGTCAAAATTCATTTATTCATCATGTTGTGGCTGTGTATGTAATGATTGCACTTTGTCTTGAATTATTATCTTTTTTCTTTGGGATCGGTGCGGTATGCTGTACACACATCGGACCGCGAACCGCCTGGTCCGATGCAATTTGATGGTTTGGTTGGAAAGGAGTTTCCCATGACACAGTTTACCCCCGGATTTTTGATCGGCGCCGCCACCGCCGCCCACCAGGTGGAGGGCAACAACATCCACAACGACTGCTGGGCGCAGGAACAGATGGAACACTCCAGCTATGTCGAGCCCTCGCTGGACGCCTGCGACCATTATCACAAGTACGCCGAGGACATCCGCCTGATGGCCGGGGCCGGGCTCAACGCCTACCGCTTTTCCATTGAGTGGGCCCGCATCGAGCCGGAGGAGGGCCGCTTTGACGCGGCGGAACTGGAACATTACCGGGATGTGATCCGCTGCTGCCAGGCACACGGCCTGGAACCCATCGTGACGCTGCACCACTTTTCCAGCCCGGTGTGGCTGATCGCCAAGGGCGGCTGGGAGGCCGAGACAACCCCGGCCGACTTCGCCCGCTATGTGCGGTATGTGATGGAGAACCTTGGCGGTGAGCTGCGGTATGTCTGCACAATCAACGAGGCGAACATGGGCGTGCAGGTCGCGGCCATTGCCGAGCGGTATAAAAAACAGATGATGAAGATGGCCGCCCAGGCCCAGGCAGGCGGGCAGTCCCCCGATGGGTCGGTGCAGATGGGCATGAACTTCCAGAAGATGATGGCCAATCAGGCACGAATCGCCGCCGAAAACAAGGTCGTGTTCGGCACCGAGACGCCCCAGTGCTTCACCAATCCCCGCACGCCCCACGGCGATGAGCTGGTCATGGAAGCCCACAAGGCTGCCCGCGCCGTCATCCGGGAGGTCTGTCCCGGCGTTAAGGTCGGCCTGACGTTGAGTCTGCACGACATCCAGGCGCTGCCCGGCGGCGAGGAAGAAGCCGCCAAGGTCTGGGAGGAGGAGTTCACCCACTACCTGCCCGCCATCGAGGGGGACGACTTCCTTGGCGTGCAGAACTACACCCGCGCCCGTTATGACCAAAACGGCAGCATGACCGCCCCCGAAGGCGCCGAGCTGACCCAGATGGACTATGAATTTTACCCCGAAGCCCTCGAACATGTGCTCCGTCGGGTGGCCGAAGATTTCCACGGCGACCTGATCGTGACCGAGAACGGCATTGCCACCGCCGACGACACCCGCCGTGTTGCCTTCATCCAGCGGGCGCTTGCCGGCGTACAGAACTGCCTGGCCGACGGCCTGCCGGTAAAAGGCTATTTTTACTGGAGCCTGCTGGACAACTTTGAGTGGCAGAAGGGCTTTGCGATGCAGTTCGGTCTGATCGCCGTAGACCGCGCCCACGGCCAGACCCGCGCCCCCAAGCCGAGTTTGGCGTTCCTGGGGCGCTATGCAGCCCAAGCCTGAGCCCCCGGACCGCAACAGCCAAACGCCCCGGCCGTCCGATTGCTTCTGCAGCCGGATAGCCGGGGCGCGTTTTGTTCAAAACGGTTTATTGCGGCATGGCGGCCATGGCGGCGCCCTCGCACAGGGCGGTAATCACGGCGGCCACCTGCCCGGGTTCGGTCTGCATCCCGCTGCGCAGCCAGTACTGGATGATGCCGCCCGCCCCGGCGGCCAGGAACACATTGCGCATCGTCTGCTGGGGTTCGCCTGCGGCCGGTGCCATATTCCCCTGCCGTGTATTCATATACCGGAAGCACCGCTCCACCATCGCGTACAGAAACCGCTCATCCTGGTTTTGCCGTGCCATAACGCCCAGCAGGCTGTCGTTGTCCCGCAGCGCGCAGAGCGCCGCCGTCATTGTCGCGGCGGTTCCCTGCGCCTCGGTTTTCTTCAGCATATCATCCAACAGATCGAGCCCCCGCTGTTCCAACTGTTCCATCAGGTCAAAGCAGTCCTTGTATTGGCGGTAAAAGGTGCTGCGGTTGATCTGCGCCAGGGCGCAGACCTCCTTGACCGTGATGCGCTCCACCGGTTTTTGGCGCAGCAGCTGTAAAAAAGCATCGGTGATCACCTGGCGGGTGTAGCGGGTTCGCAGGTCAGTTTGCATGGCTTTGTTCCTTTCTGCAACAGGATTCGCCATTGTGCCGCAAAGCGGACACAATGGCGGAAACTAACGGTTGTCCCCTTCTTTTGCATCCAGTATACTGGAACCAACGAAAAAAAGCAACATAAGTTGCAGTGTATTCACAGCGATGCAGTCGATTCAAGGAGGACAACCAAATGCAGAACAGCGAAGTTCTATTCCGCGACAAACCGATCTGGCAAGCCATCTTCTCGCTGGTGGGGCCCTCGATTTTGTCGGTGCTGGTCATGGTGGTCTACAACATGACCGATCTGTTTTTTATCAATTTGCTGCAGGACACCGCCCAGACCGCCGCGGTTTCGGTGGTCAGCCCGGTGTTCACGCTGGCTTCGGCCGGGGCCACCGTGCTGGGGATGGGCGGCTGCGCGGCGGCAGCTTCCTCGTTGGGCGCCGGCGATAAGCAGGACGTGCGCACCGTGTCCAGCCTGTGCGGCTGGTGCGCCATTCTGGTCGGCGCGGTGCTGGCGGTGGTTTTGAACCTCGGCTGTGCGCCGCTGCTGGGGATGCTCGGGGCCAATGCGGAGATCCAGCCACACGCCGCGGCGTATCTGCGCATTCTGGCGCTGGGCGCCCCGGCCATGATCCTTTCGGTATCGGCCGCCACCCTGCTGCGGGCGGACGGGGCTATCCGACGCGGGCTGGCGGGGAACCTGGCCGGCAGTGTGACCAACATCGTGCTGGACCCTCTGTTCATTCTGGTGTTCGGGTGGGGCATTGCCGGCGCAGCCGCCGCCACCGTGCTGGGAAATCTCGTGGCCTGCGCGATCTACCTTGACTACATCCTGCGCCGGTCTCAGGCTTTGAGCCTCTCCCCTGCTGACGCGCTGCGCCGCCCCGCCCGGCTGGGCCGGGTGCTGGCGCTGGGGCTGCCCAACGGGGTCAGCAGTTTGCTGGCCGGGCTGGCGGGCAGTTTCAGCAACCGGATGCTGGCAGGCTACGGCACCGCGGCGCTGGCCGCCATGGCCGCCGCCGACAAGGCGACGATGGTGGTCAGCCTTGTGCAGATGGGGATCTGTATGGGCGTCCAGCCGCTGCTGGCCTACAATGCAGGGGCCCGCAACCTGCCGCGGTTGCGCGGGGCGCTGACCCGGCTGGCCGGGCTGACCTTCGGGGTTGGGGCCGCCTTTGCAGCCACCTGCCTGCTGGGGCAAAACGCGCTGCTTGGGCTGTTTTTGTCCGACGCCGAAGCCCTGGCCCTGGGGCGGCAGCTGCTGCCCTGGCTGCTGGCAGCCAGCCCGCTGCTGGGGCTTTACTACCTCAGCACCAACTTTCTGCAGGCGGCCGGCCGGGCCGCCGGGGCCACGGTGCTCTCCGCCCTGCGGCAGGGGTTGCTGCTGATCCCGGCGCTTTATCTGCTGCACGCACTGCTGGGTCTGCCCGGCCTGGCCGCCGCCCGGGCTGCGGCGGACCTGACCTCGGTCGCCATCGCCATGGCGCTGCTTCTTCGCACCTGGCGGGACTTTGTCCGGCTGGCGTAACAGCCCGGCGAATCTTTCTTGGATGCTGCGTTCGGACGCCATGCGGTTTTCGATTCACTGGAGGTGCGGGGACGCCTTTGCCGGCTTGGTCTGACCGCTCATTTGTTCCGCACAGTGTATGCTGCATCGTGTTGCGGTTTACCCGCTCGCCGGCTGAAATCAGAAGCCGTCCCCCGCTTTCACCCGTATGTTGAACGAACAGCGGCAGCCTTCCGCCTGGCTTGAGGAAGGCTGCCGCTTTCTTGCCGCTTTTTACTGGTTAAACCGCCGTTTGATCCGCACGAAGAGGCGTTCGATGGCGTAGGCCACTGCGAAAACCAGCAGGATGGCCACGCCGGCGGTACCGTAGTCGTAGCCCTGCAGGCTGTTGGAGATGACGTACCCGATGCCGCCGGCCCCCACCATGCCGAGGATCGCGCATTCGGAAAAGTTGGTTTCCAGCCGCATACCGGCCCAGGCCACGATCTGGCTGAAAGCCGCCGGCAGGATCGCGTTGCAGAAGATGCTCAGCCGGCTCGCGCCGGTGACTTCCAGCGCCTCGATCGTCTCATCAGGGATGCTCTCAAAGCTCTGGGCAAAGCTCTTGGTGAAAAAGGCGGTGGTGTGGACGCAAAGCCCGGCCACGCCGGCCTCGGGGCCCATGCCCAGGCAGACCAGCATCAGCAGCACCCACACTGGGGTGGGCACCGCCCGCAGGAAGGTGAAGAAGGACTGGGTGACGACCGAAAGCACCGGCAGGCGGAACACATTGCGCGCCGCCAGCATACCGAACACCACCCCCAGCACCAGGCTGTAGAGCAGCGACAACACCGCGATGGAGATCGTTTCCACCAATGAGGAGAAGATCAAATCCATATTGGCGAAATCCAGATGGGCCAGATCCCAGAACACCACGCCGATGTCCGGCACGCGGGAGAGCATTTTGCCCCAGTCGATGCCCAGATACACAAGGCTTGCCGCCGAGAGCAGGGCCGTCCCGGCCAGAAACACCGGAATGAACCGGTTGCGCTGGCGGCATTTGACCGGGATGCGCCCGCCCGGCGCGGCCGGGCGGGCGCCGGCCGCCGGCTGCGGCGCCGCGGCGGCTTCGCCGGTTTGCAGACAGGGGGAAGGTTGCAGGCTCATTTCAGCAGCTCCTTTCGCAGTTTGTTGGTGATCTGATCCACCACGATGACCATGACTGCCACCAGCAGGATGATGCTCAGCGCAATGTCATACTGGAAACTCTTGATGTAGGAGAAGAGGGTCAGCCCCACGCCGCCCCCGCCCACCATGCCGACGATGGTGGAGGCACGGATGTTGACTTCGACGCAGTAGAGGAACCAGGAGAGGAACCCGCTCAGGCAGGATGGCAGGATGGCCTGGGCGACCCGCTGGGGGAAGCTGGCCCCCACTGCCTGCAGGCTCTCGACGCAATCCTGGGAGACATCCTCCATCGTCTCCACAAAGGCGCGCACAAGGAAGGCGAAGCTGGTGATGCACAACGCCACAAACCCGACGCCGGTGCCGATGCCTAAGGACGAGAACAGGATGAACGCCCAGACCAGCGCCGGGATGTTGCGCAAAAAGGTGGCGAACCCGCGCACCACCTTGGCAAACCGCGGGAAGGGCGAGACCTTTTCGCTGCCGAACAGCGAGACGAAGAAGGCCAGAATGGCGGCCACCGTGGTGGAGGAGAGCGCCAGCGCCAGCGTGACCACCACGCTGTCCAGCACGCCGGGGATGCGGCTGGCCTTGGGCAGAGCTGGCGGAAGGAAGTCCTGGGTGATAAACTCCCAGAAAGCATCCCCGTTGGCCACCAGCACGGCGGGATTGAATTCGGTCAGGATGCTGCAGACCACAAACAGCGCCAGCGCGGCGATCAGAAAGCCGGTGTACAGTCGTTTGAGGTCACGCGCAATCAGCGGTATCCGCCCGGTCATGTCCATTCCCTCCCAACATCAGGTTTTCGCGGCTGGTGCCGTAGATGCGTTCGATCATCTCATCGCTAAGCCGGGCCGGCGGGCCGTCAAAGACGATGCTGCCTTTGCTCAGACCGATGATGCGGGTGGAGTACTGCAGCGCCACGTCCAGCTGGTGCAGGTTGACGATGCAGGCAATGTTGCGCCTGGCCGTCATCGACCGCAGCAGATCCATGATGGTTTTGGCGCTGGAAGGGTCCAGCGAAGCGATGGGCTCGTCGCAAAGCAGCAGTTTGGGCTGCTGCATGATGGCTCGGGCGATGCCGACCCGCTGCTTCTGTCCGCCGGACAGGTCGGCGGCACGGTTGTAGGCGAAATCCGAAAGGCCCAGTTCTTCCAGCAGATCCCGCGCCTGGCGCTTGTCCGCCTCGCTGTACAGCCCAAGCACACCCTGGGGGCCCGGCATATAGCCCAGCCGGCCGTGCAGCACGTTCTGCAGCACCGACAGGCTGTAGACGAGATTGTAATTCTGGAAGATCATGCCCACCTTGCGGCGCAGCTCCCGCAGGGCACGGCCATGCTGGGCGGCGACATTCTGGCCGTCCAGCGTGACGGCGCCGCCGCTGATGGGAATCAGGGCGTTGATGGCGCGCAGCAGGGTAGATTTGCCCGACCCCGACGGCCCGATGACCGAAATGAACTCCCCTTCCTGCACGGTGAAGCTGATCCCCTGCAGAGCATGTACGCCGTTGGGATAGTTCTTGGTCACATTGTCAAACTGTAAGATAGGTTCCATAGTGTTCACCCCCGCGGCGCCGATGCTCAGAAATCATTGATGATCTTGTTCAGCTCGATGATCTCCTCATAATCGCTCATATCGCACTCGATAAAGCGGGCACCGGGGACCTTGATGACATCGGTGAAGTACTGCTCATTGTCATAACTGGTCAGGAACTCGGTGAGCTTGTCGCGGGTAGCCTGGTCCACATGTTCGGCCACGACCATCGCCTCCGCCGGGATCGCACCGGATTCGTGGATGATCTTGATGTCGCTTTCCGCCGCGTTGCCGTTGGCGATCTCGCTGGCCAGGATCTGGTCGGAGATGGGGGCCACGTCCACGTCCCCCTTTACCACTGCCTGCAGGCCGGCCTGATGGGAACCGGAGAAGCTGACCGCCTCAAAAAAATCGCCGTTGGTGTGCAGCATATCCGAGTTGAGGCCGTCATCCGGGAAAGCCTGGATGATCTCGGCGGTGGGAACCAGGTTGCCGGAGGTGGAATCCGGGTCCACGAAGGCCATCGTCCGGCCCTTGATGTCCTCAATGGAGTTGATGTCGGTGTTGGCGGCGTTGGTGATAAAGACCGAATGGTAGATGGCCTTTTCGGGGTCGCCGTCCTCCGCCTTCATCACGATGGGTTCAAGGTCGGTGCGCTCCACCCCCAGCGCCAGCGCCTGGGAGCCCATGTAGGCCATATCAGCGCTGCCGGTGCGCAGCGCTTCGATGATGGCATTGTAGTCGCTGGCCTGGATCTCCTCCACCTCACAGCCCAGCACCGCGCCGAGATCCTCGGCCAGACCGTTGCGGGCGTCGGCCGCCTCGGTGTTGGATTCGTTGGGGGCGTAGGCAATGGTGAACACGCCGTCCTCCCCACTGGGGTTGCCGGTCTCGGCGGCCGTCCCTGCGGCGGAGGCCGTGCCGCCGGCTTCCGCCGTGGAGGAAGCGGCGCTGCAGCCGGCCAGCAGACCGGCGGTCATCAGGGCGGACAGGGTCAGGGCAAGCAGTTTCCGGTTGCGTTTCATACGATTCTCTCCTTATCTGTCTTGTCAATATTTCCAGCGGTGTCCCTGCGCGTCAGCCCGCACAGGGGATGGTGGCCATCGGGTAGATGGATTCGAGCATTTCTTCGATCAACGCGGGGGTCAGTTCCACCGGGTTGTTATCGGCCCGGCCTTTGGTGATGCCCAGCCCGGCCAAATGGGCCAGGTCGCTGCGGGCCACGCCCCAGCCTTCCAGCGAGGCCGGCTGGGCCGAGCGCACCAGCAGCCCGGTGATGCGGCGCTGCAGACCGGCGGCATCCGCCACCCCCAGGGCGCCCAGCAGGGCGTCCAGATCCTGCACGGCCGGGGCATTGCAGGCCAGCACCGGGGCCAGCAGCATGGCCACCGCCGCACCATGGGGGATGCCGTAGTGCATGGTCAGCGGGTAGGAGATGGAATGGCAGGCCGTGGTCTTTGTGTTGGAGAAGGCCAGCCCCGCCAGCATACTGCCGCGGGCCATCGCGTCGTGGGCCGCCGGCACACCGGCGAACAGCTGGTCGATGCTGCCCATTACGGTGCGGATGGCTTCCAGCGCCAATGCGCGGGAGACGGCGTTGGTGTGGCGGGCCCAGTAGCTCTCCACCGCGTGGGCCACCGCATCCAGCGCCGAGGACACCGCCAACCGCACCGGCATGCCGGCCGCCATCTCCGGGTCCACGAGCGCAGCGGCCGCGTAGTTGTCATGGTTTTCCAGCGAGCGCTTGGTATCCCGTTCCGGGTCCCAGATGGTAGCCCAGCAGGTCACCTCGCTGCCTGTGCCGGCGGTGGTGGGCACGCCGATCCAGCGGGCTGCCGGCTGCAGATCCCCGGCCGCGATGCGGGTGCGCAGCGCGTCCACATCGGCCAGTTCCGCGCCATACAGGCAGCAGAGCGATTTGCCCACATCCAGAATGCTGCCGCCGCCCACGGCCACCACCACGTCGGGGGCGTGGTCTTTGGTGCGCAGCCAGGTATCGTACAGCTGCTCCACCGTGGGGTTGGAGGCGGTGAATTCCAGGTTCTCCACCTCGATCGGCGCACAGCTGGCCGCCAGATCGGCGAGCACCGGGTGCCGCAGGGCCTCCCGGCTCCAGGCCAGCACCAGCACCCGGCCGCCGCCGGACAGCATCCGCCGCAGCAGGGCGGGCAGTTCCGCCAGACAGCCGGGGCCCTGGATCGTGTGGACAGGGTTATAATAGCGGTTCACAGGCTTCCCTCCTTGCGCAGGCGCTCATTCAGCGTTTCGATGGCGGCGGGCAGGTCGCGGATCGAGTCGATCACCAGATCCGCCCCGGCAGAGCGGTAGCGGTCGGCCGCCACTTGCTTGCGCTGTGCAAGGAGCTCGGCGGGCATGGCGTCATACTCCTCCTTCGTCAGACCCAGCAGGTTGGAGCCGGTCAGGATACCGATGGCGAAGGCCCCGGCGTTTTTGCCCTCCTGCATATCCACCACGGTATCCCCCACCTTGACCACGCAGCGGGGCGGGTAAACATTCAGCTGCCGCATACATTCAAACACCATAAACGGGGCCGGCCGGCCAATGCCGGTCGCATCGGGGGTGACGACGCAGTTGGCCGCATACCCGGCCGCCTTGGCCGCGGGCAGGACCTCGGCCATCATGGCGCTGTTGTAGCCGGTGGTGGATCCGATTTTCAGCCCCATGCCCCGCAACTTGTCCACCGTTTCCGCCACACCGGGCAGCGGCGTGCTGTATTCGGCCACCACGGTGTGCAGCGTGGCCTCAAAGGTTTCGTACAGCTTGTCCACGTCCTGCTCGTTCCACACACGGCCGTATAGCTGCTGCCACTGGGCGCTGCCGCTTTCGCTGGAAAGCAGCTGGCGGATGTGCGCCTTCTTTTCAAGGCCCATCGGGCGGTTGATCTCCTCCCGCGTCAGGTGCAGCCCGGCCGCGGTGAGTACGCGGTCAAATACAACGCTGGGCGCGCTGGAGCCGTAATCCACCGTCGTGCCGGCCCAGTCGAACACGACCATCTGAATCTGTCTGTTTTCGGTTCCCACTCTGAACACCTCTTGCTTGTTTTTGCATTTCTTTGCGGCTTATTGCCGCCTGCATCTGCATTATACGCCGCATATTGCAGCATCTTCAAGCAAGTTCCCGCAAGCATCCTGTAAAAAAGCTGTAAGGCAGACGCTTTCTCTGCGTCTGCCTTACAGCTTTCTCCCTATTCTTACATTTTACAGGATCGTGATGCCCTTTGCCCTGTATTTGTCCCGCACCTCCGGCGGTACATGGTCATCCATCACCAGCAGGTCCACCTGGTCGGCCGCCAGCACCCGGCATTTGGAGCGCTGGCCCAGCTTGCTGGAATCCATCACCGCCACCACCTGCTTGGCCTGGGCCGCCAAAAGCCGGATCACGCCGGTCTCGTCCATGCGGAAGTCGGTGTAGCCGTCTTTATAGTTGACTGCGTTGATGGAAAGCAGCGCCACATCGGGGTAAAAGCGGCTGAACATTTCCTCGCACAGCGTCCCGTAGGTGGAGCGCTCCTGGGTGTCCACCGTGCCGCCCACCGCGATGACCCGCACCCCCGGCGCCTGCATCAGCGCCGGAATGGCCGCGTAGTTGTTGGTGACAACGGTGCAGCGTAGCCCGGCATTGGCCAGCTCCTGCGCCAGGATGGTATTGGTGGTGCCGGAGTTCATCGCCACCACGTCGTTTTCCTTGATATAGGTCAGTGCCTTGCGGGCGGCTTCACGCTTTAGGTCGCTATGGATGATCTCCCGCCCGGTAAAGTTGGAGAAGGAGACCCGCGATTCCGGCAGGCAGGCCCCGCCGCGCACGCAGCGGATCTGCCCGCCCTGTTCCATCGTTTTCAGGTCCCGGCGCACCGTATCCACCGATACCTGCAGCTGACGGCTCAGCTCACTGACCTTGACGGTGGATTGCAGCTGCAGCTGCTGCAAAATAAACTCTGCCCGCTCGTTATACAGCATACTCGAGGCTCCTTTCCGGATTCTCAATCTCTTCCAGAAGTATGATACCCGATTCTGCCGTATTTTGCAAGGTTGTGCTGCAAAATGTTCATGCGGAAGCTGCGGTTGCTCAGCTCTGCCGCCGTCCTGGGCTTGATCGCATCGGCGGCGCGGCCGGGGACAGCGAAGTGTCGAGCATTTTTTCAATAAGCGCATTCACTTTTTCCGGCTCATCGGTGTTGGAGTTGTGCCCGGCGCCGGGAATCCACGCCAGTGGGATTCCGGTATTTTTGTGCCAGGCTTTGTTGTATCGGATACAGGAACCGGCGTGGTCCTTTTCCCCGCAGATCAGAAGTGCCGGACACTTTATCTCATAGGCAAGGTCAGCTTCCATCGCCTCCGCCAACATCCTGAACCCATGGCCCGACAGCCGGGCGTACCGTTTCTGGTCCCCCTCGTAGGTCATCATCATATCGTACATCAGTTTTTGGCCATAGGCAGAGGTGGCCACCCCCTTGGCGCCGGTTTTCAGCAGGGCCTTCCAGGGATAATAGCGATAGACCGGTTCCATCCGTTTCAGGAGCCACAATTCCATACCGGTTACATACTTCCTTTGCAAAGGGGCGGAATCAATCGCAACAAACCCCTTCAATTTATCGGGAAACAACTCCGCATAAGCCTGCCCCACATAGCCACCCATGGATTGCCCCACAATCACCGGATGGCGGATGGCTTCCCCGCACAGAATTCCATCCAGCCACTTTGCCTTGTCCATCAGGGAAAACTCCAGTCGGAAGGGCCAGGAAGCGCCGTGCCCGGGGGCATCCCATACCAACACAGTGTACTTTCCCTGGAAATACTCAATCTGTTTGTCAAACAGCCGATGGTCCGCGGTCAACCCCGGGAGAAAAACCAGAGTGGTCGTTTCCGCTCCTTGCACCTTGCTGATCCAATAATGAATGGCCCCGCAGGGCGTCTGATAGATTCTTTCTTCCATTGCCATCACACCTTGAACCCTTCGTTTTGCGTTGGCTCCATTATACTACACCCGCACAGAAAAACATAGCCGTCTTTCGGTATATCCGCAAAGCGAAAATGAAAATATAAGATTGCCATTCTCCAAACTTCCAGGACTTGTCTACGGAAAAACCAGGTTCCCTGCACTCCCGTAGCGGCAGTTCCACTTGGTTCAATCGGATCGCACCGGACGTGTAAACCCGGCACGCAAAACCCGGGGCAGACGGCCCCGGGTTTTGTGTTATTGGATCTTGGGCAGTTCCTCACCGGCGCCGGTGACCTGCTGGATGGCTTCTAGAAATCGCTCCACCGTAGGCGAGGGGGTCGGCGCGTGGAGGATGCCGAAGGGGATGGTGAATTTCCAGCGCACCGGCACCACCTTGAGCAGCGGGTGGACGCTCTTCCAGTTGTCTATGGCCACCATCAGGTCGTTGGCGTTCTCGCACCGGTTGAAGGTATCGAGGTTGAAGAAGTCGAAATCCACGATCTCGATCTCGGGGTGCTTCTGCGCCAGGTCGTCCCGCAGGGCATCCATCGAACCGTTCCAGCCGCGGCGGATCATCATCAGCCGTTCGCCGTGCAGGTCCTGAACAGTCAGCCGTGTTTTGCCGGCCAGCGGATGGTGCAGCGAAAGCGCCAGCCGGATCGGCTGCCGGCTCAGCAGCAGCGCCGCGCACCGCCAGTTCTGCAGCGCCCGGGCGTCGAAGGGCCCGGCCACAATGTCGATGTTCTGGCCGAGGTTTGCGAGAATTTCCCGGGCATTTTCCGGCGTGTTTTCGTAAGGCACCAACTCGAACTTGATGTCGGGGCATAGGCTGTGGACTTTGGGCCACAGATCGACCAGGAACTGCCCCGGCGTCATCGGCGAAGTGCCGATGCGGATGACCTTCTCCGCGCCGCCGGCGCTCTTGGCCCGCAGCACCGAGGCTTTGCAGTAGCGGATAATATATTTGCTGTCCTTGTAAAGAGACTTGCCGGCCTCGGTCAGAACCAGGCCCCGGTGGGTGCGGGTGAACAGTGTCAGCCCCAGCGAGCTTTCCAGCAGGTTCACCTGCTTGACCACCGCCGTGGGGGTGATGTACAGCGTGGCCGCGGCTTTGTTGAAGCTGCCGGCGTCTGCCACACACAAAAAAGTTTCCAGCTGTGGATTGTACATCATGGTCTGCGCCCTCCCTGTGAGTATGAACTTACAGGTATATTGTAGCGCGTCCCGCCCCGCTTGGCAAGAAGCTGCACCCCTGCGCAGAATTTTCACATTTTCCGCGGTTTCCCCACGCTTTGCGCCAGCCGGGCCAGCCAGTAGCCGGCGAATACGAACAGCGCCAGGATCGCAAGGTAATCGGCAAAGAAAAAGACGAGCGGCTCCGAATAATCAAAAAAGCCGAACTGGGTACGGTAAAAAAGATAATCCGGCAGACCGCGGCGCACAAAGGCGATGGCGCCGTAACCAGCCGCAGCAGTGCCGAAGATGCGCAGCACCAATCTGCCGCCGCCCACAAGGGGCCGGACAGCGCGGCGGAAGGCCGTCAGCATCCCGCCCCCATGCAGCCCCAGCGCCACAAACTCCGCAACCTCCGGCCCGAATCTCACCTCACCAGGCCGGTGATCATCTCGACGGTGGCGGGGTCATAGTGGCTGAAGAAGAGGCTCTGCCCTTCGTCCAGCGCCTCGATGGCGGCCATATCCTGGTCATCCAGTGCAAAGTCGAATACGTCCAGGTTCTAGATCATCCACTCCTTGTGGGTGGATTTGGGGATGACCACCACATCCCGCTGCAAGAGATACCGCAGAGCCGCCTGGGCGCTGGATTTGCCGTACTTCCGGCCGATCTCGACCAGCACGGGGTTGGTGAAGAAGTCCTTGCGGCCCTCGGCAAAGGGGCCCCAGCTCTCATGCTGGACGCCGTATTTGACCATGATCTCGTGGGCCTGGCGCTGCTGGTTGAAGACATGGGTCTCCACCTGGTTGACCATCGGCGTGATCTCCACAAAGCGACACAGGTCGATGAGCCGGTCGGGGTAGAAGTTGGACACGCCGATGGCCCGCGCCTTGCCGGCCTTGTAGGCTTCCTCCATAGCGCGCCAGGTGCCGTAATAATCGTTGAAAGGCTGGTGGATCAGCAAAAGGTCCACATAGTCGCTGCGCAGGTTTTTCAGCGACTGATCGATGGTGGTTTTGGCCTTCTCATACCCGCCGTTGGCGATCCAGATTTTGGTGGTCAGAAACAGCTCGCTGCGGGGCACACCGCTGGCGGCGACGGCAGCGCCCACCGCATCCTCATTGTGGTAGGACTGGGCGGTGTCGATGGCGCGATAACCGACACTGATGGCGTCCCGCACACAGCGCTCACATTCCTCGTTCGAGACCTGGTAGACGCCGTAGCCCAGCTGGGGCATTTTGACGCCGTTGGACAAAGTAACGTACTCCATGAGAAACCCTCCCTGTATGACCGCTTTCAGCGGATGAAATTGGTGAATTCCGTCGGCTCCTGTTCCGGCGGCATCAAACCGGCCTGAGCGGCCAGGTCTTTGCATTTGAGGAAGTAGGCCATATTGTTGCCGAGAATCCGCATGACCTGCATCCCTTCTTTGTCCTCCAGCACCTGGTCCAGCGCCGCGCCGTGGACGGCGGTCCAGTAGCGGGAGGAGATGATGGGCATCTGCATCAGGGCAAAGTATTTGTTGATCTGGTCCCAGGTTGCGGTGGTACCAGCGCGCCGGGCGCTGACCACGGCCGCCGCTGGTTTGAGCCGGAACCGGTCACCCCCGGCATTGAGGTCGGCGTAGAACACCCGGTCGAGAAAGCTCGTCATGTTGCCGGCTGCCGCGCCCCAGTGAACCGGCGTGCCGAAGACATACCCGTCATAATCGCCGGCGATGGAGAGAAACTCGTTGACTTTGTCATCAAAGACACATTGATTCCGTTTGGCGCACTGGTGGCAGCCGATGCAGCCGCCGATGGGTTTGGTTCCGATCCAGAACAAATCGGTGCTGACGCCGTTTTGGTTCAGCGCATCCCCCACCGCGCCCAGCGCCGTGCAGGTGCAGCCATTTTTGCGCGGGCTGCCGTTGACAAGCAAGACTTTCATTGTGTATGCCTCATTTCTTTTGTGTTCTGCCCGTATCCTACCATGGCGGCAGGCAATCGGGAAGTTCCATTTGGTTCATAAGTATATACTCAAAGGTGTTCCCTTTTCGACATTTCCACGAGATGGCGGTCCTGTTGTTCGGGAACTTAAGAACGCCTGCCCGCAGCCCTGTGACGGCTGCAGACAGGCGTTTTTCTGTTGCATGCTTTAGTAAAGTCTGCCCCCCAGACCCGCCGGGGAGAGTAAATAAGTTTTCCCTTCAAGTATCGAGCGAAACGAAAGGGCAGCACGGTCTTGCGGCCAGCCCGCTGTGCTGTCGCAGCCCGGCTGCCAGCGGCGGCGCGACGGTACCGCACCAGCTGGGGTCCCTACAAAAATGACACCATAGCCGGTGTGCGATTCGCCGACCGGCAGCAGCCGCGGGCAATGATGGCTGCGTACCTCCCGCCGCACCTGCGCGAGCCGCTCCGGGAAGCGGGAAGGCAAGGACGGTCGCTTTACAGCCCTAGGCCCGCGATCCATTCAGCAACCTGGTCGCCGGAATCGGCGGCGCTGCTACCCGAGACATGCAGCCCTTCCAGGATCGTCGCGCCGGGGGCGGAATCGGACAGACGGTCCAGGCTGCGGCCAAACCCGCTGCCGCCGGAGGTGCAGAAGGGTACCAGCGTCTTGCCGGTCCAGTCATAGCTTTCGAGGAAGGAGTAAATCACCATCGGCGCATCGCTCCACCAATCGGGGTAGCCGACGAAGATCACGTCGCAGCTGTCCCAATTTTCGACGCTCGCGGCCAACTCGGGGCGAGCATCCTCGGCCTGTTCCTGCTGGGCCACGTCCAGCAGGGCGTCGTAATCGTCGGTGTAGGGGGTGGCGGGGGCAATCTCAAACAGTGTACCGCCGGTCTGCTCGGCGATCTGGTTTGCCATCGCCTCGGTATTGCCTGACCAGGAGAAGTAGGCCACCAGGACTCCCTCCCCTGCCGCATCGGTCGCTTCAGCCGTTTCGCCGGCTGCCTCTGTGGCCGCGGTCTCGGATTCGGCGGGCGTCTCGGTCGGCGCGGGCGTCTCGGTCGCGGTCGGGGTCTCGGTGGGGGCAGCGGTGGGTTCCGCTGCCGAAGAGGCCGCGCCGCCGCAGGCGGAAAGGAAAGCATGGCAAGCCATGCCAGACACACCGAATAAAGGAGAGCGCACAATGAAAAAACGTACCCTTGGGCGACAGAACGCCGTAACCGTATCCGCTATCGGACTGGGGTGCATGGGCTTCAGCCACGGTTACGGTCCCGGCCCGGACCGCGGGGAGGCGATTCGGCTGATCCGCACTGCCTACGAGTTGGGCTGCACCTTTTTTGACACGGCGGAAAGCTATGCTGCCGGTGAAAACGAAACGCTGGTCGGGGAGGCAATCCGGCCGTTTCGGCAGCAGGTGATCCTTGCCACCAAGCTGCACATCCTGGACGGCGGCAATCTCGAACAAACCATCCGGGCTCATCTCGAAGCGTCCTTGAAACGGCTGGGCACCGACTATGTGGATCTTTACTATCAGCACCGCGTTAACAAAACCATTCCGGTAGAGGAAGTCGCCGGTGTTATGGGAAAACTGATCGGCGAGGGCAAGATCCGGGGTTGGGGGCAGTCCCAGGCCACCGAGGAGGAACTGCGCCGAGCCCACGCCGTTACCCCGATCACGGCCATTCAGAGCGAATACTCGATGATGGAGCGTATGTTTGAAAAGGATGTCCTGCCGGCCTGCCGGGAACTGGGGATCGGTTTTGTTCCCTTCTCCCCGCTGGGTGCCGGGTTCCTGGGCGGCCGGTATACCAGCCGTGACAGCTATACCGGCGACGATGTGCGCCGGGTCATCACCCGTTTTTCCAAAGAGAACATGGACGCCAACCAGCCACTGCTGGATCTGCTGCGCCGGTTTGCCGAGGCCAAACAGGCAGCGCCCGCCCAGATCTCGCTGGCCTGGATGCTGCACAAATGGGATTTTCTGGTGCCGATCCCTGGGATGCGGAAGGCGGAACGGATAAAGGAAAACTTCGGGGCCGCCGACATCGTCCTCACCGACAGTGAGTTCGAGGCGCTGGAGCAAGCGCTCGCCCAGGTCAGGGTCTACGGCAACCGCACCGATGAAGACATTGCCCGATTAAAGGATATGATCTGATCGCTGCACGAAGCGGAACGCCCTGCCGCAGACAATCGTCTCAGCCGCATCCTGAAAAAGCAGAACGGGTTTGCCATTTGCCTTCTTGTCGTCCTTATCCTCGGTGCCGGGGGCAGGCTTTTCCATATTAAAACAGTCCCCGAATCTACGATCCGGGGACTGTTTTAGTTTGGAGCAGTCTACATAGCCACCTTTCCCTTAGACGGACATAATACTTTATCCTTGCATTAGCCTCACTTCACCAACCGCAACAAGAAACGATCGATTCAAAAAATGTCCTCAAAGCACAATATTCATCTTAAATCGACCAAGTTATTATTGCGCCAAATAAATATGCGTTAACACCTTATTAGTGTAACTACGAATGACAACGCATTTTTGGGAAGATGTGATAACGCACTCTTGTTCAAGATTTTCAGCATCCCAAGCTCTAGTGAGCCCTTCTGATATCTTTATATCGAAGGCTCTATCATCCTTCAGCATACTTTCAAAGTATTTCCGCAATTCTTCAGTTATTCTTTCACATTCATTTTGAGACTGAAGGTCGATACCCAAGTACGCTTCAAAAACGCGTGCGTCATTGTCTGCTTCATTTCCATCAAAGACATATGTTATTGTTGCGTTTTGCCCAAAACACTCTTTGTTGTGATATACATAAGTACATCGATTGATTCCTGCCTCGTCATACTTTTCATCTGGTGCTCCCGCTTCAGCTATAGTTTCACTTACAGTCATATCAAATGCGACTGTCTCGTTTGGCATACCAACAAGTACTGCCGAATGCGAATGCGAAAACCATAGATAGCATATAAGTACCAGTACCAAACATATTGTCGGGACAAGTATTGCGAGCTTTGATTTTCGTTGAATCATACTCATCTCCTATTCATTCAATTAGCCACACCGCATCACCATTGTTTACTGCTTGCAGTGAGTAATGCATCAGTAAGATATCTGCGTCCGAGTATTCTCCATACACACCCGTTGTTCATGCGAAAAAGACCAATAAATTGCCCTTAAAACGAGGGATATTTTGATCCCTTTGTCTGCCATTTCAAGCATTTTTGGCAGACAACTTGGCAGACATCTCCCGTTTATGTCTGCCAAGTCACAAAACTTGGCAGACATAAAAAAAGCAAAAAGGAGCGCAAAAACAAGCGTTCTCGCGTTCCTTTTTGACTCAGTGCCGCCAACGGGGATCGAACCCGTACGCTGTTGCCAGCGAGGGATTTTAAGTCCCTTGCGTCTGCCAGTTCCGCCACAGCGGCTCGCTGTTTCTCTATTGTATCGCACAGCCGGGCAAAAGTCAAATGGCGCGGGCACTTGATTGCCCGGTTTCCTGCGGTATAATGAAAGAAGGATGGCGGACAAAAATCTGAACAGCCGGCGTCGGCAGCGCCGGGGACAGCGGACGCCGCCGTTCACGAAATTTCCGCAGTGGTATCTTTTCAGATTCACGCGGGGGGAAGGTGGAGATCCATGGAACAAACCACATTGTTTGAGCGCAAGGTCCTGCAGCCGCTGGCCGCCCGCCTGCGGCCCGCCACCTTGGACGAGTATGTGGGGCAGACCCATCTGCTGGGCCCCGGCAAGGTGCTGCGCCGATTGATCGAGACGGATCAGATCTCCTCCATGATCTTCTGGGGTCCGCCCGGGGTCGGCAAAACCACCCTGGCGAGGATCATCGCACACAAAACCAAGGCTTCCTTCATTGATTTTTCGGCCGTGACCAGCGGCATCAAGGAGATCCGGGCCGTGATGCAGCAGGCGGAGGAAAACCGCCGTTTCGGTGAGCGCACCATCGTGTTTGTGGACGAGATCCACCGGTTCAACAAGGCGCAGCAGGACGCCTTCCTTCCCTTTGTGGAGAAGGGCAGCATCATCCTGATCGGCGCTACCACCGAAAACCCGTCCTTCGAGATCAACGGGGCACTGCTCTCCCGCTGCAAGGTCTTTGTTCTGCAGGCCCTCAAACCGGATGAGGTGGCCGGACTTCTGCGCCGTGCCCTGCAGGATCCGCGGGGCTTTGGCGGCCAGACCATCCACATCCCGGAAGAGCTGCTGCAGGCGTTGGCAGTGTTCGCCAACGGGGACGCCCGCACGGCCCTGTCCACCCTGGAGATGGTCGTACTCAACGGAGATGTGGCGCAGGACGGCAGCATTACCGTGACCGAGGAGACGGTGGAACAGTGTACCTCCAAAAAGTCACTGCTCTATGACAAGCAGGGGGAGGAACACTACAACCTGATCTCGGCGCTGCACAAATCCATGCGCAATTCGGACCCGGACGCCGCCGTGTACTGGCTGGCCCGGATGCTGGAAGCCGGCGAGGACCCGCTGTATGTGGCCCGCCGCGTGATCCGGTTTGCCAGCGAGGACGTGGGGCTGGCCGACCCGCGGGCGCTGGAGCAGGCCGTTGCCGCCTACCAGGCCTGCCACTTTCTCGGAATGCCCGAATGCACGGTCCATCTGACCCAGGCGGTGGTCTATCTGTCGCTGGCGCCGAAATCGAACGCGCTTTACAAAGCCTACGAACATGCCAAGACCGATGCGGTCCGGCAGCTGGCCGAGCCGGTGCCGCTGGTGATCCGCAACGCCCCCACCCGGCTCATGAAGGAGCTGGAGTACGGAAAAGGATACCAGTACGCCCATGACGCCGCCGACAAGCTGACAACGATCCAGTGCCTGCCCGATTCGCTGCTGGGGCGCCGCTACTACGAGCCCACCGAAGAGGGGCTGGAAGCCCGCTACAAGGCCCGCCTGGAGCAGATCCGGACCTGGAAGCAGGAACACGAGACAAAGCCCGAGCCGTAACCGCCGGTTTGCGGCAAACAGAAAAAACGCCCCGCCGCTCTCCCCTGCCAAAGCAGAGAGAAACGGCGGGGCGTTTGAATGGGATGATCCGGACGGCGTCACACAAACCCGAGAGTCAACCCCACCAGGCGGACCAGGAAGGCCACGACCCAGGCGATCAGGCATTGCTGGACCGCCACGCCAAAGGCGGCACGCGCCCCGCCCAGTTCCCGCTTGACCGCCGCGATGGCGGCCACGCAGGGGGTGTAGAGCAGTGTGAATACCAGGAACACCACCGCGGTGAAGGGGGTGAAGAGGGTGCTGAGGACGGCGGTATCCCCGCCCAGCAGAACGGTCAGGGTGGAGACCACGCTCTCCTTGGCGGTGAAGCCGGTGATCAGCGCCGTTGAAGCGCGCCAATCCCCGAAGCCCAGCGGGGCAAAGATCGGGGCAATCCAGCTGCCGATCATGGCCAGCAGGCTGGAATCCGTCGCGGCCGCCACATTGAGCCGCAGATCAAAGGTCTGCAAAAACCAGATGATCACGGTGGCCACAAAGATGATCGTGAAAGCGCGCTGAATGAAGTCCCGCGCCTTCTCCCAGATCAGCTGGGCCACATTGCGGGCGCTGGGCAGCCGATAGTTGGGCAGCTCCATAACAAAGGGGACCGGCTCCCCGCGGAAGGCCGTGTGCTTGAGCACCAGCGCAAACAGGACCCCGCACAGGATCCCAAAGAGGTAAAGCCCCACCATGACCGGCGCCCGCAGTGCCCGCGGGAAAAAGGCCGCGGTGAACAGCCCGTAGATGGGCAGCTTGGCCGAGCAGGACATGAAGGGGGTGAGCAGAATGGTCATGCGGCGGTCCCGCTCACTGGAGAGAGTGCGGGTGGCCATGATGGCCGGCACAGAACATCCGAACCCGATCAGCATAGGCACAAAGCTGCGGCCTGACAGGCCGATCCGCCGCAGCAGCTTGTCCATGACAAAGGCCACCCGCGCCATGTAGCCGGTGTCTTCCAGGATGGACAAGAAGAAGAACAAGGTGACGATGGTGGGCAGAAAGCTCAGAACACTTCCGACGCCGGCAAAGATTCCGTCGATGACCAGCGAGTGGACCACCGGGTTGATGGCATAGCTGGTCAGGGCCTGATCCACCAGCCGGGTCAGCGCGTCGATCCCCAGCGTGAGCAGGTCGGACAAAAAGGCGCCGATGGCCCCGAAGGTCATCCAGAAGACCAGCGCCAGGATTCCGATGAAGCAGGGCAGCGCCGTATATTTTCCGGTCAGGATCTTGTCGATGGCCACGCTGCGCTTGTGTTCCCGGCTTTCGGCCGGGTGCACCACCGTTTCGGCGCACAGCTTTTCAATGAAGGTAAAGCGCATGTCCGCCAGCGCGGCCTCCCGGTCCAGGCCGCCCTCGGTCTCCATCTGGGTGACGGCATGTTCCAGCAGATCCTTTTCGTTCTGGTCCAGGCTCAGCGCTTCCAGGATCAGCGGATCCCCTTCCACCAGTTTGGTGGCGGCGAAGCGCGGCGGCAGCCCCGCCCGTTTGGCGTGGTCCTCGATCAGATGGACCACCGCATGGATGCAGCGGTGGACCGCCCCGCCCCGGGTCTGGTCCCGATCGCCGGCCTCACAGAAATCAATGCGGCCCGGCGTCTCCCGGTAACGCGCCACATGAACGGCGTGGTCGATCAGCTCGTCGATGCCCTCGTTTTTGGCGGCTGAGATCGGCACCACCGGGATCCCCAGCAGTTCTTCCAGCCGGTTGACCAGGATTGTGCCGCCGTTGGCCCGGATCTCGTCCATCATATTGAGGGCCAGCACCATCGGGATCCCCAGTTCCATCAGCTGCATGGTCAGATAGAGGTTGCGCTCGATGTTGGTGGCGTCCACAATGTTGATGATTCCACTGGGTTTTTGCTGCAAAAGGAAATCCCGGGTGACCAGCTCCTCCCCCGAATAGGGAGAGAGCGAATAGATGCCCGGCAGGTCGGTGACCGTCGCCTCCGCGTGACCCCGGATCACGCCGTCCTTGCGGTCCACCGTGACACCGGGGAAATTGCCTACATGCTGGTTGGAACCGGTCAGCTGGTTGAACAGGGTCGTTTTGCCGCAGTTCTGGTTGCCCGCCAGAGCGAAGGTCAGCGGTTGGCCTTTGGGGATAGCGTCCCCCGCTTTGTGCTGGTGGTAGCTGGCCGCATCGTGAAGTTCCCCGCGGCCCGGATGGGGTACCGCCGCATGCCGCTGCTGCGCGGGGGCTGTGCGGTCGCTGGTGTGAACGCCTTCGATCGTGATCTGACGGGCGTCATCCAGGCGCAGCGTCAGTTCATACCCGCGCAGTTCCAGCTCGACGGGGTCTCCCATCGGCGCCACCTTCCGCAAGGTGACCTCGGTTCCCGGCGTCAGCCCCATATCCAGCAGGTGGCGGCGCAGGGCACCGCTGCCGCCCACCGTCCGGATCAGGGCGTCCTGCCCGATCTTTAAATCAGCCAGTGTCATAGTAACCCTCCACTTCCTTGTCATCTCGATACTTTCCATAATAAAGACTACAACCCGATCTTTTGTGTGTCAATATCTTCGGACAAAAAAGTTTTCGAAGGCTAACTCCTCCTGCCCTTCTTGGCAGAAAAAACACCGCCCTGCAGGGCGGTGTGCAATGGCAAAAGGGTCAGTCGGATTCGGGGGCCTCAGCCCGATCATAGGTTTCGAGAAAGGTATGGGCCACGCCCCGCGACTTGTAGCCGGGCAGAGTGTCGAGACAGACCGAATGCAAACTGCTGAAGATGTTGTTTTCGATGTTGGGGTTCGTTTTTTTCAGCGTCCGGATCAGCTCCTTGACCTCCTGCCGTTTGGAGGCCCCGGGCTCGTCGCTGCGCGCCGTCAGGCGGCAGGCGCACTGCAGGAAATGCAGGTCATGATACCGCGCCCAGGCGATGATGTCCTGCTCCTTCACGCAGTACAGCGGCCGGATCAGCTCCATGCCGGGGAAATTTTTGCTGTGAAGTTTGGGGATCATTCCCTGAAACTGCGCCCCGTAAAACATGCTCATCACGGCTGTCTCGATCACATCGTTCAGGTGGTGCCCCAGCGCGATCTTGTTGCAGCCCAGCTGCTGGGCTTTTTTGTACAGGTGCCCGCGCCGCATACGGGCGCAGAGATAACAGGGGTTGCGGTCGGTGTTGCAGGTGGCGGTAAAAATGTCGGTGTCGAACACCGTCACCGGTATGTGCAGCAGGGCGGCATTGTCCAGGATCTGCTGCCGGTTTTCCGGGGCGTAGCCGGGGTCCATGACCAGAAAGACAAGGGAAAACGGGACCTCGCTGTGGCGGTGCAGTTCCTGCATGAGCTTGGCCAGCACCATCGAATCCTTGCCGCCCGAAATGCACACGGCGATCCGGTCGCCCTCCCCCACCAGCTCATACCGTTTGACAGCGGCCACAAATGGGTTCCACAGCTGTTTGCGGTACTTTTTGATCAGGCTGCGCTCAATCAGCTCATAGGGCTGCAGTTCTTTTGTCATGAAATCTCCTCTGTCTCACGCTTACAGGATGCGGGGGCAGCCGGCCAGGTCGCGGATGACCTCCCCGGCCAAAATCAGCCCTGCCACCGAGGGCACAAAGGCGTTGGAGCCGGGGCTCCGCCGCTTGCCGGGGCCTTCCCGGTCGGTATCCAGCCGCCCGGCGGCGGGGGCGGCCCCGGTGGTCGGCTGTTCCCGGGAATAGACGACCTTCAGCTGCCGGATGCCGCGTTTGCGGCACAGCGTCCGCATGGCCCGCGCCAGCGGGCACACCGAAGTCTTGTACAGATCGGTCACCTCAAAGGCGGTGGGGTCCAGCTTGTTGCCCGCCCCCATCGAACTGATGATCGGCACACCGGCCTCCTGCGCCCGGACCGCCAGTTCCACCTTGGCGCTGACCGTATCGATGGCGTCAATCACATAATCATACTGGCGAAAATCAAACTGATCGGCCGTCTGGGGCCCAAAAAAGATCCTGCGGGGGTGTACGACGGCCTCCGGATTGATGGAAGCGATCCGGCGGGCAAAGGCGTCCACCTTATATTCGCCCATCGTTTCGTAGGTGGCAATGATCTGCCGGTTCAGGTTGGTCAGGCAGACCTTGTCGTCGTCGATCAGATCCAGCGTGCCCACCCCGCTGCGCGCCAGGGCCTCCACCGCATAGCCGCCCACGCCGCCCACGCCGAACACGGCCACCCGGGCCTGGTACAGGCGCTGCATGCCGTCCGGGCCAAACTGCACCTGGGTACGCGCAAATTGATCGACCATCGTATCCTACCTTTCCTGTATTGAATCTTTTGGCATTGTACCACGGCCCTTGGCAGGTGTCAAGAAAACCGCGGCGGCAAGCCGTTCATTGGCCTGCCGCCGCGGTTTTCACTTATGACTTGTCCGACCGGCGGGGTCCCGGCCGGCGGGCGCGGCGCCGCGCCCATGCCTTGACGCCCAGCACAATACCCGCCACGGCCAAAACCAAAATTCCGGCTGCGATCATGCGCCCTACCCCCTTCCGGTCTCAGTCTGCCTCACAGACGGTTTGCTCGAATACGCCGGCATATTTTTGCCGGAAGTCCTCGTCCGGCAGGGCAGCCGCCATGGCGAAGGCCGCTGCCTCGCGCTGGGCCCGGTCCACCGGGAACGGAAGTTCCGGAAAATTTTCGAGAATCCGGTCCAGGATCTTCCGGTAATAATGTACGGTGAAAGCGCCCCGGTCGGTCAGGTAGATCTTCCCGTACCGCTCCTTGACCACCAGCCCCCGGCGCATCAGCGATTCCAGCACCCGCACCACAGAGGGTTTGGTCACATCCAGTGTCCGGGCCACTTCCATCGAAGACACCACCGTTTTGGTCTGGGAGATCGAATAGATCGCAAAAAGATAGCGCAGGTTGGTATCGGATAACATGATTCCCACCCTTTCCGGCCATGACCGCATCCGGCAGACGGCGGGGCCGGTGCGTCTGCCCGGGTCCCCGCCGTCTGACTCGGCCGGTTTCCGGCCTGTTATGATTTCTTACCGGTGGACGGATGGCACAGCGAGCTGTTGGCGCATCCGCTGCAGCTGCCGCCGCAGGAGCAGGAGTGCTTGCCGGACCTGCGGTTCTTGAAGCCGTTGTACAGGATGGCCCCAACCACACCGAACACGATCAGCGAGCCGATGATGGTCGGCAGATTGTTCCAGAGCATTGTCAGCATATACACCACTCTCCTTGATCTGGCGATGGGGGTTGCCGAACGCCCCTCAGCGGGAGGCGACCAGCTTGCGGGCGTCGATCTTTACGGCGTCATCACCGTTTTTGTTGGGACGGAACAGCAGGAACAGCCCGAAGGCAAGGACGGCAACAGCCGCCACGGTGCCGGCCCCGAAGGGAACTTCGCCGGTGAAAAGACCGCCGATCTGATAGATGATGAGCGAGACGCAGTAGGCAAACACGCACATATACCCGATGGCAAAGGCGGTCCACTTGCCGTTGTTCATCTCCCGCTTGATGGCGCCCATGGCCGCAAAGCAGGGGGCGCAGAGCAGGTTGAACACCATGAAGCTGTAGGCGGTCAGGCCGGTGAAGTAGTTGGGCACCATACCCCAGATCTCCTCGCCGTTCTCCGAGATCTCGCCCGCATAGCCGAACAGCTGGGCGAAGGTGGCGACGACGTTTTCCTTGGCGATCAGGCCGGTGACCGTGGCCACCGTGGCCTGCCAGTTGCCGAAACCGAGAGGTGCGAAGATGAAGGCGACCGCACCGCCGACGGAAGCCAGCAGACTGGTGTTGTTATCCTCCACCATGCCGAAGGCGCCGTCGGTAAAGCCGAAGCCCTGCAGGAACCACAGGATGACGGTGGAAGCCAGAATAACGGTGCCGGCCCGCTTGATGAAGGACCAGCCGCGCTCCCAGGTGGCGCGCAGCACATTGCCCCAGGCAGGCACATGGTAGGCGGGCAGCTCCATGACAAAGGGCGCGGGGTCGCCGGCGAACATCTTGGTCTTCTTCAGCATGATGCCGGAGATGACGATGGCCGCCACCCCGATGAAGTAGGCGGATACCGCCACCAGCGTGCTGCCGCCGAAGATAGCGCCGGCAAACAGGCCAATGATGGGCATTTTGGCGCCGCAGGGGATGAAGCAGGTGGTCATGATGGTCATTTTGCGGTCGCGGTCATTCTCGATGGTGCGGGACGCCATGACGCCGGGCACGCCGCAGCCGGTGCCCACCAGCATGGGGATGAAACTCTTGCCGGACAGGCCGAACTTGCGGAAGATCCGGTCCATGATGAAGGCGATGCGGGACATATACCCCACATCCTCCAGAATGGAGAGCAGGAAGAACAGCACCAGCATCTGGGGCACAAAGCCCAGCACGGCGCCGACGCCGGTCACAATGCCGTCCACCACCAGGCTGGTCAGCCAGGGGGCGCAGCCAACGCTCTCCATAAAGCCCTGGATCGCGGGGGGAACGATCTCGCCAAACAGCACGTCGTTGGTCCAGTCGGTGGCCATGGTGCCGATGGAGACAGGGGTGCCGCCCATGGCAATGGCATAAACCGCCGCCATAACCAGCACAAAAATGGGCAGCGCCGCAATGCGGTTGGTGACCACCCGGTCGATGCGGTCGGAAACCGTCAGGTTGCTGGTGCGGGGCTTTTTGTGGACCGCCGCGTTCACCACCTTGTTGATGTAGGCGTAGCGCTGGTTGGTGATGATGCTCTCGGCGTCGTCGTCCATCTCCTTCTCGCAGTCCACGATATGGGTCTCGATGTGGTCCAGAAGCGCCTTGTCCAGATGCAGTTCCTGCTGCACCTTCTCATCCCGCTCGAACAGCTTGACGGCGTACCAGCGCAGGAAGCGGGCGTCCACCTGCCCCTGGATGCTCTCCTCGATGTGGGCGATGGCATGTTCCACACTGCCGGTGAACACATGCGGCAGCTCCCCGCTCGTTCCTTTCCGGGCGGCAGCGACCGCCAACTGGGCCGCCTTGTCGGACCCTTCGCCCTTCAGGGCGCTGATCTCCACCGCCTGACAGCCCAGCTGCTGGCTGAGCTTGTGCAGGTCGATCTTGTCGCCGTTTTTGCGCACCAGATCGATCATGTTGACCGCCATCACGACCGGGATGCCCAGTTCGATAAGCTGGGTGGTCAGGTAGAGGTTGCGCTCAATGTTGGTGCCGTCGATGATATTCAGGATGGCGTCCGGCTTTTCCGTGACCAGATATTCCCGGGAGACCACCTCTTCCAGCGTATAGGGAGAGAGCGAATAAATGCCCGGAAGGTCCTGGATCACCACGTCCTTGTTGCCTTTCAGCCGGCCTTCCTTCTTTTCCACCGTAACGCCGGGCCAGTTGCCGACATACTGGCTGGACCCGGTCAGCGCGTTAAACAAGGTGGTTTTGCCGCTGTTCGGGTTGCCGGCCAGAGCGATCTTGATAGCCATACACATATACCCCTTTTCTTTGTGCTATATCGGCAGGTCAAAAGTTAGTACATGCTAACTTATCGACCTGAAATCAGGCGGTTTTGCAACCGCCCTTATACCAGTTCCACCATCTCGGCATCGGCTTTGCGGATGCTGAGCTCATAACCGCGGATGTTCAGTTCCATCGGGTCGCCCAGCGGCGCCACCTTGCGGACAAACACCTCCACGCCCTTGGTCAGCCCCATATCCATGATACGGCGCCGCACCGGGCCTTCTCCATGGATCTTCGCCACGGTGACTGTCTGCCCGACCTTGGCCTCTTTCAAAGTCTTCATTGCTGAATTCCTCCTCTATGTGTGAATATGCAGACAAATGCTTTCGCACCTGTTTCAGCCAACCATGATCCGGTTTGCCATCACCCGGTCCAGCGCGATCCGGCTGTCCTTGACCTGTACGATCAGGTTGCCGGCGATCTCGCTGACCACCGTGACCTGGGCATCCATCACAAACCCGAGTTCTGCCAGGTGCTGGCGGACTTCGTCTTTGCCGGTGATCTTCTGGATCACGCAGGGAACGCCGGATTTGGCCAACGTGAGCGGCATCATACATCGTCACCTTCTTCTGAATGTTAGTCTAGTCTAACTTTCGAGCGTAAAGCAGGCGGTTAGAAAGACCTAACCGCTTGAACACTTGAAGTTTAACACCACGATCGAGGAATGTCAAGAGTTTTCCTTGCTTTTTTGGTTAGTTTGTGCTAATCTTTATGTATAGTCAAACAAAGCGAGGTTTTTTTATGAGGATTCACCAATCCGCCGAAGATTATCTGGAAAAGATTTTGATGATCCGGGAAAAGAAAGGCGAAGTTCATTCCATCGACATCGCCAACGAATTGGGGTTTTCGAAGCCGAGCGTGAGCGTGGCCATGAAGAACCTTCGCCAGGCCGGGTATATTTCGATGGACGGCAACGGCGCGATCACCCTGGAACCCCCAGGGTACGAGATCGCCAACCGGATCTACCAGCGCCACAAGCTGCTGACCCGCCTGCTGATCTCGCTGGGGGTCAGCGCCGAGACGGCGGCCCAGGACGCCTGCCGGATCGAGCACGACCTGAGCGTGGAAACCTTTGAAAAACTGCAGGCATACGTTTTGCAGCATTTTCCGGAGGAATAATCCCCCTGTCATCAAAATAATCCAACACAAAACCGGCGCCTGCACGGAGAGAACACAGGCGCCGGTTTTGTGGATTCGGAATGCCTTTTCAAAAGACCGCAAATGGCTGTGACGTTCTTTCAGGCAAGGAAATAGCAAATTTTGTTCGGGCGATCACCAGCTTGCCAGCGCCCGCCCCAGGTCGCGGCAGCGATCCAGCGCCTGATCGTCGGGGGCTTCGTTGACGATCAGCCCTTCGTCGCTCTGCAGCACGGCGCCGGCTTCCTGGCAGCGGGCCACCCACTGTTCCATCCATTCGCCGGACCCCCAGCCGTAAGAGCCGAACAGGGCGATCTTTTTGCCGTTCAGGCTGCCTTCCACGGCCGAGAACATCGGCTCAAATTCGCCTTCCTCCAGCTGTTCGGCCCCCATGGCCGGGCAGCCGAAGGCGATGACATCATAGGCGGCCACATCCGCCGCACCGAAATCGGCCGGCGCCAGCAAAACGGCGGAACCGCCGGCCCCTTCTGCGATGGCCTGGGCCATCGCCTCGGTGTTGCCGGTGCCGCTCCAATAAACGATCGCTACCTTATTCATAAGTATACGCATCCTTTCTGTGGTTCAGAATGGTTCTTCAAACCGCAATGGTCAGCCGGGTGACCGGCGTTCCGCTGCGGTAACAGCGCAGATACACTTCCGTACATTTTCGGAAGCTGGCGAAGCGGGCTTCGGCCTGTATGGGGTCGCCGTATACCTTCCAATACCCTTTGCAGGTATAGTTCTTGCCCTTGTTCACCATAAAGCCGACCACATCCTCCAGCGGATAGCCGAGGAAGACGCCGATCTCGTGGGGGAAGGTCTCCTCACAGCAGAGCCGCTTTGACAGATGGCTCAGATGGGCGGCCAGGTCGTCCCCCTCCGGGTAACCGCTGCCCTGCAGGAACCGCAGGACCTCAGGGTCCTGCAAGATCTTTTGCAGGCGCGGCGCACGGTACACATAGATCAGGTGTGCTTTCGTCCGGGTGCAGCTTTTGAGGACCGCGATCTCCACCCCGCGCGGACGGAGTGCATCCTGCCAGGCGGCGAGGGTCCGGCGCAGGGCGGCGCCGTCAGGCTCCACCCAGCGGAACAGATTGGCCGGTTTCAGCCCTGCCATGACCGGCGCACACTGGGTAACGAACGAGATCCCGAAATCACGCTGCATGGGTAGAGCTCCTTTCTCTCTTTGCGTTGTTGTATCTTTTGGAATGAATCGTTTGCATAGTTAGTTTTTGCTAACTCCCTGGGAGTAAAAAACGTCCGCACTGCCGGGCGATACATGCGGGCGAAAGGCCAGCCGCAGCGGAACTGCCGGCGAGGCTTTGACCATGTCAAAGGCTCGCCTGCCAGTCCGCCGCCCCCCTGCCCTGCAAGGCACAAAGCCGAACAGGGCAGCCGGACCGCGCGGCGGACCTTTGCCTGTACGGAACCGCTCTTTCGGCGGAAGGGAGAGCGCGTCGGTTAGTTATCGCTAACCTCGATGGACTCACTATACCACAGCCATCCTGCTTTGTCAACCCCCTTTTTCAAGTATCCAATAAAAATAATAGGATATCAGGCTGCCGAAAAAGTCTAAAACCGTCGCCGTCGCCGGACAATCTCCGGCCTAAAAGCCGGGCCTGCGATTCGGTTGGCCTCCGAAACACGCCTGCGGGCGCAGTGCGCCGAAGACGGTGACGCCACCAGGAAATTTTATGGCAAATTGTGTGCAAGGAACGAAGTGGCGAGTGCGCGATTTGCCGTAAGATTTTGTCAAAGGAGATACACGAGGGACAAGGAGCTCGACACGCTGCAGGATATAGGTCTCCTCATGTCTGGCCGTCTCCCCGGCCTTCCGGCAGCGGCGCCAGCGGGCCGGGTGCTGTGATATCGGCCAGAAACACATAGCGCACCGTGCATCTCACAGCCTCTCCGTCGCTCTGCGTATGGCAGTCCTCCTCTTCCAGCCGGGCGTCCGGGAACTCCGCCAGCAGCTGTTGGCGGCAGTTGCGGTGCGCCAGCGCCGCAGCCGCCTTTTCCGAATAAACCAGCTCGCGCTCTGCCTTTTCCCAGGTCTCAGTCCGTCTGGCACAGGCCGGAAGGGCGATCTGCCCCAGCCGAAGCGGCTGCCAGTCCACCGTTTGCAGATCATCGGCAGCAGGCTCCTGCGTCCCGGCGGCCAGCGTCTGTCCCAGCAGGTACCACTCCGTCTGTTGGCTGTGCGCCCCCGTAAGCATCCGGACGGTCTGCCGCAGACTCCACCGGGCGGTGTAGGTCTTTTCGACCCGGGCAACCACCCGCCCGGCCGCTCCCTGTACCACCGGGTCCCCCGACCGGTCCGCCTTCTGCCCGTTGACAAGGAGCTGTCCGGCCGCCACATACTGCCCCGGCTGGACCGCCGTGAAGCCGCCCTCCAGTTCAACGGCGACCACCTGCCCTCCCGCGGCGGCGTACAGCGCCCCGGGCTCAGCCGGCTGCTGCACCGTTTGGATCTCGCTGCGGGTGTGCTCCAGCACCAACCGCCCGTCCAGGAAATTCAGGCTGATCCAGCCCTGGGTATCCAGCTGGCGGGTCAGCGCCTGTTGGGCGGTGCGCAGCTGCGCCTCGCTCAGCCGTGCGCCTTCCCAGATCCCCTGTTCCGCCAACGCCAGGCGGAAAGTCTGCGCCTCCTCCGGTTCCAGGGCGGAAAAGTCAATGCTCCATACATATCGCGTCAAAACCAGCTGCAGCACAAGGAACAAGACCAGCCCGGCGATCAGCCCGGGGCGGCGGGCAATGCCCTCCAGCCGGCGGCCGGGCCCTGCCCGATCCACCAGTTCCGTGGTCCATCCGCCCTGCCGGGCCAGGCCCTGGAACCGGGCCCACTCATGGCCGCTGATCCGGGCCTGATAGCCGTCGCCGGTGCAGTGAACATAGGAAAGGTGGATACCGGCGCGTACCGAGGCCGACAACAGGCCGCGGGCGCGGGGGCCTGAAATCCGGACATCCAGCCGGTCAGCTGCCATTATGTTTTTGCGCCGCATACCTCCATCCCCTTCCATTTTCCGTCAAACTCGATGCGCTGGATCTGACCGGATACGATCAGCCGGCGATTGCTCAGGGATTCTATTTGCAGGGCATCCCCATACAATGTAATGATCGCAGACCCCATATCCAGGCACAGCTTCTGGGGGGTAAAGTCCAGGACCCGCCGGCAGCCGTCGGTAACAACCCGGCCGCCCCGCACCACCAGGTCCGGCATCCGGTAAAATCCGGGTGCCGGCTGGCCGAACAGCCGGACCGGGGCCTGCTTTTCGGTTCTCCGCCTGGAAGTCCTCTTCATCCCCATCCCCCCTCTCTGGCTGCGTCACCCCAAATATATAGCAAAGAAGGCATGGTTATGATTCAGCCTCGCCATTTCCGGACCGCCGTCGTCCTGTTTCTGGGCCTTTTGGTTCTGACCGCCCCCGAAAGCGCCGCCGAAGGGGCCCGCCAGGGTCTTGCCGTCTGTCTGCAGACGGTTCTGCCGGCCCTCTTCCCCTTTTTTGTCCTCTGCGGTTGGCTGACGGCGAATCTGTCCGCCCGCGGTTTCGCCGCGGCGCTGGGCACAGCCTGGCTGGGCGGGTATGCGGTCTGTGCACAAAACCTTGCTGCCCTGCAAAAACGGCAGGCTCTCACCCCCAGGCAGGCCCAGCTGCTGCTCACGGCCGGGTGCTGTTCCAGTCCCGGCTTCGTCATCGGCTGTGTCGGCGGGCAGCTGCTGGGGTCGGTGCGGCTGGGGGTGTTCCTGTACGGCCTGCAGCTGGCCGCCAACCTGCTGTGCGCCGCCGCGGTCGCACTGTGGCTGCGTCCGGAAAAAGCCCCGCCCCGTCAGGTTCCCCCGGCGATGACGCCGCCCCGGGCCGGGGGCGGCAGCTTTTCGGCAGCGCTGGACCAGGCGGTGAACAGCTGCCTGGCTGTGTGCGGCTGCGTTCTTTTCTTTCGCATTGTGTACTGTACCCTCGCCCCGCTGCTGCCGCCCGGGCTGCGGCCCTTCGTCAGCGCCTTGCTGGAGATCAGCGCCGGCTGCACTGATTTCGCCGCCCGCGGCGGCGCGGCGGCGTTGTACGGCTGCTGCCTGTGTTTGAGCGTTCTGGGGCTTTCGGTCTTTGCGCAGCTGCACACCTTTTTGGGTGATGACATTCGCTGGGACTGCTTTGTCCTGACCCGGCTGCTGCATGCGGGGATCTTTCTGGGCACGGTCCGCCTTCTGGTTCCCTTTTTGCCGGGCAGCGCCGCCGTCTATTCCAGCCTGGCGCCGCGGGTCATCCCGATGAACCGACTGCCGCCGGACACGGCAGTCCTCATCTTTCTGTTTTTCTGTGCCGTTCTTTACAAAGGTCGGGAAAAACTCTATAATAAAAGGCAGAAATGCCTGCATCGACAGGCACACTTTTTTGTGGGGCGAAATCTGCCGAAATAAAAAAGGAGTTTGTGCGGCTTTGCCTCGGCAGGCCCACTTCTTTACAAAGAGCAAAGGGCAAACGGCCGCCCGGCCAGGCCCCGAAATGACCGATACGCAGCGCGCCCCGGCATGGAAACGGGTGCAGGAGGGAATGCTAATGTTCAAAAAGCCGATGTACGGCAGCAAAATCAGCCCGGCCTGCGCCTACTGCGCCCACGGGAGCCCGGCGGCGGACAACCGCATGGTCCTGTGCAAGCAGCGGGGCGTTGTTTCCCCCTACTATTGCTGCAAAAAGTTTGTCTATGACCCGCTGATGCGCACACCGCGGCGCCAGGAGCTGCCCCACTTCGACCCCGGCGACTTCAGCCTGGAAGACTGAACCGCCCCCCGCCCTTCCCAACAGACAGGAGAGAGAACATGCCAAAGCGTCCCCATCCCCCGATCATCCGCAAGCCTTTGCAGGAAGCATGGCATGCCAAGCGCAGCGTGATGATCGTCTATTTCATCCTGCGCCTGTCGGTGCTGCTGGTCATGGTGGCCCAGGCGTTCAACGGAAACTTCGAAAACGTCTTCCTCTGTGTTTTGGTGCTGATCCTCTTCACTATCCCGACCTTTCTGGAGCAGCGTCTGTCCATAGATCTGCCAAACACCCTGGAGATCATCATTCTGCTGTTCATCTATGCCGCCGAGATCCTGGGGGAGATCCGCGCCTTCTATGTCACCTTCCCCTACTGGGACACCATTCTCCACACGCTGAACGGGTTTCTCTGCGCGGCGGTCGGCTTCTCGCTGCTGGACCTGCTCAACCGGGAGGAGCGCGTCACCTTCAGCCTGTCTCCGCTGTATCTGGCGGTGGTCGCCTTCTGCTTTTCCATGACCATCGGCGTGCTGTGGGAATTTTTTGAATGTGTGATGGACCAGCTCTTTTACCTGGATATGCAAAAGGACACCATCATCCGCGAAATCGGCAGCATCAACCTGGACCCCACCGGCGGCAACACACCGATCCGGCTAAGGGACATCACCGATGTGATCGTGGTGCAGGGATCCGGCGCCCAGACTTCGCTGGGGCTGGGCGGTTATCTGGACATCGGCCTGCTGGATACCATGGAAGATCTGTTCGTCAACTTTGTGGGGGCGTTCGTCTTTTCCATCATCGGCTATTTTTATGTTCGCAGCCGCGGGCAGAACAAGTTTGCCCGGCGTTTTATCCCCACCGTGCTGGATGCCGTGGAACCGGCCCAGAAAGTCCCCGGCCCGCAGCCGGAGAGCCTTCCTGCAAACGAACCGGCCCGCCCGGGGGAGGCACGCGGAGCTGCCAATAAAAAGGAGAGAGACACATGACGTATCAGCAAGTGATCCAGCAGGCACGCGGCCAGATGGGCCCCTGCAAGGCCTGCCCGGTCTGTGACGGCAAGGGCTGCCGGGGCACCATCCCCGGTCCCGGGGCCAAGGGCATCGGCGACACCGCCATCCGCAACTACAATGCCTGGCAGGCGGTCCGCCTGAACATGGACACCATCTGCGCATCCGGACAGCCCGATACCCGCTGCAGCCTGCTCGGGCAGCAGTTTTCCCTGCCCGTTTTTGCCGGCCCGGTGGGGGCGGTACAGCTGCATTACGGCCAGAAATACAACGACATCGACTACAATGACATTCTGGTTCCCGCCTGCCGGGAAGCCGGCATCCTGGCGTTCACCGGCGACGGCGCCGACCCTGCGGTCATGGTGGCCGCCTGCGGTGCGGTGAAACAGTGCGGCGGGTTCGGCATTCCCACCGTCAAGCCTTGGGACGCCGCCACCATCGCCGAAAAGATGGCCCTGGTGCGAGATGCCCGGGCCCTGGCTGTGGCGATGGACATTGATGCGGCCGGGCTGCCTTTCCTGAAAAACCATGTCCCCCCTGCCGGCAGCAAGACGGTGGCCGAACTGAGGGAGATCATCGCCGCGGCGGGCGTTCCCTTCCTGATCAAGGGGATCATGACGGTGCGCGGTGCGCAAAAGGCGCTGGAAGCCGGCGCGGCCGGGATCGTGGTGTCCAACCACGGCGGCCGTGTGCTGGACGGCACCCCCGCCACGGCCGAAGTCCTGCCCGAGATCGCGGCGGCGGTGGGCGGGCGCGCCCTTGTACTGGTGGATGGGGGCATCCGCACCGGCCTGGATGTGTTCCGTGCGCTGGCGCTGGGGGCCGACGCCGTGCTGATCGCCCGGCCTTTCGTCACCGCCGTCTACGGCGCAGGCGCCGACGGCGTTCGCACCTATGTGGCGCAGCTGCAGGCCGAGCTTGCGGATGCGATGTCCATGTGCGGCGCCCGCAGCCTGGCGGACATCAGCCGGGATATGGTGCGGCTGTAACCCCTGCCCCCCCTCATAATCGCATACATAAAGCGGGACGGCATAGCAACGCTATGCCGTCCCGCTTTATCTGTTTCCGGCTGCGCCGACCGAAGGCCGGGCGCTCACTTTTTCTCGCCGAAGCGATACTCCGTTCCTTCGCGCAGGCGCTGGATGTTGGAGCGGTGCATGTAGATGACCATGGCCGCCATGATAACGCTGCACACGGCGATGTAGATGACGGTGGGCGCGTTGGCCCCCCGCCAGACCCAGTAGCAGATGGTCAGCACCGGATAGACCGCCGCAATGATGATGCTGCCCAGCGACACGATGCGGGTAAAGGCAAACTCGATCAGGAAAATCACGAGCAGGGCCAGAAAGACCAGCGGCTGCAGCGCCAGGATAGCGCCGCCGCACACAAGGACGCCCTTGCCGCCCTTGAAGTGGAACCAGATGGGCTTTGTATGGCCGATCGCCGCAAAGATCGCCGCCAGGTACGCACCGCAGGCCGGGTCCAACCCGGGGGCCAGCAAACCGAACACCCATTCCCCGATCAAAACCGCCGCCGCACCTTTTGCCACATCGCCGATGGCGGTGGCCGCCCCGGCCACCTTGCCGTAAGTGCGCAGCATGTTGGTCATGCCGGCGCTGCCGCTGCCGTGGGTGCGCACATCATCGTGAAAGAACAGCTTCGAGATCAGGATACCAAAAACCACACTGCCGCACAGATACCCTTCCAGAGCGGCAAGCAGGCTGGCCAATACCAGTTGAATCGACATGATGATTCCTCCCTTGTTGTGTCAGCGTGCGGAGCCGTCCCCGTGTTCCCGCACCAGCATCCGGATGGGGGTGCCTGTCAGGCCGAAATTCTCCCGGATCTGATTTTCGATGTATCGCTGATACGAGAAATGGAACAGCGCCCGCTGGTTCACAAAGCACACGAATGTCGGCGGCCGGGTGGAGCTCTGGGTGATGTAGAAGATCTTCAGCCGCTTGCCCTTGTCGGAGGGCGGCTGCACCCGGGCCGTGGCGCGGGCCAGCATCTCGTTCAGGGCGCCTGTGGGGATGCGGGTGCCGTTCTGGACATCCACATAATGGATCGTCTCGAACAGTTTATCAAGCCGCTGACCGGTTTTGGCGCTGATGAAAAGGATGGGCGCATAGGACATGAAGCTGAAGGATTCTTCCAGTTCCTTGCGCATCCGGTCCATGGTATAGCTGTCCTTTTCGACGGCGTCCCACTTGTTGACCGCTATGATGCAGGCTTTCCCCTGCTCGTGGGCGTAGCCGGCCACCTTGGAATCCTGTTCGGTAAAGCCGACGGTGGCGTCGATCATGATCACGCACACCCGGCTGCGCTCCACCGCAGCCAGGCTGCGCAGAACGCTGAACCGCTCGACCCCGCTTTCCACCTTGCCCTTTTTGCGCAGGCCGGCGGTGTCGGTAAAGATGAACTTGCCGTACTGGTTCTCCACCTCGGTGTCGATGGCGTCCCGCGTGGTGCCGGCCTCGTTGGCCACGATCAGCCGTTCTTCCCCGAGGATGCGGTTGATCAGGCTGGATTTGCCCACATTGGGCCGGCCGATCACCGCCACCGGGATGCGGTCGTCCTCTTCCTCGTCTTCCTCTTCAAACTGCAGGTGGGCGCATACGGCATCCAGCAGGTCGCCGGTTCCGTGCCCGTGTACGCCGGACACCGGGACCAGGTCCCCCAGCCCCAGGGCATAAAAATCATAGAGTTCCATGGGCGGTTCGCCGACGGCGTCGCATTTGTTGACCGCCAGCACCACCGGCTTGCCGCTGCGCATCAGCATACCGGCGATCTCCCGGTCCTGAGGCGTCACGCCGGCCCGCAGGTCGGCCACCATGATGATGCAGTCGGCCGAGTCGATGGCGATTTGCGCCTGCTGGCGCATGTGCAAAAGCAGGCCGTCTTCAATATGCGGTTCAATGCCGCCGGTATCCACCAGAAGAAACTTATGCCCGCTCCACTCGCAGTCGCTGAAAATGCGGTCGCGGGTAACGCCGGGGGTGTCCTCCACGATCGCAATGCGCTGCCCCGTCAGCTTGTTGAAGATGGTGGATTTACCCACGTTGGGCCGGCCGACAATGGCCACGATCGGTTTTGCCATGTGGTCAGGTCCTCCTTTCCTGGTACAGAGAGTGTTACCGGGGCGCCCCCGGTGCATGTGCCTTCAAGATCCGGGTCCCCAGATAAGCGCGGCAGCAGCCGGCGCCGTCCGAAGGGATCACGACCACACGGCAGCCCAGCGCCTGTCCCAGCTGGGGCAGGGTCACATCGTCAAGGAAGCGGTCTTCCTCGTCCTGCAGCATCACCTGGGGCACCGCCAGCAGTCGGCTTTGCAGCTTGTCCCGGCACTGGTCGATGATGTCGGTGCCGGTCACAAGGCCTGCCACGCTCACATTCCCGCCAAAGAAGCGGTTCTCGATCGGATGTACGGTGATCTTGACCTGGGGGAAGCGTTCGGTGGCGCGCCGGGCCATCGCCTCGATGAGCGGGGCGGCCAGCGTGCCGGTGACAACATCCAGCTTGCGGGGAATGACCAGCTGACGCGGCCGCTGCAGTTCCTCCAGAAAAGTGTCATGGTAGCGCCGCCACATCCCGACGCCGTCCTCCAGCTGGGCAAAGTCGTCATAAAAATCGGCCGGCGGGATCGGCCGCCCTGCCGTCAGATACCATTCGTCGCTGGGGTAGACGATGCTGCGCCCGTACTGCTCGCGGCAGCGGCGGCTGTAGGATTCAAGGATGTCCAGCGTCTGCGCTGCGCTCTGCGCGTCGTAGGCGGTCAGCTTGAAGAGCTTGTCCCGATAGTCGGTCAGGCCGGCGGGCACCACAGCGATGCTGCCGACCTGCGGGCTCAGCGCCAGCAGATCGTCCAGCGTCCGGCGCAGTTCCGCCCCGTCGTTGACGCCGCGGCACAGCACCAGCTGGCAGTTCATCTCGATGCCGCCTTTGGCGAACACATCCAGATAGCGCAGCGTTTCGGCCGCCCGCTTGTTGGCCATCATCCGGACCCGGAGTTCCGGGTTGGTGGTGTGGACCGAAATGAAGATCGGGCTGATGTGCATCTTGACGATGCGCTCCACCTCCCGGTCGCTGAGGTTGGTCATCGTGATGTAGTTGCCGTACAGGAAGGACAGCCGCTCATCATCATCCTTGAAATACAGCGGGTCCCGCATGCCCGGGGGAAGCTGATCGATGAAGCAGAACATGCAGTGGTTGTCACAGCTGTGCTTTTCGTCCGCCAGATAGGTCTTGAAATCGCAGCCGAAGGGCTCGTACTCGGCCTTTTCCACCTGCAGTGTGCGCTGGGTCCCCTGCTGGCAGATCGTCAGGGAAAAGCTGGCCGCAGCCGTATAAAACTGATAGTCCAGCGCATCCCCCAGCGGGTTGCCGTCGATGGAAAGCAGCCGGCAACCGGGTTCCAGCCCCAGGCGCTGGGCCACGGAACCTGGCTCGACAGTCTGCACGGTAAGCGCCATAGCGTTTTCTCCTTTCGGTATTCTGCCGGGGCATTCCCATGGATAGTATACCATGAAGCCGGAAAAAATGGTACCCCGGCCCGCACAAAAGCCCGGCCCGGCCGCCTTGGGGCAAAGAAAAAAGAGAGGGCACGGCGGCCCCCTCCCCTTCTTTGATTGAAAACTCCGCTCAGGCTTCCTTGCTGACCTTCACGACTTCGCGGCCCTTGTAATAGCCGCATTTGCCACAAACCTGATGGGGCACCTTCAGCTCGCCGCACTGAGGACATTTCACCAGCGTAGGGGCTTCCAGCTTCCAGACATTGGAGCGGCGCTTGTCACGACGGGCTTTGGACTGTTTTCTCTTGGGTACTGCCATTTTATAGCACCTCCTTGGTGAAATTTCAACTAAGCAGTTGTTTTAATATGCTAAGCCTCGCGTCCACAGGCGCGGAATTCTCCGCAGGGCGGCAAGTACATCCGTCCGCCTTCTTTTTCCCGCAGATGGGGCATAGGCCAAGGCAATCGGGGCTGCACAACAGCACCCGGGGAACTTCAAAGATCAGTTCCTGATACACAAGTTCCCGTACATCCAGGCATCCTTCGGCATCCATAGGCAATTCAAAATCCGGGTCGTCCAGGTCCCGCATCCGCACCAGATACTCCCGGGTAAAATCATAGGATTCCGTCACCGGGGCGAGGCAGCGGGCGCATTCCTCTTCCACCTGGGCCTGAACATGCAAAGACATCGCCGCGCCTTCCTCGGTCGGTTCGGCGGTGAATGTGCATTCTGCAGGCTGCAAAACGCGGAAATCGCCAAACTCATCTTCCGAAAAAGTCACAGAAAACTGCGTCTTATAGGCTGTTTTTGCGTTTTGCAGGAAGTTTTTCAGATCAAATTGCATACTTCACCTCAAAAGGTTGCCTATCTAGTATACACAAGATGCCCTGGCTTGTCAACAAAAATATTTGAAAAAGCGCAGCAATTTGCCGGTTTTTTTGAAATATTCTGCGCCATGCGCACAAAACGGACGCAAAAGCCTTCCTTCCCTTGTATTATGACAGCCCGCCGCCCGGTTTGTCAAGCCTGTCCGCGCCGGTCCGGTAGACGCAGGTCCGGTTGTGTGCTATGATAGGGACAGTTTTTCCCCCACCGGGGCAAGGAGATGGACTGTACATGGAGTATGATCGTTCCCCCCGCGCCATCCGCATCCGCGGGGCGCGGGTACACAATCTGAAAAATATCAGTGTGGACATTCCGCTGAACCGGATCGTCGGCATTGCCGGGGTATCCGGTTCAGGCAAATCCTCCCTGGCGCTGGGGGTCGTGTACGCCGAAGGGTCACGGCGGTATCTGGACGCCCTGTCCACCTACACAAGACGGCGGATGACCCAGGCTGCCAAGGCCGATGTGGACGAGGTGCTCTATGTGCCGGCGGCTCTGGCCCTGCATCAGCGCCCGGGGGTGCCCGGCATCCGCAGCACCTTTGGCACCGGCACCGAGCTGCTGAACAATCTGCGGCTGATGTTTTCCCGCCTGGCCAGCCATCGCTGCCCCAACGGGCATTATGTGGCGCCCTCGCTGGCGGTGGCCGCCGAGCAGGAACTGGTCTGCCCCACCTGCGGAGCCCGTTTTTATGCGCCCGGCGCCGAGGCCCTGGCCTTCAACAGCCAGGGAGCCTGCCGCCGCTGCGGCGGGACCGGCGTGGTCCGCACCGTGGACCGATCCACCCTGGTGCCGGACGAATCCCTGAGCATCGACGAGGGCGCCGTGGCGCCCTGGAATTCCCTGATGTGGTCGCTGATGACCGACGTATGTCGGGCGATGGGGGTCCGGACCGACCTGCCCTTCCGGGAACTGAGCGACAAGGAAAAGGACATCGTCTATAACGGACCGGCCGTGAAGAAGCACATCCTGTACCGGGCCAAGAATTCCGAGCAGGCCACCGAACTGGATTTCACCTATTACAACGCCGTCTACACGGTGGAAAACGCCCTGGCGAAGGTCAAGGACGAGAAGGGCATGAAACGGGTGGAAAAATTCCTGCGGGAAGATGTATGCCCCGACTGCGGCGGCACCCGGCTTTCGGCGCAGGCCCGAGCCCCCAGGCTGCGGGGGATCAGCCTGGATGAAGCCTGCCGGATGACGCTGGAGGCGCTGACCGTCTGGGTCGCCGGGGTGCCGGCTTCCCTGCCGGCGGCGATGCAGCCCATGGCCCGGAGCATCTGCGATTCTTTCCAGACCGTCGCCCGCCGCCTGATGGATCTGGGGCTCGGTTACCTGACGCTGGATCGGGCCGCCTCCACCCTCTCCACCGGGGAGCGCCAGCGGATGCAGCTGGCACGGGCGGTGCGCAACCGCACCACCGGGGTGCTGTATGTACTGGACGAGCCCTCCATCGGGCTGCACCCTTCCAACATCGAAGGTCTGAACGCCGTGATGCGGGATCTGGTGGCAGACGGCAACACCGTGCTGCTGGTGGACCATGACACCCAGGTGCTCCGCCAGGCGGACTGGGTGATCGAAATGGGTCCGAAAGCCGGGGCCGACGGCGGCCGGGTGGTCGCCCAGGGAACGGTGCCTGCGCTGGCTCAGGACCCGCAGTCGCTGATCGGGCCCTTCCTGCGCACCGGACAAAATCCACCCCGCCTGCGCCCTGCCCGCCCGCGCCAAGCACTGTTTGCAGACGGGTGCATCCGGATGGCCACCGACGCCATCCACACCGTAAAGCCTCTGACGGTGGAGATCCCCAAGGGGGCCTTGACCGTCGTGACCGGTGTGTCCGGGTCGGGCAAGACGACGCTGGTGCTGGAAAGCCTGGTCCCCGGGCTGCAGGCCCGCATCGACGGGCGTCCGCTGCCGGGGCATCTGCGCGGCTTGGAGGCGCCGGGCATCCAGCATGTCAAGCTGATCGACGCCACCCCCATCGGCATCAACATCCGCTCCACCGTGGCCACCTATGCCAACGTACACGACGAACTGCGCAAGGTGTTTGCCCGGACGCCGGCAGCCAAGGCGGCCGGCTACAAGGCCGGGGATTTTTCCTACAACACCGGCCGGCTGCGCTGCCCGGTCTGTGACGGGACCGGCGCCATCAGCCTGGATGTTCAGTTCCTGCCCGATGTGGACATTCCCTGCCCGGAATGCCGCGGTTCCCGCTACGACAAGCCGGCCGCCCGCATCCGGTACGAAAGCCGCTCGGGTGCGTCGTTTACGCTGCCGCAGCTTATGGAGATGGACATACACACCGCCCTGGAAGCCTGTTCCGACTGGAAGGTCGTGACCCAGCGGCTGCAGGTCCTGCAGGACCTGGGGCTCGGCTACCTGACGTTGGGAGAAGCCACCCCCAGCCTTTCGGGCGGGGAGGCCCAGCGGCTGAAACTGGCCAGCGAGATGGGCCGCAGCCAGGCGGACAGCGTTTTCGTGTTCGACGAGCCGACCATCGGCCTACACCCGCTGGACGTGCAGACCCTGCTGCGGGTGTTCCAGACCCTGATCGACGCCGGCGCCACCGTGCTGGTGATCGAACACGACCTGGACGTGATCCGCAACGCCGATTACCTGATCGACATGGGCCCCGGCGGCGGCGAGTCCGGCGGGCGGGTGGTGGCCGCCGGCACCCCGGACGAGGTGGCGGCCTGTGCGGACAGCCTGACCGGCCGGTACCTGCACTGAAAAAGCAAGACCGTTTTTGCGCACGCAGCGGCAAAAGCGGTCTTGCTTTTTTGCTTGTATCAGGCCGGATCAGACCTGATGGTTTGCGATCCAGTCGTGGATGGTGGCGGAAAGCGCCGTCAGACTGCCCGGGGTGAAGGGCACCTTCATGCCGGCGCTCTGCGCCAGCTGGGCATAGGTGGCGGTGCCGGCCAGGCGGGTCAGTTTCAGGTACCGCTGCCAGGCGTCGGCGTGATCCTGCAGGCTGGCGGTGAAGAACTGCAGGGCGATCACCGTGGCCAGGCAATAATCAATGTAATAGAACGGGCATTCGTAGATATGCAGCTGGCGCTGCCAGCCGGCGCCGCGGCCGTAGAACGGCAGGTCCCCGAAATCGTTCCAGGGGCGGTACTTTTCCTCCAGCTTGCGCCAGACTTCATTGCGCTGTTCGGGGCTCAGGTCCGGCTGCTGGTAGGCAATATGCTGGAACTCATCCACCATGCATCCGTAGGGCAGGAAGAGGAAGCTGTCCTCGGTGTGGAACAGTTCGTACTTGTCCGTGTCCGGGCCAAAGAACAGCCCGTGCCAGGGGGCGGTCAGGAACTCCATCGACATGGAATGGATCTCGGCGCTCTCCATGCCGGGGCACTGCAGTTCCTCCGGCAGATCGGTGCGGGCGGCCAGGTATGCCTCAAAGGCGTGGCCGCATTCATGGGTCAGCACGTCCACATCCCCGGCTGTCCCGTTCCAGTTGGCAAAGATAAAGGGGGTTTTGTGGTCCGGGATGATCTCCTCATACCCGCCGCTCATCTTGCCCGGCCGGCTCATCACATCAAACATCTCGTTGTCCTGCATGAAGTCGATGAATTCGCCGGTCTCGGGGCTCAGTTCATGGTACATCGTCCGCGCCCGCTCCATCAGCTCCTCATAGCTGCCATGGGGCACGGGGCTGCCGTCGGCAAAGGTCAGTTCTCCGTCCCAGAACATCGGATGCTCCAGGCCGACCCGTTTGGCCCGCATTGCCATCACGTCCCGCAGCATCGGCACCACATGGTCCGCCACCTCCTGCCGGAACGCGGCCACTTCCCGGGGGCCGTAGCCGATGCGGTTCATCCGGATGTAGCTCAGCTCGCTATAATCCCGGTAGCCCAGGATGCGGGCCTGCTCGTTGCGGTTTTTGACCAGCTTGTCGTAGATGGAGTCGAACTCCTCCCTGTGGGCGTCAAAGTAGGAGGCTTCCGCCTCATAGGCAGCCCGGCGGATCGAGCGGTCCAGGCTCTGCTTGTAGAGCATCAGCTGCGGAATGGTCAGCTGCTTGCCGTCCAGTTCCACCAGCGCGCCGCCGTACAGCTTCTGGTAGGCGCTGACCAGGGCGTTTTCCTCTTTCTGCAGGTCGATGACCCGCTCATCCATGGAGCGGACCCGGTTTTCCAGCGTCGGCAGAATGGTGGAACCGAACGCAGCTTCCAGCGCCCGGCTGTGGGGGTTGGCCAGCAGCGCCCTGGCGATCTCCACCTCCGCGTTGGCCACCGAAGGTCCGTTTTCGTCAAACCAGTCCTGTTCCGCCGTCCAGCGGGCGTCGCGGGTGTCCTGGGTATAGTGGATGTTGGCCAGCACCTGCGCCGTGCGGTAATGGGCCAGGCAGGCGTTTTCCTCCCGGTACAGGCAGACCAGCGCTTCCCCGCTGTCCGCCTTGCGGATCTTTTCGGCATAGGCCGCACAGTCCGCCAGCACCTGGGCAAGGTCCGGCCGAACATAAGGCATTTCAGAAAATTTCATGCAAACAGAACTCCTTTCCTTATCTGCTTCCAACAGCATAGCACATTTTTGCCGGAAAGGAAAGCGCCGCTTTGGCTGGTCAAGCCCCGCAAAGTGTGTTACAATAAGACCGCTGAATTTTGTGCAAAGGAGGGCCCTGTATGCCGAGCCGAAGCGAATCCCGGCGCAACACCCTTTTGTTTGTCTGCGGCGGTCTTCTCGGAATCGCTGCCTTTCTGCTGGTCTTCGGCCCGGCGCCGCTGGATGTCACCAACGATGCCTTCTGCCTCGGCGGCTATATTGAAAAGGACATCCAGCAGCACTATGCCGGCTGGCTGTTCTACCGCCAAAGCCCGCTTCGGTTCCCTTTGTGCATTGCCGAGTCGATCAACTGGCCCGCAGGGCTCAGCGTGGCCTATACCGACTCCATCCCGCTGTTCGCGGCCTTTTTCCGGCTGCTCTCCCCCCTGCTGCCCGGGACCTTCCAGTATTTCGGCTGGTTCACCCTGCTCTGTCTGTTCCTGCAGGGCGGGTTCGGCGCCCTGCTGCTGGGTTTGTTTTCCAAGGGGAAGGTCCTGCCGCTGGTCGGCGATCTGGTCTTTGTTTTCAGCCCGGTTTTGTGGGAACGGGCGCTGCGCCACACCTCACTAGCCGCCCAGTTCTTGCTGCTGGGGGCGTTGTACTACTATTTCCGCAGCGGGCGGGAGGGCCGCTTTGCCTACGGCGGGTTGTTCCTGCTCAACGTGCTGACCATCACCATCCACCCGTATTTCGTGCCCATGACCTACGCCGTCACGCTGGCCATGGTGTTGCGGCATTCCTGGCGCAGCCGGCGGCCGCTGCGGCCCCTGGGCTGGCTGGCCTGCAATCTGGCCGCCACGGTGGCGGCCGGGTGGGCGTTCGGCCTGTTTTACGGCACCGCCACCGGCGGCAGTGACGCCCTGTACGGCTACTTCGGCATGAACCTCAACAGCCTGTGGAACCCGGCCGGGGTCAACGGGGTGGACTGGAGCCTGTTCCTGCCCACCCAGAATCAGGTGGGCGGCAACTACGACGCGTTCGCCTATCTCGGGCTGGGGGTGCTGGCCGGCCTGGCCGCAGGCGGGGTCGGTCTGGCCCTGCTGCGGCAGTTCCATCCGTTTGCCCTGCTGCGCCGCCACGGGGCACTGGCCGCCGTCTGCCTGCTGCTCACTCTGTTCGCCGTCAGCCATACCATTACGGCCAACGGCGCCACGCTGGCGGTGCTTCCCCTGCCGGGGCAGCTGATCCGGCTGTTTTCGGTCTTTCGTTCCAGTGGTCGGATGTTCTGGCCTGCCTACTATCTGTTGCTGCTTCTCGCCTTTGTCTGGCTGTACCGCCTGGGCCGCGCCCGGAAAGCACTTCCGCTGACCCTTGTGGGGGCGATGGCCGCCCTGCAGCTGCTGGACCTGAGCCCCGGCCTGCTTCAGCGCGGCCAGGCGTTCCGGCAAGCCGAACGGCAGCCGGCTTTCCCCTCGGCACTTACCAGCACCTTCTGGCAGGAGGCTGCGGGCCGGTACGAGCATTTGGTCTCGCTGGATACCCTGCAGTATGACGGGCTTCACCTCGCCCTGTATGCCGCCGACAACGGCATGACCACCAGCGACCCCTTTGCCGCCCGGTATGACGCCGAAGCCCTGGCCGCCCAGCAGCAGCAACTGCTGGAAGAACTGGCCCAGGGCATTCTGCGGGAGGATACGCTCTACCTGTTTGCCGTGGAGGGCAACTTCCTGCAGGCGGTGGAGCCGGTCAAGGACAGCGGCGCCTGGTGCGGGCGCATCGAGACGGAGGGCGGCAGCTGGTATGTGATCGCCCCCGGCATGGCCGGGACCGCCCTGGACGAGAGCTGCACCCCCTACGGACCGGAGTATCCGCTGCGCATCGCAGACTACACAGACGGCCTGTGGAACCGCGGTGTGCTGGACAGCGACCGGCGGGTGGTCTGCATGGCGGATTCCCCCTTTGCCCGCGCAAAGCTGGAGGGCGCCTGTTACCTTTGCGCCGGTGGGCAGGAGTACGAGATCCTGCAGGTGGATGACAGTGACCCCGGCTGGCTGATGATCACCCTGGACATTCCCGACGCCACCGTTTTGTGGGGCCAAGAATTGGAGACAAAACCATGCAAGAATTGAAGGTAAAAAGCCTGCTGCCCGTCCGGCTGGACAAGTATCTGCAGCAGCAGTTCCCCGCCCTCGGTCTCGGGCGGCTCAACAAGGCGCTGCGGGAAAATAAGATCAAACTCAACGGAAAAAAGCAACCGCTTTCCACCCGGGTGCAGAACGGGGATACCATCCGTTTGTTCCTCACCGATGAGCAGCTGGGCCTGGCCGCCCCGGCCGGGCCGGAGTTTCTCTCGGCCCGCGCCCCGGCCGACCTTGTCTATGAGACCGATGACCTGCTGATCGCCAACAAGCCGGCCGGCGTGCCGGTGGACGGCGACGGCCCCGACACCCTTTGCAACCGGGTGATGCGCCGGCTGTATGAGGAAGGCCGGCTGCCGGCGGACGGGTATCCCCGCCTTTGCCACCGGCTGGACACCGGCACCAGCGGCCTTGTGCTGCTGGCCAAAAACGCCGAGACCGAGCGGTTCCTGACCGGACTGATCCGGGAACGCCGTCTGCGCAAGACCTATCTCTGCGTCACCTTCGGGCGGCCCGAGCCGCCGGCAGCCACCCTCCGGGATTATCTTTGCAAGGATGCCGAAAAGGGGCTGGTCCGCGTGTATCCCTCGCCCCGGCCGGGCGCACGGGAGATCATTACCGCGTACGAGACGGTGGCGGTCAGCGGCCGCCTTGCCCTGCTGAAGGTGGACCTGGTCACCGGGCGCACCCATCAGATCCGCGCCCACCTGGCCAGCATCGGCTGCCCGATCCTGGGGGACAGCAAATACGGCAACCACGCTGCCAACCGGGAACTGCGCCTGAAATACCAGGCCCTGTGCGCCTGGGAGCTCGCCTTCCCCGCCTCGATCTCCGACCCGCGCTTTTCCCATCTGGCCGGGAAATCCTTTCACGCCCCGCGCCCCTGGTACTACCAGCAGGTACTGGACGGGACCCTGCACTGAGCCGCCGCCGTTGGCCAGGCTGCCGAAAAGGCTGCGGCCGAAGGAAAAATCCGTTCGGAAAAATTCATTACAAAAAGAAACCACTCCCTTCCCCGGGAAGCCGTGCAGGACACGGAACCCGGAGAACAGAGCGGTTTCTGTTGTTTTGGACCCGGCCTGAAGGCCGGATTGCGCAAAGCCGGCGGCAAGGCTGCTCATCGCGCCCGTTTGCCGGGGACTCACCGGCGGGGCAGCTGCCGGACAAAGGGCGGCCGACACTCATCTTCGACCAGCCGCCCGTACTTCTGCGGACGGCGGTAGGCATCGCCCATCATCTCGGTTTCCCGGTAGCGGCGCAGCTTCGCCAGGTCCAGGTCCGCCAGGCAGATCTCCTCCGCCTCTCCGGCCTGGAGCAGACAGGTATCCCGGGAGCCCTCCACCTCGGGCAGATAAGCCATGCCGTCAAACACTGTGGAGCCGCCGTTGCAGTCGGGGACCGAAGCCGGGTAGTTGCAGGTGGCAATGGCCAGCATGTTTTCAAACGCCCGGCTGCGCAGCTGGGCAAGGCGGTTGATCTCCATAGGGCAGGCGTTGGGCACCAGGATCAGCTCCGCCCCCTCCAGCATCAGGATGCGGGCGCTTTCGGGGAACTCGCGGTCATAACAGATCATCGCCCCCACCCGGACCGGGCCGCAGGCCGTGTCCAGGTCGGTCACATAAAAGTCGTCCCCCGGCGTCAGGAACCGTTCCACATCAAAATCGCAGGTGTGGACCTTGGCATAGCGGAGCTTTTCCCGGCCGAAGCGGTCGAACAGCACCAGAGTGTTGCGGGGCGCACCCGGATAGGATTCCAGCATTGTCAGGCCGATCGCCATTTCCAGTTCGGCCGCCAAACGTCCGAACGCCTGCACAAACTCCCCCCGGGGCGGCACGGCCTCCTGCTGCCATTGCGGCACCGGCCGGTCCATCAGCCGGTATCCGTTACTCCACATTTCGGGAAAAAGAGCCAGGTCGGCCCCCCGGGCCTTGGCGGCACGGCAGGCCCTCTCCCCTTTTTCGAGGTTTTCCTGCAGCGTATTGCCCGGTGCGATCTGCAGCAGCGCCAGGCGCAGCATGGCGGTGTTTTTCATGGGTGGTCTTCCTCCTTTTCCCCCTGCAGAAGACGCTGCAGAGATTCGTAGGTATACAGGGTGTTCAGCACCTGCAGCAATTCTTTTTTGCTGAGCCGCGGCGGCAGATCCAGCTGTTTCAGCACCGCACGGCGCCGGTTGGCGCTGTCCGGCGTGCCGGAAATTCCCCATTCATACAGGTCGGTGTAGGTGATGGGGCGCTGGCCGGTCGGCTCGGCTTTCCCTTCGGGGGCGCCCTGCAGCGCCTGCTCCAGCGCCTGCAGGATCACGGCATCCGGCACCCCTTCCACCCCCAACAGACCTTCCTTGCCGGGGATCCGTTTGCGGCGTTCCTTGCCGGCGAGCGCCGGGACATAGGCCTGGCGGACATAGCGCGCCCCCACAAGGCCGGTGATGAAATGGCGGATCTGGAAGCCGGCCGCATCCGAATCGGTGAGGAGGATCAGCCCCTGGGCCCGGGCCGTCCGCTTGAGCAGGCTCTGCATCCGCTTGTCCTTGAACACCGCAAAACCGTCGGTGGTCAGGATGGTCCCTTCCACCAGATTGGCCAGCCGGGCCGCGTCATAGCAGCCCTCCACCACCAGCGCCTGTCGGATCGTTCGCTTCATCTGTGCCTCCCGCCTGTCTGCAGGCCCAGCTCACACAGCGCTTTCTGCAAAAGCAGATCCGCCGGCAGGCGGCTTCCTTTCAGGTCCAGATCCAGCTGCTGCAGCACCTGGAGACTCCGCTCAATCCGCCGGCGGTCATACCGGGCTGCAGCCTGATCGGCGTTGTTCAGGCGATAGTTCCATTTGCCGGTGTAGCCGAAATCCTTGGCCAGCTCGGCCAGCGGGCGGCGGCTTTTCCGGGCCAGAAAGGCGCGGTACACATCCAGATAGTTGGAGATCAGCGCGCCCGTGATCAGGATGGGGTCGTTCTGCAGCTCCAGCAGCGTCCCGAGCTTGTCCAGCGCCTGTCGGGTCCGGCCTTCCGACACCAGGCGGACCATATCAAAGGTGTCCGCGTCCAGCGTGACCGTGCCCAGCTGCTGGATCATGGCGGGGGTGATGGTGCCGTAGTCGGCAAGTGCGGCCAGTTTTTCGATCTCGCTGTGGAGCAGGAACTGGTCTTCGCCGCAGCGGTCCAGCAGCATCGCCTCGGCACCGGGGGCGAAGCTGGCACCACTTTGCCCGGCCCACTCCCGGGCCATGGCCTGCAGCGCCGCCCGGTTCGGTTTGGCGATCTGAACGCTGTATCCGATCTTTTCACAGGCGGTGATGAGCTTTTGTTCCCGCTTGCCCGGCCGCAGTTTGCCGTACCGCTCCTCCATGACGCTGGTCATGATAAACACGGCGTTTTCGGTATCGGCCAGGGTGTCGCAGAGCTCCTGCAGGTCCTTGTCCGAATAGGCCGAAGGGCGGATCATCGGCATCAGGACCAGGCGCCGTCCCCCGAAAAAGGAGATGGTCCCCGCCGCCAGCACGATCTCTTCCACCGTCGGGGTCGGACCTTCCAGCACTGTCTTTTCCGGGTCGTCCCGGGAAAGAGCCTTCTCCACCTTGGCCGCCGCGCTGCGAACCAGCGCCTCATCCCCGGCATAAAAGTAGAACACCGGACAATCCGTCTTCAGCCGCTTTTTCAGTTCGGCTTCACTGTACAGCAATGGGCTTCACCTCCTCAAATGTTGCACTGCGCCCCGGGCGCAGCACCGCCGTCGGCGTGTCGCCGCGGTACACCTTTGCCTGCGTGTCCCAGTCCTGCAGGCGTGGTTCGGATGCGTTGGTCAGGATGGTCCGGGGCTGCACACACTCCGGCAGACTGGCTGCCGCACAGAGCAGATCTACCGTGACAGGCTGCCCCGGGTCCGGCTGGCCGGCCGTGAAGGCAATGTGGTACCCGTCGATCCCGAGCACAGCCAGGTTGCCGCCGCCATCATGCCAGCAGTCCAGTTCCCAGCCGCCGGGCAGAGACGGCTGTGCAGGCCCCCGGGGCAGTGTGTCCAGAGTGATGCGCGCCGTCTGCTGCGGGAAGTCCTGCTCGACCGGGTCCTGGCGAAGGTCGATCACCGCGTCCCACTGCAGCCGGCCGTTTTCGTCCAGATAGGTCTGCACCGCGTTCAGGTTGGAAGCGCCGCCGCGGAAAAACACAACGGCATGCCCGTTCTGGCTGACAACGGCGCAGGCGTTGCCCGAAGTGCCCACCAGGGCGACCCGGACCACGTCCCGCTGCAGCAGGACCCCCAGTCCGACACTGACCGCCAGGCAGAGCGCAGCCGCCGGCAGGAACCACAGCGCCCGGCCCCGACGCCAGAACAGCACCCCCAGCAGGATCAGTACAGTCAGGACCAGCAAGGTGTACCGCCTTGGCAGATACAAATATGCAGCCGGCAGCGCGGCGCACCAGCCGATGATGCCGACCATCCAGTGCAGCCACAGGGACAACAGCAGGCTGGCCATCCGCATACAGGGCAAAAGGAGCGGCACGGCGCCAAACAGCAAAACCAGGATCCCCAGCACCAGCGCCGGGCAGAGCATCCACACCACCAGCAGGTTGGTCAGCACCGAAACGCCGCTGGTGGACATCCCGTGCGCCAGCAGCGACGGCAGCGTAGCCACCGTGGCCAGGGCCGCCGTCTCTAAGGTTTCCAACAGCTGCAGCCCTGCCCGGAGCAGCCTTCTGCGCCAGCCGGGAACGTCCGGGTCTTCCTCCTCTTCCTCCGGCAGCCAGCGCTGCCGCTGCCAGCGGCCGACCGCCGCCCCCAGCTGGACGCCCAGCACACCGCAGAAGGAGAGCTGACAACCCAGGTCACAGGCCGCATAGGCGTTCTGCAGCCCCAGGAACAGGGCGGCGACCCCCAGGGAGGTCAGGGTATCCGGCGGCTGCACCAGTGCATAGCCCAGCAGCATGATGAAATAAATCACACCGGCCCGCACCACCGAGACCGGGAAGCCGGTGAGAGCCATGTAAAACAGCAGCACCGCCGCTTCGAAGAGAATGTACAACCGGTTGAACCGAAGCGTCCCGGCCAGCGGACCGATCAGGAACAGCCCACAGAGCAGGGAGAAATGCAGCCCCGAAATGGACAGCAGATGGGACACCCCGGCCGCCCGGAAGGATTCCTCCAGCGTATCGGTCAGCTGGGTGCGGTCCCCCAACAGCATGGCGGCCTCCACCCCGCCCAGCGGGCGGGGCAGGTACAGGCGCAGCCGGCGGGAAAGCCCCATGCGCAGTTCGTAAAGCGCAAACACCGGTGACCGGCTGGGTTCCAGCGGTTCGTAGCCGTCCAGATAGACAGCCGAAAGGAAGGTGCCGTCCGCATAGCGGCCCAGACGGTAGGCGTCCTGCTCCAGCTCCTCCAGGCGGATGACCGCCCGGAACTGCTCGCCCGGCTCGGCGCCGGGGAAACTGGAGCAGTACGCCCGCACCCCGGCCGAACAGCCGGGAACGCCCTGCAGGACCAGCGTCCCACGCAGGCGCCCTTCCTGAAAGGAGGGCTCCGCATCCGTCTGCACCACGGCGGTGACCGTGACCGTCTGCCCGGCCAGTGCGCGCTGGGGCGCCGCAACAAGGCCCTGATACCCTGCCGCCCAGACCGTACCCGCCGCCAACCCCAGCACCACCGGCAGACAGGCCGGAAACCGGGTGCGGCGCACACGCCAGACAAGGGCGGCCAGCAGCAAAAAAGCCGCTGTCAGCAGCAAAGCCGACAGCGGCAGATACGCCCCAGCCAGCTCCGCCGCCGCGAAAGCAAGACCGAAACCAGCCAGAGCGCGTTTCATGGTCAGTGGATAAACAGCGGCAGAGGCGCCAGGAAGGTGATGTCGGTGCGTTTGGCCGCATCGCCTTCCGCCAGTGCGGCACAGCAGCCGACCACCGTGCCGGTGCTCCGCGCCGCCAGCGTCTCCAGCGCATGGAGGCTGCCGCCGGTGGAGATCACGTCATCCACAATCAGGATCCGCTTGCCATCCATGTATTCGATGTCCTTGCGGTCCAGCACCAGCACCTGTTTGCCGGCCGTCGTAATGGATTCATCCTCGATCACGACAGGGTCCTGCATATACAGCTTGGCGCCCTTGCGTGCAGGGATCCACTGTTTGCCGCTCTGGCGTGACATCTCATAGGCCAGCGGGATGCCCTTTGCCTCGGCGGTGAGGATCACGTCAAATTCCGGGCACTTTTCCAGCAGCGCCTTGGCGCAGGCCACCGTCAGCTCCACATCGCTGAACATGATGAAAGCGGCAATGTCCATGTGGTCATTGACCTTGCAGATCGGCAGTTCACGGGTCAGCCCCGCCACATGCAGCGTATACGTTTCAGCCATCTTGTTCTCCTCTTTCTTTGTATCCCTCTGCCGGTCGGGGCATCAGCCCGGCGGCCAGGCCAGGCTGCGTTTGGCCAGAACGTGGAAATGCAGGTGCGGTACGCTCTGGCCGCCGTCCTGCCCCACATTGGTGACAACCCGGTACCCGCTCTGATCCACCCCCAGCTCCTTGCAGAGCTTGGCGATCACGGCGAAGACATGGCCCAGCAGGGCGGCGTCCTCCTCCGTCAGCGCAGCCGCCGACGAAATGTGCCGTTTGGGGATCACGAGAAAATGCACCGGAGCCTGCGGGTCGATGTCATAGAAGGCCAGCAGCGTTTCATCCTCATACAGCTTGTTGGAGGGGATGTCGCCTGCGGCGATCTTGCAGAACAGACAGTCTTGCATGGAAAAGCCTCCTTTCCCGATGATAGTTTTATTATACCAGAATCAGGCGTTCTTTTCCAGTTCGGATTTCACGATCTGCGCCACCGCCTGCAGGGCAGTGTCCACCTTGCTCACATCCTTGATGCCGGCCATGGCAAAATCCGGTTTGCCGCCGCCGTTGCCGCCGGCAATGGCCGCAATCTGCTTGACCAGCACGCCGGCCTTCAGCCCCTTGGCCTGGGCCTGCTTGCCGACACCCACCGCCAGCGTTGTCTTTTCGCCGGTGGTGCCGATCAGGGCGCCCACTGCATCGGGGGCCTTGTCCCGCAGCTTGTCCATCATGCTGCGCAGCGTCTCGGGTGCGGTGCCGTTGAGGTACATCGTGACGATGCGCACCCCTTCCACAACGGCGGCGGAATCGAACATGCCGTCGATCTGGCTGGCGGCCAGCTGGCTCTTGGCAGCCTCCAGCTGCTTGCCGGTCTCCTTGAGTTCCGCCGCCATCGCCTCGGCACGGGCGGGCACGTCCTTGAGGTTGTTCGCCTTCAGGGCGGCCGCCGTGCGGGTCAGTTCCTCGGTGCGCTCATTGAGCAGGCCCAGCACGCCGAAGGCCGTGGTCGCCTCGATACGGCGGATGCCGGCCGCCACGCTGCTTTCGGACAGGATCTTGAAGCAGCCGATCTGGGCTGTGTTCTTCACATGAGTGCCGCCGCAGAACTCGACGCTCCAGCCGCCGGCGTCCACCACCCGGACCACATCACCGTACTTCTCACCGAACAGGGCCATCGCCCCCATCTTCTTCGCCTCTTCGATGGGCAGGTTCTGCACCGCCACCGGGATGGACTCGTAGATCTTTTCATTGACGAGCTGCTCCACACGGGCCAGCTCTTCCGGCGTGACGGCACTGAAATGGGTAAAGTCGAACCGGGTGATCCGGTCGTCCTGATAGCTGCCGGCCTGATGGACATGTTCGCCCAGGACCTCCCGCAGCGCTTTCTGCATCAGGTGGGTGGCGGTGTGATTGCGGCAGATCGCCATGCGGCGGCCCGCATCCACGGCAGCGTCCACCGTATCCCCCACATGCAGCGTGCCTTCCAGCAGGGTACAGGTGTGGACAAAGTAGCCCTTCGGGGTCTTTTTGACCGCCTCCACCTTCAGCATAGCGTCCTCGCTGCGCAGGGTCCCCATATCGGCAACCTGGCCGCCCATCTCGGCATAGAAGGGGGTATGGTCCAGCACGACCAGCACGCCCTCCCGGGCGTCGTTGCTGTCGGTGGCGATGGCGTCAACGATCTCTTCCCCATCGGACAGGGCGACCACCGCAGCCTGCTCCTGCAGGGTGTCGTAGCCGTCAAACACCGTCGGCTCGACGGTCAGCTCGCCGAACAGGTCGGCCGTCCAGCCGGAGATATCCTTGGCCAGCCGCTCGGCACGGGCGCGTTCCCGCTGTTTGGTCATCTCCACATGGAAAGCGTCCTCATCCACCGCCACGCCGGCTTCGGCCGCGATCTCCTTGGTGAGATCGAGGGGGAACCCAAAGGTGTCGTTGAGCTTGAAAACGTCGGCGCCCGAAAGGACCAGCCGTCCCTCGCTCTTGATCTGTTCGGTCTGCACCTTGTCGATCATGGCGTTGAGGATGCTCAGCCCGGCGTCGATGGTGCGGGAGAAGCGCTCCTCCTCGGTGCCGATCACCTTTTTGATATACTGCTCATGCTCCCGCAGTTCCGGATAGCCGGCTTCGCTGGACTCGATGACCGTATCCACCAGCTCGGTCAGGAAGGGGCGATCGATCCCGAGCATCCGGCCGTGGCGGGCCGCCCGGCGCAGCAGACGGCGCAGCACATAGCCGCGGCCTTCGTTGGAGGGCAGGATGCCGTCCGACACCATGAAGACGGTGGAACGGATGTGGTCGGTGATCACGCGGATGGAGATGTCGTCCTTCTCGTCGGTGCCGTAACGCTTGCCCGAGATATGCTCCACATGGTGCAGCACAGCGGCCACCGTGTCCACTTCAAACAGGTTGTCCACGTCCTGCATCACGCAGGCCAGGCGCTCCAGCCCCATGCCGGTGTCGATGTTCGGCTTGGGCAGCCGTTCGTAATGGCCCTTGCCGTCCGAGTCATACTGGCTGAACACAAGGTTCCAGATCTCCATATAGCGGTCGCAGTCGCAGCCCACCTTGCAGTCCGGCTTGCCGCAGCCATGCTCGGGGCCGCGGTCGTAGTAGATCTCGGAGCAGGGGCCGCAGGGGCCGGAGCCATGCTCCCAGAAGTTGTCCTCCTTGCCGAAACGGACCATGTGATCCTCGGGGATGCCGACCTTCTTGGTCCAGATGTCGTAGGCTTCGTCATCGTCGGTATAGACCGAGATGTACAGCTTTTCGGCCGGGATCTCCAGGTCCTGGGTCAGGAATTCCCACGCCCAGGGAATAACTTCTTCCTTGAAATAGTCCTGGAAGCTGAAGTTGCCCAGCATCTCAAAGAAGGTCCCGTGCCGGGCCGTGATGCCGACGCGCTCGATGTCCGGCGTGCGGATGCACTTCTGGCAGGTGGTCACACGGTGGCGGGGCGGTTCCTCCTGCCCGAGGAACCACTTTTTCATCGGCGCCATGCCGCTGTTGATCAGCAGCAGACTGGGGTCATCCTTCGGCACCAGCGGGAAGCTGCCCAGGCGCAGATGGTCTTTGGTCTCGAAAAAGTGGAGATACCTCTCCCGCAGTTCATTCAGTCCGGTCCATTGCATGTTTCCTGATCCTCTCATTTCATCGTTTGGTACAAACACAGCGATACGGCCCGCAAAAGAAAACAGCTTCCGCCCCAGACAAGGGACGAAAGCTGTCGGCTTCCGTGGTACCACCCAAGTTGCAGAGGGATCCGACCTCTGCCGCTTTGTCAGCGTTAACGCCGCTTTACGCCCGCTTTTTCCGGGAGCTCGGGGGTGGCGCTGCGCCGCGCAGGCAAGGACCTTGCACCATCCGGTCCCCTCTCTTCAGCCGTGCTGCGGGCATTGGCCCTTTCATCGCTTTTTGTATCTTTTGATAGTATACGCCAGCTTTTTTGTCTTGTCAACTGGTTTCCGGCGTTGTCATGGTCGTTTCCCGGGTAAAATTTCCGTCAAATGCGCAGAGAGCGTCCGCCACCCGGGCAAAGATCGCCGCGCTGGAGGTTTCGGGCTCCAGCGTCGCATCCTGCAGCACGGTGATCGTATAGGCCGGGTCCTCGGCCGGCCAGAAACCGCTGAACCAGTAGTTGAGCCGCTCGACCCCGGCCGCATCGAACTGGCCGGTCTGGGCCGTGCCTGTTTTGCCGCCGGCACCGCCACTGGCCGGCTTTGCCTCCCGGCCGATGCCTTCCTCCACCACGTCGATCAGCATACTGCGCAGCACCCGGGCGATGTCCGGAGAACAGGCGGTGCTGTCTTCCGCCGCCACAAACGGCTCGACGCATTGTCCGGTCTCGCTGTCCACGATTCCGCGCACCACCCGGGGTGCGCGCAGGATCCCGCCGTCCGCCACCGCATTCATCATGGCGGTGATCTGCAGCGGGGTCACCGTCAATGCGCCCTGGCCGAAGGACAGCATGGCCAGCTGGCCGTTCTGCGCCCCGCCCAGGGTGGCAAGGTCCGGCAGGGTGCCCTCCTCGCTCTTCATTCCGGGCGCCAGCGCCGTCGGGCTGCCAAAGCCCAGCCGACGGGCCGCCGCCAGGATCTGCGCCCCGCCCAGGTGCTGCCCCAGCTCGATGAAATAGCAGTTGCAGCTCTGTTCCAGCGCACTGCGCAGGTTCACCCTGCCATGAACACGGCCTTCGGCGCAGCGGAACACCTGGTCCCCCACCTTCACCCAGCCCTCGCAGTCGTGGGTAAACCAGTCCAGCCCCGCCTCATAGGCCGCCACCGCCAGCACCACCTTGAAAACGGACCCGGCGCTGAAGGCGGCCAGCGGCCGGTTGATCAGCGAGGTGTCGTCAGCCTCCATACTGCGGAGCAGATCGTCCGGGTCAAAGTCCGGGCGGCTTACGCTGGCCAGCAGTTCGCCGGTGGCGGTATCCATCACAAGGATACAGCCCCGCGGCAGGTACAGGTCCGCGATCGCCTCGCAGGCCCGCTGTATATCGGCGTTCAAGGTCAGCTGCACCCCCTGGGCGGTGCCGGCGGCGTCGGTCTGCAGGGCCGGCTCGGTTCCCGTCATCAGGGACCCCTGGGCCGTGGTGGTGCAGGCGACCGCCAGCCGGTCCCCCGACCGGGCCAGGACCTCCTCATAGGCCAGTTCCAGCCCGGAGACCCCCACCCCGTCCCCGTTGAGATACCCCAGCAGGTGGGTGGCGATCGGGACCGGCAGTGTTCTTTCGGCGCCCCGGTAGGTGTAGATCCCCTGCGGGGTCAGATCCTGTTCCACCTCGATAAGGAACGGGGTGACGCTGTTGCGGTATTCATACAGTTCCGTCTGCGCCGCAAAGGGCACATAGGGGAAAAGCCGGGCATAGCTGGCATCCCCCGGGATGCACAGCGCATACCAGCGCGGCACCGTCCCGGTAAGGGGCCGCCCGGTGTTGTCGTAGAAATTTCCCCGCTGCTGAGGCAGTGCCGTCACACTGGCGCTCTGCCCCCCGGCGCTGGCCGCATACAGGGTGTCGGTGCCGATCCAGTAGACCCGGCACAGCGCCACCGCCGCCAGCACCGCAAACGTGCAGCACAAAGCCGCCATCCGACGCAGACTCATCCATACCGCCCCCCTGCCTGGGCTTAGTATGGGGCAGAATCAGGCGCCGCATACGGCGCGGCAAAGGGTGGAAGTTCTTGGTCAGTCCCCGGCCCGGTCGGGTCCGCTGCGGCCGTTTCGGTGCAGCGCCCGGCGCCGCCACAAAAACACAGCCAGCAGCAGAAGGGCCGCCCCCGGCACAAAGCCCAGGGCATCCACCCCCACATCACTGGCCAGCATGGCGCGGCCCGGCACAAAGAACTGATGGATCTCGTCGGTCACGGCGTACAGGGTGCAGAACACGACCGCCCACGCCCCCTGGCGGGGCAGTGTGCGCCCGATGTTCCAACTATGGACCGTGGCGGCCATGCTGGCCCCCAGCAGCAGATAGATATAGACATGCGCCCACTTGCGTACGTTGGCATAGGCGTTGGCGCTGAACCAGGCCGGAATCAGCACATCCGCCGTGCCACTGCTCTGCATCTGTTGGGCCACCTGTTCGCTCAAGGCGCCGGACTGAGCCCCGGGCTGTGCGGACAGGCAGAAGATGATAACGGCCAGCGCCAGGGTGACGGCCAAAGCGATCCATTTTTTCATAGCGTTATTTCCCCATGACAGTTTCGTTTTGCCTTTAGGATACCAGTTTTGGCCCCATTTTGCAAGAAAAGCTCCGACCCGCAGCGGGGTCGGAGCTTTTCCTACATCATTTCAGCGGGCGCTGAGCGGGATCAATACATACCGCCCATGTCGCCGCCTGCGGGAGCCGCCGGAGCCGGCGGTTCGGGCAGATCCGCCACCAGGCTCTCGGTGGTCAGGACCATCGAAGCCACGCTGGCGGCATTTTCCAGCGCCGAACGGGTGACCTTGGTCGGATCCACGATGCCGGCCTCGATCATGTCGTCCACATAGGACTCATTCTGCGCGTCATAGCCGTAGTTGGGCTTGCCGGCCTGCAGGATCTCGTTGATGATCACGCTGCCTTCCAGCCCGGCGTTCGCGGCGATCTGGCGCAGGGGGGCCTCCAGGGCCTTGCGGACGATGCGGGCGCCGGTGCGCTCGTCGCCTTCCAGCTCAGCCACCAGATTGTCCACGGCGGGGATGGCGTTCAGGGTAGCGGTGCCGCCGCCGGCCACGATGCCCTCTTCCACAGCCGCCTTGGTGGCGTTCAGGGCGTCCTCAATGCGGAGCTTCTTGTCCTTCATCTCCACTTCGGTGGAGGCGCCGACCTTGATGACGGCCACGCCGCCGGCCAGCTTGGCCAGGCGTTCCTGCAGCTTCTCACGGTCGAAGTCGGAGGTGGCGGTGGAGATCTGGCTGCGGATCTGGGCGACACGGTCCGCGATGGCCTGCTTGTCGCCGTTGCCGCCCACGATGGTGGTCAGTTCCTTGGTAACCTTGACCTGACGGGCGCTGCCCAGCAGATCCAGGGTGGCGTCCTTCAGCTCATAGCCCAGGTCGCTGCTGATGACGGTGCCGCCGGTCAAGGTGGCGATGTCCTGCAGCATCTCCTTGCGGCGATCGCCGAAGCCGGGGGCCTTGACAGCCACCACATTCAGGCCGCCGCGCAGACGGTTGATGATCAGGTTGGACAGCGCGTCGCCCTCCACATCTTCCGCGATGATGAGCAGCTTGCGGCCGGACTGGACGATCTGCTCCAGCAGGGGAACCATATCCTGGAAGGCGCTGATCTTCTTGTCGGTGATCAGCACGCTGCAATCCTCAAAGACAGCTTCCATCTTCTCGGTATCGGTGACCATATAGGGGGTCACATAACCGCGGTCAAACTGCATGCCTTCCACCACTTCGGTGTAGGTCTCGGCCGTGGTCTTGTTCTCCTCGATGGTGATGACGCCGTCCGCAGAGACCTTCTCCATGGCATCGGCAATCAGCTGGCCGATCTCGGCGTCGCCGGCAGAGACGGTGCCGACACGGGCAATGTCCTTGGTGCCGTTGACCTTCTGGCTGTGCGCCTTCACGGCCTCCACAGCCACATTCACAGCCTTCTGGATGCCGCGCTTGACATCCATCGGGTTGGCGCCGGCCGTGACGTTCTTCATGCCTTCGGTGACCATGGCCTGCGCCAGCACGGTGGCGGTGGTGGTGCCGTCGCCGGCCGCGTCGTTGGTCTTGGTCGCCACTTCGCGGACCAGCTGAGCGCCCATGTTTTCAAAGGCGTCCTTCAGCTCGATCTCCTTGGCGATGGTGACACCGTCGTTGGTGATGAGGGGGCTGCCGAACTTCTTGCCCAGCACCACGTTGCGGCCCTTGGGGCCCAGAGTGATCTTGACGGTGTCCGCCAGCTGGTCGATGCCGGCGCAAAGAGCTTTGCGGGCTTCTTCGCCCTGCATAATCTGTTTAGCCATATCTGTCTCTCCTTACCTGTTTTGCTGTACTGTCAAAGAATCATTGGTTTCGGTCACGAGGTCATTCCACAACGGCCAGGATGTCGCTCTGGCGGACGATGGTGCATTCCTCGCCATCGACCTTGACCTCGGTGCCGGCATACTTGCTGGTCAGGACCTTGTCGCCCACCTTGACGATCATCTCCACGTCCTTGCCATCCACATTGCCGCCGGGGCCGACCGCCAGGACTTCCGCGATCTGCGGCTTTTCCTTGGCGGAGCCGGTCAGGATCAGGCCGCCCTTCGTCGTCTCTTCTTCTTCGACCAGTTTGATCACAACACGGTCAGCCAGAGGTTTGATTCTCATAGTGAATGTCCTCCCTATCGAAAAATATATTTGTAACAAGTTTGCTTTAGCACTCTGTTTCCCTGAGTGCTAAACATATTTTAGCACATGCGTCACAAAAATCAAGCCCCTGCACGCCAAAAAGTGTAATATTTTTGTGAACGCCCCCGTTTTTGTCGCACCATCGCTTGTTTATGCCCTTGTTTCCCCTCTCTTTCCCATCTTGCATTCGCTGTTTTGCCCTCTCTGCCAGGCTGCGGCCCCGGCTGTTTTCCCTCCAGGGAGGAAAATTAGCAAACCCAAGCGCCTGATTTCACACCTTTGACAACAGGCGCCGTCCCTGCCGGGCGGAAAGCCGCCCTGCCTTTGACTGCGGATGAAGGTCCCGCCTCTCTCCCCCCTCCCGTGCGCCGTGACACAGGCGGAGGCGGCTGCGCCGACGGTGTTGGGACGATCCGGCCGCTCCCTCCCGGCGGATACAATGCAAAATCCCCCGGGCCAAAGGCTCGGGGGATCACACAGTTTACGTTTGAGGTACGATCAGGTGAGCGCCGGCGGCTGTGTTTTATACCGCTTGCGGACGGCACCGTATTCCAGGTGCGGCTTGCCGCCCTGCACAGTGTCCTCGTCGATCGTGACACGGATGATCGTCGGATCGGAGGGGATGTCGTACATGACCGGAATCAGCAGATCCTCCACGACGCTGCGCAGGCCGCGGGCGCCGCTTTTGCGCTCGATCGTCTTTTTGGCGATGGAATGCAGGGCCGCGTCGGTAAAGACCAGCTCCGCATCGTCCAGGTTGAACAGCTCCTTGTACTGGCGCACAATGCTGTTCTTCGGCTCGGTCAGCACCCGGACCAGGGATTCCTCGTCCAGCGGGTCCAGCACCGTGACCACCGGCAGACGGCCGATCAGTTCCGGGATCAGACCGAATTTGACCAGGTCATCCGGTTCCACCCGGCGCAGCAGCTTCTGGCGGGTCTCATCCTTGTCCAGGCTGGTCCGCAGCTGACTGCCGAAGCCGAGGGTGGAACGGTCGGTCCGTTTCTGGATATACTTCTCCAGCCCGTCGAAGGCGCCGCCGCAGATGAACAGGATGTTTTTGGTGTTGATCTGGATAAACTCCTGCTGGGGATGCTTGCGCCCGCCCTGGGGAGGCACATTGCTGACCGTGCCTTCCAGGATCTTCAGCAGCGCCTGCTGGACCCCTTCGCCGCCCACGTCGCGGGTGATGGAGGGGTTTTCGCTCTTGCGGGTGATCTTGTCGATCTCATCAATATAGATGATACCGACCTCCGCCTTCTGGATGTCAAAGTCCGCCGCCTGGATGAGCTTGAGCAGGATGTTCTCCACATCCTCGCCCACATAGCCGGCCTCGGTAAGGGTCGTGGCGTCGGCGATTGCAAACGGGACCCCCAGCATCTTGGCCAGTGTCTGCGCCAGCAGCGTCTTGCCGGTGCCGGAAGGCCCCAGCATCAGAACGTTGGACTTTTGCAGCTCCACTTCGCTTTCCCGGCCGGACAGGATCCGTTTGTAGTGGTTGTACACAGAGACAGCCAGCACCTTTTTGGCGTCATCCTGCCCGATGACATACTGGTCCAGCCCCGCCTTGATCTCCGCCGGCGTCAGGATATGGATATCCTGCAGCGGATCGAAGGAACGCCGGGTCCGGGCCGTGGCGGCGCGGCGCTGGGCTGTGGCACGCGGCGGCGGAGGGGTGCCCTCATCCCGGTACAGCGCATTGTAGCACATGTCGATGCACTCGTTGCAGATGTTGACACCGGGGCCGAGGATCAGCTGATCCACCTGTTTTTGGGACCGGCCGCAGAAATTGCAGACCAGTTCACGTTCCTTTCCGTCCTTGCCGGAAATCGTATTTGCCATTTCCTTCCCCCGTGGTTCAGTGTTTGGTGATGATCTCGTCGATCAGGCCATACTCTTTGGCCTGCTGGGCGGTCATATAATTGTCGCGCTCGGTATCCCGCTCGATGGTCTCCAGCTGCTGACCCGTATACTCGCTGAGCAGACGGTTGAGCTTGGAGCGCACATACACGAGGTGGTCCGAATGGATCTTGATGTCGGTGGCCTGGCCGGAGAGCCCGCCGCCGCCGATCAGCGGCTGGTGGATGAGGATCTCGGAATTGGGCAGCGCATAGCGCTTGCCCTTGGTGCCGCTGGCCAGCAGGAACGCGCCCATGGAGGCCGCCATCCCCACGCAGATGGTCGAGACATCGCACTTGATGTACTGCATCGTATCATGAATGGCCATTCCATCGGTGATGGATCCGCCCGGGCTGTTGATGTAGAAGCTGATGTCCTTTTCCGGGTCCTGCCCTTCCAGGTACAGCAGCTGCGCCACGACCACACTGGCCGAGGTCGCGTTCACATCCTCGCTCAAAACGATGATGCGGTCATTGAGCAGCCGCGAGAAAATATCATAGCTGCGCTCACCGCGTGCGGTCTGTTCGACAACGTAAGGTACCAAACTCATGCAAGTTCCCTCCCATGGTATAAATTTGATGGCTGCCCGCGGGCGAAAACCGCCCGTTTGATAAACCGACCGATACGGCGGCAGCGGCACCGTATCGGTCGCAAGATTTTTTATTCCTGCCCGGCAGTTTCGTCCGAGACGGTTTCGGTGGTCACGTTGGCCTTCTCCTTGACGAAGTCGATGGCTTTGTTCACGGCGAGATCAGCCTTCACAGCCTCCTCGTTGACGATGGAGCGAACCTTGTCCGCTTCCATCTTGTAGGCGTCCGCGATCCGCTGAACTTCCTTGTCGAACTCCTCGTCGCTGGCGGTGATCCCTTCCTTCGCCACGATGGCTTCCATCGCCAGGCGCATCTTGACCTGCTTTTCCGCCTGCTCGGCGAACTGGGCCTTGAACTGATCCATGTTCATGCCCATGTACTGCAGGTACTGCTCCAGCTTCAGGCCCTGCTGGGAAATGCGGTACTGGAAGTCCTGCACCAGCTCCTCGATGCGCTCATCGTACATCGCCTGGGGGATCTCCGCCGTCATGTTGTTGACGACCATCTCGATCAGGTCGTTTTCCACCTGCTGGTCGGCCATCTTCTCGTTGTTGTCCTCGATGCCCTTGCGGATGGAGTTCTTGAGCTCTTCCAGGGTGTCATACTCGCTGACATCCATGGCGAAGTCGTCGTCCAGATTCGGCAGTTCCTTGTACTTCACTTCATGCAGCTTGATCTTGAAGGTGGCGTCCTTGCCCGCCAGCTCGGTGGCCTGGTACTCTTCGGGGAACTTCACGTTGACGTCGAACTCTTCGCCGGCGGCGTGGCCCACGACCTGCTCCTCAAAGCCGGGAATGAAGGAATGGCTGCCCAGCACCAGAGAGTAATGCTCGGCCTTGCCGCCCTCAAAAGCGGTGCCGTCCACAAAGCCTTCAAAGTCGATATCAACGGTGTCGCCGTCCTCCGCCGCGCCCTCACGGGTCAGCATGCGGCCGTTGCGGTCCTGCATCCGCTTGAGCTCGGCCTCGACCTGAGACTCTTCCACAGTCTTGACCTTCTTGGTCACATTTAAACCGGCATACTCGCCCAGGGTGACCTCCGGCTTGACCGCGACCTTCACCTTGAGGACTGCGCCGTCCGCCTCGGACATGGAGACGACCTCCGGCTCCGGGCGGCCGACCACATCCACCTTGGCTTCCTTGACGGCAGCCTCATAGGCTTCGGGGAACAGATCGTTGACGGCGTCGTAATGGAAGATGTCAGCGCCGTACATCTTTTCGATCATGCTGCGCGGGGCCTTGCCCTTGCGGAAACCCGGGATGGCATACTTTTTGCTTTCGCGCTTAAAGGCGTTGTTGACAGCCTTTTTGAAGGTATCGGCGTCGATCGAAAACTGAATCTCGACCATACTTTTTTCAAGTTTTTCACAAGAGATCAGGTTCATTTGTAGTCCTCCAAACATAGAAATACAGTTTATTATATCATGCCTTGCGCAAGAATACCAGTGTATTTTTGACTTTTTTGCTGCCGTGCGCAAGAAAAATGCCTACGGAATGATCGGCTGGGGGCAAAACCCCAGCCCGTCCGCCGAGATCAGCCGGTACCGGATGCCGTCCCGCTCCCCCTGGACGGCGTAGCGGATCGCCTTGCCATGCAGGTGGCCGTAATAGCACCGCCGCACGCCGTACTGCTTGAGCAGGTCGGTGAGCTCGGGCGCGCCGGTGCTGCCGAAGACCGGCGGGTAATGCAGGAAGGCGATGATCTCCTCGCAGTCATCCCCGGCCGAAGCCAGCGACAGACGCAGCCGGCCGGCTTCCCGCGCCATGATTTTGGCGCTCTGCGCTTCGGTGTCGTCAAAAGGCCAGCCCCTGGTACCGCACAGCGCCTTGCCGCCCACACGACAGCAGTTGTTGTGCAGGATGTGCAAAGTATCGAAACCTCTTTCGGCAAAATAGGTCTCCATCTTCCGGGTGGTGGTCCACCAGTAATCATGGTTGCCCTTCAGCAGCCATTTCTGCCCGGGAAGGTTCTGTAAGAAAGCGAAATCCTCCCGGGTATCCTCCAGCTTCATCGCCCAGGAGGTATCCCCGGCCAGGATCACCGTATCCTCCGGTCCGATCAGCGTGCGCCAGTTCCGTTCCAGTTTGGGCAGGTATCCCTCCCACCCCGGGAAAACGTCCATCGGCTTGTCCGCGCCCAGGGACAGGTGCAAGTCTCCAATCGCAAAAATCGCCATCCCGTTATCCTTCGCTCACCCGCGCAGCCAGGGCCGCCGTGCGGATCTGCGCCGGGTCCAGCGTCCGGTCGAACCGGACCGGCAGCGCCTTCAGACCGCTGAGCTGTGCCGGCGCCGGGCTTCCGGTGGCCCGGGTCAGCGCGTCCATCGCGTCAAAGTCGCTGGCCGGGACCTCCAGCCCCAGCGCCGCCAGCACGTCCCGCGGGAACTTGAAGGGGCTGGCGGTGGACAGCACCACCATCGGCGCCGCGGTGCGCTGTCGGGTCGCCGCATGGAAGGCCACCGCCGTGTGGGGGTCGCACAGATACCGGTCCTGTGCCCACAAGTCATGAAGCGTCCGGGCCGCCGCTGCATCATCCGCCCAGCCGCAGCGGAAGGTTTCCTGCAAGCGGGCCAGGGTCTGGGCATCCACCGTGTAGCAGCCGGTCTCGGCCAGCTGGGCCATCCAACCGGCCACCTTTGCCTCGTCTTCGGTCAGATGGTACAAAAGGCGTTCCAGGTTGCTGGAAATCAGAATGTCCATTGAGGGTGAGGTGGTCTTATAGAAGGTGCGGCGCTTGTCGTAGGTGCCGGTGCGGATAAAGTCCGCCAGCACATTGTTTTTGTTGGAAGCGCACACCAGCCGGCCAACCGGCAGCCCCATCCGCTTGGCATAGTAACCGGCCAGAATATCCCCGAAATTTCCGGTGGGCACGCAGAAGTCCACCGGGTCGCCCCAGGCGACGCCGCCGGTTTCCGCCATGCGGAAATATGCGTAGAAGTAGTAGACGATCTGCGGGGCCAACCGCCCCCAGTTGATAGAGTTGGCGCTGGACAGCCGGATACCGCGCCCGGCCAGTTCCCTGGCCACGGTCTCGTCGCCGAACACGCGCTTCACGCCGCTCTGGGCGTCGTCAAAGTTGCCGTTGACGGCGTACACCGCCACATTGTCCCCGGTCTGGGTGACCATCTGCAGCCGCTGGATCTCGCTGGTGCCGTCGTTGGGGTAGAACACCTCGATCTCCACCCCTTCGAGGCCGGCATACCCGGCCAGCGCCGCCTTGCCGGTGTCGCCCGAGGTGGCCACCAGAATCCGGGTCCGCTCGGTGCGGCCCAGGTTCTTTTTGGCCTGGACCAGCAGCTTCGGCATGATCTGCAGCGCATAGTCCTTGAAGGCGCAGGTAGGGCCATGCCAGAGTTCCAGCGCAAAGAGCCCGTCGGCCACCGGTTCGACCCGGCCGGCCTTGCCGGAAAACGCCGCGCCGTAGGTCTCCTTTGCCGCCTGCTCCAAAAAGGCGGGGTCGTACTCTGTCAAAAAGCTGCCCAGCACCGCGGCCGCCAGCTGCGGATAGGAAAGATGCCGCCAGGCATCCAGCTTCGCCGCAGGGAAGGCCTGTGGCACAAACAGCCCGCCGTCCGGCGCCAGGCCCCGAACAATGGCTTCGGAGGAAGAAACAACGGTGTTGCGGTCGCGTGTGCTTTGGTACTGCATATCTTTCCCCTTTCCTTTGGTGTATCCGAAAAATCTTTTGCGCTGTCCGCTTCTGCCGGAAGGCAGCGTTGCCACGCTGCAGGGGCCTGCAATCCATACGGCATTCCTGCGGTCTCACGCCCGGCGTCCACTGCGTTCGGCGGATTTTCCAGCACTTTTGATTGCTCCGGCACACCCCAAACTCACAGTTGGAAGGCGTTCTGGATACAATGGACCCGCCAGCCGCCGTCCACCGGCATCACCTCGACCACGTCAAAGCGGACGGGGGCGTCGGCATAGGGGCTGCGCTGCAGATAAAACTGCGCCGCGGCGATCAGCCGCCGCTGTTTGCGGGAATCGACCGAATCGGCCGGCCTCGCCTTGGCGGCTGAGGTCCTTGTCTTCACCTCGGCAAAGACAAGGCCGCCATCCTTATAGAGGATCAGGTCCAGTTCCCCCATGCGGGTGCGGTAGTTGTGGTTCAGCAGCAGATACCCCCGCTGCCGGTAGTATTTGGCGGCAACGGCCTCCCCGGTATGGCCCAGTTCCTTTTTCTGCGCATCCCGGTTCACGGCCAGTACCCCTGCTTTTTCAAAAAGCTGCGGCGGTAAAACGGCTGGATGCCATACTGCGCGATCAGCTCGTAATGCCGGGCCGTGGGGTACCCCTTGTGCTTGGCCAGCTCATACTGGGGATATTGCGCATCCAATTCCAGCATGTAACGGTCCCGGCTGACCTTGGCCAGGATGGAAGCCGCCGCGATCGAGGCGCTGTTGGCGTCCCCCTTGATGACCGCCTGCGCCGGCACCGGAAGATCCGGCGGGCAGCGGTTACCGTCCACCAGCACATAGTCCGGGGATGCTGCCAGCCCGGTCACTGCCCGGGTCATGCCCGCCATCGTGGCCCAGAGGATGTTTTTCTCGTCGATCTCCTGGGGGGAGACAAATTCCACGCAGTAGGCCAGTGCACGGCGGACGATCTCCTGATACAGCGCTTCCCGGCGCTGGGCGGAGAGCTTTTTGGAATCGGTCACCCCGGGGATCGGGTCCTCGGGGTCAAGGATCACCGCCGCGCAGCACACCGGACCGCACAGTGGCCCACGGCCGGCTTCATCCACCCCGCACAGCCGCCCGTGGGCGGCGCGCAGCTGCGCGTCAAAGGCATACAGCGGTGCGCTGTCAACTGTCTTTCTCGGCATCTTCGTCCCCCTCCGGCCGCGGCGGCTGCGGCGGGCGCTCCAGCGATAGCCGTCCCCATTTGCTGGCGCGGAATTCCCCCACCACAGTCCTGGCCGCCCGCTCGGCATCCACTTCGCCGCCGCTGACAAGCATCCCGCGTTTGGCCCCGATGGCCAGAAGCAGGTCGTAGGGCGCCAGTTCCAGCGCATCCGCCGGCAGTTTGTAACGCTCCAGCAGCCGCTGGGGATAAATACCCCGCACACTGCTCAGCAAACCGCAGGCCAGTTCCTCCACGTCCAGGATGTCATCCCGGATCGAACCGATGAAGGCCAGATTGGCCGCCGTTTCCAGGGAGTCAAACTTCTTCCAGAGCACGCCGGGCATATCCATCAGGTCGTAATTGCCCACCGTGATCCACTGCTTGCCGCGGGTCACACCGGGCTTGTTGGCTGCCTTGGCCCGGGTGGTCCCGGCAAAGGAGTTGATGAAGGTGGATTTTCCCACATTGGGGATGCCCACCACCATCACCCGGATGCGGGCCCCCACCATTCCCTTGGCACGGCGCCGTTCCATCAGGGCTGCCAGTTCCTGCTCGATGGGGGCGCGGACCGCGTTGGCCCGCCCCTTCTGCTTGGAATCCATCGGCAGGCAGCCTTCCCCCGCCGACCGGAAATACTCCAGCCACTGGCGGGTGATGGCCGGATCGGCCAAATCCGCCTTGTTGAGCACATACAGATGGGGTTTGCCCGCCGTGATCCGCTCGATCTCGGGATTCAGGCTGGACAGCGGGATGCGGGCGTCCAACACCTGCAGCACGCAGTCCACATGGCGGATCTCGGTCTCCATCAGGCGCAGCGTCTTGGCCATGTGCCCCGGGAACCAGTGGATCTGGCGGCGGTTGATGATCGTTTCGCTCATGGATCTTCCTTTCTGTCAGCGCAGCACCCGCCCCAGCACATCGTTCACATGGATAAAGCCGACCCGCTGGTCCCGGCTGTCGGTGGAATGGTTGCGGTTGTCTCCCATCACAAAGAGGCAGTCTTCCGGCACCGTCACCGGGAACTCCACGCTCTCCTGCAGATAGGTGGGCTCCGCCGTGTAGGGTTCGTCCAGGGCTTGCCCGTTGCGGTACACGATCCCGTTCTGGAAATCAATGTCGATCTCATCGCCCGCCTTGCCGATCACCCGCTTGACCAGCGGCTCGCCGTAGGAGGTGTAGGCGTCGGTCACGATGATGTCGCCGTACTGCGGCTGATATGGCAGGCTGGAGATCAGAAGCCGCTGACCGTCCTGCAGGGTCGGTACCATGGATTCGCCTTCCACCCGGATCATGCGCACCGCAAAGGTGAACACCAGCGCGACGGCCACCATGGCCATCACCATCGCTTCGAACCATTCCAGATTGTTTTTGTTGCGCTTGAACTTTTTGTTAAAGCGGTCCCGGCACGCCACCGTGTCCATATACCGCCCTCCCTTACCATAAAACATACCGTGAATGCAAAAAGGGAGAACGCCAACCGTCCTCCCCCTTCGCAGCCAAATGGCCTGCTCGAATTTTCTCAGATGCGCGCTTTGACTTTGGCGGCTTTGCCGGTACGGCCACGCAGATAGAACAGCTTGGCACGGCGGACCTTACCGCGGCGGACAACCTCCACCTTCTCCACGAACGGGCTGTTGATGGGGAACACACGCTCCACACCGACGCCGTAAGAGGTACGGCGGACGGTGAAGGTCTCGGCGACGCCGCCATGCTTCTTGGCGATGACGGTGCCTTCAAAAGCCTGGATGCGCTCCTTGTCGCCTTCCTTGATGCGGACGGACACCCGGACGGTGTCGCCCACTTCGAACTGGGGGCGGTTCTCTTTGATCATGCCCTCGGTGATCTTCTTCATTGCGTCCATTGATCAATTCCTCCATGTTTTCCGACGTTCATGCCTCAAAACAAACGGGCAGAGGACCGCCTGTATAATGCTTTTGCCATTACCCGCCGGTGGCCCGGCGTACTAACGCTCGAATATCATACCATACCAAAGGTCATTTTGCAAGCGTTTTTTCAAGTTTCAAGAAAATTCTTCCCCTTCTGCCGTCAACAATCCGGTGCGCAGCACCTCGCACTGCCACGGCTGCACCCCCTGCTGCTCAAAATAGCCCAGCAGCAGCGCCGGGTTCAGGTTGTCCCCTTCTCCCGAAGCGCAAGGCAGGCGCAGCGATACCTTCCAGCCGCCGGCCGGCGCCGGCCGCGCCTGCAGGGACGGCACAAAAGCTTTCAGGTCCAGCTCCCGCTGTCCCCGTTTGGTCTTTTTGGCCACCGGCACCCCGGGGGCTGCATTGTATGCGTCCACCGCCGCCCGCCCATTTTCCGGAAGGGTCAGCTCATACTCGGCCGTGGCGATCTTGCTGCTTTTGCGCACCGCCCGGGCGATTTTCAAAATCCTGATGCCGTGCGGCATATAGGGCTGCAGCGTTTCCTGCCAGGCCTGCAGGTCGGGCGCTTCCTCCTCCGTCTTGATGTCGCAGCTTTCGCACAGACTCTCCTGCCCCAGCGAAAGCGGGCAGTTGAAGGAAAGGTAGATATGCGGGTTGAACCCCTGGGTATAGTACACCGGCAGGCCGCTGCGTTTCAAGATCCGGTGGAACACCCGCTGCAGGTCCAGCAGCGAGATATACGCCGCCTCCCCGCGTTTTTCAAAGCTGATCCTGATCGTAAGCAAAGCAAGGTCCTCCCAACAGTTTATTGGCGCCGCAGCCGCTGCACTGACGGTTGCAGGGGGGCGTGGTCTCGGCGCACAGCGCTTTGTTGTATTCCCGCGCCAGGAACGCCCGGCTGACCCCCACGTTCAGGTGGTCCCAGGGGGCGGGTTCCTCCAGCCCCAGTGGGCGGTAGTTGTAAAAGTCCGGGTCCAGCCCGCAGGCTGCGAACGCAGCCAGCCAGCGGTCGTAGTCAAAGTATTCTTCCCAGGTATCAAAAACCGAGCCCATGCGGTAGGCTTTTTCAATCACCGCGCCCAGGCGCCGGTCGCCTTTTGCAAAGATTCCCTCCAGCACGCTGGTGGCGCTGTCGTGATAATTGACCTTGATCTTGCGGGAGTGCACGCAGGAAAGCAGGTATTTCTGCTTTTCCCGCAAGTGCTCGCGGGTGTCCTGGGCACAGAACTGGAAGGGTGTCCAGGGCTTTGGCACAAAACATGCCACGCTGATGGTCACCTGCACCCCCTTGCCTTTGGGGCGGTCCGGGATCGAATAGAACAGGTTGACCACCTGCTGGGCGGTGTCGGCAATGCCCTTGATGTCCTCCATCGTCTCGGTGGGCAGGCCCATCATAAAGTACAGCTTGACCGAGGTGTAGCCTTCCTTGAAGGCGATGCGGCAGCCCCGCTCGATCTGCTCCCAGGTGACATTTTTGTTGATAACATCCCGCAGGCGCTGGGTGCCGGCCTCCGCCGCAAAGGTCAGGCCGCTCTTGCGCACCCGGCTGGTCTTTTCCACCAGCGACTGGGAGAAGTTGTCCACCCGCAGCGAAGGCAGCGACAGACTGACATGGTCGGCCTCCGCCCACTCGTTCAGCCGGTCCAGGATCTCTTCCAGGCGGGAATGGTCGGAGGTGGACAGGCTCATCAGGCTGAGTTCGTCGTAGCCTGTGTTGGCGCACAGGGTCCGGGCGCAGTCGCTGATGAGCTTGGGGGAACGCTCCCGGAAGGGGCGATAGATCTGCCCGGCCTGGCAGAACCGGCACCCCCGCACGCAGCCGCGCAGCACCTCGACGCTGGCCCGATCCTGGATCGTACCGACGATGGGGACGACAAAGTTTTCCGGCGGGGGGAAGCTGTCCATATCCCGGACGATGGCCTTGGTCACCCGCGGCGGTACCCCTTCCCGGTTCGGCGTGACCGACCGGATGCGTCCGTCCTGCTCGTACTCCACCGTGTAAAAGGCGGGCACGTACACCCCGGGGATCCTGGCCAGTTCCAGCAGCAGCTGTTCTTTGTTCCAGCCGTTCTTTTTGCCGGCTTCCACACAGGCACAGATGTCCTGCAGCATCTGCTCCCCTTCCCCCAGCTGCATCAGGTCAAAGAAGTCCGCCATCGGTTCGGCATTGCAGACGCAGGGGCCGCCGGCGATGATCAGCGGCCAGCTTTCGTCCCGGTCGGCCGCCCGCATCGGGATGCCGGCCAGGTCCAGCATAGCCAGAATGTTAGTGTAGCAAAGCTCGTATTCCAGCGTGAACCCCACAATATCGAAGTCCCGCAGCGGGTCCTTGCTTTCCAGGCAGTACAGCGGGATCTGCAGCTGCTCCATCTGTTCCTTCATGTCCACCCAGGGCATGAAAGCCCGCTCGCACCACCAGTTTTCATGTCGATTGAGCAGTTCGTACAGGATCTTCTCCCCCAGAAAGGACATGCCCACTTCATACGTATCCGGGAAGCAGAAGGCAAACCGCACATACACCTTGTCCTTGTCCTTGATGACGCTGCCGGGCTCACCGCCCGTATAGCGGCCGGGTTTCTGCACATGGAAAAGCGCCTGTCTGAGTTCGCTGATATTCGGCATAACTTTGACCTCTTCCTGTCTCTTGGTTTCCTGTCATTCCGGGGTTCAGCCCCGTCTCCGGCACACCGTGCTTTTCCGCAGGGCCAGGGCCCGCGGAAAGGTCAGCCCGGTCGGCCGATCATTTCGTTTATTATATCAGGACTTTCCTTTTCCCGCAAGGCGCAGGAAAAGCGCCCGGACGCATGGCGCCCGGGCATCGCCTTCCCCACCTAATTTTCCAGCAGCCGGGCCCCGTCCAGCCCCGGGACCGGCAGCAGGTTGAAGGCCCCCAGCAGCAGGTTGGCGGCAGCCGCCCAGCAGCCGGCGTAGGTATATCCGGTCAGGTCCATCCAGCCGAGCAGCCCCAGGCAGACCAGGAAGTTCATAACCGGCCCGCCGGCGGCCAGGATCTTTTCCTGCCAGGCTGGCAGGCAGATCCCCCGCATCCGCAGACAGATCCCCCAGAGCGTCAGTTCCAGCTGCGGGGGCTCCCGCACCAGGAAGGCCCAGGCCAGCAGATGCCCGCTTTCGTGAAGGATCGCCGCCAGCATCCCCCATCTTGCCACGCCGGTGCTGTCCCAGGCCAGTACCATCACCCAGAAGAACAGGGTCAGGACCGGGGCGCGCAGACGCAACGGCCGGTCAGCCGGCCGCCTGCTCCAGCGCTTCGGTCGGATCATACCGGATCCCTCCATGCAGCAGCTCAAAGTGAAGATGCGGTCCCGTGACGTTGCCTGTCTGGCCGGATGTCCCCAGCACCTGCTGCTTTTGGACCTTCTGCCCGGGCCGCACATACAGGTACTGCATGTGCGCATACAGTGTCTCGTCGCCGTTGGGGTGCAGGATCCGCAGGTAATTGCCATAGCTTTTGTGGGTACCCGCCACCCGCACCACGCCGTCCGCCGCAGCCAGCACCTGTGTGCCCTCCGCCACCGGGAGGTCGGTCCCGGTGTGGAACTCCTCCCCCTGCCCGGTGACAGGGTCGGTCCGCCATCCGTAGCTGGATGTCGCGTTCTGCACGACAAAGGGCAGCGGGTACCCAAAGTCGAAGGGCGGGTCATACCCTTCCAAACGGCTGCCAGAAGGCGCCTGTCGGTCCGGAACCCTGCGCACCGACCGCACACCGACCCGGGCCGCTGCCGGCTGCGCGGCCGTCTGCCACTCCGCCATCACCTGCCGGGCCGCCGTCCACAGCTCTGCCGCCGCCTCCTGGGTGAACTTTGCCAGTTCATGTCCGCCGTCCAGGTCCAGGCCGGGGGCTTCCAATGCCTCATAAAAGAGTCGCTGCATCGAACGGTAGAGCGGACGATAGCAGAACCTGGCCGCCAACACCGCCGCAATCAGCGCCGTGCAGAGCAGCAGTTGGGTCCACAGCAATGTATCGCCGCCTTTTCTGCGTTTGGGGGCCTGCGCCGTTTCCCTGTCCTTCGGTGGCAGGTTCGGCTCCTTCGCTTCCTTTTTGCTGGCGTCCTCCCACATGGTCTGTTCCCTCCCTGTGCTTCCGGTCCTTGCCTACCTTACAGCTGTATGCAGACAGGCCCGCCTTTAGCACCCACCGGTGCAGCGCAGCCCGCAGGAGCAAAAAAGGGCGCCCCGGGTGATTACCCCAGAGACGCCCTGTCTTTCTTACTCTGTCGGACTGTTCCCGTTCGGGTCAGGGAATCCGCCGCTTGTGCGGGGTCAGGCGGTCAGACGCTTATTCCCCCATGGCCCGACGCAGCATTTCCAGGCGCTCTTCCAGGCCCTTGCGGGGTTTGGCGAACAGGCCCATCCCCTCCACTTCCAGGGTGCATTCCAGGCTGGTCGCGTCGCCGCCGCCCAGCAGAATGGCAATAAAGGTGCCGTGAACCCGGCCATGGGTGAAACTGCACCGCAGCCGCCGCGCCTTCTCCGACTCCAACACCTTCACCTCGATCACGCCGCCGTCCTTGGTGTGCTCGGTGATCGAGCTGCCATCGCTGGACACTTCCGCCCCGCTCAGGTCGGTGCGCCAGTGGTTCAGGTTGGGGTTGGTCAGATACAGCCACACCTTTTGCGGTGGGCAGGAATAACTCGCTGTCACTACACAGTTCTTCATGGTCGGTATTCTCCTTTTTTCCTATTGATTGACCAGACGGGCCTTATTTCTGGCCCAGGCCGCGCAGGCTTTCCAGCAGTCCGCGCAGCCGCACCCGATCGCGGCGCGGTTCAGCCCGCGGCGCCGTGACCGATCCGACCGCCCTGGCCGGGGTCGTGGGATCAATGCCAGGCGGGTCGATCCGCTCAAACGCGTGCTGGAAATACCCGTACATGGCCATCTGGCTGTCCACCGGGGGCTGACCGTCCGCCGGTTTGACCTTGGTATAACTGCCGTCCGGCTGCATCACCCGGGCGTTGACCGTATCCCGGAGCTGCAGGTCAAGGATGTCCCGCAGCTGGCGGGCGATCCTCGGGTCGTCCACCCGGACGCCCACTTCCACCCGGCGTTCGGTGTTGCGGGTCAGGAAGTCGCCGGAGGCGATATAGATGCGGGCATCCGCACCTTCCCCGAAGGAATAGATGCGGGAATGCTCCAGATAGCGGCCCACGATGCTGCGGATGTGGATATTCTCGGTCTTGCCGGGAACGCCCGCCCGAACGCAGCAGATGCCGCGGATGATCATATCCACCCGCACCCCCGCGCAGCTGGCTTCACTGAGCTTTTCAATGATCTGCGGGTCGTTGAGGGAGTTGTTTTTCAAAATCATCGACGCCCGCTCGCCCCGCCGCGCCTTGGCGATCTGGCGGTCCATCTCGTCCAGCAGGACGGACTTGAACCGCAGCGGCGCCACCAGCATGGTATCCGCCTCACTGGTCAGGCGCTGCAGCGCCATGTTGTTGAAGACGGCGCTGGCTTCCTCCCCGATCTCCTGGCGGGAGGTGATGAAGGACAGGTCGGTGTACTGTTCGCTGGTCTTTTCGTTGTAGTTGCCGGTGCCGATCTGGGTCAGGTAATGGTACTTGCCGTCCACCTTGGAGGTGATCAGCGTCAGCTTGGAGTGAACTTTGTAATCATCGAACCCATAGAAGACCGTGCAGCCGGCATCCTCCAGCTGTTTGGACCAGTCGATGTTGTTCTGTTCGTCGAAGCGGGCACGCAGTTCCACCATTGCCACCACTTCTTTGCCGTTTTCCGCCGCCGCGATCAGCGCCTGCACGATCTGGGAGTCGCTGGCCATACGGTAGAGGGTCATCTTGATGGACACAACGTTGGGGTCCGCCCCCGCCTTGAGCAGCATACGGATAAAGGGACGGATGCTCTGGTAAGGATAGGCGATCAGCACATCGTGTTCATGGGCTTCCCGGTACAGATCATAGCCGTTGGGCGCCTGGATAGGCCGGGCCGGCGGGTAGAACAAGCCGGCGTTGCCGTCCGACGAGATGCGGCTGGACAGGCGGAACAGGCAGCCGGAATCCAGCGGCGAGGTCTGCACAAAGCAGCGGTCCGCCGGCACCACCAGCTTTTCCCGCAGGAACTTCACGATCTCCTGGGGCGCTTCCGGCCAGAACTGCAGCCGGACCGCCGCCAGTTTGCGGCGTTTTTTCAGCAGCTCGCTCATGACATCGCGGAAGTCGATGTCATGGTCCATCATCCCCTCATCCACCGTAATGTCCGCATTGCGGGTGACGCGGAACAGGCAGGATTTCTGCACCGAGTTCTTGCGGAAGATGGACGAGGCATAGTGGGCGATCAGCTCCTCCACAAAGGCATACCGGGTCACGTTGCCGTCCTTGGTAAACAGGACCCGCTCGAACTGGTTGCTGATCGGGATGATGCCGTAATGGATCCCGTCGGCCTTGGTGTACAGCTGTACGCCGAAGTAGATCTCCTTGTTGCGCAGGAAGGGGAACGGATGGCGCTGGTCCACGATCTGCGGGCTCAGGATCGGGAAGATCTCCCGCTGGAAATAGGCTTTCCAGAAATGTTCCTGCTGTTTGTCCAGCTTGCTGAAGTCCACCTTCTGGTAGCCCTTCTCGCTCAGCGCCGCCACCAGGTGCTGCCAGTACTTGTCGCACTTGGCCTGCAGTTCCGCCACCCGCGGGGTGATGGCGGCGATCTGTTCCGACGCCGTCATGTGGGTGACAATGTCCAGCTTGTTGTTTTTCAGCAGGGTCTGGTCATACAGCGACCCCACGCGGACCATGAAAAACTCATCCATATTGCTGGAAAAGATGGCCGCAAACTTCAGGCGCTCCCCCAGCGGGACGCTCTTCTCCTTTGCCAGCGCCAGCACACGGCTGTCAAAGTCCAGCCAGCTCAATTCCCGATTGATAAAGATGCTGTCTTGTTCCAAAATCCGATCCTCCCTGTTTTGTTGCCGACTCAGCGGGCGGGGCCCACTTCGATCAAACCGTCCCAGCTTTCCACCATTCGGGCCGAGATCCCGCGCACCTCATCCAGTTCTTCCACCGTGCGGAACGCGCCGTGCTCGGCCCGATAGGCAAGAATGGCCGCCGCTTTGACCTCCCCGATGCCCGGCAGCTGCATCAGCTGTTGGGCGTCGGCCCGGTTGAGGTCGATCGGCCAGCGGACGGTTTCTTCGCTTTCCTGCCGGGGTGCGGCCGGCGCCTCATACGCAGCGGGACGGTAGCCCCATTGCCAGACCGGCGCGATCCAAAAGCAAGCGCCCCACAGGATGAGCCCCAGCGCCAGCAGGGTCGCCAGCAGCAGTCCGAACGCATCCCGGCGCTTTCCACTCATGCAAGACCCTCATTTCGGCCGCAGACGGCTATTTTCCTACCTATTATAGCACGCTTTACACAAAATTTCATCTGCAGCAAAAAGTTTTTTCCAGAAATTTACATAATCTTTCCGCCCGCCTTACCAGCGCGGACGGCTTCTCTCTTCGGGAGGAAGTTCGGTATCCACGATCAACACGTCCGTGCCAATGGTCTTCACATCCCCCCAGGGGATCTCCAAGTCCGGGCCTCTGCCAAAAAGGCCGAAGCAGCGCGGTCTTCCGCGCAGAACAGCCTTTTCGATCTGCGCCGTATCCGCCGAAAACACCAGGTCGTCGATGCGGCCCAGCTTCTCGCCGGTCTTGTTCTGGATCACATCCTTCGCGTGCAGTTCGTACAGCGTCATGGCCGGTTCGCCTCCCTTCTCACTTCTTTTATACTTATGCGCGGCAGTTGGATTTGTTTCTTTCGCCGTTTGCGTGTATAATAGGGAAAGAAAGCCCGGCGGGGCCGGTCGTCAAAAACGTCCGCAGCCGGGGTGTCGGACCCTGATGAAACGTAGGAGACTGTTTATGTATAAAAACATCATCTTTGACCTGGGCGGCGTGGTTGTCAACTTCACCCCCAAAGATTTCCTGATGGACCGCTTTATGAACAAAAAGGCGGAGGAGATCGTGTACGCCCTGACCTTTGGCAGCAAGGAATGGGAGGACCTGGACCGGGGGGATATTTCCCGCGGGACCGCCAACCGGATCATGCTGGAAAACGCTGCCGCCTGCGGACGCGTTTTTGAGGTGCAGGCCGTGATCGACGAGTGGGAGGTTATCCTCAAAACCAACCAGCACACCATCAACACGATGTGCAAACTGAAGCTGGCGGGCTATCGGCTGTATTACCTGTCCAACATTGCCTCGGACACCATGGAGCAGATCAAACAGCGGGATTTCTTTCCGCTGTTTGACGGCGGCGTCGCCTCCTGCGATGTCCACCTGCTCAAACCCGACCCGAGGATCTACACGCTGCTGATGCAGAAATACCACCTGGCCTATGATGAATCAATCTTCATTGACGACAACAAGCAAAATGCCCAGGCCGCCTACAACCTGGGCATCACCGGCATCCTTTACAAGAACTATCGCTCTTTTGACCGCGCTCTGGGTGTTTGCGGCGTCGAGCTGCCCGACGCCCGCGGCATGCGCAGCCTGATCCGCAAAATGAAGCGCGAACAGGAGCAGAAAGCTGCCGAGAGCCAGGCGCCCCAGGCATAACATCCTCCCCCCAACCGTGCAAAGAACGCCGGGTACAGTCCGCCTGTACCCGGCGTTCTTTGTTGTCAGCAGCAGGAGATCTGTTCCCGGATGCGGCACAGTGCGTTCTTTTCCAGCCGGCTGACCTGTGCCTGGCTGATTCCGATTTCCCGGGCCACCTGGACCTGGGTCTTGCCGGACAGATACCGCAGCGAAATGATCCGGCGCTCCCGCTGGGACAGGGTCCTCATGGTATCCTTGAACATGATGCTGCTGACCCAGCTCTCCTCCCCGCCGGCCTCGGGCACCCGGTCCATCAGGGCGACCGACTCGTCCCCGTCGGTGTAGGCAGGCTCGTACAGGCTGACTGGTTCCACCACCGATTCCAGCGCCATGGCCACATTTTCCGGGGTGGCACCCAGCCGGGCGGCGATCTCCGAGACGCGGGGTTCCCGGCCGGTCTGTTTTTGCAGTTCCTCCCGCGCCTGCATGGAATGGTAGGCAAGGTCCCGAATGGATCGGCTGACCCGCACCGGGGCGTTGTCCCGCAGGAATCGGCGGATCTCCCCGACGATCATCGGCACGCCGTAGGTGGAAAAACGGACTTTCAGGCTTGGATCAAAATGGTCGATGGCCTTGATGAGCCCGATGCAGCCGACCTGAAACAGATCGTCCAGGTTTTCGCCCCGGCCGGAAAACTTCTGCACCACGCTTAAAACAAGCCGCAGGTTCCCCTGGATCATCTTCTGGCGCGCCACCTTGTCACCGGCCCGGGCCCTGGTCAGCAGTTCGGTCTTCTGGCGCTCGCTCAAAACCGGCAGCTGGGCGGTGTTCACACCGCATATCTCTACTTTCCCGCTGTACATCTGGTCTGTCCTCCCTATCCTGTTTGTTCCAGTATAGGCAGGCGGCAGCCGCATCAGACAGGCAGGTTTCTGGCAATCTTTGCACATGGCCAAGCCGCCCCGCATAGGATGTGGGAAAGGAGGGATCGCCATGATGCCGACCGATGTCTGGTTTTACCTGTTTTGGATCGCCTGTGCCCTGTTCGGGGCCACCGGCGTAGCGCTGTTCATTGTGCTGCATCCGGCTGTTGACAAGGAGGATACCGGCAATGTGCAGCGGGAGTATACCGCCCCCAGTTATGCCCGCACGGCCGGATTTGCCATCCAGACTCATCCGGACAGCGAGATTTTGCACCCGCGCCGCTTCTGGCTCGTCAATGACGGAACGGCGGAAATCGAATATGTCATCACCCCCAACCACTTTGCCCGGCTGCGCGCCGCCCCCTCCGGTACGTTGGATTTGCCGGACGATTTCCTGAATGACGAGTACGAAAGTATTGAAGAGTACGACATTGACGGGATCCTCATCACCCAAAGCCAGTCCCCCGGGCGCAACGGGATGCTGCGCTGGACCAGGGATGGCTTTGACTTTGTGCTGCTGGCCGATCAGCCGGAGATGAACCTGCTGGGCGGCGTCGCCACCGACTTTGTGCAGCAGAGTTCGGCCGGCTGGACCTGAGGGTTCAGACCACCGCCTCCATCTCCCGGCGCAGCCGCTTCATGATCCGCTTTTCCAGCCGGGAGATGTAGCTCTGGGAGATTCCGATGGAATCCGCCACCTCTTTCTGGGTGTGCTCCTGCTCTCCGTTCAGCCCGAAACGCATCTCCATGATTTTCCGTTCCCGGGCGGAAAGCCGGCCCACCGCCTGGCGCAGCGCCGTCCGCTCGGCATTGCGTTCCAGCGCTTCCCCCACCTGGCCGTCGTCGCTGGTCAGCACATCCACCAGCAGTAGCTCGTTGCCGTCCGAATCGGTGTTGAGTGGCTCGTCGATGCTGGCGTCCTGGCGGCGGTTGCTGCTTTTGCGCAGATACATCAGGATCTCGTTTTCGATGCACCGGCTCGCATAGGTGGCCAGCTTGATCTTTTTGCCCGGCTCAAAGGTGTTGACCGCCTTGATCAAACCGATCGTGCCAATGGAGATCATGTCCTCGACGCCGGTGGTGGGACTTTCGAATTTTTTTGCAATGTAGACGACCAGACGCAGGTTATGTGTGATCAGCGTATCCCGGGCTCCGGGCTGCCCGGCTGCCAGATCGGCAAAGACCTGCTTTTCTTCTTCCGGGTCCAGCGGTGCCGGCAGGGTGTCCGGCCCGTTGATGTAGTACAGTGCCCGCGGCACGGCCAGCCGCAGCCAGACCTGATACAGTGCCTGTCCCATTTGCGCCCATTGCTTCATCGTATTCTCCTCCTTCAAAAGAAATCCGAACCGTACAGCGCCTCATACTCTCCGTTCCCAAAGCACTGCTGGGTGAAGGCCACGGCCGTCTGGCCAAGGCTCAGCACCCCCTGCTGCGAGATCACCCCGATCTGGCGCACCGCCACCCCCGGCAGGACCGTCCGGCCCGTCGCCGTCGCACAGGGAACCAGCCGCAGCGGGATTTCCGGGCTGATCTCGGTCTTTTCCTCGCCGGCGAACCAGCTGTCAAGGAAAGCGCACAGCGGTTCCGGCAGACGCGAACGGGCCCCCGGGTAGCTGATGAGCAGCACCGGCAGGCAGGTGATCGGGTCTTTCAGGTGGCAGCCGGTATCCAGCACCGCCCGCAGCCGCACCGTCGCGCCGCACAGCTGCATCTCGAAGCCCACCATCTGCAGGGTGTTGTCAGCGGTCGAACCCAACATTCCCAGCACCAGCCAGGCACCCAGGCAGCATACCCCGGAGAGCGCCACCAGAAGCACCGGCGACACCCGCAGATAGACCACAAGGTTGCCGGTCTGTACCAGATCGGTGCCGGTGCGCAGGATGACCAGGATGCACAGTCCGGCCACAAGCAGGTTCAGCGCCATGTACCAGCACACCGACGCCAGATACTTGCGCCGCGGCCGCACCCCAAAGGCCACCGCCGCCACCAGCGCCCCGGTACCCAGTTTGTAGAGCAGCTGAAGGGGGTATGCCTGTTCCGGCAGTAGGATCACCAGAGTGGAAAGGGCTGCCAGGGCCGCGGCGGCCAGCATCCGCCCGAACCGGCCGGACAGACCGGCCAGCAAACCGGCCGCCGCCAGCAGGCCGTAGGCGATCAGAAAATTGGTAAGCAGCAACACATCAAGATACAGGACTGTTTTCATGCCGTCCCTCCCGCTATGAACGAGGCTTACCACCCAGTGTATGACCTGCCGGGCAAAAAAATGCGCAGAACGCCCCGGCGCCGCCTCAAAACAACGAAAGACGGCTTCCGGCCGCAAAGAAGCCCTTCTTTTGCCAATGTGCCGGATCGGGACAGCCGCCGGCCCAAGGGAAAGGGCGCGTTGCAAAAGGAAACCGCCATCGCAGTTTGCGCGAAAAAGCGGGTATAACAAAAGCGAAGCTCCCCTCCAGGAAAGCCGCTTGGCCTCCTTGGAGGGGAGCTTTTGTGCAATATTTTCGGGACAAGCCAGTTTATCAGCAAGGCCCTTGACGCAGGGGATGCTTTATTTGAGTTCCACGACCGTCACGCCGGCGCCGCCTTCCCCGTAGCCGCCGAGCCGGAAGCTCTTGACCTGCCGGTGGGTGCGCAGATGTTTCTGGATGCCGGTGCGCAATGCGCCCGTTCCCATGCCGTGGATGATATAGACCGTGTGCTGGCCGCGCATGACGGCGCCGTCCAGAAAGCGGTCCACCTCTCCGATCGCTTCCTCCACCGTATAACCCAGCAGATTCAGTTCCAGGCTGGCTTTGCGGTTGTGGTCCAGCTGAACATGGGTGTGGGTGTGAGGTTTGGGCGGCGTCTTTTTCTGGCGGGTCATCTTGTCCGGCGCTTTCAGGCCGGACAGGGGCACCTTGGTTTTGAGGATGCCGGCCCGGACTTCCACCATGCCGTCCCGGTCCGGGTTGGACATGACGACGGCCGTCTGGTTCAGCTCGGCGATCACGACCTCCTGCCCCACCCGCACCTCTTTCAGCGGTACAAAGGGCTGTACGGTCTGCTGGGAAGCCGTGCCTTTCAGCAGCTGTTCCGTGTCCTTGCGGGCAATCTCCCGCGCACGGATCGCCCGCTGGGCCGCGCTGGCCTTTTCCTCCTTCTGAATGCGCCGGAGCTCATCGGTCAGGGCATAGGCGTCGTTCTGCACCCGCTGCACCAGATCGCGGGCCTGCTTGCGGGCTTCCTCCAGTTGCTGCTCGCCCTGGCGGATCAGCTGGTCGCGCTGTTTCTCGGCGTCCTCCAAGGCGTGTTCGGCCTGGTAGCGCGCCCGCTCGGCCTCCGCTTCGGCAGCCTTCAGCTGCAGCTTGAGGTCGTCCAGCTGGGCCAGAACGCTGTCCAGCCGCTTGTCGTCGCTGGACATGTGCGCCCGAGCCGCATCGATCACATCTTCCGGGATCCCCAGCTTGGCGCTGATCAGGAAAGCATTGGACTTGCCCGGCACCCCCACGCTGAGTTTGTAGGTGGGCATCAGGCTTTCCACGTCAAATTCACAGCTGGCGTTGACCACACCGGGGGTCTCCAGCGCATAGATCTTCAGCTCGGCATAGTGGGTGGTGGCCATCAGCAGCGTGTGGTGCCGCCGCAGTTTTTCAAGAATACTCACCGCCAGTGCCGCACCCTCCGCCGGGTCGGTCCCGGCCCCCAGCTCATCCAGCAGCGTCAGGGTATCCGGGCCCGCCAGGTCCAGGATTTCGGTGATGCGCTTCATGTGGCCGGAGAAGGTGGACAGGCTCTGCTCGATGCTCTGCTCGTCCCCGATGTCCACCAGGTATTCATCAAAATGGCAGACGGTGCTGCTTTCATGGGCCGGGATCAGGAACCCGTACTGGGCCATGGCATTGAGCAGGCCGGCGGTTTTCAGCGAGACCGTCTTGCCGCCGGTATTGGGGCCGGTGATCACCAGGGTGTCATACGCGTCCCCCAGGGTGATGTCCACCGGCACGACCTTTTTCTTGTCGATCAGCGGGTGCCGCGCCTTTTTCAGCGCAAAGCGGCAGGTATCGCTGACCTGCGGCATAAACGCATTCTGTTCCACCGCCAGGCGCGCCTTGGCCAGCAGAAGGTCGATCTCCAGCATGGCGTCATAACTGTAGCTGAACTGGGGTTCCAGCGAACCGACCTGGGCCGAGAAGGCGGAGAGGATCCGGGTGATCTCCTCCTGCTCCTGGGCGCGCAGCTGCATGATGCGGGCGTTGGCTTCCACCACCGCCGTCGGCTCGACAAACACGGTGGCCCCGGTGGAGGACACATCGTGGATCACGCCCCCGACCTCCCCGCGATATTCCGCCCGGACCGGCACCACATAGCGGCCGTTGCGCAGCGAGACCACTGCATCCTGCAGGAATTTGTTGGTGGTCGAATTTTTGATGATCGCATCCAGTTTGGTGCGGATGGAATCCTCGGTGGAGCGGATCTTCCGGCGCAGGTCCTGCAGGGTGCTGCTGGCTGTATCCGCCATCTCTTCGGGGGAAAGGATGCTGGCTGTGATCTGCTTTTCAAGAATCGGCTGAGGCGCCAATGCAAAAAACAGGTCATCGGTGGGCAGCGGTTCGTGCTCGGTCAGGCCGTACCACTGGCTCAGGCCCTGGAAATTGCGCAGCGTGGCGGCGATTTCCAGCAGTTCGCCCATGGAAAGGATCCCGCCTTTCACCGCATGGGCGACGATCCGTTTGCCGTTGCTGACCGCCCCGAACCGGGGGCTTCCGTTTTTGAGCAGCAGGCTGTTGACGGCGTTGGTCTGCGCCAGGGCGTAGCGTTCCTCCTCGGCGGTGTCGAAGGGCGCCAGCGCCTGCATCTTCTCCTTTGTCTCCGCACAGGCGCAAAGCGTCACAGCCCGGGCGATGATTTTATCCAATTCCAGGGTCTTTTGAAAAGAAAGGTCCATGGGATTTTTCGTTCTCCTTGTCATATTGTTTCGGGGCGCCGCGTCCACAGGCCGCCCGGGCGGCACACGGCCGCACAGCGGGCCCTGGCGGCGTCCGCTTGTCTATTCGATCACCGAATGCAGAAAATCCAGGCTCTTCAAACCGTGGTCCAGCTTGCTTACAAAGTACCGCTCGCACACCTTTCCCAAGTTCCGGGTACTGGGGCCGCTGAGGGTGAAGGCGAAGAGCTTCGGGTCTTCGGCCAGGCAGATATGCCGCAGCGCAAACAGCGCCCCTTCGTCCAGGTTGGGCAGATGTTTCTGCCGGTCGGCACAGTCGGCACACAGCAGCACCCCGTCGGTCGTGTCCAGGTAGAAGTCGGTGCCGTCATAGCGGCCGCACTGGTCGCAGGCCAAAATGCGCGGCATGTAGCCGGACAGGCTCATGACGCGCATCTCGAATATCGCCTTGATCAGCGGCAGCGGCCGTTTGTTTTCACTGATCATATACAGGCTGTTGAGCATCAGCCGCAAAAGTTCTTCCGCCTCCGGCGGTTCTGGGGACAAAACGATCAGCGCTTCGGCAAAATAAGCGGCCAGCGCCATTCCTTCCACGCTGCGCCCCAAGCCGTGGAACACCTTTTTGACCAGGGCGGTGTCCACAAAATTGCTGGACCGGCCAAAGGTCAAAGAAAATTCCGAATAGCAAAACAGCCCGCAGCCGCTGAACAGCTTGCTTTTCAGCCGCAGACTGCCCCGCGCCGAAGCCGAGACAACGCCGCGGTCAGGCGTGAGGATCGTCAGGATCTGATCGGCCTCCCCCACCTTGACCTGCCGGAGAACCAGGCCGCTTGTGGCAAGCTGCATGGACATCGCCCTCCTTCGCTACGGCTTCGGCCTGCTTGCTTTTATAGTCCAGGTAATCATAGACGCTCCCGGTCTGGACAAACTGCGCCCAGCATCCATCCCGGATGCTGTCGGAATCCTGCGGCATAATGCGGCACCTCTCTCCCACACGCAGCCGGCCGCCGGCAGGACGGCCGCCGCGTTTCTTTGTTGGAAGACAGTGTACCACACCCCGGGCGGAAAAGTTGTCCAACCGCGGCGGAGCGATGTGCTCAGGGTTTGGCGAACCCCAAATCGTCCAGCAGGCGTTCGTTGTCCCGCCAGCCTTCCCGCACCTTGACCCAGCATTGGAGGTTTACCTGCACACCCAGCAGCTCCTCGCAGTCCAGCCGGGCCGCCGTGGCGATCTTTTTGAGCATCTGCCCGTTTTTGCCGATGATCATTCCCTTGTGGTTCTTTCTTTCACAGCAGATCTCCACCGAAATGTCCACCAGGTCCCGGTCCGGTCTCTCCTTGAAACTCTGCACCGTGACCGCCACCCCGTGCGGGATCTCCTCCCGCATAAAGAGCAGCAGTTTTTCCCGGATCAGTTCGGCCACCAGTTCCTTTTCCGGCATGTCGGTGAACGCATCGTCGTCAAAATAATGGGGCCCGGGGGTTGCATAGGTCTTGAGCTTTTCCAGCAGCGCGTCACAGCCGGTGCCGTCCTTTGCCGAAACGGTCAGCACCTCCTCAAAGATCCCCAGGCGGGCGATCTCCTGCCGGCGCGCCTCCAGTTCTTCAAAGCCCCGCAGCGTGTCCACCTTGTTGATGACTGCCAGGGCCGGGCCGCTTTTGCGTAGAGCGTCCATCATCGTCTGTTCCGACTCGGTGAATGTCCCCGCCGGCTCAAAAAGCATGACGGTAACGTCCACATCCTTTACGCTGGCCGCCGCTGTCTGGGTCATGCGGGCATCCAGCTTGTTGCGGGGCAGATGGATGCCGGGGGTGTCCATCAGCACATACTGCACAGGGCCTTTGGTGATCACGCCGGTGATCCGGCTGCGGGTGGTCTGGGGTTTGTTGGTGACAATGGCGACCTTTTCCCCCACAAGCTGGTTGGTCAGGCTGGATTTTCCCACATTGGGGCGGCCCACCAGCGCCACAAACACGCTGGACGTTTCATGGCCCTGTTTATTCGGCATGTTCTGTCTCCTCTTTTTCTTTCTTTCTGCCAAAGCGGAAAGTGAACCAGTAGGCCGCCACAAGGGACGCCGCCCACAGCACAATCCGCACCGGGCTGGCGGTGACCCCCAGCCAGATGGCCCGCAGCGACGCCGTGTTCCCGAACAGGCATACCGCCACGCAGACAGCCCCCAGGGCGGTGACCATCACTGCGCCGGCGGCCATGTCCTTGGCGGCGCCGGCGCTCCACCAATGGGTGGTGTCCGGCTTGTCCACCGCACGTTCCACCGCCGAGTTCATCAACTCCATGGCCATGACGGCGAAAACACACAGCGAAAGCAGCGCCAGCTCCACAGCCGTGCAGCCGGCCAGCCAGGCCGCCGCATAGGCATAGAACGCCGCGCAGATGTGGAAGCGAAAGTTTCTTTCCTCCTTGACGGCGGCCCGGATGCCGTTCCAGGCATACACGAAGCCGCGGCCAAAGCGGGCCAGATCGGAACGTATTCTCATTCGTACAAAATCTCGTCGTTTGTGTAGGAAACCGTGCGCGGCAGCCCCAGCTGCAACAGCACAGCCTCCTCCTTTTCCCTCATGCGGACAGCCTCCAGGCCGCTGGTCTCGTGGTCGTAGCCCAGCAGATGGAGCATGGAGTGGACGGTCAGGTAAGCGACCTCCCGCTGCAGGCTGTGGCCATAGAGCTCCGCCTGTTCCATGGCCCGTTCCATCGAGATGACAATGTCGCCCAGCACCTTGCAGCCGTTGTCCTCATCCAGGTCGTATTCGCCGTTGACCCCCATCGGGAAGCTGAGCACATCGGTGGCGCTGTCTTTGTTGCGATACTGGTTGTTCAGTTCACGGATGCGCTGGTTATCGACAAAGATCACGCTGATCTCTGCAGAGCCTTCGAATTTTTCGTAGTTCAGCACAGCATTGCAGCTGCGGCGAATCAGGATCCGCAGCCCGGAAGGAATCTTGACAGCGTTTTGTTCGTTCGTGATCAGCACCTTGTTTGACATGAAGAGCATCTCCCTTTGTGATTCCAATTTATCTCAGCGGCGAGAAGCTGCCCCGGCCGCTCGTTCATACGCTTTCACGATCTGCTGTACCAGGCGGTGACGCACCACGTCCTTGTCACTGAGCTGGATCTGCGCGATGCCCTGAATACCGCGCAGCACCTTCAGCGCATCCACAAGGCCGCTGCGGGCCTTGTCGGGAAGGTCGATCTGGGTCACGTCGCCGGTGACTACCACCTTGCTGTTGGCGCCCATGCGGGTCAGGAACATCTTCATCTGTTCGGGCGTTGTGTTCTGGGCTTCGTCCAGAATGATGAAGGCGTCGTCCAGTGTACGGCCGCGCATATAGGCCAGCGGCGCCACCTCGATGGTCTGCTTTTCCACCAGGCGCTGGAAATTTTCGGCCCCCAGCAGATCGAACAGGCCGTCATACAGCGGCCGCAGGTAGGGGTCCACCTTGTTTTGCAAATCGCCGGGCAGGAAGCCCAGTTTTTCCCCCGCTTCCACCGCGGGGCGGGTCAGAATGATGCGGTCAACTTCCTTGGCCTTGAACGCCTTGACCGCCATGGCCACAGCCAGATAGGTCTTGCCGGTGCCGGCCGGCCCCACGCCGAAGGTGATCGCGTTGGCCCGGATGGCGGCAATGTATTCTTTCTGGCCCAGGGTCTTGGGATGGATCGGGCGGCCTTTGGCGGTGACCGCCACAAAGTCGTCGGTCAGCTCCCGCAGCCGCTTTTCCTCGCCTTCCCGCGCCAGATTGATGCAGTAACGCACCGTCTGCTCGTCCAGCGGCGTCCGGTTTTCCATCAGGGTCACCATGCCCTGCACCGCGTGAACGGCCGCCGCCACGCCTTCTTCCTCGCCGGTGAACTTGAGCGCCGACCCGCGGCACACCGCCGTTACGCCGAACTCGTTCTCCAACAGACGAACATTCTGGTCACAGTTTCCGAAAATGGCAGCTGCCAATTCGATGCTGTCCAATTCCACTGACCGTTCTGCCAAATGCACTACCTCCATCACTGGTCCCGGGCAGACGGCGCTTTTCCCAAAGCGTCCGGCGCCCGGCAGGCACAGGGTTGATACGCCGCGGTGCGAAAGTCTCCTGCCGCACGGCCGGCCCGATTTTTTATAAAATGGACAAATTTGTTTCTGCCCGATCACAGAGTTTTGGTATTTTGTACTCGAAAACATTATAGCAGACATTGCGGTTCTTTTCAAGAAAAAACCGTGAACCTTCGCCCGGTTTCTGGTGGCGTCCGGGCGCCGGATACCGCCCGGCTGCCGGGAACGGATCGCATTCTGCCAAAAAAACTTGCCGCCTGTGTACACAGACGGCAAGCCTTGTTCTTCCTTTTTGTTTGCTTCCACCGCTCTGCCCGGGCAGGGCGGTCAGGCGCCAGGTATCTTACAGATACTTCTTGATGCCTTCGGGAAGCTCATCCACGCTGGCGGAAACCGTGACCACCACCTCGACGTTGCTGCCGGTGATCTTGTCGATCTCGGCCAGGACCTTGGCGGCTTCGTTCAGGTCATGGTCCACGACCTTCAGGATGCCGTCGATGAACAGTTCGGTGATGTCATAGTTGCCGGCCAGAACGCCCGCGACAAAGCCATACAGCATCTGTGCGCCGTTGATGTCGTATTCATCCACATCCAGCAGACGGGCCTTGTGGTTGATCTCGGTGGTCAGCTTCATGGACTTCTCGATCACGACAATATTGCCGGCGCTGGTCTTGGTGGCTTCGTTGATCATGTCGATCAGGGTTTTGGTCTTGCCGGAACCTTTGGTGCCAACGATGAGTTTGATCATAATGGGTGGCCTCCTTTATGGTGTATCCGCCGCAGGCAGATACGGGTATTGATTCGTCAACGGCAGTCAGCCGTTCAGTTTTGCTTCCAGGTCCGCCTTCTGGGCCTCGTAGCCGGGCTTGCCCAGCAGGGCGAACATATTCTTCTTGTAGCTTTCCACGCCGGGCTGGTCAAAGGGGTTGACCGAGAGCAGATAGCCCGAAACGGCGCAGGCTTTCCAGAAGAAGTAGATCAGCGCACCCACGTTGTAGGCATCCAGGCTGTCCACCTCGATCAGCCCCAGCGGCACGCCGCCGTCGGTGTGGGCCAGGATCGTGCCTTCCATCGCCTTGCGGTTGACCACCGACATGTTCTGGTTGGCCAGGAAGTTCAGCCCGTCAAAGTTGCCTTCCAGCTCGGGGATATAAAAATCTTCCCGGGTCTGCTTGATGTCCACATAGGTCTCGAACATGGTCCGGCTGCCATCCTGCAGGAACTGGCCCATGGAGTGCAGGTCGGTGGAGAAGATGCAGGAAGTGGGCATCAGACCCTTCTGGTCCTTGCCTTCGCTCTCGCCGAACAGCTGCTTGTACCACTCGTTCATCATGGTAAAGTCCGGCTCAAAAGCAGCCAGGGTTTCCACCTTCTTGCCCTTGCGGTACAGGATGTTGCGGGTCATCGCATAGCGGTACGCGTCGTTGTCCTTGCTGCAGACGCTGAACTGCTCCCGGGCATCCGCAGCGCCCTGCATCAGCGCGTCGATGTCAATGCCGGCACAGGCGATGGGCAGCAGGCCCACGGCGGTCAGCACCGAGTAGCGGCCGCCCACATCGTCGGGCACCACAAAAGTCGGCCAGCCCTGGGCGTCGGCCAGCTGTTTCAGCGTGCCGCGGGCCCGGTCGGTGGTGGCATAGATCCGGCGGTTGGCCTCCTCGGGGCCGACCTCGTCTTCCAGCAGCTTGCGCAGCACCCGGAAGGCCAGGGCGGTCTCGGTGGTCGTGCCGGACTTGGAGATCACGTTGATGGAAAAGCGCTTACCCCTGGTCATCTTGATGATGTCGTTGAGGGCCGTGGGCGAGATCGTGTTGCCGCAGAAGTAGATTTTCAGGCCGTCATCGGTCTCGTTGTGGAACTGGCCCTTGACGGCCTCCACCACAGCGCGGGCGCCCAGATAAGAACCGCCGATGCCCGCCACCAGCAGGACATCCGAGTCCTGCCGGATCTTGGCAGCCGCCTCTTTGATGCGGGCAAACTCCTCTTTGTCATAATTGACAGGCAGGTCGAGCCAGCCCAGGAAATCGTTCCCAGCACCGGACCGGTTTTCCAGCTGCTGGTGGGCAAGCTCGACCTGCGGAAAGATCGCGTCATATTCTTCAGGACGGATGAATTTTGCCAGATGTTTGCCATTGTACTTGACACTCATCGCTAGCTCCTCCTTTGATTTTTGGTAATTCCATGATACCGTTTCCGGCGCACATTGTCAAGCGCTTAACGCATTTCCCCATCCGTTTTGCACAAAATTTTCTCGCTCAGGCAGGAGCGACTCGACAAGGCGACGGAAGCAGAAACCAAAACTCCGCACAGGCACCTCCGTTTCCGCCACAATGGGGCAGCTGGCAATTTCCTGCTGTCCGCTGCGGATCGTCATGGTCCCGACGGTCTGCCCCTGCCGGACCGGCGCTTCCAGCTGCTCCGGCAGGGAGAGTTCCGCCTGCAGCGCGGCGCCGCCGCCCTTTGCCACAAGGAAGGAATCCGGCACGGTATACTGCAGCGTCACGGTCGGCTCGGTCCCGTGCTGCACCGGCAGGGTGGACGGGGCCTGCTCCGGCATCGGGGCCGCAGCGCTCTCATAGTGGGCGAACCCGTAGTCCAGCAAGGCCGTGGCTGCGTCGAAGCGGTCCTCGCCGGACGCGGCCCCCAGGACCACCGCGACCAGCCGCAGCCCGTCCCTCTCGGCGCTGGCGGAGATACAGACCCCCGCCTTGCCGGTGGTGCCCGTCTTCAGCCCGGTGATGCCGGTGTACCGCCGGAGCAGTTTGTTGGTGTTGACCAGCTGGGTCTCGCCGCCGCGCAGCGAATCGGACCAGATCATGCAATAGTCTTCCACTTCCGGGTGATGCAGCAGCACCTCCCGGCTCATGGTCGCCACGTCCCGCGCCGTGGACAGATGCCCTTCACTGTCCAGCCCGCAGGCGTTTTCAAAGTGGGTCCGGTCCATGCCAAGGGCCGCGGCCTTCTCGTTCATCATCGAGACAAACGCGCCCTCGCTTCCGCCCACATACTCGGCCACCGCCACCGCGGCGTCGTTGGCGCTGGATATACAGATCGCCTTGAGCATGTCGTCCAGCGTCATCTCCTCGCCGGGTTCCAGCCAGATCTGACTGCCGCCCATGCTGTAGGCATGTTCCGACACCGGCACCGTATCCTCCCGGCTGATCTTGCCGGCCTCCATCGCTTCAAAGGTCAGCAGCAGCGTCATCACCTTGGTGATGGAAGCGATCGGCCGCTGTTCGTCGGCATTCTTCTCATACAGCACCGTACCGGAATCCTCATCCACCAGGATGGCAGCCTGGCAGGGCAGATCGAAAGTCTGATCGTTCGCCGGTTCCACCGCAAGGGCCCTGGCTGACGACGGCAGCGCCAGAAACATCAGCCCGCCCAGGAATCCGGCCATGACCCGTTTTATCATAGCGCGCAGTCCCTCCCGCTTTCAAAATTCTACTGCATCCTATGCGGTCGGGCCGGGAAATATGGCTGCTTGTGCTTTGGGCCGCTTTCCTATATAATGGGGGTAGTCAAATTTCAGTCGAAAGGCAAAGGAAGAACGAATATGCGGGTCAATTTTTATACCCTGGGCTGCAAGGTCAACCAGAACGAGACCGGCGCCCTGGCACAGCTGTTTGAGTCCAACGGCTACACGGTGGTGGAAGCCGGCGAGGAGGCGGACGTCTATGTGGTCAACAGCTGCACCGTCACCAACTTCGGCGACCAGAAAAGCCGCAAATGGCTGCGCCGGCAGAAGCGGGAGCATCCGCAGGCCGTCACGGTCCTGACCGGCTGCTACCCCCAGGCGTTCCCGGAGGAAGCCGCCGCCATCCGGGAGGCGGACGTGGTCACCGGTTCGGGCAACCGCCGCGCCATCCTCCAGGATGTGGAGAAGGTGCTGCACGGCGAGCAGGAGCGGGTGGTGGACATCCGCCCCCACCACAAGGGCGAAGCCTTTGAGGAACTGCCCATGGACAAATTTGCCGACCACACCCGCGCCTTTGTCAAGGTGGAGGACGGCTGCAACCGCCAGTGCGCCTACTGTGTGATTCCCCGGGCCCGGGGCCCGGTGCGCAGCCGCAGCGAGGCCAGCATTTTGGAGGAGCTGCATCGCCTGGCCGGCGCCGGTTACCGGGAAGTCGTCCTCACCGCGATCAGCCTGCCCAGCTACGGCAGCGACACCGGGACGGATCTGGCCGAACTGGTGGAGCACGCGGCCGCCGTGCCCGGCATCGAGCGGATCCGGCTGGGCAGCCTTGACCCCGACATGCTGACCGAATCGGCCATCCGGCGGCTGGCCGCCGTACCCCAGCTGTGCCCCCAGTTCCACCTGAGCCTGCAGAGCGGCTGCAGCAAAACCCTGCGCGCCATGCGCCGCCCCTACACCACCGAACAGTATGCCGACATTGCCCGGCGTCTGCGGGAGGCCTTTGCCCCCACGCCGGTCAGCCTGACCACCGATGTGATCGTAGGGTTCCCCGGCGAGACCGAGGAGGATTTTGAGGAAAGCCTGCGGTTCGTGCTCAGTCAGCGGTTTTTGAAGGTGCATGTCTTCCCCTATTCCCGCCGGTCGGGCACGCCGGCCTTTGATTTTCCCGACCAGATCCCCGAGCACGAAAAGGAAGCACGCAGTCGGCGGATGAACCGGGCCGTGGAGGCCGTGCGGGCCGAGGAAGCCGCCGCCATGCAGGGCTGGCGCACCCCTGTGCTGCTGGAGACGCCGCTTTCCCAGACGCTGTTCACCGGCTATACGCCCCAGTACCTGCCGGTGTATGTGAGCGCCCCGGGGCACCGCAGCGGGGATATTGTACCGGTCATTCTCGGCGAATGGGACGGCCAGCACTGTCACGCTGCCCTGGCCCCCTGCGAAAACAGCTGAAAACGCGGGGGATTTTCGTTTTTTGCCAGTTGTTTTCCTGTTTTCCCCTTGCAAAATGCCGCCTTTCTTGGTAGTATATTTTTATAGGAGGCGCATTGTCAAAAAATAAACAGGATCTGATGTGACCCCCAATCTGCGTATTAAGGAGAGTAAAACGCAATGAGAGGCATTTATACCCCTGTCACTGACATCCGGCGTAAGGTATTCACTGAAGTGGCTCGGATGGCGTATGAAGTCGATGATATGGTCGATTTCGAGTATCTGATGCACGAGCTGCCCTACGAGATTATCCCCGGCGAGGAGCGGTCTTTGCGCAGCAGCATCTTCCTGGAAAGAGCGATCGTCTCGGAGCGTATCCGCCTGGCCATGGGCCTGTCCCTGCGCCCGATCGACGAAAAGGTCTCGGCCAGCGAGGGTCTGGAAGAGAGCGTGATCGCCGAAAAGTACTATGAGCCGCCTCTGATCAACGTGATCAAGTTCGCCTGCAATAAGTGCGAAGAAAAGACCATCAAGGTGACCGGCCTGTGCCAGGGCTGCCTGGCGCATCCCTGCCAGGAAGTCTGCCCCAAAAAGGCCATCAGCTTCCGCAACGGCAAGAGCCATATCGACCAGAGCCTGTGCATCAAGTGCGGCCGCTGCGTGGCCACCTGCCCGTACAACGCCATTGTGCGCATGGAGCGCCCCTGCGCCAAGGCCTGCGGCATGGATGCCATCCATTCGGACAAATACGGCCGGGCCGAGATCGATTACAACAAGTGTGTGTCCTGCGGCATGTGCCTGGTCAACTGCCCGTTCGGCGCCATTGCCGACAAGGGGCAGATCTTCCAGCTGATTCGCTCCATCAAGCGCGGCGACCGGGTGATTGCCATTGTGGCCCCCGCCTTCATCAACCAGTTCCCCGGCATGACCCCGGCCAAGCTGCGGGAAGCGATGAAGCTGCTCGGCTTTGCCGGCATTTCGGAGGTTGCGATCGGCGCCGACCTGTGCACCATTGACGAGGCCAAGGACTTTATGGCCGAAGTGCCGGAGAAGCTGCCCTTCATGGGCACTTCCTGCTGCCCGGCTTGGAGCGTGATGGCCAAGAAACTGTTCCCCGATTATGCCGAGTGCATCAGCATGACCATGACCCCGATGGTGCTGACCGCCCGCCTGATCAAGAAGGACGACAAGGATGCCCGCATCTGCTTTGTGGGTCCCTGCTCGGCCAAAAAATTGGAAGCCAGCCGTCGTTCGGTCCGCAGCGAGGTGGACTTTGTGCTGACCTTTGAAGAGCTGATGGGTCTGTTCGAGGCCAAGGAGATCGACGTGAGCGCGCTGCCCGACGATCCCAACGACAACTTTGACGACGCCAGCGGCGACGGCCGCGGATTTGCCGTGTCCGGCGGCGTGGCCCAGGCCGTTGTGAATGCGATCCACAAGATGGATCCCGGCCGCGAGGTGAAGGTCGCCTCCGCCCAGGGTCTGGCCGACTGCCGGAAGATGATGATGATGGCCAAGGCCGGCAAGTATAACGGCTACCTGCTGGAAGGCATGGCCTGCCCCGGCGGCTGCATTGCCGGCGCCGGCACGCTGGCTGACCCGGCCCGCAGCGCGGCGATGCTGACCAAGTACAAGGCCCAGGCACCGATGGCCAGCGCCGTGGACACCCCCTATCGGGAGAATCTGGAAGCGCTGAAGTATTGATCTTCTCCCCGCATCCCGGCGGATGGCAAGATCGGGATAAGGTTCCGTTCTCATGACAAAAATCCCGCCCGCACCGGCTTTCAGCCGTGCGGGCGGGATTTTTCTGTATATGGTCCTGCCGGGCTCATTTGTGGTATTTCATGCCGGCGTTGATGGTGCAGGCCCGGTAGATCTGTTCGGCCAGCACCAGGCGGGCCAGCTGGTGCGGCAGGGTGATCCGCCCCAGCGAGATCCGGGCCTGGGCCGCCTGTTTGACCTCCGGCGCCAGACCATGGGAGGACCCGATGACGAACGCCATGTTGCCGGCTCCGCTGCCAGCGCGGTCTGCGATCAGGGCGGCCAGCTCCTCGCTGGAGATCTGGCGTCCTTCCACACACAGGGCGACCAGGTAAGCCCCCTTGCGCAGGGCGCCCAGGATGGCCTTCCCCTCCTTTTCCAGCGCCTTTTCAATCTGCGCCGGGCTGGCGTTCTTGTCCGGCAGCGGGGCTTCCGGCAGTTCCAGCACACGGAAGTTGCAGAAGCCGGCCAGACGTTTCTGATACTCGGCAACCCCCGCCGCAAAATAGGCGGCATTCAGCTTGCCCACACAGATCAGGTCGATGTTTTGCATGACAGTCTCCCCCACGCCTTTCCTGCACAGACAGGAAAAGACGTGCTCTCAGCACGCCTTTTCCGTTTCGTCCAAAGTTCTCAAAATTCCAGCCAGGGGCTCACCGCGTTGCGTTCCTGCGCCTGGATCTGAACGTCCCGGCCGGGCTGGATGCCGGCCGCCAGCAGCACATTGTAGACCGTTGTCAGCGCCAGCTCCGGACTGTTGTTGGTCTGGCTGAGATGGCACAGGGCAAACTTTTTGCAGCCGTCCTGAATCAGATCCAGGATCGCCGCCGCACAGGCGCGGTTGTCCAGATGGCCGCGGTCGCTGGATATGCGGACCTTTAAGTAATAGGGGTACGGCCCGCCATGCAGGCTGAAAGCGTCATAGTTTGCCTCCAGCGCCACAAGGCTGCACCCGGACAGATGTTCTTCCACCACCGGGGTAAGTACCCCCAGGTCGGTCGCCAGGGCCATGGTATGCCCCTGTGCCGCCCGGATCCGGTAACCGCAGCAGGGCACGTCATGACTGGTGGGAAAGGAGGTCACATGGAACGGGCCGATGTCCTCGCTTCTGCCGTCCACCGCCACCGCGTCAATGGCCGGCGGCAGGACCCCGCGGGAATCCAGCATGTCCAGCGTGTCGGCACAGCCGAACACCGGGACGCTGTAGTGCTTGAGGAAGGTGTCCAGCCCGCTGACATGGTCCGCGTGTTCATGGGTGATGAGGACCCCCTCACAGTCGGACACCGCCAGCCCCAGGCTGTTCAGTGCCCGCAGGGTGGTACGGCAGCTCTTGCCCATGTCGATGAGAAGATACCGCCCTTCCTGCAGGACCACAGCACAGTTGCCTGAGGACCCGGAATATAAAGTTGTAAAAAGCGCCATGGAGCCTCCCGTCACATTGCACGGGTGACCGCATTGACCGGCGTATCCACACGGCGGATGTCCGCGCCCAGGCCCTGCAGTTTCTCCACGATGTTTTCATACCCACGCTCGATGTGGACCGTCTCGTCAATCTCGCTGACGCCGTCAGCCGCCAGGGCCGCCATGACCATAGCGGCGCCGGCACGCAGATCCAGCGCCCGCAGCGGGGCCGGCATCAGCTGCTTGACCCCCTCGATCACGGCCACCTGACCGTCCACCTGGATGCTGGCCCCCATGCGAATCAACTCGTCCACATAGCGGAAGCGGTTCTCCCAGATCCCTTCCGTCACGATGGAGGTCCCTTCCGCCAGGCACAGCAGCACGGTCATCAGCGGCTGCATGTCGGTGGGAAAGCCCGGATGGGGCATCGTCTTGATCTTGAGGGGTTTCAGCGCGCCGGTGCGGGTAATGCGCATGGAATCGTCAAATTCTTCCACCTGGCAGCCAGCCGCCCGAAGTTTTGCGGTGATGGGCTCCATGTGTTTGGGGATGACATTGTGCAGCATCACATCGCCCTTGGTAATGGCGGCCGCCACCATATAGCTGCCGGCCTCGATCTGGTCGGGAATGATGGAATAGTTGCAGCCGTGCAGTTCCTTCACGCCGCGAATCTTGATCACATCGGTGCCGGCGCCGTGGATGTCCGCCCCCATCATGTTCAGGCAGTTGGCCAGGTCCACAATATGGGGTTCACGCGCCACATTTTCAAGGATCGTCTGCCCTTCCGCCTTGACGGCGGCCAGCATGGCGTTCATGGTGGCTCCCACCGAGACGGTGTCAAAAAAGACATGGCCGCCGGTGAGGTGGTTTGACCGGACGCGGATCATCCCGTATTCCACCGAATCCTCCGCCCCCAGCGCCGTGAAGGCTTTCAGATGCTGGTCAATGGGGCGGGGCCCCAGGTTGCAGCCGCCCGGCATGGCGACCTGCCCGGCCCCGAACCGCCCCAGCAGCGCCCCCAGGAAATAGTAGCTGGCGCGCATCTGGCGGGACAGCTCGTTGGAGACTTCGGTGCAGTCGATATGGGTCGTGTCGATCTCGTAGGTGTTTTTGCTGATCATCCGGATGCTGGCGCCCAGCTCGCTGAGGATCTGGAGCGAGGCCATCACATCGCTGATACAGGGAAGATTTTCAATCAGGCATTTGTCCGCCGCCAGGATCGTGGCTGGCAGAATGGCCACCGCCGCGTTTTTGGCGCCGCCGATGACCACATCGCCGGAAAGAGCTTTGCCGCCGCGAATTACAAACTTTTCCAAGTGGTTACTCTCCTTTGAATCGGGCCTTCTCCCGGTACAGAAGCAGCCGGTATCCCTTTTGGGGACGGCCAGGCCGCATTCGTACTTTTTATTATACACCAAACTGTCAAATTTGAAAAGTGCTGCCTTTATTATTTACAGGGAAGGCTCAAAAACTCACCGTGCGCAGGAAAACATGGTCGCCGTCCTGCATCACATACCGCCGAAGAAGTTGCGTGCGCTGACCAGCGTACCGTTGTGGTGCATCTCGAAATGGCAGTGGTTACCGGTGGAGTTGCCGGTGGAACCCACATAGCCGATGACCTCGCCCCGTTCCACAGCCTGACCGCTGCTGCAGCCCAATGCCGACATGTGGCCATACAGGGTGGTCCAGCCATTGCCATGGTCGATCACAACATAGTTGCCGTAGCTGTAATGGTAGCCGGCCGTCACCACCACGCCGGAATCGGACGCATAGATCGGCGTGCCGTAAGCCGCGCAGATGTCGGCGCCCTTGTGGAAAGAGCTCATCCAGCGGCTGACATAGGTGTACTGCGGCACGGGCCACATCCATTCACCCGAGCCATAATTGGCGGTCATCCCGCTCTTCAGGTGGGTGCCCTTGGTCACATATTCGCTCACCGGTTCCTGCAGCGTTTCCACCGAAACCGTGCTGATCTCTGTCTGCACCCCGTCGATGTAGGTGATGTCCTGGGTAATTTCCTGCAGACCGTTCTGGCCCGCGCTGGTCACCACCGTCTCGCCGAAGTCGTACTCGCTGCTCTGGGTCTCCACCGTGTCGTACGGGATCTCGCTGGTATAGCTTTCCCGTCGGATGACCTTCACCTGCAGAAGATCCGGGGACTGCACGCCGGTGATCACCTCGTTGCCGGCCGCAAGTTCCTGGTCGGTGCCGGTCAGGTCCGGGTTCAGTGCGGCCAGCGAATCCCAGGCCACCCCGGTGGCATCCAGGACCGTCTGCACGGTATCCCCCTCGGCGGCCGTATAGGTCCTGGCGCCGCCACCCTCGTTCAGCACCGAGAGGATGTCGCTGTAAGAGACCATCGACGCCTGCAGGTACAGCCCGTCCACCAGGCTGATGTCATGTACAAAGCTCACCCGCACATTGGGGTCGCTGGCATCCTCGTAAGGCTGCTTGACCGATTCCAGATAGCTGCGCAGGTGGTCGCCGTCCTGGGTGACGAACTGCAGGCTGCCGTCGATGTATACGGCCGTCGCTTCGCCGATCGCACCGCCGGAGGCGCTCAGGATGGCGTTGGCCACCTCCATCTCGTTCATCACGTCGCCGCCGATGGCCAGCGTGTAGGTGGGGGCCAGCTCCAGCTGCGTCACCGCAGCCGTCGTCGCCTGGGTGTCCTGGTCGGAGTCCTGCACAGTCTGGATACGCCCCTGCACATCGTCGCGGGCGCTCTCAAACACCTGTTCGCTGGCCACGCTGCCGACCGGCTCGCCGTTGACCATGACCTCCAGGACATAGTTCACATTCATCCGGTCCTGCACAATGTACGCAAACCCTGCCAGCGCCGCCACCGGCAGCAGGTAGGCCAGCGCATTGAGCACCAGCGGGAAATAAAGCCTGGCGCCCCGGCGGAAATACCGGAACCGTTCCCGCCGGATCTCCCGGGAGCTCTCTTCGGGCAGAGCCTGCGCCAGTTCGCGCATGTGCCGCATACCGGAGCTCATTCGCCGGAACGGCGCCGTCAGGTCGCTGCACAGGGTGATCAGCCCCAGCAGGAAGGGACGCAGAATCAGGATCAGCAGCCGGCCGGCCTGCAGCACCACGGCGCGGACCGTCTTGCCCACCCCGCGGGCGGCACAGATCAGGAAATATTCAAACCAGAAACCGGTCAGGTACAGCGCGTCCCCGATGGCATGGACCCGGGGCATGCTGTGCAGCCGTTCCCGCATCCGGTGATGCCGCGCCTGCTTGCGGGAGCGTCTTTGCCAGGACCGGACGGTCCGGTCGCACCGGACACGGTCGATCCAGAGAGCCAGGCGTCCCGGCCCCTTGGGGTGTTGCTTCGGTTTATCGTCAAGCTGAGTGGATTTCAAAAGGATCTCCTTTCCGCACAAAACGGCGTGAGAAGGGTGGTCTGCCCCGATCGGGCTGCCACAGGGTCATGAAAAGTCGATCTGTTCCAGTATGGTCTGCAGCTGCGCCCCGCGGGGCAGGCCGCAGATCTCCAGGGCCCGCTCAAAGTCCCAGGGCGGCGGGCAAAAACAGGAAACGACCTCCCGGGTCACCGGGTCCCGATAGCAAAGGCTGACACAGTGCAGCGCGTGGCGCTCCATCAGGCCGGGATGCCCGCCGTACAGCGTGTCGCCGGCCAGCGGGTGCCCCAGGTGGGAGGTGTGGACCCGGATCTGGTGGGTGCGGCCGGTGACAGGCTGACAGGCCAGCAGAGTGTGGCCGCCCGCACAGCCCAAGACCCGGAGCCGGGTGAGGCTGGGTTTTCCGTCCGGCCGGACGCAGCGGCCGATGATGGAATCCCCGCGCCGGGCGATGGGGGCGTCGATCTGCAGAGTCTGCGGCGCGATGCCCCCTTCGGCCAGCGCCAGGTAACACTTTGTCACATGCGCCGCCAGGGCGGGGGCCGCAAAGGAATTCTGCGCCAGCAGCACCAGCCCGCTGGTGTTTTTGTCGATTCGGTTGACCGGGCGGAAAACGCCGGTTCTGCCCTGCTGCTGCAGGTGGTACAGCCACCCGTTGGCCAGGGTTCCGTCCGGATGGTTGAGGGTGGGGTGTACCGCGATCCCCGCCGGTTTGTCCACCACCGCGGCGAACGCATCTTCCCGCAAGATCCTGAACGGGACCGGCTGCGGGGTCACCGTTGTGGGCGGTTCCGGCGCCAGCGCGAAGGTGATGCGCTGGCCGGCATGGACCGGCTGGTCGGTGTGCAGGGGGTGGCCGTCGGCATAAAAGCCTTCGCCCTGGTGTTTGACCGCCTTGATGCAGGAGGCGCTGACCCCCTGGGTGCGCAGAAAGACACCCAGGCGGCTGCCTTCCGCGGACGGCGGCACAGTAAACGACAGCGTCGTCACCCGCGGTCTCCCCTTTCCCCACACTTATACGGTTGCAATTATATCACATAGGGCCCACAGTTGCAAACCGCTTGCCAAAATTTCATAGATGTGGTATAAAATAGAAGAACGAGTGGAACATACGGCGGCGGGGCAGCGTCCGGCAACGGGCCTGTCCTGAGGAAAGTCCGGGCTTCACAGAGGCATGGCAACTGCTAACGGCAGCCGGGGGTGACCCCAGGGAAAGTGCAACAGAAATAGACCGCCGCCCCCACGGGGCGGTAAGGATGGAAAGGCGAGGTAAGAGCTCACCAGCGCACTGGCGACTTTGCGGCTATGTAAACCCTGTCAGAAGCAACATCCGTATGGGACATTATGTGGAAGCCTCGCACGTCCCGGAGATGGCATGTCACAAAAACCCCCGCGGTTTTTGTGCGGAGCCTTGCGGCAACGCAAGGTCAAGATAGATCGTCGTTTAATACAGAACCCGGCTTACGGTCCAGTCGTTCTTCTTCACCATACAAAAAGCCCAGCGCCAAAGCGCTGGGCTTTTTGTTGTGCCTGCGGCATCCGTCAGACCGAAAACAGCAGCTGCAGCACCAGCAGGGCGATCACCCCCGGCAGGCCCAGCACCGCGGCAAAAAAGCCGGTCATGCCGTTCAGCGGCAGTCGGATGCCCGTCATGGGGGCCAGCAGGGCAACGGCCGAAAGCCCCGCCATACCGCACAAAGCGCCGGCAGCCACTGCCAGGACCGGGTGGCGCTGCCGGGACGCGCCATGCGCCACTGCCAGGAGCCCCAACACGCCGGCCCCCAACACCACGGGCGGCATCATCGGCGGCCTCCCCGCAGTTCCCGCAGCAGCGCACGGCACCGGCATTCCAGCGCCGCGTGTTCATAGATCAGCTGTTCGATCACGAACCGGTCCTGCGCCATCTGGAAGGCTTTCTCGTTGGCCTGCAGGGCGCGGTAGGTCCGGTGGAGCGCCTCGGTCGTCTCGTGCTGTTCCCGGCGCAGCTTTTGCTGCTGCCGCAGGCGCATCAGGGCTCGAGAGCCTTGCATCCTGTCCTACCCCCTTCACAGCAAAATGCAGATCAGGCCGTCGCAGCCCTCGTTGATGACCCGCTCCAGCGTCGTCTGCAGCCGGGCGCGGGCGCTTTGGGGCATGTGCAGCAGTTTTGCCTGCAGCCCTTCATTGACCAGCTCGTTCAGGCTCTTGCCGAAGATGTTGGTGCTCCAGAGTTTCCCCGGGTCTCCCTCAAAATCTTTCAGCAGGTTGCGGATCAGTTCTTCCCCCTGTTCCTCGCTGCCGACCGTGGGGGAAAGTTCGGTGTGGATGGTCGCCCGCATGATGTGCAGCGACGGCGCACTGGCCGACAGCCTCACCCCGTATTGCCCGCCCTGCCGGACGATCTCAGGTTCTTCCAGCTTCAGTTCCTCCAGCCCCGGCATGACGATGCCATACCCCGTGGCTTCCACCTGGGCCAGCGCCCCCTGCAGTTTCTCATAGGCCCGTTTGGCCTTGGCCAGCTCCACAACGCAGGGCAGCAGACTCGCTTCATCCACAATGGCAAGGCCGGTCTTCTCCCCCAGGATCTTGTAGAAGATGTCCGGCGCCATGGTGAGTTTCAGCCGCACGCTGCCGCTGGCCAGGTCCATGCCGGTCAGTGCGGCCGCCGTGATGTAGTCGCAGTCGATCTGCAGGTTGCGGCGCGCCTCCCCCATCTTGTGTACGGTACCGGCATATTCCAGCAGCGCCTCGTACAGGCTGCTCTGCAGCCAGTGTCCCGGTTCCAGCATCGTGACCCAGGACGGCATCGACACCGCAATCTCCCGCACCGGGAACTCATACAGCAGTTTTTGCATGATCTCATCCATCTGTTCCGCCGTTGCCTCCACACAGTTGAGCGGCACCACCGTTCGCCCGTACATCTCCTCCATCGAGGCCGCCAGGGCCCGGCTGCTCTCGCTGGCCGGGTCCACACAGTTGAGCAGGATCAGGTACGGCTTGCCGATCTGCTCCAGCTCGGCGATGATCCGGCGCTCCGCCTGCAGGTAAGCGTCCCGCGGCAGGTCTGCGACGGACCCGTCGGTGGTGACCACCAGCCCGATGGTCGCATGTTCCCGGATGACCCGGGTGGTGCCGGTTTCGGCTGCCAGGTCAAAGGGGACGGCCTTGTCGTACCAGGGGCTTTTGACCAGCCGTGGTGCGCCGTCCTCCTCATGGCCGAGCGCCCCCTCCACCATATAGCCGACACAGTCGATGATCCGGGCGCGGAAACTGCCGCCGCCTGACAATTGGATCTCCACCGCCTGCTCGGGGATGAATTTGGGCTCGGTGGTCATGATGGTCCGCCCGGCAGCGGACTGGGGCAACTCGTCCAGCGCCCGGGTGCGCTGCGCTTCGTTCTGGATATGGGGCAGCAGCAGCTGTTCGGCAAAGCGCTTGATAAAGCTGCTCTTTCCGCTGCGCACCGGTCCCACCACGCCGATGTAGATATCGCCCCCCGTGCGCCTGGCAATCGTCTGGTAAAGCTGTTCCTGGGTCATCTGCCTCGCCCTCCTCTCTCACAGCGCCGCCGGAACCAGAAGGCAGGCCGTCTCGCCCGTCGCCTGCGGCGGTTCCCCTTCGGGACCGGTCTCCAGTTTGTTGGCCGCCACAATATCCCGGCTTTTGGCATGGTAGCGTTTGGCAATGTCAAAAATCCGCTCGCCCTTCTCCGCATAATACAGGTACAGCGCCGGGCCGTCGGCCTTGTCGGCAAATTCTTCTCCCAGTTCCACCGACTCCACCGCCTGCAGGGTCTGCACCGCCAGCAGGATGCCGTGCAAATTCAGGTCCACTTCCACCCGCAGCCGGGTGCCGGTGCGGCTGGACACCACCCGGGCCGCCGCCGCGTTCCCCTGCAGCAGATAATCGCCCGGCACGCCGGGGTAAGTTTCCGGCAGCTGCCAGGTAAAGTCCCGGTCATAGCAGACCATCTCGCCCCTGGCGTCGGTACAGAAGACATGCGCGGTGCCCCGGCCGGTCAGACGCACCGCCGGCGCCTCGGCGTCCTCCACCGCCTCCATCTGGATGGCCCCCGGCGTGACAAAGCAGCCCCGCACCGACAGTTCCGCTTCCGGCAGATCATCCTCCGCCACCGCCGTGACCGTCTTTTCCAGCGCTGCGCACCGCTGCAGGAATTTGCAGGCCACGGTGGAGATCGTCGTCTCGCAGAGGGTCGAATAGGCATCCACCACCAGCGATTCCTTCACCGGCCGCCAGGCTTCGGCGTGCAGCTTCCACTGAATCGTCAGGGCGGGTTCCCGGCCCTCCTTCTCCGGGGCGGTCAGCGCGACCGAGAGTACCTCCCCCCAGCAGACCCCCTCGTCCCCTTCCGCGGCCCCTTCCAGTTCCATACTCTGCTGGACCGTCCACTCCTTCTGGCGGGTCATCAGTTCCTCCTCACCATGGGGACGCCACACGGCCTCCATGCGCAGCAGCCCCTGGCAGCTGATCTGCCCGGCCTGTACCTTCACACTTTGGGGCACAAAACAGCCGTCAATGTCCAGAATCGCCTCTCCCTCCCCAGGCAGCGGGAGGGTGGTCTCGGCGGTGAAGATCTTTTCCGCCGCGGCGGCGCGCACCACGCCGGTCTGGGGCGTAACGCGCTGTTCGATGCCACAGTCCTCCATCGAGCTGGGAAGCTGCCTTTCCTCGATGGACAGGGCCGCCAGGCTCAGCGTGTAGGCGCCCCGCAGATCCACCCGGTGTTCGCTCACGGCCCGGCAGTTGCAGTATTCCACTTCGCCCCAAAGCTGGGCGGGCCCGGGCAGGTAGCGGCCTTCGGGCAGTTCGACGGTCTTTTCAAAGGGATATTTCTGCTCGGTACGCCACAGCTTGGCGCCCCCTTCGTCCGACTGGTAATATACCGTGCAGCGCAGATACCCCTCCCCGTGCCAGCGGCAGCCGGCCAGATCGTTGTGCAGGATCACCGGCCGGATTAGACACTTGACGATTTTGAACACCGCCGGCAGATAATCCGGGATCAGCAGCTCGGTCTCCACCGGCAGTTCCAGCCTTGTCTCCCACCGCCCGCCATAGGTGGTCATGGTGCTGTGCAACACCTTCAGTTCCATCATGCAAATCCTCCCTTGTGCCATGTACAGGCTTTGGCCTGTTTTCGTTGCATCTATATGCGGGGAGGCAATAAAATAGGCATCCGATCCCGGATGCCTGCAAACTTTCTGGGTTGTGTCCGTTCAAAAACACCCCTGCCCGCCGCAGCCATGCGGCAGTCAGGGGTGTATCTTCATACCTTAAAGATCGTGCGCAGCAGCCAACGCAGCGCAACCGGACACTTGACGATCACAATTCGCATAGCGGCACCTCCCTTTTCCGTGAGCTTCGGCTCTCGGTCCGTTCTCGTGCCATACTATGCGGCGGAGGGAAGCATGGTGCTCAATCGGCGCGGGACAAAACCACCAGGCCGTGCCCGGACCGACAGGACAGAACCGCCTGCGGTTCGGTGAACTCATTGCTGACCCCCAGCGGATAATCCGGCGTCAGGGTGGCGTCGGTGAGCGGGTAGAATACCCCACGTTCCTGCACGCCGGTCAAAGCGCCGTCCAGCGGGAAGAGGGACAGGTAGGTCCACTCTGCCCGCTCCAGAACCAGCGGCCTGCCCGGGCAGAGAATGCGCAGTTCGCTGTACGCATCCGCCAGCAGAACTTCGACCCCCTGCTTGGCCAGAAACAGCGCCGTATGCAGGTTGGCGATGGTGTGTTCCAGCCGTTTGCCGCCCAGTGCCCCCAAAAAGGTCACATGGCGACAGCCCTGCTGCCAGAGCCAACGGGCCGCAAAATGGGTATCGGTGTCATCTTTGACATGGGGCAGCACGATGGTGTGCTCATGCAGGACCGGCGGCTGCGGGGCGGAATCGAAATCCCCCACAATGAGGTCCGGAACCAGACCCAGGCGCTGCACGTTGCGATAGCCGGCGTCACAGGCGACAAGGAAATCGCCCGGCTGCAGATACCGCGCCATCTCCGGCTCGATGGGCACCGCCGAAAAGACGACCGCCCGTGCGGGAGACGCCCCGCCGGCCGCGCCCTGTTCGGGATGGGTCATCGCTCCCACTCCTTTCGCTGGCTGGCTTCCTCATACATGGCCAGATAGCTTTCATAGCGGCTGGGCGAGATCTCCCCCGCCTGCAGGGCGGCGCGGACCGCACAGCCGGTCTCGCTGCGGTGGGAGCAGCCGGTAAACCGGCATCGCCCAAAATAGGGAGCGAACTCCGGGAAGGCGTGCTGCAGTTCCTCCTTGGGGATATAGGCCAGTTTCTGCGCTTCCAGGCTGGCAAAGCCGGGGGTGTCGGCAATGCGGCCGCCACAGCTTTCGAAGATCTCCACCTCGCGGGTGGTATGGCGCCCGCGGCCCAGCTTCTGGCTGATGTCGCCGGTCTGGCGGTGCAGGTCCGGGTCCAGCGCGTTGAGCAGGGTCGATTTGCCCACCCCCGAATTGCCACAGAAAGCGCACAGCCTGCCCTGGATCCACTCGCGCAGGGCATCGAGCCCTTCCCCTGTGGCGTGGTGGAGGAGGATGACCGGGATGCCGCTTTTCTCGTAGGCGGCCAACAGCTGGTCAGCCGCTGCCAGGTCCGACTTGGTGATGACCAGAACAGGCTGGACATCCTTATAGACGGCCGCCGCGGTCAGTTCATCCAGTATACGGGTGCTGGGCACCGGCTGGGTCGTGCTGGCCACGATGAACAGCACGTCCAGGTTGGCGATGGGCGGCCGCACGAACACATTCTTGCGGGGGGCGATCTCGTCGATCATGTTGCCCTCGGCGTTCAGGGTCACAACGTCTCCGGCCACCGGCGTGATGCCCCGCTTGCGGAAGATCCCGCGGGCGCGGCATTCCTGCAGGCCGGTTTCGGTGCGGACATAGTAGAACCCGCCCACGCCCTTTGCGATGTAACCGGTCATCCGGTGTACACGCTTCCGTCGTCGTTGTGGGTGACGCCGTCGCCGGTCAGATACCGGCGCACCCAGTTGCCGCTGCCCTCCGGCACTTCATCGTACCATTCCTGAATGATGGTATTGGGGTCGCCGTTGGGCTCGGCCGGGGCGGGGGTCGCCACCACCTCGGGCACGCCGGTGGACACATACAGCACCACGACGCTGTACAGCGAAACCGTATCACCCGCCGAGGGGTTCTGTTCAATGACCGTACCGGCCGGCTGATCGCTGTTGACCTCCCGAACGGCGGGCACCAGGTTGGCCGTGTTGATGGCATTGCGGGCGGCCGTTTCATCCAGCCCCTCCACCGAAGGCACACTGGCCGTCGTCACGCGGGTGGGCTTTGCCACATACAGAACCACAGTGGAGCCGCCCTCCACCGAGCTGCCGGCGGCCGGTTCGGTACGGATGACCGTTCCCTCCGCCACGCTGTCGTTGGTTTCCCGGCGGGTGGTCACCGACACACCCAGGTCCACCAGCGTCTGCTTGGCGGTATTCTTGTCATAGCCGCCCACATCAGGCAGTGTGATGATCTCGGTGCCGCGGCTGACCTTCAGGGTGATCTTCTGCTTTTCCTTCACGGTGCGGCCCGCCGCCGGGGACTGCTGAAAGATCGTCCCGGCCGGGTAGCTGGAATTGTATTCGTACACGATCTCGGGGGTCAGCAGCGCGAAATAGTCCGAAGTGCGGAACTCATCCTCGGTCTGGCCGACAAAGTCGATGAGCTGCACGTTGTCCCGGTTGGAGAACAGCGGGTTGGTGGAGTTGGTAAAGATCAGGTACACCAGGATGGTGGCACCGATGATGAAGGCCACCGCCATGCCGAAGAAGATCGGCAGGACAGAAAAGTGCTTCTCTTTTACCGGTTTGCGGGCTGCCGTCTTTTTCACATTTTTTCCTTTCCCGGTCATCGTGTCGGTCCGCCGCGCCTGCTGGGTGCTGATGCCGCTCTTGGTGCCGGACCGACCGCCGGACACCACCTTGTTGATGGTTTTGCTGGGGGCGTCCTGGGTGTTGTATTCATATTCAAAGCGGATGCTGGGGTTCTGCTTGAACGCCTGAATGGCCTGCAGCATCTCGGCCGCGCTCTGATAGCGGTCATCCGGGTCCTTTTCCATCGCCTTTTCGGTGATCTGGCGCAGACCTTCCGGCACATTGGGCGCCACCTGGGCCAGCGGCTTCGGCTTTTCCGAGATCTGCATGATGGCGATGGACACCGTGCCGCTGCCGTCAAAGGGCAGATGGCCGGAAAGCATCTCGTACATCATAACGCCCACCGAGTAGATGTCGGTACGCCCGTCGGTGTGGTCGCCCTTGGCCTGCTCGGGGCTGATATAGTGGACCGAACCAATCGCCTTGTCGCTGACGGTCTGGCTCTGAGCGCGGGAGAAGCGGGCGATGCCGAAATCCATCATCTTGATGGAACCGTCCGCCTGCAGCATGATGTTCTGGGGCTTGACATCCCGGTGGACGATGCCCTTGGAGTGGGCGTGTTCCAGCGCCCCCAGCACCTGGGTGGCAAAGTGGATGACCTCTTTCCAGGTCAGGGCGCCGCCCCGCTGTTTCAGATATTCTTTGAGGGTGATGCCGTCGATGTATTCCATCACGATATACTGCAGCTGGTCGGTCACCGAGACATCGTACACCTTGACGATGTTGGGATGATCCAGGATCGAGATGGCCTTCGATTCATTTTTGAAACGGCGGACCAGCTCCTCGTTGTCAAGGAATTCTTCCTTGAGGACCTTCACCGCAATGGCGTTGCCGGTGCGCACGTCACGGCCTTTGTAGACATTGGCCATGCCGCCCACGCCGAGCAGACTTTCAATCAGATAGCGGCCGTCCAGCTTTCTGCCAATCAGGTTATCCATTTGTGTCCTCCCTTACTTGATCGGTACTTTCCACGCCCAACAGCAGTACGGTGATGTTGTCCTGGCCGCCGCCGCGCAGCGCACAGTCGATCAGGATCCGAGGCGCGTCAAAAAATGCAGTTTCCTGCAGGATCAAAGCAATTTCGCCATCCGGGACCATGTTGGTCAAACCGTCGGTACACAGTAGAAGAATATCCCCGGGTTCCACCTTGCAGCGGTTGTACTCCGGCACAATGCTGGCCGAGACCCCCAACGCCCTGGTGATCAGGTTTTTCTGGGGGTGAAGGGCTGCCTGGGCGCGGGTGATCTGCCCGCTGTCCACCAGCTGCTGTACCATGGAATGGTCCCGGGTGAGCTGCTGGATCTCGCCGCGGCGCCACAGATACGCCCGGGAGTCACCGGCATGGACCACATGGGCCATATCGCCAAAGACATACGCACAGACGCCGGTGGTTCCCATCCCCAGCATCTCCGGGTCGGAGGTAGCCCGCTCATACACGGCGCGGTTGGTCAGGTCGAACCCATGCAGAATGAACTGCTTTTCTTCCCCATGGCGCAACGTGTGGAGCTGGCGGTCAAAATACTGCAGCATACTGGCCGTGGCGATGGAGGAGGCCACGCGGCCGCCGCGGACCCCGCCCATGCCGTCGCACACGACACCCCAGCCGGAGCCGTCCGTCAGCTGCCGGGCGCAAAAATTGTCCTGGTTTTCCTGACGGCAGCTGCCTATATCGGTTTGCCCTGCGATCTTCATCGGAAGGTCAGTTCCTTTCTTTTGGTTTTTGGCCCGTTTGCCGGCCGCGGGTCACCTCGGCGTCCTCGCGCCGCAGCTGCCCGCAGGCTGCGCTGATGTCCGCCCCCAGCCGGCGGCGGACCGTTGCGTTGACCCCAAGGTCTTCCAGCATCTGCCGGAAACGGCGGACGTTCTCCTCATCCGTGGCAGAGTACGGGCTGCCGTCCACCGGGTTTATGGGGATCAGGTTCACATGGGCGCCCATACCGCGGATCAGCCCGGCCAGCTTTCTGGCCATGGCCGGCGAATCGTTGACGCCCCGCACCATCGAATATTCAAAGCTGATACGCCGCCCGGTGGTCTTCTGGTACCGGCGGCAGGCCGGGATCAGCACCTCCAGCGGGTAGGCATCGTTGACCGGCATCATGCTGCTGCGTACCGCGTTGTCCGGCGCGTGCAGCGACACCGACAGGGTAAGCTGCAGCTTCCGCTGTGCCAGTTCGTCGATCTTGGGCACCAGGCCGCAGGTGGACAGGCTGATGTTGCGCATCCCGATGTTGAGCCCTTCCGGGCAGGAGATCAGGTTGAGGAACTCCATCACGTTGTCAAAGTTGTGCAGCGGCTCCCCAATGCCCATCAAAACAATGTGGGAGACCCGCTCCCCGGTATCCCGCTGGGCCGTGTAGACCTCAGCCGCGATCTCCCCGGGGGTCAGGTCGCGCACGCGGCCCGCCTGCGTGGAAGCGCAAAACCGGCAGCCCATCGCGCAGCCCACCTGGGTGGACACGCAGACGCTGTTGCCGTAATGGTAGCGCATCAGGACCGTCTCGATGCAGTTCCCGTCTGCCAGTTCCAGCAGGTACTTGATCGTCCCGTCCTTGGACTGCTGCTTGCGCCGGATCTTCGGCACTGCCAGCGAGGCGGACGCCTGCAGCGTCTGGAGCAGTGCTTTGGGCTGATCGGTCATGGCGCCCAGATCGGTGATGAGTTTTTGATGGATCCACTTGAAGATCTGTTTGGCCCGGAACGCCGGCTGCCCCATTTCGGTGAGATAACGGGTCAGTTCCGGCAATGTCATGTCGGTCAGGCAGGTGGTTTGCGGTCCCATCCAAAATTCACCTCTTCTTACTATACCACAAAAAACAGGATTTTGGGTTGCAAATTGGTAAAGAAAGCATGTAAAATTTACGAAAAGCTGCGATCCGACCGGGTCAGCACCGCCACAAAGAAGCCGTCCGTCCCGGTTTTATGGGGCAGGAACAGTGTGCCCCATTCGCCGCAATCGGCGCCCGGCAGCGGCGGGTGGGCCGGCTGCAGCCGGAAGTCCGGGTTTTTCGCAAGGAAATCCTGAATATTCCCTTCGTTCTCGTTGCGGTTGATCGTACAGGTGGAGTAGACCAGCCGCCCGCCCGGCGCCAGATACCCCGCCGCCGTTTGCAGGATCCTGCGTTGCAGCGCACAGAGTTCGTCTAGGCCGTCCAGATCCTTGTACCGGATATCCGGCTTTTTGCCGATCACGCCGAGCCCCGAGCAGGGCACGTCGCACAAAATGCGGTCGAAGGGCTGCGCCCGGAACGCGGGAACCTCCACCGAGGCATCCCCGCAGAAGGTGTGGGCGCACCGGACGCCGCCCCGCTCCAGCGCCTGCCGCAGCAGCGGCAGCCGGGCCGAAACGGCCTCCCCGGCCCACAGTTCGCCCTGATCCTGCATGGCCTGCGCCAGCGTCAGGGTCTTGCCGCCCGGCGCCGCGCACAGGTCCAGCACCCTCATGCCGGGGCGGGCCTCAACGCAGTCTGCCGCGTACTGACTGGTCAGCCCCTGTACATGGAAATCCCCCTGGCGAAAGGCCCGGGTAGCGGCCGGGGAGCCCGGGAACTCCACCTGCAGACAGTTGTCCCAGGGGCCCGGGGCGACCCGGCAGTCCTCCTGCGCCAGCCGGTCGGCCAGCTCTGCGGTGGTGGTGCGCAGCGTGTTGACCCGCACCCAGGTGGGCTGCTGTCGATGGAAGGCTGCCGCGATATCCTCCGCCTGCGCCCCGTACTGTTCCTCCAGCAAGGAAGCCACCGGCTCCGACAAACTGTAATAGGTCACCAGCCGGCTGTGCCGGTCGGGAAAGGTCTCCCCTGTCGGCTGCAGGGCTGCGGCGCGGCGCAGCACCGCATTGACCATGCCGGCGGCACTGCTTTTGCCAAAGGCTCGGGTGAGCTTGACCGATTCATTGACGGCGGCCGGCAGCGGCACCGCCATACAGGCTGCCTGTGCCAGACCGGCCCGCAGAATGGCCCGGACCGGTGCGTCCAGCCGGGTCAGCGGCTTTTTCACAAACTGCTGCAGCATCCAGTCCAGCCGGTTCCTGTATTCCAGCACGGTATAGAAGATCCGTGCGGCAAAAGCGGCGTCCCGGGCGGCCAGCGGCGGGGTGCAGCGGCGCAGTTCGCCGTCCAGCACAAGGTTTGCATAGCCGGCCTCTTCCTGGCGCAGCAATGCCTTGACTGCCAGGTACCGGGCCGTCACAGCGAATCCCCCGTATGCAGCCGCCGCCCGGCAGCCCAGGCGGTGCCCGCCATGGGGCGGCCGCCTTCCGGCGTGACGATCAGCAGCTGCAAAGCCCCCCGGGCGCAGGCGATCGTCAGCGGTTTCAGCGCCAGCACCGTGCCGGGCGCTGCCTGCTGCGGATTTTCGGCCAGGCGGCTTTCCAGCACCTTGATCTTTTTGCCGTCCAGCTCAAAAAACGCCACGGGCCAGGGGTTCATGCCCCGCACCCAGTTGTGCAGATGTTCGGCCGGCTCCGCAAAGGTGAACCGGGCCATCTCCTTGGTCAGCGGCGGGGCCTTGGTGGCCATGGCCTCGTCCTGGGGGCGCGGGGTCAGGCGGCCGGCGGCCAGATCCTCCACAGCGCGCACCAGCGTCCTGGCGCCCACTGCGCTGACCTGGTCAAACAGCTCCCCGCTGGTGGTTTCCGGGCCGATCTCCACCGGCTCCACCATCAGGATATCGCCGGTATCGCAGCCCTCATCCAGCTGCATGATGGTCACGCCGGTTTTGGTATCGCCGTTGAGCACCGCCCACTGGATCGGGGCCGAGCCGCGGTACTTGGGCAGCAGCGACACATGCAGGTTGATGCACCCCAGCGGCGCAATGTGCAGCAGTTCCGGCGGCAGGATGCGGCCATAGGCCACCACGACCACCAGATCGGGCTGCAGGGCGCGGAATACCTTTTCCGCCTCCCCATCCCGCAGCGTGGCCGGCTGCCAGACCGGGATGCCATGCTCCACCGCCAGTTTCTTGACCGGCGGCGCCGTCAGCACCTGCTTGCGGCCCACCGGCTTGTCGGCACGGGTAAACACCCCCACGACCGTGTGCCCGGCTTCCAGCAGGGCAGCCAGGCTCCGGGCGGCAATATCCGGGGTCCCCATAAACAGAATCCGCATCTGCACTCTCCTTTTCACGCCGTCCGTCCAGGGCGGCTCTCACTCCTCGTCCGGGTAATCGGTCTCATAGAAATGGGTGGCCAGGTCCATAATGGTGATCCCGTCCAGATGATTGGTCTCGTGCTGGATGCAGCGGGCAAACATGTCGTCCGCTTCCAGCTCAAACCATTCGCCGTGGCGGTCCTGGGCGCGCACCTTCACATGTTTGGAGCGACTGATGGCGCCGTTGTGTCCCGGGAAGGAAAGGCAGCCTTCGTACAGTTCCACCTTCTCCTCACTGAATTCGAGGATCTCGGGGTTGATGAACTCCACCATCGGGAATTCGTACCCTTCCGGCAGCGGGTCCGGGGCGTTCCGGTCATCCACCGCCACAAACAGGCGGCGCATGACCCCCACCTGCGGGCCGGCCAGGCCCAGCCCGTCCGCATCTACCAGTGTTTCCTTCATATCGTCCAGCAAAGTGGCCAGACGGTCGTCAAACTTCACAACAGGGCGGCAGACCTTTTTCAGAATCGGGTCCCCGTCCTTCACGATCTCGCGCAGTGCCATATCGGTTTTCCTCCTTGCAATCAAACCTTGTATCGTTGCGGGGAATCGTTTCCCCGGTTGTTCACATATCTCCGTCCGAATTGAAATCGATCGCCACCGACGCCCTGGCCGGCAGCTTCTGTTCTCCGTACTCCTCAAGGGTCTGCCGCATCAGGGCGCGGAATGCCGCGTCGTTGCGGCATTTGAGGGTCAGTTTGTAGCGGTATTTGCCGTTGAGCATCGCAATGTTCATCGGGGTCGGGCCCAGCACGCGCAGCGGCAGCCGGGGCTGCCGGGCCGCCTGTTCTGCGAGAATGCTGCCGAACCGATGCGCCGCCGCAAACACGGCGCCGTCCTGGCTGCCGCTGAACCCTACCACGCAGAAGGCGCAGTAGGGCGGGTACAGGCACAGCTTGCGGAAGGCGATCTCCTCCTGATAGAAGGCTTCGTAATCCTGGCCGGCCGCCAGCTGCAGTACCGGATGTTCCGGCACCGCCGTCTGGATCAGAGCGCGGCCGGGCAGTTCCGCACGGCCGCCCCGCCCCACCACCTGGGTGATCAGGCTGAAGGTGTTTTCGTAGGAGCGGAACCCCTGCCCGAACAGCATGGAGTCGATCCCCAGCACCCCCACCAGCGTGACCTTTTCAAAGTCCAGCCCCTTGGCCACCATCTGGGTCCCCAGCAGGATGTCATATTCCTGCCGGGCAAACCGGGTAAACATCCGCTCATGGGCGTTTTTCTGCATGGTGGAGTCCTGGTCCATCCGCAGGATCCGGGCGCCGGGCAGCGCCGCGGCGAGTTCCTCCTCCACCCGCTGAGTCCCGAACCCGCTGTACAGCAGTTTACCGCCGCAGGCCGGGCACAGGCCGGGCACAGGCTGGAGCTGATGCCCGCAGTGGTGGCACAGCAGCATCTGCCGGTTTTTGTGGTATACCAGCGGAACGCTGCAGTTGGGACATTTGAGAACCTCGCCACAGTCCGAGCAGATGGCCACCGTATTGTAGCCACGGCGGTTCAGGAGCAGGATGCTCTGCTCCCCCCGCTGCAGGTTTTCGGCCAGTTCCGAAATCAGGCGGGCACTGAGTTCCCGCGGGTTGCCGGCGGCCAGTTCCGCCCGCATGTCCACGAATTCCACCGTGGGCAGCGGCCGGCCGCCATAACGCTCCCGCAGCGTCACCAGCCGTAGTCGTCCGCTCTTGGCGGCAAACATCGTCTCGGTGCGTGGGGTCGCCGAGGCAAAAACCAGCAGAGCCTTTTCCGCCGCCGCCCGCTTTTTGGCCACATCATGGGCCGAGTAGCGCGGCGCCGACTCGCTTTGGTAGGTGTGCTCCTGCTCTTCGTCCAGAATGATCAGGCCGATGTTGGACAGCGGCGCAAAAATCGCACTGCGTGTGCCCACAACAATGTCGGCCTCGCCCTGCTGGATCATCCGCCATTGCAGCAGGCGTTCAGTGTTGTTGAGAGCCGAATGCTGTACCGCCAGCCGGTTGCCGAACAGAGCCTTGAGACGGCGGATCATCTGGGGGGTCAGGCCGATCTCCGGGACCAGGACCAGTGCCTTGCGGCCCATGGCCAGCGTCTTTTCAATCAGCTTGACGAAGACCGATGTCTTGCCGCTGCCAGTCACCCCGTACAGCAGCGCCGCCCGGGGTTCACCCGAAAGCAGGTCGGCTTCCAGCTGATCGCAGGCCGCCTGCTGCTCGGCGGAAAGTTCCACCGGCCGCGGCTCATAGGGGATCTGCGAAAACAGGTCCAGCGACTTGTATCGCTCGCTGACCCGCAGCACCCCTTTGGCGCAAAGCGCATCCAGCGTAGTCCTGGAGACTCCCTGCTGTTCCAGCTCATGCTGGGTCATCGACTCGTTTTGCTGCAGCAGCTCAACGGCCATGCGCTGGCGGGGCCCCGGTTTCGGTTTTTCGGCCAGCACCCCCACCAGATGATACACTCGCTCCGTCGGCCGCGCCAGCCGGCTTTTCACCACCGGCCTGCCATCCTCCACGCCGGGGCAGTACTGGGCCCCGTAGGGGATGACCGCCTTGACCGCCTCGTACCAGGTGCAGAAATAGCGTTCCCGCAAAAAGCGGACCAGCGAGAGCAGGTCCGGCGTCAGGCGGGCATCCTCCGGCGCGGCGTCCAGCAGGGTCTTCAGGCGGGTTGGCGGGTCGCTTTCCTGCGTGAGTTCCAGCACCACCGCCATCCGGGGCCGGTTGCCCCGGCCGAACGGCACAAGGACGATGCCGCCCGGCCACAGCCGCCCGGCCAGCTCCCCGGGGACCAGGTAAGAATAGAGTTTGTCAAAGTGGATGGTGGCGTCATTCACCGCCACCTTGGCAATCGTAGCCAACGAGCCGCCTGCCCCCTTTCAGCCTTACTCCGGCTGGGCCAGGCGATTCTGGATGATGGAGAAGATCCGGTCGGCGCAGTCTTCCACCACATCGTTCACCACATGCTCGTCGTAATCTGCCGAGCGGGCGATCTCGGTCTCGGCGCGGCGCAGCCGCTTCTGGATGGTCGCCTCGTCCTCGCTGCCGCGCACCCGCAGGCGGCGCTCCAGTTCTTCCATGTTGGGCGGAAGCACAAAGATGGTGGTGGCGCCGGGGTACAGCTTTTTGATGTTGCCGGCCCCTTCCACCTCGATGACCAGGATCACCGGCTGCTTGGCCTGCATGTGGCGCTCCACCTCCGAGCGGAGGGTCCCGTAATAATTGTCGCAATAGCAGGTATATTCCACAATGCCGCCGGCGTCCAGAGACTGCTTGAACTGGTCGGGGGTGAGGAAGTGATAGCTCACCCCGTCGATCTCCCCTTCCCGCATAGCGCGGGTCGTTGCCGAAACCGTCTTCTTGATGTCCTTATGGTCGCCGAGCAGCCGGGACACCACCGTGTCCTTGCCCGTGCCCGAAGGCCCGGAGACCACAAACAGGTATTTTTCGCCTTTCATACAGTTACATCCCCCAAATTCCTTGATACCATCGTTTATCCTTCCGAATCCGCCGGCGTTTTTTCTTCCTCCGCCTCTGCGCGGCCCAGAATTTTTTCGGGTGCAAAGGCGGAGAGCACGACATGGTCCGAATCCATAATCAGCACCGCCTGGGTCCGGCGCCCGTAGGTGGCGTCGATCACCGCGCCCCGTTCCCGCGCTTCCTGGATGATCCGCTTGATCGGTGCTGATTCCGGGCTGACTGCCGCCACCATGCGGTCCGCATTGACCAGGTTGCCAAATCCAATATTGATCAGCTGCATCGTCCGCCTCACTCAATGTTCTGGATCTGTTCCCGGATCTTTTCGATCTCGGACTTCAGTTCCACGACCAGCCGGGTCAGCGCGGCGTCCTGGCATTTGGAGCCGATGGTGTTGGCCTCCCGGTTCAACTCCTGGGTAAGAAAGTCCAGCTTGCGTCCGATGGGCTCGTCCAGCGTCAGGATCTGCCGGTACTGCGCCACATGGCTGTGCAGACGCACCGTCTCCTCATCAATCGCCGTCTTGTCGGCAAACAGGGCCGCCTCGGTGAGCACACGCGATTCCTCGATGTTGCGGTCCGCCAGCAGCTCCTGCAGGCGGGCGTACAGCCGCTGGGTATAGGCCTGCACCCGGCCGGCGCTCCCCTGTTCGATCCGCCGCACCAGTTCCTCCACCGTCAGCAGACGGGCTTCCACATCCGCCCGGAGCTTTTCGCCTTCAGCGGCGCGCATCTGCAAAAACGCCGTCACCGCCTGACCGGCCACCGCCTGCACATCGGCCCACAGGGCGTCCGGGTCCGCCGGGGCCGCACTCTGGGTCAGCACATCCGGGAAGCGGGTCAGCGCCGTCACGGTGATGTCATTGCGGATGTCCAGCCGCTCGGCCAGGCTGGACAGCGCCCGGCAGTAGCTCTCGGCCAGCCCCCAGTTGATCTGGACCACCGCGTCCGCAGCCGAAACATTCTGGATGCTCAGGCTCAGTTCCACCTTGCCGCGGTGTACCTGCTCGGCCACCAGCCGTTTGAGCGGGTCCTCCAAGAAGGCGCAGGTCCGCGGCACACGGCAGGAATATTCAAAATAGCGGGAATTGACACTGCGCAGTTCCACCGCAATATCACGGCCGTTGCGGACTTCCTCCGCACGGCCGTACCCAGTCATACTCAAAACCATTGTTCTTTCCTCACGCGAATTGTATCAGGTTGCGGACGGGTATTCAATTTATTATACTATCCAACCAAAGGTTTTGCAAGACAAAAAGCCTTCGCAGCCATAAGACTGCGAAGGCTTTGTACCGATCACATCAGACCGGGTGAGACTTGCTGGCGTAGTCCGCGTGCTGGGCATCCACACCCTGCAGGCGGGCATTGCGCTTTTCGAAGAACTTGGGCGCCACCTGGGGGAACATCGCGTAGGTCAGCACGTCCTCCTCCTGAATCGCGTACTTGGCCGCTTCCGCCTTCATCTTGTCCACCTCGGGCTCCAGCAGGTCGGCCGGGCGGCAGGTGATGGGCTCTTCACCCTTGAGGATCTTCTGGGTGAATTCCGGCTTGATGGGCGCCGGGGTCTTGCCGTAGTCGCCATGGACCAGGCCCTTGAACTCCTTGGTGACCATCTTGTAGCGCTCACCCATGATGACGTTGAAGACCGCCTGGGTCCCGACGATCTGGCTGGTCGGGGTGACCAGCGGCGGGTAACCGGCGTCCTCACGCACACGCGGGATCTCCTTGAGCACTTCGTCCAGCTGGTCTTCCTTGCCGGCGTCCTTCAGCTGCTTGATCATGTTGGACAGCATGCCGCCGGGCACCTGGTACAGCAGCGTGTTGGCATCAACACCCAGAACCTTGGGGTTGATCTGGCCGTTGGCAATGTACTTTTCACGCAGCTTGGCAAAGTGGGCGCGCACCACGTTCAGCTTGGCCAGGTCCAGCCCGGTGTCATAGTCGGTGCCCTGCAGGGCCGCGACCAGGCTTTCGGTGGGCATGTGGGAAGTACCCAGGGCCAACGGGCTCATGGCGGTATCCACGATGTCCGCGCCGGCTTCGATGCCCTTCAGGATGGACATGGAGGCCAGGCCGGCGGTGTAATGGCTGTGAATGTCGATGGGAATATCGACCGCATCCTTCAGCGCCTTGACCAGGTCGTAGCAGGTATAGGGCTTGAGCAGGCCGGCCATGTCCTTAATGCAGATCGAATCCGCGCCCATTTCCTCCAGCTGCTTGGCATACTCCACAAAATATTCGTTGGTATGCACAGGGCTCAGGGTGTAGCTGATGCAGGCCTGCACATGGGCCTTTTCCTTGCGGGCCGCCTTGATGGCGGTCTGCAGGTTGCGGGGGTCGTTGAGGGCGTCGAAAATACGCAGGATGTCGATGCCGTTGGCGACCGACTTCTGAACAAAATACTCCACCGCGTCGTCGGCATAGTGGCGGTAGCCCAGCATGTTCTGGCCGCGGAACAGCATCTGCAGCTTGGTGTTGGGCATCTCGCGGCGCAGGGTGCGCAGGCGTTCCCACGGGTCTTCATCCAGGAAACGAATGCAGGAGTCGAAGGTGGCGCCGCCCCAGCACTCAACGGAGAAATAACCGACCTCGTCCATCGTTTTCAGGATCGGCAGCATTTCATCAATGGTCATGCGGGTGGCCAGAAGGGACTGGTGTGCATCGCGCAAAACGACCTCAGTGATCTTAATGGGTTTCTTAGCCAATCTTATTCACCTCGTTTTCATACTCTGAACTTTGCACAGCGCCAATCAGTTCAGGCTGCACAGCAGATCGCCGGAGCCAACGGTATCGCCCTTGGCCACATTCACACTGGCGATCGTGCCGTCCTGCGGGGCCGAGATCTCATTTTCCATCTTCATGGCTTCCAGGACCACCAGCGTATCGCCGGCCTTCACGGAATCGCCGGGCTTGACACGGACATCCAGGATGTTGCCGGGCATCGGGGCGTTGACCGCCACAGCGCCGGCGGCGCCGCCGGGGGCGGCAGCCGGGGCAGGCGCAGCGGCGGGAGCAGCCGGGGCGGGCGCAGCGGCCGCAGGCGCCGGGGCCGGGGTCTTGGGGGCGACAGCGCCGCCCGCGGTCTCTTCAACGGTGACATCGTAAGCAACGCCGTTTACAGTCACGGTAAGATGTTTCATGGGAAGGTCCTCCTTATATCAAATACAACAGGTTTTTTACAGGGTGATGTTGCCGTGCTTCTTCGCCAGGCGCACAGCCCGCTTGCTGGCCAGCATGTCCAGCGCCTGCACAACAGCCGTGCGCACTTCCGCCGGTTTGACAGCCGCATCGGCCGCGCGGCCGGCCACCGCCGCGCTGGCGCCGGCCACCTTTTCGCGGTATTCGGCCGCCTTGGCCTTGGTCGCTTCCTGGATGTTGTCCGAAGCGTCGATCTCATCCTTATACAGGACGCTGACCGCCGCTTCCGGCGCCAGCGGCGCAATGGTGCAGCCTTCCACCGCCACGCGCCAGTCGGCCGACGCCGCAAAGACCGTGTAGACAGGGCCGACTGCCTCGCCGGCCAGCACCGCCACCTTCACCGTGGTGGCTTCGGCGTAAACGCCCGCCAGACGGGCCGCCTGCCGGATACCGCCCGCCATGTCGTCGCCTTCGCTGCGGACAAAGCCGGTGGTGTTCACGATGGTCAGGACCGGGATGCTGTAGGCATCGCACAGCCGGATGAACCGGGCCGCCTTGGCCGCGCAGTGGTGGTTCATCGAACCGGCACCGGTGGCCACAATGCCGACGGTGGTGCCGCTGGCCGTGGCCAGCGCCGTATACACGGCCTTGCCGTAGCCGCCATACAGTTCGATCACGCTGTCGGCATCCGCCAGAGCCGCAGCTGCAGCCTTGGGGTCGTACTTGGCCAGATTCAGCGCCGAAGCGGGCGCCGCAAAGTCGAAGACAGCCGGACCCGCCAGGTTGTTCGAAGGCATCAGGCCGGCGATGCGGGCCGCCTTGGCCGCCGCGTCCGCAGCGTCCTTGGCCACGATGGCCGCCACGCCCGCACGGGCCGCAAACGCGGAGCCGCCGGCTTTTTCCACCTTGTCCTCGCTGTTGAAGGGAGCGTTGAGGAACAGCTCGCCCTCTTCGCTCATGATGCACACGTCGGCAGCGGCGGCCTGCACGGCAGCCGAGCCGGCGCAGGTGCCAACGACCACTGCGATCTGCGGCACAACGCCCGAGATCCGGGCGATCTCAGCCATCAGGCGGGAATTCGCATTCAGCAGTGCAAGGCCGCCTTCCAGGCAGGCGCCGTTGGAGTTGTAGAACGTGACGACCGGCGCCCCGGTCTGGGCAGCCATCGTCAGGACACGGATATTCTTTTCGATATCATTGACGTCCAGGGGCTGACCGTTCTGGAACACGACATACACGCTCTGACCATTGGCGCAGCCGTAAGCAGCGCTGACCGGGCCGTCTGTGTACAGTGCGGTATAGGTCCCATCATCAAAGAATGCGGCAAGAGTTTCCGTCTTGCCAGGTTTTGTTGCAGCCATGTACTGACCTCCTGTTTCAGTTGGAATGCGAAGTGAAGGCAGGCGAACCCGTCTCACAATGCCATACTAGGTTGATTATACTACTTTCTCGCCTCAGGCACAAGTGGATTTTGTGCAGAAAGCGGGAATTTAGTCAGGATTGTTCCACATTTGTCCCCTGCGGTCCCTCTGACGGGCGCGCGCCGGGCTTGCCGCCGGATTTCAGCGCCGCGTTGCGCAGCGCCGTCACTTCCGAGCGCTTGAGTTCACGCCATTCGCCGGGCGGCAGCATCCCCAGTTTGACGGGGCCTTCCGCGCTGCGCTTGAGGCGGATCACCTCCAGCCCCACGGCTTCGCACATGCGGCGGATCTGCCGGTTGCGTCCTTCGTGCAGGGTGATCTCCAGCACCGTGCGGCCCGGCTCGTCGCTGGCCACATGGATCACCGCCGGCGCCGTTTTGACCCCATCGTCCAGCACCACGCCGCTGGCGAGCTTCACGATCTGCTCCTCGGTGGCGTGGGGGCGCACCGTGACCCGGTACAGCTTGCTCACCCCGCCGGAGGGGTGCATGAGCAGGTTGGCGAAGGCTCCGTCGTCGGTCATCAGCAGCAGGCCCTCGCTGTCCTTGTCCAGCCGGCCCACCGGGTAGACACGGCGCCCCACCCCCTTGACCAGATCCATCACCGTCTTGCGGCCCCGCTCGTCCGACGCCGTCGTGATGTAACCGCGGGGTTTGTGGAGCATCAGATAGATGTATTTCCGCTTGCGCACGATGCGCATGTTCTTGCCGTCAATGGAGACCTTGTCATAGTCCGGGTCCATCTTGTCCCCCAGTGTGACCGGGTGGCCGTTGACCTTCACCCGTCCCTCCTCGATCAGGCGCTCCGCCGCACGGCGGGAACAGATCCCCTGGTCGGACAGCACTTTCTGTATCCGTTGTTCTGCCATTCTTCGTTTCCTTTCAAAAAGGCGCAAAGGGCCAGAGCCGCCTTGCGCCACCGTTTTTACTTATTTGCCGGCCTGGTCGGCGGCGGCATCCGCTTTTTCCGCCGCCTCAAACGCCTCTTTGGCCGCTTCCTTGGCTGTCTCGCGGCTCGGTTTGCCGCGGCCCAGCATCGCGGACAGCTTGTCCACCAGCTCCGGCAGCGCACTGATCGCGTTGTCGATGGTGCCCGCATGTTCCATCAGCTGCATGGTGCGCACGCCGGACGGCGAGATGACCAGGAAGGCCACCGGCGAAATGGAGATGCCGGCGCCGGAACCGCCCCCGAACATCTCCTTGCTGGCCTTGGCCCCCACGTCTGACCCGCCGGACGCAAACCCGAAGGTCACCCGGGACACCGGGATGATCGTGGTCTCGGCATCCACCTTGATCGGGTCCCCGATGATGGTGGAGGAATCCACCATATCCCGTACCTTGTCCATCGTAATCCCCATCATGCCCTGCAGCGGATGTTCTGCCATGATAATTACCTCCTTATGTCCAGTTGCACATCAAGCGCCGAGTTGCCTCAGCATGGTATGCAGCGGAATCTCGCCGGTCTTTTTATCCTTGCGCATCAGCGTCCGGACAACCAATAATATTATATACATTCTGGAAAGGATTTGGCAAGATATGCTGCGCTTTTCTTTTTGTTCCCCGGTGAAATCCGGTTCCAGGCGGAGCAGATCCGACTGGATGGTCAGGTGGTCCCGCGCCACCGCCAGGGCGGTGTTGCAGGCAGCCATGTACGCCCCGTAGGAGATGGCGGTGTCGGCCGCATCCGCCCCGGTGACAGTCCAGAAAACCTTCAGATGGCACACCCGCACCCGGCGCAGCCATTTGGCCCGCTGGGGCCATAGCGCCCCGGCCAGCGTCCGCCCGGCGGCCAGCAAACCGCCCCAGTCCGGCTGCCCGCCCTCCGGTGTTCCGGCCGCGGCGGGGTCCGGTCGGGCCTGCGGCGTCTGGCCGTCCGCCTTTGGCGGCTGTGGTGTTCCCGCCAGCGGCGTTTGGGATCTCTCGGGTTCCCGGGACGGCTGCGCCGGTCGGTCTGCCCGGGGAGCCGGAGCTTCCGGCGGCTGTTTTGGTTTGCGTTTCGGTCTGCGCTTGGCTTTCCCGGTGGTGGCCGAAGAGGTGTCCGGCCCGGCCGGCTGGTCCGGGAACGGATACAGCGGGAACCGCAGCGGCCCTGCCTTTGCCTGCCAGACGGCCCCTTCTTTGGCCGACCAGCGGATGTCCAGCCCCACAGGCAGCAGCAGGATGCCGGCAACCGCCAGAAGCAGGAGCCCCAACACGATACCGAGAATCCGCAAAGCCAGCAGCACCCCGCCCAGTACGGCGGTCACAGGGTTTCCTCCATCGCCATCTGCCGGGGCAGCGCTTCCTCCCCGTCATCCGCCAGTCCCGGGTTCGGTTCCCCCTCTTCATGCAGCGGCGGCAGATCCGCCAGACTGCCCAGGCCGAACACCCGCAGGAAGGTATCCGTCACCCGGAAAGCCACCGGCTTTCCGGGCAGGTCCAGCCGCCCGGCCTCCTCGATCAGCCCCCGTTCCAGCAACTTGCTGACGGTAGAGGAGGAATCCACCCCGCGGACCTGCTCGATAAAGCTGCGGGAGACCGGCTGGTTGTAGGCGATGACCGCCAGGACCTCCAGCGCGGCCGGGGAAAGCGGCGCATTGTGGCGGGTATCCAGCACCCGCTTGACCATCTCTCCATAATAAGGGCGGGTGGCCATCTGCCAGCGGCCGCCGTCAAACTGCAGCAGCATCAGGCCGCTTTCCCGCGTATCATACTCGGCCTGCAGCGTGCGCAGCAGCTCTTCCGCCTGCGCCGGGTCGATGCGCATGGCCTCCGCCAGTCGGGCCGTCTCCACCGGTTCGGCGTTGGCAAACAGCATCGCCTCCAGCGCACCCAGCTTCTGTTGCTCATTCATGGGTCGTTTCCCCTTTTCTCTCGGTTGTTGCGCGGCGTCTGCGGCGGTCCATCTCCAGTGCGCCGTCGTCCCGGATCCGCACCCGCCCGGCGCGGATCAGCTCCAGCAGTGCCAGAAAGGTGGCCACATTGGTGCTGCGGCTCTCCTCCCGGCTGAACAGCTGTCCCATCCGGCGCAGCGTGCCCTGCAAAAGTCCCCGCAGCATGTGGGCGACCCGGCTGGTGACCGATACGAAAGGCGCCGTCACCAGGGGTTCAAAGCGCTGCTGGGTGGGTTTTCTCCGCCGCAGGCTGCGCCCCATCAGGCTGAACCAGGCCTGGACCAGCCGGTCCGGGTCCTGCGGACGGGTGTACTCCGCCGGGCCTTCCAGCGGCATGGGACTGCGCACCGCCGTATACAGGTCCCGCGCACGGCTGCCCAGCTCGGCGGCCACCCGCTTGCAGGTACTGTACTCGATCAGCCGTCCGGTCAGTTCCGCCTTCATGCGCTCGGCCTCCGGGCTGCGGGGCAGCAGCAGCGCACTTTTCATCTGCACCAGATGAGCCGCCATATCAATGAACTCGCTGGATACCTCCATGCGGTCCTGCAGCGAGGCGATCGCCGCCGTGTACTGGTCGATGAGCTCCATAATGTTGATGTCACAGAGATTCATCTTGTTTTTTCCGACCAGATAGAGCAGCAGGTCCAGCGGCCCCTCAAAATCCTCTATGTGAAAGGTCAATACTTCCATACGTTCGATCAATCGTTACCCCAACCATCCATCAACAAAACCGGTGGCCAGATCCATCCCGCGCCACACGGCATTCACGCAGAACGAAAGCGGCCCGTCCAGAAAGCCGAACAGCACAAGCAGCAGCACCGCCGCCATGATATACCGCTCATAGCGCATCGCCTGAAAATACAGCCGCTGCGGCAGGAACAGGAGGAAGATCCTGCTGCCGTCAAAAGGCGGGATGGGCAGCAGGTTGAAAACCGCCAGGCTGATGTTCAGCGAGATCAGAATGCTCAAAAAGTCCAACAGAACGGCGGCCGCCGCCCCATGGGACCCATAATACAGCAACTTATAAAGAAGGAGACAGACATAGGCCAGCAGCAGGTTGGCCGCCGGGCCGGCTGCCGCCGAAATGGCCATGCCGGCTTTCGGGTTGCGGAACCGGCGCACATCGATCCCCACCGGTCTGGCCCAGCCCACGCCACCCAGAATCATGCACAATGTGCCCATCCAGTCAAAATGGCGCATCGGATTCAGCGACAGGCGGCCGGCATTTTTGGCGGTGGGGTCCCCCAGCCGCCAGCTGACCAGCGCATGGGCGGCCTCATGAAAAGGGATGACCAGCAACACTGCGGCAGCGCGCAGCAAAAAGGTATACAGGGCATACGGGCCAAGCAGGCCATTCATGGCAGTTCCTCAAATCTTCTGTAAAGTCTGTGCCTATTATACTGTATTCAACGGCCCAAGACAAGTGGTTTTGCCCCGGCACCCCGGGCAGGCCGGGACCGCGGGGAAGATTTTTTTCAAAGTTCTTGAAAAAACACTTGCTTTTTTCGTTCAGATTTGCTATGATAGTACAGCTATGTAAAAGGAGGTGCAAGCTATGGCCAAATGTGCATGCTGTGGCAAGGGTGTTGCGTTCGGCATCAAGGTATCCCACTCCCACCGTCGGAGCAATCGTACCTGGAGCCCCAACGTGAAGCGCGTAAAAGCTGTCGTGGATGGGTCCCCGAAGTATATCTACGCCTGCACCCGCTGCCTGCGTTCGGGCAAGGTCACCCGCGCAGTCTGAGTATGTCCTGATCAAAATTGCCGGTCACTGCTGTGGCCGGCTTTTTCTGATTCATTGCAAGGAGGATGTTTCCGATGCTGCCCAACGATCCCATGATCCTGTTAAGCTATGTCAACACCAAGCTGCGGGACCGCGACGCCAGCCTGGACCAGTTCTGCGACCGGGAAGGTGCCGAGGAAGCGGCCCTGTGCGCCAAACTGGCCGAGATCGGGTTTGTGTACAATCCCCAGCGCAATCAGTTTGTGTAATCGCCCCGGCGCGGTCTTTTGTGCGCAAGACCGCCCGGGTTTTGTTATAGTAAGGAGGAAGGCCCCGTGAATTTTGTGTTCATCTCACCCCATTTCCCCAAGACCTACTGGAATTTCTGCGACCGGCTCAAGCGCAACGGTGTCAATGTGCTGGGCATCGGCGACGCGCCCTATGAGGAGATCCCCGAAGGGCTGAAGCGCTCCCTGACGGAATACTACCGTGTGGACACCATGGAAAACTACGACGCCATGGTCCGGGCAATGGGGTATTTTACCCTCCGGTACGGCAAGATCGACTGGGTCGAGAGCAACAACGAGTACTGGCTGGAGCAGGACGCTGCGCTGCGCACCGATTTCAATATTGATACCGGTGCCAAGCGCGACTTCATTGACCGGATCAAGCTGAAAAGCCGCATGAAGGAAAGCTACCGCGCCGCCGGGGTGCCTGTGGCGCGCCATCACATGGTCACTACGCTGGAAGCAGCGCTGCCCTTTCTTGACCAGGTGGGGTACCCGGTCATCGTCAAGCCGGACAACGGCTGCGGGGCCGAAGCCACCTACAAACTGAGCAGCCGCGCCGAGCTGGAGCAGTTTTACCGCACCAAACCGCCGGTCCCCTATATTATGGAAGAGTATATCACCGGCACCATCGTCAGCTTTGACGGCGTGGCCGACAGCCACTGCGTGCCGCTGTTTTACACCAGCAACTACTTTCCCACCCCGATCATGGACATCGTCAACACAAACGGAGACCTGTCCTACTGGACCCAGAAACAAGTGCCGGAGGACCTGCGCGACGTAGGGTTCCGCACCATCCGGGCCTTCGGTGCGAAGAGCCGGTTTTTCCACTGCGAGTTTTTCCGTCTGACCCAGGACAAGCCGGGGCTTGGCCGGGTCGGCGACTATGTGGCGCTGGAGGTGAACATGCGCCCGGCCGGCGGCTACACCCCCGACATGATCAATTTTGCCAACAGTTTGGACTGCTACCAGATCTGGGCCGACATGGTCTGCTATGACGAACTGCGCAGCCAGCGCCTGGACCTGCCCCACTATTACTGTGTGTACGCCGGCCGCCGGGACGGCAAGACCTACGCCCACAGCCATGAGGAGATCCTGGCAGCTTACGGCAGCCGGATGAAGATGTGCGACCGGATTCCCGATGCGCTGGCGCTGGACCTGGGCAACCAGATGTATGTGATCAACGCCGACACCGAGGAGGAACGGGACGCCTTTATCCGGTATGTTCAGGCCCTTGCCTGACGCCGGCCCGCCGGGTGCAGGCCGGCGGATTCTTTGCCGCAGCGGGGGAAAAATTCCTGTTTCCCCTGTTTACAGCGGCAAGGGAAAAGGTGTACAATACAAAATATTGATTTGATTTCCCTGAACCTGCCCTTTCAGCCATTCCCGATGCAAGAGGAGGAACCGGAAAATGAGAGATCTGTACCGCCTGCTGGCAGGTTTCTGTGCCGCGGCGCTCTGCTTTTCTCTGGTGGGATGCCAGAACAAGCAGGACAGCATTGAGATCCCGACATCGGACCCCGCCACCGCCGAGACGGCCGCAACGCCGGAGCAAGCCGCCCCGGCCGCCAGCGCCCTGCCGGTTGGCACCGATGCCACCGTTTTGCCCCAAACCCCCGACGCCGGGCGCAGCTATGTGGATGAGACGCTGTTCATCGGCGACTCCAACACGGCCCGCTACATGATGTACGCCGACGAGACCGGCACTGCCTTCACCTCGCTGAAAAACAACATCGGCGTGGTCAGTATGGGGGCCGGCGCGATCACCACCCTGAAATGTGAGCAGTTCAAGGGCGACAGCCAGATGTATACCATCCCCGACGCCGTTGCCAAGCTCAAGCCGAAACGAATCATCATCTGTTTCGGCACCAACAATCTGGGCGGGTCATCCACCGACGCCACCGGCTTCATCAGCACCTACGAAAAAGGGCTCAAAGCCATCGTGGAAGCCTGGCCCTATGCAGACCTGATCGTCAGCGCGATCCCGCCGCTGGACAAGCAGCGGGAAAACACCAACCTGACCATGACCCAGGTGGACGCCTACAACGCCGCTTTGGTGGAGATGTGCGAGGCCAACGGATACAAGTTCCTCAACTCGGCAGAAGTGCTGCGGGACGATGCCACCGGCTGGGCCAAGAAGGATTACACCCTGTCCGACGGCGTCCACCTGAGCAAAACGGCCGTGACCGCCTACTTTGAGTATGTGCGCACCCACGCCTACCAGACCGAGGACCGCCGCCCGCAGCCGCTGGGCACCATCCCCGAGCCGGACGGCGTACCGCTGGGGCTGATCTCCTCCGACCCGATCGCCGTGCGCGGCGCCAAGGTCCCGGTGGAGTTTGTCTCGGCCGGCGGCGGCTCGATCAGCGGTTCCACCAGCCAGCTGGTCAAGAAGGGCGGCACCTGCTCCACCGTGACCGCCGTGCCGGAAAGCGGCTGGAAGTTTGACCACTGGTCCGCTTCCATCGGGTCTGCCGGCGGCAGCGCCAGCCTGACCTTCACCGTTCCCACCAACGCCGACGCCGGCGGCGTGGTCATCACGGCGCACTTTACACCGGATGCCCATGACCACGATTTTGTCGAGGTGGAGGGCAGCAAGACCGCCCCCGGCTGCGAGACCAAGGGCTTCGTGAAGGAAGCCTGCTCCATCTGCGGCGAGGTGCGGGAGCGGGAACTGGACGCGCTGGGCCATGACTGGGACGGCGGCGCCGTGACCAAGGAGGCAGCCCCCGGCGTGGCCGGTGAAAAGACCTTTACCTGCAAACGGTGCGGCACCACGAGGACGGAAAGCATTGCGGCGCTGGCGGTGACCCCGCCGCCCACCGCCGCCCCCACTCCGGTCCCGGCCACACCGGCGCCGCCGCCCACAGAGGCGCCCCATGAGCATCAGTACAGCGAAGTGAGCCGCACCGAGCCCACCTGCACCAATCCGGGTTCGGTCACCTATCAGTGTTCCTGCAGCGCTCAGTACACCGAGGAACTCGGCGCACTCGGGCACAGTTGGGATGCCGGTGTGGAAACAACGCCGGCACAGCCCGGTGTGGAGGGTGTCAAAACGTACACCTGCACGCGGGAAGGATGCGGTGCGACCTATACCGAACCGATCCCGGCCCTGCCGGCCGAGCCGACCACACCGCCCGCTCCGCCGGAAGGCGGCGAACAGGACCCAGGCGGCGATTCTTCCGATTCTTCGGAGGAAGTGCCGGGAGACACCGTTTCTGCACCGGAATCTGCGGAAGCGGTCTCATCCGCACCCCTGGCCTGACGGAGCGCTGTTGCCGTCGGTCACATCTGACTGCAAACAAGTAAAATCGGACACCTTCCCCCGCCTTTGGCGAGGGAAGGCGTTTCCATGAGGAGGAAAATTACATGACCAGCCAATCCGCCGGGCAGAAGCCCGCCCAGCTGCGGCGTTTCCTGCCGTACCTGCTGAAGTATAAGCGAATCCTGATCTTTGATCTGTTCTGCGCGGCGTTGACCACCATCTGCGACATTGTTCTGCCTTCCATCATGCGCTATCTGACCAATGCCGCCACCGATCCCGCCGTCCTGCTGACCACCGGCATCGTGGTCCGGCTGGCGCTGCTGTACCTGGTGCTGCGCCTGGTGGACGGCGCCGCCAGCTATTATATGTCCGGCACCGGCCACATCATGGGCGTTTATATCGAGACCGACATGCGCCGGGACGCTTTCGCCCACCTGCAGCGGCTGAGCCATACCTACTATTCCAACACCAAGGTCGGGCAGATCATGGGCCGGATCACCAACGACCTGTTTGATGTGACCGAGTTCGCCCACCACTGCCCCGAAGAATTCTTCATCGCCGCCATCAAGATCGTGGCTTCCTTCATCATCCTGTGCGGCGCCAGCATCCCGCTGACCCTGATCGTGTTCGCCTGTGTGCCGCTGATGATGGTCGTATCCGTGCGGCTGAACCTGAAGCTGAGGGCGGCATTCCGCAAACAGCGGTTCCAGATCGGCGAGCTGAACGCCTCCATTGAGGACAGCCTGCTGGGGCAGCGGGTGGTCAAGGCTTTTGCGGCGGAAAAGCAGGAAAACGAAAAGTTCGAGGTGGGCAACCAGACCTTCCAGACCATCAAGAAAAAGACCTACCACGCCATGGCCGCCTTCAACACCTCCACCCGCCTGTTCGACGGGTTGATGTACCTGGTGGTCATCATTGCAGGCGGTCTGTTTTTGGTGTACGACCGCATCAACGCCGGCGATCTGGTGGCCTATGTGCTGTATGTCTCCACCCTGATCGCCACCATCCGCCGCATTGTGGAGTTCGCCGAGCAGTTCCAGCGCGGCGTGACCGGCATCGAGCGGTTCTTTGAGATCATGGACACCCCGGTGGAGATCACCGACGCCCCCGACGCCAAAGACCTGACGGTCAGCCGGGGCGGCATCGAGTTCCGGGACGTGAGCTTCGAGTATCCCGACGACCACAACAAGGTGCTGCGCCATGTGGACCTGACCATCCACCCGGGCGAAAGCCTGGCGCTGGTGGGACCTTCCGGCGGCGGCAAAACCACCCTTTGCAACCTGATCCCCCGCTTTTATGATGTGACCAGCGGCCAGATCCTGATCGACGGGCAGGATGTGCGCAAGGTCACCCTGAAAAGTCTGCGGCAGGCCATCGGTGTGGTGCAGCAGGATGTGTATCTGTTCAGCGGCACAGTGGCTGAAAACATCGCCTACGGCAAGCCCGGCGCCACCCAGGACGAGATCGTGGCCGCGGCCAAACTGGCCGGCGCCGACGGCTTTATCCGGGAACTGAAGGACGGATACGATACTTATGTGGGTGAGCGGGGCGTCAAGCTTTCCGGCGGCCAGAAACAGCGCATCTCCATCGCCCGGGTCTTTTTGAAGAACCCGCCCATCCTGCTGCTGGATGAAGCCACCAGCGCCCTGGACAACGAAAGCGAGATCCTGGTCGGGCAAAGCCTGGACGCTTTGGCCAAAGGCCGCACCACGCTGACCATCGCCCACCGTCTGACCACCATCAAAAACGCCGACCGCATCCTGGTTCTGGGCCGGGACGGCATTGAGGAGGAAGGCACCCACGAGGAACTGCTCGCCCGCAAAGGGATCTACTATCGGCTGTGGAATGGTCTGCTCAGCGGTCAGACTCTGTAAGGCCCGCCTTTTTGCACAAATCCGGGGTTGCTTTTTCGTGCGCTTCTACAAATGTTTCGAATTGTTTCGTTATTGTCTTGTTTTTTTCACCCGACCTGTGTATGATGGAAACAGCTTCTTAATTTCCTTGTTTTGAAAGGCGGGATCACTTGTGAATCGTTCCAGCGGTATCTTGCTGCATCTGTCCAGCCTGCCCTCCCCCCACGGGATCGGCACCATGGGGCAGGCGGCACGCGATTTTGTGGATTTTCTGGCCAGGGCCGGGCAGAAATACTGGCAGATCCTGCCGATCTGCCCCACCAGCTACGGCGACAGCCCGTATCAGTCCTTCTCCACCTTTGCCGGCAACCCGTATTTCATTGACCTGGATCTTCTGGCCGCAGACGGCCTTCTTCTGCCGGAGGAATATGAGGGCATCGACTGGGGCGGCAGCCCGGAATGTGTTGATTTCGGCCGTATGTACGAGCTGCGCTACCCCATCCTGCACAAAGCTTGCCAGCGTCTGCTGAACGCCCCGCCGGCCGACTATGCGGATTTTTGCCGGGAAAACGCCTTCTGGCTGCCGGATTATGCCCTGTTCATGGCCTTGAAGGACGCGCACCAGGGCGCCGCCTGGAGCGAGTGGGAGCCGGAACTGATCCACCGGGACCCGGAGGCACTGGCCCAGGCCCGCCTCCTCCACGCCCGGGAGATCGACTTCTGGCAGGCTGTGCAGTATCTGTTCTTCCGGCAATGGAAGGAGCTGAAAGCATACGCCAACCGCAGCGGCATTGAGATCATCGGGGATCTGCCGATCTATGTGGCGGCCGACAGTGTGGATGTGTGGGGCTGCCCCGAGGAGTTCCAGCTGGATGAGAACCTTGTTCCCACCGAGGTGGCCGGCTGCCCGCCAGACGGCTTTTCCGCCACCGGCCAGCTTTGGGGCAATCCGCTGTACAACTGGGAGGAAATGAAGAAGAACGGGTATGCCTGGTGGATCCGGCGTATCCGCCACATGTGCAGCATCTATGATGTGGTGCGCATCGACCATTTCCGCGGATTCGCCGGGTACTACGCCATCCCATTCGGCAGCGCCGACGCCTGCGGCGGACGCTGGCGGACCGGCCCCGGCATCGACCTGTTCCGCACCATCGAGAAGGAGCTGGGCCGGCAGAACATCATTGCCGAAGACCTGGGGTTCCTGACCCAGGATGTGTACGATCTGCTGGCCGCCACCGGCTACCCGGGCATGAAGGTGATGGAATTCGCCTTTGACAGCCGGGACGGCGGCAACTACCTGCCCCACGACTATCCGCGCAGCTGCATCGCCTACACCGGCACCCATGACAACGAGCCGGTCAACGGCTGGTTTGAGACGGCCAACCCCGAGGACGCCGCCCGCGCTGTGGATTACCTCAAGCTGACCCGGCGGGAGGGCTACAACTGGGGGATGCTGCGGGGCATCTGGTCCAGTGTGGCCGACCTGGCCATCGTGCAGGCGCAGGACATTCTGGGGCTGGGGCACGAAGCCCGCATGAATACCCCCTCCACCCTGGGCGGCAACTGGTGCTGGCGCGCCAAGCCCGGCGCCTTCAGCCCCCAGCTAGCCAAAAAGCTGCGCCATGTCACCGAGATCTACGGGCGCACCCCCTTTGAAGACTGAACCATGTTGAATCGAGATTCTCTGCCGGCGACGCCCCGCCCCTCTATACGCCGCGCCGGTGCAGAGGAACTCCTGCGCCTGTGGCGCGGCCGCAGCGGTGGGAACACCCCGCCCACGGCTGTCTTTTTTGCCGATCACATCCGGCATGAAAACGCGGAGTTCTGGGCGCTGGAGCGCAGCGGTGAGCTGATCGGCGAGCTGTATGTTTTCAAGTCGCTGCCGGACCGGGATTTTGCGGACGGCCGCACAAAAGCCTATCTTTGCGCGTTTCTTGTGCGGGAAGCCGACCGGGGCAAAGGGCTGGGCAGCCAACTGCTGTCGGCTGTCCTGGCCCGGCTGAAAGCAAACGGGTTCCGGTATGCCACCATCGGGGTGGAAAAGGGGGACGAGGCCAATCTTCGGCTGTATCGCCGGCACGGCTTTTCCGTAACGATCAAGGAGTGCCGCCTGGACCCCTGCTTTATGGACGAGGAGATGCGCCCCCGGGTCTGTCCCTGCTTTCTGCTGCTGTCCAAAACGCTGTAATGCCGGCCCCGCCGGCAAAGAGGACGGACACGCCGGCGGGTTTGTCCCGACGCTTTGTGCCCGGGCGCCAAACAACCGAAAACAGGTCTCTGACTGCGCCAGGATCGGCGCAGGTCAGGGACCTGTTTTTGTACACTGCGGCAGGAGCGCGGCGGGTCATTGGCGGCCCAGCAGCGTCACGCTCCGCACCCGGGGCCGCTTTTACGGGGTTCTGACCGGCCCTGTGCCGGTATGGCGGCGCCGGACCTGACGGACCAGATCGCGGTTTTTGACAAAGAGGAAGACAGCCGGCACCCCGGCTCCGGCCCCGAACACGGCCAGCTGGGCCACAAGCCCCGCCATGCCCGACGAGACCACCTGCCGTGTCGCCAATGTCGCCAGGGCACCCAGCCCCGCCACCGCCGCCGGCACCAGCAGCCAGGCCCCCGGCCGGGGGCGCATCCGGGTGCAGCGCAGCATCCGGGCTGTGTTGAGCAGGCAGGTCATCAGGTTGGAAATCGCCATCATCCCCAAAAAGCCCAGGGCCCCGTACCGCGGCACCAACAGCACCGCCGCCAGGATCCGCACGCCGGAATCCAGCACCGCATACCGGAAGGTGGCCAGCTGTTCCCCCAACCCTTTCAGGATGCCGTCCACCATGCTTTCCAGGTACATAAACGGCGCCACCCAGCCCAGCAGGGAGACATACAGCCCGACCGCTTCCTCCCGGTAGACAAGGGTGGCCAGCGGTTCGCCGAAAAGGATCAGCCCGGCCCCGGCCACCGCGGAAAAAAGCCCCGCCGTGCGCATGGTGGTGTCGATCAGGCGCGCCTCGGCCGTCTTTTCCTTGCGGGTATGGGCACGGGCGATCTCCGGCATCAGGAGTCCCGACATGGCCGACAGCACCGAAAACGGGAAGAAGATCAGCGGCAGCGCCATCCCCTTCAATGCCCCGTACTGGGCCACGGCTTCGCCCCTTTGCCCAAGGTGGAGGGTCAGGCACATCGGGATCAGGCTGCTTTCCACCGCCTGCAGGATGCTGACCAGCAGCCGGTTGCCGCCCACCGGCAGCGCGATCGCCCACAATTCCCGCCGGGCAAACCCCTGTACCGGGTCGGACGGCCGCGGCAGGAACGCCGGTTCCCGCCCGGCAAAGCAGGCCATCAGCAGGCAGGAACAGGCTTCGCTGACCGTGTTGCCGATGAGGACTGCCGCACAGGCGTATCCGGCCCCCCAGCCGGCCAGCAGCGCAAGGGCCATCGCCGCCACCAGCATCCGCACCGCCTGCTCCGCCAGCTGCGCCAGGATGTTCGGCCCCACCCGCCGCCTGGCCAGGAAGCACCCCCGCAGTGCCCCCGCCACCGCCAGGAAAGGCAGGCTGGGCGCCAGGACCCGCAGCCCCAGTTCGGCGCGCATGTCGTGCAGCGCCCAGCGGGCAACGACCGGGGCCAAGGCAAACTGGGCCAGCATCGCCGCCGTTCCCAGGCAGGCTGCCGCCCCCACCAGCCCCCACAGGGTCTGGGCCATCCCCCGGCCGCGGGCCAGGCTTTGGGCAGCCAGCCGGGTGGACGCCACATTGATGCCGGCGGACGAAAGAGCGATGAACACCCCGTACACCGCCAGGATCAGCTGGTACAGCCCCATCCCCTCGCTGCCCAGATACCCCGCAATGTACACGCGGAAGGCCATTCCCAGCAGCCGCAGGGCAAACCCGCCCGCCGTGAGCAGCACCGCGTTTTTCAGATACAGCTTGAACCGCATGGCCGCGCCCCCTCTCTCCCCTGCCAACCTATGCGGCGGCCTGGGCGGGTATGCGGCTTTACGCCTGCGCTTCGGCCAGCACCCCGCACAGGGCGTCCGCCGCGGTGGCCCGCGGCAGTGTGCGGGAAACGCTGCCGTCTCGTGCAGTGAGCTCGACACAGTCCTGCCGGAGATTGCGCGGACTGACGACCAGGCGGAAGGGCGCACCAATCAGGTCGGCATCCGCGAACATGACGCCGGGGCTGACCCGCCGGTCGTCATAGAGCACCTCCACCCCGCGGCGCTGCAGTTCGTCATACAGTGCGTCGGCACAGCGGCGTACCTCCGGGTCATCCGCCCGCACCGCGCACAGCTGGACCTGCCAGGGCGCCACCGTCAGCGGCCAGACGGGGCCATGCTCGTCGTGGTGCGCTTCACAGATCGCAGCGGCCAGCCGCCCGACGCCGATGCCGTAGCAGCCCATCAGCGGAAAGCGGGTCTGCCCGTCCCGGTCCAGGTAGGTCATCCCCATGGAATCGGTGTACTTGGTCCCCAGCTGAAAGATGTTTCCCACCTCGATGCCCCGGCGCAGTGTCAGCCCGGGCCGGCCGCAGCAGGGGCAGAGTCCGCCGGGCGCCGCCTTGGCGAAATCCCGGTATTCGGCGGCCGGCAGGTCGCGGTCCATATCCAGCCCGACAAGGTGGTATCCCGGCCGGTTGGCACCGCAGACAAGGCCGCTGCGCCCGGCCAGGGAGCGGTCAAACAGCAGCACCCGGTCGGGGCGCGGCGGCAGCCCCACCGGCCCGATGGACCCGGGATACAGCCCGCAGTCCTCCTCCAGCACGGCGGGGCGGACGCCGCATTGCAGAAAGCGGGTCAGCTTTGTCTCGTTCACATCCAGATCTCCCCGCAGGAAAAGCAGCACCAGCCGGCCGTCGTCCTCCCGCCGATAAGCGACCGCCTTGCAGGTGTCGGCCGGGTCACACGGCAGGAAGCGGCAGAGCTCCTCAATGGTATGGACTCCGGGGGTCGCCACCTCAGCCAGCGGAGCATCCGCCCCGCGGGGCACGGCGGGAAGGCGGCATTCGGCTGCTTCCAGGTTGGCGCGGTAGCCGCAATGCGGGCAGATGGCGATGGTATCCTCCCCGATGTCCGTCAGCAGCATGAATTCGTGAGAGACCCGGCCGCCCATCATGCCGGCGTCCGAAGCCACCGCAACGACCTGCGGCAGCCCCACCCGCGCAAAGATCCGCTGGTAGGCACGGCGGCAGTCCTCATAGAAGGCATCCAGATCCGCCTGGCTGGTGTGGAAGGAGTAGGCGTCCTTCATCGTGAATTCCCGCACCCGGATCAGCCCGGCCCGCGGGCGGGCTTCGTCGCGGAACTTGGTCTGGATCTGATAGATCATGAACGGGTAGCGGGTATAGCTGCGCCCGTATTCCCGCACCAGCTGGACTGCCGCCTCCTCATGGGTCATGCCCAGCACCAGGTCGTTGCCGCCCCGGTCCTTGAAGCGGACCAGTTCCGGCCCAATGCTGTCGTACCGGCCGGAAGCCTGCCAGAGAGAGGCCGGCATGACCACCGGCAGCTGTACCTCCTGGCCGCCCAGGGCGTCCATCTCTTCCCGCAGGATCTGCTCGATCTTGCGCAGGACCCGGACCAGCGGCGGAAAGGCCGAGAATACGCCGTTCATCACCTGCCGGCTGTATCCGCCGCGCACCATCAGGGCATGGCTGTCCACCACACAGTCGGCCGGGCGCTCCCGAAATCGCAGCCCGACCAGATGTTCCATCTTCATGGTTTCCTCCTTTTTTGCAAATAAAAAAGCCCCAAACCGACCCGCCTTGGATCGGTTTAGGGCGAACTGCATCAGTCCGTGGTACCACCTAAATTTGGAATGTTCCACACTCACAGAATACGGGAGCCTGCGCTCCGATATCCCGCCCCTGTAACGGGAGGCCCCCGGCGGCGTTTCACGGCCCGGCCGTTTCACGCGCAGCTCAAAGACGGGTTCGGCACCCCGGCGGCAGAAAGGCTCGCACCCACCGCCTTTTCTCTGACTGCCCCGGGCCGCTTACTGGTTCTTTTCACAGCTTTTTGCTTTTGGGATAGTATAGAGCAAACCGGCCGGCTTGTCAAGGCCCGTCCGGGCAGCGTTTCCCCGCTTCCCGTCCGGGGGACATCCATGGTATAATAAGGGCGTGAAGAAAACTGTGTGACCGGGCCGCCACAGCCGCCCGGCAGAAAGGATGGTTCCAAGATGACCGAATCCCAAAAAATCCAGGCCGCGGCGGAGTTTCTGCGCAGCCGTCTGCCCGAAGCCCCCGAACTGGCCCTGGTGCTCGGCTCCGGCCTGGGCGGCCTGGCCGAACAGATCGAAAACGCCGTTTCCATCCCCTACCGGGATGTACCGTACTTCCCGCTGTCCACCGCACCGGGCCATGCCGGGCAGTTTGTGGCGGGGCGGCTGGCCGGCCGCCCCGTGCTCTGCATGCAGGGGCGGTTCCACTACTATGAGGGCCACGAGATGTCCGCCATTGCGCGGCCGGTCCGGGTGTTCAAGGCACTTGGCTGCCGGGCGCTGGTGCTGACCAATGCGGCGGGCGGCGTGAACTACGACTTCCAGGTGGGGGATTTCATGCTCATCACCGACCACATCAATTTTATGGGCGCCAACCCGCTGCGGGGCGAGAACGAGGAGGCCATCGGCCCGCGTTTCTGCGACATGAGCCGGGTCTATGACGCCGGCTTGCAGGAAATCGCCCGCCAGGTGGCCGCCGGGCAGGGGCTGAACCTGCAGGAAGGCGTTTACCTGGGGTATATGGGCCCCAGCTATGAGACCCCGGCCGAGATCCGGGCCTTCCGGACACTGGGGGCCGACGCCGTGGGGATGAGCACGGTGCCCGAAGCCATCGCCGCCGCCCACTGCGGCCTGCCGGTGCTGGCCATGAGCCTGATCACCAACATGGCTGCCGGCATGACCGGCAAACGGCTGTCCGGCGAGGAGGTCATCGAGATCGCCAACCAGCGCGGGCCGGTCTTCCAGAAACTGGTGGCCGAGATTGTGGCGGCGCTGCCGTAACCCCTTGCATTTCCTGTCGGAAACTTGTAAAATTGATGGTATTGGCGGCTGCTGTGCGCCGCCCGGCCGGCCCGACCGCCGGACGCCAAAAATGCAGAACGCCGGGCCTGGCTGTCCCGGCTCAAAGGAGAGACTGTTTCAATGAGCGAAGAATGCACCCATGACTGCAGCAACTGCAGCGCCAACTGCTCCAGCCGCAACGCAGCGCCGCAGCATGAACCCCCGCACGCCAAAAGCCACATCAAAAAGGTGATCGGCGTTGTGTCCGGCAAGGGCGGCGTCGGCAAAAGCATGACCAGCGCCATGCTGGCCGTGGCCATGCGCCGGCTGGGCCACTCCGTCGGCATTCTGGACGCCGACATCACCGGCCCGTCCATCCCCAAACTGTTCGGCGTACACGGGCCGGCCACCGGCACCGAGGACGGCATCTACCCCATCCAGAGCCGTACCGGCATCAGCATCATGAGCATCAACCTCCTGCTGGAAGATGAGCAGGCCCCGGTTGTCTGGCGCGGCCCGGTCATTGCCGGCGCGGTCAAACAGTTCTGGCAGGAAGTGATCTGGGAGGATGTGGACTTCCTGTTTGTGGATATGCCCCCGGGCACCGGCGATGTGCCGCTGACCGTTTTCCAGACCCTCCCGGTGGACGGCATCCTCATCGTCTCCAGCCCCCAGGAACTGGTCGGCATGATTGTGGGCAAGGCGGTGCAGATGGCCGAGATGATGAAGGTCCCGGTGCTGGGCATTGTGGAAAACATGAGCTATGTGGTCTGCCCCGACTGCGGCCGGAAGATCCAGGTATTTGGCGACAGCCATGTGGAACAGACCGCCGAGCGCTATCACCTGCCGGTGCTGGCCAAAATGCCCATTGACCCCGAGCTGGCCAAGGAGGCCGACGCCGGCATGATCGAGACCTACGCCGGCGCCTATCTGGACGGCGCCGCCCAGGCGGTGGCCGATCTGCTGAAGAAGTAACACACGGGCCCACCCCCGCAGATCTCTGCGCACGAACCCGGTCAGGCGACCTGCAGGGCCGCTTGGCCGGGTTCGTGTTTTTGCCGCCTGCGGCCCGCCCCGCCAACCGAAAGGAGACCTTTATGAAAAAGTTTTTCAATGAGTTCAAGGCCTTTGCCCTCAAAGGCAACGTGATGGACCTGGCCGTCGGCGTCATCATCGGCGCGGCGTTCCAGAACATCGTCACCTCGCTGACCAACGATGTCCTCAACCCGCTGCTGGGCATCGCCTTCAGCACCGACTTCAGCAACGTGGTGCTGCCGCTGCCCAACAACGCCGACCCGCTGCGCCTGGGCGCCTTTATCTCGGCGGTCCTCAACTTTGTCATCATGGCGTTTGTGCTGTTCTGCATCGTCAAGGCCATGAACCGCCTGCTGGCGCTGGGCCGCCCCAAAAAGGAGGAAGCCCCCGCCGCCCCCAAAGGCCCCACCCAGGAACAGCTTTTGGCGGACATCCTGACCGAGCTGCGGGCACAGAACGATCGGGAAACTGCCCTTACAAAATAATATTAAGTATACGCTTACATATTCGGTAGTTATTCTGTTTTCATCTTTGCTTTCTTTATTTTCTTTCGTTTTCTCCTTGTCAAACGCCCTGCTGTATGGTATAGTACGGGTACGGACAAAGGCGTTCCGCTGTTTGGGTCATTGGGCCCATCAGCGGGGCGCCTTTATTTGTATCCCAACGGTATGGCGCGCCGCTGCGCCCATACTGACGTTGAGGCAGGAAGGAGACCGGGAGAGTATGGAACGTTTTACCGAACGCACGGCCCCCGCCGGGTTGTACGACCCGAAATTCGAGCACGACAACTGCGGCATTGGCGCGGTGGTGGACATCAAGGGGCGCAAGTCGCACCAGACCATCGACGACGCGCTGAAGATCGTGGAGCACCTGGAGCACCGTGCCGGCAAGGACGCCGAGGGCAAGACCGGCGACGGCGTCGGCATTCTCATGCAGATCAGCCACCGCTTTTTTGCCAAAGCCGCCGAGGCGCTGGGCATCGCCCTGGGCGCCGAGCGGGAATACGGCGTGGGGATGTTCTTCTTCCCCCAGGAGGAACCGCTGCGCAACCAGGCCAAAAAGCTGTTTGAGATTATCTGCCGGAAGGAGGGGCTGCCCTTCCTGGGCTGGCGCGAGGTGCCGGTGTGCCCCGAGATTCTCGGGCATACGGCCCGCAGCTGCATGCCCAGCATCTGGCAGGGGTTTGTGGGCAAGCCGGCCCGCCTGCAGCCCGGGCTGGCCTTTGACCGGCGGCTGTATGTGGCCCGCCGGGTGTTTGAGCAGTCCAGCCCCGCCACCTATGTGTGCAGCCTGTCCAGCCGGACCATCGTCTACAAGGGCATGTTTCTGGTCAAGGAATTGCGGCTGTTCTACCCGGACCTGCAGGACGCGGACTATGAGTCGGCCATCGGCATGGTACACAGCCGGTTTTCCACCAACACCGCCCCCAGCTGGAACCGGGCACACCCCAACCGGCTGATCCTGCACAACGGCGAGATCAACACCATCCGCGGCAACGTGGATACCATGCTGGCCCGTGAGGAGACCATCAGCAGCCCCTTTTTGGAGGCGGACATGGCCAAGGTCCTTCCGGTGGTGAACCAGGGCGGCAGCGACTCGGCCATGCTGGACAACACGCTGGAATTCATGGTGATGAACGGGATGGACCTGCCGCTGGCGGTGATGGTGACCATCCCGGAACCCTGGTCCAACAGCCAGAACATGGACCCCAAGAAGAAGGATTTCTACCAGTACTACGCCACCATGCTGGAGCCCTGGGACGGCCCGGCCGCCATCCTGTTTTCGGACGGCGACGTGATGGGGGCGGTGCTGGACCGCAACGGGCTGCGCCCCTCCCGCTACTACATCACCCGGGACGGCCGGCTGATCCTTTCCAGCGAGGTGGGGGTGCTGGACATCCCCGCCGAAGAGATTGTCTGCAAGGACCGCCTGCGCCCGGGCAAGATGCTGCTGGTGGACACCGTCCGGGGGGAACTGGTGGACGATGAGCGGCTGAAGGCCGCCTATGCCGGCCGCCAGCCCTATGGCGAGTGGCTGGACCGGAACCTTGTGAACCTGCGGGATCTCCGGATCCCCAACGAGCAGGTCCCCACCGCCACGCCGGAAGAGCGGGTCCGCCTGCAGAAAGCCTTCGGCTACAGCTACGAAGACGTGACCGGCATGATCCTGCCGATGGCCAAAAACGGCAGCGAGCCCGCCGGGGCCATGGGCAACGACACCCCGCTGGCGGTGCTTAGCCACACCCATCCCCCGCTGTTCAACTACTTCAAGCAGATGTTCGCCCAGGTGACCAACCCGCCCATCGACGCTTTGCGGGAGAAGGTCATCACCTCCACCACCATCTATGTGGGCGCTCAGGGCAATTTGCTGGAAGAGAACAGCGAAAACTGCAAGGTGCTGAAGATCAACAACCCCATCCTGACCGAGACGGATGTGCTCAAACTCAAGGCCATGAAGGTGCCCGGCTTCCGGGTGCAGACCGTCTCCATCTGCTATTACAAGAACACCGACCTGGAAAAAGCCATCGATCGGCTGTTTGTGGATGTGGACCGCGCCTACCGGGATGGCGCCAATGTGCTGATCCTCTCGGACCGGGATATTGACGAATACCATGTGGCGATCCCCAGCCTGCTGGCCGTGGGCGCCGTGTCCAAATACCTGGTGCGCACCAAAAAGCGCACCGCCATGGCGCTGATCCTGGAAAGCGGCGAACCCCGCCGGGTCCATGACTTTACCACCTTGCTGGGGTACGGCGCCTGCGCCATCAACCCCTACCTGGCCCAGCAGACCATCCACGAACTCATCGAGGAAGGGCTGCTGAACAAGGACTACTACGCCGCCGTGACCGACTACAACAAGGCCGTGCTGGCGGGCATCGTCAAAATCGCCTCCAAAATGGGCATTTCGACCATCCAGTCCTACCAGGGCAGCCAGATCTTTGAGGCGCTGGGCATCAGCCGGCAGGTCGTGGACAAATACTTCACCAACACCGTGACCCGCGTGGGTGGCATCACGCTGCAGGACATCCAGGAGGACATCGAGCAGCGCCACCGCCAGGCCTACGACCCGCTGGGGCTGGATACCGCGACCGCGCTGCCCAGCCTGGGCGCCCACAAGTTCCGCAGCGGTCCCCAGGCTGAGCAGCACCTGTACAATCCGCTGACCATCCACCTGCTGCAGCAGGCCTGCCAGACCGGCAGCTACGAGACCTTTAAGAAGTACACCGCCGCCATCGACCAGGTGGGGCCGGACCAGACCCATCTGCGCGACCTGCTGGACTTCAACTACCCGGAGGCCGGCGTGCCGCTGGACGAGGTGGAGAGCGTGGAGTCCATTGTCAAGCGGTTCAAGACGGCGGCCATGAGCTACGGCGCCCTTTCGGAGGAAGCCCACGAGTGCATGGCCATCGCCATGAACCGGCTGGGCGGCAAGAGCAACACCGGCGAAGGAGGCGAGGCCGCCGACCGCTACGGGACCGAGCGCAATTCGGCCATCAAGCAGGTGGCTTCGGCCCGGTTCGGCGTGACCAGCCAGTATCTGGTCTCCGCCAGCGAGATCCAGATCAAGATGGCCCAGGGCGCCAAGCCCGGCGAGGGCGGGCAGCTGCCCGGCGCCAAGGTTTACCCCTGGGTGGCCAAGACCCGCCACTCCACCACCGGCGTGGGGCTGATCTCTCCCCCGCCCCACCACGACATCTACTCCATCGAGGATCTGGCCCAGCTGATCTATGACCTGAAATGTGCCAACCGCAAAGCGGCCATCAATGTCAAGCTGGTCAGCGAGGCCGGGGTCGGCACCATCGCCGCCGGCGTGGCCAAGGCCGGCGCCGAGGTCATCCTGATCTCCGGCTACGATGGGGGCACCGGCGCCGCACCGGACAACTCCATCCACAACGCCGGCCTGCCCTGGGAACTGGGGCTGGCGGAAGCGCACCAGTGCCTGATCCTCAACGGTCTGCGCAGCCGCGTGCGCATCGAGGCGGACAGCAAGCTGATGAGCGGCCGCGACGTGGCCATCGCCGCTTTGCTGGGCGCCGAGGAATTCGGCTTCGGCACCGGGCCGCTGGTGGTCATGGGCTGTGTGATGATGCGGGTCTGCAACCTGGATACCTGCCCCATGGGCATCTGCACCCAGAACCCCGAACTGCGCAAGCGCTTTATCGGCAAACCCGAGTATGTGATGAACTTTATGCGGTTCATGGCCCAGGAACTGCGGGAATACATGGCCCGCCTGGGCGTGCGCACGGTGGAGGAGCTGGTGGGCCGCACCGACCTTCTGCGCGTCCGCCCGGAACCCGCCGGGTCCCGGGCCGGCAAGCTGGACCTGTCCGCCCTGCTGAGCAACCCGCTGATCGAAAACAACCACGTCCATTTCGACCCGAAGGCCGTCTACGACTTCAAACTGGAGCAGACGCTGGACATGCGGGTGCTGATGAAAAAATTCAAGAAAAACTTCGAAGCCGCCCAGCCCAGGCCGGCGCACATCGAGGTGACGGTCGGCAACACCGACCGGGCGTTCGGCACCATTTTCGGCAGCGAGATCACCGCCAGGTTCGGCAACACCCTGCCGGACGACACCTTCCATGTGCTCTGCCGCGGATACGGCGGCCAGAGCTTCGGCGCCTTCCTGCCCAAAGGGCTGACCCTGGAACTGGAGGGCGACTCCAACGACTATCTGGGCAAGGGCCTGTCCGGCGGGCAGCTGGTGGTGTACCCGCCCAAGGCGGTCACCTACGACCGGGGTGAGAACATCGTCATCGGCAATGTGGCGCTGTACGGCGCCACCGGCGGCAAAGCCTTCATCAACGGCGTGGCCGGCGAACGGTTCTGCGTGCGCAACTCCGGCGCCACCGCCGTGGTGGAGGGCGTGGGCGACCATGGCTGCGAGTATATGACCGGCGGCACTGTGGTGGTGCTTGGCAAGACCGGCAAAAACTTTGCCGCCGGCATGAGCGGCGGCATCGCCTATGTGCTGGACGAGGACTGGGATTTCTACCAGCGGGTCAACAAGGACATGGTCAGCCTGGAACCGGTGGAGCACAAATACGACGTGGCCCTGCTGAAAGACCTGATCCGCGAACATGTGGAGCGCACCGGCTCGCCACGCGGGCGGCAGATCCTCGACGATTTCGGCGCTTACCTGCCCAAATTCAAAAAGGTCCTGCCCCACGACTATGACCGGATGCTGCGTCTGATCGCCCAGATGGAAGAGAAGGGCGAAGACAACGAGCAGGCGCAGATCGAAGCATTCTACGCCATGAAACATGCGAAATAAGGAGGCGGACCAAAATGGGAAAAGTGACCGGATTTATGGAGATCGCCCGGCAGACCGGCACGCAGCGGCCGCCGGAAGAGCGCATCCGGGATTTTAACGAATTCCACCTGCCGCTGCCGCTGGAAGAACAGCAGGCCCAGGGCGCCCGCTGCATGGACTGCGGCGTGCCTTTCTGCCAGAGCGGCATGATGATCGGCGGGATGGCCAGCGGCTGCCCGCTGCACAACCTGATTCCCGAATGGAACGACCTGGTGTACCAGGGACGGTGGGAGCTGGCGCTGCAGCGCCTGATGGCCACCAACCGATTCCCGGAATTCACCAGCCGCGTATGCCCGGCCTTGTGCGAAGCTGCCTGCACCTGCGGCATGGCCGCCGGGGCGCCGGTGTCCGTGCGGGAAAACGAGCACGCCATCATCGAATACGGCTACGCCAGCGGCGCGATGCGGCCGGTTCCCCCGCCGGTGCGCACCGGCAAGAAGGTTGCGGTGGTGGGCGCCGGCCCCGCCGGGCTGGCGGCGGCCGACCTGCTGAACCGGCGCGGCCATATCGTGACCGTCTATGACCGGGAAGACCGCCCCGGCGGGCTGCTGATGTATGGCATCCCGAATATGAAACTGGACAAATCGGTCATCGAGCGCCGCATCGCGCTGATGGAAGCGGAGGGCATCCGATTCGTTCTGGGGGCCGATGTGGGCGGCAGCCTACCCGCCCGGGAAGTCCTGGAATCAGCCGACGCCGTGGTGCTTTGCTGCGGCGCCAAGCAGCCCCGTGACCTGCCGGTTCCCGGGCGGGAAGCCGCAGGGATCCACTTTGCGGTGGATTACCTGACCAGCGTGACCCGCAGTCTGCTGGATTCCCGGTTTGCAGACGGGCGGGCGATTTCGGCCGCCGGCAAACAGGTGCTGGTGGTGGGCGGCGGCGACACCGGCAACGACTGTGTGGGCACCGCCATCCGCCAGGGCTGCACCGGCGTGGTGCAGCTGGAAATGATGCCCTGCCCGCCGCAGACCCGCACCGCAGACAACAGCTGGCCGGAGTGGCCCCGGGTCTGCAAGACCGATTACGGCCAGCAGGAGGCCATCGCCCTGTTCGGGCAGGACCCCCGGCTGTATCAGACAACCGTCAAGGAATTTCTGTGCCGGGAGGACGGCAGCGTCAGCGGCGCCGTGATTGCCCGGCTGGAAAGCCGGGTGGATGAGTCCACCGGCCGCCGGGTCATGGTTCCCACCGGGGAGGAGTTCATGCTGGATTGCGACCTTGTGCTGATCGCCGCCGGCTTTACCGGCTGCCAGCCCTATGTGGCGGACGCTTTCGGGGTGGAACTGACCGACCGGGGCACCGTGGCCACCGGCGCGCCCTATACCACCGGCGTGCCCTCGGTTTTCGCCTGCGGCGATATGCGCCGGGGCCAGAGCCTGGTGGTCTGGGCGCTGCGGGAAGGCCAGGAGGCCGCCGCCGCGGTGGACCGCTATCTGATGGGGTACACGAACCTGTAAAGCCATCTGCCTTTACACAAGAAGATCCCTGCGCATTCCGCAAAGGAGTGCGCAGGGATCTTTCGTTTGTCAGAAGGTCCGGGCTTCAGGCATTGTCCTGCAGGGCCGCCCGTGCTTCCCGGTGGTCCAGCGAACGGAACAGCCGCCGCAGCACCACCACCGCCGCGATGCAGAGCACCACTTCCGCCACCAGCTGGGCGTAAGCCAGACCGTACAGCGGGAACAGGTAGTTCAGGATGCACAGCGCCGGGATCTCCAGCACGATCTTGCGCATGATGGCAAAGATCAGGGCATTTTTGCCGAGCCCACAGGCCTGGAACACCCCCACCGCCAGGAAATCCATGCCGAGGAAGGGCAGCCCCAGGCTAAAGCCCTGCAAAAAGCGGGTGCCATAGGCGACGATGCTCTCGTTTTCCATAAACATGCTGATGAGCCAGCCAGCCGACTGGTGGCAGAAGATCGCCGCCAGCACCATGAAGGCGCCCGAGACCTTGATGCTGAACAGTACCGCCCGGCGCATCCGCTGGCCGTTGCCGCTGGCATAGTTGTACCCCACCAGGGGCTGGACCCCCTGGGAAAAGCCGGAGGAGATATTCCAGGGCACCTGATAGATCTTTTGGGCGATGCCCATGGCGGCCACCGCATCCGCCCCGAAGGCCGAGGCAAAGTTGTTGAGCAGGGTCATGCCGGTCACGTTGAGCAGGTTCTGGATGGAGGCAGGAATCCCCACCTGCAGCACCCCCACCACGATGGGGCGGCGGAAGCAGAACTTGCGCGGGTCGATGCAGACGCTGGTGGTGTGCCGCCGCAGATACAGCAGGACAAAGAAGTACAGGCAGGCCACACAGTTGGACAGGAAAGTGGCGAAGCCGGCGCCGGCCGCCCCCATCCCAAAGCCCCAGGGCATGATGAAGACCGGATCCAGCACAATGTTCAGCAGACAGCCGCTCATGGTGCCGATGCTGGCGTGCATGGTGGAGCCTTCGGCCCGCACCAGGTAGGCCATGATGACATTCAGGATCGCCGGCGGCGCCCCGCAGGTCACCGTCCAGAACAGATAGTCAGCCGTCGCCTGGAAGGTGGTGGCGTCCGCCCCCAGCACACCGAGCAGCGGCGCGGCAGCCAGGGTATACCCCACCGAAAACAACACCGCACAGATCAGCGAACAGTAGAACCCGAAAGCCGAGCTGCGCGCCACCGTGTCCTGGTCCTTCAGCCCCAGCGCACGGCTCATCATGCTGGAACTGCCGATGCCGAACAGGTTGTTGATGGCGTTGAAGGCCAGCAGCAGCGGCGCCGCCAGCGCCACGCCGGCGCTTTGCACCGGGTCGTTGAGCATCCCCACAAACAAGGTATCGGCCAGATTGTACAGCACCATCACCAGCGAACTGAGGATGGTGGGCACCGACAAGGTCATCACGGCACTGGGGACCGGGCGTTCCTCAAACAGGGCGAGACGGGATTGTTCCATTTTTCCTACACCTTCCATACACAGCGCCGTCCTGCGGTCCGCAAAGACCGGCGGGCGGCGCCTGTTCCCGCCGGCAAAAGACCGCAGCGGGGCATATTGCTATTAGCATAGCACGTTATTTTGTGCTTGGCAAGGGCGGCGGAAGGTGTATTTTGCCGGGCGCCGCAGCGGCGTGTCTCCCCGGCCGCCCTGCCTTCACAGCCAGGTGTGGAAGCGGTGCAGGTAGGCCGTTTTGGCCAGGCTCGCCAGCAGGATGTAGCCCGCCACGATGCCGGCCAGGGCGGCGAAGTAGCCCAGCGGCAGGGCGGTCAGCCCCATCGCCGGGGCCAGCGGCGTGAAGGGCAGCGCGGTGGCCGCTGCGATGCCGGCAAGCGTCAGCGCCGTGACCGGGGCCGAAGCGCGGCTCTGCACAAAAGGCAGCCGTGCAGTGCGGATCATGTGGATGACCAGCGTCTGGGTCCACATGGAGGCCACGAACCAGCCGGTCTGGAACAGGGCGATGAAGGCGTCCTGTGCATCAGGGGCCAGCTGCGCCGAAAACAGCCGGCCGCCGGTCGCCGCCGGGCAGAAGACAAAGTACATCACAAGGAAGGTCGCCACATCAAACACCGAACTGACCGGGCCGTTCCACAGCATGAACCGGCCGACGCCCCGGGCGTCCCAGCGGCAGGGCGAACGGAGATACTCCGGGTCCACATGATCCCAGGAGATGGCCGTGCAGGAAAGGTCGTACATCAGGTTCAGCAGGATCAGCTGCAGCGCCGTCATCGGCAAAAACGGCAGGAAGGCGCTGGCCGCCAGCACCGACAGCATGTTGCCGAAGTTGGAGGAGACGGTCATCTTGATGTACTTCATCATGTTGGCGTAGGTCTTGCGCCCTTCGATCAGGCCGCGCTCCAGCACCATCAGATCTTTGTCCAGCAGCACGATGGAGGCGGACTCCTTGGCGATATCCACCGCCGTGTCCACCGAAATGCCCACGTCGGCGGCTTTCAGGGCCGCCGCATCGTTGATGCCGTCCCCCATGTAGCCGACGCCGTGGCCGTTCTGCTGCAGGGTCTGCAGCACCCGGGCTTTCTGCGCCGGGGAGAGTTTGGCGAATACCGCGACCTGCTCCGCCTGCCGGGCCAGTTCGGCGTCGTCCATCTCTTCCAGGTCCGCGCCCAGCAGGACCCGGTCGGCCGGCAGCCCGACCTGCGCACAGATGGCGGCAGTGACCTTTTCGTTGTCGCCGGTCAGCACCTTGACCTGAACGCCGTAGGACTGCAGCGCCCGGATGGCGGCAGCCGCCGTGGGTTTGGGCGGGTCCAGAAAGGCCAGGAAACCGATGAGCACCATCTCCCGCTCATCCTCCGCCGAGAACTGCCCCACCGGGGCGGGGTCGTTCTTCTGGGCCACCGCAATGACCCGCATCCCCTGGGCGTTCAGCCGGTCGGCCCGGGCCAGCACCTGCTCCCGCAGCGCTTCGGTCAGCGGCAGGACCTGGCCGCCCCGCTCCACCCAGGCGCAGCAGGCCAGCATTTCCTCCACCGCGCCCTTTGTCACCATCTGGGTCTTGCCGGTCGGGTCGCTGACCACCACGCTCATGCGGCGGCGCTCAAAGTCAAAGGGGACCTCGTCCACCTTGCAGTAGGTCTCGATCAGCCGCCCGGCCCCCTGCTCCCGCTGCTTTTCGATGACGGCCAGGTCGATGAGGTTTTTCAGCCCGGTCTGAAAATAGCTGTTCAGAAACGCATGGCGCAGCACCCGGTCGTCCGGGTTGCCGTCCACGTCCAGGTGGTATTCCAGCACCACCTTGTCCTGGGTCAGCGTGCCGGTCTTGTCGGTGCAGAGGATGTCGATGGAGCCCAGGTTCTGGATGGCGTTGAGGTTCTTGATGATGACCTTTTTCCGGCTCATGGCCAGCGCGCCTTTGGCCAGCGAGGTGGTGACGATCATCGGCAGCATTTCGGGCGTCAGCCCCACGGCCACCGAGATGGCAAACAGCACCGCCTGCATCCAGTTGCCCTTGGTGAATCCGTTGAGCAGCAGGACCAGCGGCACCATGGCCGCCATAAAGCGGATCAGCAGCCGGGATACCGCCCCCATCCCCTTTTCGAAGGCAGTTTTGGGGGGCTTTTTCTCCAGCGTTCCGGCCATGCCGCCCAGCATGGTATCACCGCCCACCGCGACCACCACGGCCCGGGCGCTGCCGCTGATCACATTGCTGCCCTGGAAGGCCAGGCAGGGCAGCTCGGTAAGCGGAGCGCTGGCGTCTGCCGCTTCGGCGGCGGACTTCTCCACCGGCTCGCTCTCCCCGGTCAGAGCCGACTGGCTGATGAACAGGTCCTTGGCGTTCAGGATGCGCAGATCCGCCGGGATCATATCCCCCGCCGCCAGATGGACGATGTCCCCCACGACCAGTTCTTCCATCGGGCGTTCCTGCTTCACGCCCCCGCGCTCCACGCAGGCGGTGGTGTGGATCATGGCGGTGAGCTTGTCGGCCACGCTGCCGCTGCGAGTCTCCTGCACGAAGCGCAGTGCGCCCGACACCGCTACCATCACCCCGATGATACCCACCGTCATAAAGTTTTTCTCCCCGGGTTCCGCCAGCAGGATGTCGGTAACCACCGACACCGCCGCCAACAGCAGCAAAACCAGCGAGAAGGGATCGGCAAAGGCTTCCAGCAGCCGCCGGGCTGCCGGCTTGCGCTTGGTGTGTACGATCCGGTTGGCGCCGCAGCGTTCCCGGGCGGCTTCGGCCTGCGCCTCGCTCAGCCCCGCAGGGGTGCTGTGCAGCCGGGCCAGCAGCCGGTCTTCCCGGTCGGCGGCCGCACGGCGCAGACCGGCCTGCACCGCACGGATCTTGGCGGAACGGTTGCCCGCACGGTTTTTGTTGAACATCTTCATGTCTGTACCTCCCATCAGGTCTGTGATGAATGGGAAAAGGTACAGTGCCTGCGGCAGACCGGCCCCGCCCTAGGCGCCGCAGCGGATGCGGGCCCCGGGGGCCGCCCCGTCCGGTGCCGGACGTTCCGTTTTGCTCCGGTCTGCCAAAAATAGGTCCGAACATCGGCCGGCACTGTTCCTGGTTCCCGCGTCCATGTTGTTCACCTCGCTTTACACTAAAAATCCTGACATACAAACAGCGCCCGCGTTCTGCATCCAAGTGGCAAAACGCGGGCGCCGGGCACAGCAAACAAAGGTTACGGGCGCAGGCGCCCGGACCTTGTGCAAGCTATGCAGCTGTTTCGTTTTGCCCTACTTCGGCATATCTCCATGGCGCCTCACCTTCCTTTCCGATTTCATTTTCTCCAAACAGAAAGCCCGCCTGACAGGCAGGCGGGCGCAAAACATGGATGGAGTGTTCGCCTGAGCTTTAGCTCTGCAGGGCGTTGCAGCTGCGTTAGGGTGCGCCTTGGTTTCGACGCATCCTGTTCACCAGCGCATGGTGTCTCCACCATTTTGCGGCAGCAGCCCATATCCCTGCAGGAGCCTTACCTATCAAACAAGTATACAATACCATGGAATCCCCCGCCTGTCAACCCCCGTCTTGATTTTTCGGGGGCCGGCCGCCTTCCCTGTCGGTTGTTTTGTCCATATCGCAAGCCGCCTTTCCCGCCGTGGCCGGGGGCTTGGGCCGGTCAAAACTCTCCCTTTCACGTCTTTGCCCGCCGGGCGGAAAGTGTCCGTTTTTGCGACACTTTGGGGAAATTGTCCCAAAAAATCCATCCCGGCCCGCCGCCCTCCCCGGTGACAACCCCCGGTGAGCGTGCTACAATAAAGAGACGAAAGCCCTGTGGAACGGCGCACGGCAGAGGGGAGGCGTACCGCGTGGCGGATTCCAACATCACCAAACGGGCATTGGCGACAGCGCTCAAAGACCTGCTGGCCGACCGTCCGTTTTCAAAGATCAGCGTGGGAGATATCTGCGAAGCCTGCGGCATGAGCCGCAAGAGTTTCTACTACCATTTCCAGGATAAATACGAGCTGCTGAACTGGATCTTTTTTACCGAATTTGTGTCCCGCATCCGCACCGGCGAGGAGGAGAACGCCTGGACGCTGATGGCCGCGCTCTGCGATTACTTTTATGAAAACCGCGGCTTTTACCGCCGCGCCTTCGAGGTGGAGGGGCAGAATTCCTTCTGCGAGTATTTCCGCGAGATCCTGGGGGTGCTGCTGCAAAGTGAGATGGAGATGATCTTTGGCAGTGAGGAGGACATTGCCTTCTGCACAGATTTTTACCTGGACGCCCTGACCAGCTCGGTCCGCCGTTGGCTGAAAGCCCGGGAACCGGTCTCCGCCGCGGTGTATGTGCGGCAGCTGCGCCGCTGCATCATGGCGGTGTCCCGCCGGGTGCTGGACAAATACCAGCAGGACGCGGACGGCGAATGAATTCCTGTGCCCTTCCTTCGGCCCGCCCTGCAAAACAAGTCCAAAATATTCCGCCCTGCCGGCGCAGAGACCGAGCAGGGCGGTTTTGATTTGTCGGTTGGGGCGGTCACAGCCGGCAGGCCGGCCGGGCGCGCTGCAGGATCTCCCCCAGGCCGGCGCAGAACAGGTTGTAGCCCGGGTCCCCGGCCCGGGCAGGCGCCCCCCGCAGCGAACCGCTGCCGTCAAAGGCAGCCGGCTGCGGGGCTCCCTCGCCACCGATCGACCGGGTGATGAAGGCCACATCCCGCCGCAGGTCCACCGGCACCACCGGGCAGGTCTGGCAGGCGCGCAGCCGGCATATATACTGATACAGGGCGTCCGCCTCGGCAGGCGGGCAATCCTCCGCCGCTTCCAGAAAGAGGAACAGTGGATGCTGTTCCGCCAGGGCGGAAAGCCAGCCGCCGGCCAGGACCGGCTCTGCATGATGGCAGGTGATGTACACCGCATAGGGGAACCGGGCGCGGCGCAGACGCCGGCAGGCGGCCGGAACTCCGGCCGGCGCCGCCTCTGCCCGGACAGCCACCAGCACATTGGGGGCGCCGGCCAGCGCCTGCAGCGCCGTTTCGGTGATGGCAGGGGGATCCAGCAGCAGCACAAAAGCGCCATCCTCCACCACAGGGGGCAGCGCCAGCACGGCCGCCGGGTCCCCCAGGGGCCGCAGCAGAAAGGTGTGGATGCCAAGCGCGGCCGCCTCCCGCAGCAGCGCCGGGTAGCGGACGGCGCCGCCGGGGATGCTGCTGTCCACCGACAGGTCCAGCGCCCAGGGCACCGGGTCCCGGCCGGCGCGGCCGCGGGCCCGCTGGGCCCCTTTTGCGCAGCTCTCGTAACCAAGATTCACCCCGAACTGCAGCAGCCGTTCATGGTCCACATGGGCCAGGGCATCCCGCGCCAGGGCATAGTAAGCGCTGTCCGGCTTTCGGAGCATCCGCTGCACGGTGGTCAGCAGCTGCCGCTGGACCGGCCCCCGGGTAAGCGCCAGCCCCATATCCACAAGGTTGCGGGTGGCCCGGTCGGGCGCGTGGATCCCCCGATCCAGGGCCCGGCGCACCGTGGCTTCGATCAGCCGGCGGGACAGATCCTTTTGCATGGCGGCGCCTCCTTTCTGCCGGGATTCCCGCCGGGAAAGGCGGGTGCGCTTTCTTTCAGTCTTACCATAACGCAACCGCCGCCGAAAGAAAAGGGACAATTCCCGCCGTATGTCCCAAAAGAGAACGGTTCGCAGCCGCTGTCCCATTTTTGCCCAACCGGCGTTTGCTGCCCCATGACGGGGACGGCCCGCCGTATTAGGATGAAGCTGTGAGGCCCGAACGGCCTCGCAGCGGTTCTATACCGTGCAGATCAGAAGAAGCGAGGGAACCTGAATATGGGAATTACCGACAAAGTAAAAAACGCGGCGCTGGCCGCTGTGATCAACCAGGGACTTGCCTATCTGGAAAAAGACCCGGAGCAGAACATCCCGAAACTGATGGCCCTGGTGGATAAGGTCGTGCCGGCAGACTGGTACACCGCCCAGCGCAAGGCCTTCCGCACCGCCATTGCCGAGAAAAACAACTGGTACCAGCTTATGATGCGTGCCTATCAGCTGGACCCCGGCGTGCGGCGGACCTTCTTCCAGAATTTCATCATCAACGCCAGCCTGCAGGGCAGCGCCACGCAGGATGAGATCTCGGCCAAAGAGAACTGCAATGTGCCCTGGGCCATCCTGCTGGACCCCACCAGCGCCTGCAACATGCACTGCACCGGCTGCTGGGCAGCCGAATACGGCAACCGGCTGAACCTGAGCTACGAGGACCTGGATTCCATCGTGAGCCAGGGCAAACAGCTCGGCACCTATATGTATATCTTCACCGGCGGCGAGCCGCTGGTGCGCAAGGCGGACATCCTGAAGCTCTGCGAAGCCCATCCCGACTGCGAATTCCTCTGCTTTACCAATGGGACCCTGATCGACGAAGCGTTCTGCCGGGAGATGCTGCGGGTCAAGAACTTCGTGCCGGCCATCAGCCTGGAAGGCTTTGAGGAAGCCAACGACGGCCGCCGGGGCGAGGGCGACTATGCCAAGGTGATGGCGGCCATGAAGCTGCTCCGGGAGAACCGGCTGCCCTTCGGCGTGTCCACCTGCTACACCAGCGCCAACTGCGCCGATGTGAGCAGCGAAGCCTATTTTGACGGCATCATCGAAGCCGGCGCCTTCTTCGTCTGGTTCTTCCACTACATGCCGGTGGGCTCGGGTGCCGTCCCCGCCCTGCTGCCCAGCCCCGAACAGCGGACCGAGATGTACCGGCGCATCCGCGCTTTCCGCCAGAGCAAGCCGATCTTCTCCATCGACTTCCAGAACGACGCCGAGTATGTGGGCGGCTGCATCGCCGGCGGCCGACGCTACCTGCATATCAACGCCCGGGGCGATGTGGAGCCCTGCGTCTTCATCCACTATTCCAACGTGAACATCCATCAGTCCACCCTGCTGGACGCCCTGAAGAGCCCGCTGTTCATGGCCTATCACGACGGCCAGCCCTTCAACCAGAACATGCTGCGTCCCTGCCCGATGCTGGAAAATCCCGAGCGGCTGCGCGAGATGGTCCGGCAGACCGGCGCCCGCTCCACCGACTATGAATCGCCGGAGGATGTGGAGGTGCTCTGCGACCGCACCACCCCTTATGCGGCGGCCTGGCAGCCCACCGCCGACCGGCTCTGGGCGGAAAGCGGCAAGAAGGCGTGACCCACGCCGCAGAACCCGCAATTTCCGCCGGGTTTCTGCAGCAAGGGAATGCCGGCGCATCGCCCGCACAGAACCTGAACCGGCAAGAGGAATCGGCCCCCGAGGAAAGCTTCTTTGGCTTCCTTCGGGGGCCGATTCTCTGTCTGTGCGGGCGGGAAGGGCGGTTTTGCAGTATCTCTCCCCAGGCGTGTTCCGCCGGGCTGCGTGCCGCGTTCTCCCCCGCCTAGGTCTGCCGCCGCGGATTCCGGCCTGTGTCAGTCAGGCTGCCGGGCAACGCCAAACAGCGTCAGGTTCAAAAGTTCTTCCGCCACCTGGAACAGCGAATGGACATCCTGGACCGGCGTTCCGGTTTCCGCCCGATACTGGGCGGCCAGCTGCCAGAAGTAGGTGTTGACGCATTCCAGGTACCGGGTGACCTTTTCGCCGCTCAGCCCCGGCCGCAGCGTCATCCGTGCGGCGATCGCATGAAAAAAGCGCTGGTTGACCTCGTACAGCGGCCTGTGCAGCGTATGGATCGCCTCGGCCAGCTGCCGGGGCGGGCGGAGCAAGGCGGTTTCGAAAACCAGTTCCTGCTGCGGGTTGCGCTGGAAATAGTCCTCTCGCAGCAGGCAGAAATCCCGGATCGCATACAGGGTCTCTTCCTCCACCAAAGACGGAGCCCGGGATTCGATCTCCTTTTGCAGCTGCGAGAAGATGGTCCCCACACAAAGCAAAAACAGCTCATCCTTGTTGGAATAGTAGTGGTACATCATCCCCTTGGAGATGCCGTGCCGTGCGCAGATGTTTTCCATCGAAACTGCATCGTATCCATGGGTGCCGAACTCTTCCATAGCCGCCCGCAGAATCTCACGCCGGCTGCGTTCCTGCCTTTCCTTTTGTGTCATGGTGGATGCTGCCTCCCTCCGCCTGGTGCAATTCACCGGCCCATTCAAAGCCCTTCTTGGCCATGAATACCGCTATGATCTCGTTGATCACCGCCGCGGCTGCGATGGTTCCCTGAATGATCTGCGCACATTCCGGCGCCGGCCCCTGCAGCACCGAGACCGCAATGCCGGTAAATACCAACGAAACGCCCGAATGGGGCAGCAGCGTAAAGCCCAGGTATTTTCTGACCGTCCGGGGCGCATGGGTCACAGCCGCCCCGAAGTAGGCGCCGCTGTATTTGCCGATCGCCCGCGCCACAATATAGATCGCCGTGTAGATGCCCGCGCCGAAGATCAGATGATAGTCAAGCGGCGCCGCCAGGTTCAGGATGACAATGATCATGGCAAACCCGATGATCGGGTTCATCACCTGCATCATATCATTCAGCTGCTGTTCGCTCACCATGTTGGCGAACACGGTGGAATAGGCCATGCCGATCAGCATAAAGTTGAGCACCGGCGCCGGCAGCAGGCTGTTGACGGCAAAGCCGATCCCTGCCGAAGCCGCCAGCATGAGCAGCATGACGGCCAGCGTCCTGCCCGGGGTCCCGGTATGCTGCAGCATCTTGCCGGTAAGGAAGCCTGTCACGATCCCGATCAAAACCGGCAGAAAGACCAACAGCAGCACCGCCCACACCGGAATGCCGGCTGTGGACACATGGGCCGACACAAAGGCCAGCACCAGGAAAAACACCAGCGCCCCCACCAGGTCGTCCAGCGCCGCCATGGGGATCAGCGTCTTGGTGACCGGGCCGTCGGTTTTCAGTTCATTGACCACCGACAGGGACGGTGCCGGCGCCGTTGCCAGCGCGATGCCGCCAAACAGAAACGCCAGATAGAGCGGAACGCCGGTGCAGGCAAAAATCACCCCGAACACCGCACTGACCACCGCAAACGTCCCCAGCGATTCGGTGATCGTGGTGACAAGGATGGATGGACCGGCCTTTTTCATCTGTTTCCAGATCATCTCGGTGCCGATCATCAGGCCGAATACACATTCCAGCAGGCTTTCACTTACGCTGAACCAGGGCGCATCCAGAATCGACGCGTCCAGAAGATTCAGCGCGTGCGGCCCGATCACCATGCCGGCGATCAGCCAGCCCAGGATCGACGGCAGCTTCAGCCTGGAGATCAGCTTGCCCGCCACAAAGGCGATGGCGATGGAGGCCACCAGCCGGATTACATCCATGTAGACAGTCATAGAAGGGTCCCCCCTTAATTTATAGACGGTTTCGTCTACATGCTTGATTATAGCACTTATAGACGAATCCGTCTGTAAACTAACTGTGAACATTTCTCCGTCCCCCGCCGCCTTTCCCATTCTTTGCAGGGATTTTACAGGAACATGGTGGCAGTCCGGTTCATCCTGCGCCTATAATGGCATAGAGTATACAAGAAAGAGGGGATTTTTACGAAGGCCGAAACGATTGAAGCAAAGCGCGCCGACCGGGTGCTGGTCGGTCTGGCCCTGCTTGGCCTGGTCCTGTGGTTCGTCTGTGGGGCGCTCGTTCTCTTTGCGGACAGTGCCGTTCTCTCGCTGGGGCTGGTCGGGTTTGTGCAGGGGGTCCTGCGGCAGCTGCTTGGCGCCGGCTTGGCCCTGCTGGCCGTGGGGGTTTGTCTGCGCTTCCTGCGCAAGCCGGGCGCCACCGGCAAGAGGGTGCTGGTCTGTGCCGCCGTGATCTGCGTTCTGCTTGCCTTTTCTGTCGCCTGTCTGCGCAGCCTGGTGCTCGACCTGCCTTATCTTCACCAGCCGGCCGTCGCCCGTTTGGATCAGCTGCACTTTGAGCAGGATGTGGTAAACGACGGCGGCTCCCGCTACTCCCTGGAGGGCGTCACCCCCGACGGGACCGTCCTGTCCTTCCCGGTCTCCCGCCTCGTCTTTCACAGCGGGCTGGATGCGGTTGGAAGCGGGCGGGAACTGCAGGCGGAAATCACCTATCTGCCCCACACCGACGTTCTCCTCTCCCTGGACTACTTGACGCCGGAAGGGAGTTCTTCCCGATGATCGCTGACTTTGTCGGGGCGGCCCTCCCGTGGGTGCTGATCGGCCTGGCCATCATCGCCATTGTCTATTCGAATCGGAAAAAGTGAGCGGCGGGATGTTCCTCCGTCCGGTCTATCCGCCGCCTGCATCACAAAGCGCACAGCCCTGCATTGGCTGTGCGCTTTTCTATTGCCCGTCGCCTGCCGTGCCCGGGGCATCCAGCCGGTCCAGATCGGCCAGCGCCTTTTCGTAGTCCTTCACATAGTACCTGAGGGTTTTGCGCCCCCTGGCAAGGATGGTGTGGCCTTCGGATTCCAGCCGCGCCTTCTGGGTTTCGACCCCGCCCGGATATTTTGCGTTGAGTTCCCCGTTGGCTTTCAGCGTCCGCCAGTAGGGTGTTTTCTCGGTGTCCCGCTGTTCGCTCGCCCAGGCGGCGATGGACACAAAGATCCCCGCCGTGATGGGCTCGGTAAAGTCGGCCTGGTTCTGCCGTGCGAAGTGCGCCCGTATGGCGCCGACCGTGGTCAATTGGCCCCGGGGGATCCGCTTCATGACCCTGTCGTAGTCCAGCGGCGGTGCAAAGTACATCCTGTCCCCGCCGTACTTTTCTATGCTCTTTCTGTCTCTGATAATCTGCATCTTCGGCATATCCTTGCTGTTATGCAGCATGGCATTAAAATCTTTCCGTTCTTCGTGTGCCAACGCGATCACCTCCTGTCTCTATTATACCGGATCCTTTGGTTCCTGCAATGAGAGACTTACAGTTTTTTTGCGCGGCCATGAAAGGGATAACAGTTTGGATTCTACGGGGTGCGGCGATCCGTTTTCGCAAAATCACCCGGATCTCTGCCGGCTGTCCGACAGACCTTTCCCCCTTTCCTTACCGGTCGCCTGGCGAATTTGAAGGCAGGAATCGGATCCGTTCCCTGTTGGTGGGGACCCCGTCACGCACGGTCACCCAGTTTCCGTCACGAAACACTTCATATCTTTCAAACGCACAGGGCAAACCGCGTGCAAACGCCAAGTTCCACCGGTCCATAAGCTGAAAATGCAGGTGCGGGGCAAAAGAATTGCCGGAGTGTCCGACCCGCCCGATTCGTTCTCCCTGGGTCACACTTTGCCCGGCCGCTACTTGTACAGAGCCGGTCTGAAGGTGAACAAGCGCCGCATAGACCCCTTCTGCGCACTGGATGATAACGAAATTGCCCTCCACCGCTTGCACGTTATCCTTGTCCGGGTCAAAATGGCGGGCATTTTGATAGGCATTCGCCAGATCTTCAAGCAGATTGGTCCGCGGTCGTTCCGGATAGCCGTCCCTGGCTTCAACGACAACGCCGTTGCAGGGGGCGTATACCTCCTGTCCCCAGCAATAATATCGGGCCAGTGAAACGCCCCGCAGAAGGTATTCCAGAAGACCAGCCTGATAAGCGGGATACCCTTTTCGATTCCAGTCCACCTGGATAAAATCGTAGGCATACCGCGAGCCCAACCTATTGGTGCCATGGCTAGGAATTTTGGACCCTGGCGTATTGGGGGCATACCATTCCCCACGCAGAGGGAAACCCACAACAATCGGATTCTTCATTTTCTGGCTCCTGGTTACATACGGTTTTATCTCAGCGAGACAAGGTCCCTGCCCGCACGAGGAATCTCCCGCACCCTAACAACGCCCCGCAGGGGCGTTGTTGCCGCCCGGGACGCTGGCCGGGCGGCGCGGGCTGTTCGATTCCCGTACGGGTCACCAAACAAGCCAAACTCGAACTTTTTGCTCTTTGAGCATGGGTTCGGGTTTGTTTTTTATTCAACGGTCATTTGCTAAGCAAAAGGGGTTGGACAGCGCAGAATAAACAATTGCGCTGCCCAGCCCCTTTTATAATCCTGTTTGGATGACCTTTTCAAACGTCTCCCACCCGATCTCCCCCAACTGATACTTGCTCAGCGCCATCTGTGCCTGCTTGCGCCAGGCGTTGTAGTCATCCCGCATTTTCTGGTTGCCAGGGGCGCGGGAGCAGCGCATCTGGTAGCGGTTGCGGGTCTTGTTGTAGAGCTCCTTGGCTTTGTCGGCCTTCAGTTCCTCGGCATAGGCCAGCTTGGCAGCGATGTCCTTGCAGGTGGCGCCGGTTTCCGGGTCCAGCACCCGATCGCAATACTTGGCGCGGCTGGAGAAGGGGATAAACAGCCGGTGGCAGCTCTCGCAGGCAGCGACCGGCAGATTCTGGGCACACATCTGTACAAATTCCAAAAAGAGTAGCGCGGGCAGCGTATCGCTCGCGTAGAACGTGGCGGCAGAAATGCCGCCTTTTTTGTTGTCTGTTGGCCGTTTGTAGCGAGTCTGGATATGGATGTCGTCCTCCAGGTTGTGGTATTTCTGATAGGTTGAATCGCCATGTTCGGCCAGTTCTGCCAGCAGCTCCGAAGGGTGCTGGCCATGCTCTGTCCGGGGGCGGCCGTCCTCATCTACCAGCGTGGCGGCGATCAGGCTGCGAAAATCTTCTGCCGCCTGGGTAAGCTGCCGGAGAAGCTCCGCAAAGGACTCTAAAAACAACAGGGCGGTTTCACACAGGGAGGCGTCTTCGGTGTCCAACTCGATGAACACCTCCATCTGCTCCGTGTAAGCGGGAAAGCTGCGGCAGTAGCCTTCCAACAAGTCGCTGGTCAGCGCCAGGTTGCCGGTGTGGACGGCGCGCTGGAATAATGCATTGGTGGACAAACGGCTGCCGCTGGGCTGCCCGTGGTTTACCTGGGAAAGCTGGCCGGTCATCCGATCCAGTTCCCGCTTGAGCCGTCGGAAGGTGGCCGAACAGTATCCTTCCAGCAGGTCGAACAAGGCCGGGGAAGTTGCCCGAACGGCCTCCGCCAGCCCATGATAGAAGGAAGCCGCCTGGTAGTAGGCACAGGTTTCCAGCTCGGCCAGGCTCTGTGCCATTGTGCGCCCGGCAGGGAAATCCATCCCCCTGAACCGGTCCAGCAAGCCGGTGGCCTGTTCCAGATAGGGAGCAAACTCCATATCCAGCAGTCCGAACACCAGTGATCCCAGCGGGAAGGTGTGCTGGGGCGTGTCGTAGCCCTGAATATACTCGGCTCGGCCATCAAAGAAAAGATACGTCTGGTAGTTCAAAATCCCTTCACCGCCCTGTGTTGGAGGAAATGTGGCTTGCAAACGGTGCTGTGTTTTGCCGTGTTGCGGTCTTTGTGCAGAAAAGCGTGTGAATCATCCGACATGAAAACAGTCTAACACATCTTGCGTTGATAGGCAAGGGGCCGTATACTGAATGTGTCGGAAGAAACTATAGCGAAATAATCAAACATCTTCCGAAAACAGAAGGAACGACCGAACAGTGACCCTGCCGGGGAAGCAGCGCAAAGATCGCAGCAATGTGGGAGCCTGCCAAGGCGGGAGAAAACGGCACAGCGCCAGCCGAGGAGGTTGCCTGCCGGACCTGAGGCGGCAACGGCGCAGAGAGGAGGAGAGACAGACCAAACCCGCAACCACCCATGATCCAAGGAGGTGCCAACTGAACCATGAACTTGTCCCCGCAGAGGAAAACTTTAACCGCATCGACAGTTTCCTGATGATCCCCGCCAGCCTGTTTGCAGAGGAACCCTACCGCAGCCTGCCCAGCGAGAGCAAGCTGCTGTACGGCCGCCTGCTGGGGCTGCTGCGGCTGTCGGCCCAGGATACCACCGGGCACTGGAAAGCCGGACACAGGCCCTGTGTCAGCCTCTCGCAGGCCAGCGTGGGTCGGATGCTGCACTGCCACCGGGAGAAGGCAGCCGGGCTGTTTGCCGCGCTGGAAGCCTGCGGATTGTTGCAGCCGGTGCCGGGGCAGCCAAACGGCAAGGCACGGCGGTATTACATGAATTTGCCCCGCCCCAAGGAGCCGAATGAGCTGTGACCGCTTGCCGGAAATCCCGGCATACCCCGCCGGAACATCCGGCAGCTACCCGCCGGAAATCCCGACACTGACCTGCCGGAAAAACCGGCACGATATAGATAGATTTATATTATATCTCTAAAAGATAGATAGAGACAGATTCCACCACCCGCGTTTTGGTGAAGGGCAGGCCGGGAAGGGAAACAGGCGAAAGAAATGTGCTGCTTCAAAGGCTGGTACAAAGATGTACCCACCCGGATAGAAAGCACAACTGTTCCAGCCTTGTCGGGGATGCTGCATAATCGGATGGTTGGCAGCGTCCCGTAAATCCCCTCCCGCCGCAGCGGGCCCACGGGCACTTTGCCGGCAACGCCGGAAAGTGTCATAGTAGGTCAGATACTTCCTTTATAAAAGGGAGTATCTGCGTACCCCGCGGACCCCGCCACAAAACCGTACCCAAGAAAGGAGCCGCCTATCAGCAAAATCAATCGAACCGTGGTGCGCAACGAACGCTACCGCAAAAACGCGATCTCGGTGCGGGAACGCCACAACGAGCGCAAAAACGAAGTCTACTCCAACCCGGATGTGCTGCTGGAACACAGCCACAACAATGTGATCTTCCAAGCCTGCGATGCCCCCACCTATGCGCAGAAGTTTGACCAGATGGTGGCGGACGGCATCGTCTCCACCCGCGGCCTCAAGCCGGACGCCTACGTCTTTGACGAGCTGGTGTTTGATGTGAACACCGACTATTTCGAGACGCATGGCGGGTATGAGTACGCCAAGAGCTTCTACGCCGAAGCCTACAAGCTGGCCAAGGAGATCGCGGGCGGGGAGCAGTACATCATCTCGGCGGTCATGCACGCCGATGAGCGCAACCGGGAAGCCAGTGACCGGCTGGGGCGGGATGTGTTCCACTACCACCTGCACGTCGTCTACCTGCCGGTGGTGGAAAAGCAGATCCGCTGGTCCAAGCGGTGCAAGGACCCTGCGCTGCGCGGCACCGTGCGGGAGACGGTCATGCAGGTCAGCCACAGCAAAAAGTGGCCGATGATCCCCCTGACCGATGAGCAGGGCCAGCCGGTGCTGAAAAAGAACGGCAAGCCACGGCTGGTGAGCTCTTACAGCCAACTGCAAACCAGGTTTTTCGAGCACATGCAGCAGGCCGGTTTTACCGACTTTGAGCGCGGCATACAGGGCAGCACCGCCCAACACCTGGACGTGCTGGAGTATAAGGTCCAGCAGGACCGGCAAGCGGTAACGATGCTGGCTGACCAGAAGAGGCAACTGCAAGGCCAGAAAAAGGAACTTGTGTCCCAAATCGGGGCGATCTCCGGGTCGATCCGCGATGTGCAGGACATTGAGGCGAATGCCAAGGTCAAGGGTGTGCTGGAAAAGCGGGTGGAACTGCCGCCGCAGGATTACCGAACCTTATGCGAGATGGCAAAAGCCAGCGGCAAACTGCTGGCCGAAAACCGCAGCCTGCGCAAGCAGTTGGAGCAAAGCAGAATGAGGGCCCAGGATTTGCGCCAGCGTTTGGAGCGGTGCGAGGCACAGCTGGCCGCACTGCGAGAGGAAACGTCCCTCTACCGCGAGGCAATGCGCACAGCGCCGCAGCAGGTGCAGACATTCCTGCTTGGCATCCAGCGCCACCAGCAGGCAGAACAGCAACTGAACCGGGCACAGCGCCGCCAGCGTGCCAGGGGCCAGGAACGATGAGACAAACCACAGCCAGGCAGCAGGGGCCAGCCCTGCAGAAAGGCGCCGCTACGGAGAATTTGCAGGAGAAGAACACGATGAGCAAGCAGCAACCGGCACCCGCCGCCCCGGAGCAGGACGGGGTGCCCCAGGCAGATTTGGAGAGGTTCGCCCGGTTCCTGCTGCCCAAGATCCAGGCATTTTACCAGTCGGAGGAGGGACAACGGCTGTTCGAGGAGTGGAAAGCGAAACAATAAGAAACCCGGAGCACACATTCAGTAAAGATTGTGCTCCGGGCTTTTATGAAAAAGGGAGAGAGGAAATGTCGGTTATGGTTCTGTACCCAGGCAGATGGTCCGCTGCGGGCAGGGATGGTCGGCGGTGTGGTAGGGCACCACCTGCTGGAAGGCATTGTGTTCTGCCAGGGCCTGGCGCTCCCGGTCGGTACAATGCACCGGCACGCGGGCAAACCGGGCCAGGCCCTGCCCGGCCAGCCGGGCAGCCCCGGAGCCTGGGTCCACAGCGCCGGTCAGCACGACACCGCCGGCTTTGGCAAAGGCTTCGGCCAAGGCAAGCGCCGCCGGCGTGCGCAGCTGCGGCCCGCTGAGAAAGCAGAACCCATGGGCAGGCGGCGTCGTTCCCAAGGAAAGCACCGATACCTCATGCAGCGCGGCGCGGGCTTCAGGGCGCACCCAGGTTTGGTCTGTGGCCAGCACCTGCGTTCGCTTGCAGAAGTGCGCATCGCCATAAAGCGGCGTTTGCGGCCAGCGGGCGTGCAGCAGCAAAAGCATCTCCTGCCCGCGGCCGTATTTGGGCACCGGGAACAGCACCGGCTGCCTGGCACTGGCCCAGGGCGACACCGCGTCAAGAAAATCCTGCCGCATGGCGCCGTCGCTGCGGGGGTCCGGGCCGTAGGCGCTGTCCAGCACCGCCAGGCGGGCAGCCTGGCCCCGCACCGGGTCCACCGCGTAGACGGGGCTGTGCTCGGTATAATCGCCGCTGAAAAACAGCCGCTCGCCCTCCAGCCCAAAGGCATACCACACGCTGCCGGCGCAATGCCCGGCCCGCCCCCAGCCAAGCTCCAGCCCGGCCGGGGGCGGATTATTTTCAAGGCACACCGTCGGAAACGGCAGCCGGCCTACCTGCGACAGCGTGGCGGACGTGGCCACCACCGTAGCGGAGCAACCCAAACCCGCCAGCCAGGCAAGCGCGCCGGTGTGGTCGGCGTGGGAATGGGTTAAAAACACAAAGTCCAGCCCGCGGGCCTGGGCGGCCGTCAGCGCCGGGTAAGGGTCTTGCGCCCCGGCCATTCGCCCGCAGTCCACCAAAAAGGAGAGCGTCTCCCCCTCCACCAAAAAGCAGTTGCGACCATGCTCACCCACGCCGCCGGCAAAGGTCACCCGCATCAGGATGCCTTCTTTCGGCTGGTGACTGTATTGAGGACCAGCAGTGTTGTGGTGGTGATGGCCACGCAAAGCACCGCCATCGCCATGCCCAGCGACACGCTGCCCTGCTCAAATTCCCGGTTGATGTAGGTGGAGACCACCAGCACGTTGGGCGGCGCGATCAGGCTGGCGGTGACCAGTTCCCGGAAAGCGATGATAAAGATCATCATCCAGCCGGTCAGGATGCCGGGGGCAATCATTGGCAGCGTGATGCGGCGGAACACGTACCAAGGGCTTCCACCAAAGGTACGGCCGGCCTGGATCAGGTTGTCGTTGATCTGGGTGAAGGAGGAGGTCACATACTGCACCGTATAGGGCAGGTACAGCACCACATAGGCCAGCACCATGATGCCCATTGTGTTGTACAGCGGCAGCACATCGTAGATGGCGTTCCAGAACAGCATGATGCCGATGACCAGCACGATGGCGGGCAGCATTTCGGGCAGCATACTGGCGCCCTCCACGATTTTTTTGAGCTGCCCCTTGCCGCGGCGCACCGCCATGACCACCACCGTGCCCAGCACCGAGCAGATGCAGGCCGAGGCGATGGCCAAAAAGATACTGTTGCCGATGGCGCCCAGGCTGCGGTCGGTGGTGAACAGCTCGGCGTAGTGCTCCAGCGTGAAGTTACCGGGGGCCAGGCCGTAGCCGCGCAGCTTGATGAGCGAGCTGGCGATGATGGAAAAATACGGGATGCCGATGGACACCACCAGCACCAGCGCCACCCACCCCCAGGCCGCGGCCAGACCGCCGCCGGACAGGTGGGTCTCGACCGGGCGGCTGCCCTTGCCGCTGACCAGCCGGTAGGAAGTGCGGTTGGTGATGGCGTTCTGGGCCAGCCACAGCGCCATGCAGATCAGGACCAGCACCGAGGACAGGCTGGCCGCCTTACCAAAGTCCACCGGCGCGGTGGTGGCGTAGCGGTGAATATCGGTAGTAAAGACATAGAATCCGATGCGCCGGCCAAGGGTATAGGGGGTGCCGTACTCCGACAGGGTCTTGACGAAGACGAGCAGAGCTGCGATGGCATAGTTGCCGGTGAGCAGCGGGGCGAAGATCTTGCGCAGCCGCAGGCCGAACCCGGCACCGAACACGGCGCCGCTCTCCTCCAGGCTGGCGGGGATGTTCAGGATGGCGTTTTTCAAGATCGTCATCATAAAGGGGAACACGTTCAGCGTCATGACCAGCACCAGCCCGCCGAAGGAGAAGAAGCCTTCCGAGATGCGGCCGGTGAAGGGGAACAGCTGCTGGAACAGCCCGCGCCGCTGCATGAACAGGATCCAGCCCATCGACGCGATGTAGGGCGGGGTCATAAAGGGCACCATGAACACGATGTCCAGCCACTTGTGTTTTCCCAGTTGGCTGCGGGCCAGCAGGTAGGCGGTGGGCGCTGCGATGACGGTGGAAAGGGCCACCACGCAGACGCCGAGGAGCAGGGAATTCCAGATGGTTTGCAGGTTTTCAGGGGCGGCGATGATCGTCCAGGCGCGATACAGGTCGAGGCGGCCATCTATGATGACCGCCTCGGCGAATACCGAAACCAGGGGGCAGACGATCAAAAACGCCAGAACAAGCAGCAGCACCCACAAGATGGGGCTGACGCTCCGGGTCGTTGACTGTCGCATACTTCCTCCGGGTTCTATTTTGATTTTATTGGCAGATCTCGTTCAGCTTGGCAGCGGTCTCGTCAGCGACGGGCACCATCGCATCCCAGTCGGTGGGCAGCTGCGGGATGTCGGCCACGTTGGTGCGGTTGGAGCACTGGATGTCGGTGCGGCCGGGCAACAGGTAGGCGTCAGCCACCAGCTGTTGAGCCTCGTCGCTGAACAGGAAGTCCACAAAGGCCTTGGCGTTGTCCATATCCGGGGCGGTCTTCATGATCATGGCCGGGCGAGGGTTGATGACGGTGCCGCTGGCCGGGTAGTAGATGTTGATGGGCTCGCCGTCATCGATGGAAGAGTAGGCGTTGTAGTCCACGCCGGCGATCAGGATGCCCTTCTCACCGGTGGTGACAGCTTCCAGCGCGGCCGCATTGGCGCCGGGCACCGTCAGGCCGTTGTCCGCCCAGGACTGCATGATCTCCTCGCCGTTGTCCAGGCCGGTGACCAGGCCGGCCAGGAAGTCCTTGCAGGCGCCGGACTTTTCGGGGTCGGGGATCGCGATGTCGTCGGCATACTGACTGTCGGCCAGGTCGGCCCAGTCGGCGTTCAGTTCAGGGTAGATCGTGGTGTTGTAGATCACGCCCACGGCAGACGCGCTGTAACCGAACAGCATGCTGTCATCGTCGATCCAGCCGGGCTGGATTTTGTCGGCATTGGCGGGGGTGTAGCTGACGATCTTGTCGTCGGCTTTCATGGACAGGCCGTCCGACCAGGAAGCCAGAATGACCACGTCGGCCACCGGGTTGGCCTCCTCCGTTTCAAGACGGGCCAGAATCTCGCCGGTGGTGCCCTGGAACTGCTCCACCTGGATGCCGGTCTCTTCGGTGAAGGCGGCGGCCAGCTTGTCGGCCAGGCCGGCCGGGCTGGGCATATAGACAGTCACTTTGCCGGAACCGGTAGCGGTGGCCTCAGACGAAGCTTCCGACGTGGCGGTGGATTCGCTGGCCGCCTCCGAGGAGGAAGCCGGGGCGCTCTCGCTCGCCGTGGAGCTGCTTCCGCTGGTGGCTGTGCTGCCGCAGGCCGCCAGGCTCACCGTCATGCAGCCGGCAGCCAGCAGGGCCGCGGCGCGTTTCATGGTACTACGTTTCATTTTCCGTTCACTCCTTCTACTGTGATGATTTGCTTCGGGTCTATGTAAACTGAAAGTGTTTCGCCCACAGCCGCCTTGCGGCCACAGTGAAGCATCCAGGTCACATCGGGCTGATAGGTCAGCTGCACCTCATAGCAGTCACCCAGGTACTGCACGCTCTGCACCGGCAGTTTGTACTCGGTGCAGCCGGGCGCCGGGTCCACCGTCATGGCCTCGGGCCGGAACAGGCGGGTGGCGTCCAGCCAGTTGGATTTGCCCACAAAATGCGCCACAAACCGGGTGGCGGGGTGGTGGTAGATCTCCTCCGGCGTGTCATACTGCTGCACCACGCCGCCGTCCAGCACGGCGATCTTGTCGCTCATGCTCATGGCCTCGGTCTGGTCGTGGGTGACAAACACCGCCGTAAAGCCCAAGCGGGAGACAAGCTCCTTGAGCTCGTGGCGCATTTCCTCCCGCAGCAGGGCGTCCAGCGCCGAGAGCGGCTCGTCAAACAAAATGCAGCTCGGCTCGATGACGATGGCCCGGGCAAAAGCCACCCGCTGCTGCTGCCCGCCCGAGAGCTGGTGCGGATACCGCTGGGCCAGCTCCTCCAGGTGGACGCTGCGCAGCGCCTCCATTACTTTGTCGCGCAGCCCGTCGGTGCGGTTCTGCGCCCGCAAGCCGAAGGCGACATTCTCAAACACCGTCATGTGGGGCCACAGGGCAAAATCCTGGAACACAAAGCCAAGGCCCCGCTTTTCGGGCGGGGTGTCGATCTTTTTCTCTTTGGAAAAGATACAGCGGTCATCAAACCAAATTTCTCCGGTGTCGGGGGTCTCCAGCCCGGCGATCATGCGCAACAGCGTGGTCTTTCCGCAGCCGGAGGAACCCAGCAGCGTGGTAAAGCTGCCGCTCTCCACCGTCAGGGTGGTGGGAGCGATGACCTGCTTGCTGCCAAACGACTTGGTAATGTTGGTCAGGCGGATTTCCATAAACTTCCTCGATTCAACCTTAAAATCGGCTTATATTCTACCCCCCTCCCCGCGTATTTGTCGACCATGTGCGCGTTATATTTTGGTAAAATTTGTGTAACGCGGTATCCACACTTGACGAATATGCCAATACTGATTATACTTGAATTATAAATCAAATTAAAAGGAAGGAACACTATGGACGTATCCATCGGCACCCGGCTGCGCGTGCTGCGCAAGGATGCGGGGCTGACCCAGGCCCAACTGGCGGCGTTGGCTGGCACCAACCAGGCTGCCATCAACCGGTATGAAACTGACAGGGCGGCAGCACCTTACCGTATCCTGGTCTGGTATGCGACCTATTTTAACGTATCGCTGGACTATATTTTTGGCCTGTGCGAGGACCCCCGCGGGCGGTATGTCTGCGTCACGCCGGAGGGGGCGCAGGAAGTGGTGCAGCGCAAGCCGGATTGGGGCGAGTTTGTCGAAGCCTGCTTCACGCCGGGCAGCGAGCTGAACCGCCGCCTGAAACAGATGATCCTCAACATGGGCGAGGAGGAAAAGCACAAGTAAGGAGGTGCGCGCCGTGAATGCCGTCATTTATGCCCGTTACAGCAGCGACAACCAGCGTGAGGAATCCATCGAAGGCCAACTGCGGGAGTGCAAGGAGTATGCCGACAAAAACGGCATCAACCTGATTGGCACGTACATTGACCGGGCGTTTTCTGCCAAGACCGACAGCCGCCCGCAGTTCCAGCAGATGATCCACGACAGCGCCACCCACACCTTTGAAGCGGTGCTGGTGTGGAAGCTGGACCGCTTCTCCCGCAACCGGTACGACTCGGCCCACTATAAGCGCATCCTTAAAAACAACCGGGTCCATGTGGTGTCGGTGACCGAGCCCATCTCCAACACGCCGGAGGGCATCATGCTGGAAAGCCTGCTGGAAGGCATGGCCGAGTATTATTCGGCCGACCTGGCCGAGAAGGTCAGCCGCGGCCACAAGGAAAATGCACTCAAGGCCAAGTTCAACGGCGGCCCGGTGCCGCTGGGGTACCGCATCGACAGCGAACAGCACTACCAGCTCGACCCAGCCGCCGCACCGGTGGTGCAGGAGGCCTTCCGGCGGTATGCCGACGGGGAGAGTATCAAGGCCATTTGGACAGATTTTAACGGCCGTGGCATCCGAACCAGCCTGGGCAGGCCATTTACCAAAGGCAGTTTTCAAACCATGCTGAAAAACCGCCGGTATCTGGGCGAATACCGCTATAAAGATACAGTCATCCCGGACGCTATTCCGGCCATCATTGACCCGGAACTGTTTGAGCAGGTGCAGCGCCGCTGTGAACGCAACAAAAAGGCTCCGGCGCATACAAAAACACAGGTCAACTTTATGCTGACGACCAAGGCGTTTTGCGGCAAATGCGGCGCGATGATCAGTGGGGAAAGCGGCAAAAGTCATACGGGTACAGTCCACTATTACTATAAATGTGGAAACCACAAGCGAAATGGCCGCGCCGCCTGCGATTTGCAGGCCGTTCGCAAGGAGCCATTGGAGCTTTTTGTGGTAAAAGCCGCTGTTCAGAAAGTGCTCCAGCCGAAAGTGATGGACCGTCTGTGCGATTTGTTGCTGGCCTATCAAAAACAGGAAAATACCCGGCTTCCACTTTTGCAAAAACAGTTGCAGGAAGTAAAAAAGAAAATCGGAAATCTGATTGCGGCCATTGAACAGGGCATCTTGACGCCATCCACCAAACAACGAATGGATGAGCTGGAACAGCAGCGCCAGCAACTGGAAACCAGTATTTTGCAGGAGCAGATCGAAAAACCGCCCATCACACGGGAGCAAATTCTATTCTGGTTTGACCACTTCCGTCACGGTGATCCGAAAGACCCGGCGTTTCAACAACAGGTCATTGATTGCTTTGTCAATGCGGTGTACCTGTTTGACGACAAAATTGTCCTTGTCTTTAACTACAAAGAGGGTGACCAGCTGGTCACCCTCGAAGAAGTAAAAAGTTCGATTTTAGACGATAATGCTTCACCGACGTAGTTGGCATCCTTATATGTTTCACAATAAACAAAAACACCTGCCACATTTGTAGCAGGTGTTTTTGTCTGGTGACCCGTACGGGAATCGAACCCATGTTAACGGCGTGAGAGGCCGCTGTCTTAACCGCTTGACCAACGGGCCATATAAAGAGAAGCCGGCATCTACCTATTTTCACAGGCCGTCTCCAGCCAACTATCTTCGGC
>ERZ1643247.22-NODE-22-length-218837-cov-43.928532_pt1 | contig 218837 bp, 171 predicted proteins | sample MGYA00579264_ERZ1643247 | MGnify/ENA primary metagenome ERZ1643247 (study PRJEB29033, sample SAMEA4952262) | chicken gut metagenome | biome: Broiler Chicken; feature: Gastrointestinal Tract; material: Caecum | place: Ireland | collected 2018 | study: Broiler... | reverse complement strand
CACGCTCGGAACGGACGAGAAACGCACCTTGCAGGTAAACGAAGAAGTCGCGCCGGTCGTAAGGCGGATATTTGAAATGCGGACGCAAGGATTGACACCGAGAAAGATCGCGGATATCCTGAACGCCGAAAAGGTCTTGACGCCAAACGATTACAGACTGTCAAAGACGGGCGTTACGACCGTACCCGCTTCACTGCACCTATGGAACACTTCCGTTCTCCGCACGCTCTTGGATAATCCGGCTTATATCGGAACTCTGGCGCAGCACAGAACGACCACTGTTTCCTACAAAAACCACAAGTGGCAGCGGCGGCCGAAGGAAGATTGGATCGTGATCGAAAACGCGCATGAGCCGATCATATCCCAAGAGCTATGGAACAGAGTGAAAGAGGTAGAGTCTTCCGTCAGTCACGGCAAACATACGAAACGCGGCTATATGCATCCGCTTTCGGGGCTGCTGTACTGTGCCGACTGCGGCGCAAAAATGCGGTTGGGTTGGAATATGCCGAAAGACATTCCCTATTTCAACTTCAACTGCGGAACACGTTCGCGCTGCGGCTCGTCTGCCTGCTTCAGTCATTTCATCACCGTTCCGGTATTAGAGAAGATCGTCTTGAACGATGTGAGAGACAAAGCGCAAAAAATCGTTGCCGACGAACGGGAATTCAGGCGGAAGTTTCTGGAACATACCGCAAGGCTCGCGGACAAAAACCAAGCCGACGTCAAAAGAGAACTCAAGCGAACGGAACGGCGCGTTGCAGAACTCGATAAGCTCATAAGCGCGGCGTTCGAAGAAAAGGTCGCAGGCAAGATCCCCGAAAAGGTGTGCTTGCAGTTGATCGACAAGTACACCGCCGAGCAAACGGAATTGAAAGAACGGATTTCTTATCTTACGCAAGGACTTGAAGAAAAGCAGCGAGCGGCAACCGACGTGGACGAGTTTATACGGCGAATGAAAAAACACATCAATGCCCCCGAACTGACAAGAGAGCTCTGTCTGGAGCTATTCGAGAAACTTGTCATCGGCGGCAAAGAAACAGTCACGGGCAAACCGCAAGAAGTCCATATATATTACAAGATCGACATCGATAGCATTTTGTAGCCCTTACACACAACAACCCCTCCGAACAACTTTATGTCCATTTTGTTGTTTGGAAGGCATGAACCAATACTACAGCGAGGAACTCTCCCAAAAGACCAGACGCGGACAAAGGGAAACGCGCTTGAAAGGTTTACACAGCGCGGGAAAACTCAATTACGGCTACTACACCAAAAACAAAAAGGTGTATATCCACAAAGAAGAAGGTCCCATCGTCAAGGAGATCTTTGAAAGATACGCTGCCGGTGAGCGCGGAAACGAAATCGCCATCAGCTTCGCCGAGCGCGGTATCCTCTACAGAGGCAAGCCGTTCAGCTCCGCCAATATCTATGTGATACTGCACGCCGAGAAGTACACGGGCAGATATGTCCTGCACGGAGAAGTTTACGGCAACATCTACCCTCGCATCATAGAGCCGGAACTCTTCGAGCGATGCAAGCAAAGGATAGACGCCAACCGCTACGGCAACCATGTCCCCGACTACTCTTACCTCTTACGCAAACGCGTGTATTGCGGACAATGCGGCACGAGGATGACTTCTTACAGCGGTACATCGAAGTCCGGGCGCGTTTCAAAATACTACAAGTGCTGGAACGCCATAGGCAAGAAGAACTGCACGGCAAAGTTCATACAGAAAGACCTGCTGGACAACATCGTCCTTCAAGCCCTTCAAAACACCTTGACTGGCACAAACCTTGCTTTGGTCGTGGACGAAATATACAAGCAGCACAACGCGAAACTGCTTGGAGAGAACCCCGTCAAATTGCTGGAAAAGGAATTGGCGCAGATCAACAAAGCCATCAACAACATTCTCAAAGCCATTGAGCAAGGCATCATAACCGATACAACCAAAGAACGGCTGCAAGAACTTGAAACAACGCGCCGTGAGTTGCAAGAGAAACTCATATTCGAGCGTATGCAGGAGCAGGTCGTTTTGGACAAGAAAACCATAGCGGACTATCTCAAAAAAGCCGTCAAACAAGAGCCGGAAATGATGATAGACTTGCTTGTCGATAAAGTGTATGTCCACGAAGACCGCATAGAACTGATACTGAACTATACTGGCACGCCGCCGAAACCAAAACGAAGAATAGACGATAAGCCCGAGAACCCTGAAGGTGAAAGCCTTCGGGGTTCTCTCATTTTTACAACGGAAGTCTCCGTAGATGTCTATTCCTACAAAGGCAGAAATAAAAAAGGCCTTGAACCAAAATTCAAAGGCGTTTGCAAAAAGTCCGTTTTAATTGAGATATAGGAGGAAAAGTAATGAATACTGCTGTTCAAAAGTGTTCGTGCGAGGTTAAGCAAACGCACCCTTTCCTATACTTTTTACGCTATCGGGTATGACTATATTTGTCAAGCCGCTGCAACCGCGAAATGCCCAATCTCCTATGCTTGTTACGCTATCAGGCATAATTATGCTTGCTAAACCTCTACGATAGCAGAATACACGCTCTCCTAGGGCTGTTACCCTATCTGGTATAACCACTTCGCTCTCTTCGCCCACATATTGTACTAAAACGCCGTTTTCGATTATAAAAGATTCTTTCATAAAACCCCTCACAATTTTATGTTCAGTTTAATAATAACATTTTCTTTTTTATAAGTCAATATAAATATAAAAATTCTACCTATACCGAAATATTATAGAAAAACTACTTTATCGTGCAAATATAGCGCGGCAAAATCACGGCAAACCGCCGCGGGTTGATTAAACCTTGAAGTAACAAAAGTTTGATTTACGGTAATATATCTTCGAAACGCTTTTATTGTAAATACAAGCGTTGTAAAGCCGTGCTCGTTATCTGTAAAATTTATATTATATATTCGGATTTGCGCTTGTCAAGGGGGATATTATGCCAATTTGAGCCTTTTTTTGAGTATATCGAACAGCGCGACGGAAACCACCGACTTTATTATCGCGGTCGGAATAAACAGTACGAAGCACGACATGAACGCCGCCGCCAAGGTGAGGTCGGAATTCATATAATATTTATACAATATATAGTAGTAAAAAGTGCCGAAAAGCAGCTGCAAAAGGGAGATGAAAAGGCTTGCAAAGTGCCGCCACAAAAAGCGCGCCTTTGCGGGCAAAAACTTGTCGTGCCTCACTACCAGCGATATTCCCGCCGCCATGACGGGCAAAAAGAGCAAAAAGCCGAAAGAAGGCTGCAACACATAGGAAGGTCCGCCGCCCGTGGTGAATACGGGTATTCCGATAAGCCCCATAACCACATATATTATCTGCGAGAGCGCGGCGGAAAGCGGCGACAAAAAACAGCCCGCAAGCGCCGTTGCCAGGGTGAGCAAGGACATAGCCACCGGCTGCATGGGTATTTTGATAAACCCGAAAATAACCGTGATAGCCACAAAAAGCGCGATAAGCGCCACTTCGCGGGCGCGCCTTTTGGGTTTGGGAGCTTTGACCTCGGCTTTTTCTTCTCCGCCGCCTATCACTTCCGCGTTAAGGTCCTTGCCTTCGCCCGAATCATTTATATCCGCTTTTTTCTTCCTGAGTGTCATAGCGGATATAATTGTAAATAAAACGTGAAACTATGTCAACTATAATTTGTCAACTTGTCAACCTTATTGTGTAAAATTTACTTCTTTCCGAATATTTTGAACTTGCGTTTTTTGCCGCTTGCGGGAGTTTCCGCGTTTGATTCGCTCCCGTCCTTACAATCCGTCTGCGCCGCGCTTTCGGCGGACGGCGTATCGCTTTCCGCGTCAGTATCTCCGGGCTGTGTCGTCCGCGCCCCGTTTTCACCGTCCTGCATACCGGCGGTTTCCCCGCTCCGCTCCGCGTCCTCTCCGTCATTTTCCGCGGAACGGGCGTCGTCGCTTTCGGGCAGCTCAACGCCCTCGAACACTTCCCTGCCTTTATACCTGTTCAATACGTCCTCTACCGCCGCTTTAAGCCGCTCTTCTCCGCGTTCTCCGACGTATTCCGCGCCGCGCGTTTTCATGTCGTTCTGTGCGGTTTTGTCCATAAGAATATCCATTGCCGCCTTGACCGCTTCCGCGTTGTCCGCCGCTATGGCGCATAGATTTTTAAGCGCCTTGCAAGCCGCCTTCTGCGCTCCGTTCACGGGCGGAAGCAGAACGAGCGGAATACGGTTTTTCATACATTCCGCCGCGATAAACGCCGTGGGCGCGATTACGGCTATATCCGCCGCCTTATACAGCAGATCCATGTCCTCTTCCCCTGCCACTATGACGGAAGGACAGCTTTTTTCCACGCCTGCCGCGCCGCGCTCGCCGCCCGAAAGCACTATCTGCATACGGTCGGAAAAGGCGGAAAATTCGCGCGCCGCGTCCATAGCCCTGCCCGAGCAGTATCTGCCGCCCGCTATTAAAACGACGGGCTTTTCTTCACGCAAACCCAGCTTTTTAAGCGCGCTTTCCCTGCTTTGGGAGCTTTCGCGCACGGGCATACCCGTCACGACTATGCGCTTACTTTTTATCCCCTTCTTTTTAAGCAGCATGGCGCACTCTTCCGTACCCGTAAGGTAGACGTCCGCGCCTTTAAGGCTCATTCCCGCGGAAGGGGAAATATCGTACACGCCCGCGATAATGCACCCCTTATAACCCGTAGTCGCGGCGGCGGAAAGTGTGAGCGCCAGAGTGCGCGGAGTAAGGCAGACAACCGCTTTCGGATAAAACCTGTAAAGCACGTTTTCGCACTTTTCGTGAGCGGAAACGGGGCGTTTTATCCTGCTTTCCTTAAACTGTTTGCGCTTTTTGTCCCCCACTTTATACCGCTTGGTGAATTTCTTCAAAAAAAGTCCGCTCACGCGGGGAAAGTATCTGCTTGCAAAGATATATCCCTTAATGCCGCTGCCGGAGCAAATTTCGCTCTCGTCCACGAAAACGACGTCGGTAAAAGTGCCCGAAAAACATTGCGCAATACTGTCCGCGACGTTATCGTAAAGCCCATTTTTACCCATAACCACTATGCAGTCGTTCATACTCTCCTCCTGCGCAGCATATCCCCTTCCCGCATGGGAACGGGGCAGATTATCCTCACTTTTTCGCGCACCAGCTTGGCGTCGGTTATCTCTTCGCCGTCACCGCCGCGCATATGTTCCAATGTAAAGGTTTTGGCGGTATTTCCGCTTTCCGCGCAAAGCGTTTCCAGCACTTCGCCGCATTTGAATCTGCCGCGCTGTTCGACCACGTATTCGTCGCCGTCGCGCGCAAGCACTATCCCCACGAAATCGTACTCCTGCGCGGGGCGGGAAGTTTCATAGCTTACCTTTGCGTCCCCGAAATAAAATCCCGTCGAATATGTACGGTGGCTGTGCTTGTTCACCTCTTCAAGTGCGGAAGGCGGCAATGACCTCCCCTCCTCCATGGCGTCTATCGCCGCGCGGTACGCCGACACCGCCGAGGCGCAGTAATAGCGCGTTTTCATTCTGCCTTCTATCTTGAAAGAATAAACGCCCGCGTCTTTAAGCTCCTTCAGATGCTCTATCATGCACATATCCGCGCTGTTCAATATGTAACTGCCGCGGTCGCTCTCGCCTATGGTAAGCGGCGTATTTCCGCCCGCGGTTATCGTGTATTCCCAGCGGCAGGGCTGGGCGCAGTCGCCGCGGTTACTCCCCCTGCCCGTGAGATAGTCGGACAAAAGGCATCTGCCGCTGTACGATATACACATCGCCCCGTGCACGAAACTCTCTATCTCCACGTCGCCGGGCAGCATATCGCGCATACGTTTTATGTTTTCAATGCTCATCTCGCGCGCCGCCACAATGCGCTTGACGCCCATATCCGCCCAAAAAGCCGCGGCATAGGAATTGGTCGTGTTCGCCTGCGTGGACACATGGACGTGCAGGTTGGGTGCGCACTTCCTTGCAAGAGAAATTATGCCCGGATCGGCGGCGATTATGCCGTCCGCGCCCGAAGCGTCCAACATTTTTATATAATCGGCGATTGCGGGAAAATCGTCGTCCCTTGCGTATATATTCACCGCCGCATACAGCTTTTTACCCGCTTCGTGCGTAAGGCGTATTCCCTCCGCCATATCCCCGTCCATACTCTTATCCGCGCGCAGGGAAAATCCGCCGCCCGCGTACACCGCGTCGGCGCCGAAATGAAGCGCTGTTTTCAGTTTTTCTATGTCCCCTGCGGGAGCGAGAAGTTCTGCCATTATTCCATCCTTGTCACGGCTATGCCGCTTTCCCAGAATATCTCCGTATAAAAAGGCGCGGCGGATATATATTCCAGATACTTTCTCATATTCGTAACTATCGTGCGGTGCTTGTGCGGCGGATAGCCGTCCCCTTTGACAAGCCCCAGATAGTTAATATCGTCGGATACGATAAGTCCGTTTTCGTCCATATTCTGCCTTACGGTATCGAATATGTCCTTATACGCGCTTTTCGGTCCGTCTATAAATACCAGTCCGTAACTTTTACCCTGTATTACCTGCGGCAAAATTTCCTTTACGTCGCCGCGGTAGGCGTGCATTCTGCCGCTTATGCCGAGTTCTTTCCAAAGCTGCTTGGCCCTGTCAAGTCTGTCCCCGTCATATTCTATCGTATCCACTTCTGCCTCACAGGCAAGCGCCATTACGGAAGAAGAATACCCCACCGCCGTGCCTATCTCCAGAATCCTCGAAGGCTTGACTTTACCGCACAACTCTCTCAACAGCCGCGCGCACTCCTCGCCGCATACGGGAATAAAATCTTCCCTGGCGCGCAGATAAGCGCGGCGCAGTATTTCGTCCGCGTTCATACTTCTATCACTATGGGCAGTATCATGGGTTTTTGCCTGCACTGCGCGTCGAAGTAGCGGGTAAGGGTGCGCTTTAATTTCCTCTTGAAGTTAGCCCTGTCGTCCGCCGACTTGTAGTCGCGCTCGCCCAGCACCTGCGTGACCAGACCGCGCACCACTTCTATATTCGCTTCGTCCAGCGGAAGTCCGCGCGTGATGACTTCCGGCGGCGCCAGCGGCTGACCTTCCGCCAATGCGACGGTTACCAGCACGATAACCATGCCGTTATTGCTCATCACCTTCCTGTCGCGCAAGGTGACGTTATCCACGTCGGTAAGTCCGTCGACGTACACGTTGCCCGCTTCCACGCCCTCCGCCTGTTTGAGCGAATGTCTGTGCAGAATAAAGCGCGAGCCTATTTCCGCAATGGCTATGCTCGACTTCTTTATGCCCAAAGAAACCGCCATGGCCTCGTGCTGTCTTAAATGGCGGTATTCGCCGTGCACGGGTATGAAAAATTCCGGCTTGATCAGCGAAAGCATCAGTTTGAGTTCGTCCTGGCAGGCGTGACCCGAAACGTGCAACGCTTCCAACGAGCCGTAAAGCACGCTTGCACCGCGGCGATAGAGGTTGTTGATAACCGTATAGACAAGTTTTTCGTTGCCGGGAATGGGGTTGGACGAAATAACGACAAGGTCGTGCGAATTGACCTCTATCTTATCTTCGCCCGCCGCCATTCGGGTAAGCGCGCTCATCGGTTCGCCCTGCGAACCGGTCGTTATAAGGCATTGCTTGGAGTAATGGTGCTTGTGCATCTCCTCCTGCTCTATGACCGTGCCTTCCTTCACGCGCAGAAGTCCCAGATCGCGCGCCATTCCCGATACGTTTATCATGCTTCTGCCGTTGAAAACTATCTTGCGCCCGTCGCGCTCGCATATGTCCACTATCTGCTGCAATCTGTTCACGTTGGAAGCAAACGTGGCTATTATAATGCGCTTGTCGTGATTGGTCGCGAATATGCGTTCCAGCGTTTCGCCCACCTTTCTTTCGGATATGGTCGTGCCGGGCTTTTCTATATTCGTGCTTTCTCCCAGCATGAGTTTTACGCCCGAATCGCCTATTTCCGCAATGCGCGTAAGGTCCATGATCTGCCCGTCGACGGGGGTGAAGTCTATCTTATAGTCGCCCGTATGGAATACCCTGCCCACGGGCGTATTTATGCTGAGCGCGAACGCGCCCGAAATGCTGTGGCTCACGCGTATGAATTCCACGGAAAAACAACCCGCGCTAATCACCGCCCCGCCCTGCACGGTAACGATTTTGGGCGTATCAATGCCGCGTTCTTCCAGCTTGTGCCTGATAAGCGCGCAGGAAAGGTCGCTTGCAAAAATCTTCAGCCCCGGCAGTTTTTCCGCAAGATAGGGAATTGCGCCGATATGGTCTTCATGCCCGTGCGTGACCACAAGTCCGCGCACCTTGTCCGCATTTTCCGTGATATAAGTGAAATCGGGAATAATCAAATCCACCCCGGGAGTGTCCGTCGTGGGAAAAGACGAGCCGCAGTCGATAATCAGAATATCGTTTTTATACCTCAGCGCGGTCATATTCTTGCCTATCTCGCCTACGCCGCCCAAAAATACGACTTCAAGCCCCTTGTTTCCCGAAGCGACGCTTTCCGCCTGCTCCACGGGCTTACCGTGCCTTTTGACAACGGGCTTTTCCCGGCTTACAACCTGCGCGGACGACTGTTTTTCCGCCGCCTTTTTCGCATTTTCCCTTACGCCGCTTACAGGTGCGCTCTTCAACGCCTTCTTATCCGCAGCCTTGCCCTGAGCGTTCTTACCTGCCGCGCCCTTATTCGCCGTCTTACCTGCCGCGCCCTTATTCGCCGCGCCGGCAGTTCTTGCAGAAGATTTCTTTACCGCCGCGCCCGTTGCAGGCATGACGCTTTTATCCTTATTTCCTTTGGGCGCGCCCTTTGCCGCCCTTTCCTTATTCCTTACTTTTTCAGCCAAAATTTTTATCCGCCTTGAATTTACTCATTTTATTATAGCAACTTTTATTATATAAATCAAATTATCTTGTAAGGCACCCTGAAGTAGTCGAGATATAGTCTGAACTTATCCTGCGCCATAAGGCAGGTGTCGCGCAGATAGCCGCGTTCATTCGTCCACTCCTTTAATCCGCGATAGTAGAACAGTTTAAGTTCTTCGTCGATAATAAAGGGGACAATATCGTGTTTCAGGCACTCTTTGAACAGCAAAAGCCTGCCGATTCGTCCGTTTCCGTCCTGGAAGGGGTGAATACACTCGAATTTATAGTGAAAGTCCAAAAGGTCGTCAAAACTCTTTTCACCGCCGTCGTTATACTCCGAAAGCAACCCCTTCATCTTGCCTTCAACCTCTTCCGGCCGTGCGGTAAACATATCCCCCACCGTATTGGGCAGGCGCTTATATTCGCCCGCGGCGAACCAATCCTTGCGCGCGTCCGTCGTTCCGCTTTTCAACGTACGGTGCAATTGTTTGATAAACGTCTGCGTAATCGGTCTTTTCGCGCCTTCAATAACCATATCCACGCATTTGAAGTGGTTGACCGTTTCAACAATGTCGTCCACCCTCACCGTGCCGCCGTCAAGTCCTATAGTATTGGTTTCAAAAATGTGACGGGTCTGGTCATGAGTCAGCCTGCTCCCTTCGATATGGTTTGAATTGTACGTCAATTCTATCTGTACTTTGTGATAAATGCCGCCCGAAAGTTTCGCCCTCTTCTCCGCCAAAAGCGCCTCTAAAAGGCTGTTCGGCGACTTACTTTTTTTATTCGACCGTTCGGGTTTTTGCGCGTTTTCGGGAATATTCCACGTCTTACCCTTCAAAAAAGCACCGACTATCTTCCCCAAAGCGCAGTAGTTGCGCACACTCCTTTCGGATATATTCCATCTTTTCGCCGCCTCAGTTACGGATAAATACCTCATAAACCATACCTCATATACAAGGATAACATTTTATCGGCAAAAAAATCAATATTCCGTTGTAAAATTTTAATATTTGCCGATGAGCGGCAAGGCGGCACCGCGGGACGGAAGCGCAGTGCGCTTCACCACTTAACCGCCTTGGCGGCGAGCCGGCAACGTGGGACGTTGCATCCCTGAGTATGCTTTGAAGCGACAAAACGAAAATTCAAGCCTTTTTTCTCCGCAAGGCTTAGCCTTTATTCTTTTCTGCAAACCGAGTACTATCCTTTACCAAAAATCTTGGTATCGGCTTGTTTTCTTAATGCGGATATTTATTATAAGTGCATATAAAATACATATAAAAGGAAGCGGATTTACACCCGCTCCCTTTATTATAGTGTCCTAATAAAGCATATTTTTAATAACTATATGTTTATAGTGCACATAAAATACATTAAACTATCTTCAATCCGAATCTTGCGGGCTGCATTGCGGCGTCTATATTCGCCGAGTAGTATCCGATAAGCGTGCCTATGTCCGACCAATAGCAATCGGCGATATATAACCGCATTTCACTCAGAATTACTGGAAAAATATCCTTGGAAAAATCGCTCACTCCCGAAGGAATATGCTTCAATATGTCTTCCTGCATGGCGTATATGCCCATATTTACAAGGTCGGACGTATATTTTTGCGGTTTTTCACGCAGCGCGGCAATTCTTCCGCCAATCCCCGGTACTACCTCACCCATTCCGCGCGGGTCAGTAACTCTTTTTGCCGCCAAAGTGCATAAACAAGACATATCTTCGTGATATTTAACAAACTCGCCGATATTGAAGTCCGTAAGCGCGTCGCCGCTCATGACCACGAACGGGCGGTCGATGAATTTAGCCGCATTCTTCACACCCCCGCTCGTGCCAAGCGGCGTGCTTTCCACAAAGTAGGTTATTCTCGCGCCCAGCTTACTGCCGTTGCCGAAGTAATTGATTATCCTCTCAGGCATATAGCCCAAAGTCATCGCTATATCCGTAATTCCCGACCTGACGAGCGAACTCACCGTAAGGGCGAGCACGGGCTTATCCAGAATGGGCACCATTGGTTTGGGCATACTACCCGTAAGCGGACGAAGGCGCGTGCCTCTGCCGCCCGCCATAATAACAGCTTTCATCTCCATACGGTTAGTTTATGCAAGCAAAAAATTATTATCACGGCGCATTGGGCGCGCGCCGCTCCACCGCGGCGAGCCGCCGCAGGCTGATTATATTTCAAAGTAACAAAAGTGAAGTTCACTCCTTTTTTCTCCGCAAGGATTTCACTCTATTATTCTCTATAACAATTTAACCGCCGTGAAGTAACATTGCGCTAGGTTGCGGCTTTTCTTCTCTGTAATATCCGGGTTTTACTGTTATCTGCGGATAAAACAAGCCTTTACCAATATTTTTGGTATCGGCTGTTTTAATGTTGTCAAGCAGTACCTGACAGCGGCGAGCCGCCGCAGGCTGATTATATTTCAAAGTGACAAAACTGAATTTCACGCCTTTTTCTCCGCAAGGATTTCAATCTATTATTCTCTATAACAATTTAACCGCTGTGAAATAGCATTCTTATTATCAATATCAATCTTGTCAAGTAGTAACTGACAAGCCTGTTTTACTTAGTCTCAAAAATAATCTTGTCAAGTAGTACCTGACAAGCCTGTCTTACTCACTATCAAAAATACTTTTATCAAGTAGTACCCGACAAGTCTATTAAAGCTTTTAACAAAAAGCATGCGTGTCAAGTAGTACCTGACAAGTCCGTTGAAATTTTTAATAAAAATATGCGTGTCAAGTAGTGCTTGACAAGATTGTTTTCGGTAGCATAGATAAATAAACATGTACGATAGTAACTGACAAATCTATTAAAGCTTTTAACAAAATATAGGCGTGTCAAGTAGTACTTGACAGCGGTAAGCTGCCGTCCCCCGTCATACCTTGAAGTAACAGAAAAAGTATTGCGGTGTACCTCTCCGTAATGCTTTTTGTTTGATTACCATAAAAACAGTCAGTTTTCTGTTGTCAAGCAGTACTTGACAAGCCTGTTGAAATTTTTAATAAAAACATGCGTGTCAGGTAGTGCTTGACAAGATTGTTTTCGGTAGCAGAGATAAATAAGCATGTACGATAATAACTGACAAGTCTATTAAAGCCTTTAACAAAATATATGCGTGTCAAGTAGTACTTGACAGCGGCGGGTCGCCGTCCCGTTCATACCTTGAAGTGGCAGAAAAAGTATTGCAGTTTACCTCTTCGTAATGCCTTTTATTTGATTACCATTTTGTTTACTATTAAAAATAACCTTGTCAAGTAGTACCTGACAAGTCTGTTTTACTTACTATCAAAAATATCCTTGTCAAGTAGTATCTAACAAGCCTGTCGAAATTTTTAATAAAAATATGCGTGTCAAGTAGTACCTGACAAGTCTGTCTTACTTACTATCAAAAATATCCTTGTCAAGTAGTATCTAACAAGCCTGTCGAAATTTTTAATAAAAATATGCGTGTCAAGTAGTACCTGACAAGTCTGTCTTACTTACTATCAAAAATAACTTTGTCAAGTAGTATCTGACAAGCCTGTCGAAATTTTTAATAAAAATATGCGTGTCAAGTAGTACCTGACAAGTCTGTCTTACTTACTATCAAAAATAACTTTGTCAAGTAGTATCTGACAAGCCTGTTGAAATTTTTAATGAAATATGCATGTCAAGTAGTGCTTGACAAGATTGTTTTCGGTAGCAGAGATAAATAAACATGTACGATAGTAACTGACAAATTTATTAAAGCTTTTAACAAAATATAGGCGTGTCAAGTAGTACTTGACAGCGGCGGGTCGCCGTCCCGTTCATACCTTGAAGTGGCAGAAAAAGTATTGCGGTGTACCCGTACCCAACCTCGGTAGAACACATTTTACTCTAAAACATAAAATATGTGTATATGTCGGGTTGTAAAATGCTTTGCTTTCAGCGGGAGCGCGTGGCGCTCCACCCATGATAATCTGCGAAGTAACCAAGCGATAATGCTGAATTACTTTCTTCGCAGAGTAATCAGCCTGCGGCGGCTCGCCGCCGCGCAGTTGTAGTAACCTACAACAAGTCGACAGATTGTGCAAATATGCCGAAAGCAGTACGATTAAAGTGTTCTACTGAGGTTGGGTACGGGTACTTCTTCGTAATGCTTTTTACACGGGTATTAAAATTTTCCTTCCCGCCCGTTATCTGTTGCAATAACGCGCGCAAAGTATTATAATAGTACTATCGTTATAAATTATTTAACAATACAGGAGAAATAATATGAGAGTTTACAATTTTTCGGCAGGACCTTCCATGCTTCCCCTTGAAGTGTTGCAGGAAGCGCAGGCCGAGTTCGTGGACTACAAGGGCTGCGGTATGTCCGTAACCGAAATGAGCCACCGCAGCAAACAATTCGACGCGATCCACAACGAGTGCATCTCGCTCATACGCGAGCTTATGGGTGTGCCCGAAAATTATGAAGTTCTGCTCGTGCAGGGCGGCGCGTCCACGCAGTTTGCCGCCATTCCCATGAACCTGCTTACTTCCGGAAAAGCGGATTACGTGGTTACGGGCAACTTTGCGAAAAAGGCTTACAAGGAAGCGTTGAAGTATGGTGACATTCACGTTGCCGGCTCTTCCGAGGCGGACAAGTTCACCTATATTCCCAAGGAACTCGACATTCGCGACGACGCCGACTACCTGTATATCTGCCAGAACAACACCATATTCGGCACCAGATACAATAAACTTCCCGAATGCAAAATGCCGCTCGTGGCGGACGTTTCTTCCAACATTCTGTCCGAAGAAATGGACGTGAGCAAGTACGGCGTGCTTTATGCAGGCGCCCAGAAGAACTTAGCTCCCGCGGGACTTACCATAGTGATCGTGCGCAAGGACCTCATCAAAGAGCCTGTGTCTTACTGCCCGACGATGCTCAGCTGGAAGGTTATGGCGGAAAACAACAGCCTTTACAACACTCCTCCCTGCTTTGCCATCTATATGGCGATGCTCAACCTGCGCCATCTGAAGAAGCTGGGCGGCGTAAAGGAAATGCAGAAGATAAACGTGTTCAAAGCGGGACTTTTGTATGACTATATTGATTCTTCTTCCTTCTACGTTAACAGGGTAAACAAGGAAGACCGCTCGTATATGAACGTGCCTTTCAACACCCCGAACGCCGATCTGGACGCGATGTTCGTAAAGCAGGCGGGCGAAAACGGCTTTGTTTCCATAAAAGGCCACCGGCTGGTAGGCGGCATGCGCGCTTCCATATACAACGCAATGCCCGTTGAAGGCATTACCTCGCTTATCGAATTCATGAAGGAATTTGAAAGAGTAAACGGCTGAGGTGTGTATGGAAATTCTTAAATTGAACGCAATATCTCCGCTGGTAGGCGACATTCTCACCGCGGACAACTACACTATATCCGATACCGCAAGCGCACCCGTAGCCATACTTGTGCGCAGTGCGAATATGCACGAATACGCGCTTCCCGAAAGCGTGATAGCCGTTGCCCGTGCAGGCGCGGGCGTGAACAATATTCCGCTCGATAAAATGGCGGAGTGCGGCGTATGCGTATTCAACACCCCCGGCGCCAACGCCAACGCGGTGAAAGAGCTGGTTATCGGCGCGCTTATCATCGCTTCCCGCAAGATAGTGCGCGGCATAAACTGGGTGCAGTCTTTGGGCGGCGAGGACGTGGCTAAGGCGGTTGAAAAAGGCAAAAAAGCCTTTGTGGGACAGGAAATTCTCGGCAAAACGCTGGGCATTGTCGGTCTGGGCGCAATAGGCAGGCTGGTATCCGACGCCGCTCTTGCCCTGGGCATGAACGTCGTGGGCTACGACCCCTATCTTTCCCCCGCGCTTTCCGCCAAGCTGGACAGCCGCGTCAAGACGGTTTCCGACCTGGGCGCACTTTACGCAGTATCCGACTACATCACCCTGCACGTGCCTTCCACTCCCCAGACAAAGGGTTGCATAAACAAGGATTCCATATCCGGGATGAAGGACGGCGTGGTGATAATCAACTGCGCGCGCGGCGACCTGTTCGTTGACGACGACGTCATCGAAGCGGTCAAATCGGGTAAGATTGACAGAGTTGTCACCGACCTTCCCAATAACAAACTCATCGGTGTGGACGGCATTATCACCATTCCCCACCTGGGCGCTTCCACTCCCGAAGCGGAGGACAACTGCGCCGTAATGGCGGCAAAGGAACTTAAAGATTACATCGAGCAAGGCATTGTGGTCAATTCGGTAAACTTCCCCTGCCTCAACCCCGGCGCAAAGCCCGCAGGCAAAGTGAGAATAACCGCTCTTACCAAGACGGACGCGCTTCCCGAAGCCCTCAAAGCGGTGAACGGCGAAAGCAAGTCCGCCACCCGCGGCGACTATGCGTATATCGTAGCCGACTGCGACGAAGACTGCTCTTCCGCTCTCGAAAAAGTAAAGGGCGTTATCAAAGTGCGCGTTATCAAATAATACCGTACACTTAAATACGCACTTTATAAAATAATAATAGTAAACACATAAAGAACGGGCGGCAACGCCCGTTTTTTTTACACAAAAATTATCGGCAACTTTATTCGGAAAATTATCCTCTGCCTTATCCGAAAGCCCGGAAATTATCCGCTGTCTTATTCCGAAATCTGAAAATTATCCGTTCAGCGGCGACCTTGTCACGCCGTTTTCGCCGGCAGGCTACGGGCTTATAAATCTCATTCGTGCGACAAGGATTGCAACAAAAAAAGCAATTGCCGTAAAACGTATTTGCCGCTGAAAAACCTTACCGCTGCAAAAGCGCGGCTGCGACGGCAGCGCAATTACGGAGAGTAATTCGGCTGACACAAAATGCGTTATTACAAAAAATGCGGTTACGGCATCAAAAAAGAGGGCAGCCAAACTGCCCTCTTCCGGTTGGTTTTCGCTTGTCTTACTTCTTGAGATTCTCTTCGAGAGCCTTCTCCATATCGGCAAGCTCTTTAGGAAGCGTTCCGAATTCGTCGAACTTGGCGTAGAAGGTCTTGATGCCTTCGCAGTCTTCCAGCCAAGCCTGCTTGTCGATGGAAAGCAGATCCTTAACGGTGTCAACGGTGACGTCCTTCAGACCTTCGATATTGATATCTTCCGCCTTAGGAATGTAGCCGATAGGGGTTTCGACAGCTTCAACTTCGCCGTCGATTCTCTTGAGCATCCAGTCGAGCACGCGCAGGTTGTCGCCGAAGCCGGGCCAGATGAAGTGGCCGTTTTCGTCCGTTCTGAACCAGTTGACGTTGAAGAACTTAGGCTGCTTGGAAGGCTCAACCGTCTTACCGATATCCAGCCAATGCTGGAAGTAGTCGCCCATGTTGTAGCCGCAGAAAGGCAGCATAGCCATAGGATCGCGCCTTACAACGCCGACTGCGCCGGAAGCGGCCGCGGTGGTTTCGGAAGCCATGATAGAACCTACGAACACGCCGTTATCCCAGTTCTTTGCCTCGTAAACGAGCGGAGCGGTCTTAGCGCGGCGTCCGCCGAAGATGAATGCGCTGATCGGTACAGGCTCGCCGGTGAAGAACTTCTCGGAGATGCAGGGGCAGTTTTCCGCGGGAGCGGTGAAACGGCTGTTGGGATGAGCGCCCTTCTCGGTAGAAGTGGTGCCGTCCCAGGGATTTCCCTTCCAGTCGATGGCGTTCTTAGGCGGATTCTTGTCCAGACCTTCCCACCACACGGTGCCGTTATCCTTGTTGTAAGCGACGTTGGTGAAGATGGTGTTCTTCCTGGTGGAAGCCAAAGCGTTGGGGTTGGACTTTTCGTTGGTGCCGGGAGCTACGCCGAAGAAGCCGTTTTCGGGGTTGATGGCGTAAAGTCTGCCGTCCTCGCCCTTCTTGATCCACGCGATGTCGTCGCCGACCGTCCACACCTTGTAGCCCTTCTTCTGATAAACTTCCGGAGGAACGAGCATTGCCAGGTTGGTCTTGCCGCATGCGGAAGGGAAAGCAGCCGCCATATAAACGGTTTCCTTGCCGGGACGCTCGATACCGAGAATGAGCATATGCTCAGCCTGCCAGCCTTCGTTACGACCCTGGTAGGAAGCTATGCGCAGAGCAAAGCACTTCTTGCCCAGAAGCACGTTGCCGCCGTAACCGGAGTTAACGGAGATAATCGCGTTATCTTCGGGGAACTGGCAGATATATCTCTTTTCTTCGTTTATTTCGCACTTTGCGTGGGTGCCGCGCACGAAGTCGTTGGAATCGCCGAGGGCGTCCAGAACGTTCTTGCCGACGCGGGTCATTATCTTCATGTTGAGCACGACGTAAATAGAGTCGGTGGTTTCGATACCTATCTTGGAGATAGGGCCGCCCACGGGACCCATGGAATAAGGGATAACGTACATCGTCCTGCCCTTGTAAGCGCCGTCGAGGATAGCGTTAAGCATGGGATATGCTTCCTTGGGGTCCATCCAGTTGTTGGTGGGACCGGCCTCCTTCCTGGTGCGGGCACAAATATAGGTGCGTCCTTCCACACGCGCAACGTCGTTGACGGCGGTGCGGTGAAGCAGGCAGCCGGGAAGAATTTCCTGGTTGAGCTTAATCATCTCGCCGGTGGTAAGAGCCTGCTCGGTGAGTTCGTTGTACAGCTTTTCGCTGCCGTCGATCCACACGACCTTATCAGGCTTGCACAGGTCAATCCTGCTCTGAACGAAATCCAATACTTGCTTGTTAGTAGTCAGATTTGCCATAGTATATTCTCCTTAAAATGATTATTTACAAAGTTCGCGGATTTCCGCCGCGTCTATTATATCATTTGAAGAAAGCAAAAGTAAACAAAATGACGTAAGTTTTAAGCAAAAGAATAAACCCGGAACTTGCACCGCATTTTATCGCGCAATATAATACCGCAACGGCGATTGCATTGCTTTTATCCGAAAACAATTTATTCTTATTAAAGGCGATTTTCTTTTATTAAAAGCAAAAGCCCTCCGGAAAATTTCCCCGGAGGGCTTTGTTTTGACAAATTGGTTTATTGTTCTTTTTTATCCGCTTTCACCATGTCGAATTCGCCGTCTTTGGCGGTGAGGTTGACCGTATCGCCTTCGCCGAATTCGCCCAGGAGCATTTTTTCGGACAGCACGTCTTCTATGTTGCGCTGGACCGCCCTTCTCAGCGGACGGGCGCCGTACTCTTTGTTGTAGCCCTTTTCGATGAGCAGGTCGCAGGCGGGTTCGTCGTAGGTGAAGGTGATTTCGCGTTCGGCAAGGCGTTTTGCCACGTCGCCGAGCATCTTGCGGCAGATAAGGCGCATATCCTGTTTTTCCAGACTGCGGAAGATGATTATGTCGTCCACGCGGTTGATGAACTCGGGACGGAAGGCGTTTTTTAGGGCTTCCATCTGTCTGTCCTTCATGTCGTCGTACTCCTGCTCGGAAGAGCCGAAGCCGAGGTGCGCCTTTTTGATTGCGTCCGCGCCGATGTTTGAGGTCATGATTATGATGGTGTTTTTGAAGTTGACCTCTCTGCCGTGCGAATCTTTCAGATGTCCGTCGTCGAGCACCTGGAGCAGGATGTTGAACACGTCGGGGTGCGCTTTTTCTATTTCGTCGAACAAGATGACGGAATAAGGGTGTCTGCGCACTTTTTCCGTAAGCTGGCCGCCCTCGTCGTAGCCGACGTAGCCGGGCGCGGAGCCGATGAGTTTGGACACGTTCATCTTATCCATATATTCGGACATATCCACGCGTATCATCAGATTTTCGTCGCCGAACATTGCCTCCGCAAGCGCTTTGGAAAGCTCGGTTTTGCCCACGCCCGTAGGGCCGAGGAAGATGAACGAGCCGATGGGACGGCGCTTGTCCTGAATGCCCGCGCGGGCACGGCGTACCGCCCTTGCCACCGCGGACACCGCCTCGTCCTGACCCACGACGCGCTTGCGCAGTTCGTCTTCCAGCCTAAGCAGCCTTTGCGACTCCTTTTCCGTAAGCTGTGCCACGGGAATGGACGTGCTTTCGGACACGACTTCCGCTATATCCTTTTCGTCCACGAACAGTTCCTGCTTTGCCCTGTCCTGACCCCAGTTCTTCTTTTCCTCCGCGATTTCCGCTTTGAGTTGTTTTATCTTGGCGTCGAGTTCCGCGCACGCCTTGAAGTCGCGCCTTTCCATGTGGTGGTTGAGGTCGATATTCAGTTTGCTGACCTCTTCTTCCTTGTCCTTTATGCCCTGAGGAAGCATGAAGTTGGATACCTTCTTCCTCGACATTGCCTCGTCCATAAGGTCGATGGCTTTATCGGGCAGGAAGCGGTCGGAGATGTACCTGTCGGAGAGCACCGCCGCCGCTTTCAGGGCAGCGTCCGTTATCTTCACGCCGTGGTACTTTTCGTATTTGCTGCGCAGTCCCTTCAAGATGACTTCCGTTTCGTCCACCGTGGGCGGTTCAACCATAATGGGCTGCAGTCTGCGTTCCAGCGCCGCGTCCTTTTCGATATACTTGGTATATTCGTCTATGGTGGTGGCGCCTATCGTCTGCAACTCGCCCCTTGCCAGCATGGGCTTTAAGATATTCGCCATATCAAGCGAATTTTCCGAAGAAGAGCCGGCGCCCACGATAAGATGGATTTCGTCGATAAACAGAATTATGTTGGAATCCGTCTTGATGGTGTTTATCAGCTTTTTCATTCTCTCTTCAAAGTCGCCGCGGTACTTTGTGCCCGCCATAAGCGAAGCCACGTCGAGCGAAAATATAGTCTTGCCGCGCAACGTTTCGGGCACTTCGCCCGCCACTATCGCCTGTGCCAGACCTTCCACTATCGCGCTCTTGCCCACGCCCGGTTCGCCGATGAGCACGGGGTTGTTCTTGGTGCGGCGGGAGAGGACTTCCACTATCCTGTTTATCTCCTCGCTCCTGCCGATGACGGGGTCGAGTTTGCCGTCGCGCGCCTTTTGGGTTATGTCCGCGCCCAACTTTTCCATATCCTTGGTAATGCCGCCCTTCTTCTGTTCTTCCTCTTTTCCGGGAGCGCCCCTGTTGAACCTTATCTCCCTGAACGACCTGCCGTTGTTGCGCGGAGGCTCTTCGCCGTTCATGCTGTTGAGCAGATTGGAAAACTGCCGGCGCAGATCTTCAAGCGGATCTTCCCCGTCGTCTTCCTCCTCTTCGTCCTCTCCGGAGCCTGAGGCGAGATAATTCTGCAATTCCCTGCGCAGGTCGTTCACGTCCACGCCCAGCGCGGAAAGCCTTTGCACGGCGAAGCTGTCGCGCATATTGAGCACGCCCAGAAGCAGCAGCGGGGAAGATATTTCCGTCCCGCTCTGGGAAGCCATCATACTGCACCAGTCGAGCACCTTGCGTATGCGCTCGGACATGAGCACCCTGTTGCTCGCGGTGGCGCCCGCGTTCAGCTCGACAAGCTGTTTCACGTTGTCTTCCGAAAGCCCTTCTTTTTCCAGAAACTGCTTTGCGTCGCACTCCACGCCCAGCATGGCGGCGACAAGAAACTCCGTACCCAGAATTTTGTCGTCGGCGTAGGAAGCAAGCCTTCCCGCCGCTTTCATTACTTTATCGCATTCGTCCGTAAATTTATAATCCATATTGTCTTTCCTCCTCAGCGTGCAAGCGCGTTTCTGACTATCCTTGCACGCGTAATATCTCTTTCTTCCGCATTCAGCTTCTTGCCCGCCGCCTTGCAAAGCATTGCCGGCTGTGTGAGCGTTATGAGTTCGTCCGCCTTATCCGCGTCCGCCTTGATAAAGTCAAGCGCGATACCCAGCTTGACGTAGGCGATGAGCTCCATAAATTCGTTTGTGGCGACCTTGCATGCGTTGCACAAGATGCCGTACGCGCGCATTATCTTATCCTGCAGATCGACTCCGCCTCTGCGCGCCAGATCTTCCCTTGCGGCGCGTTCGGCGCGGATAAAACTTTCCGCGACTTTGGTTACCCTGCTTAAAATTTCCTCCTCGCTCGCGCCTATCATCGCCTGGTTGGATATCTGGTACATAAATCCCTTTTCCTGCGAGCCTTCGCCGTAAACGCCGCGCGCGGTCACGCCGAACTGCGGCAGAGTGCCGAGCACGGAATTGAGCGCGCCCGTAAGCGTGAGCGCGGGCACGAACACCATGAAAGAAGCCCTCATTCCCGCGCCCATATTGGTCGGGCAGGCGGTCAGATAGCCGTACTTGTTGTCGAAGGCAAAGTCCAGCTGTTTCGCCATAGCCTTATCCACATCGACAAGACGTTTGAACGCGGAATTCAGATCGAAGCCGCGCACGATGCACTGCGCCCTGATATGGTCTTCTTCGTTTATCATGACGGATATGTCCTGCAAACGGCTTATCATGACCGCGCCGTAGCGCGAGGACACCAGCGCCGGCGATATGAGATGCTTTTCCACAAGCGCCTGCGCGTCAAGGGGATCAAGTCCGTTCATGCGGTACATATGGAAGGTATCAACGCTGCTCAGCGCCTTCTCCGCCCCGCGCATAAGCACGGAATATATCTCCTCTTCACCCGTAAGTTTATCCGGGAAAGGAAGCCCCGTTATATTGCGGGCGAACCTCACCCTGCTGGAATAGACCACGTCTTTACATTTATCTTCCGCCGCCATAGCCACCTCACTTCTTCAATGCGTCCAGCTTTGCCTGAAGCTCCGCCGCCCGCATGAAATCCCTGTTTTTGACCGCCTCGTCTATCTGGCGCGAAAGCGCTTCCGCCTCGTCGACGGGCTTTACCTTTTCTTTTTTCTCCTGAACCTGTTCCGCGCTTTCCACGGTGGTGTCAAGCGGAGCGCGCCCCGTATAAGGCTTGCCGCGCATCTGCTTGTACGTCTGCTCCACTATGTCGGAAAAGGTGTGGTAACATTCGCTGCACCCGAAGCGCAGATTCTTTCTGACTTCCCTTTCGGTAGTGCCGCACTTGCCGCATACCCTGGCGGTGGTCCTGTAACCTCCGCCCATGCCCGACATGAGCATTGCCGCTTCGTTGAAAAAGTCCTGCACGAAATTTTCACCCGCGCTCAGCTTGGCGGCGCAATGGGCGCACAGATGCTGTTCGCTCTTTACCCCGTTCACGTTCGTTTTGACCACGATCGTCGCCTTGCGCATACCGCATATCTGACAAATCTCGTCCATATTATCCTCCTTACTTACGCATGAGTGCGATAAGTATCTCTCTATATATATTACGGCGCAGCCTGCCGCTTTCCTTCGCGCCGTCAAGCGCCTTTGCGGAAAGACTTGCAAGTATCAGCGCCTTTTCGCGTTCGGTGACCGCCTGCGCCCGCACGAGCCTGTCGACCATGTCGCGCGCCCTGTTTTCGGGCAGAGTGTCCGCCCCGCTCACCTCTTTCAGCTGTCCCGATACGGGGTCGTCGCCGCCCGCTATACGGACAAGCGTGATCCCGCCGCCCCCGCCGCGCCTGGATTTGACTATAAATCCCCTTGCAATGGTAAAACGCGTGGACAGCACGTAGTTTATCTGGCTGGGAGCTACGGAAAAATACTGCGCAAGTTCGTTGCGCGAAAGCGTTATCTCGTCGCCGCTGCCCAGCACCGACAATATAAACTGCTCGATTTCGCTTGAAATATTCATTTTCCGACTCCCTTTCCGTCTTTCCCTGCAAAACCGCCTCTTCGATTCGACGTTTTTCACGGTTTTGCAATGGTTTGACCTTGTCTGACCTTTGACTTTATTATACACCTTATACACTTTTTGTCAAGGGGGCAGAGGAAATTTTTTTGTGAATTTTTTGTAAATTGTGCCGTAAAATATCAAAGCGCCGCTGTTGCGGCGCCCGTTAAATTAAGAGGTGTTATTTTACGCTATTTTTCTGAAAGTATAGACTTTTCCGTCGTAAGTGATGTCCATGAGCTGGACTTCGCTGTTCGCGCTCTTATAGAGGTAACACACAGCCTGCATCGTCGTACCGTCGTCCATGGTTACGGTGAGATAGACGTTGTCGCTTTCTTCCCTCTCCTCGTATTCGCCGTAATAGGTATTGCCCGAATAGCGCGCCACGAAACGGCTGGACGAAACTTCGCAGGTGACGTTCATCTTCTCTACGTCCGTATTGCCTCCCACGTTTACGCCGTAAGCGAGAACATTGCCTTCGCTGTCCGTGCACCTGAGCAAATCCCACTGCCCCTGGGCGGTGGCCTTTACTCCGCACGCCGCAACGAAGGCGCCCGTGCCGCACAGCGCCAGAACGGCTATTAAGATAAGTGCAACCTTCTTTTTTCTCATCGCTCTTCGGGATATATTATAAGCGCGGGTGTTGCGAAAATCAATAGCCGTTTCTGTAAAAAGATTATAATTTACATTTAATTTACCCTTGCCTTACCGCGATAATGCGCTTTGAGCGTGCCATTTCAGGCATCTTTCTGCGAGCTGTCACTCGACGTAGCTCTGCTACGACTTCACTCCATCTCGCAAAAATATATCCTGAAATTCCTACGCTGAAAGCGCACCATCGCGGTAATTCAAGGGTAACCCGTTAAGCGCCTCGCATAAGCACGGTTTTGCTTCGCTTTATTAGAAATTTTCCGCCTTATTAAAAGCCGCGCAACAAAGCACTGCGTAGAAGTGCTATATTAATTTTAATTCCACCGCTTTTCAAGCCGCGCTCTAATGCGGCGCAGAGAAGGCGTGTCAGACGAGGAAAAGTGCCTTTTTACGAGGGGAGCAGATGCCGAACAGGAACAATACGAACGCGCCTCAGAACATATCTTTTCGGCGCTTTTGCACAGCCGTCACTTGACAATACAGTGTATTGTCTGCACTCCGCCCGCACAAAATCACCCGAAAATCTTTCGCCCTGAGGTGCCTTGCAGTCCCGCAATGCCGATTTCTTGTCGGTGCAAGGAGTTTGCCGCAGGCAATACTATGTATTGTCAAGACAAACGACACGGCAACGGCTGAAATCGGCTTTGCCGGACCGTGTTCGTATTGTTCCTGTTCGGCATACCGTACGTGACCCGATTAAAAAGGTGCTTTGACAAAGTATCACGCGCCTTATATGCGGCGCCCTCGCTCTTAAAGTAAAAATAGAGAGGCAATCGCCTCTCTATTTTTTCACTATTAGGACTTGTACATCCTTTTCCTAGCTGCCTCAGCTTTCTTCTTCCGCCTTATTTAAGGAGCTTTCTTCGCTACGCGAAAAAAAGCCCCGCGCATAAAAAATCCACCTCGAAAAGTGGACTTTTTTTGCTTTAAATAAGCGTCAAGACTTATACATTCTCTTTCTTGCTGCTTCAGCCTTCTTCTTCCGCTTAACGCTGGGCTTTTCGTAAGCCTCTCTCTTGCGGAGTTCGCCGATAATGCCGTCACGCGAGCACTTGCGCTTGAAACGCCTGATAGCACTGTCAACAGATTCGTTTTCGCCAACTTTAACGGTAGACATAAACTCACCTCCTTTCCGCATTCGGATTTAGATTGCTTTCATATTATAAAGCTCATTTGCCGCTTTGTCAATCGAATAAGCGGCGGTCAAACGGATTTTTTCACTTCAAAGCCAGCTTTTTCGCCATTTCTTCAAAGTTCTGTCCCAGTTGCTTTTTTCCGGGGAACATATCCACTCCGTCCGCGTGCCTGCGGGGTATGATATGCATATGGAAGTGGAACACGCTCTGCTGTGCTTCCGCGCCCGAGCAGTTGGCTAGGTTCACGCCGTCGTAGCCGCAGTCTTCCACATAGTGGCGGCATATCTTCTGCACCGCGTTCATGACGTGCGTCATCACGTCTTCAGGGCAGTCGAGCACGTTTACGCAGTGCTGTTTGGGAATTACCAGGGTGTGCCCTTCGTAGTCGTCGGCAATGTCGAGGAATGCGAAAGTGTACTCGTCCTCGTAAATTTTGTAGGAAGGTATTTCCCCTTTGAGTATTTTACAGAAAATGCAGTTGTCCATAATATTCTCCTTATTGCGTTATTTCGCATAAAACTCCGTCTTTGAACGGAGCGGTTGCGCGCACGTCCATCTCCCCGTCTATTATTCCGCCCTTGCAGTAACAGCGGATATACTCGCCGCTCCAGCCTGCGGCGTATTCCCCTTCCTCCTCTTCAAAGAGTACGCTCAACGTCTGCCCGATAAGCGAAGAGATAAAGTTTTCCGCCAGCTCGCGGGCAACCCTTTCCGCTTCGGCTACGCGCGCCTTTACGACCTGAGGGGGAAGCGGCTTAAAGCGTTTTGCCGCCGCCGTGCCCGTGCGCCGCGAATAGCCGAACACGTGTATGCGCGAAAAACGCACCCTTTTTACAAATTCCAGCGACTTTTCAAAATCCTCGTCGCTTTCCGTGGGGAAGCCGCATATAAGGTCGGTGGTTATGCCGGCGCGCGGAAAATACTTGCGTATAAGTTCCGCTTTGGCGGCGTACTGCTCCGCCGTGTAGTGCCTGTTCATATCTTTAAGCACCTTGTCGCACCCGCTTTGCAGGGAAAGGTGGAATTGGGGACAGAAATTTTTCAACCTTTTGCAAGCGAGTAAAAATTCGTCGCTTACCACCCCAACTTCGAGCGAACCCAGACGTATGCGGCAGGGAACGTCTTTAAGGGCAAGGAGCAGCCCCGTGAGGCTCTGCCCCGTATTTTTCCCGTACGAAGAAAGGTCGATGCCCGTTAAAACTATCTCCATTGTATTTTTTGCAAGCGACATACACTCGTTTACGCACTCTTCAATAGCGCGCGAGCGGCTCCTGCCGCGCAGATAGGGAATAAGGCAGTAGGAACAGAAGTTGTCGCACCCGTCCTGGACTTTGACAAAGGCGCGCGTGCGGGCGGGCTTGGGGTTTGTAAGACCGTCGAAATTAGTAGGCAGAGGCGCAATTTCCACCCTGCTTTGACGCAGCATATCCGCCGCTTTCTCCTTATCCGCTATGCCCGTGATATAGGTAACGCCTTCCATTCCCTCAAAGTGCGAAAAGTCGTTTTGCGAGGCGCAGCCCATAATCGCCACTTTCGCGTTTTCGTTGAATTTGCGGCAACGCGCCACGCATTGGCGCGACTTGCGCTCCGCCTCCGCCGTTACGGCGCAGGTGTTGATTACATACACGTCGGCGCGTTCGAGTTTTTCCGAAACTTCCCAGCCGCGCTCTTCCAGAATGCGCGCAAGGCAGTCGCATTCGTATTTGTTCACCTTGCACCCCAGGTTATATATAACCGCCTTCATGCGCCCAGCTGCCCCCTTTCGTACTGCACGAGCGCAAGGGCGACCGCCGCCGCCGTTTCGCACCGCAAAATGCGCTTGCCCAGCGAGATGAGCCGCGCTCCGCGCTCTTTTGCAAGCAACGCTTCTTCTTCGCTGAATCCGCCCTCGCTGCCTATAATCAGATCCACGGCGCAATTGCCGCTGCCGCTCAAAGCCGCGTGCATATTGCCGCCCACGGCGCGTTCGTAGGGCATGACTACCCTTTCCGCCGTGCACATATCCAGCGCCTTTTCAAATCCTTCCGCAAAGTCTATGGCAACAAGCCTGCTTCTTCCGCACTGCTTGCACGCTTCCGCGGCTATCTTTTCCGCGCGGCGGAGATTGAACTTCTCCTCCGCCGAGTAGCGCGAAGTGAAAAATACTATCCTGCCTGCGCCCAGCTCCACCGCCTTTTGCACGATAAAATCAACTTTCGCGCTTTTGGGCAGGGATTGGAACAGCGTGACTTCAAATTCCGGGTCGCCTTCGCACGGCTGCTTCCCGTCCACTTTCAGCACGGCAATATCCCTGTCCACGCTCTCCACCGTGCACGTATAGTCCCAGCCGTCGCCCGTGCAGGCAACGGCCTTGTATCCCGCCTTGTAGCGCAGCACTTTGGAAAGGTGGCAGAGTTCCTCGCCCTCTATATAAAGTTTGCCCGACGCGGGATCGCCGCTTGCGTAAAACCTCTTTATCTCCATAAGTAGCCCGTCCACTCGCCGTCCACAATCTTTTCCGCCAAAGTAAAGCCCGCGTCCGAAACAGCCTGCTCAACCTGCGCGCTTCTTGCGTTTATCACGCCCGACATTATGAGCGCGCCGCCGTCCTTTATGTGCTCTTTGAAGTCCTTGCTCATTGAAATAAGCACGTCTGCGGTGATATTCGCCAGAATAATATCGTACTTCCCGCGCGCGCACTCGCCTATCGACCCCTGCACCACGCGCACGTTTACGCCGTTCCGCGCCGCATTCTCCCCCGCCGCCTTTACGGCTATCGGGTCTATGTCGCAGGCGTCCGCGCAGCCGGCGCCCAGCTTCAACGCCGCCGCCGCCAGAATTCCGCTTCCGCAACCCACGTCTATCACGCTTTCGCCGCCCTTTACCGTCTTTTCAAGCAAAGTAAGGCATATGCGCGTGCTCTCGTGCTCGCCCGTTCCGAAAGCCATTCCCGGATCCATTTTTACGACGACTTCGCCCGGCGCGGCTTTGTAGTCTATCCATTCGGGCACGACGGTCAGTTTTCCGTAATGCTGGGGAGAGTAATATTTTTTCCATTCGTCCGCCCACGCGTCCGCCTCAACAATATTGCAGCTTATCTCCAGACTTCCCGTTTCAAATGGACAGTTGCGCTTCAAGTTGTCAAGAAGTTCGTGCAAGGGCGCAAGGGAAGCGTTTTCGTCCACGCACCCCACAACGCGCACGACAGGGTCGCTTTTTAAGGCGTTTTCGTCCACATAGTCCCATATCACGTCGGACGACAGAAGCGTTGCAAAGTCCGCGCTGTCGTAAATGCTCACGCCTTCGCAACCTATATCGAATAAAATATCCGCGACAAGTTCGCTTGCCTCGCTGGTTGTGTATATTGTAATTTGTTTAACTTTCATAGGTACATTATACTAAATTCCGGCGGGTAAATAAAGTAAAATAGTATTTATTATGGAAAAACCGCCGTACAAACAAGTTATTAATGTTTTTCCGACAGTTTTTTATTTACAAGACAGATGCCGCCTATTTATAACTTATACCCGATTACTTTTACTGCAACCTCTTTGACAATTCCATTAGCGATTTCTGTTCTGTCCAAAAGATAAATCTTACAAAGACGCGGATTCCATATCCCGAGTTTTCTAACCGTCTGAAACTCCTTGTGTTTTGAAGTGTGTCCCATAATATAATACACAAGTAATTGTAGTGTATCCTTACCCTGAGGCGCTTTTTTTGATACTTTAAAGTCCCATAAGGTATCTTTTGTCAGATAATCACCGTCACCTGTTGTAATAAGATTTGTATATGCGCCATCAAAATCAAATCCACATAATACAACCGGTCCGTACTCCTCAAAAAATTTCAAACTTCTTTTTACCATAATTGAAATATTTTGAATGGTTTCTTTATTTGGTGAAATGTCATTGACAGGGCGATAAGCCGCCATTCCTACACGATAACAACAATCGTATCCTGCTAATTTACAAGCATTAGTAATTGACAACTCATCTAATCCATTAATATTTTTCAAAAGACTTTGTGCGTAATCAGTTTCATTTGCATTTCTTGCTCCTAATAGAGATATTTTAAATGCGTTACTTTTTGACGCCCCTGTCAAGTACCGCGTTAAATAATCAACAGCAGTCCCAACCAACCCGGGAGCTATATTCTCATTTTCATTAAGCTGCACGCCGTCATCAAAATCAATGATCGAAAATTTCTTAATATTAATACAACCACCCCTAGGTTGCTTTATTGCATCTATTCTGCGCGAAACGGAAGGCATTTTCTTTCTCCTTATGTTTTCAAATATTTAAAACTAGGGCGACATAAAAACTATGTCGTCCTATTAACATACTATTATTTATTTTTATTGTATCTCGGACGCTGGCTGTCTTTCAGGCTTTCGTCGAATTCTTTGAGCAGTTTAAGCTGTTTTCTGTCGAGGTTTCGCGGCGTGTCCACCTTTATCGTGACGTACAGGTCGCCGTAGGCTTCCCTCTTCAATATCTTCATGCCGTAGCCCTTCACCCTTATTTTGGTGCCGTTCTGCACCGCCTCGGGAATTTTAAGACGGGTCACGCCCTTCATGGTATCAAGCTCTATTTCACACCCTGCCGCCGCGTCGAAGAAGGTGATGTGCTGATCCATATAAAGATCGTTGTCTATCCTCTTGTATACGGGGCTGGGCTGTACGTCGAACACTATTACCAGATTGCCCTTTTGTCCGCCGTTGCGGCCGCAGTTGCCCTCGTAGCGGATAGTCATGCGCGTACCCCTGTCCACACCCGCGGGAATGTCGAGGGTCTTGCTCACTTCACGCCTTATGTAACCGCTTCCGCGGCAGGTCTTGCACTTGTCCGTGATGACCCTGCCCTTGCCGCCGCAGTTACTGCACACCGTGCGCACGGTCTGCGTGCCGAACATGGTGCGCTGGGTCTGGGTGACGTAACCGCTGCCGTGGCAGTACGGGCACACTTTGACGGAACCGGGGTCCTTGGCGCCGCTGCCGTGGCAGTCGGAACATTCGTCGTCGCGGTAGAACTTGACCGTCTTTTTCACGCCGAAGTACGCTTCGTTGAAAGTGAGCGTGACTTGCAGGGTAATATCGTCGCCGTCGACGGGCGCATTGGGATTACGCCTGCCCGAACCGCCGAAACCGCCGAAGATGGAGCTTAATATGTCGTCGAACCCGCCTCCGGCGGAAAAGCCTGAACCGAATCCGCCCTGTCCGCCGCCGAAACCGCCGAAGCCCTGGGGACCGTCCTCACTGCCGTACTGGTCGTAATTGGCGCGCTTGTTCTTGTCGCTCAGCACCTCGTAGGCGTGGTTTATCTCCTTGAACTTCTCTTCCGCCGCCTTCTTTTCCTGCTCGCTTGCGGAGGCGTATCTGTCGGGGTGGTACTTGAGCGCCATCTTGCGATAAGCGCTCTTTATCTCCTCTTCCGAAGCGTTTTTATTTACTCCGAGTGTTTCGTAAAGGTCTTTTGCCATATCAATCGTTGTCGATTATCGTATCGTCGCCGCCGTTATTGTCGCCGTTACTGCCGCCGTTGGTATCGCCTTCGCCGCTTTGCTGCGCCGCCTGCTGTGCCTGGTAGAGTTTGGTGAATACGGGCGCGGTTTCCTTACCCATTTCGTCTATGACTTTCCTTACGCTTTCGGCGTCTTCGGCTTTGGCAACTTCTTCCTTAGCCTTCTTGACCGCCTCTTCGAGCGTCTTCTTGTCCTCTTCGCTTATCTTGTCGCCGGCTTCTTCCATAGCCTTTTCGGTGGCGTAAATCATCTGGTCGGCGTCGTTGCGCGCGTCAACCATCTCCTTGCGCTTTTTATCCTCTTCGGCGTACTTCTCCGCTTCCTTGACAGCCTTGTCTATCTGGTCGTCGGACAGGTTGGTGGAAGAAGTAATGGTCACGCTCTGCTGTTTGCCCGTGCCCTTGTCCACCGCCTTGACGTTCACTATGCCGTTGGCGTCTATGTCGAAGGTGACTTCTATCTGGGGAACGCCGCGGGGTGCCGGAGGGATACCGTCAAGCTGGAATCTGCCCAGCTCCTTGTTGTCGTCCGCCATGGGGCGTTCGCCCTGCAGAACTCTTATGTCCACAGCCGTCTGGTTGTTGGAGGCGGTGGAGAATATCTGCGATTTAGACGTAGGAATGGTGGTGTTGCGCTCGATGAGTTTGGTGAACACGCCGCCCATCGTTTCAATGCCCAGCGAAAGCGGGGTTACGTCCAGCAAAAGCACGTCCTTGACGTCGCCGGCGAGCACGCCGCCCTGGATAGCCGCGCCGATTGCCACGCATTCGTCGGGGTTGATGCCCTTGTAAGGTTCTTTGCCCGTGGTGTTCTTGACAGCTTCCACGACTGCGGGGATACGGGTGGAACCGCCCACCAGAATCACCTTGTCTATCTTATCTATGGTAAGGTTCGCGTCCGCGAGCGCCTTCTTCATGGGCACTATCGTCCTGTTGACAAGGTCCGCGGTCATGGCGTCGAACTTAGCCTTGGTAAGGTCCATGTCTATGTGCAGGGGAGCGGAATCCTTCATGGTGATGAAAGGCAGGTTGATATTCGTCTTGGTCATGCCGGAAAGATCTATTTTCGCCTTTTCCGCCGCTTCCTTGATACGCTGCATCGCCGCCGCGTCCTTTGAAAGGTCGACGCCCTCTTTCGCCTTGAATTCGGCAACTATCCAGTCCATTATCTTCCTGTCGAAGTCGTCGCCGCCCAGCATGGTGTCGCCGTTGGTGGAGAGCACTTCGAACACGCCGTCCTCTATTTCCAGAATGGAAACGTCGAACGTGCCGCCGCCCAGGTCGTAAATAAGTACCTTCTGTCCCTTGTTGTCGCCCTTGTCAAGCCCGTAAGCAAGCGCCGCGGCGGTAGGCTCGTTGATTATTCTCATAACTTCAAGTCCCGCAATCTTGCCCGCGTCCTTGGTCGCCTGGCGCTGGCTGTCGGAGAAGTACGCGGGAACGGTGATAACCGCCTTTGTAACCTTTTCGCCGAGATAGCTTTCCGCGTCCGCCTTCAGCTTGGACAGAATCATTGCGCTTATCTCCTGGGGAGAGTAGCCCTTGCCGTCTATCGTAACTTTATACGCCTGACCCATGTGGCGTTTGATGGAACTCACCGTTCTTTCGGGGTTGGCAACCGCCTGCCTCTTTGCCGCGCTGCCCACAAGTCTTTCGCCGTCCTTGGCAAAAGCGACCACCGAAGGGGTGGTACGCGCGCCTTCCGCGTTGGGGATAACGACGGGGTCGCCGCCTTCGAGCACCGCCACGCAAGAGTTTGTTGTTCCAAGGTCAATACCTATAATCTTTGACATTTTCTATTTCTCCTTCTTATATTCTTATTTTCCGACCACGACCATAGGGTGCCTCAACACCTTATCGTCGCAGAGATATCCTTTTTTAAGCACCTGGAGGATTTTACCTTCCTTGCCCTCTTCTTCGCGGCTCATCACCGCTTCGTGTTTTTTGGGGTCGAAGTCCTCGCCCAGAGGGTCGTATTCCTTTACCCCTTCGCGCGAAAGCACGTCGGAAAAAGCCTTTTTGACCAGCTCCACGCCCTGCCTTGCGCTATCGTCCTTAATGGCGGCAATCGCCATGTCCAGATAGTCCAGGGTGGGCAGAATGCTGTCAATCATATCCAGCTTGCCGCTGCGGTACATAGACTTTCCGTTTTCGGCGTTGCGCCTTTTGAAATTCTCAAAGTCCGCCAGAAGGCGCAGATACCTGTCGCTGAGGTTGTCGTAGTCAGCTTTATCCACCACTTCTTTGACCTTTTCGACCTCGGCTTCCGGCTCCTTTTTATCGAATTCGTAAGTTTCCGCCTTTTCCTCGGGCTTCTTCTTAGCCATTTTAATCCTCCTTTTTCTCCTCCGACATTTTTCCTATCGTCGTAAGTACCTTTATAACTTTCTTATAGTCCATGCGCTCGGGACCTATCACGCCCACATGGCCTATCTGCCTGCCCGAAACAAGATAGCGCGCGCTGACGACCGCCATATTCTTCACGCCCTCTTCCGCGCCTATTTTAACGGTTATCTCCACCCCGTCGCCCGAGGTCAGCTCCTGCAATTTGTCCTTTTGCGAAATGACGGAAAGAAAACCTTTCACGTTGTCCACGTCGCGGTATTCGGGATAGGCGAATATCTTGTCCGCGCCTTCCACGTACACTTCGCCGCCCTGAACGTACTGCCTGAGCATCGCAATTATCTGGTCGAACAGCGCCTTGAACTCCTCCACGTTCGAGATTACCTCCCCGCCCGTAATGGTCTTTATGCTCTTGCCCGCCATACTTCCGTTTATGAGCGAGGACGCCGCGTCCAGATACCCTTCCTGCGTGTTTTCGGGAAGATTTATCACGCTGTCGCGGAGCACTCCGCCGTCCGTTATTATTATGACGAGCGCGGTTTTATCGCCCAGCCCAACCAGTTTTACCTGCCTTACGATAAGGTCGTCCTTGCCTTCCAGCACCATAAGCGAGGTGTAGTTGGTGATATCGCTCACCACCTTGACCGCCTCTTTTACAATGCTTTCCACGCCCTCTATTCTCTCCCTGCCTTCGCTCGCCAGCTCGTCTACGTCGCCGGGAGTGACGTTTTGCATAAGGCTGTCCACATAAAAACGGTACGCCTTGCTGGAAGGAACGCGCCCTGCGGAAACGTGCGGCTTTACAAGATAGCCCATCTCCTCAAGCCCCGCAAGTTCACTGCGGATTGTGGCGGTGGAAACGTCGGGCATATATCCCTGCTGGATCGCCGCCGACGAGATAGGCTCCGCCGAGGTGATGTAACTGTCCACCACCGCTTCAAGAAGCCTTTTTTTCCTTTCCGTAAGTTTATCCATTTTCGTCCTGGCAATCGCGGCTTTTGAGTGTTAGCACTCGCGCCCCCTGACTGCTAATTCATATTATACACCGCGGAAAAGATATGTCAAGGGATTTGTATGTAAAATGTAGGAAAAACAATTTTTACCGGAATTTCGGCTTGGCGAATTGTTGCCGTATAGAATATTTCTTTCTACTGAACAATTTTACCGAATCGAGTAAAATCTTTCACTATACTGAACAATTTTGCCTTATTGCGAAAAATCTTTCACTATACTGAATAAATTTCTTGACACGCGTCCATATTTGATATACCATAAATACGAGGTGGAATATGATAACAAGGGAACATTACATAGAAAAGATACGACCTTTTTACGACTCCGATCTGATAAAAATACTGACGGGCATACGCCGGTGCGGCAAGTCTGTTATACTCGAACAGATAATGGGCGAGATACGCAAAACCTCGGACAACGTTATTTACCTCAATTTTGAGGACAAGCGGGTGTCTTCCAATATAACAAGCTGCAGGCAGCTGCTTTCCTATGTGGACGAAAACAAAAAAAGCGGAAAATGCTATCTGTTTTTCGACGAAATACAGACTTTGGACGGGTGGCAGGACGCCTGCAAAACATTGCGCCTCGAAGGCTGTTCTGTCTTTATAACGGGTTCAAATTCCAAACTGCTGTCGGGAGAATTTACAAAGGAACTTTCCGGCAGATACGTCGCTTTCCGCATACGCCCTTTCGTATACAAAGAGATATGCGCCTACTGCGAAGAATTGGGGAAAACTCCGTCCGTTACCGACTATCTTATCTGGGGCGGTTTTCCCAAGCGGTTCGAATTTTCCTCGCCCCAAGCGCGCGACAGATATCTGAACGACCTGAACGACACCATCGTTCTGAACGACCTTATAGGGCGGTATAAAATCCGCAAGCGCGAATTTTTCGAGAATCTGACCAACTATATACTTCGCTCCAACGCGCGGATATTTTCCGCAAACTCGGTGCACGATTATCTCAGGCGCGAGCGCGAAACATGCTCCGTAAACACGATAATAAAATATTTGGGCTATCTTGAAGAAGCGTATATTGTCGAGCGCATAAAGCCTTACTCTTCCAAAACCAAAAGCGAGCTTTCATACTACTCCAAAATATATAATGCGGACGTCTGCTTTAACTCCATGCGCTGTATGGGAGAGAGGTACGATATCACCCATAATCTGGAAAATATAATCTATAACGAACTCGTATATATGGGCTATGATCTGTACGTATACAACAATAACGGCAAGGAGATAGACTTTCTTGCGACAAAGGAAGGAAAACGCTACTATATACAGGCAGCATACAGCGTTGCGGAAGAAAAGACGTGGCAGAGGGAATTCGGCGCGTTCAGAAATATCGACAATCTCAGTGAAAAGATAATTATAACGAACGACGACATTGACTATTCCACAAGTTCGGTAAAACATATAAAACTGAAAGACTTTTTGCTTATGGAAAATCTTTAATATGCAAAGAATAGCATTACGGCGGAGACAAAACTCCGTCGTTTTTTGTATGCACAAATTTCAAGGCTTATCCGCAATTTGTCCGAATACACTTATAATATGGATAAAAATAAAGTATTAAAAAGTATGCGCGCGGATTATAAGGCGGCGGCTATATCTTCCGCGGCGGCGTTTATGATAATTCTCGTTTTGATAGATCCCGACACTTATGTGCAAAGCGCGCTTACGGGGCTGGAGCTTTTCGGCACGAAGGTGGCGCCGTCGCTCTTCCCTTTTTTCTTTTTCACGGGCATACTGACAAGGCTGGGAGCGGCGGAAGGCATGGGAAAGATAATGCGCCGCCCTATCGGACTTTTATACAACGCGCCCGGTTGCGGCGGCTACGTGTGGTGCATGAGTATTTTGAGCGGCTATCCCGTGGGCGCGAAATTGGTGCGCGAGCTGTACGACGGAAAAGCGGTAAGCGGACGGCAGGCGTGCACGATAGCTTCCTTTACCTCCACTTCGGGACCGCTTTTTATAGTGGGCACGGTGGCGGCAAGTATGTTCCACACCGCAAAGGCTGGCTATATATTGCTTGCAATACACTTCATAGCCGCCCTAATAAACGGATTTTTCTACCGCGGAAAGAAATGCGACCTGAACGCGGCGCAGGTAACGCCCATGCGCATGCGCATATCTTCCGCCCTTTCCGAAAGCATGAAAAGCGCGATAATATCCATTCTGACGGTGGGCGGATTCGTGGTGATATTCGGAATGGCGGCGGACGCAATGTACAACACGGGACTTATAACGGCGCTTGCAAAGCCGCTTTCCCGACTTATGCCGGGCGGCTCCCTTCCGCTTGCGGAAGGCTTTTTAACGGGACTTGTGGAAGTTACGCGCGGAGCGGCGTACATAGCCGGCGCGGGCGTGGACGTATATTCCGCGCTTCCCTGCCTTTCTTTTATGCTCTCGTTCGGCGGACTTTCCATAATATTGCAGTCGCTGGCGTTCCTGTCCTCGTGCAAGGTGGGCGCAACCAAATTTTTGCTGATGAAATTCACGCAGTCGGCGTTAGCGACTCTGCTTACCGCCGCGATACTGCCGATAATCAATTAAAACGTAATAGAAAAACGCGCCCGGGCAACTATTTATCAGAACAAGGCGCATTACTCGACGAAAATATGCTCAACGGCCGTGTTGCCGCTGTCGTCTATACTTATTTTCGTGCCGCCCGAAAGTCCTTCCTTCCAATAGCATCTGTCGCCCGTTTTGAGGGCGTAAGTAAGGCGCACGTCCTCGTACAAAATGGACGCGCAATTGGTATGGTCGTGACCGCAGATAACGTTTTTCGTGCTCCCCAGCGCCTTTATCATGGCGAAAAAGCCGTTATCCACGGGCGGACATGAGATCGTTTCGTTATTCTCCCCGAAGCCCATGGCGGGGTCGAAACCGGAAGTGCGCCAAAGGTCGTAGGCGGCGGAATACTGAATTATTGGAATGTGTATAAACACGCTGGAAGGCGGCATAATTCCGCCGTTCACGCGCCTGAATTCGCCGAGCATTGTCTTGTACCAGCTGATCTGGTTGTACTTGACGTTGTCGTAGCGCGTTATTTTCTCTTTTACGCCCGCTTCGCCGCGCACGAGATATTCGCTCCTTCCGCCCGTATCCATGAAAAACAGCGAGTGGACTATGTTTTCCCTGCCGCCTTCCGCAAGGCACACGTTTATGCAGTAGTTGCCGCACCCGAACAGCCCTTTGGGACCGCTGCGGAACATACAGTTGTTACTGCGGCGGTAGTGGGCGGCGGTGTACTCCTTGTCCGCCCTGCCCGAACAGTCGTGGTTGCCCAGAACGGGCGCCCAGGGGATATCGAATCCGTCCATCAATTTGCACAGATAGCGCAGCGAACGCTTGGTGCGGAAGCCCCACACCTGATCGCCCGTAAGCGTGATAAGGTCGGGCTTGACCTCTTCCACCAGCCGTTTTATCGTGTTCACGGTGAAGTTGCGCTTGCCGAGCAGGTCGAAAATATCGTTGAACTGCACGTCTGCAAGGTTGAGAATCACGAAGTCGCGCCCGCGTTCCTTATAGAAATTGATAACGTATTCTTCCTGTTGCATATCAGCTTGCCAAATCCAGATCTCCCGAAAATTGTCCGTCGTCGATTATATACTTTTCGTAGTTTTCGTTCTGATATACGCGCACGCTGTCTATGACGAAGTCGTCGCCCTGTTTGAACGCGCCTATCTTCTGTCCGTGGGGTCCCCACTTGTCGCCCGCGTCCAGCTCCACGGTGAGGCGCAGGAACTCTTTGACGTGTGAAACGCCGCCGCCGCGCGAAGCCCACGTCGCAACGCCGTCTATATAGAACACATAGTATTCGGGAGTCCATTTAAGCGCGAAGGTATGGAACTGTCCGTCGTACAAGTCCATGGGTATTTCGCCTATGTAGTCTTCTACTTTCGCGTATTCGCCGTAACCGTTCCACAAAAGCGCGTGTCCCATTTTGCTTTTGAAACTTCTGCGGAAAGCGCTTTCGTAGACGTCTATCTCCGTGCCGTCCACTCCTTCCGCGCCTATCTTGCGCATATTGGAAGACTGCAGCCAGAACGCCGACCACATACCGTCCGCGTCGGGAACTTTGACCGTCGCTTCGAAGTAGCCGAACGCCTGGGCGAAAAGCAGGTCGTCCGCCTGTCCCTTGTTGGAAGTTTCGCTGTCCTCGCCCTCGGCTATCGCGCGCGTTTCTATACCGGAAGTAAATCTGCCTTCCGCAGGGCACACGTCCTTGGAACATTCGTGATTGCTTTCCTGCGCGGAACTTACCGTCACGTATCCGCCGCCCACGCTTACCATATCCGAACACCAATAGCACGCCTGTTCCGGCTTGCCGGGGTCGTTGCTCTCCCAGCGCACGCCCTCGGGCGAAGTCGTCCAAATGCCGCGCTTCACGCTACCGTCTTCATTGAAAAAACCGGGGTTTTTCTGTTTGTAAACCTCTCCGAACACCGTGCTTGCATTTAGCGCGCTTTGCAGACCGGAGCTTTCGCTGTCGCCGTTGTTGAAGTCGTCCTCAAAGACCAGATACCATCCGTCTTCGCTTACTCCGGAGACCGCCGTTACCGCGGAAAAATCGGGAAGAGAAAGATCGTAAGAGCCGTCGTTCCACTCCTCGTCCGCACAGGCGGCAAAGGTCACGGATATTACTGCCGCAAGGCATACGGCGGCTATAAGCACCATAATTTTCCTCTTCATAATTTTACCTCTTATAATAATTTCAGCGCATTTTGCTGTCAAGGTCGCGCCTGGTGGCAATCACCGCCTGCACCGCCTCGTTCAGCTTGTTATACGCGTCGTCCGTCATGGTGCACAGGTATTTGTAAGTGTCGTTCACCACCCTGTCGGCGTACGAAATGGCTTCGTTGCGGATACCTTCCGCCGCGCGGTTTGCTTCCGCCACTATGGCGTGTTCGTTCACAAGCATCTGCGCCTGCCGCTGGGCGTCTGCGATAATGGCGTTCGCGTTGCCGCGCGCATTGTCCAGAATATCGTTTTTATCCTGCAACACCACCCGCGCTTCCGAAAGCGTGGACGGCAGCATATTCCTTATCTGGTTGATATATTCAAGGCACTTGAATTCGTCCACCTGTTTAAGTCCCGAGCCTGCGAACACCGCCTTTTTACCCGAACGTATCTCTTCTTCCAGGCAGTCGAGCAATCTTTCAACTTCAGTCATAATTCCCTCCTACGGCGAGTTCGCCGAATTTTTTCTTTATTATCTCCGCCGTTCCCGGCGCGCACAGCCTTTCCAATGCGTTATCGTCGCCCCTCTTCAAAGCCTCCCTCAGCGCGGTGGAACTTACGTCCTCCATACCTGGGACGGGCAGAATTACGGTATCTATGCCGCCCTTTTTCCTGTTGTAGTCCGCCATATACTGTTCGTATCCGCGCTCGCTTTCACTGCGCAGTCCGCGCACTATGGTGCGTATTCCGTGCTTTACGCAGTACTTATAGACGTACCCTTCGCATATGTCCACGCTCACGTTTTCCATATCCGCGGTGGCTTTTTCGGCTATCTCTTTCCTCACTTCCAGCGGAAAGGCGGAAGGCTTTTCGTCGTTCACGGCGATAAGCACGACAACTTTGTCGAACATATCGCCCGCCCGCCTTACCACTTCCGCGTGCCCTCTCGTCATAGGGTCGAAAGACCCCGTCGCCGCGCATATGCTGCCGCGCATGACGTATTCCACGCACGCGCTTCCGTAACGCTTGCTCTTTGCTATTCTGTACCCCTTGGGAGCAGTTACGTCAAGGTCGGAAGAGTGTTCGTACACGAGCACTCCGCCCTTGCTTAAAAGCCCCCTGCGCTCTATCACCGCGCACAGCCTTTCCAGGCAGTCGTCCTTGTACGGCGGGTCGGCAAAGATGACGTCAAAGCCGCCGGGCAGGCGCTCCATGAGCGCGAACGCGTCCCCTTCGAAAACTCTCCCCGCGCCCTTCAGTAAGGTCACGTTCTGTTTCAGAAGCGGCAGTACGTCGCGGTTTCTTTCGCAAAAATACACTTCGCCCGCGCCGCGGCTGTACGCTTCTATACCCACCGCGCCGCTGCCGGCGAACAGGTCAAGGAATCTGCACCCCTTCACTTCGCCCTGCAAGGTGTCGAAAATGCTCTCGCGCACCTTCGCGCTCGTGGGGCGCACGTCCCTTCCTTCGGGGGCGAGCACGAGCCTTCCTTTCAATATACCTGCCGAAATCCTCACTTCAAGTCCTCCGCCCTGACGATTCCTTCTTCCGTTATCATTATGTCCACGGGCACGTCGTGGGGCTGCAACTCCACGCCTTCCACATACCTGCACGCGTAAGCCGCGCCCGCCCTGATACAGGGGCATACGGCGAAAAACCTGTCGTAACAGCCCTTGCCTCTGCCCACTCTGCCGCCGCCGGAAGTGAACGCGGTAAGCGGAGTTATACACAAATCTATCTTCACGCCGGCGGGGTCTAGTTCTTCGCCCTCAGGCTCGCTTATGCCGTAGTCGCCCTTGCAAAATTCCGTGCTTCCGCCTACCTTTACAAGTCTTATGTCGCCGCCGCGCATTACGGGCATATATATCTCCGCCCCTTCGCGCAAAAGCCGCTTTGTCGCGCCGCCCACGTCCGCTTCGTCGGGCAAGGGGTTGTATATACACACGCTTCCGCCCAGACTTTTTTGCAGGGCGTACACGTATTCGCATATGCGCCCGTCCGCTTCGCGCCGTTCTTCAAGGCTCATCTCCGCCTGCGCCGCCTTGGCGATTTTCCGCGCTTCCGCCTTGCTTATTTTACCCACGTTTGTAGTAATTGATAAGGCTTCCGCTGAGGATTATCTCCTTTTCGTCGGGAGTGAGCGCGTCCAGCTTCAACGTAATGTCGCGGCTTACTCCGCCGCGCACCAGCTTGGCGGCAAAAGTCCTGTCGCCGCGCTCCACGCCCTTGCGCACCCCGGGCACGATTACTATATCGCCCGCCTCGAAGTCCTCTTCCGATATGAAAGGTATCATACCCCAGTTTATCAGATTGGAGCGGTAACGCTTGGTCGCGTATTCGCGCGCTATGTTGCACGCTCCGCCCAGCACCCTCTGGCAGCTTGCCGCCTGTTCGCGCGCGCTGCCGTCGCCCGGCTTTACCGCAAACACCGCGCTGCCTATCTGCACGCCGCCTTCAAGATTCAGACCGCCCGCTTTTACCGCAGCGGCGTATTCGCCGAAAAGTCCGTCCTTTTCCAGCTTTTCCCCGTCTACTTTGACGGCTTTCGCCCTGCCCACGTATTCGGGCACCTTGCGCGAAAGCGCGAATTCCGCAAGTCCCAGAGGATTGGAGCGGTAGCTGGAAGTTTCGCCGGAAGGAATAAGCTCGTCCGTGGTGGTCACGGGGTCGTAGATTGCCGCCGCCACCTTGAATATGGCGTTGTCGGCAAGCGGCTTCATCTCCGGCCAGTCCTTGATGTTCGGACCGTATTCGAGCGGAGTTCCCAGCGGCTTGTTCCAGCCGTTGTAAACCCTGCGTCCGTATATCTTTTCGTCGTATTCAAAAGGCGGAATCGTATCGTCGTAATCCAGCCCGTATGCGGAAGTCAGCACGCCGCCGTTTGCCGCGGTTGCCGCAATGCTCCTGCTGTCCATAAGCGCGACGCCCGCCATCTGACCCGCGCCCGGCTTGGAGCCTTCGCGCGATTCGAAGTTACGGGTGGTATGGCGAATGGAAAGAGCGCCGTTTGCGGGCACGTCGCCCGCGCCGAAGCAAGGTCCGCAGAACGCCGTCTTGACGATTGCGCCCGCGTCGATTATATCCGCCAGAGCGCCCTTCTTCATAAGGTCGGCGTATATGGGGGTGGAAGAAGGATATACGCTCAAAGTGAACTTGCCCGTGCCTATATCCCTGCCCCTTAAAATGGAAGCCGCCTCTATAATATTGTCGTAAGTGCCGCCCGCACAGCCGGCGATTATGCCCTGTTCGACGTATATTTTACCGTCCTTCACTTTGGACGCAAGGTCCAGCCTGCCCTTGCCTTTAAGCAGGTCGTTAGCCTTGGTTTCCGCCTCGCGCATGACGTCTTCGGGATTGTCGATGACCTCCTGCAAATCGTAGGTGTTCGCCGGGTGGAAAGGCATGGCGATAACGGGGCGCACCTTGTCCAGATCTATCTCCACGACGGCGTCGTAATACGCCAGCTTTTCGGGAGTTATCGCGCGGTAATCGTTCAGCCTGCCGCGCACCGCGTAGTAATTTTTAACTTCGTCGTCGTCCGTCGTCCATATGCTGGAAAGGCAGGTGGTTTCCGTAGTCATGACGTCTATGCCGTTGCGGTATTCTATGGGCAGATTCTTCACGCCCTCTCCGATAAATTCAAGCACCTTGTTCTTGACGAATCCGCCGGGGAATACCTTGCCTATGAGCGAAAGAGCCACGTCCTGCGGGCCCACGCCCTTTGCGGGCTTGCCTTTGAGCACCACCGCCACCACGTCGGGATAGTTAATATCGTACGTCCTGCCCAGCAGTTGTTTGACGAGTTCGGGACCGCCCTCGCCCACCGCCATGGTGCCCAACGCACCGTAACGGGTATGGGAGTCGCTGCCCAGAATCATTCTGCCGCAACCGCTCATCTGCTCGCGCATATAAGTATGGATAACCGCCTGGTGGGGAGGTACGAAAATGCCGCCGTAACGCTTCGCCGCGGAAAGTCCGAACACGTGGTCGTCCTCGTTTATCGTTCCGCCCACCGCGCACAGGGAGTTGTGGCAGTTGGTGAGCACGTAAGGCAGGGGGAATTTTTCCAGTCCGCTCGCCTTAGCGTTCTGTATTATGCCCACGTAAGTTATGTCGTGGGACGCCATCGCGTCGAATTTTATCTTCAGCGGAGCGCCCTTTTCCGTTCTTTCAAGGGTGTTGTGCGCGCTGAGCACGGCGTAAGCCATAGTGCCCTTGTAGGCGTTATCCAGCTGTTTTTCGGAAATTCCCTGCGCCGCCAAAGTCTTTGCGTCCGCTATTTTGCCGTCCAGAACGTATACTCCGGCGGCAGAAGCTGTTACAGCGTTATTCATTATGTCCTCCGATAGTATCCGCCGTCCGTGCGCCGCGGACGCGGCGCAAAGCGCCCTAGTCCTTCTTTGCGCGGCGGCGGAAAAATTTTAGTCCATAAATATTATAATATAAAACGCGCGACGTGGCAAACGATTTTCCCTTTCAATTTTGCTTAATATGAATTTTGCCGAGCGGCAGTATGACGGCGTGCTCCACGGCTCCGCCGAATATCTCGCGTGCGTTGGGCGCGTGCAGCACAAGCATATCCGCGCCTTCCCTGTCCGTGAACACCATGGCGTGTCCGCCGTTCTTTTCGTAAACGGCTCCCAGCTGCGTAAACTCCCCGTCCGGTTCCCCGTTCACGCTCTTTGCCGCAAGAAGCGCGTAAGTACCGCCGGCAAGGTGCGTGGACCACAGCAGATAAAGTCCGCCGTCCTTTTCAAAATAAAATGGTCCGTCCGTCACTTTTTGCTTTTTTAGGGTGGGTCTGAACGTATTATCGCTGCCCTTGAACAGCAGCTTGCCGCTGCGCGCAATGCAGGGCATTTCATTCATTTCACAGGGCTTGATATCAAAATCTTTTTCGTCGAAAACGCTGCTAAGCATCTGCCCGTCCTTTACGTCCGTATACTCGCGGCAATATGTAAAATAAATTTTGCCGTCTTTTGCGTAAATCGTGCCGTCCAGGCAGTTTTCATCTTCCGGAGTAAGGCGCGCCGCGGGTTTGTAGCCGCCGTCAGCCCTGTCCGATATAAAGAGATAAACGCCCCTCTTTCCTCCCGCGGGGCGAAGGGTGACAAGCAGGAAAAACCGCTCGCCCACTTTGTGTATCTCTGGCGCCCAGAAGTCGGAATATACCGAATTTTTACCGTCTATAAGCGTAAACGGGCCGTCCCACGACTTCAAATCCGCGCTCTTCCACCCCACGCACGTACCCGAATCGCTGTAATTGTAGTGGTATATAGTGCCCGTCATAAGATAGCCGTCTCCGCAGTTGACTATAAAGGGGTCGCGCACGTTTATTTCGCCAAGCTCCATTCCCCCGCGGTACTGCGGAGGCCATACCATGCGCCTGCCCGTCACATACTTCCGTAATTTTTTATACAGTCCCATATCTTCCTCCTCCGCACGGACCTATGCGCACCACGTATTTTTTCGACATCTTTACGGGGCGGTAGGACAGTTTGGACTTCCTCAGCCCTTCCAGCCCCATATCCTCCTGCCTGTTCACATAGCGCAATCCCTGAAAATGCTTTTTGGAAAACATCTGGTTGATTGCCGGATATATGCCGTCGTATTCTATTTCTCCCTTTTCCACGTGCACCACCGCCACGCCGGACGGGAGAGTTTCTCCCAGGGAAAAGCCGACTATTTTTCCGTCGATCTCCATCACGTCGGCGTAGGCTTCCCCGCGTTCGACCATCTCAAGCCCGAGGGAAAGCAGGCGGAATTCGTCCATAAGAGTGCCGCCGTCTTCCTTGCCCCTGCTCCACTTGGCGTAAAGGTCTATAAGCCCCTGTCTGTCCCTTTCTTCATAGGAGCGGAACACGTATCTGCCCCCATAGGTGTTTACAAAGCGCGTGACGTGGTTGCGCTTGCCGTGGTATTTCTTGCCCGAAAGCGTTATTAAGTCTTCGGGCGAATAAAGATATTCCTCGTAATCGGGATTGCTCCCTTCGTTGAACGCCCCGTCAAGGTCGATATTGTCTATATACTCCTGCGGAAGAGCCATTACGCAGGCGCAGCACTCTTCGCCCACGATGTGCTCCTTTAACGCGTTGAAAGCCGCCCTAACATTGCTCAATTTGCAAAGCGGAGGCAGATAGATATAGCCTTTGCACCCCTCGAAGCCGCCCTGCGGGATAAAGCGGATATATACGGCGTCCCCTTCGTCGGCAACCTGCATGAGCGGATAGTTGTAAAACGACCAGCCCTTGCGGTACAGCAGGGAAAATTCGCTTCCGTCGTACTGCGTTTCGGCAAGAAGCGCCCTTATCCGCTCCTCCGCCCCTTCGTCTATATTCTTAAACAGCATAAACCACCTGTAAATCCTTGTAATATCGCGCGCGTTTTGATATAATGTCTATCGTGAAAAAGCGGTATTATTATTTGTTGCATCCGGTATATCACGTTTTCGCCGCGCTGATAGTTATTATAATGCTTGCGGCGTTCATTGTCAACGTTCTGCGCCTTTCGGACGCGGCGGGGCTTACTTCCTACAACCACCCGCTGGACGTAACCGCCTGCGTGGTGACGGTTTTGGCGGCGGCTCTGCTTTCTTCGTTCGTATGGGGTTCGGGCTACACGCTGGGCAAAAGCGCACTGTATATCAATCTGGGGCCTTTTGTCAGACGCGTTCCTTACGACGATATTCTGAAAATGCGCTCGGACGAAAAGCGCACCGCGCTCGCCATGTATTACGCCGCGGAGATTAAAGGAAAAAAAGAAGAAGCGGAAGCGGCGGTCAAAGGCGAAATGATACGCATAAAGCGCGACGATTACGACGCGTTCGCGAAATCCGTCGCAAAACTGTCAAAGCGCGCGGAATACGAAATAGTGAGCAGCGAGGAAGAAGAATGAAGGTTATTCTTGCCACCAACAACAGGCACAAAGTAAAAGAGATACGCGAAATTCTGGGGAAAGCGCTGGGCGAAACGCTCACTTTGGAAGAAGCGGGCGTGCACGCAGACCCCGAAGAAAACGGCGCGACCTTTGAGGAAAACGCGCTTATCAAGGCGCGCGAGATATGCCGCCTTACTTCCCTTCCCGCGCTTTCGGACGATTCGGGGCTGTGCGTGGACGCCTTGGACGGCGCGCCGGGCGTGCGCTCGGCAAGATACAGCGGCGGAGGGAGCGAAGAAAACATCGCCCTTCTTCTGGAAAACCTGCGCAAGGCGGAAGAGCGCGGCGAGCGCGACAGAACGGCGCACTTTTCCTGCGCGGTGGCGCTGGTGTTCCCCGACGGCAGGGAGATAACCGCGGAAGGCAGGACTTACGGTTACATCACCGACAGACCGATGGGCGAAAGCGGCTTCGGGTACGACCCCGTGTTCTTTTCCACGGAGCTGGGCAAGACGTTCGCGCAGGCTGACGAGGAAGAGAAAAATTCCGTGTCCCACCGCGGCAGAGCGTTGCGCGCCCTGGAGGAAAAGCTGTGAAGACGATGGTCATCATCTCCGACACCCACAATATGGGAATGTCGAATATGCCAGCCCGGGTGCTTAACGCCATGGACGAAGCGGATTATATCCTCCACCTGGGCGACGGCGAGGCGGACGTTTTATCCTTAAAACGCAGTTACGGCGGCAAAGTTATTGCCGTGCGCGGCAATAACGACGCAAGCGGCGAAAAAGAACAGGTAGTAACGATAGGCGGGGCGAAAATGCTTTTGACGCACGGCGACCTGTACAACGTGCGCACCAGGCTGGAAAAACTTCTCGCCCGCGCTAAGGAAGAAGGAGCCGGCTATGTGCTGTTCGGGCACACCCACCGCGCGCTCATAACCGAAGAAGGCGGCGTAACCTTCATCAATCCCGGCTCCCTGCGCTACAAAGGCACCTACTGCTACGCAAACGCGGCGGACGGCAAACTTTACGCGGTTGCCGTGGACTTGAATAAGTAATCAATTTTTACAGGTATATATTATGGAAAGAAAGGACGTAAGAAACATAGCGATTATTGCGCACGTCGACCACGGCAAGACCACGCTGGTCGACCAGCTTCTGAAACAGAACAAGATATTCCGCGAGAACGAGCACGTGGAAGAACGCGTCATGGACAGCGGCGATCTGGAGCGCGAACGCGGCATAACCATTCTGGCAAAAAACACCGCCCTGCACTACAAAGGCGTGAAGATAAACATTATCGACACTCCCGGCCACGCGGATTTCGGCGGCGAGGTGGAGCGCATACTCTCCATGGTGGACGGCGTGCTTCTGCTCATAGACGCGGTGGAAGGCTGTATGCCGCAGACGCGCTACGTGCTGAAAAAAGCGCTCGGGCTGAACAAAAAGCCGATAGTCGTGATAAACAAGATAGACCGCGGCGGCGACGTCAACCGCGTCATCGACCAGGTGATAGATTTGTTCATAGAGCTGGGCGCAAACGACGACCAGATAGATTTCACCACCGTCTACGCCAGCGGCAAGCAGGGCTGGGCTTCGCTCGACCCTTCAAAAGCGGGCACCGACATGTCACCCCTGCTCGACACGGTTTTGAAAGATATTCCCTGCCCCGTCGGCGAACCCAACGAGGGCTTGCAGGCGATAATCTGCAACCTGGACTACGACGACTATGTGGGAAAAATAGGCATTGCGCGCGTGGTGCGCGGCAGGATAAACAAAGGCCAGCCCGCAACCGTATGCCATACGGACGGCACAACGACCACCGAACGCATACTGCGCCTTTACCAGTTCGAAGGCTTGAAGCGCGCGGAGGCGGAGGAAGCCACGGTGGGCGACATAATCGCCGTGAACGGCCCCGAAACGCTGGGCATAGGCGACACGATATGCACGTATAATATGCCCGACCCTCTTCCTTTCGTGAAGATAGACGAACCCACCCTTTCCATGCTGTTTATGGTGAACGATTCCCCGTTTGCGGGCAAGGAAGGAAAATTCCTCACCAGCCGCCACCTGAGGGCGAGGCTGTTCAAGGAAGTGCAGACGAACGTGAGTATGCGCGTGGAGGAAACGGACACCCCCGACTGTTTCAAGGTATACGGCAGGGGCGAGCTGCACCTTTCCGTGCTCATTGAAACCATGCGCCGCGAAGGCTTCGAATTTCAGGTAAGCCGCCCCGAAGTCATCATCAAGGAGATAGACGGGGAAAAATGCGAACCCATCGAGCGCCTGGTGGTGGAAGTGCCCGCCGAATACGTGGGCGTGGTCATGAACAAGGTGGGCGCGCGCAAGGGCGAACTTAAAGAGATGTATCCCGACGACCGCGGCGGCACGCGGCTGGAATTCACCATTCCCTCGCGCTGTCTTATCGGCTACCGCAGCGAAATGCTCACCGACACGCGCGGATTCGGCGTAATGACCCACACCTTCGAATGTTACGCGCCCTACCGCGGCGATATACGCGAACGCGCGCGCGGCAGTCTGGTAGCGTGGGAAGACGGAGTCACCACCGCATACGGACTTTACAACGCGCAGGAGCGCGCCACACTGTTTTTGGGCGCGGGCGTGCCCGTCTACGGCGGCGAGATAGTGGGCGAAAACTCGCGTGAAGACGACCTTGTCGTCAACGTGTGCAAGAAAAAGCAGCTCACGAACAACCGCGCTTCGGGCAGCGAGGACGCGCTGCGCCTCACCCCTCCCGTCGTGCTCAGTCTGGAACAATGCCTGGAATTTATCGGTCCGGACGAACTCGTCGAGGTGACGCCCAAGAGCATAAGGCTGAGAAAAGTCGTGCTCAGCCGCGAACAACGCCTTAAAATGAAGTACGGAAACGCAGGCAAATAACGGGAGAATATAATGGAAAACACGGGCTTTTTCGCAAGCGTATACGAAGTGCTGCGCACGGTGCCGCGCGGCAGAGTTGTCACCTACGGACAGATAGCGCGGGCGATAGGCGCGCCGCGGATGGCGCGGCAGGTGGGCTACGCCCTGCACGTCAACCCAAAGCCTGGCATTATTCCCTGCCACCGCGTGGTGAACAGGGAAGGCAGACTTTCGGGAGCATTTGCTTTCGGCGGCTTGCAGGCTCAGCAGAAACTTCTGGAAGCGGAAGGCGTGGAGGTAATCGGCGGCGCGGTGGATCTGGATAAGTACGGGTACCGCTTCGGATAATCTCCGCTTCGAATAGAAAAATCGGGTACAGGGGCGGAATTTTTCCGCGGAGAGCGGCGAATTTGCCGCACAGGGGCGGAAAAACTTCAATTTATTTTCGGCATATATGGACAGAGAGCGGATAAAGAAAGAATTTTTGGACAGATGCGCGGGCTGGACAGAAGAGGACGGCCTTGTCGGGTGCTACAACAGCGACCTTATTCTGCTTTTCGGTATATATGCGAAAAATCTGCGCGACGACTTTTTAAGCAAGCCGGATAACGTGGTCGTGCGCTATTACGGCAGGACGAATTCCAATTGGTCGGGAATGTTCCGCGACAAGGACGGAAAGTATTTCGTGGACCTGAATCCCTACCCTCTTATGCGTATGCAGCGCGGAAAAATCCCCTTTGCGGACATAGACGGAACGCGCGTGCACAACACTCTGGACGCCGCCCTTCTGGTTTTCGAACACGAACTCACACACCTCATCGAAAAGATGAAGTACGGCAAGACCGCCCACGGCGCGCGCTTCAAAAAGCTGTCGGCATACTACTTCGGACACGACCCTTCCGCCGCGGTGGGACATACCCTGCCCACCAAATCCAACAGTATGCGCAACGTAGACGGTGACGAGTTCGCCAAAGGCGACAGGGTATGCTTTCAGCATTCGGGCATAATATTGGAAGGGATAATCACGCGCATTACCAAGCGCGCCAGCGTCAAAGTCAGCACTCCCGGCAAGTTTAACGGCGTACTTTTTTACGTGCCCACCGCCATGCTCCAAAAGGTAAAATAGGAAATAGTAGCTGTGTTTCTTGTAAAATAAGCGCGCAAGCGCATAATTATTTTGACTTAATTTTATTTGAGTGTTATAATATTTGCGTATAATAGATTATGAACTTATATGCGAGGAAATATGATGAGTGACGAAGAAGTGAAAACTTTGGACGGCGAAGAAGAAAAAAAGCCCGCCGTTAAGGAGCGCAGACGCGCGCCCGGGGCTTTTGCCGCATTCGAAAGCAAATTCCACGTTGTCGGCAACGTCCTGGTGCTGCTCGTGTGCATCGCGCTCATTGCCGCATGCGCCTTTTCCAACGCGACTTTCGGCATCTATACCCTGCCCGACGGCAGCCAGGCGGAAGTAAGCCAGAACATGATTCAGATGGGCTCGGCTTTCACCGCTTTTGCCATGAACGACCAGGAACTTGTCGATTACAAGACTGCAGCCGACAAGTTGATATCGGATGAAGTGGCCGCCTCCGGCGCGGATCTGACGGACAGCGCCGCCGCGCGCGAAGCGCTTGAAACCGCAATGGCGAACCATACGGAAATCAACTACGCCAAGTACGTGCTGGTAAGCGCGCTTATCAATCTGAAATATACGACCGGCAGTCTGCAGGCTTCCTACATTCCTTCGGGCGGACAGGACTCCGCCGGAGAGGAAACCACGGTCGTGGACACCGTCCAGGTATACGTAACTTTCGGACTTACCGTGCTGGGCGTGGGCGCAGTGCTTCCCATGGGACTTGCGGTACTCTCACTTGCAATACTCGTGCTGAAGGGGCTGTTCATTTTGATATTCTGCCGCAACGGCAAGAGCCTGCACATCGCCTTCCCTCTCGTGTGTATGTTCACGATTCTCGCCCTGCTCATGCTTCAGCTGGGCGCGGTGGGCGAACCGGGCATATTCTTATACGTGCTGTTCGGCGCGGCGTTTGCAGGAATGCTGATTGTGGGCGTGGTGCGCTACGCCGCTTATCCCAATAAATTCATCGGCAAAGGTTTGCTCAGATATATGCTTATGGACGCGGCGTTCATCTCCGCATTCAGCCTTTCCCTCACCAATCCGCTTACCGCGACGGTAGAAGGCGGCTCGGCGGTTTCCATGAGCATAGGCCAGATGGTGGCGTCAGGTATGTTTACCGCAAACATTCCCGCCGAATTCGACTTTAGGCTGTGGCTCGTTCCGCTGGGCGTTGCGGCGGCTATGGTAATCGCCACGTTGATTATGGGCTGTATCATGGCGTCTAAAACTTACGTCGTGGGCGACAGATGGCGCAAACGCCAATGGAAGGCGCGCAACGAACTTACCACGATAAGCGCAATTCTTCTGACCGGTTTCGTAGCGGCGTTCGCATGGCTGTACAGCTACCTGTGCAATACCTACCTCGATCTGGGATTTACGTTCACGGTGAACCTGTCAATGTTCATCTCCCCCGCAATTCTGGTGGTACTTCTTATTCTTCTGCTTATCATCCGCCCCACCAAAAAGGTGAAGAAGGTAAGCACGGACGACATAGACGAATAACCGCTATAACAACGCGACAACAAATACCCAAAGCCCCGAAGAAAACTTCGGGGCTTTTTTCGGGAGCGTGGGACGGAAACGCCGTGCGCTTCACCGCGACGAACCGCCGCGGACCGGTTACTTATCGCAGTAACAAAACGGAACTTCAAGGCTTTTTCTCCGTAATACTCCGGCTTTATATCATTACCTGCCACAATCACAATCTTTTACCAAAATATTGGTGTCGGTTTGTTTTCATAGCTTTATAAACGGAGTGTCCAATTTTGCGGACAGCGGCACGCCGGCAACGCGGAACGTTGCCAATGCGGTCAAGGGGTGGAGCGTCCCACGCTCACGAACGGGCGGGTGTTATCTTAAAAGCGAAGCCGCAAAGTGCCTTACGAAGAATAGGTCGCTCTTTGATATGATTTATCGTAAGGCACTTTCGCGGCTATAAAAAAAAGCGGCGCGCATATAACAATGCGCGCCGCCCCGCGGCATTAAACCGCATTTGTAGGGTGTCTGTTAAGCCTGTATTGTACCTGAGTCTTCTCCGCCCTGTCCGGAGCCTTCTTCCCCGTTGCCGTCCTGTTCCGCGCCTTCTCCCGTACCCGGTTCTTCTTCGGTAGGGGTGTAGGTTACGGTAACTTTGCCTTCTTGATCCCACTTCTGCGACCAGCCTGCGGGACGTTCGTCTGCGCTTGCAAAGTCTACGGTCACGTTCGCCACTCCGTTGTAGAACAGCTTCTGTCCCACCGTTTCAACGGTCGAAGGTAAATATATGCTGTCAAACGTAAGACCGTAGAACGCATAATCGCCTATTTCGGTTACCGCAGTAAAGTCTGTATTTTCCAGCGACGTACAGCCTCGGAACGCCTGCACGCCTATTTCCGCGCTGCCGCTTCCGGTAAACGTCACCTTTTTCAGGTTCTTCGCGTTATAGAACGTCCATGCGCTTGCCGTAGACTGCGAACCATTCATTACCAGCGTGCCCGACACTTCGAAGTTGACTTCTTCGGCATTTGTTTCCCTTATGGCGTACTGTTCAAGTATTATATTCGTGCCGATAAAGGATATCTTGCTGCCCATGCCCGAGAACGCCATTTCGTTTACCGTGATATTATCACCGTATACGGTAATACTGCCCGTACGGGAGCCGGTAAAGGCTTTCGCGGCGATTTCCATGTCATGTCCCGCGCTTCCCAACACCAGATCTCCCCAATTGAACGGATTTTCTGAATTTGTATACGTACCGAACGCATAGACGCCCACGTACTCCAATGCGGGAAGGCTTGCGGGCATGGTGACGGGAACGCTTTCCTTGTTTGCATTCATGCCGCAAAGCGCGTAGTCGCCCAGATACGTCACGTTTTCCGGCAGGGCAAACTGCTTTACGTCCGCCCTTGCAAATGCCCAACCGCCTATCTTCAGCGCGCCGCTGCCCGTAAACGTGATGCTCTCCAACTGCTCGTCATAGAAGGCGTAATCGTTTATCTCATTCAGTCCTTCGTTGAAGGTAATGTGTTTCAGGTTGTCATAATATCTCATAAACGTACTTGAAGTACTGTACTTGCCGTTCGTCATCTTTGTAGGCTGATCGCCCGTAAAGACAATGCTTTCAAGCGCGTCGCCGAACACCGTCCCTTCCGGCAGTACGTCCTTTACCCCCACCGTCGCAGACGTAAACGGGTTACCTCCGAACGCATTGCTTCCGTAAGAGGACACAAGCGCGGGCACGGTGAGTTCGGTAAGATTGTTATACGCGAACGCGCTGCTTCCTATCTCGGTGAGCGCGGAATTTTCGGGAATGACAAGTTTCGTTATCCCGTTGCCTTCAAACGCGCTGTAACCTATACTCTCCACGCTTGCGGGCAAAGTAAGCTCTCCGCCCCACGCCACATTATTAAATGCGGAATTTCCGATACTTTCCAGCGTGGAAGGAAGCACGATTGCGGTAAGCTTCGTCTGCTCAAAGGCGTAATTTCCTATTTCCAAAAGCCCTTCGGGAAGGGTGAGCGCGCTTGTTTGCGCCTTGCTGAACGCGCCTTCGGGAACGGCGGTAACACCCTCTTCCACTTCCACTTGCAATGAGAGCGAATCAGCATATACATACTCGCCGTACTCAACCCCGGCGCGCAAAGTTACTTGTTCTATCTGCGTGTATCTGAACGCCTGCGCGCCCACCTTTGTTACGGTGGAAGGAAGACTTGCCGCGGTAAGCAAGCTGTTCTTTGCCGCAAAAGCGCTGTCGCCTATCTCTGTTATGCCCTCGCTTATATAAACCGCCGTAATATCGGGCATACCGGAAAACGCGTTGTCCTCTATCGCGGACACTTTGTAAGTTACGTCGTTATGCGTGACCTCCGCGGGGATATTCACTTCGCCGTCAAGTCTTGCAAGCGGTAAGGCCACGGTTGCCGTGCCGTCGCCTTTAAGGCGGTAACGCAAACCGTCGGACGAGTTGTAGAGAATATTGCCGTCCGCGTCCGTATCTTCAACGTTCAGGCAGTCCCAGACCACCTTGTTTCCGCCGCTGTTCCAATTCTCGTCCCAGCCTTCGGGCAGAGTTGCCGCCTGCACGTATATCGTAAGCCCGTCAAGTTTGGTATCAAAGGCGTCGGCGCCTACGGTAAGTACGCTGTCGGGTATGAATACGGATATAAGCGCGCTGTCTTCAACCTGGTTCATGGCGTAAGGCATTATTTCCTCCACGCCGTCGGGTACGGACACGCTCACATTAGAGTAACTGTGTCCCCAGTAGGTGGGCAGTAAAACCAGTCTGCCGTTTTCGCCGTTTTTGTCATAGTCGATATAAACGTCGTTGAGAATACCGCTGTTGGAAAACGCCTGATAGCCTATTACCCGTACGGAATCGGGCAAGTCGAGCGATGTCAGCAAATAGCTACCCGCAAACGCGTACTCGCCTATCTCCTCAACGCCCTCTCCCAGGGTAAGGGATGTGAGCGAAGTATTCTGCGACATTGCGCCGTAGGCTATTTCCCTCACGCCGGGCAAAGCCGCCGTGGTAAGCGCTTCGTTCCAGCCGAAAGCATAAACGCCGATGTAGTCCAGATTGGTAGCATTGGTAAAATCTATGCTCGCCACCCTGGCAGCGTTATCGCTCCAATCGTTTGCAAAAGCGTAATCTCCTATGCTTGTAAGCTGAGAACCTTCCTCCACGCTCAACTTACCTATATAGGGTATAGGGTAAACACCCGACGATCCGTCGCCTCCCCACAAATCACCTACCGGATAATCATCGCTGTTCCCGCTACTGAATCTGAACGCCGCCTCGGGTATCTCTTTAAGCTGTGCGGGAAGCACCAGCTCGTCCACATTCAGGGTGAAGGGGATAAGGACGATGCTTTCAAATCCTTCCGTATACACGATATTGTCGCGTTCGTCGTAATAAGGATTGTCCGCGGAAACGGTTATTTCGGTAATAAAATTGGTGTATATATAAGGTTGCAAGCCCTCTATCTGCGCGAACGACGCGCCTATATACAATTTGGTAACGCCGTCACTCCACCCCGTTGCGCCCTGTAACGACTGGGCGACGCCCTCTTCGTCCGCAACGCCCGTTATCGTGTCGGAGATATAAACGCAGTCCTCATCGGGGGCGTTCATTGTAAAATACAGCGCCTTATTGTCGCTCTTTCTTATTAGGTTGCCGTATTCGTCCGCATACATATACGGATTGTCTTCCGACACATACAGCGTCATCGTTTTCACGGCGTCATTGAAGCCGAAATTGTGGCTGATAAGTTGCGACCATGTGGCTCCCTCGTAAGGCACCAAAGGTGCGCCCGCGCCCAGCGTGAGGCTTTCGGAGGTATAGGGCAAGGAATCGGGATAGGCGGTTATGCCGTCGTGGAACACCGCCGTCCTTGCTTTCACATGGCTGAACGAAACGCCCGAAAGGTCGGTCGCCTGCGGAGCGATGACCAGTTCGTCGATAAGTGCGGGCACATAGATTATTTTATTCGTCGCCTTGTTGTAGAGTATGTTATTGTAGGCGTACATCGCCTCGTTTTCCTCGTCAACGGTTATCTCGGAAAGCACTTTGGAATTCGCGTTGGAGAAGAATGCCGCATGTACCAGCGGAGTGCTCCTGCCGAAGGATATGGATTCGAGGTTATCGCACATATTGAATGCAGAATCGGAAAGAACGCCCACATTATCCGGGATTACAATATATGTAAAGGCGCAGTACTCAAAGGCTTCTTCTCTCAGCTCTACATAGGAAGAAGGAATTACCACGGTATTCGCCTGCTTATTGGTAAAGGCGTGCTTTTCCACTATCTTATATCCTTCAGGCAAAGTGTTGGTATTCTTCTGCGAAGCGATGACTGACGAATACACTGTATCTATCATACATCCGCCGTCCATCTTATAACGACCGCCGCTGCCCCTTATCTCAATTGACTGCAGAGAGGGCACAAACGTATACCAGCCGTTACCGGACGAAATATTTATATCCAGAATTCCGGAAGGCATGGACAGGCTTACCAAAGACGACTTCGTTCTGCTGGCGGGCAATCCAAGTCTGCATATATACTTCACGCTATCGGGCAGATATAAGGAAGTCACAAGACTGCATGTTTCAAGAGCACTGCCGGCAATCACACGCGTTCCCTCTTTTATGTTGACTGTCGTAAGCGTGTTTTCGGTCAAAAAGTCGCTGTATACCATCTCGTGCGTGCCCATAAGAATGTCGCCCCAATAATACAGATTGTCATATACCGTCAGGTGGGCTATCATGCCGGGAGAATCCCTGAATACATCGGCATAGATACCTCTGATTTGGCTTATTCCCGAATCTCCGTTAAAGTCTATGTCTTCCAGACTTGTACAGCCCAAAAAGGCGTCGAAATTGATATAATCCAGGTTGCTGCCGTCGGGCACATGTATTGTACGGAGATTCGTACATCCGTCAAAAGCGCGGTAATTTATCGTGGTTACGGTTGTGGGCAGATACACTTCCTGCAGATATTCGCAGTCCGCAAATCCTTCAGACCCTATCCATACCACATTTTTGCCGTTGTACGTCTCGGGAATATCTATTACGGTAATTTCCCTTATATCCACTCCCGCGGCAAGTCTTACTTCGTAGCCGTCCGCAATCATATCGAATTGAAAATATTCAATCGGGGTCTGCACTTCTTCCCATCTTGCGATAAGCGTCACATCTTCCGTTACGGGAGCCGCGCCGTTATAAAGAGCGCCGCCGGAAGTATACCAGCCGCTGAAAGAATAGCCTTCGCGCGTGGGAACGGGAAGACTGCCGGCTACTTCGCCGGCGGTAACCGTCAGCGCCTCGACATCACTGCCGCCGTTGCTGTCGAAACTTATCACTACGCCTTCCGGTTTAACCCATTTTGCCACCAGGGTAACGTTCTTGCTTACGCGTGTATTTTCAAAATCGAATCTTCCCGTTTCAAGATTTACGGAATTCCGATACCATCCGTCAAAGGCGTATCCTTCCATAAACGGGTCTTCCGGACGCGTTATAAAACCGTTATACGCTGCGCTTTCGGTAAGATAAACGTCGCCGCCGGCGGAATATTTATATGTCACGGTCACGTTTTCCGCCTCGTTCCAGCGCATATAAACATGATTTTCCGTGCTTTCCAATTCAAACGGTATCTCATATATATTTTCCGCATTCATATCTTCCGTCTTATAAAATCCGCTTGCTTCGTATCCCGCGCGTATCGGAAGAACTTCGGGTGCGGAATAGAACGGATACGTTCCCTCATTCAAAGGGGCGCCCACTTTATCATGTACGTTGGCATAAATCACCGTCACTTCTTCCCCGTTGTTGGGGTGTACTGTCAAAGTGGCTTTTTCGCCCGTCACCGGAATATACATCGCGTAAAGAGTCATATCCGAGTATATCTCCACAGGGAAAAGAACCATTCTCAAAGTCGCCGCTACGCCGTCCGCTTCCACGGGAGTTCCGATAGCGCGGAAATTCCAGAACGAGAACATCGTTTCCACATCCTCGCCATCCCCGTTCTGTACGGTCACGGTTTTTGGTATGTCGGGTATCATATCCTGGGTGAGCTTTTCTCCCCTTGCCAGATTGACGGAAAACTCGTTACCCCATTCAACGGCAAGCTCCTTGTTGTTTAACAAAAGTCCGGGACGGAAAGTTACGGTAACGCTTTCCGTTTCCTTTATCCATTTAGCATAAAAAGTCGTATCTTCATTCACCGTGTAGGGAAAAGAGGCTTTTTCCGTGCAATTAACATCGGAATACCAACCGCCGAAAGCGCTTCCGTCGCGCTCCGGATCTGATGACGGGGCGCTGACTTCACTTCCTTTGTCAATCTGGGATGAAGCGTATACCGGCACACCGCCGTTACTGTCAAACTGTACGAAAACTTTGCCGTCATCGGGGTCGGAAGGATCTACGGGCGTATCGCCACCGCCGGGAGTATCTCCTCCGCCCGGCGTATCGCCACCGCCCGGCGTATCGCCGCCGCCTGGGGTATAATTATCTTCAACCCATTTGGCGTATAATGTTATATTTGAAGTTATAGGTTGTGAAAAAGAAAATTCCTGCGTGCATTCGCTGTCCGTATACCAGCCCGCGAATGTATAACCGTCGCGCGTCGGCGGTTCCGGCTCCCTCGCCGTCCCGCCTTCGGCTACGGTTTGAGAGTCAATAAAGCTCCCCCCCCCCGCGTCAAATCGGACGGTATATGTCGTTTCTGCACATGCGGCGAGCAGTCCCGCCGCGGCTATCACCGCGATTACCACCGCGATTATAAAGCCTTTGGTCAAAGTCCGTTTCTTCATACCCGTTCTCCTTTGTGTTGTAAAAACAACTTTTATACATCCTCATTATACCATAATTAAAATTCATGTCAAGACCTTATAAATAATTTGTATTGGAATTTTTTAGTTATATATAATATAATAAAATTATTATAGGTAAACTTATGAAGAGCGGGTACGGCATATACAGCAAAGCGCGGGAGCAACCGCTCCCGCGCCTTACTGTATGCACGCTTTCCGCATAGAGATTTTCGCTAGGATTTCCGCGGGAAGGAGCGAAGTCGCAGCAACGCTACGTCGAACTGCTCCTTGCGGAATGTTACGAAAAAATCATGCAAAAAGTGCCTTATTCAAACCTTCTTGATGTGTTTAATTAAATTCTGGCAACGCCCGTCCTTCTTGCGGCCTCGCTGACGGCGCTTGCAACGGCGTCCTTAACGTGGGGGTTGAAGGAATCGGGAATGATATAGTCGGGACGAAGCTCGCTTTCGGGAATCACGTTTGCGATGGCTTCCGCGGCGGCTATCTTCATTTCGTCGTTGATGTCGCTTGCGCGCACGTCGAGCGCTCCGCGGAAGATACCGGGGAATGCAAGCACGTTATTTATCTGGTTGGGGAAGTCGCTCCTGCCCGTGCCCATTATCTTGACGCCCGCTTCAAGAGCTTCGTCGGGCATGATTTCGGGAACGGGGTTCGCCATTGCGAACACGATGGGATCGGGGTTCATGGTCTTAACCATTTCCTTGGTCAGACTGCCGGGAGCGGAAACGCCGATAAACACGTCTGCGCCCTTGATGACGTCCGCAAGGCTGCCCTTCTTCATTTCCAGGTTGGATATTTCCGCCATTTCCGCCTTGATGGCGTTAAGGCCGTCCCTGCCCTTGTAGATTGCGCCCTTACGGTCGCACAGCACGACGTTCTTCAGGCCCTTGCTCATCAGAAGTTTGGTGATTGCAATACCTGCCGCGCCCGAGCCGTTTACTACTACGGAGAGGTTTTCCAGCTTCTTGCCCGTAAGTTTGAGAGCGTTGAGCATAGCCGCCATGGTAACCACCGCGGTGCCGTGCTGGTCGTCGTGGAATACGGGAATATCGCACACTTCCTTCAACCTCTTTTCTATTTCAAAGCAACGGGGAGCGGAGATGTCTTCCAGATTGATACCTCCGAAGCTGCCGGCAAGCAGCGCAACGGTCTTGACGATATCGTCAACGTCCTTGGAGCGGACGCACAGGGGGAAAGCGTCTACGTCGCCGAAGGTCTTGAACAGCGCGCACTTACCTTCCATAACAGGCATACCTGCCTCGGGACCTATGTCGCCCAGACCCAGAACGGCGGTGCCGTCGGTGACTACCGCCACCAGATTCGCCCTGCGGGTGTAAGTGTAGGAAAGGTCTACGTTCTTGGAAATTTCCAGGCAAGGCTCTGCAACGCCGGGAGTATACGCCACGGCAAGCTCTTCACGGTTGGTGATGGGCGCGCGGGTAACAACTTCTATCTTGCCCGCCCATTCGCGGTGCTTTTCAAGCGCATATTGCTTTTTATCCATTTTATTTCTCCTTTATAAGGTAAATATATTTTATATTTTGAGGTCGTCCATAAAGTTGCGTATGCTGCGTGCGGAAGCCTTGAGCCTTACCATTTCGTCCTCGTTGAAGTCGTAGGCGATATGCTCCTTCACGCCGCCCTTGCCCAGAATGCAGGGCACGGAGATGCACACGTCGGAAATGCCGTAATAGTTATCGAGCAGCGAAGTCACGTTGAAAATGCTGCCCCTGTCGCCCATGATGGTGGCGCACAGCTCCGCCACGATTGCGGCGATTGCGAAGTTGGTAACGCCCTTGCGCTTGATGACCTGGGCGCCGGAAGATACGATATCCTGCACCAGTTCGTCCTTGTCGATGACGATACCGCGCTTTGCGCAGTAGCTGTCCATAGCCATGGCGGAAACGTGCACGCTCGACCATACGGCGAACTGGCTTTCGCCGTGTTCACCCGCCATAAAGCCGTGAATGTTGCGTATATCCGCGCCCATCTTCACGCTGAGCATATAGCGGAAGCGCGCGGAATCGAGCACGGTGCCGCTGCCGAACACCTTGTTTGCGGGCAGACCCGTTTCCTTCAGAATAACGTAAGTGAGAATATCAACGGGGTTGGATACCACCAGAATGACGCCGCCGTTATAGAACTTCATAATGTTCTGCGCGATGTCCTTTGCAATGCCGATATTCTTTGCCGCCAGGTCGAGGCGCGTTTCGCCGGGCTTTCTGCCGAGGCCTGCCGCGACCACGATGATATCCGAATCCTTAACGTCGGAATATTCACCCGAATGGATATTCATCGAACCCATGGTGATAAGGCCGTGGTTGATGTCCATGGCTTCGCCTTCCGCCTTTTCCTTGTTGACGTCGATAATGACGAGTTCGGAAGCAATTCTGTGGGTGGCAATGGCGAATGCGGAAGTCGCGCCCACCATACCGGCACCGATTATACAAATTTTAGAATGTCTGTCCATAAAAACCTCTTTATCCTCTTGTATTCCTCTTTTCCCTCTAAACCACGTGCAATTATAACACAATTGAGTCTTATTGTAAAAGAATTTTCGGCGTGTATAAAAAATTTTTTCCGACAGCAAATGTAAAATATGTATAAAATCTATTCCGCGCACGTTTATACAGCCTTTTGTACCTGCGGACAACGGTATTACCCTAGCTTGCTTCCCCGAGCAAATTATTTATAAGGCGTAAACTGCCGCGCAGATCTGTTTATTCCGTATAGACGAAGAATAGAATTTTGTATATAATATTGTTTTTAATTAAAAAAGCGGGCCCGGAGGTCCGCTTTTATTATGTGCGTTTGTTTACTCAGTTTTCCTCGATATAGGCGGTTTTGGGATCGACCGTTTCTATGCGGGGATTGTTGATATTCGCCTGGGCTGCCGCAAGGCGCGCGATGGGCACGCGGAAAGGCGAGCAAGAAACGTACGTAAGACCCGCGTTGTGGCAGAATTCGATGGTGGAAGGGTCGCCGCCGTGTTCGCCGCAGATGCCCAGCTTGATATTGGGACGGGTCGCCTTGCCGCCTTCGATGGCTATCTTCATCAGCTTGCCTACGCCGACCTGGTCCAGACGGGCGAAGGGATCGGATTCGAATATCTTCTTCTTGTAGTAGTCGCCGAGGAACTTGCCCGCGTCGTCACGGCTGAAGCCGAACGTCATCTGGGTGAGGTCGTTGGTGCCGAAGGAGAAGAATTCCGCTTCCTTGGCGATTTCGTCCGCGGTGAGCGCCGCGCGGGGAATTTCGATCATCGTGCCGATGTGGTAGACAATCTTCATATTCTGCTCTTCCATGACCTTCTCCGCCGTTTCCACGACTATGTTCTTTACGTATTTGAGTTCCTTCACCTCGCCTACGAGAGGAATCATGATTTCGGGAACGACGTTATAGCCTTCCTTGTTCACGCTGATTGCGGCTTCTATGACCGCGCGGGTCTGCATACGCGCGATTTCCGGGAAGGTGATGGAAAGGCGGCAGCCGCGGTGTCCCATCATGGGGTTGGCTTCGTGCAGCGACGTGATGGTCGCGGCAAGGTCGTCGTACGTAATTCCCATTTCCTTGGCAAGCGCCTTAATCTCTTCGGGCTTGGTGGGCACGAATTCGTGCAGAGGCGGGTCGAGGAAACGGATGGTGACCGGCTTGCCCTTCATCGCCTTGTAAAGTCCTATGAAGTCGCCTCTTTGCATGGGCAGAATCTTGGCGAGAGCCTTTTCGCGTTCTTCGGGAGTTTTGGAAACTATCATCTCGCGCATTGCCATAATTCTGTCTTCGGCAAAGAACATATGCTCCGTACGGCAAAGACCTATTCCTTCGGCGCCGAAGTCGTACGCCTGTTTTGCGTCATGGGGAGTGTCCGCGTTCGTCCTGACCTGCAGAGCGCGGTACTTGTCCGCCCACTCCATTATGCGGGCGAAATTGCCCGTAACTTCCGGTTCGACGGTGGGCAGCTGGCCGGCGTACACGTTGCCGGTGGAGCCGTCAAGGCAGATATAATCGTCCGCGGTATACTTCTTGCCCGAAATGTAAACTTCGCGCTTTTCTTCGTCTATCTTCAGATCGCCGCAGCCGGCAACGCAGCATTCGCCCATGCCCCTTGCCACGACGGCGGCGTGGGAGGTCATGCCACCGCGGGCGGTGAGAACGCCTTCCGCAGCGTACATACCTTCTATATCTTCGGGGGAGGTTTCAAGTCTGACAAGCACGACTTTTTCGCCGGCATTCTTGCGCTCGACCGCTTCTTCCGCGGAAAAAGCTATCTTGCCGCAGGCTGCGCCGGGAGACGCGGGCAAGCCCTTTGCTATCGCCTTGGCTTTCTTCAGAGCCGCAGCGTCGAACTGGGGATGCAGCAGCGCGTCCAGCTGCTTGGGTTCTATTTTCAGAAGGGCTTCTTTTTCGTTTATCATGCCTTCGTCAACCATATCGCAGGCTATGCGGACGGCGGCGTTCGCGGTGCGCTTGCCGTTACGCGTCTGCAACATGAACAGTCTGCCTTCTTCTATGGTGAATTCCATGTCCTGCATATCCTTGTTCTTTTCTTCCAGGGTCTTTGCGATGGACACGAACTGGTTGTAAACGGCAAGGTTGGTCTGCGCCAGGTGGTCTATGGACAGAGGGGTGCGGATACCCGCAACGACGTCCTCGCCCTGCGCGTTCATGAGATATTCGCCGTAAATGTGGTTTTCGCCGGTGGCGGGATTACGGGTGAACGCAACGCCCGTACCGGAGGTTTCGCCCATATTGCCGAACACCATCGACTGCACGTTGACCGCCGTGCCCCAGCTGCCGGGAATATCGTTTTCCCTGCGGTAGATGATGGCGCGGTCGTTGTTCCAGCTGCGGAACACCGCCTTGACCGCTTCGATGAGCTGTTCTTTGGGATCCTGGGGGAAGTCTTTGCCCATGGCCTTTTTATATACGGCCTTGAAACGCTTGATAAGTTCCTGCAGATCGTCCGCGGTGAGGTCTGTATCCATTTTTACGCCCCTGGCTTCCTTGACTTCGTCGATTATCTTTTCGAATTCCGACTTGGATACGTTCATAACCACGTCGGAGAACATCTGGATAAATCTGCGGTAGCAGTCGTAGGCGAAGCGGGGATTACCCGTTTTAGCGGCAAGGCCTTTGACGGATACGTCGTTGAGGCCGAGGTTGAGAATGGTGTCCATCATGCCCGGCATAGACGCTCTCGCACCCGAACGGACGGACACGAGGAAGGGATTTTTTTCGTCGCCGAACTTCTTGCCGACGTCCTTTTCCACCAGTGCAAGGGTCGTGAATATCTCCTTGACTATCTCGTCGTCCAGCCTTTCGCCGTCGTCGTAATAACGGGTGCAGGCTTCGGTAGTGATGGTGAAACCGGGAGGCACCGGCATGCCCAAGGAGGTCATCTTGGCAAGGTTAGCGCCCTTACCGCCGAACAAATCCTTTCTGTCACCGTCTGCTTCCTTGAACAAATAAACGTACTTTTTAGACATAACTCCTCCGGAAAATTTGGGTTTTTTGATATTTCCATTATATAATAACCCGCGTGTAAAATGCAAGAGGTTTTGGGAAAAATACTTAAAACGGCGGAAAAACAACGCCGTATCGCCGTTTTTTCGTGCCGGACGCCCTTTCCGGGGACAAATTTCCGCCCTACCGGACGCTAGGCCGCACGCCTTTGCGGTTATCGGACGCACAAACGCGGAGAAAGCGGCGATTTTATGCAAATTTTACATAAAAGGAGATTCCGGGCGCGGCGTTTTTCAGGAAAATGCGAATTTTGAATTGCGGCGGGGATACGCGGCGTTTTTCAAATGCCTTTCAGCCGCAGAAAACCTCTGAGGGATTCCAAAATTATATCCGTTTTTTTATAGAGAAAATTGCCCAGATCGCGCAGTCTGCCGCCGGGGCGGGCGTAACCGATTGCGGCGAGGGCGTCGAGCAGAAACGCGCGCAGGACTTCTTCGCCGTCCTTATCCGAATACGCCAGATCGCGCAGGCAGTTCAGGCAGGCGAGCATAAGCGAATTGTTGTACTCCCCTTCCGGCTGGGTCTTATCCAGAAATTCAGCCGCGGTGCAAGCGGCGTAAAACTTCACCGGGTCGGCGGTGAGCGAAAAGAACGAATCGTAGACGTCGCAGGCGGTTACCGTGGCTTTGTCCCCTTTGACGGAGAACACGTACCTTGCGAACGTGAGCGGTGAAGCGGCGTAGCGCAGTTTGCTCTTTGCCCCGCGCGCGCCGCGCACTTTTGCGCTTATCTTTCCCCTGCCGGTCGCGTATACGTTGATTATGGCGTCCGTTTCGCCGTAATCCACGCTTTTTATGCACAGCCCGTCAAGGGTGATAAGTTCGTTCATCTTCCGCCTTTGATTATTTCTTTATACAACAGATAATATTTTATTTCGCCCGTGGCGGTAAACAGCCGCCACAGCATTTCAGCGCTTTTCCGCATAATTCTCTCCCGCAATAATAATATGTGCACGGGAGAATGAATTTATCACTTTTTCGGGTCGTACCCCAGCATGCGCATTACCGAGCCGTCGTCGCGCCAATCGGGCTTTATCCTCACCCAAAGCGTTAAAAACACCTTGCCGCCGACAAGCCTTTCCAGCTCGAAGCGCGCGTCCGAACCTATTTTTTTGAGCATGGAGCCGCCCTTGCCTATGATGATAGGCTTATGCGCCCTTTTTTCGCAGATAATATCGGCGTCTATCTCGGTCACCCCGTTTTCGCCGACGGAATACTTGTTGATATTCACGCCTATGCCGTAGGGCACCTCGTCGGACAGATTGTACAGCGCTTTTTCACGGATTATCTCCGCCGCCATAAAGCGCATATTCTTATCCGTATACATATCCTCGTCGAAGTACCTTTCGCCCTCGGGCAGGACTTTGAGTATCTCGTTTTTTATCACGTCCACGTTCTTTCCCGTCCGCGCCGATACCGGCACGATGGCTGTTATGCCCTTGACGTCCTTATATCTTGCAATGCGCAGGGGAACGACTTCCGCGTCGACCACGTCGCACTTGTTTACGGCGAGTATAAACGGTACGGGCGATTTCGCCAGCGCGGCGATATGCTCGTCGTCGTGCCTGTCCGGCTCCTTGTCGCACGCAAGCACGTAGATTGCCGCGTCCACTCCCTCGTTCGCGCCCTCCGCTTCCTGCACCATGTACTCCGAAAGCGCGTTTTTGGGACGGTGAAGCCCCGGCGTGTCTATGAACACCGCCTGGTAGCCGTCGCCGTTGAGTATTCCGAATATCTTGTTGCGCGTCGTCTGCGGCTTGTGCGACACTATGGACACCTTTTCGCCCACCAGCGTATTCACCAGCGTCGACTTGCCCGCGTTTGCCTTTCCGGTTACTGCGATAAATCCGCTTTTCATCTTACAAGACCCACCATAGAAAGTACTTTTTCTTCAATATCGCGCATCTGGCGATACTCTTCGTCCGTGACGTGGTCGAACCCAAGAAGGTGCAGCACCCCGTGCACGAACAGATATCCCATCTCCCTTTCCACCGAATGTCCGTACTCGTGCGCCTGGGCGACGCATACGCTGCGGCAGATGAGAATTTCGCCGAGCTGGTACAGCCCGGAAAACTCGTCCAGCAGAAAGCGCGCCGCTTCCTTGTCCTTCGGCTGCAGCGGCTTTGCGTAATCGAGCGCGGGAAAACTGAGCACGTCTGTGACTTTGTCCACTCCGCGCTTTTGCGCGTTGTATTCCTTTATCGTAGCCCTGCTTACAAGCTCCACGTCTATGCGGTAATTGTCTGGCACGCCGAGCACGTGCAGCGCGCCTTTGAGCAGTTCTTCGAAAAAGTCCGAGCCGATGTTGTGCACGCCCGTTTCGCAGGTCACGTACACCCTCTTTTCCTCCAATACCGGCAGTTTGACGGAAGGCTTGGGAGTGAACACTTCCGCCGCGTCGCAAGCTGCGAAAAAGCTCGCTCTGCCCGGAAGTCCGTCCGTGGGAATGGTATATCCTTCCGTATCTTCGGGGAACATTCCGTCTTTTTTCATCATCTCTCCTCCTTCGCCTTCGCGTAGTCGATACGCTTGTGGAGCATACCCGGTATCACCTTTACGATGGTACTCTTTATCTTGTCCAGTTCTTTCAGCGTAATGTCCACGTTTTCGAACTGTCCGTCCTCCATTCTCTCCTTTATGACCTTATCCACCGTCTTTTCAAGAGCCTCTTCGCTTTCCGGCTGTACGGCGCGGGTCATGGACTCGCATATGTCGCAAATCATTATGATAACGGAATATTTCGTGGTGGGCGTGGGACAATCATATCTGAAATCGGCGATATCCACGCTGCCGCCCAGCTTGGTGGCTTTGGTGTAAAAGTACATTATCGGCGAATCGCCGTGGTGTTCCAGAGCCGCGTTGCACACTTCGTCGGGGAAGCGCATCTTGCGCAGCTGCTCGTATCCGTCGCGCGTGTGGCGGCGTATTTTCGCAACGCTCACTTCGGGAATAAGGTCGTCGTGGGGATTGTACCCCGTCTGGTTTTCGCTGAAATACAGCGGGTCGTTCATCTTTCCCACGTCGTGGTAGTACGCGCACGCCCTTGCCATATAAGGGTCAAGCCCTATGGCTATGGCGCAGTTTTCCGCAAGATTTGCTACGGTAAGGGAGTGGTTGAAAGTGCCGGGCGCTTCCTCGCTCATTTTGCGGAGCACGGGCTGGTTCAGACCGCACACTTCCGCCAGCTTGAAGTCCGTCCAGATGCGCGAAAAATACTCGAATACGGGCAGTATCGCCGTAAACAGGCACACCGCCACCACGTTTCCGATAACGCCGAGCGCGTAACCGCCGAAGAAGTTGCGCAACGTCCAGCCGTCCAGAAGCCCCATGACCGCGCCCACGAGCGCCGTGCCCAGAGATACGGCAATCGCGCCCCATATCAGCGAAAAGCGGTTGTACTTCCTGTTGATTACGAACAGCATGAAGAACGCCGTGACAAAGTCCACGACCGCGGAGAGCGAATAGGAAATACCGAAATCGCCCGGCAGATAAAAGTAGACGGGAGGCGCAATGCAGATTGCCGAAGCCACCGCGGACAGAAGTCCGCTGTAAAGTCCCGCCCTGGGCGATACGAGCACGCCGGTAAGCAGTACCGTGAACGCTATGGGCGTGGCGTAAGGACTGACCCACGCCGCCATTGCGCAGTTGACCAGCACGGTTATGGCAACCACGGGAAAAACGATGAGTTCGGCTTTAAGCCAGGTGCAGTTGCAGGTGAAGTTTCTTTCGCCGGAAAGATAGATCATCAGCGTTACAAACAGCGCGTACATGACCGCGAGAGTGGGCACGAAAGCGTAATATATCTCCCCTACGGCAAAGATATTCGCCGTGCCCAGCATGAGGCAGTAAGAAAAATATACCAGAACGAACGCCGCGGGCAGCAATACCGCCGCCGAGATCAGTTGGCGATTTAACTTGAGTTTTCTTTCCTGATCCATATGTGTTTTACCTTATGTGTGCGCCCGAAGGCGATATTTACGATATATATAAACGCAAACGATAAGTCTGCGCGGCTGTTCCGGTATAAACCGCTATAAATATATTATAGCACATACGGGCGCGTTTGCAACGCCGAAAACCGCACAAATTTATTTTTTCTACGCCGCCGGGGCGATATGTTCATAGTATATATCTATAATATAATAATTGTCCAGCTTTTTCACGTCCTTATACGCGTTCAGAATCTCCGCCCCCTGCAACGACGAGAGATATTCCGCCTGTTTCCGGGCTATTATGACGTCCAGATCCGCCTCCGACGTTTCGACGATACGCGAAGTAAGCTCGTAATACGTGACCGAAGTGAGCGAGAACGGGAGCAGCGCCGCGAATTTTCTGCTTGTTTCCTCTCTTTCGTAATATTCGTATCCGCACCCCTTGTCGCTTCCAACCTGTATCCCGCACAGATTCAAAAGATTATACGTCACAAAATTGCCCGTGCGCACCTTTTCCGCGTAAGATACGGGCACCTTAGTCCTGCCGCCCGTATAAGTGCGCGCCGTGACCACTCCCGAAGCGGGACACGCCTCGTATACGTCGTTGCCCATATCGTCCTGCCCCGTTATCCTCCTTCCCGATATGAGCAAGTCGCCGCGTTTAATCACGTCACCCGGCTTTACCTCCGCCGTCCCGGAAAATACGGCTATGCTTTCCACCACCCCGTCGCACAAAGCATACACATTTTCCCTTTCTTCCGGCTCCTTTGGCGTTTCGTTCTGCATGACCGCATTGGCTGTAAGTATGCCGCCCCTTATCTTTAAGTGCACAAAAGATACATTTTCCGCCTGCGCATAAATCTCTTCCTCAAGCGCTTCTTCATCTATCTCCGACTTCCTCTTTCCCACGTTTTCCTGCAAAATTTGCGTTATTAGGGCGGCTGTCATCTTATCTTCGCAACTCACTCGCACGTCGAACACAAAAAGCGAACATACTATACACGCAATAAGCGTCACCGCCGCAGCTGCAATAAGCCCCGCGCCCGCCGCCGCGCGCTTTTTTAAATACTTCACGCCGCCGCTTTGCACAAGCTCGTATTCTATTCCTCTGCTTTTCAACGCCGCAACTGCGGCGTCCTCCTGCTTTGAGTGCACAAAGAATACATAAATATCGCCTTTTGCCCTTCCCTTGCTTACCTGAATCCCGGCGCTGCGCAGGGCGGATATTACCCTTGCCACATATTTTACACGGCACGAGAACCTGCTTTTCATTCCCACCTCACGGACGCCGCCCTGCCGCGAAGCACGACTTCATCGGTGCGCGTTTCGTACACGTAAAGACCTTCGCCTTCCACAACCACCATTCCGCCCTTTGCGCGCACTTTCACGCATTCCGGCGAATAGTAGTAAAGTCCCTTGCCGCCCTCCACGATAACGCCCAAGTTCGGCAGCCATTCTATGCGGCAGGTGACTTCACCGACGACTTGCCCCAACTTCTCCTCTAATTCCTTGGAAAATGCCATACCAATAAATATGACTTTCAATCCCGATATATAACTTATCCGTTCGCAAGCGACAGCGGCAACGTGGGACACTCCACCGCGGCGAGCCGCCGCAGGCTGATTATATTCCAAAGTGACAAAACTGAAATTCACTCCTTTTTCTCCGCAATTCTCTGTTTTTTGTTATCTGCGGATAGAATACTATCTTTTACCAAAAATCTTGGGAGCGCGGGACGCTCCACCCCTTAACAGCCGTGAATTATCAAAAGAAAATCTTAGATCTATTTTCTTCGCAATACTTTGTCTCTAATTTATTCTCTATGGATAGAAAACTATCTTTTACCAAAAATCTTGGTATCGGCTTGTTTTACTCACTTTCATAAATAAAGTGTCCACTAAAGTGGACAGACTATTTATGACGAGTATTTTATATGACTATATAATCAACCAAGTGTAATTACGAGCGAAGCAAAACCGCAGCGAGCCGGGAGCGTGGGACACTCCACCGCCTTTTACCAAAAATCTTGGGAGCGTGGGACACTCCACCGCGGCGAGCCGCCGCACCCGGTCATACCTTGAAGTGACAGAAAAAGTATTGCGACTTATCTCTTCGTAATGCTTTTTATTTGATTACAATTTTACTTACTATCAAAAATAACCTTGTCAAGCAGTACTTGACAAGCCTGTTAAAACTTTTAACAAAAAATATGCGTGTCAAATAGTATCTGACAAGTCTGTTTTACTTAGTCTCAAAAATAACCTTGTCAAGTCTGTTTTACTTACTATCTAAAATACTCTTGTCAAGCAGTACTTGACAAGTCTGTCTTACTTAGTGTCAAAAATCATCTTGTCAAGCAGTACCTGACAAGATGATTTAATAATGCCGCGCATAAACTTTGCAGGCTTTCTTATTTGATTTATCGCGCGTCATTTTCTTTCGGCGCTTAATTAGTTTTATTCATCAGGCGGCAAGTTGTCGTCTTCCGGCGGAATGTCCGACTCGTCGTAGGCAAAGTCGTCGTAAGAATTATCCTGCGTGCCGTCCGCGCCGTCAGTCGGTTTTTTGGGCGTGGAGAAGGATGAACCGGGGTTATTTGTGGGCTGGAAGAGCATCTTTTCGCCGATAAAGCGGAAGTACAACTTGCCCGTGGGACCGTTGCGGTGTTTTTCCACGATAAGCGTTACGTTCTTTATCGGTTCGTCTACGGAATTGTTGGGACGGTGAATGAACATGACCACGTCCGCGTCCTGCTCGATTGCGCCCGATTCGCGCAGGTCGGAGAGCTTGGGTTCGGTGGTGGCGTTGCCTTTCTGCTTATCCGTTTCCTCTCTCTTTTCCAAATCACGCGACATCTGTGAAAGCAGAATTACGGGCACGCCGAGTTCCTTTGCAATCACCTTCATTCCGCGCGATATATCGGACACGTCCTGCTGGCGCGAAGCGTTCTTTTTGCCGTTCTTGTTGACCATCAGCTGCAGATAGTCCACAACCACAAGGTCGAGCCTGCCCATCTTCTTTTTAAGCGCGCGGCACCTGTGCAGCACGTCCTCGTGCGAGAGGTTGACAGTATCGTCCAGATACAGTCCCGAAGGTGTGAGCATGGAAGATACGCCCCATATTTTATCCCAGTCGCCGCTTGTTTCCTGACCTTTGACGAGCGTCTGCATACTCAGTCCGCTCAGATTCACCAAAATACGCTGGGCAAGTTCGCTCACCGACATTTCCAGGTTGAACATGGCGATGACGGAAGAAGGGTCTTTTTTCAGAATATTGCCGATAACGTTGAGCGCGAACGCCGTCTTACCAAGACCCGGACGGGCGGCGACGATGATTATCTGACCGGGCAGAAAGCCGTTCAGAAGCGCGTCCAGATTGGGGAAGCCCGACCTGAGTCCGCCGCTGTTTTCCTTATGCAGGTAGATGTCGTTCAGCCTTCTTATCAGCTGCGCCATAGGTCCGCTGACGTGTTGCAGTTCGCCCTCCTGCGTGCCCGCGCCCAGGTCGAAAAACTGCGCTTCCGCAAAGGCGCGCACGCTGTCCACATTGTCGTCGCTGTAAGCGCGGTCGATAATCGCGTTGGAACGGCGGATTATGGTGCGCAACATGCTGTCGCGTTTCAAAAGCGAAAGGTAGTATTCCGAGTTCGCGGTGGAAGGGATACTGTCGATAAGACTTTCAAGCGCGGTCGCGCCGCCGACGGAGTCCAGCTCGCCCTTGCGGTTGAGTCTGCTCATCACGCCGATAACGTCCACGGGCGCGCCGCCTTCACGCGACAGTTCGTTTATCGCCTGGTAAATCTTCCTGTGCGCGACGGTGTAAAAATCGTCCTCTGTAACTTTGGTTAAAAATTCCGTGCATATATCGTTATCCAACAGCATGCACGCCAGCACGGCGCGCTCGGATTCGTAGCTGTTCGGCATAACGCGCAGCGCGTTATTGTTTTCCTTCTTCTCGGGCATAACAACCTCCCTTCCTATCTTAACTCAAAACGCAGCGTTCGTCAACTTACTTTTCCCTTTTGAGCAATCCGAGCGTGTCCGCCATCTCGCGCATGGCGTTTTCAAACGGCACTTCCGTTGTCAAATCCACGCCCGCGAGTTTGAGAATTTCCACGGGCGGCATGCTTCCGCCTGCGGAGAGGAATTTCATATAGCCTTCCTTTTCCTTCTCTCCGCCGCTTAAAATGCCGCGGGCTATGCTCACCGCGCTGGTAAGCCCCGTGGCGTACTTGTATACGTAGAAGGAACGGTAAAAATGCGGTATGCGCGCCCATTCCCACGCTATTTGCTTATCCGAAACCACGTTTTTGCCGTAGTAAAGTTTGTTTATCTTCAGATATTCTTCGTTGAGCGCGTCGCACGTCACGGGCATATCCTTTTCCGCTAAGGCGTGCGCCTTTTCCTCGAATTCGGCAAACTGCGTCTGGCGGAAGAGTGTGGTGCGGAACATATCCAGATAGTAAGTGAGCAGATATTCGCGCTCTTGTTCGTCCCTGCTGTGTTCCAGCATATATTTGAGCAGTAAAACTTCGTTCACCGTGGAAGCCACTTCCGCCACGAAAATTTCGTACTGCGCCTTGGAAGAAGGCTGGTTTTTATCCGAATAGTAAGAGTGCATACTGTGTCCCAGCTCGTGCGCTATGGTGAAGACGTCGTGGGCGGTGCCGTTGTAGTTGAGAAGCACATACGGATGCGAACGGTAAGTGCCCCACGAGTATGCGCCCGTGCGCTTGCCCTTGTTTTCGTATACGTCTATCCACCTGTTCTCCATTGCCTCGCGGATATGCGAAAGGTATTCCTCTCCCAGCGGAGCGAGCGCTTTTTTGACTATTTCGCACGCCTCTTCGTAACTTACGGAAAGTTTGTATTCGCTCACCACGGGGACGTGCAGGTCGTACATATGCAGTTTTGCAAGCCCCATTTTTTCCGCGCGCCATCCCATATACCCGTGCAGATATTTCAGACCGCCGTGCACGCTTTTTATCAGATTGTCGTACACAATGCGCGGCACGTTTTCGCCGCTCATGGCGCGGGTAAGACAGTCGGGATATTTACGCGCACGCGCGAAAAACCAATCCTTTTTCACGTTGCCGGCATACAGCTGTCCCACCGTGTGAAGCATATCCCCGTAGGCGGCGAACATAGAGTTGAACGCCGCTTTGCGCACCTTTCTGTCGGAAGACGCGAGCAATTTGGAATACACGCCGTGCGACATCTCCACCCTGCGCCCGTCCTCGTCCCTTACGGGCTTGAATTTCACGTCGAGGGAATCGAACATATTGAACGCGTCGTGGAAGCCGTCGGAAAACAGTCCCACCCCCGCGAGCAGTTTTTCCTCCGCGGCGGATAAGGTGTGCTGTTTGCGCCTTACTATCTCGCAAAGTTGGTAATCATAATCGGCAAACTCCTCCTTCCTACTCAAAGCAAGCAGAAATTCGCCGTCAAGCGCGGTGAGTTCGGGCGTGATATACGCGGATTTTTCGCCGAGTTTAACGCCCAGGGCGTCTATTTTGTCGCACATGGCACAGTACTTTGCAACGCCTGCGTCCTCGTCGCGCCTTTGGTAGGCGTACACGTAAAGTTCGCCGTAAGAAGCGGAAAGTTCGTCCGAAAGTTTAAGACACGCCAGAATATTTTCTTCGCAGTCCAGCCTGCCCGCGTATTCGTCGAGCATGGGAAGTTTCGCGCTAAGAGCGTCGAATTCCCCCTGCCACTTTTCGTCGCTTGCAAACATGGGGGTCAGGTCCCACTTGTATTTTTCCTCTATCTGACTTCTCTGTTTAACCTGTTCCATATCTTCTCCTTATCTGCGCCGTTTTTTCGGCTTGAATACAATATATATATTTCTCTCCCGCGCTCAAATGATTTCGCCGGACGCGGGGACGGAACCCGTACACGGGTTCGGGGAAAGCCTTTCAGCGCAGAGATTTTCGGGCAGATTTGCGCAATACGGAGCGAAGTCGTAGCAGCCGCTACGTCAAGCGAGGTATTGCGCAAAGGTGCCGGAAAGATCACTCTCAAATGATTTCGCCGGACGCGGGGACGGAACCCGTACACGGGTTCGGGGAAAGCCTTTCAGCGCAGAGATTTTCGGGCAGATTTGCGCAATACGGAGCGAAGTCGTAGCAGCGCTACGTCAAGCGAGGTATTGCGCAAAGGTGCCGGAAAGATCACGCTCAAAGGATTTCGCCGGGCACGGGGACGGGTTAGTTAAATCTTTAGGTATCCGTCTTTTATCCAGCCCTTATAGCGCATAAGTTTGCCTATCGCCCAGCATATCACAGCAGGCATTATGAAGAAGAGGAAGGCTATTGCAAGCCAGAATTTCCACTGCTCCATACCGCCTTGGATAATGCTCGCGTTATACGATTCTATTATGCCCACGAAGCCGCACGTTCCCATGCCGCCGCCGCTTGCACCGCACATCAGTCTGAACGCGCCCGTGGCGATAGGCCCGCATATCATGCTGGCTATCGTGGGCGGAATGAGCAGCTGGGGGTGGCGCATTATATTGGGAATTTGCAGCATGGACGTACCCAGCCCCTGGGAAATTATTCCCGCCCAGCCGTTTTCCTTAAAGCTGAGCACTGCAAATCCCACCATATGGCAGGCGCAGCCGACGACAGCCGCTCCTCCCGCGATGAGCATTGCGTTCACCTGCGTGGGATCGCCGCCCGTAAGCACGGGGGTCGCCACAGATACCCATATCGCCGCGCTGGACGTAGGCAGAGTGAGCAGAATACCCATTACCGCCGCCACTATTATACCCATAAGCACGGGCTGCAGGTCGGTTGCAAGCGCGATGCCCGTTCCGAGCTGGGATATGAGCCAGGAAAAAGGCCACGAGATATACGCGCCCGCAAGCGTGGCAAGAAGCGACGTGAGCGGCACAAGCAGAATATCCAGCTTGGTTTTTCCCGCGATGAGCGAAGAAATCTCTATCGCCGTAAGCGCGGTCACGTACGCGCTTATCGGGTTGCCGGGCGAGCCTGCCGCCACTTTCGCGCCGATTGCGGAGATGACGGCATTTGCGCCGTCGCTTGCGCAGGTGATGAATATATCCGCCCACGCTCCCACAAAGCCGGCGACTATTGCGGAGAATACGACCAGTCCGGGAGCTTTCAGCTTACTGCCCATACCCGCGCCTATGCCCGCGCCCATCATGACGGAGGCTATATTGCCCAGAAGCGTGAGAAAGTTGCCGAAGGAGTTGTCGCCTATCAGGCTTCCCAGCGTTTTTACGATTGTGCCGGCAATCAGCGTGACGAAAAGTCCCTGCGCCATACCCGTAAAGGCGTCTATGAACCACCTTTTGGGCAGTCCTTTCAGCGCGGGCTTTCCCTTTTCCTTCCAAAATGCCGCCGCCCGTTGTTTTACGTCGGGTTTTACTTTTGCGGCAGTTTCCTCTTCTGCGCTTCCGCACGCCTGCGGCACGCCGCCGTCCGTTTCCTTGTCCGCTTCGGAAGATCCGGAAACCTCCGCGGAATTTTCCGCATTGTCCGCCTTGCGCTCTTCCTTTCCGCCTTGCAAAGTTAAAACTTCCGCGTTTTCCGCCGCGGGCGTTCCGGTTTGGATTTCGGGCGCGGAATTTTCCTGCTTTTCCCGCCCCTGCTCTTCGTTTTGCTGCAAATTTTCGCGGCAAACAGCCGCGCCGTCACCGCCTTGTCCGGGCGGCGTCCTGCGTTTTTTTACCATAAAACGTCCTCTTAAAACCGTACTGGTGCACAATTATTTGCCGCGCACAAAAGGCTTTATTCCGGACGCAATATCCTTTTCATTACTCCGAAACTTACTTAGACAACAATATTTTTACCGCGCAAAACGCGGTATTTTACAAATGGATTTGCGGCAGTCAGCTGCCGACGGCTATGCTTACGGCTTCCGCCGCCCCGAACGCCACCAGTCTTCCCGAACGCGAAAGATTGGGCATATTTCCGCTTCCGGAATGTTCTTCCACATATCTGCGCGCCTCGCCCAGCGTGGCGAAGAACAGAACGTAAACCGTTTTCGGGTCGGAGTTCGCGCCCTTTACTGCGGAAAAGTAATCGGAAAGTTCGTACTCTTCCACATGGGCGGCGGATATATCGAAAGGCTGAAAGTCGTATCCCGCGCCTTTATACGCCTCGCGCAGTTCCCCGCCGTCCGGAGTGCAGGCGGCAAGCAGGAGCGCAACGCATATCAAAGCGGCGATAAAAACAACCTTTTTCTTCATAACTCCTCCGCGTTACAATTATTACACATTTCACCGCCTTTGACAAGCAAATGAAGAAAACAGACTGCCGAATTTACTTTTTTTTGCGGAAAATAAACGTAAATTACGTTTTTGGTATGGACATATCCGTCATAATGTTGTATAATGATATCAGTTTATTTCGGAGGACGTACTATGAAAGTAACGGAAATTCCGGCGGAAGAACGCGAAAAAAGCGTTTCCTACATATGCGACGAGATTAAGAACGTCATCGTAAACTTCGGCGACCGCGACCCTGGCAGCGAGGGAGAGAACAAAGCCCTTGACTACATGGCGGACCAGCTGGGTGAAATGTGCGACAAAGTGGACCGCGACAAATTCAAAGTGGCGCCCCACGCCTTTTTCGGCTGGACGTACTTTGTGGCGGTGTTCATGACCCTGGCGGTGCCCATCTACTTCCTGTCGCCGGTTATGGTATTCGTGTGCATATTGCTCTCGCTCGTACCCATGATATTCCAATTCGTGCTGTACGCGCCCTTCCTCGACCCGCTTTTCGACAAACGGGAATCGGGCAACGTAATGGGTACGTATTCCCCTTCCGGCGAAGTCAGACGCCGCATAATAATCAACGGACACTCCGACGCCGTTTACGAGTGGCACTGGCACTATATCGGCGGTTACAAGATGTTCCTGTCTTCCATAATTCTGGTGATTCTGGGCGTCGTTTATATGTTCGCAATCGCCCTGGCTGCGTGCGTGCTGTGCGGTCCTTTCGGAATGGTTACGGGCAACTGCCTTTGGATAGGCATTGCGGGCATTGTATTCGTGCCCTTCTTCCTCGCCTTCTGGCTGTTTGCCGACACTCGCAAAGTAGTGCCCGGCGCAAACGACAACCTCACCGCCTGCTACATGGCGATAGCCGCGGTAAAGGCTTTGAAGGATAACGGCATACGCCTGGAAAACACGGAAGTGGTGGCGCTCATCACCGGTTCGGAAGAAGCGGGTCTGCGCGGAGCGACCGCGTTTGTAAAACAGCACCCCGACTATGCGCGCGAAGAAGACGTGGAAACGGTGTTCATCACCTATGAAACTCTGCGCGAGCTGGAATATCTGGGCATATACAACCGCGATCTGAACGGAACGGTGAAAAACGACCAGGCAGCGTGCGAAATATACAAAAAATGCGCCGCGCGCCACGGTATGGATTTGAAATTCGGTTCGGTATTCGCGGGCGCAACCGACGCCGCGGCGTTTTCCAAGGGCGGTTACCGCGCGACGTCCGTAGCCGCGATGAATCCGGAAGTGGACAAATACTACCACACGCGCCTTGACAACTACGACAACCTGAGTCCCGAATGTCTTTCCAAAGTGTTCGATATAACGCTGGAATTTATAGAAGAATTCGATAAAAACGGATTTGCTTCCGCCGAAACGAGCGACGCGCCGTCGGAAGAATAAACCGGAAAACATTAACGGAAAAACAAAACAGCCGTCCCGCATTTATGGCAGGGCGGCTTTTTTCGCATCCGAATCCGCTACTCTTCCCCTTTATCTCCGGTGGTCTGCTTTATCTCCCGTTCAAAAGAACGCTCTTCCCCGCTCTCTCCGGGAACATCTTCCGCCTCCCGTACGGGAGCAGACTCTTCCGGCTTATCTTCCGCCTCCTGTTCGGACGCAGACTCTTCCTGCTTATCCTGCGCGAGCTGTTCGGGCGCAGACTCTTCCGGCTTATCTTGCGCGACCTGTTCGGGCGCAGACTCTTCCGGCTTATCCTGCGCGACCTGTTCGGGCGCAGACTCTTCCGGCTTATCCTGTGCGAGCTGTTCGGGCGCAGACTCTTCCGGCTTATCCTGCACGACCTGTTCGGGTGCAGACTCTTCCGGCTTATCTTGCGCGAGCTGTTCGGGCGCAGACTCTTCCGGCTTATCTTGCGCGACCTGTTCGGGCGCAGACTCTTCCGGCTTATCCTGCGCGACCTGTTCGGGCGCAGACTCTTCCGGCTTATCCTGTGCGAGCTGTTCGGGTACCGCCTCTCCGGAAATGTCTTCTGACGCCTGTCCGGGTATCATATCTTCAAAAATATCTTCCGGCACGGTTTGCGCGGTTGTTTCTTCATCGACTTTTATCTGCCCGTTCTGCGGCGCAGGCTCTGCCATGGGAGCAAAACCGCCGCCCTCTTCCGCGGGCGTATCTCCGTCCCCGGCGCGCTGTTTTCCGCCGTCCGCTGGCGGAACGTCCGAGTTTTCTCCGCCGCATTGTTCCTTGCCTTCGCTCCCGAGAACGGCATTCATATCGTATTCTTCCACGCTGAAATCGTGCGCGTCTTCCGTCATCGGCATCGCCTCTACGGTGAATATCCCCTCGTATTCCGGATATGCGCGTCTTTCGGGAATATACTCCCCCTGCGACGGCTGCAGGGCCGCGCGCGGCGAAGGCGGGTAGGAATAGTCGTCATCCTCTTCGTAACCCAGGTATCTGTCCTCCACGTCCTCTTCCTCGTCCGAATCGTAATCCACCTCGTGCGGGCGCATGACTATCAGTTCGGATTCGGCAAACTGCTTCACCCTTTCAATGGTATCGTGCACGGGCGTTACGCGCTTTACGTCGTCGTATTCCTCGTCGGTATCTTCCGACTGCGTTCTTCCGCCGCGGCGGAATATCCCCTTTACCGCGACGTAGATATATTCGCCCAACAGCCAGAGAAGGCTGGTAGGCAGGGATATTACGAGCATGGTTATGGTCAGCGCGTTCCAGCTGTCGTCGGTAATCGTCTGGGCAAGAACCAGAATGGTTACGCCCACCTTGATTATTTTGAACACGTTGCGCAAGGTATGCAGCCGCACCTTTATCTTGGAGCGCGCGTCGGCGTTCTTGTACACCCAATCCATTACGTTTGCTATGATGAAAATGACTATGGAAACGGAGATAAAGGAAATGACTATGAAGTTGACAAGGTCGTTACCCGTTTCTGCGATATAGTTGAGCACGGCGTAAGCCATATACATAGCAAGATAGGCAATGTATATCACTTTCATGAGTATATTGAATACTATTCCTTCACCGTAAGGCCGCGCCATAAATTTATTATAACACAATTATGCGGAAAACGACAAGAATATGTCCGCCCACTTTTCAAACGCGGAAAAAGCGCGCGTATATTCTTACTCCCGTTAAGCCATAATAAAAAAGGACGCGGCAAAAACGGCGCAGGCTGTCGTTGCCCCGTCCGGAAATTATATATCCGGAGGTAAACTATGGCACATACCGTAAATACGGGTGAAAAGCCCGGCAAGGGCGAGTACAGCTGCACCAAGTGCGGCTTTGACGTGACTTTGGGCGACAGGGACAAGATGCCTCCCTGCCCCAACTGCCACAACACCAGCTTTACCAAAACCATGTAAAATAAGGTAAACAAAGTCACAAAGCAAAAAGTTCCGCAGTTTTGCGGAGCTTTTTGCATATAAAAGTATTTTCCCCGACGCCTATATAAACTCTTCTTGTGTCCGCGGATACTGCGGACACTATAAAATATATTTAATGACTATACCGTCGGAGGTAAGCAGATATTCGTCTTTGATATGCAGGGCGTTGCCGTCAAAAGTGAAATAAGGGGTTTTGAGCAGTTTTTCAAGGTCTATGCCCGCGGCGGAAAGCGTGCTTTTATCCACGCCGAAGCGCGTGCGCAAGCCGAACACGGCTTTTTCCGCGGCAAGCTGTTTTTCCGTCATGACCTCATCGGTTATACGCACAATATTACCGCCTACGTACGCGTTTGCGTCGGGAGCGGTATGGAAGCGGCAACCGCCGACTTTGGAATAAGCCCCCGCGCCCAGTCCGGCGTAATCGCCGCCCGTCCAATACTTGATATTGTGCCTGCACTCTCTGCCGGGAAGCGCCCAGTTGCTCACCTCGTAGCGCACGTATCCGGCTTGCGCCGCGGCCTCGTGGAATGCCGAGTACAAGTCCGCCGAGCGGTCGTCGTCGGGAGAAAACTCACCGCGCCGCACCATATCTGCAAGCGGAGTGCCTTCGCTTACGGTAAGCATATATGCGGACAGGTGCTCCGCGCCCAGAGAGCGCATTACCGCGGCAAACTCGCGCACGTCCGCTTCCGTCTGGTACGGCACGCCCAGCATAATATCCGCGCTCACGCGGAAACCGCAACCCGCCGCGCGTCCTACCGCCCTTTTCGCCTCCTTAGCGCCGTGTATTCTGCCGAGTGCGGACAGCGTTTTATCCGAAAGCGACTGCACGCCCAGCGAAACTCTGTTCACGCCCAGCGCCTTCAACTCCTCCGCCTTTTTGTCGGTAAAAGATTCGGGATTGCCCTCGCAGGAAAACTCCGCCCCTTCCGCTATACGGATATGCTTTTTTATCATTGTTAGGGCGGCTCCCAGATAACCTCGGGGCAAAACGGTGGGGGTGCCGCCGCCTATATACACGGTATCGGCTTCCCCCGTAAGAGAATACTTTTTTACGAAATCTTCCGCGTCCGCGCCGAGGGCGTGCGGATACTTTTCCGCCTTTTTTTCATCGTAAACGCCCCTGTAAAAGTCGCAATACGCGCAAATTTTTCTGCAAAAGGGAATGTGGATATAAAGCCCGAAGCCCATTTTACTTGCCGTCGAATTTCAGAATGGTCATAAACGCCTCGCTGGGGACTTCCACCGAGCCTATCTGTCTCATGCGCTTTTTGCCCTCTTTCTGCTTTTCAAGCAGCTTTTTCTTTCTGGTGATGTCGCCGCCGTAGCATTTTGCGAGCACGTCCTTTCTGACCGCCTTGACGGTTTCGCGCGCGATGACCTTGCCGCCGATTGCCGCCTGAATGGGTATTTCAAACTGCTGGCGCGGAATTACGTCCTTTAATTTTTCCGCAATCGCCCTGCCGCGCGCATACGCCTTGTCGCGGTGGATAATCAGGCTGAGGGCGTCGCACACTTCTCCGTTAAGCAGAATATCCATCTTCACAAGGTCGCTTTTCTTGTAACCGTTCATCTCGTAATCAAGGCTCGCGTAGCCCTTGCTCCGCGATTTCAGACTGTCGAAAAAGTCATAGATAATCTCGCCCAGCGGCATTTCGTATTCCAAAAGCACGCGCGTGGTTTCGATATACGTCATATTGATAAAACTGCCGCGCTTGTCCTGGCAAAGCTCCATTATCGTGCCAACGTACTCGGGCGGAGTGTAAATCGAAGCCTTTACCATGGGTTCTTCCAAATGGTCCACCTCGCTCATATTGGGCAGAGCGGTGGGGTTGGATATTTCCAGCGTTTCGCCCTTGGTCGTGACTACGCGGTAGGATACGCTCGGCGCGGTGGTGATAAGGTCGAGGTCGAATTCCCTCTCCAGCCGCTCCTCGATAATCTCCATATGCAGAAGACCCAGAAAACCGCAGCGGAAGCCGAAGCCGAGCGCTACGGAAACTTCCGGCTCGTAGAAAAGGGCTGCGTCGTTGAGTTTGAGTTTTTCAAGCGCCTCTTTCAAATCGTCGTAGCGCGCGCCGTCCGCCGGATACACGCCCGAAAAGACCATGGGTTCCGCTTCCTTGAAGCCGGGGAGAGCTTCCGCCGTGGGATTGTTTGCAAGCGTTATAGTGTCGCCCACCTTGGTGTCGGACACGTTTTTTATGCTCGCGCACAGATAGCCCACGTCGCCCGCGCCCAGGCTTTCCGCCTGCGTGGAACCGGGGGTGAAGTATCCCACTTCCGTCACGTCGAAAGTCGCGCCCGTCGCCATCATCTTTATCTTGTCGCCCGCCTTAACGCAGCCGTCGAACACGCGGATAATGGATATCGCGCCCTTGTAGCTGTCGTAGAAGGAATCGAAAATGAGCGCTTTCAGCGGCTTGTTGAAATCGCCCTTGGGCGGCGGAAGCAGGGTTATCACCTGTTCCAGAACCTTGTCTATCCCTATGCCTTCCTTTGCCGATATCAAAGGCGCGTCGTCCGCCGGCAGACCTATGACGTCTTCTATCTCCGCCTTCACCTCGTCGGGACGGGCGGAAGGCAGGTCTATCTTGTTTATTACGGGAATTATCTCCAGATCGTTGTCCAGCGCGAGGTATACGTTGGTAAGCGTCTGCGCCTCCACACCCTGGGAAGCGTCCACTATTAAAATCGCGCCCTCGCACGCTTTGAGCGAGCGCGACACTTCGTAAGTAAAGTCCACGTGCCCGGGGGTGTCTATCAGGTTGAGTTCGTACTCCTCCCCGTCGTAAGTGTAGTGCATTCTTACGGGGGTGAGCTTTATGGTTATGCCCCTTTCGCGTTCTATGTCCATGCTGTCAAGCAGCTGCTGCTTGGCTTCGCGCGCGCTGACGGCGCCCGTCAGGTCCATGATCCTGTCCGCGAGCGTGGACTTGCCGTGGTCGATATGCGCCACGATACAAAAATTTCTGATATGCTTCTGATTTTCGGGCATAAGTACTCCTTGAAGAATATTATATATAAAAACCGCGGAATTGGCAAGAAAAATAATCTCGTATAAAAATGAAAAATATGCTTGCATATTTATATAAAGATGATACAATTAAATAAAGACCGGATACAAAGAGGCAGCGGATATGGATATTGAAAAGATTTTGAAGAATCTGAAAAGGCGCGGCTTTCTGCCCGCATACTTCGAAAGCGGCAAAAAGGCAGCCGATTACGTGTGCTCTCTCATACCCGCGGGCGAAAGCGTAGGCTCGGGCGGCAGTATGACGATAGCTTCTTTGGGCATTTTGGAAAGGCTTGCGGAAGGCGGGCACAAGGTGTACGCGCACTCTCTCGTGCCGGAAAGCGAACGCGGCGGCGTTTACCAAAAGGCGGGCGGCGCTGACTGGTACGTAACTTCCGCGAACGCGGTGACGGAAGGCGGCGAAATAGTGAATATCGACGGAGCGGCGAACAGGGTAAGCGCGCTTTGCTTCGGGGTGAAGAAAATAATCTACGTTATAGGCGTGAACAAAATAACGCCCACCCTAGGAGAGGCGATAGACAGGGCTAGGAACATAGCGGCTCCGCTGAACGCAAAGAGGCTGAACAAGAAAACGCCCTGCTCGGTTACGGGCAGGTGCTCTGACTGCAACAGCCCCGACTGCATTTGCAACGTGACAACGATAACCCACCACCCCACCAAGTACCAAACCGAGGTACACGTGGTAATAGCGGGTGAAAATTTAGGGTACTGAGGATAGATATATGAAAGATATGCAATGGTTAAAAGAAACGGTGTTCTGCCACCGCGGACTGCACAACAACCGCGACATTCCGGAAAATTCGCGTGCGGCGTTTCTGCGCGCCGCAAAAAGCGGTATGGGAAGCGAACTGGACGTGTATCTGACTAAGGACGGCAAGCTGATTGTCCACCACGACGCGACGTTGAAAAGAATGTGCGGAATGAAGCTCTCCCCTTACAGGATAGACACGGACAAGCTGGAAAACTATCCGCTTATAGGCACGAAAGAGACTATTCCCCTGTTCAGCGACGTGCTTGAAGATTTGGGCGCGGACGGCAGACTTATCGTGGAGATAAAGACCACTACGCGCGTGCACGCCACCTGCTCCGCCGTTTACGAAGCCCTGAAAGACTTCCCCGGCAAGTGGTGCATAGAATCTTTCAACTGGGCGATAACGGATTGGTGGGTAAAGCACCACCCCGAAGTCGTGATAGGTCAGCTTTACGACACCTATTCCTTCCAATTCTTCCCCGCGAAGGCGCGCAGACAGTACAAAAAAATGGACTTTCTTGCAATTCCCGTGAGAAAGCCGCGCGCAGAATACTTCGGGAAGATAAAGAAAGAACACCCCGAAAAGATGATAATAATGTGGACGATACGCACAAAGGAAAACTACTCCGCGGCGCTTGAACTCGCGGACAACATCATCTTCGAGTGCGACGACAAGAACGCGGACTACATAAGCGTGGATACGGCGAAAAAATTCCTCTCCGCCAAAGCGTCCGAATAATTCCCCGGTTAACGCACACACTCCCGTAAAGGAGGTGCGCTATGAAAGGATTTATGCTGGGAATGAGCGTGGGACTTATAACCGCGCTCGCAATGGAAACTTCAAGGCCCAAGAAAAAGGCAAAGCCTTTTAAGGACAAGCTGATAAACATTCTGTCCGACTGAATACTTAAAACCACCGCAAAAGCGGTGGTTTTTCTGTTTTCACCATTCTTGTACCCGTACAAGCCTCGTTTTATTCTTTTGTCGGATAGACAAAATTGCGCTCTTTGACAAGCCTGTCCTTATATATTGATATATAATATTTCGCCATATCGAGATTGTGCTCTAAGTAATTGCCGCATTCGTCCGCCTTTGCGCCGGGGATCTCTCCGCTGAAATTCAGAATAAAGTCGCACATATCCACGACCATCGGAAAGATATCCTTCGGCGTTTTTTCGCCGAACACGAGCAGGTAGCAGCCCGTCCTGCACCCCATGGGACCAAAGTAAACTATCTCGTCCTTATGCTCCCCGTTCCTCAGAAAGGTGGCGCCCAGATGTTCTATCGTGTGCAGGGCGGCTATGTCCGCCGCGGGTTCGCGGTTGGGCATGGTAAGCCGCAAATCGAAAGTGGTTACCGCGGTATCGCCCCGCCCGTCCCTGCGCGAGAGATAAATTCCCGACCTCAGATTGAGGTGGTCTATCGTAAAACTTGCTATTTTCTCCATATGTTCCTCAGGCGGACAGTACGGCGCGGCACAGGCGCGAAAGCCATGTGTTGTCCATAACGTCCGCAAACTCGTAATCAATATCCCCGAACACGAAGTACGGCACGTTCGCGCTGCTGTGCGAATCGCGCGTATACATACCGTCGTTGAGCATATCCGCCGTTTCGCCGTTGTATTGCAGTCCGCCCGTTTCGTGGTCCGCGGTGACTATCACCAGCGTGTTTCCTATGCGCTCCGCGTATTCCACCGCCGTTCTGACCGCCTCGTCGTAAGCCTTGACGTGTTCGAGCGCGCCGGCAAGGTCGTTGCTGTGGCTGCACTTGTCTATATGGCTTTCTTCCACCATAAGGAAAAATCCGTCTTCGTCCGCGGAAAGTTTTTCGATCGCCGCCGCGGTGAGCGACGCAAGCGAAGGCTTTGTTCCGCCGCTGCCGCCGGGCGGCACTTCTTCAAACGCGGCGAACACTTTGCCCTCCGCCGCCTGCGCCTGCGAAAGAGATTCCGCGAAAGTATAGCCCGCGCCCTCTATCTTATCTTTAAGCGGAACGTATCTTTCCGCATTGCTTCCGAAAAACAAATCTATTCCGCCCGCGAGCTGGTCTTCGAGTATTCCGTCAATATCGTTTCTGGAAGAAGTGTGCGCGGAAAAGCCCGAGGGCGTGGCTCCGTCCACCCCTTCGGTGGCTATTATGCCCACGGACATTCCCCTGCCGGAAGCCACTTCCGCCAGCGACTGAAATTCCTTCCCGTTGTACTGTCCTATCTGCCCGTGGCGAGCGCGGTGGCGGCAGCGGCGCTGTCCGTAGGTCCGAATATGTTCCTCGAAAAGGTGGTTACCTCTCCGCTCACGTCCGCGTTACCCGTAAAAAACAGCTCTCCGTACTTGGCTTCCGCCGCGGCGACGTGGTTGAAGCCCATTCCGTCGCCTATCATGAATATAACGTTCATTCTGCCGCCGCCGTACTCTATCGCGTAATTTTCCGCGTTGTCAATCTCCACGACGTGCGCTATCGCAAGTCCCGACAGCACGACTGCCGCCGCGATAATGACCGCGACAAGAACGAGCGCGGTTATCTTTACCGCCTTTTTTCTGCCTGATTCCATAATAATATTCCCCTTTTTATATTTATTCGGAGCGCGAAGCCCTCTTTTTTCCGCACGTCTGCATTTTACCGCGGCAAAGCGCATTTTTCAACGGAGATTTTTAATTACCGCTTAAACGCGCGTTTCAGTCCTTTGCCCCGTGTTCTTTTTTCCACTTTTTTATCTCTTCCAGACGGGCTTTTATCCTGGCTTCCGCGCCCTCGCCCGCGGGAGTATAATACGTCCTGCCCAGCAGATTATCGGGCAGGCACTGCATATTCGTCAGCTTTTCTTTCGTATCGTGGGCGTATTGGTACCCCTTGCCGTAACCGAGTTCCTTCATAAGTTTGGTGGGGGCGTTGCGTATGACCGCCGGCACCGGTTCGGACAGCATGGACAGCGCGTCCTTTTTCGCGCTCTCGTACGCCATGTAAAGGGCGTTTGACTTGGGCGCGACGGACATATACACCACCGCCTGGGTAAGGTGCACGCTGCACTCGGGCATGCCTATAAAGTGGCACGCCTGGTAAGCCGCCACGGCGATTTCCAGCGCCTTGGGGTCGGCAAGTCCTATATCCTCGCTTGCAAACCTTATCACCCTGCGCGCGATATAAAGCGGATCTTCGCCCGCTTCCAGCATACGCGCCAGCCAATACACAGCCGCGTCGGGGTCGGAATTGCGCATGGACTTGTGCAGGGCGGATATGAGATTGTAATGCTCCTCGCCCGTCTTGTCGTACAAAAGCGATTTGCGCGAAGTACAGCTTTCCACCGTTTCCGCGGTGACTGTCACGCCGTTTTCGTCCTCATCGCCGTTGAGCACCGCCATTTCCAGCGTGGACAGCGCGCTGCGCGCGTCCCCGTTTGCGAAAACCGCTATCATTTTCAGGCAGTCCTGCGATATGTCCACCTTCATATCCCCGAAGCCGCGCGGGTCGGTTACCGCCCTTTGCAGAAGCTGCATAATGTCCTCTTCCGAAAGCGCCTGCAACACGAACACTTTACAGCGGGAAAGCAATGCGCCGTTCACTTCAAACGACGGATTTTCCGTGGTTGCGCCTATTAAAATTATACTGCCCTTTTCCACGTAAGGCAGAAAGGCGTCCTGCTGGGCTTTGTTGAAACGGTGTATTTCGTCCACGAAAAGAATTGTCTTTTCTCCGAAACGCCTTCCCTTGTCCGCGTCCTCCATCACCTGCTTTATCTCTTTTATGCCGCTGGTGACCGCGGAAAAGTCCACAAAGCGCGCCTTGGTTCTGTGCGCGATTATTCTGGCGAGCGTGGTTTTGCCCACCCCCGGCGGACCCCAGAATATCATGGAGCCGATATTGTCGCCCTCTATCAGGCGGCGGAGAATTTTCCCCTCGCCCAAAAGGTGCTTCTGCCCCACGAATTCGTCCAGACCGCGCGGACGCAGGCGCGCCGCCAGCGGTTCGCCTTTTCCGTCGTCAAACAAGCCCATCTGTTGCATTCTATCCCCCCGCCGCGGTTCAGCCGAACAACGGCATAAGTCTGAAAGTAAAGTTCAGTTCCTTCTTCCTGCCCGTATAAAGGCGGTATTCCCTGCGCGCGTCCGGACCGCAGCTGTTGCTGCCCACGCCGCGCACGAATCTGAGCAGCGATACGTACGTCCTGTCCGTCCTGACCACCTCGTGGTCGTGCGTGACTTCGAGCAGGCTGTCCGGGTCTACGTCCTGCGCGGTGAAGGAGAACGTCTGACCGTCGCCCGCGATAAAGGCAAAGCCTCTGCCGCTTCCGTCCGTGACGCTCGCGCGCCTGCATTCGCCGCGGATACCCGAATCCTGCGGTTTTATATAGGGAACGTACATATCCTTCACGTCGCGACTGTAATCGCCCATCACGCTTTGCGCCTTGAAGTCGGGATAATTTTCCTCCGGTCCCAGTCCGTAATATTCCGCCCTGCCGAATTTGCCGGGCATGACAAGCGACATGCCGTAGCGCGGCATATCGTACGCGAACGGCGAATAGAGAGAAGCAGTCACGTCGATATAGCCGTTATGCCATACCGTGTAATTCACAAAGAACCTCATTCTCTTTTTTCCGCCCAGATTGACCGTCTGCACGACCTGTATTTCCGCCCTGCCAACCTTGTTCTCCACCTTCTTTTCCGCGTTGAACCTGTCGCACGTCACGGATATGTCGCGGAAACCGCGGGCGTTCCACAGCCAGTCCACGTTCATATAGTTGTCAATCGGGGCGGCGTACATGAGCAGGTTGAACCCCTTGTTCTCAACGTCAAGGGCAAGGTATTCCTCTCCGTCCACCGTATACGATTCTATATTGCCGCCCACGCTGTCGAACACTATGCGTATCTTTCTGCCGCCCTCTTCGGAAGTGACTATCGTCTTGTCGTTCTCCTCCACAAGGGCAAGGTCGCCCCTGCCCACTTCTATCAGGGTGGGAATGTATTTGCAAAGCTCTATCTGTTCGGAAGCCACCTCCACCCCGTCGGTCTTGCGGCGGTAGGTGAACACCATATAGCAGTCGTTGGTGATGTCGGGCAGAGGGTGCTTCAACGTCACGTCGGTAAAGTCGCGCGGCGCGATTTCCAGGTCGAATTCCCCGCTTGCCGCGACTTCTCCGAACATAAGGCACTTCCATTCCACCTTCATTTCCGCCGTGGCAAAGAAGTATTCGCTGCGGAAACGGTATCTGTTGCTGGATATGTAGGACGCCCTGACCGGTCTGTACGCCGCGCGCATGGAAAGTGCGCCCGTATGCGGAGTGCGGTCGGGATAGAAAAGTCCGTCTACGCAGAAGTTGCCGTCGTGCACCGCTTCTCCGTTATCTCCGCCGTACATATAGTTGCCGGAGGCGTCCTTGGCGGCGTGGTCGGCAAATTCCCAAATGCAGCCGCCTAAAAAGCCGTCGGAAGAATCGAACAGTTCCACATACTTATCCAGCGAGCCTGCGCCAACGCCCATGGCGTGCGCGTATTCGCACAGGAAGAAGGGCGCGCGGTAATATTTCGCCGGCATTTTCCCTTCCGCGTATTTTTCGCAGTTTTCCGTGGAAGGATACATCAGCGACACCACGTCGTAACACCAGCGGCGGGTATGGCATACGCCCTCGTAATGAACGGGAGTGACGGTATCCAGCGATTTCAGATTGGTATAGCAGTAATCCTGGCACCTGTATCCGCCCGATTCGTTGCCCAGCGACCACATGATTATGCAGGGATTGTTCCTGTCGCGCATATACATACGGTACACCCTGTCCCAATACCTGTTTTTCCAACGCGGGTCGCGGCTGAGCCTGCTCACGTCGTAAAAGGGCGCGGACGCGCCGAAACCGTGCGTTTCTATATCCGCTTCGTCCACTACGTACAGACCCGTGTAATTCGCCGCTTTCAGAAGCACCGGATCGGGCGGATAATGCGAAGTGCGCACGCAGTTGCAGTTGAAGTCCTTCATCAGTTTTACGTCGCGCAGTATCTGCTCCGCCGTCATGCACCAGCCCCTGTCCGGGTCGGTATCGTGGTGGTTCACGCCTTTGAGTTTGATTGCGGCGTTGTTGTAATAAAGCACGTTGCCCTTTATTCCGATATTCCTCAGCCCTATCTCCTGCCTTGCGCAGAACACCTCTTTCCCGTCCCTCACAATAGTGAGATAGAGCATATAAAGTTCGGGGGTTTCCGCCGTCCACTGCGCCGCGGAAGGCACGTCTATCACGGTATCTCCGCCCGCCTTGCCGGTATAGACGAGTTCGTCTTTGTAATACAGGCTGGCAGTAAGTTCCGCCCCCTCCGCCAGAACGGCGTCGGTATGCAGATAGATGCGGTAATCTTTATCGTTGCATACGGCTTTCCAGCCGAAGTCCCACACGTAACTGTCGTCGTAATCGGTAAGATACACGTCGCGGAAAATGCCGTTGTTGCGGAACATATCCTGCGCTTCCAGATAAGTGCCCGTGCACCACTTGTACACCATGACCACCATCTCGTTTTCGCCGTCGAATATGTAGCCCGTTATGTCGAATTCGGCGGTATTGTGGCTGCCTTCGCTGTAACCGACGTATCTTCCGTTGACGTAAAGCTGTATGCAGGAAGACGCGCCCAGGAAGGTAAGGACGTGTTTCGTCGCGTGCTTTATGTGGAATTTTTTACGGTAAACGCCCACGCTGTTATATACTTCCACAGTCCCTTTGGGCGCGCTTTTTCCGCCCCTGCCCAGCTTTTCACGCTTGCCCACGACACCCTTGCTCGCGGGGACGTAGGGCGGACGGGGGTCGAACTGGTATCTCACGTTGACGTAGTAGGGCTTTTCGTATCCTTCGAACTGCCAGCAGCCGGGGACGGCTATCTTATCGAATTTCTGGAAATAGGAATCAATCGCAAGCGGCACGTCGTCCACCTGCTTATAGTATAAAAAGTCCCATTCGCCGCTTAAACAGCGCACCATTCCGCTCTTATATCTTTCTTCGTAATACTTGACGTTATCGCACTCTTTTTTGCTCCTAAACGGAATAAAATAAGCGCGCGGCGCAAGTTTGTTTTCCTCGAATACGGAAAAATCGTTGTACTTATCGTGCCTGAAACGGTAAATCATATCCCTCTCCTGATGCCATTTTAATTATTATAACATACGCGCGCAATATGCGCAAGAACAAATTTCCGGCGGGGAATTATTTAATAAAGCAATAATAACCGCCGCGGCGAATTTACCTGCCTTCCGCGGCAAACATACTGCGTTTTTGAACATAATAACCGGGTGGGAAAGTATGTGAAAAAAGCCGCGTTTTATATTGCGAACGTATATTGGAAAGCGGTGGGCGGATTGAGCATAGCCCTGCTGTGGGCGATAACGGGCGGACTGATTGCCTGCACGCTGATAGGCTTTCCCGCAGCGATACGCTGCTTTAAGAACGCATACATCTCATACAAACCTTTCGGAAAGAGCGTAACGGTGATATACGGAAAAATATCATTGTTAGGGCTTGTGTGGATATTTACTTTCGGCGGAGTACTCGCCTTTTGCTGTATGATAACGGCGTGCGCTTCCTGCGCGGTGATAGCCGGAATACCCACCCTGGGACAATGGGCGAAACTGATAAAATTGGCGCTTGTGCCCTTCGCCGTAATAAGCTGATTACTCTTTGAGCGGCGAGCCGGCAATGTGGGATGTTGCATCCCTTAACCGCCGTGAAGTAACAATGCGGAAAGACAGATTTTGCTTTCTCCGTAACGCTTTTATTGTAAATACAAGCGAAGCAAAACCGCACAAGCCTGTGTTACTTAGCGTCAAAGATAATCTTGTCAAGTAGTACCTGACAGCGGCGAGCCGCCGCACCCGGTCATACCTTGAAGGGAGCGTGGGACGCTCCACCCCTTAACCGCCGTGAAGTAACAATGCGGAAAGACAGATTTTGCTTTCTCCGTAACGCTTTTATTGTAAATACAAGCGAAGCAAAACCGCACAAGCCTGTGTTACTTAGCGTCAAAGATAATCTTGTCAAGTGGTACTTGACAAGCCTGTTAAAACTGTGCAACAAAAATACCCTTGTCAAGCAGTACTTGACAAACCTGTTAAAACTCTGTGACAAAAAATACCCTTGTCAAGTAGTACCTGACAAACCTGTTAAAACTCTGTGACAAAAAATACCCTTGTCAAGCAGTACCTGACAAGTCTGTTATAACTTTTAACAAAAAGTAGCGTGTCAAGCAGTACTTGACAGCGGCGAGCCGCCGCCCCCGGTCATACCTTGAAGTGGCAGAAAAAGTATTGCGGCGTACCTCTCCGTAATGCTTTTTGTTTGATTACCATAAAAATACGGCTATTTTAGTCTTGTCAAGTGGTACTTGACAAACCTGTTAAAACTCTGTGACAAAAATACCCTTGTCAAGTAGTACCTGACAAGACTGTCTTACTTACTGTCAAAAATAACCTTGTCAAGCAGTACCTGACAAGACTGTCAAAACTGTGGAACAAAAATACCCTTGTCAAGCAGTACTTGACAAACCTGTTAAAACTCTGTAACAAAAGTGTGCGATTTTAACAGCTTTATCGCAAAACACTTTCATTCGGCGCTTAAGCTGAGTAACTCAGCTGTCTTTCTTACTATTTTAAGACACGGACGGGTCGCGTAATACTCCTCGTCGCGCGGCTGGGGCGCAAAGCCGCCCTTCACGCTTTGCACGTTTTCCAAAAGTTTTTCGCACTTAGTCGTGCCGAAAGTATTTTCGAATAGGCGGTATATTTCCTGCACGCGGCTGTAAAGTTCCGTCTTGTCCGCCTGGATATCGCCCGTTTCGGGAAGCAGGAAGCCCAGAATCAGACCGCAGGAAGCAAGAGCGCCGCACATTCCGCGCGTGCGCCCGAAGCCGCCGCCGAACGCGTGCGAAGCGCGCCTTATCTCATCTTCCGAAAGCGGCGTAAGGTCTGCAAAAGCCATTGCCACCGATTGGGCGCAGTTGTACCCTTTCAAAAAATATTGCGCCGCGAGTTCTCCTCTTTCTTCCGCGTTCATCTTAACTCCTCTATTTTGTTGTCCAGATATTTTTGCAGGGCGGCGAGTTTTTCCTGTCCGAGTGCGGGCACGCCCGCCAGCGGATTTTCCCAGCCCAGCTTTTCGTACTTGGAAAAGCCCAGAGTGTGGAATGCCAGAAGTTCGTACTTTTCCACTCCCTTTATGTTTTCGCCCACTAAGGCAAGATACTTGTCTATTTCGCTTTCGCTGTCGTTTATTCCGGGGACTATCACCGTCCTCAGCCACAGCCTTTTGCCCGTCTTTACGCAGTATTCAAGAAGATCCAGCGGATTTTTACCGCTTCCGCATATGTATTTTTCGTACATCTCTTCCGTGGGCATTTTAATGTCGAGAATAACCATCTCGCTTGCGTCCACAGCCGCCCTAACAGTATTTGTCAGCGGAACGGCGCCCGAAGTGTCCAGCGCGCAGCCTATGCCGCAGTCGGAAAGTTTTTTCTCGCATTCGAGTATGAATTCCGCATGGACCAGCGGTTCTCCGCCGCTGAAAGTCACTCCGCCGCCGCCCTTAAAATACGTCTTGTAGCGCAGTATCTTTTTTACAAGGTCGCCTGCTTCGGTAAGCGTGCCGCCGGAAAAGGGCTGCGTATCGGGGTTGTGGCAGTACGCGCACTTAAAGGGACAACCCTGAAGGAACACGGCATAACGTATGCCTGTTCCGTCCAGGGTTGCGAAACTTTCTTCCGAATGAACGGGCGCCTTCATCACAGTTTTGCGTGGAAGGTGCGGTTGATTACTTCCTGCTGCTGTTCGCGGTTGAGCTTGTTGAAGTTGACCGCGTATCCGCTCACGCGGATTGTAAGGTTGGGATACAGCGTGGGGTCGTTCATCGCGTCAATCAGCTTTTGCCTGTTGAGCACGTTCACGTTCAGGTGGTGTGCGTCCTGCGCGAAGTATCCGTCCAGCATATGCGTAAGGCGCGTCACTCTTTCGTCCTCGCCCTTGCCCAGCACTTCCGGAGTTACCGAGAAGGTGTTGGAAATACCGTCGCGGCAGCACGAGTAGCGCAGTTTCGCCACCGAATTGAGGGAAGCGAGAGCGCCGTGGCTGTCCCTGCCGTGCATGGGGTTGGCGCCGGGCGCGAAGGGCTCGCCCTTCTTCCTGCCGTCGGGCGTGGAGCCGGTCTTTTTGCCGTACATGACGTTGGACGTTATCGTGAGAATGGAAAGCGTGGTAATTGCGCCGCGGTACTTCTTATGCTTGTCCAGCTGCTCGTAGAAGTATTCCACGATAGCCTTTGCAATGTCGTCCACCCTGTCGTCGTCGTTGCCGTACTTGGGGAAGTCGCCTTCCGTGACGAAATCGGTTATCAGTCCGCGTTCGTCCTTTACCGCCTTCACCTTTGCGTACTTGATTGCGCTCAGGCTGTCGGCAAGCACGGAAAAGCCGCTTATACCGAATGCCATAAGTCTTTCCACGTTTGTGTCGTGAAGGCTCATCATCAGTCTTTCATAGGCGTATTTGTCGTGCATATAGTGAATGACGTTGAGCGTGTTCACATACAGTTTCGCCATCCATGCGCAGTACTTTTTGAACGCCTTGATAACTTCGTCGTAGTTGAGCACCCCTTCCTTAAAGGTCTTGCCCGCGGGACCGACCTGTATGCCGCTTATCTCGTCCCTGCCGCCGTTGAGCGCCATGAGCAGCACTTTGGCAAGGTTGCAGCGCGCGCCGAAGTACTGCATCTGCTTACCCACTTTCATTGCCGAAACACAGCACGCAATGGCGTAATCGTCATCGTAAATGGGGCGCATCACGTCGTCGTTTTCGTACTGAATGGAGTCCGTGTCAATTGAAACCTTGGCGCAGAACTTCTTATAAGTTTCGGGAAGCTGTTCGCTCCACAAAACGGTTATGTTGGGTTCTGCCGACGAGCCGAGGTTATACAAGGTATTCAGCACGCGGTATGCGTTTTTGGTAACCATGTGTCTGCCGTCCAAAGCCATGCCCGCTTCCGACATGGTGACCCAGGTGGGATCGCCCGCGAACACTTCGTTGTATTCGGGAGTGCGCAGGTGGCGTACAAGGCGCAGTTTGATAATGAAGTCGTCGATAATCTCCTGCGCCTGCTCTTCCGTAAGCCTTCCTTCACGCAGGTCGCGCTCGAAGTAAATATCGAGGAAAGTGGAAATTCTGCCTATGGAGTTCGCCGCGCCGTTCTGCTCCTTCACCGCGCCCAGATAGCCGAAGTACAGCCATTGCACCGCTTCTTTCGCCGTTTCTGCGGGGCGGGAAATGTCGCAGCCGTACTGCTCCGCCATGGTTTTGAGCCTGTTCATAAAGTCTATCTGCTTGTAAAGCTCTTCGATAAGGCGGATATTTTCTTCCGTCATGGGCTTTTTCTGCAAAGCCTCCTTATCTTCCTGCTTGCACTTAATAAGATAGTCCATGCCGTAAAGCGCGATTCTGCGGTAGTCGCCTATTATTCTGCCGCGTGCATAGGCGTCGGGCAGACCCGTGATAACGCCCGTATGGCGCGCGGTGCGCATCTCTTTGCTGTAAACGTGGAACACCGCGTCGTTGTGCGTGGTGCGGTATGCGAATTCTTCCAGCACTTTGTCGGAAAGTTTGTAGCCGTAAGCCTCGCACGCCTGCTTGCACATTCTCAGTCCCGCAAACGGGTTCACCGCCCTCTTCAAAGGCGCGTCCGTCTGCAAACCGACAATGATGTCCCTGTCCTTATCCACATAGCCGGGAGGAAATGCGAGAATAGAAGATACGTGCTCCGTATCCACGTCCAGAACGCCTTTGCGGTGCTCTTCCTTCAAAAGCTCTTCCACATGGGCGTACACCGTTTTGGTGCGCTCCGTGGGTCCGCTCAGGAATGACGCGTCGCCGTCATAAGGCGTGTAGTTCAGATTGATGAAATCGCGCACGTCAATTGTCTTGTTCCAATTGCCTTTGACAAAATCTCTCCAGGCTTCCATTTGTTTACCTCGCAAATTTATTTTCATCTAGATTATACTGCCGCGCGGGCGTAAGCCTATGTTGCAATTGCAACTTATATTGCCGTATCAAACGGTTTTTTCCGTTTTTGCGGCAGCCGACGTATAACTTTCGGCGATTGTGTGCCCGCATTTATGCAGAACGCCTTACACCACAATATCTTGATTGCAAAAACATTATACCACACAAGATATATTATAGCAAGGCTTTATGCTCTCAATATAAGACAATTAGTGACTAGCGGCGAGCCGCCGTCCGGAAGCAATACGATTAAAGTGTTCTACTGAGGCCCGCTACGGGTACGGTACAAAATACCGTCTTTTACCACTTTTACGCCCACAAAGCCGCTTGCAAGCGCGTTTTTATGTTCGGACATTGCGCGGAAAGGCACTTCCCTTTCCGCTGTTCCGTACGCGGTGAGGGGAGAGCGCGAGGGGCGGACGAAATAGCCGAAATCGTACTCTCCGCCCATGGAATACACGCCCGCGAGCACGAAGCCTTTTGAAAGGAAGGTGGACATACTCGCTACGTTTTCCAGCTGTACCACTCCGCATAAAAAGTCGTCCGGAACAAGCCGTGCGCCCAGCGCAATTACCGCGTCAGCCAAATCGCCCGCCATGCCGCGCCTGCGGTAGTTTTCGTCCACCATAAGTCCCGAGGTTTCAAAGGCGTACTTAGGCGCAAGCGCGCCGCGCGTGCACTCTTTTACGTTATCCGCAAGCATTTTGCCGTAAGATTTATCCGTATCCAGCGCGAAAGCGCCCACTATCCTTTTCCCGTCCACGGCGCATAAAAAACCGCCGCCCGATATTACGCTCTTCAGTTCTTCGGGCGTGTAAGGATAGAAAAATTCTATCCTGTCAAGTTTATTGCGGCAAGTATTCAAAAAGGCGGAAACGGCGGAGTAATCTCCGTCCTCCGCCTTATATACGGGAAAGCCGCCCGCGGTGAATTGCGTTTTTATCATTTCATCAGGGTGACGAGCACCGCTTTTTGCGCGTGCAGTCTGTTTTCCGCCTGGTCGTAAATTTCGCCGTGCTTTTCTATAACTTCGGCGGTTATCTCCTCGCCCCTGTGCGCGGGCAGACAGTGCAATACCATGGCGTCGTGCGCCGCGACCTTCATGACGTCCTCATTCACCTGATAGCCGGCAAAAGCCTTTCTTCTGGTAATCGCCTCGCTCTCCTGACCCATGGAAGCCCATACGTCGGTATACACGACGTCCGCTTCGTCCGCCGCTTCGTATACGTTATTGGTAAGGTGGAATTTTTCGCCGTAGCCAACCGCGAAATCGAGCACGTCCTGCGCAGGTTCAAAGCCCTTGGGGCAGGCGATTGCCACTTTCATGCCCATGGTAAGACAGCCCACTATCAGCGAATTCGCCATATTGTTGCCGTCGCCGACATAGCAGAATTTCAGACCTTCCAGCGAGCCTTTGCGTTCGCGTATGGTCATAAGGTCCGCCAGCACCTGGCAGGGGTGCGCGTAGTCGGTAAGTCCGTTTATTATGGGAATACTGCCGTACTTTGCAAGGTCTTCCACTTCCTGCTGTTTGAAGGTGCGGATCATAATGGCGTCGAGATAGCGCGAAAGCACGCGCGCGGTATCTTCCACGGGTTCGCCCCTGCCTATCTGCAAGTCGTGACTGCTCAAAAACAGCGCGCTTCCGCCAAGCTGATACATGCCCACTTCAAACGACACCCTCGTGCGCGTGGAAGCCTTCTGGAATATCATGCCCAGCGTTTTACCCTGCAGATAAGTGTGCGGAATGCCGTGCTTTTTATCGTATTTCAGCTGATCCGCCAAATTGAGAATACCCGAAATCTCCTTAGCGGAGAGGTCGGACATTTTTAACAAGTGTTTCATCACATATTCCTCCTTTTTATGCCGCCGTCTGACTTTGAAAACACGCTCTTGACGCGCTCTTTTCGGCATCTCCGCACAATTCGTCGCTCGACGTAACTCTGCTACGCCTTCGTTCCGTATTGCACGGATTTGCTCAAAAATACCTGCGTCAATAACGCTTTTCCAAAGTCACCCGACGGCACCGCCTTAAATTTTGCCGTCAATAACGGCGCTTTACATAAAGCGTTGTCGTATATTTATGATACCATATATTTGTTTATTTTTCAATAGTCAATTTATCCGCCTATTGCTTACTCGCCTATTACCTGAACAAGCACGTCCATTGCCCGCGCCAGCTGTTCCATGGTGATAATAAGCGGGGGAAGCAGGCGCACCCTGTCCTTTGCCGTGAGCGGAATAACGCCCTTTGCTATGCACTCCTTCACCACGTCCGCCGCCTTCTTGCCGTCGAGTTCTATGCCCAGCATAAGCCCCAAGCCGCTTACGCTCTTAACGCCCTTTACTCCTTCAAGGCGCGATTTGATATATTCGCCCTTGGCGGCGACTTCTTCAAGCAGTTTTTCGTCGATACGGGAAAGCACGTACTTTCCGCCCGCGCACACGACGGGATTGCCGCCGAACGTGGAACCGTGGGTGCCCGCGCCCATCACGTTTTCGCACTTTTCACCGACCAGCATTGCGCCTACCGGCAAGCCGCCGCCCAGCCCCTTGGCAAGGGTGGTTATGTCGGGGCGCACTCCGTAATGTTCGCTGCACAGAAATTTGCCCGTTCTGCCCACGCCCGTCTGCACTTCGTCGGCGATAAGCAAAATATCGCTTTTTTTGCAGTAGTCGTAAACCTGCGCTATAAACTGCTTATTCTGCGGAATAACGCCGCCCTCGCCCTGGATAAATTCCAGCATTACGGCGCAGACGCCTTCCTGCTTTTTTATCTCCTCTATATCCTTGCCGCAGTAGACAAAGCCTTCGTTGAAGGGGAAGAAATAGTTGTGCATAGCCTCCTGCGCGGTGGCGGTAAGCGTAGCCATGGTTCTGCCGTGGAAGGACTTGTCAAGGGTGATAATCTTATCCCTGCCCGCGCCGTACTTGTCGAAGGAGTACTTGCGCGCCGTCTTGATAGCCGCTTCGTTCGCCTCCGCGCCCGAATTGCAGAAGAACACCTTTTTATATCCCGTCCTTTCGCAAAGCGCCTCGGCAAGTTCCGCGCCTGGGGTAGTGTAATAGAGGTTGGAAGTGTGCTGGAGCGTTTCCAGCTGCTTTTCAACCGCCTTTACCCAGCCGCCGTCGCAGTATCCCAGGCAGTTCACGCCTATGCCGCTGCCCAGGTCGATATACTTTTTGCCCTGTTCGTCCTCGCACTCCGCGCCGCTTCCGCGCACGATATGCAGATCGAATCTGCCGTAAGTGCCTAAGACGTATTTTTTATCCTTTTGCTTTATTTCGTCCATAACTCACCTGAACAGCGTGCCCACGCCCTCTCCCGTGAGCATGTCTATCAAAATGGCGTGCGGTATGCGCCCGTCGATGATAATCGACTGTTTCACGCCGCGCCGTACCGCTTCCACACAGCACTCCACCTTGGGAATCATTCCGCCCGAAATTATACCTTTCTTTACGAGCACGGGCACTTCTGACACGTTTACTTCGCTGATGAGCGTGCTCTCGTCGTTCCTGTCCATGAGCAGTCCGCGCACGTCCGTCATGAGCACCAGGTTTTCCGCATGGAGCGCGGCGGCTATACGCGCGGCGGCGGTGTCGGCGTTTATGTTGTAAATCTGTCCGTCCTCTCCGCAGGATACGGTGGCGATCACGGGGATATATCCGTTATCCAGCGCGTCGCGTATGGGGCGCACGTCCACGTCCTTCACCTCGCCCACATAGCCCAGGTCGACGCCCGTGCGCTTTTCCGCATTTATCATGCCGCCGTCACAGCCGCAAAGCCCTATCGCCCTGCCGCCGCAACTTTCCAGCTTGTTCACAAGCCCCTTGTTCACCTTGCCGGCAAGCACCATGAGCACCAGCTCCGCGGTTTCCTTGTCCGTATAGCGCAGGCCGTTTATAAACACGGGTTCCTTGCCCACTTTTTTGAGCATGTCGTTTATCTCGGGTCCGCCGCCGTGCACGAGCACCACTTTTACGCCGATGAGCGAAAGCATGACTATGTCGTGCATGACCGCGTCTTTCAACTCCTCGCTGAGCATGGCGTTGCCGCCGTACTTGACCACTACCACCTTGCCGTAATATCTCTGGATATGCGGCAGGGCGTCGCTTAATATTGTCGCCTTGGTGTTTATATCTATATCCATAATTCCCTCAGGTGCGGTAATCCGCGTTTATCTTCACATAGTCGCAGGTAAGGTCGCACCCCCACGCGGTGGCGGCGGCGGAACCTATGTTGCAGTTGACGTTGACGGTGACTTCGTCGGGCGTTAAAATCTTCTTCGCCTTATCCTCGTCGAAAGGAACGCCCGAACCGTTCCTGCATACGGCGATACTGCCTTCCTCCGAGCTTAAATCCACGTCTATTTTGTCTATGTCGAACTGCGCGTCGGTATAGCCTATCGCGCAAAGCACCCTGCCCCAATTGGCGTCCGCGGCGGAGATTGCCGCTTTCAGAAGGGAAGAACAAACCACGCTTTTGGCTATCTTTTTGGCGGTTGCAATGTCGGGCGCGCCCGTCACTTTACATTCCAGAAGGCGGGTGGCTCCCTCGCCGTCCTTGGCTATCGCCCGCGAAACGTCGGTAAGTACGGCGGTGAGCAGGGCGAGGAATTTTTCATAGTCCTCCCCTTCGCCGTCTATCTCCTTCATGCCCGAAAGACCGGAAGCCATGACCGTGAGCATATCGTTGGTGGAAGTGTCGCCGTCTATGCTGACCATGTTCAGCGTGTCCGCCACCGCGGCGTGAAGCGCCTTGTCCAGCATTTCGGGAGATACCGCCGCGTCCGTGGTTACAAAGCACAACAGCGTAGCCATATTGGGGTGGATCATGCCGCTTCCCTTAGCCATCGCGCCCACGCGCACAACCTTTCCGCCGATAACGTCTTCCGCGGCGAATTCCTTTGCCACCGTGTCCGTGGTCATAATGGCGCGCGCCGCCTTGCCCGCGCCTTCTACGCTCAGTCCGTCCGCCAGCGCCTGCATTCCGCCCTCTATCGGCTCTATCGGCAGTATCTGCCCTATAACGCCCGTGGAAGCCACTATCACGTCGCTTGCGGGTATACCCGTATATTCGCTTGTCAGGGCGCACATGCGTTCCGCCTTTTCCACGCCGTCCGCGTTGCAGGTGTTGGCGTTGCCGCTGTTGCAGATAACGGCGCGCGCCCTGCCGTTTTTCAGGTTCTTTTTCGTCACCGCAATGGGCGCGCCTTTCACCTTGTTGGTGGTGTAGACAGCCGCCGCGGAGCAGGTTACGTCGCTCACTATCAGCGCCAAATCTTCCTTGGTCTTGTTCTTGCGTATGCCGCAGTGCACGCCCGAAGCCTTAAAACCGAGCGGCGCGCAGACGCCTCCTTGTATCTTCTTCATTCTGCCTCCTAAAATGCGGGCGGGATATAGTCCAGACCCTCTCCCTCGTCAAGCCCGAATAATATATTCATGTTCTGTATCGCCTGTCCCGCGGCGCCCTTTACCATGTTGTCTATCGCCGCCACTATCACCGCCCTGCCCGTGTGTTCGTCCGCGTGCACGGATATGTCGCAGTAGTTGGACATACGCACGTTGCGCAGGTTGGCGCATTCGCCCTGCGGCATTATCCTTACAAACCTTTCGCCCGCGTAAAACTCCGCGTACATATCGTGCAGCTGCGCCGCGGTCATGCTCTTTTTCAAATCTACGTAGCAGGTGGAGATTATGCCGCGGTTGAGCGGAAGCAGGTGGGGAACGAAAGTTATCTTCACTTCATGCCCCGCGAGCTTTGAAAGCGTCTGCTCTATTTCGGGCGTATGCCTGTGGCTTGCCACCTTGTAAGGAGAAAAAGCCTCGTTGCAGTTGGGATAGTGCGTGGTATCGGAAAGCCCCCTGCCCGAGCCGGTCACGCCCGACTTGGAATCCACGACTATTCCGCCCGCAAGGTCCGCTTTCATGAGCGGCGCAAGCGCAAGCGCCACCGAGGTGGGATAGCAACCGGGATTGCCCACAATGCTCTTGCCTTCAAGCAGGGCGCGGTGCAGTTCGGGAATGCAGTAAACGCTCTGCTTATGAAGTTCGGGCAGCTTGTATTCCTTGCCGTACCATCTGGCGTAAACTTCGCCGTCGTCCAGACGGAAGTCCGCGCCCAGGTCGATAAACTTTTTGCCCGCTTCAACGCACTTTGCCGCCCACTCCTCGCTCAGTCCGTGGGGGAGCGACGCGAAAATAACGTCGCACTCCTTTTCCATGCCCTCTCCGTCAGTCAAAGTCATGTCGCACACGCCGGAAAGAGAGGGGTAAACTTCGCTCAGCTTCTTCCCTTCGAAACTGACGGAAGATACCGCCGCAACGCTTACGTGCGGGTGCCTTGAAAGCAGTCTTACAAGTTCCGCTCCCGCATATCCCGTAGCGCCTATTATTCCCGCTTTGATATTGTCCATATTATGCCCTTCCTTCAAGTTGCTTTTTCAGTTGCGCCGCCCGCTCTTCAAGCGCTTCCAGTTCCCTGCCCACAGCCTCGGGCGCGGGACCGCCGTCCGTTTCGCGGCGGGTGACGCAGGTCATAAGGTCTATCGCCTTATACACGTCCTCATCGAAAAGTCCGCTCGCCTTTTTCAGCTCTTCAAGCGGCATTTGTTCAAGTCCGATATTTTTCTTTATGCACTCCGCCACGAGCGTGCCCGTTATCTTGTACGCCGTGCGGAAAGGCATGCCCTTTTTCACCAGATAATCCGCCATATCCGTGGCGTTGATAAAGCCCTTTTTGCCCGCGTTTGCCATATTTTCCTCGTTCACCTTCATAGTGGCGAGCATGGGAATTACGGTCACAAGGCACAGCTTTACCGTATCCACCGCGTCGAAAATCGCTTCCTTGTCCTCCTGCATATCCTTGTCGTAGGCGAGCGGAAGCCCCTTCATCATGGTCAAAAGCGCGGTAAGGTCGCCGAACACCCTGCCCGCCTTGCCGCGTATGAGTTCGGTGACGTCGGGATTCTTCTTCTGCGGCATTATGGACGAACCGGTGGCGTACGCGTCGTCAAGCTCCACGAACTTAAACTCCCACGAGCACCATAAAATGACCTCTTCCGAAAGCCTGCTCAGGTGCATCATGATTATCGAAATAACCGCGGCAAGCTCTATCACGAAATCGCGGTCGCTCACCCCGTCGAGCGAATTGCCCGTGGGACGGTCGAAGCCCAGCTTTTTCGCCGTGTACATTCTGTCCGTCTTATAGGTGGTGCCGGCAAGGGCGCAGCTGCCCAGCGGACATTCGTCCATATTGTCCACGGCGTTTACCAGCTTTTTGACGTCGCGCAGAAACATCTCCGCATAAGCGCACATATGGTGCGCGAACGTCACGGGTTGGGCGCGCTGCAGGTGCGTATATCCCGGCATGACCGTGCGCGTATGCTTTTTGGCAATGGCGGTTACGGTTTCTTCGAGTTCGAGCATTAAAGAGGCTATCTCTCTTGCCTGCTTTTTCAGGTACATCTTCAGATCGAGCGCGACCTGGTCGTTTCTCGAACGGGCGGTGTGCAAGCGTTTGCCCGCGTCGCCTATGCGGGAAGTCAGTTCCGCCTCGATAAACATATGGATATCCTCGGCGGCGGGGTCGAAGGCGAGCTTTCCGCTCTTAATGTCGCCCATTATTTCAAGCAGTCCGCCCTCTATCTTCTCCCTGTCTTGTGCGGAAATTATACCCTGCCGCGCAAGCATGCGCGCGTGCACGATACTGCCCGTTATATCCTCTTCATACATACGGCAGTCAAAGCGGATGGACGAATTGAAATCGTTCACCCTTCCGTCCGTTTCGGCGGCGAATCTGCCCGCCCACATTTTTCCAGACGCATTACCCGACATAAATTTTCTCCTTGTTTGGCAAAAGCGATAACGCCGCACGGCTGTTATCGCTCCGCCGAAATATCCGAGTATTTACCTTACTTTTTCTTGTTCTTCTGCTCCATCAGAGCCTTTACCTTGATGGGAAGTCCGAACAGATTGATAAAGCCGGCGCTGTCCTTCTGGTCGTACACTTCGTCTTCCGAGAAGGTGGCTATCTCTTCGTCGTACAGCGAATAGGGGGAAGTTACGCCCGCGGGGGTTATGTTGCCCTTGTACAGCTTGAGTTTGACTTCGCCCGTGACCGTCTGCTGGGTGCTGTCCACAAACGCGGAAAGCGCTTCCCTGAGCGGGGTAAACCACTGTCCGTTGTACACCAAATCGGCGAACTTGAGCGCGACGTGCTGTTTGAAATGCGCCGTTTCCTTGTCCAGGCACAGCGATTCGAGCACTTCGTGCGCAAAGTAGAGAATGGTGCCGCCGGGGGTTTCGTACACGCCGCGCGACTTCATGCCCACGAGTCTGTTTTCCACTATGTCGGCAATGCCTATGCCGTTCGCGCCGCCCAGCTTGTTCAGCTCGGCAATCAGCGCGGAAGGCTTCATCTTCTTGCCGTCAAGCGCCACGGGAGTTCCCTTTTCGAAAGAAAGGGTGATGTAGGTGGGCTTGTCGGGAGCCTTTTCGGGCGTTACGCCCAATTCCAGAATCTTGTCGTAATCGGGCTCGTTCGCGGGGTCTTCAAGGTCAAGTCCTTCGTGCGACAGGTGCCACAGGTTCTTGTCCTTGCTGTAATTGGTCTCCCTTGTAATGTTGAGGGGAACGTTGTGCGCCTCTGCGTAGTCTATCTCCTCGTCGCGGCTCTTGAGGTTCCATATTCTCCAGGGCGCGATAATCTTCATGTTGGGAGCGAACGCCTTTATGGTAAGTTCGAATCTCACCTGGTCGTTGCCCTTGCCCGTGCAGCCGTGGCAGATGGCGTCCGCGCCTTCCGCAAGCGCTATTTCCACTATCCTCTTAGCAATGATGGGACGGGCGAAAGACGTGCCCAGCAGGTACTTGCCCTCGTACACCGCGCCCGCCTTGACGGTGGGAATGATGTAGTCGGAAGCGAACTCGTCGGTGAGGTCGGCGATATAGAGTTTGCTCGCGCCCGTCTTCTTCGCCTTTTCCTCCAGGCCTTCCAGCTCGCCGCCCTGACCCACGTTGCCGGCAACGGCGATGACTTCGCAGTTGTCGTAATTTTCTTTCAGCCAGGGAATGATGATGGACGTGTCCAGACCGCCCGAATATGCCAAAACTACTTTCTTGATTTCACCCATAGTTGTTTCTCCTTGTTAGGTTATGGCAATATCATACTCCCTTTGCGTGGATATGGCAAGCGTTTTGAGCATAAATATTCACAAATTTCTGCATTTTTTCATTTATTTTCACAACTTTATACATTTTCCCATGTATAATTGCATAAATATACGCATTTTGCATAAATATTCACAACCCGCCCGGCTGCGCGCCGTACAACGCTTGCCTATAAAACTACACATTTAATTTACATTTTGCTTTCTCGACGGGGTGTTGACATATGCCCGTATGCGTGGTATACTACATATAGCAACATTGCCAAGGAGTTTTATCTATGATAGGAAGAACAGTAGACAGGCGCACGCGCAAGACGCGCAAAGCCATTCAGAACGCGCTCATGCAGCTGAGCGTCACCAAGCGCATCAACGAGATAACCGTCACCGACGTGACGCAGGCGGCGGACATCAACCGTTCGACGTTTTATCTGCACTACAACAGCGTTTACGAAGTGCTTGCGGACATAGAAACCACCACTACGGACACGATGTTCGAGATAGTGAACAAGTTCGATCCCGTGCAGCTTCCGCTCAACCCCTACCCCCTGCTGAAAGCGCTTACGGAGGAAGCGGAAGTCGATCCGCCGTTCGGCAGATTCATATCCGACAGCAAGATTTCCACCACTTTCCTGCCCAAGCTGAAAAAGTGTTTTACGGACAAGGTCGTGGAAAAGGTTATGGAAAAATTCCCCGATTCGGACGAAAAATTTTTGCAGGTAGCCGTCACCTTCATGACGGGCGGCGTTATGGACGTATACGTCGCGTGGCTGAGGAGCGAAAACCCCATGCCGCTTGAAGATTTGTGCAAGTATGCCGCAACGATAGTTTCGCAGGGCTATGCGAATATAATAACGTCTATCGTGGGATAATGGAAGAGATAATCATTCCCTCAGGGATAAAGATAGGCAGCTATAACGACGACTATACGGGCGTTACCGTCATCATGTGCGAAAAAGGCGCGGTGGCGGGCGTGAACGTGCGCGGCGGCGCTCCCGGCACGCGCGAAACAGACCTTCTCCGCCCCGAAAAGGCGATGGAGAAGATAAACGCCGTCGTGCTTTCGGGCGGCTCGGCGTACGGGCTTGCTTCTACCTGCGGCGTAATGGAGTATATGCGCGAACGCGGCATAGGATATAAGATAGGTAAAAAAGTAGTGCCTATCGTATGCGGCGCGGTCATCTTCGACCTCAACGACAAGGAGTACCGCTACCCCGCCGCGGACTGGGGATACAAGGCGTGCGAGCGCGCCACGGACAAGAACGTGGAGCTGGGTCAGGCGGGCGTAGGCAAAGGCGCGACCGTGGGCAAGATACGCGGACTTGCGCACGCGCAGAAGTCGGGACTGGGCGCCGCCACCGTAAAGGCGGGCGGCTGCGTGGTGACGGCAATCGTGGCGGTAAACGCCATGGGCGACATAACGGACGGCAGGGGCAATATCCTTGCCGGAGCCACGGGCAAAGGCGGATTCATAAACACCGAACGCTGTCTGCGCGAAGGCAAGTGGTTCACCCTGCTCACGGGCGCGAACACGACCATAGGGTGCGTCATGACCAACGCAAGGCTTACCAAAGTGGAAGCGAACAAACTTGCCTCCGTCACCCACAACGCCTACGCCAAACACATCTCCCCCGTGCACACCGATTTCGACGGTGACACCGTCTTCACCATGAACACGGGCATAAGGCGCCCCTACGACTTCTTACTTCTGCAAGTGGCGGCGGTGGAAGCCATGGGCAAAGCCATAATGAACGCGGCGCAGGGCGCGCAGTACAAAATAAATTACGACGAAGAAACGCCCGAAGACGCGGAAGGCGGAAAAGACGGAGAGGAATAAACCGCCAAAGCGCGGGCGGGCGAAAGCCGCAGGCGCAAACGGCAATAACCGGAAAGTCAAGGGGAATTTATGGACGACAGATTGAGATTATACACTTCCGTCGTGCCTTCAAAGGTGCAAAAGAGTTTTGAAGACGGCGGTTTCAACGTGTTTATCCACTACGGAATCAACACTTTCGCAGGCAAAGAGTGGAGCGACGGCACCTGCCCCGCTTCCCTCTTCAACCCCACCTGCCAGGACACGGACAAGTGGGCGGAGATTGTCAAAGCGGCGGGAGCAAACGGCATAATTCTCACCTGCAAGCACCACGACGGTTTCTGTCTGTGGCAGACGGACACCACAAAATACGGCGTGGCGTCTTCCCCCTACAAGGGCGGCAGGGGCGACGTGGTGAAGGAAGTTTCCGAAAGCTGCCGCAAATACGGGCTGAAATTCGGCGTCTATCTCTCCCCGTGGGACAGAAACTCCCCTCTTTACGGCACAGAGGAGTACAACGACTTTTATATCCGCCAGCTCACCGAACTGCTTACGCGCTACGGCGAAATTTTCTGCGTATGGCTGGACGGCGCGTGCGGCTCGTACATGGACGGCAAGCCCAAACAGGTATACGACTTTGAGCGCATATACGACACCGTGCGCACTCTGCAGCCCGGCTGCGCCATATCCAACTGCGGACCCGACGTGCGCTGGGTGGGCAATGAAGCGGGTCAGGCGCGCAAAAGCGAATGGAACGTGGTGCCCGAATTTTCCTTTGACGTGCAGAAGATAGAGAGCAATTCCCAACAGGCGGACGACACGTCTTTCCGCAAGAAGGGGCTGGACGCCATGAGCGAAGATTTGGGCAGCCGCGAAGTGCTTTCAATGTACGACTCCTTTATATGGTATCCCGCCGAAGTGGACGTTTCCATACGCCCCGGCTGGTTCTGGCACAGGTACGAAAACTGCGCCGTCCGTTCGCTGGACAACCTTACTTATATATACTACACGTCCGTGGGCGGCAACTCCCTTTTGTTGCTCAACCTGCCGCCCGACACTTCGGGCAGAATTTCCCCGCGCGACGAAAAAACCGTGCGCGCGCTGGGCAAGCGTATAAAGGCGCACTTTGCAAAACCCGTGCAATGCACCTATATCGCGGAAAACGAAGACAAATCACAGCCCGCTTCCAATCTGGCGGCGGACAGGGACGGCTATTACCGCGCCGCCGAAATAAACGACAGTTACGAGATAACCGCGCAGTTTACCCGCCCTACAGAAGTGGACAAAGCGGTTCTGCGCGAAAATTGCGACTTTTCCCAGCGCGTGGAGAGCTTCGACATATTCGCCGTTACGGAAAAGGGCGAAAAAAAGGTATATTCGGGCACGACGATAGGCTTCAAGCGGATAGCGACTTTCAAAAAGGTCACCGCCACCGCCCTGCGCCTTGTGATAACCTCCTGCCGCCTGGAACCCTATATGGAAATCTTCCAGCCCTACGAATACAACGGCAAAGTGCCCTCCCAACCCCTTTTGGACAAAATTGCCGTATTTATCCGCGGCATAGGACAAAAGATATACTACAAACGCCTGGAAAAGCAAAAGGAAAAAACCGAGATCTGAATTGAAAAACAGCATATAAAACGCCGCCCGAAAAGGCGGCGTTTCATATGCGGAATTTTAAGCCGTTGCGGCGTTTCTTATTGTTTTCCTTTACGCCTTCGCGGCGTTTTCCGTTGCCTTTCTTATCTCAGCCATTGCGCCCTCCGCCGCCGCTTTATCGCGGCACTCGGTCATAATGCGAACTTTTTCTTCCGTGCCGCTGGGGCGGACGAGTACGCGCACGCCGCGCTCCGTCCACTTTTGAACGAGCGCGGCAACTTCGGGCGACCCCGCGACGGACTTGTCGGAAACGGCGACGCTTTCTTCGTACTGCGGATACAGCGGATACGAAAACTCTTGCGCGGACTTTCCTTTGAGCAGGGAAGTAAGTACCACGGCGGTAAGTATGCCGTCGCCCGTGCCGGCATATTTTGAAAGTATTATGTGCCCCGACTGCTCGCCGCCCATCGGCGCGCCGCACCCGTCCATAAGCCGTTTGACGTACTTATCCCCCACTTTGGCGCGCAGGAACTTTACGCCCAGCTTTGCAAACGCTTCTTCCGTGCCGCCGTTTGAAAGCACGGTGCCTACGGCGCAGGGGATTTTTTCGCCTTTTTGCATTGTTAGGGCGGCTATGATATACATAATTCTGTCGCCGTCGAGGATATTCCCTTCCCCGTCCAGCGCCATGAGCCTGTCGCTGTCCCCGTCGAACGCCATATAAATGTCGAACTTTCCCGGGCAGCGCCGCTTCAAAGAGTCTATGTGCAGGGCGCCGCACCCGTCGTTGATGTCCGCGCCGCCCGTATTCACGCCCACCGCCCGGATATTCGCGCCCAGACGGGCGAACACTTCGGGCGCAATCACGCTTGCCGCGCCGTTTGCGCAGTCCAGCGCCAGATCCATGCCGTCCAGCCTCTCCCCGACGGAGCATAAAAATTTAATGTATTCTTCCCTTGCCCCTGCGTCCGCGACTAAGGTCAAAGGAGCGTTTTTCCTTTGAAATCGCTCTCTTAGGGCGGCTCCCAACCTGTTTTCTTCCTCTTCACACGGTTTTGTTCCGTTTGAAGAAAACACCTTTATGCCGTTGTATCCGGGCGGATTGTGCGAAGCGGATATTACGACGCCGAAGTCCGCGCCGCGGCTTTTCGTCAGATACGCCACGCCCGCCGTGGGCATTATCCCAACATAAGTGACACGCGCGCCCGCGTCCGCCGCCCCCTGCGAAAATATGTAAGCCAGCCGCTCTCCCGAAACGCGGGTATCCCTGCCGAGTACCACGTTTCCGCGCACGGCGCGCCCCAGATTGTACGCCGCCTCTTCCAGCCGCCCGTCCGCTATTGCCCGCACTCCGTCCGTTCCGAATTTCAACTCTTCCATTTTCACCCTCACAACAGTCTGAATTTGCCCAATGCTTTGCCTTCCTTCACAATCTGCCTCGACCTGCCTATCACGAGCGCCGCCGGCGGCACGTTCTCCGTTATCGTGGTCCCTGCGGCGATATAGGCGTCGTCGCCCACGTTCACGGGCGCAATCACGTTGCAGTTACTGCCTATAAACGCCCTGTCGCCCACGCTGGAACGGTGCTTGTGCCTGCCGTCGTAGTTGACGAAGATGACTCCGCAACCCACGTTGCATTCCTTTCCTATATCCACGTCGCCGATATAGGAAAGGTGGGAAGCCTTGCTCCCGTCGCCCAAAGTCGCGTTTTTTATCTCCACAAAATCGCCCGCCTTGCAGTTCGCGCCCACGTTCGCGCCCTTCCGCATATAGCAGAAAGGTCCGACCTGCGCGCCCTCGCCGATATGCGCGCCTTCGAGCACGCTTGCCGTCACCACCGCTCCGCGCTCCACTATACTGCCCTCTATTATATTGTTGGGGCGCAGTACCGCGCCGGACTTGATAACGCTGCCCGCGCCTATGTAGTTGTTGGGGAATATGGTCGCGCCTTCTTCCACCACCGCGTTTTTGTCTATATAGATATTGTCGCCCATAATCTACCTCCGTGTCAAATATTGCGGCAAAACTTTCGCACATACAAATATATTCGTGCGCCGCGGAGCGGGTGACACTGCGCTTTGCCGCGCGGATTTTTTCTTCCGCATACCCGTACCCAACCTCAGTAGAACACATTTTACAGTAAAATATAAAATATGTGTATATGTAGGGTTGTAAAATGCCCTGCTTTAAGCGGGAGCGCGTGGCGCTCCACCCATGATAATCTGCGAAGCAACCAAGCTATAATGCCAAATTGCTTTCTTCGCAGAGTAATCAGCCTGCGGCGGCTCGCCGCCGCGCAGTTGTAGTAACCTACAACAAGTCGGCAGATTGCGGGAGCGCGTGGCGCTCCACCCATGATAATCTGCGAAGTAACCGGGCAATAATGCCGAATTGCTTTCTTCGTAGAATTATCAGCCTGCGGCGGCTCGCCGCCCGAAAGCAGTACGATTAAAGTGTTCTACTGAGGTTGGGTACGGGTAAATTCCGCAAATGTGCTTGACAGCCGCGCCGCACGGTGATATAGTTATTTCAACAAAATATTCTTTGGGCAGGCTTTTAAGCCGACCGGAGGTAATGCCGCCTAGAGCGGACAAGTCCTACAGCCCCGTCAGTTGATGCGGTGAGATTCCGCAACCGCCTGTAAAGTCAGATCGGGAAAGAAACAGCTTTGCTTTTCAAGGCGCGTCTTTCCAAGGGACGCGCCTTTATTCATAGAATATTTTGTCAATTTCTTTTCGGAGGTTTTACCTATGAAACAAGTGGCAAAATCAAGGCGCATGGTCCTGAGCATAGCCGTTACGGGCGTTATGACGGGACTTGTAATGGCATTCACGTTTATCGGAATCAATCTCGGCTCCGCCTACGTAAATCTGGGAGACGCTATGGTGCTTACCGCGGGCGCGCTTTTCGGTCCCGCGGTCGCGGCAATCGCGGGCGGACTGGGCGCAATGCTTTCCGACCTTATAGTATTCCCCGCGACCTTCGCCTTCACCCTGGTGATCAAGGCGGTGGAAGGCGCGGTGTGCGGCGCGCTCATCAAATACGTAATTCCCAAAGTCGCGCGCAAACATATTTCTCTTCAGGTAGCGCTGGGCATTGCCGCAATGGTGCTTTCCGCCGTTATCATGGCGGTGGGTTACTTCGGCACGAACGTGCTGTTCTGGGGCGAAGGCGACTCCCCTGCAACACGCCTTGCCGGCGCGACGCTGCAACTTCCCATAGACATTCTGCAGGGCGTAATAGGCTGTGCAATCGCAATTCTTCTCACGTATGTAATACGGCTGGACAAGATAGCCGCGCGCTTTAACGTAGGCTCGCTCCTGCTCGTCAAACCGCAAAAAGAAAACCGCTCCGTCGAAACTGCCGACTCGGAAAAAAGTGTGGAAAAACGCGAAAATTCCGCCCCTGCTCCCGAAAATACGGACGGGAACTTGATTGCGGACGGCGGAGAAAACACCCCTGCGCGCGCCGAAAGGGACGATACCTGCGGCGAAAAGGCGGAGGAAAAGCCCGAAAAGGACGAATTTTCATCGAAAAACGCGTAAATTCCGCGCCGTTTATTGAATTTTACCGACCTTTGTGGTATGATAAAGGTATGGAAAATGCGGCAAGGCAGGCAATTTCAAGCGTATTTTCGACTTCCGTAAACTCTATCTTCCGCGTGGGGGAAGGAGCTTTCGGAAGCGTTTTCTGCGCCAGTTTTCCTAACCCGCCCTTCCGCGCCGCGGTAAAAGTTTTCCGCAATCCAAACGACGCGGAAAAGGAAAAGTTGTGGTATTCCGCCCTGCAAAAGGCGGACGTGAAACTGCCGCAGATATACTCGTTATACGGCGGCAACTGTCTTGTCATGGAGTACATATGCGGCGGCAACGCTTCCAGACCGCCGTCGGGTTGCAACTTTACGCGTATCGGCAAGCAGGCGGCTGCGGATATAGCCAAACTCCACTCCTGCCGCGGAACGGGCTACGGGCAGATTTTAAGCGAAGCCGACCTGGGCGGCGGCAGATACCCTACCTGGCGCGAATGTTATAAAAATATCGCTTCGCGGCAGTTTTTGAAAATAGAAAACGCGGCGCGCGGCAAACTCTTTTCCAAAGACGTGCCTCTTCTTCTGGAAAACGTGTTCGCGCGCTTCGACGGCATTTTCGGCGAGCCGGAATATCCCGCTCTTGTCCACGGCGACCTGAACGCGGAAAACATAATGATAAACAGCGGCAGCTATTTGTGCATGATAGACCCCATAAATTCCATGTGGGGCGACAGCGAATACGAACTGTTCCAACTGCGCGAAAACGGCGGCGACCGCTATAACCTTTTGCAAAATTACGCCGCCCTTCGCCCCCTCTCGCAAAACTTCGAACTCAAATCCGCCTGCTACGCCGCCTTTGCGGAAGCGGAATGGTACGCCGATATAGGCAGAGCCCAGGACGCGCTTCTGAACAGATTTATGGCGAATCTGGTCATCGCTTTGGATAAATATTTCAGTTAAATTACTTACAAACGCACCGGGAGCGCGTGACTGCGGCGAGCCGGGAGCGCGTGGCGCTCCACCCATGATTATGCCTTGAAGGAGCGTGGGACGCTCCACCCCCTAACCGCCTTGAAATAACAAAGGTATTATTTGATAGTGTTTTCTTTGCAATACTTTTCATTTTTCCTTGTTAAAAGCCGCAACCAAACGCACCGCAGAGAAGGCGTGTCAGACGAGGAAAAGTGCCTTTTTACGAGGGGAGCGTACTTGGGCGTACGTGACCCGAATAAAAAGGTACTTTGACAAAGTATCACGCGCCTTATATGCGATGCCCTCGTGTGCGGAAAAAGTGTGAGAAAAAATTACGGACGGCAATACGTTTGCCGTCCGTATATTTTTGAATTAACTTTTTCCGCCTATAACATACTAGCCAAATCGCAGATGAGGCGATAGGTCTTCTCCCACCCCAGGCAGGCGTCCGTAACGGACTTGCCGTACTCGTTGCCTGTGACGGGCTGGGCGCCGTCCTGTATGTAGCTTTCTATCAGAAGTCCCTTTACGTAGGCGTGCATTTTTTCCGACCACTGCATATTGGTGAATATCTCCTTGGCGATACGCACCTGTTCAAGATACTTCTTGCCGCTGTTGGAGTGGTTGGTGTCTATTATAATGGCGGGATTTTTCAGTCCGCTCGCCTCGTAAAGCTCGATGGCGTTCGTGACGTCCTCGTAGTGGTAGTTGGGGAAGTTGTTGTTGTACACGTCCACGCCGCCGCGCAATATCATATGCGCGTACGGGTTGCCCTCTGTCTTTACTTGGTACTGCCTGTACTTGAACTCGTTGGGAATCTGCGCGGCGTATATGGAATTTATCGTCACGCGCACGCTTCCGTTCATGGGGTTCTTGAAGCCCGCGGGCAGGTCTATGCCGCTCGCCACAAGCCTGTGCTGCTGGTCTTCCGTGCTCCTTGCGCCGATAGCCACGTAGGTAAGAAGGTCGTCCAGATACACGTGGTTGTCGGGGTAAAGCATTTCGTCCGCGCTGGAAAGTCCGCTTTCGGATATGGCGCGGATATGCATTTTTCTGAGCGCGATAATACCCGCCTGGATGTCCGTGGCGGAGTTGTGGGGGTCGGGATTGTGCAAAATGCCCTTATATCCCTCGCCGCGGGTGCGCGGCTTGTTTGTGTATATGCGCGGAATGATAAGGAACTTATCCTTTACCTCCTCCGCCACCTTTGCAAGGCGCGCGACGTAATCGCACACGGCGTCCTCGTTGTCCGCGGAACACGGACCGATGATGAGCATCTTGCGCTTGTCAGCGCCCGTCAAAATGGCTTCGGTCTGTCTGTCCCTGTCTTCCTTGATTGCACGCAGCTTTTCGCTTACCGGGGTGAGCTGCTTGACTTCCTCTGAAGAAAGCAGCGTCTTTACTTTCTTTAACATACTAATCGGTTACCTTGTAACCCTGCTCCTCTATGGTTTTTTTCAATTTTACTACGTCCACCTTGTCTTCGTCAAACTTTACGACGACATTTTTGTCTTTTGCGCTGGCTTTTGCCTTCTTCACGCCGTCCAACGCTTCCAGAGCGCCGCTTACGCGGGCTTCGCAGTGCGCGCACATCATTCCGTCCACGCCTATTGTAAGTTTCATATATCCCTCCTCGTCCCTTTCGGGGCTTGTTAAATTATCCGCATTTATCGGGCAGACTCCCGAAGCGCAGGCAAGTTTCGCCTGTCTTTTTCTCTCCTTCGCCGCCTTTTTGTCACGTCTGCGCTTTTTCTTCCACTCGTCCAAAGTTCCGTCCAGGCGGGCGCGCGCCTTGTCGGCGTTATATGCCGAAAGCCTGAGCGCGTTGGATACGACGCACACGGAAGAAAGGCTCATCGCAAGCGCGGCTATCATGGGATTGAGCAGCACCCCTCCCAGCGCGTAGACTACGCCCGCCGCAAAAGGTATGCCGATTATGTTGTAGATAAATGCCCAGAACAGATTTTCTTTGACGTTGCGCATGGTCGCGCGGCTTATCAGAACCGCGTCCGTGCAGGCGGAAAGACTGTTGCCCACAAGCACCACGTCCGCACATTCCACAGCTGTATCGCTGCCCGCGCCGATCGCCATGCCCACGTCCGCCTGCGCCAAGGCGGGCGCGTCGTTTATTCCGTCGCCCACCATAAGGCACTTAAAGCCCGATTGCTGCAAGTTTTTGATTTTCTCCGCCTTTTCTCCCGGAAGCACCTGCGCGATGACTTCGGTAATGCCCGCCTGTCGCGCCATCGCCTGCGCGGTGACGGCGTTGTCGCCCGTGAGCATTACCGTGCGGATATTCAGTTTCGCAAGCTCGCCGCACACCTTCGCGGCGCCTTCCTTTATCGTGTCGGATATGCCGAAAACGCCTAGGACGACTCCGCCCTTCGCCACGCACACGGCGGTTTTGCCCTCCGACTGCATACGCTCTATTTCACCGGCGAACGCGGAAACGTCCACTCCCTGGGAAGTCAGGTAGCCTTCCTTGCCGGCAAGCGTTTTTTCGCCGCCGATATATCCGTACAACCCGAATCCGGGCACGTTGGTAACGCCCTCGGCGGTATAGGACGGCGCGCCCTCTTCGCTTGCCGCGTCGCATACGGCAACGGCGAGCGGGTGGGTGGACATACTTTCCAGCGCGGCGGCCGTGCCGAGCGCAACCGCCCTGTCGCTCCCGGCAAAGTCGGTGACCTTCGGCTTGCCTTCCGTAATAGTGCCCGTCTTGTCGAACACCACGCAGTTCACGCCCGCGAGTTTTTGCAGAGCTTCCGCATTCTTGAACAGCACGCCTCGCCTTGCCGCCCTGCCCGTACCCGTAATAATCGCCGTGGGCGTGGCAAGTCCCAGCGAACAGGGGCACGCGATGACCAGCACCGCCACGAATATCTGCATACAGAACGCCGCAGTCTGCCCGACTGCTCCCCATACGGTTGCGGCGATAACGGCAATTGCCATGACCACGGGCACGAATACCCCGGCTATCTTGTCCGCAAGTTTGGCGATGGGCGCCTTGGAGTTCTGCGCGTCCTCCACCATCTTTATTATTTTGGCAAGAGCCGTGTCCGCTCCCACGCCCTCGGCGCGGAAAGTAAGCGTGCCGCTGCCGTTTATCGTGCCGCCGAACACCTTGTCGCCCGGCGCCTTATCCACGGGCATGCTTTCGCCCGTGAGCATACTCTCGTTCACCTCGCCGCTGCCTTCGATTATCTCGCCGTCACAGCAGAAACTTTCTCCCGCTTTGACCAGCACCGTATCTCCCGTAACGACCTGTTCGGAAGGTATTATAAGCTGCTTTCCGCCGCGTATGACCGTAGCCACCTTGGGAGTGAGCGCGGTAAGGGCGGCTATCGCGCTGCCCGTCCTTTGCAGGGAGCGGTGTTCCAGATACTTGCCCAGCGAGATGAGCGCGATTATCACGGAAACGGACTCGAAATACAGCGAGTGCCCCAGCCCTTCCGCACCCGTGCATATGCGCACATAGTTGTAAAGGCTGTACACGAACGCGGCGGTCGTGGATACGGCTATCAGGCTGTCCATATTCGGCTTTAATCTGAAAAGATTTCTGAAGCCGCGTATATAATACCCGAAGTTGAGCAGAGGTACGGGAACGCACAGTATAAGCTGGACGGTGGCAAAAGCCAAAGTGCCTTCGTCCGGCGAAATTGCGGAAGGATAAGGCACGCCTATCATGGGAAGCATCGCCCAAAGCAAAAGCGCCATGCCCAGCACGAAGGATATTATCAGCTTTATCTGCGCAAAATCGCGCTTTTTCTCCTGTTTTACTTCCCCTATCACCGGCTTATACCCCGCCCTGGTCACGGCGGCGGCGACGTCGGCTTCCGAAATCACGTTTTCGTCGTAGGAAATAACCGCCTTGCCGGAGGCGAAATTCACGGCTACGCCCTCGGCGGTGGGCAGCGCTTTGAGCGCCTTTTCCACCGCGGAAGAACATACCACGCACGTCATTCCCTCTACATTGAAAGTGAGCGTCTTCAACCCCTGTTAGCCTCTCTTAACTTTATTATAGTCCATTATAACAGATATATCCCCGTCCGTCAAGTTGCTTTTGCAACTTTATCCGCGCGCCTGCGCCGCTAAACCGTCCCGAAACCCGAAAGGCGCAATATTTTGTACAAAAGTATGGCTTTTATATAGAATATATGTTATAATGATTAAAATGCGTGTACAAAACACAGCGGGAGAAATAAGGAGAATATTATGAAAAACTGGAGCAAACTGTCGGTATACAACATAAATGCCGAAAAGCGTTACGCCGCCGGCTTCCCTTTGGACGAAGACGGCAACCCCACAGCCGAACGTCTTGACGGCGAATGGGACTTCAAGTTCGTAAAAAAGGCCTCCGACGTGCCAAAGGGCTATGAACAGCCCGGCGCGAAAGCGGAAGGCTTTACCAAGATACAGGTGCCTTCCGAATGGCAGATAAAGGGCTTTGACAAACCCATATATACCAACTATCTGTACCCTTACGCCCTGGTGCAGTTCAATCCCCTGCTCATACCCCACGTAAAGGGCTACCGCAACAGCGCGGGCTGTTATATGACCACATTCAACGTGAAAAAGACGGATAAGCGCGTATTTATCCGCTTCGACGGCATAAACAGCTGCGGCGACATATACGTCAACGGCAAGTTCGTCGGTTATTCCGAGGACACTTTCAGCCCCCAGGAATACGACGTTTCCGAATACGTGAAGGAAGGCGAAAACAAACTTGCGGTCACCGTTTACCGCTACTGCACGGGCAGTTATCTCGAAGACCAGGATATGTGGAGGCTTTCGGGCATATTCCGCAGCGTGTACCTCATCTACAAGCCGCAGGCGATGATAGAGGACTTTTACGTGCGTTCCGTACTCAAAAACGACTATAAGGACGCAAGGTTCCTTGCAGACGTCCAAACGCGCATAGCCGGAGACCTTGCAGGCAGGAAAGCGCGGGTGAAAGTGGTTCTTTCCAAAGACGGCAAGGTTGTGGCGGAGCTTTCTTCCGACGCGGAGAAGAAGGATAAAAAGAAAAAGTATATCAAAAACAAGATAAAGGATTTGAGCAGCGAAATAACGGGCGTGGAGCTTTGGTCGCACGAAAATCCCGCGCTTTACGACGTGGAAGTGACGCTCACGCTGGACGGGGAGATTGTTGACGTGCGCCGCTGCAAATTCGGATTCAGGGAAATAAGGATAGTGCCTTACAGCGACGGCAGAGGTCCGTTCATACTGCTCAACGGCAAGCCGCTTAAAATACGCGGCGTGAACAGGCACGAATTCCACCCCGACTACGGCCATGCCGTGCCCAAAGAGCTTATCGAAGCGGATATAAAGCTGTGCAAAGCCAACAACATCACTGCAATCCGCAACAGCCACTACCCCAACCAGGACGTATTCTACGAGCTGTGCGACAAGTACGGCGTGCTGGTAATGGCGGAGACCAACCTGGAATCGCACGGACTTGCGATGTTCCTGCCCAAGGGCAAAAAATGCTGGAAAGATTCCTGCGTGTACCGCGCGCGCAATATGGTGGGCAGACTGCGCAACCACGCCTGCATAATCAGCTGGTCGCTGGGCAACGAGGCGGGCTTCGGAAAGAACTTCAGGATAATGAAGGAAAAAATTCTGGAAATGGACGACACCCGCTTTATCCACTACGAACCCGACCCCACGGGCAAGGTGGGCGACGTGCTCAGCGAGATGTATTCGCACGTGGAAAAGATGCCCGTCATCGGCGAAAACAAGCCCATGCGCCACTGCTACGCGCTGTGGGCGCCCGTAGGCAGCAAATACACCCCCGAAATGTACCGCGATCTGCCCTTTATCGAGTGCGAATACGCGCACTGCATGGGCAACGCGCTGGGTAACTTCTCCGACTATTGGGACGCCTTCCGCAAGTACGACAGGCTGGCGGGCGGCTTTATATGGGACTTTGCCGACCAGTCCATACGCAGAAAGACGAAGGACGGCAAGGACAAGTGGTGCTACGGCGGCGACTTCGGCGATACCCCCAACGCGGGCAGATTCGCATTCAACGGCATTGTGCGCGCCGACCGCTCCCCCAACCCCGCCCTTTACGAGGTGAAATACCAGCACCGTATGGTGGACTTTGAATATGGCGACGGTGTGATGACGGTAAAGAACAACTATATGTTCACCCCCCTGGACGGCTTCAGGTGCTCCGTGGAGTACGAGTGCGAGGGCGAAAAGCTGGGTGAAGAGCAGATAGCCGTATCCGGAGAGGCCGGCAGCGTGAGCAAATACAACCTGAACGTGCCCGCCTTCCCCGAAAAAGGCGAAGTCGTGTGCAACGTAAAACTCATGCTGGGCAAGGACGAACTCTACGCCCCCGCGGGACACGTCGTTTCTTACGAACAGTTCATACTGCGCGAATACGACTTTGCTCCCGTCGAAGGCAAAGGCGGCGCAACCGTGAAGTCGGAAGGCGGCAGGCTGGTGGTCACGGCGGCGGACACCGTCTACACCATCGAACGCGGCGAGATAACTTCCGTTAAGAAAAACGGAAAAGAACGCCTCACTTCCCCCGTAAAGCCCGACTTCTTCCGCGCTACTATAGACAATGACGCCCTGCCCCAGGTACCTTCGGTAATAGCCGACATCTTTATGGGCACAAGCAGATACCGCAATGCCATCAAGACGCTTAAAGCGCGCAAGGTAAACAGCGAAGTGCGCGGGGATAAAGTCTATGTGCATATCAAGTGGAAGATGCGCACGCTGAAATCGCTTGAAACGACGTATATATTCGACGGCGAAGGCGGACTTGATATGTCCATGGCGGTTACGCCCCGCAAGAGTATGGAGCGTTACGGCTTTACCTTCCGCCTGGGCAAAGGCGTGGACGGCGTGAAGTTCTACGGCAAAGGACCCCACGAAAACTACTGCGACCGCGCGACCGCGGCAAAGCTGGGACTTTACGAAGGCAAGGCGGAGGACTTTATCCACGACTACCTCTATCCCCAGGAAAACGGCGACCATACGGGCGTGAGATATGCGGAAATAGGCGGAGAAAACGGAGTGAAGATACAGTCCGTGAACGCGCCGTTTGAAATGACCGTGCACCCCTACACCACTATGGAGCTTCACAACGCGCAGCACTCCTGCGAACTTGGCAGGGACGACCGCCTTACCGTGAACATAGACGGCAAACAGCGCGGCGTGGGCGGCGACACTCCCGCAATGGCGTGCACCAAGCCCCATTACGACATACTGCCCGGACGCACCCACACCCTGCGCGTGAAGCTGACGTTCTGAGCGGCTTGAACAAAACGCGATAACGCAAAAGGCGCGCCCTTTCGGACGCGCCTTCTTAATTACCGTTTACGACTATGCCGCATACCCGTAGCCAACCTCAGTAGAACACATTTTACTCTAAAACATAAAATATGTGTATATGTCGGGTTGTAAAATGCTTTGCTTTCAGCGTAACTGGTTTCGGGCAGATTTGTGCGAGATGGCGCGCAGTTGTAGTAACCTACAACAAGTCGACAGATTGTGCAAATATGCCGAAAACAGTACGATTAAAGTGTTCTACTGGGGTTGGCTACGGGTACCTGCGGCAACGTTATTTCACAACCGTTTTTTACTCCGCCGAACCTACGGATTTCAAATCGTTATCGAGCAGGTTAAGACTGAATTCCACCCTTCTTATCGTCTCTTCCCTGCCTAAAAGTTCGGCTATCTCCGTGGCTCCGCCGGGGGTTACGGCAGCCGCCGTCACGGCAAGGCGCAGGGGAAGAAACACCTGTCCGCTCTTTACCTGCCATTCCGCCGCGCAGGAAGAAAGTTTTTCCTTCAGCGCTTCGTCCGTCCACTCCGTCTGCTCCTTGAGCACGGGCAGGACCTTGGCAAGTATCTCGCGCGCAAGCGGCTTTGTTATCTTCATCTTCTTGTGCTCGAACATGGCGGGATCGTACTCCCCGAAGTGCGCCAAAAAGTTTATCTTTTCGGGAATTTCGGACAGTATCTCCACCCTGGGTATGAGCAGTTTGGAAAGTTTGTCGTAATCGAACATTCCCTTTACGTCGCTTTTTTCGTACCAGGGGAGCGCCGCGGCGGTGAACTGCGGCGGAGTCATCGCCTTTAAGTATTCGCCGTTGAGCCAGCGCATTTTCGCCTCGTCGAATATGGACGGGGACTTGCTCAGCCCGTCGACGTCGAACTGCTCTTTAAGCTGCTGCATACTCAGCTTTTCTTCGTTGCCCTTGGGCGACCAGCCGAGCAACGCTATATAGTTTACTATGGCTTCGGGCAGGTAGCCCTTTTCCAGAAAGTCTTCGAAATTCGCGTCGCCGTAACGCTTGGAAAGTTTGCGCTGGGCGTCCTTCATGATGGGCGGCAGGTGCATATACGCGGGGCGCTCCCAGCCGAAAGCGTCGTACATGAGGTTGTACTTAGGCGTGCTGGACAGATATTCCATGCCGCGTATTACGTGCGATATGCGCATAAGGTGGTCGTCCACCACGTTTGCAAAGTTATAAGTGGGCATACCGTCCGACTTTATAAGAATACCGTCTTCCATATCCGCGTTGGGAACGGCTATATGCCCGTACACCATGTCGTCGTATTCGGATACTCCCTCCGTGGGTACGTTCTGCCTTATCACGAAAGGCTCTCCCGCGGCAAGCCTTTTTTCCACCTCTTCGCGGCTTAAATGCAGGCAATGCTTGTCGTACTTTTTAATGCCGCCTTCGCCCGCCAGGGAATCCAGCCTTTCTTTGGAGCAGAAGCAGTAATACGCTCCGCCCAGCTCCACCAGCTTTTTGGCGTACTCCATGTAAATGCTCTTGCGCTCCGACTGCACGTAAGGACCGCAGCCGCCGTCCTTGTCCGGACCTTCGTCATGGTCTATGCCCGCCTTTTCCAGCGTGCGGTATATGGTTTCCACCGCCCCTTCCACGTATCTTTCGCGGTCGGTATCTTCTATGCGTAGGATAAACTTTCCGCCTTCCTTGCGCGCGAACAGATAGGCATAAAGACAGGTGCGCAGATTGCCTATGTGCATAAAGCCCGTGGGTGAGGGCGCAAATCTCGTTCTGACTTCTTTCATAATCGCGTCCTTTACGTTTGATACTAATATATTACCATATTTGCGCGCGATTTCAATATAATTCGGGTCAATTTGTGTACATTTTTTCCGCATTCGCGTATAATATAAAAGCTGCCCGTCAAAGACGGCGGGTATAAATAAATAAAGCCGCCTCGCGTAAAGCCGCGGCGGACGGTACGGAGAAAACTATGTGTTTTGAAAAAGCATTGAACGGTATAATGGACTTATTGGCAATAGAGAGCGTGCAGTCCGCTCCCTGTCCTTCCTCGCCGTTCGGCAAGGGCGTGGGGGAAGTGCTTGACAAGTTCGCATCTCTTGCAAAAAGCATGGGCTTTACCGTGCACAACGAGGGCGGCTATTACGTCACCGCGGACATAGGAAGCGGAAAGCCGTTTGCGATTCTGGGACACCTGGACACGGTACCGCTCGGGGAAGGCTGGGATTACTCCCCTTTGGGCGAGATAGCCGGCGGCACGGTATACGGCAGGGGTATTCTGGACGACAAAGGTCCGCTCCTGCTCTGCCTTTATGCGGCGGCGCAGCTTGTTTCGGAAGGATACGTTCCCTGCCGCAGAATCCGCTTTTTCGCGGGCGGAAACGAAGAGAGCGGCTGGAAGTGCGCGGAACGCTACTCGCAGCTGGATAAATGGCCGGAAGAGGGCTTTTCGCCCGACGCCGACTTCCCGGTAATAGCGTGCGAAAAGGGGGTGCTTCACGTGCGCCTGACGCTGCCCCTGCCCGGACGCGTAATTTCAATATGCGGCGGCGAACGGGTAAACGTGGTAATGGATATGTGCCGCGCGGTATGCGATACGCCCGTGCATGCAAAGGACGTGACCTGCGTTCCCTGTGACGGCGGATATGCGGTGACCGCGCACGGCAGACCCGCGCACGGCTCTACCCCCTGGCTGGGCGACAACGCCGCCCGCAAAGTGCTTTCCGCCCTGGGCGAAATCTCCCCCGCCGCAGGCGAACTTTCCAAGGCGCTTTGCGCCATAGACGGAAGCGGAATAGACTGCGCACTTTCCGACAAGGAAAGCGGCGCGCTCACCTGCAATCTGGGCGTGCTTTCCTCGGACAAAAACAATCTTTACGCGGAACTTGACATACGCTATCCCGTCACCTTTACGGCGGAAGAGATTGTGCGCAGAATAAGCGGAAAACTCTCCTGCCCCGTAGAGATAACGGGCGAGCACCTGCCCCATTCCGTGGACGTGGACTCGCCGCTCGTGCGCGGTCTGCTGGGCGCGTACAACGACGTTACCGGAAGAGCGGACGCCCCTCTTACCGTGGGCGGCGCGACGTATGCGCGGGTAGCGCCCGGACTTGTGGCTTTCGGCCCCTGTTTTCCCGGCGAAGAACCCACCATACACCAGCGCAACGAACGGGCGGATATAGCCTCTTTACGCAAAATATACGATATATATCTGCTCGCTTTGAAAAGATTGTGCTTCAAAAAGCGCGAAATGTGTTGATTAAAAAAAATTATATATATTTTTTCGCAAAAGGTATTTACAAATGCGGAATTAGCTTATATAATACTATGCGATACCCGGCGGCGGTCTGCACCGGACTTTACGGTGAAGGAAATCCGCCGCGGCGGAAATACCGCCGGATATACATAAATCAAGCAAAGGGAGATAGCTATGGGAAAATATAAGAAATGCCCCCGCTGTGAACTGAACTGGATTCCACAGGAGGAAGAGTACTGCGAAATATGCAAGCAGGAACTTGCCGGCAAAGTGCTTGACGACGACTATGACGAGGAACTGTGCCCCGTGTGCGGCATAAATCCCCTGGAGCCGGGCGAAAAGATGTGCGCCGACTGCCGCGCCAAGGCGGAGCGCTCGGGCAAAGACGACGAATACGAAAGCGAACCCCAGCCCGAATCCGAAAGCTCCGAATACGAAGACTCTTACGAGGCTATGCGCGAGGACGAGCTGTACGACGACTTTGACGAATCTTTTGACGATAACGACGAATTCGGCAACGAAGAAGATTACGCCGACGCGGAAGCGGACGAGGAAGAGCAAGCGCATAACGACGACCTGGACGACGACTTCGACTACGACATAGATTCCGTCGAGGACATACCCGACGAGGACGAGGACGAAGACGACGAAGGCGATGAGGGCGACGACTGATTCCCTCTTCGTATAAGAACTTCCGCGGCAGGGAAAATGCCTTTACTTTCTTCATAAAAAAGTCTATAATATAAGGGCTTGGCGGTATGCCGTCAAAGCCCTTAAATCGTTGCGGCGTGTACCCGTAGCTCAGTTGGATAGAGCACAAGCCTCCGACGCTTGGTGTCGATGGTTCGAATCCATTCGGGTACGCCATACAAAAAATACGGACGTCCGTCCGTATTTTTGTTTGCGGCAGGGCCACCTGCTTACCGACTTTATCGTCCGGAAGTCTTCCGCCCGCGGCTTGTCATTCCTCCGCGGCGGAAGTGAACTGCGAGTTGTAAAGCTCGGCGTAAGCGCCGCCCTTTTCAAGCAGCTCTTTATGTGTGCCCTGCTCCACAACGTCGCCGTCCATGAGCACCAGAATAAGGTCTGCGTTCTTGATTGTGGACAGACGGTGCGCTATGACAAAACTCGTCCTTCCTTCCATCAGCTTATCCATGGCGTTTTGAATGAGCTGTTCCGTGCGCGTATCCACGGACGAAGTGGCCTCGTCGAGTATGAGAATACGCGGGTCGGCGAGTATCGCGCGCGCTATGGTCAGCAGCTGTTTCTGACCCTGCGATATGTTCGCGCCCTCTTCGTTTATCACAAAGTCGTATCCGCCGGGAAGGGTATTTATAAAGTGGTCGGCATAGGCGCATTTTGCCGCCGCAACCACCTCTTCGTCCGTGGCGTCAAGCCTGCCGTAACGGATATTTTCCATAATCGTGCCGGAAAACAGCCACGTATCCTGCAGTACCATGCCCACTTCGTCGCGGAGCGACGCGCGCGTAACGTCCGTTATCTTCTTCCCGTCCACGGCGATAAAGCCGCCGTTCAGTTCGTAAAAGCGCATTAAAAGTTTGACTATCGTGGTCTTGCCCGCGCCCGTGGGTCCCACTATGGCTATGCTCTGCCCCGCCTTCACGTTGCAGTTGAAGTCCTTGATGATTATCTTTTCGGGGTCGTAACCGAAGCGGACGTGGTCGAACGTCACGTCGCCGTTCACGGTGCCCAGCGTTTCTTCGCCCGTCTCCGTTTCCTCTTTTTCTTCGAGGAAGTTGAACACCCTCTCGGACGCCGCTACCGTGGATTGCAGGGTATTGGCTATGCCCGATACCTGCGAAATGGGCTGGTTGAACTGCCTTACGTAGCTTGCAAACGCCTGAATCTGTCCCACGAGCATACTGCCGTTTATCACGAAGTAGCCGCCCAGCACGCAGGTTATCACGAAACTTATATTGCCCATCAGCTTATTGGTAGGCATCATAATGCCCGAATAGAACTGCGACTTCCACGCCGATTCCTGCAATTTGCCGTTGTATTCGGCAAACTCCTTTTTGGCGCGTTCTTCACCCGAGAACAGCTTGACGACGTTCTGTCCGCCGAATATCTCCTCTATCTGTCCGTTCACGTGCCCCAGATATTCCTGCTGCCTGAGGTAATATTTCTGCGATTTCTTCACGACAATCAGCATTATCAGCACGGATACGGGGATTATCACCAGCGCCACCAGCGTCAGAATCCAGTTTATGCGGAACATCATTATCATAACGCCGATAAGCGTGGTCGCCGCAGTAAGCAGCTGGGAAAGCGACTGGTTGAGCGAAGTGGATATCATATCCACGTCGTTGGTGAGATAACTCATCACCTCGCCGTGCGTGGTGCCGTCGAAGTATTTGAGCGGCAGTTTGTCTATTTTCGCATATATATCCTTGCGGAAGCGGTAGGAAACGCTCTGCGCCACGGTGGCGAGGATAAAGCCCTGCGCGTAGGACAGCGCGCCCGAAACGCATACGAGAATAAGCGTTTTGACAAGCGTCATTACTATGGCTTCCACGTCTATGCCCGGTTCGCCTTCCAAAAGCGAAGTGTGGTACACCGTGTCCGAGTAGTCGGAAGGAAGCGAATCGAACACCGACGCCATGCCCAGCCTTGCCATATATTCGCCTAAGGTGGTTGCCGAGTGCGCGTCCACCATCTGCCCTATCGTGACAGAGCCGAACTGCGCCATATCCTCTTCATCTATCCCGGCATCTTCCTGCGGTATATCCTCCGGGTGGGCGGCAAGCCACTCGACCAGAGTCGTATCGGGCGATAGGGCGGCTTGCTCCATCATCTGCCCCGTGACCAGCGAATCGGCGACTTTCACCGTTTCGTATATCTGTTTTCTCAGCACGCCCGTCATAAGCTCGTCGGTCGCCTGTCCCATTATGTCCGGCACGAGTATCGTAGCCACGACGCCGCCTATTGCGAGTATGAACGCTATTATTATCGCAACCAGATTCTTGCGCATATAGCGCAAGGTCTTGAACAGCGTTTTCTTGAATTCCTTGGGCTTTTCCCCCGGCATTCCGCCGCCGTGGGGACCTCCCGGACCTCCCGGTCCGCGGCGCACGGGTCTTCTTACGGGTCTTGAAATCTCTTTACCGCTCATCTTTTCAAGTCCTCCTCGCTCAGCTGCGACTTTGCTATCTGGTTGTACACCTCGCAAGTTTCAAGCAGCTCTCTGTGCGTGCCCACGCCCGCGATCCTGCCGTCGTCCAGCACGATTATCCTGTCCGCGTTCATAATAGTGCCCACGCGCTGGGCTACGATTATAACGGTGGAATCCTTCATATTCTCCGCAAGCGCGCTCCTCAGCGCCGCGTCCGTCTTGAAGTCCAGCGCGGAGAACGAATCGTCGAAAATGTATATCGGGGCTTTCTTCACAAGCGCCCTAGCAATGGCAAGACGCTGTTTCTGCCCACCCGACACGTTCGTGCCGCCCTGCGCTATGGGGTCGTTTATCCCCTCCGGCTTTTCCGAAATAAACTCCTCCGCCTGCGCTATCTCCGCCGCCTTGCGCAACTGCTCATCCGTGGCGTTTTCGTCGCCCATGCGCAGATTGGAAGCTATCGTTCCCGAAAAGAGTATATTTTTCTGCGGTACGAACCCTATGTTGCGCCTGAGGTCTTCCACGTTGTATTCGCGCACGTCCCTGCCGTCTATCAGAACGCTGCCTTCGCTCGCGTCCGCAAGGCGCGGAATAAGGTTGATTACCGTGGATTTACCGCTGCCCGTGGGACCTATTATCGCCACCGTTTCGCCGGGGCTTGCGGTAAAGGAGATGTGCTCGACGGCGTTTTCGCTGCCGCCGTAGTTATACGCCACGTCCCTGAATTCTATCTCGCCTTTCAGTCTGATTCCTTCGGGATTTTCCTTTCCCTCGGGGTCGACTATACTCGGCTGCGTGGACAGCACCTCGGACACGCGGCGCATTGCGACCACGGCGCGCGGCAGCAGTATGAATACCATGCTTATCATCATAAAGGACATGATAATCTGAATGGCGTACTGCATAAACGCCATCATATTGGCAACCGCCACGTAGTCTTCCACGAAAAGCGCGGCGACCCACACCGTGGCAACGCTTACGCCGTTCATAAGTATCGTGATGAGCGGCATGAGCAGCGACATGACCCTGTTGACGAACAGATTGCTTTTGGTAAGCGCCATATTGGCGGCCTCAAAGCGCTCTTCTTCATGCTTTTGCGTATTGAACGCGCGCACCACCATCATACCGGTAAGCCCTTCGCGCGCCACCCTGTTGACCTCGTCCACCTGTTTCTGTATTTTGGTGAACCTTGGCAGGACCACCAGCATAAGCACGATAATGGTGCACACCACCACGGCGAGAGCGACTCCCACCACAATTCCCAGCGCGGATATGCCCGAAGCCGTGTTCACCGCCTTGATAATGCCGCCTATGCCCATTATGGGCGCGTACATCACCATGCGCAGAAACATTATGGTAAAAATCTGAATCTGCGTAATATCGTTGGTGGAACGGGTTATCAGCGAGGACACGGAAAAGGCGTTGTACTCTTTTGAAGAAAAGGACAGCACCTTGTCGAATATATCCGCGCGCAGGTCCTTAGACATGCCCGCGCCCACCCTAGAAGCAAGAAAACTTACTATAATAGAGGAACAGCACGACGCTAAGGCGATTGCGAGCATTATTCCGCCTATCCTCAGAACCTCGGTAAGGTCTGAGGACATAATGCCGTCGGATATGATGGACGACATGTAGGAAGGCAGTTCCAGCTCGCACACCGCTTCGCACGTCAGAAAGCCGAGCGCCAGCACTATCCACAGCGCATAGTGCAGATAGTAGCGCAGTACCACGCTCAACTTGTCCTTTTTGGTTTTTGCGACCTTTTCCATGTTTTTATATAACCACTCTTATTTCAGTCCTTTTTGGTATCCATAGCCAATCTCAGTAGGACATATTTTACTATAAAACATAAAATATGTGTGTATATGTCGGGTTGTAAAATACTCAGCTTTCAGCGGGAGCGCGTGGCGCTCCACCCATGATAATCTGCGAAGTAACCAAGCGGTAATGCTGAATTGCTTTCTTCGCAGAGTAATCAGCCTGCGGCGGCTCGCCGCCCGAAAGCAGTACGATTAAAGTGTTCTACCGGGGTTGGCTATTGATACGGGGTATGAAGTCCGTGTATATATGCTTTTCGTACCCGGGGTGCTCTTTGGCGGAAAGCGTTTGCAGCATCCACGCGGTATTTTTGGCAAGGGTGCGCATAGTCTGCATACCCTCGAAGTCCAGCTTTACCTGTTCGGGCGTTCTGCCGTGCGTGGAGTTCCAGTACTGCGAAGGGATAACGGGCATATTGGATATGGTGAAGTACTTGTTCAGCCTGTCGAAAGCCGCGCTTGCGCCGCCCCTTCTGCAATTCACCACGCACGCGCCCGGTTTGCCCTCGTAGCCGCTCGAAGAATAAAACAGCCTGTCAAGAAAGGCGCACAGCGCGCCGTTGGGTCCCGCGTAATATACGGGCGAACCTATTATAAAGGCGTCGGCTTCGCGCAGTTTTTCCGCGCACTCGTTCACCCTGTCGTCATTGTAAAAGCATTTACCCGTCTTTGCGCAGGCGTTGCAGCTGATACAGCCCATAACCGGCTTTTTGCCCATCTGGAAAATTTCGCTTTCTATTCCGTACTTTTCAAGCTCGCTTGCCACCTCGCTCAACGCTGTGAAGACGCAGCCTTTTTCGTGGGGACTTCCGTTCAACATCAAAACTTTCATATCTGCTCCTTATTCGCCCGCAAGTATGCGGCTTGTTTTTTAATGAGTGAGAAAAACGTGCGCGCCTCTTTATCCGTAAGCCCGCTCACAAGTGCGCGCGCCTTTTCGCGCATAAACGCAATCGTCTGTCCGCCTATCTCCGTTCCCGTTTCGGTAAGAACTATCTTGTACTTCTTACCCCCTTCCTTATGCCGCTCGCGCCGTACAAAACCCAAATGTTCCAGATCGGCGACCGCGCGCGTTGCGTTCGCCCTGTCCATGCCCGCATACGTGGAAAGCTCGCTCAGCGTAAGTCCGCCTTCCGACTTGTAAAGCAGCGCAATATACAGTATGTGAAAATGGGAAATGCGGTTGCGGCGCAGTTCATCTTCCGCTTCGCGGCTTACTCCGCGGCGGATACACTGGCTTACACATATATAATCTATCAAATCGAACTGCTCTTCCATTCCCTAACCTCTATACGCCGATTATACCCCGATTATATGCGCTTGTCAATGCGAATTATGTTGAGAACGCAACATTTTACAAAAAGTTTAGGAGCGTGGGACGCTCCACCGCGGCGAGCCGCCGCACCCTTAAACCGCCTCGAAGTAACAAAGTATTATTTTATAGTATTATCTCCGCAACGCTTTTATTGTAAATAAAGCGAAGCAAAACCACGCTTTTGCGAGCGGCAACGTGGGACGTTGCATCCCTTAACCACCTTGGCAACGTGGGACGTTGCATCCCTTAACCGCCTTGGCAACGTGGGACGTTGCATCCCTTTAACCGCCTTGCAATATCAAACTATAAAATAAACTCTACTCTTCGCTAGGGCTTTGACAACTTATGCTTGAGGGGCGGTTCTCCCTTTTTTCGCGCAACGGGTACCAATTGCGCGTGCAAGGAGAACAAGCATATACAAGCGGAAGTTACTGCAAGGCGGTTAAGACAGCGTGGTCACCGCGCCACCCTTTCCGCCCTTACGGGAAAATCCGCACAGCGAATTTTATAGGTAACGCTCGCAAAAGCGCGGTTTTGCTTCGCTTTATTCTATACCGCTTTATTGTCGCAACCAAACGCGGCGCAGAGAAGGCGTGTCAGACGAGGAAAAGTGCCTTTTTACGAGGGGAGCGTACTTGGGCGTACGTGACCCGAATAAAAAGGTGCTTTGACAAAGTATCACGCGCCTTATATGCGTCGCCTATGTAAGAGAAAACAGCGTAAGAAAAAAACAACCCGAAGAACAAAATCCTTCGGGTAATTTTTTTGAATTAGCTGTTTTCGATTAACGCTTGCTGAACTGGGGAGCTTTACGCGCCTTATGCAAACCGTACTTCTTGCGTTCCTTCGCGCGGGGGTCGCGGGTAAGGAAGCCGGCTGACTTCAAAGCGGACTTGTAGCTTTCGTCGGCGATAACGAGCGCACGGGAGATGCCGTGGCGGATAGCGCCTGCCTGTCCGGTGAAACCGCCGCCCTTCACGTTTACGATAACGTCGAACTTGCCGGCGGTGCCGGTGAGTTCGAGGGGCTGGTTCACGATATACTTCAAGGTGTCAAGACCGAAGTATTCGTCCAGGGACCTCTTGTTGATGACGATGCTGCCGCTGCCGTCGGGTATGAGCCTGACGCGGGCGATTGCCTTCTTTCTGCGGCCGGTGCCGAGATACTGAACCTTCTTTTTAATCTTCTTGGTAGCCATCGTCAATTCTCCTTCTTCTTAGCTTCGATAACAAGCTCTTCGGGCTTCTGCGCGGTGTGGGGATGTTCCGCACCTGCGAAAACGCGCAGTCTCTTGAGCTGATTCCTGCCCATGGAATTTTTAGGCAGCATTCCCTTTACAGCCAGAAGAACAGCCTTTTCGGGCTTTTCTTCCATAAGTTTTTTATACTGAACCTGTTTAAGTCCGCCTACATAACCGGTGTGGTAAATGTGGAACTTCTTTTCCAGTTTCTTGCCCGTAAGCCTTACCTTGTCGCAGTTGACGATTATCACGAAATCGCCGGTATCGACGTTGGGAGTATAGGTGGGCTTGTTCTTGCCGCGAAGTATGTTGGCAACGTTGCTAGCCAGACGACCCAGAACCAGATCGGTTGCGTCGACGACATACCACTTGCGCTGAACTTCTTCGGCTTTTGCCATATACGTCTTCATAGTGACCTCCGAATTTTTCGATATGGGGCATGAGCGCGTCAAACGGGCTAAATTGGGCGCACTTTTCCCCGATGCCTAATTATTTTATAAAATTGCACGGCGTATGTCAAGCAATTAAAGCAAGTTTTTGCAAACCGCATACTCCCCGCCCCGCCCGCGCGCTATCGCGCGTTTACCTTTCAATAAAAAGGGGCGCTTCCGCGCCCCCGTAGGGTGATACGGCAATATTGTCGGATATTAATCCAAAACGCCGTCCGTGCAGGTTATGGTGAAGTCGCCGGTATAAGATGACCAAAAACTGCCTTTATCTATTGCATTCCACTGCGCCACAGTGCCATTGAATTTTACGTTTGTCAAGCCGCTGCATTTGTAGAATGCATACATTCTTATGCTTGTTACGCTGTCGGGTATGGTTATGCTTGTCAAGCCGCGGCAATAGGAGAATGCTTCCTCGCCTATGCTTGTTACGCCGTCGGGTATTGTTATGCTTGTAAGCGACCTGCAACCAAAGAATGCGTAATCGCCTATGCTCGTTACACTGCCGTCACTCGGAATAACGCTGTTATTGCTGCCGGTAATAAGTGTTTTACTTGCTGTTTCTATCAAGCAATTCCCTGCACTATGATAAACGATATTTCCCTCTTCTACGATAATGCTTGTAAGCGAACTGCAACAAAAGAATGCTTCCTCGCCTATGCTTGTTACGCTGTCGGGGATAGTTATGCTTGTAAGCGAACTGCAATAACGGAATGCTCTATAGCCTATGCTTGTTACACTATCTGGTATGGTTATGCTTGCCAAGCCGCTGCAATCGTAGAATGCATAACTTCCTATGCTTGTTACACTATTGGGAATGGTTATACTTGTCAAGCCGCTGCAACTCTCGAATGCCCCATCTCCTATGCTTGTTACGCTATCGGGTATAGTTATGCTTGTCAAGCCACTGCAATCGGAGAATGCACTACCCCCTATGCTTGTTACGCTATCGGGTATGGTTATGCTGGTCAAACCGCTGCAACCGTAGAATGCACTGATTCCTATGCTTGTTACGCTGTCGGGGATAGTTATGCTTGTAATCGAACTGCAACTACTGAATGCATAATCGCCTAGCTTTTCCGTTCCTTCCGGGATAATGATGTCTCCTTTTAACAACTCTCCATTGATATAAAGATTGTCGGCGTGTGTCGTTGGATTAGAAGTGTAATCATCAAACTCTATCTTCACCCATCCCGACAAATCGCCTTGATAATAGACATCGGTCAAGCCACTGCAATCTTTGAATGCGCCATAGCTTATACTTGTTATGCTGTCGGGTATGGTTATGCTTGTAATCGAACTGCAACCACTGAATGCGTACCAACCTATATTTGTTACGCTGTCGGGTATGGTTATACTTGTAAGCGAAGTGCAACCACTGAATGCGTACCAATCTATATTTGTTACGCTGTCTGGGATAGTTATACTTGTAAGCGAAGTGCAACTACCGAATGCGCCATAGCTTATACTTGTTATGCTGTCGGGTATTGTTATACTTGTAAGCGAAGTGCAACCACGGAATGCGCAATCGCTTATACTTGTTACGCTGTCTGGGATAGTTATACTTGTAAGCGAACTGCAATATTCGAATGCACTACGGCCTATGCTTGTTACGGGCAAACCGTTATGTTCGGAAGCGATCACAATGTCCGTATCTGTCGCCGTGCCGAATCCGGTAGCCTTATAAGCGGTGCCCCCTCCGATAAGCGTATATTGTAGCCCCGGCGTTCCCTTGATAAAAATTTCATCTATGCCGCAAACCATGCACTTGCCGTCCACGATATTATGCGCGCCAAGGGGAAGAGAGAGATCTGCAAGTAATTCTTCAGCGTTTCGGTCGGCAAAATTTTTGCCGCATATTTCGCAATGCCAATGCGCCATATTGCCCGCTTCGACGCAGGTCGAGGAAACTTGCTCAACATATTCGAGCTTATGTGATCCGAGAGGAAGAACGACATCTTCAAGCAATTCTTCGGCATTTTCATCAGCAAAATTTTTGCCGCACTCCTTGCAATGCCAATATTCGACGTTACCCTCATCGATGCAAGTCGCGCTCACCGCCGCGACATGGGTCATATTATGTTCGCCGATCGGCAAAGCCTCCTCTTGCCTTTCGCCGCAATCGTTGCATACGCGATGGCGCATGCCACCGATCGTACAACTTGACTCACTGTCGGTTACCCATTCGCTCCAATCGTGCTTACCCGTGGCGACTAATACAGTCTTATCTTTGGTTATCTCCGTTCCCGCCGTTTCGTCGGAAAAATATTTGCCGCAGTCGGCGCAATACCAATATTCGATGTTGCCCTCATCTGTGCATGTAGGCTCTTTTGCCTCAAAATGCTGTAACTCATGTTCGTGCGGATCAGCGCACGCGGTAAGTACACAGCACATAACAACTACAAAAAGTAAAATCGTGATTACCGTTATCTTTTTTTTCATATTTTCCTCCTTCCTATTAATAAACTCTACTTATATAATAATACAAACACATATTTTAGTCAAGTTTTGATTATGTTAAAATTAATACTTCCCGTTAAACGCCCTTCTTAATTAATTATAGTAACAATATTTGTTACTGTCAAGTATATAATAACATATTTTGTTACACTAATAGTATGGAGTTCAAGGACAGGCTTAAAGAATTGCGCGCGGAAAACGGGCGTTCGCAGACGGACATTGCAAAGTTGCTGTGCCTGTCCAAAATGGCTGTTTCGCATTGGGAATGCGGCGACAGCGAACCGAATATCGCCCAGCTTAAAGCGCTTGCAAAATACTTTGACGTGAGCATTGATTATCTTGTGGGATATATTGACTGATAAATCAACCGTTTAATATTGTATAATTTAATGTATTCGTGCCCGCCAACGGTCGGTAAGTTCTGTTTATTTGTATAGTGACACGGATATATACCCGTACTCAACCCCAGTAGAACACTTTAATCGTACTGTTTTCGGGCGGCGAGCCGCCGCAGGCTGATTACTCTGCGAAGAAAGCAATTTGGCATTATAGCTTGGTTGCTTCGCAGATTATCATGGGTGGAGCGCCACGCGCTCCCGCTGAAAGCGAAGCATTTTACAACCCAACATATACACACATATTATGCTTTACTGTAAAATGTGTTCTACTGAGGCCCACTACGGGTACGGCGTAAAATTTTTACCATCTATAGTAAAAAGGATATGAAAGCGGAAAGTTTTTGCGGTTTTTCGTAAACTCTAATATTCCACGCTTACAAGGAAAAGTCCGCACCCTTCCACCGTCTTGCCTGCGCGGCGGCGGTCGCGGCTTTCAAGAATGGACTGCATATCTTCGGGGGAAAATCTGCCCCTGCCCACGTCTATAAGAGTGCCGGCGATGGCGCGGACCATATTGTGCAGAAAGCCGTTGCCCGTGACGAAAAGGGAGAGCAGTTTACCGCCCTCGCCCTCTTCAATGTGAACGTCGTAGATGGTGCGCACGGTGGATTTGCCCCTTACGCTTTCGGCAAGGGCGAAGGAGCGGAAGTCGTGCTCGCCGGCAAGGCAGGCGCACGCCTTTTTCATGTTCTCCACGTTCAGGTCGTAAACGCAGATATGCGCGTAGCGGCGCTTTAGGGGCGCGTGAATTTTCGACAGATAAATATCGTAACGGTACGTCTTTTTCTTTGCGGAAAAGCGGGCGTGAAAGGTATCGGGAACCTGCTTGCAGGACAAAACGGCTATGCTTTCGGGCAGAAGCGGATTGAGGCGGAAGCCGAAATCGGCGGGCAATATCTGATTGCTGTCGAAGTGGACCACCTGCCCGAGCGCGTGAACTCCGGCGTCCGTCCTTCCCGCGCATACGGTGGTTACGGGCGCGTTGAGTTTGGTGGAAAGCGCTTCTTCCAGACATTGCTGTACGGAGATAAGTCCGCGCTGGCGCTGAAAGCCGTAAAAATCGCTGCCGTCGTAACTGATAGTGAGTTTGTAACGCATAACTACCCTATCAGGCTTTGGAAAGCCTGCACGATATATTGGTCGACGCCGCCCCACAGATATTTGTCGAGGAATATCACGGTGACGAACGCGGCGAATATCAGAAACGCAACCAAATCGCGCCAGGCAAAGCTCATCTTTTTCATCTTGGTGCGCTTGGGGCTTGCCTGGTAACAGCGCGCGTCCAGCGCGTCGGCAAGCTCGTCCGCCTTGCGGAACGCGCTTACGAATACGGGGATTATCACGGGCAGCATCGCCTTTATCCGCTTGAAGATATTGCCGCTTTCCATGTCCGCGCCGCGCGCCTTCTGCGCCATCATTATCTTATCCGTTTCCTCGATAAGTCCGGGGATAAAGCGCAATGCGATGGACATTATAAGCGCGATGTCGCGCACGGGAATTTTTATCAGATTGAGCGGCTTGAACAGACTTTCTATGGCGTCGGTGAGTTCGCTCGTACCCGTGGTAAACGTAAGAATGGTAGTGCCCATGATGAGCAGAATAAGCCTGAACATCATCTTCAAGGCAAAGTCGATTGCCTCGGGCGATACGGTGAATATCCACCACGTCCACTCCACGCTCGTTTCGCCGGCATAGAAGAACAGGTTGAGTATAGCCGTTATAATAAGCAGAATTATAATGCCCTTTATGCTCTTGAACATTGCCTTGGGCGGCACGTGGGCGACGGCGCAGACCGTGAGCAGAAAGCACAGCACGAGCGCATAGCCGAAGTAGGACGACACGAAAAACATGGTCACGATATAAAGCACCGTGAATATGATTTTCAGTCTGGGGTCGAGCCTGTGCACGGGTGAAGATACAGGATAGTACTGTCCGAAAGCTATATCTCTCATAAGCCCTCCCCGAACACGCCGCCGCCTGCGGGTATATCCTTTTTATTTCTCTCGCCGAACCAGTCTATTCCGCCGAAAGCGCCGACATTTACGCCCTTTTCCTTCAACTTTTCAAGCACGGCGGCGGTAAACGTATCCATATTCACTATGCCGTCGCCCAGGTCGATTCCGCGCGCCTTCAAAGCGTTTGCCATGCGCACGGCGGTGGGCGTTTCCAGCCCCAGCTCCTCAAGCTCTTTCCCGTGTCTGAAAAGCTCTGTCATGGGCAGATCGTACGCAACCCTGCCTTCGCCGAAGATTATCAGCCTGTTTGCGTAGCGCGTTATCTCGTCCATGTCGTGGGAAATGACTATTACGGTGGGCGAACATTCCGCTTTAAGGCGCAGAATAAGGTTGAGAATCTGTTCCTTGCCGTAGGGGTCAAGTCCCGCGGTAGGCTCGTCCAGCACAAGAATTTTCGGCTTCATTACTATAACGCCGGCAATGGCTACCCTGCGTTTTTGTCCGCCCGAAAGTTCGAAGGGCGCCTTTGCTCCCACCTCGTCGGGGTCAAGCCCCACAAGAGTGAGCGCCTCGCGCGCCATCTGCTCCGCCTCTTCCTTTTTATAGCCCATGTTCCGGGGTCCGAAAGATACGTCCTTTATCACCGTATCGTCGAAAAGCTGATATTCGGGATACTGAAAAACCATTCCTAGGGTGGACCTTAACTTCTTGTAATCGGGCTTGGGACGTTTTGCGTTCGTAAGGCGTATGCCGTCCACTTCCACGCTTCCTTCCTGCACCCTGATAAGCCCGTTGAGGTGCTGGATAAAGGTGGACTTGCCGCTGCCCGTGTGCCCCATTATGCCCACGAACTCGCCGTCGTTTATCGTAAGGGACACGTTGTCGAGAGCCTTTTTTTCAAAAGGCGTGCCCTTGCTGTAAGAAAAACTCAGTCCCTGCACAACAACCGGCATACCGCGTCCTCCAACTCTTCTTCCGTGGCTATGTTGCGCGGAATATCCGCGCCCGCATCAGCCAAAGCGTCCGCCATGAGCGTAACCGCGGGCGGAGCGATTTTATACTTCTTCAACTCTTCTCCGCGGGCGAATACGGCGCGCGGCGTATCGTCGAGGGCAACTTTTCCGCCGTCCATGACTATCACCCTGCTTGCTTCGAGCACTTCTTCCATATAGTGGGTGATATGGATGACGGTCATGCCTTCCTTTTTGTTGAGCGCGTGGATTACGTCCATCACTTCGCGCCTGCCCTTGGGGTCGAGCATGGCGGTGGATTCGTCCAGCACTATCACTTTGGGACGAATGGCGAGCACGCCGGCGATGGCGAGCCTCTGCTTTTGTCCGCCGCTCATTCTGAACGGGGTGGATTTGCGGTATTCCGCCATACCCACCTGTTCCAGCGCCCAGTCCACGCGCTTTATGATTTCTTCGCGCGGAAGTCCCAGGTTTTCCGGTCCGAAGGCAATGTCGTCTTCCACCACGGAAGCCACCATCTGGTTGTCCGGATTCTGGAACACCATGCCCACGGCGGAGCGCACGGAATATATCTTCTTTTCGTCCTTCGTATCCGTGCCGAAAACGGTCACCGTGCCCTTGTCGGGCAGCAAAAGTCCGTTCAGCAGGCGCGCCAAAGTGGACTTGCCGCTGCCGTTGTGCCCCACGACGGCGACGAACGAGCCTTCTTCTATTTCAAGAGATACGCCGTCCACCGCGTTGACGGGGGTTTCGCCCTCGTCCGCTTCGTAGGCGTAAAATACGTTTTCAAGTTTTATTGCAGTCATTGCACGCTCCGAAAAACAACCGAATAACATTATATCATAAACTTGCGGCTATTACAAATAAAACCGCACGCGGGGATTATAAAATATTTTATACATTTTTACCCATAAAATGCGTGCCGATTATTGACGAACGCCCGATTTCAAGGTATAATATTAAGCGGTAATAAAATAACAAATACCTTTCGGAGGAAATTGTATGGCACAAAAAATGACTATTGACGGAAATACCGCCGCGGCGCATATCGCCTATGCCATGAGCGAAGTGGCGGCTATTTACCCCATCACCCCTTCTTCCCCCATGGCGGAGAATGCGGACGAATGGGCTACCGCCGACAGGAAGAACATTTTCGGTCAGAAGCTGAGAATTGCCGAAATGCAGTCCGAAGCGGGCGCAGCGGGCGCCGTGCACGGCGCTTTGGCGGCAGGCGCGCTGACCACCACTTTCACCGCAAGCCAGGGCTTGCTGCTCATGATTCCCAATATGTATAAAATTGCGGGCGAGCTGACCCCCTGCGTATTCCATGTGAGCGCAAGGGCGCTGGCGTACCACGCGCTGAACATATTCGGTGACCACGGCGACGTGATGAGCTGCCGCCAGACGGGCTTTGCAATGCTGGCTTCCAACTCCGTCCAGGAAGTTATGGACCTGGCGCTTGTCGCGCATCTTGCCACGTTGAAGGCGAAAGTGCCTTTCCTGCACTTCTTCGACGGTTTCCGCACTTCCCACGAAGTGAGCAAGATAGAGATGATAGATTATGCGGACATCAAGAAGGTGGTGGACGAAAAGTACATGCCTTATATCCGCGAATTCAAGTCCCGCGCGCTCAACCCCGAACACCCCGTTCAGAAGGGCACCGCGCAGAACCCCGACATCTACTTCCAGAACCGCGAGGCGTGCAACACGTATTACGAAGCCGTTCCCGCGATAGTGGAAGAAGCGATGGAAGACGTAAAGAAGATAACCGGCAGAGAGTACAAGCCTTACCAGTACTACGGCGCGCCCGACGCAACCGACATCATCGTGCTTATGGGCAGCGGCGCGGAAGCGGTTGAAGAAACCGTGGATTACCTGTGCGCCGCAGGCAAGAAAGTAGGTCTGGTCAAAGTAAGGCTTTACCGTCCTTTCGCTGCCGCCAAGTTTGCAGAAGCCATTCCCGCAACCGTTAAGAACATCACCGTTCTCGACAGGGTCAAGGAATGCGGCAGCATGGGCGAACCACTCTACCTCGACGTGGTGGCGGCTCTTGCCGAAACGGGCAGAAGCGCGAAGATACTCTCCGGCAGATACGGTCTGGGCAGCAAGGAATTCAACCCCAGCATGATAAACGCCGTTTACGAGAATATGAACGCCAAAGCGCCCAAGAACCACTTTGCGGTGGGTATCGTGGACGACGTTACCGGCAACTACCTGCCCGTAACGAAGAAGATAGACGCGGCTCCCGCCGGCGCAATCTCCTGCAAGTTCTACGGCCTCGGCTCCGACGGTACAGTTGGTTCCAACAAGAACTCCATCAAGATTATAGGTAACAATACCGAAAAGTACGCGCAGGCATACTTCTCTTACGACTCCAAGAAGTCGGGCGGCATCACCGTTTCCCACCTGCGTTTCGGCGACAAGCCCATCAAGTCCTCCTACCTCATCGACCAGGCGGATTTCGTGGCTTGCCACAACCCTTCCTACGTGACCAAGTACGACATGGTTTCCGACCTGAAAGAGGGCGGCACTTTCCTGCTCAACAGCCCCTGGACGGAAGAGGAAATGGATAAGGAACTGCCCGCTTCCATGAAGAATATCATCGCCAAAAAGCATATTAAATTCTACAATATCGACGCTATCGACATAGTGGAAAAGATAGGCCTCGGCAACCGTATATCCACGGCGATGCAGGCTTGCTTCTTCAAGCTCTCCGGCGTTATCCCCTACGAGGACGCGGAAAAGTATATGAAGGAAATGGCGTACAAGTCCTTTAAGAGAAAGGGCGACGCGGTCGTTCAGATGAACTACGCCGCTATCGACAACGCGGTCGGCGCAATCAAGGAAATCAAGTACGACGAAAAGAAGTGGGCAACCACCACCGAGGGCGCGAAGAAAGTCACCTACACCGAAGATCCCTACTTCAAGGCGTTCATCTCTCCCGTTCTCGACCAGAAGGGCGACGAACTTCCCGTTTCCGCATTCACCGGCCACGAGGACGGCACCGTGCCCACCGGCACCACCAAGTACGAAAAGCGCGGCATAGCCGTGAACGTGCCCTGCTGGAACAAGGACGCCTGCCTGCAGTGCAACCAGTGCTCGCTGGTATGCCCCCATGCGGCAATCCGTCCCGCCGTGCAGAAGAGCTTTGACGGCGCGCCCGAAACCTTCGACGCCGCCGACGCAAAGGGCCTTTTGAACGGCAAAGGCTACAAGTTCAGAATGCAGGTAAGCCCCCTCGACTGCACGGGCTGCGGCTCCTGCGCCAACACCTGCCCCGCAAAGGCCAAGGGCGCGCTTGTTATGAAGCCCCTTGCCGAAGCGCTCGAACGCGGTGAAAAGGAAAACTGGGATTACGCTTCTTCCCTGCCCGAAACGGACGCTCCCGTTGCAAGGGATACGCTTATCGGCAGCCAGCTGAACAAGCCGCTGTTCGAATTCTCCGGCGCGTGCGCAGGCTGCGGCGAAACCCCTTACGTCAAGCTGGTGACCCAGCTGTTCGGCGACAGAATGATAGTTGCCAACGCAACCGGCTGCTCGTCCATATACGGCGGTTCCGCTCCTACCTGCCCTTACACCAAGAACGACAAGGGCCACGGTCCCGCGTGGGCTAACTCCCTGTTCGAGGACAACGCGGAATTCGGCTTCGGTATGAATCTGGCTTACGAGCAGAGGCGCAGCCTCATCGCCCAGCAGCTGAACGAGCTGAAGGGTCTGTGGGGCAACTACGAAGAAGGCAACGCCGCCATCGACAAGTGGATAGAGTCCATGAACGACGGCGAAGCGAGCAAAGCCGCTTCCGCAGAGCTTGTCAAAGTTCTGGAAGCGTGCAAGGGCTGCGGCTGCGAAGCGGACAAGCTGGTTGCCGACATTCTCGCCGAAAAGGATTGCTTCGTTAAGAAGTCTATCTGGATGTTCGGCGGCGACGGCTGGGCATACGACATCGGCTACGGCGGTCTTGACCATGTGCTTGCACAGGGCGAAGACGTCAACGTGCTCGTGCTCGACACCGAGGTTTACTCCAACACGGGCGGCCAGGCGAGCAAGTCCTCCCCTACCGGCGCGGTTGCAAAGTTCGCCGCGGGCGGCAAGATAACCAAGAAGAAGGATCTGGGCAAGATGGCTATGAGCTACGGCTATGTATATGTGGCGCAGATAGCTTTGGGCGCGAACATGAACCAGACGGTAAAGGCGATAAAGGAAGCGGAAAACTATCACGGTCCTTCGCTTATCATCGCGTATGCGCCCTGCATCAACCACGGCATCAACATGAGCAACAGCATCGGCGAAGAAAAGAAGGCGGTGGACGCAGGCTACTGGCAGTTGTACCGCTACAACCCCGCTTTGAAAGAAGCCGGCAAGAATCCTTTCACGCTCGATTCCAAGCAGCCTAAGGAAGGCGACTACCGCGCGTTCCTCATGGGCGAAAACAGATACGCACAGCTGAGCAAATCCAAGCCCGAAGTTGCGGAAAAACTGTTTGAACTCAACGAAGAGCAGGCTATGGAAAGGTATGCCGATTATAAGAAGATGTCCGAAGAATAAGTAAAGACAAATTATAAATGGGCAACAGCAAACGGCTGTTGCCCATTTTTTATACCATAGGCGCTGTATATAAGCACTCTCCTGCGGTGTCAAGCCGCCTTTTTTCTAAGTCACGTACGCCGAGTACGCTCCTGTCGCAAAAAGCCGTCTTTCCTAGCATTAGAGCACTTCTATCCAGCGCGTTTCAGCGAAACTTTTAACAAGGTGGAATTATAATTTTATCCGCTTTTGCTACTTCCACATTAAATAAAATGCCGGTGTGACGCGCCCGAAATGCACTTTCCACATTCCTGTCGGCGCAATAAAGAGCATTTATACAACCTTTATGTGATTTCGGGCGGGCAAATTCGTAACAGTTGACTTTTAATAATGTCCACATTATAATAAATGTGTGAGTGTGAAAAAATTGGAATTCCCGCTTGTCATGCACGACAAGAAATCAAAGATAGACTTCTTTTTGGCATCGCGTCAGAAATGTTTCGACATCAAGGACGTGATGGCTCTGTACAATTCGCTTCTCGCGCTTCCGGAAGAACACATAGACAAACTTATGCAGCTTCAGCTGGTTTCTCCGCGTACCGCCCTGCTCCTTTCGCTGTTTTTGGGCGTACTCGGCGTGGACCGCTTTTACTGCCGCGATTACAAACTTGGCGTTGCAAAGCTGTTCACCATTGCCGCTTGCGGCTTCTGGTGGCTGGGAGATTTGTTCGTGATACGCGACGCCGCGCGCCGCACCAACTATAAAATTCTGCGCAACTTCATCATCAATCCCGTAAAGGAAGAGGACGCCGACTGAGTCGGCAAAACCGTGCTTCCGCCCCGCAAAGGGGCTTTTTTCTTTCCCGCGCCTAAAAGGGAGCGTGTGACGCTCCACCCATGATAATCAGAAAAGTAACCGGGCGATAATGCCGAATTGCTTTCTTCGCAGAGTAATCGTGCGGCGGCTCGCCGCCCGAAAGCAGTACGGTCAAAGTGTTCTGCCGGGGGCTACGGGTAAAATAAATTAAGCGCGGATATTTACGCCCCTGCCGCCATAAGATATTGTGATGAACGCGGTATTTTTTTTAATGGTGGCGGCGGGGCTTGCATATATGACGGTAACCGCCCCGGAGCAGGCGTTTACCGTAATGCTGGACGGGGCAGGCAATGCGGTGGAGCTTGCGCTGTCGCTTTTCGCCGTATATGCGGTGTGGCTTTCCGTACTGGAAATTATGGATAAGACGGGGATAAGCAAGGCGGTGAACAGGCTGTTTTCCCCTCTGTGGAGAAGAATTTTCAGGGGCGAGGACGAAAAGTCCCTGGAATATATCTCCCTCAACTTTTCCGCGAACCTGCTGGGCATGGGCTCGGCGGCGACGCCCATGGGCATAAAGGCTATGGAAAGCATGAGCCGCGGGCGCGAAAAGGCGAGCGACAACATGATTTTGTTTTTGGTCTTTAATGCCACGTCCATTCAGCTCATTCCCGCCACGGTGATAGGTATGCGCGCGGCTTCCGGCTCGGCGGACGCGGCGGACATAATTCTGCCCTCTCTTCTGGCAACGCTCATATCCACGCTTACGGGCGTGTTTCTGGCAAAACTGTGCGCCAACATATGCGCGAAAATAAACGGCAGGGGCGGAAAAAAACTGCCGCTTGAACGCAGTTGAGCGCGTATATCATTCCTCTGTTTATCCTGGTCGTTATAGTGGCGGGCTTTTTCAGGCGCGTGCCCGTGTACGGCAGTTTCGTTACGGGCGTGAAAGGCAGTCTGGATTTGCTTTTGTCCATAATGCCCTACTTTACCGTAATTCTGATTGCGGTGGAACTTTTCACCGCAAGCGGTCTGGGCGCAAAACTCGAACGGCTGCTCGAACCCGTCTTTACCGCCCTGGGCATACCTTCCGAACTTGCACAGCTTGTGATTATCCGCCCGCTGAGCGGCAACGGCTCGATAGCAATGCTTCAGACGCTTATGAACGAATACGGCGCCGACAGCTACATAGTGCGTTGCGGAAGCGTGATAGTGGGAGCAAGCGAAACTACTTTTTATGTGGCGACGATATACTTTTCCACGGTGAAAGAAAAAAAGCTGCGCTACGCCATTCCCGTATGCCTTGCCGCCTCTCTCGTCGGCGCGGTCGCCGCCTGCGCGCTGTGCAGGATAATGTAGAATGTCAGCCGGAAACAACGCCCGTCGGGAAAGCCGCGCGCCGTGCGGGATAAGGCGGAAACAAATGCGAAAAGCCGCGGAATTGCTCCGCGGCTCTGCTTATAATTTACCCTGTTTTTACTCTTCGGTTATCTCGATATTGGCGACGAAGTCGGTATTGGCGTAAACGTCCGCGTACAGCGTAAGGTCGCTGTTCATAACGCTTATTTCGTCATAGTAAACCATTATGTCTTCCGCGAAGAACTCGAACGACTTCATGCGGTCGTGCGTGTTGGAAGTTATGCTGACGCGCTCATGGCATATGGCGGAAATAACTTCCCAGTTGTAGGCTATGTCCGAATCGTAGCCGTAAGACATTATCGTACTGCCTTCGGGGAGCGAAGTGAGGCTGTCGCCCTCGGAGTCGTGCCAGGATTCGTATCTGTTGCCTTCAAGGTCGTAGACGTATCTGTACGCCACCTGGGCTATATCCTGATATATCTTGAATCCGGAAGTGGCGGAAGTTATGTCGCCGTAGCTGTCGGAGATGTCCGAATAGCCGGTTATCATATCGTACCACAGCGTAAGCAGTCCGCGAAGAGTGTATTCGCCCACGGTAACGGTGATATCGTCCAGATTCGCCGCTGCCCCGTCGCCGTCGGCGGCGCCGTACTTCACCCATTCCACGGTGAGGTTGCCGCTGCCGTCCACTACCCCTTTGGCGCTTGCGTATGCCACGGGCGCGATGTCGGAGTTATTGTAGTCGTCCTCGTTCACGGGCAGATAGACGGTGGCGGTGGTGGTGATAGTATCCCCCTGCTTGACTATGTCAAGGTAAGCGTCCTCGTACATCCAGGTGTAGCCGTCGTCGCCGTCCTTCCAGCCGGGAGTGTTTATATCGCCGCGGGTCGCGCCGTTATAGTAGTAATGCGTAATGTCGAAAGAAGTGGTGTAGTCGTACTTTGCCGTTTCTTCCATAACGGCTTTAAGGTCGGCGTTCACCTTTTCGGCGTCCTCCTGCAAGCCCGCGTAAAAGTCCTCCATGGACGTAGTGCACGCCGCAAGCGCGGTGACGGAGATAAGCAAGGTAACTACGATTGCCAAAAATACTAATCTGCGTTTCATTCCTTGTCCTCCCTGTTTTCAAAGATGTCGTCCGCGGGCGCGGAGGTTTCCTGCTGAATGTTATCGGCAACGCTCTGCGCCACGGCGTCGGGGATTTCGCCTACTCCGGCGCCTTCCGCCGCCATAGCCATACCTTCTTCCACCGCCTTCACGACGTTGCCGTCGTCGTCGAGAATTTCGCCTTCGGCAAGTCTGCGCTCGGCAAGTCTTGCCTGAATTTCCGCCATCTTCTTACCCGACAGCTTGTAGAACAGCATGGGCACGATGGATATGAGGTTGAGCACCGCGGGTATGAGCGTGTACATTAAGAACAGACCCGACTGCGTGAACTGCGACTGCACGGGGTGATGGTCGTTGAGAAAGCCCTCCGGCTGGGCGAACAGGAAGAACACGAGCAGCCACGACAGGAAGTAGTCCTTGAACGCGGACGACATATTGCTCCTCAGCGACATGATTGCAAAGGTGATGCCTTCGTTTCTGTTGCCCGTCTTTTCCTCCCAGTAGTCCAGGGTGTCGGTCGCCATAAGGTGCGGCACCACGTTCAGGATACCTACCGGCATCATTGCGATAAACATCATTATTGCCACGGTATACCACTGGTTTCCGCCCGCGATATAGACGATATACACGAGCGCGAGCGCCACGGAATGCCATATCGTAGCCGTGATAAACAGCTGTTTCGCGTCCATCTTCTGTTTCAGCTTGGGCGCGAGCAGCATACCTAGGAGCGAGGCTATCGCGCCGGGGAGCGAGAACCATATCTGCAGACCGGAATCGTTGAATATGTACGTCACCACATAGATTATGGACGCGGATACGAGATTTCGGAAGAAGGTCAGCAGATTCGACAATATCAGCAGCAGAAACTGCCGGTTTTTGAACAGGTACTTGAACCCTTCCCACCACGATAGTTTTTCCACCGTGGGCGCAAGCCTTTCCTTGATACTAAGACTGCCCAGCACCATGAAGAGCGTACCCAGCACGCCGATGACGATTGCGACCAGCAGATACACGATGGTGTAGTTGTTGCTGAACAAAAGTCCGAACGAAATGAGCACGAGCGCGGACTGTTCGCCTATCGAGCCCAAAATTCGGCTGATGGATATGAGTTTGGTGCGCTCCTGCGTGTTGGGGGAAGCGACCGCGGGAATTCCGCCCATGGGCACGCCCACTATTGAAGATATCGTGCAATAGAGTATGTACGTTATCCACATATAGGCTATCTTTCCCGCGCTGTTGAAGCCCGTGACGGGTAAGAACAGCGCAATGGTGAGCACGCCCCACGGCACCGATGCGAATATCATATAAGGGCGCATCTTGCCCCACTTGCTGCGCGTTTTATCAATTATGATGCCTATGCTGGGGTCGATGACCGCGTCGAATATTTTCGACACGAGGAACATCGTACCCACGGCGGTAGGGTCGATACTCACGCACACCGTATAATAAAACAGCAGATACCCCTGAACAAGTCCCGTTATGGCGCTGCTTGCAAACTGCGCCATGGAAAAGAAGATGTAGTCGCGCGGCTTTAAGTACTTTTTGTTAAGTTCTTCCGCCTGGACAGCGTCGTCTTGTTCGGGCAGGATTTCCTGCGGCTGCTGTTCAACTGCGTTTTCCATAAAATTCCTCCTGACAGATTTTTACCTTTTTATCATTTCAGCCCCTTCCTGAAGAAATTGCCGCCTGGATAACTTAAAACGAACGCGCCCGTGCTCGACCATGCCTGCAAAAGCGAGCCGTCCGGGTGGATGGGACTGTAAAACTCCACGGGAGTGTAATTGCCCTTTTCCACGTTGTATTCAAACCACCTCAGAAGCGGATATTTGTAATCCATGCCGTAGGCAAGTTTTGCATAGGCGTAGATATTGGAAAGATAAGGCCAGTCGCCGCCGTTGTGGTAGTATGCGGGCAGAGAGGACTTCTGCACTATGTCCCACGCCCTCTTGTAATAAGGATACACGCTCATGGTGCCCCAGTCGCCCATACCCTGTTCCTTGTTGTTGCGCGTTTCCAGCCACTTTTCCATATTGGAAAGCATACGCTTCGCCCTTTCCTCACTTGCTATTCCGAAAAGCGCGACTACAACCGTATCTATGGACAGGTTGTCTTCGACAAAATCGCCGTCGACGTAGTTGTTGTACCAGCCCTTTTCCTCGTTCCAAAGCAGCTTGTTTATGGCGTCCTTCACGCGCTTGCAGTCCGCTTCGAACGCCGCCGCCCTGTCCTTTCTGCCCAGCTTTGCGGAAATTTCGCCCGCCGCCTGCAGCGCCCTGCAATACAGGGCTTCGTCATAGGTGACGTATCCGCCGCGGAACACGTTGTCGCACCAGTCGCGGCGGTTGAATTTGCCGCCCTTGACCAAAAGACCCGTTTCGTCCACTTCCTTTTTGAACCGCTCCAGCACCGCGCAGATGAGTTCGTACACGCTTGCGCCGTTAACCTTTTCGTCCAGCACGGACATATCGCCCGTGTGCACCAGGTAGTCGTACGTCATTATCACGAAGAAGGACGGCGAGTCGTAGTGGTTGCCCCAATGGCACTTGAAGTTGTACCTGACCGCCGTGCCGCACTCGCCCTTTTTGTTTATGCCGTGCGCCAGCGTGATAATCTCGTTCCTGACCAGCTCCGGCTTTACGGGCAGTACGGAAAGCACCGTCCAATAGCCGTCGCGGTAATAGGTGCGCGCGGGGAACTGGTAGACGATTCCCGCCAGAAAACCTTTGAATTTGCCCAGCTCCTTATAGTTGGAAAGCGAGCAGTTGAGCAAGCTCTTGTAATAGGTCTGTTCCATGGGGTCGGTGATACCTGCGGGACAGACGAGCGAGTCTATATACTCCTGCGCCTCCTTCAAAGCCTTATCGAAATTTTTCAGCCGTTCGGCTACGTCGCAGAAGGTGTAATCGCCGCGCGTGCCGGCGGATATGACGTAACGGAAAATTCTCTTTTCCCCCTTTTTCACCTTGCCGCCGACGGCGAACTGGTTGAAAAAGCCGCGGTCGGCTTCACCCATCTTTCCGCCTTCGGAAAGCGCAGCGTCCAGATAAAAGTCGCCCATCACCTTACCGCGGAGGATAAGCGCCTTGCCGTCCCTTTCCTGCTCCTGCTTTTTGCCGCCCAGAAAGCCGCCTATTATCCTGAGCAGATTGCCCGCGGAAAGGCGCGCGCCCGGCAGCTGGTCGACGTAAGACTGGTAGTTTATGCCGAAGTTCATGACCGCTTCAAAGTCCAGGTCCCTTTCCGCCGTCACGCCGTACTGCACGTAAATGCAGTTGTTTTTGCCGTCCAGAAACTGCACTATCTCTATCTCCGCGCCGTCCGCGTAAACGGTGGTTGTCTGGCGTTTGCCTATCATCTCCGCCTTTTTTTCGCGCATATAATCCAGCGGCACGGAATCTATCGTAAGCAGCGTGTAGAACTTGCTGAACACTTCGTACTTGTTCATGACCGCATAGCGGGAGATGGCTCCCCTGCCGTCGAACTGCGCGGTTATGGCGTTATTGCCCGCGTCGTACAGCGCTTCTTCCCACAACTTGCCCGTGGCGGTGATTCCTCCGCCGATATACTCGTTCTTCATAACAGCGTCTTCCCCTTTATTATTTCTTCACTCCGGATACTTTTTCTTCCTCTATCCGCTTTTGCAGTTCGGCAAAGTATTTGTCCTCGTCGATGGGGAAGTTCACGACCTCTCCCGTCCAGCCGGAAAGGTGAATGGCGTTGGAGAACGTAAGTCCCGTAATGCCCTCCTGTCCGGGCGCGATGAGCTTGTCGCACTTGCCCAGCACCCTCATGGTGAAGTTCCTTATTATCTTCATCTGCTGACCCACGCCCGCGTTGGTTATAACTTCGGAAAGCGGCTGGCGGTACACGGTCTTTTTCGTCTTCATCTTGAAAGTAGTCCAGTCGCGCTTTACGCCCGCTTCGCGCTCTTTCGCGCACTTTGCGGAAAACTCGGGTTCGGACATCTCGTTTTCGGTAAACTCCAGCTTTTTAAGTCCGCCGCCGCTTATCACTATCCTGCCCTTGTCGCCGGAAATTTCCAGCCTGTTGGTGCCGGGGAATTCGTGCGTGGAAGTGATGAACACGCCGCTCGCGCCGCCTTCGAATTCGCAGTAGGCGGTGACGTCGTTTTCCACGTTTATCTTCCTGCCCACAGTTTCCGCCGTGCTCCATACCCTCTTTATGGGTCTGCCGGCTATCCAGGTGAACAGATCCAGCTGGTGGGGGTCCTGGTTGATGAGCACGCCGCCGCCTTCTCCGCCCCAGGTGCCGCGCCAGCCGCCCTGGTCGTAATACGCCTGCGAACGGTACCAGTTGGTGATTATCCACACTATCCTCTTCAAATTGCCCAGCCTGCCGCTTTCCACAATCTCTTTCGCCTTGCGGTAGGCGCTGTTCGTGCGCTGGTTGTACAGCACGCCGAACACCTGCTTGGGGTGGCGCGCCGCGCATTCGTTAAGCTCCCTCACCGCCTTGGTGTACACGCCGATGGGCTTATCCGAAAGCACGTGCAGCCCTTCTTCCAGCGCGGCGATACCTATCACGGGGTGCAGATAGTGCGGCGTGTCTATGATGACCGCGTCCACTTTCCCGCTCTTGATAAGTTCTTCGTAATTTTCGTAAGTCTTTACGCCCCAGTCGCGCGCGGCGTTTACGAGTTTTACTTTATCCACGTCGCATACCGCGGCTAGGACGGCATTCTTGTCCTTGCCCTTTGCAAGCGCCGCGGCATAGCCGCCGCCCTGCTTTCCTATACCTATAATACCGTATCTTACCTTATCCATTTATATCCACCCCCGCTTGTCCGAGTAATTTTTTAAGTCCGTTGTACTGCCATAGGAACATGGTCTTTCTGTCCACCGTCTGAAAACGCTTCATTCCCTTGTTTTTGTCTATCATGCGGAATACGCGGTGCCACTTGGAAATATAAGGGATAGCCCACGTTATCCAGCACAGGCATTGGAAAAGCACCTTGTGGTCGGCGTACTTGCCCGTATGCGGTTCCAGCGTCATAAAGCCGTCGTAACCCCTGTCCGCCACCAGGTCTTTGAGAAGTTTGGGATAGTTGCCCTCGCCCATGCCCACGGGCACTTCCACGCGGTATTTTGAGCAGTCCTTCACATGGTAGTACACGCAGTATTCCTTTACTATGTTGTACGCCTCCCACGCGTCGTAGCCGCACTGTATGTAGTTGGAAGCGTCGTAGCACAGTTTGAACTGCGGGTCGGAAATCTCCTTGTAAAGTTTTACGCAGCGGTTTGGCTCGTCGCCGTAAATGCGCTTTTCGTTCTCGTGAATAAGAATAACGTCGCTGCCCTTCACCTTTTCCACAAAGCCTTTCAGCTTTTTGAGCACGGTGGGATACGCCTTTTCGTATTCGTCCTTTTTCAGACGGAAAGAGAATATGCGGATATATCCGCAATCCATGATTTTGCATATTTTGACCAGCTCTTCCAGCTGTCTGAGCTGGCTTTCGTACGCGTCGTCATCGTCCCAGCGTATCTTGCCGATGGGCGAACCTATGGAAGAAAACTTCACGCCGTACTTGTCGAGCGTGGGCTTTACTTCGCGCTGAAATTCCTCCGCCGTGTAAGAGGCGATATTCCTGCCGTTCACCTTACGCGGACACATATAAGTTTCGCCAAGCTCCTTAACCAGCTTGCACTGCGTTTCCAGATCGGACGAAACCTCGTCGTAAAAACCGGAAATTTTTACCATTTTAACAACCTCCCTTTTCTCCTGCGGCATGCTCTTCAAGCAGCTTTGTATATGCCTTGCCGTCAAGCGGCAGCGCCATAGTCTTTTTTGTCCAATCAGAGGCGTAAACGCCGTTGATAAGCTGCAACCCGTTTATGCCCTCTTCACCCGGCGCAATCAGCTTTCCTCCCCCGTTCAACACGCGCGCGAAGTCGCATAAGATATTGCATTGCTGCCCCCTTATGCCGTCGCGCAGAAGATTGAAAAGCCCGTAACGCACGGTGTATTTTTTATATTTTTTGTCCTTCTTGTTGCCGTAGTCGCGGCGCGACAAGGCGTTTATCTCCTCTTCGCTTTTTTCAAGCAGATATATATCCGCCCTGAACTTGCCCGCTCTGACAAGTCCCCTGTCGCCGGCTATCTCCATCACGTTCACCCCGGGAACCTCGTGGGCGGAAGCGGTGAATACGGCGTTGAAGTCCTTATAGGCGAAATTCGCGCACACCTCGTTTTCCGTGCTTATGTTCCTGTTCACCGAGCGGCACACGGCGGTCACGCTTTCCGGCATTCCCAGTATCCACTGCATGACGTCCAGCTGGTGCACGCACTGGTTGATGAGCGTGCCGCCGCCTTCTCCGCTCCAGCTCGCGCGCCAGCCGCCCATATCGTAATAGAACTGCGAGCGGTACCAGTCGGTAACGGTGATATTCGCGCGGCGGATAGTTCCCAGCCTGCCCGATTTGACAAGTTCCCGAACGTGTGCGTACACGCGGTTGGTGCGCTGGTTGTACATTATTCCGAACAGCGCGCCGCTGCTTTTTGCGGCTTTATTCAGCTCTTCCGCCCACTCCACGGTGACGGATACGGGCTTTTCCACGAGCACGGCTACGCCCCTTGCCAAAAAGAATTTTGCAATTTCCACGTGGCTGTAATGGGGAGTGGCGACGACCACCGCGTCGAGCTTTTCCTTTTCCGCCATGACTTTGTAGTCGGCGTAAACGGCGCACCTTGCGCTCCACTTTCCGCGGACGGTCTTGTCGGTGTCGCACACGCAGGCAAGGCGCGCGCCCTTCACCCTGCCTTTTGCAAGGTTGAGCGCGTGTTTTCCGCCCATTCTTCCAACTCCTATTACGGCAAAATTCTTCATTGCTCCTTATATCCTCTGAAAACTTCCCTCACCGCGGCGGGATTGTTGCAGGTAAGATTGTAAAGCCCCAGCTTCACGTATCTTTCCGCGTCCGCACGCGAAGAAAGCGTATACAGGGAAACGGCTATCCCCGCTTCCGCGCACTCGGCAAGAAACTTGTCGCTCACAAACCTCTTGCCCGCGTTTATTCCCGCAAGACGGGGGTTGTCCCCGAGGCGCTCTTTTATCTTTGCGGCGTTGCCCTCCTTGAAGGGGATTCCGGAAAGTTTATTGAAAAACACCCTTCCGAAGGGGAGATTTTCCGCCTCTTTTTCGCTTACTACCCAGCCGGTGAACAGAATTTTATCCTCCGTCCCCGTCTTTTTCGCAAGTTCGATAACGTCACCGACAAGTCCGCGCTCCTTCATATCGCAGTTTATCAGCTTGCCGTATTCCTTCGCCTTTTCAAGGGCGTATTCCAAAGACAGATGTCTTTGCGGAAACAGCGCCGGAAGGTGCGCGATATACAACGTGTTTCCCCTTTTCCTTACATCCACTTCCAGCACGTCGCATTCGTATTCGGGTATACGCGAAAAGTACAGCTTACTGTTCCTTCCCGTGCCGTGCGCTCCCCCGTGTGCCGTTATCAGCATATTTTTCTACCTCCCGCGCCGCAGAACTGCCGCCGCGCGCCTTTTATTCTTCTATGTCGGGAATTTCCGACATTTCGACGACTCTTCCGCCTTCCCTGCGCGAGCGTTCCGCCGCCGCCGCGATGCGGTGGCTTTCCACCGTGTCTTTTATCCAGGTGTACTGCTGCTTTGTTTCGTCCAGACCTTTGAGAAGTCCCACCGTGGCTTTGATTATGCCTTCGTCGCCGCCGTAATGCCCCTTTATTACGGGAATTATGTTCACCGTTATCTTTTTCGTATGTTTGTCGAACAGCCTGAGCCTGATTACGCTGCCCGTATCGTCGGCGTAAAGTTCGCCCTTCGTGCCGCGTATCTCCGTATGGCGGTGGTCGTCTTCGTTGAAGGCGTTGACGGTCATAACCACCTGGGTGCCGTTGCACATTTCCATCTGCAAAGTCTGCAGATCCGCCACGTCGTTATCGCACTTGTACACGCAGCGCGACCACAGCTTTCCGCGCGGGTCGTTTTTCAGCGCGTTGAGTATGTCCTTTTTCTTTCCCGAAGTGCAGAAGGCGTAGGTGCCCCACTTGAACTTGTGCTTTCCTATGAAAGGTCCCCTGTTTCTGCCCGTGTACTGGTAGCGGCAGTCGTAAATGCACGTCTTGTTATACTTGCAGTCAAAGCAGTTGTCCGCGCTGCCTTCGGGCGCGTTCTCCCTCTTGAAGTGGTAAAGTCCGCCCATGCACGACACTTTTTTGCACTTACTGCCCGTGAACCAGTACAAAAGGTCCAGGTCGTGGCAGCATTTTGCGAGCAGCATGGGGGAAGTTTCGTCCTCCCTGCGCCAGTTTCCGCGCACATAGCTGTGCGCAAAGTGCCAGTATGCGATGTGTTCGTCGTGCTTGATGAGCATTATCTCGCCCAGCACGCCCGAAGCTATTATGTCGTGAATGCGCCTGTAATAATTGGAATATCTCAGAACGTGGCACACGAGCACTTTCAGCCCCTTTTCCCTCGCCTTTTTTTCTATGGCGAGACATTCGGCTATATCGGGACTGACGGGCTTTTCCAAAAGCAGGTTATAGCCCAAATCGAGCGCCTGCATGGCGTGTCCGTAATGGTCCCTGTCCTGGGTGGCGATGACCATGACGTCGGCGACTTTACCCTGCGCGAAAAACTTCTTGTCGTCGGTAAAGCAGCCTTCGTCGGGCACGCCCCACTTTTTCTTTACGTTGTCTATCTTCGCCTGATATTTGTCGCATACGGAAACTATCTCCACGCCCTTGGTGTTTGCAAGGTGCGTGCCGTAATTTCTTCCTCTGCCGCCTAAGCCCAAAACCGCTACTTTCAGCATTTTCCCACCTCTTTTTTCCTACACTCCCGAATACGCGGAGAAGCCGCCGTCTATGGGAATGACTATTCCGGTCACGAAACTTGCCGCGTCGTTATCGGTCAGCCATCTGAGCGCGCCCATAATCTCGCCCGCCTCGCCGAACCTGCCCATGGGCGTGCCGGCAAGTATCTTTTTGGTGCGCGCGGTGGGGTTGCCGTCCTTGTCGAACAAAAGTCCCCTGTTCTGGTTGGTGACGAAAAAGCCGGGCGCGATTGCGTTCACGCGTATGCCCGATTTTGCGAAATACACCGCCAGCCACTGCGTAAAGTTGGATATGGACGCCTTTGCGCCGCTGTATGCGGGAATACGCGTAAGGGGACGGTATGCGTTCATGCTGCTTATGTTTATAATGTTGCCGCTCCTGCCTATCATATCCCCGGCAAACACCTGGGTGGTGAGGAAAGCGGAGAGGAAGTTGAGGCGGAACACAAAGTCCACGCCGCCCGCTTCCAGGTCGAAAAAGGATATATCCCCTTCCTTCATCTCGCAATGGGTATCCTTGGTTGCGGTGCCCTTGGGCGAATTGCCGCCCGCGCCGTTTATGAGCAAATCGCACGCGCCCAGGTCTTTGAGCACGCACTCGTGCGCCGCCTGCAAAGAGGACTTGTCCAGGCAGTCCGCCTTATAGGCTATGGCAACGCCGCCCGCGTTTTTAATCTCGTCCGCGACTTTCTGCGCCGCGGCAAGATTGATGTCCAGAAGCGCGACCCTCGCGCCCATTGCCGCATATTCCTTGGCTATCTCGCCGCAAAGCACTCCGCCCGCGCCCGTGATAACCGCGACTTTATTCTTCCAATCCATTTACTTGTCCTCCTTTTTATAGCCGCCGGAAACCGCTTCCGCCAGCCCGTACAGATACATTGCGCCCAGCGCCCTGTCGTACAGTCCGTAGCCCGCTCTGCCCTGTTCGCCCCATATCATTCTGCCGTGGTCGGGGCGCACCCAGCCGTCAAAGCCGGTATCGTAAAGCGTCTTTACTATTTTGTACATGTCAAGCGAGCCTTTTACGCTTATGTGTCCGCTCTCTTCAAAGCACTGCTTTCCCGTTATCTTTATATTCCTCAGATGCACGAAAGGCGTTCTGCCGGCAAATGTTTTAAGCATATCCGCCACGTCGTTTTCCGGATTCACGCCCAGACTGCCCGTGCAAAGGGTAAGTCCGTTATAGGGGCTGTCCACTATGTCCAGCAGACGGCGCAGATTTTCCTTGTTCGTGACTATCCTGGGCAGTCCGAACATGCTCCACGGCGGGTCGTCGGGGTGAATGGCAAGTTTTACGTCCGCCTGCTCCGCCACGGGCACGACCTCTTTCAGAAATACCGTCAGATTTTTCCAAAGCGCCTCTTCGTCCACGCTCTCGTACCTGTGCAGAAGTTCCTTCATGCCCTCTTTGGTGTAACTGCTGTCCCAGCCGGGCAGGGAAAGTTCGCTTGTGAGCGGATTCATCGCAAGCACGGTTTTGTGGTCGTAAGCCAGGGCGTCTGAACCGTCGGCAAGCGGCTTTTTCAGTTCGCTTCTCAGCCAGTCGAACACGGGCATAAAGTTGTAACATACGCACTTTACCCCCGCTCTTCCCAGGCGCACGATATTTTCCTTGTACACGTCGATCAGCTTGTCCGCGCCCTTTGCGCCCAGCTTGATGTCCTCGTGCACGGGCACGCTTTCCACCACCTCGAATTTGAGGTTGTGCTCCTGCGCCTGCTTTTTGATTTTGTCTATGCTCTCTTTGCTCCACACGCTTCCCACGGGCGTGTCGTACACGGCGGAAACTATGCCGTCCATGCAGGGAATCTGCTCTATTTTGTCAAGCGTTACGGGGTCGTCTTCGCCGTACCACCTGAAAGTCATACGCATATTCATATCTTATCCTCCACAAGTTTGCGCGCGTTGAAATAACTCAGATCTTCCGCCACCTTTACGGCGCATTCTTTCGCCGCCTCGGGCGTGACCTTTGACAGAAATTCGCAAAGTATCCGCCTGAAATAGTCGTGGCGCGGATAGGACAGGAAAGACCTGCTGTCCGTGAGCATTCCCACAAGGCTGTCTATGCAGGAAAGTTCCGCCGCCGCCGCAAGAAGCTCCGTTATGCCGCGCCTGTGGTCGTTGAACCACCAGCTTATGCCCGGCACCACGCCGCGGAACGCCCCGCACAGCGTGATGAGTTCGTAATACAGGGTGGGATTGAGCGAATAAACTATGGTATACGGCTCCCCGTCGCAGGTGGCTTCGTTCAAAAACTGCCTAAGGCGCCTTATCTCTATATTTTCGCCCACACAGTCAAAGCCCGCGTCCCTGCCGCACTTGCACAGCATTTCGTAATTGGAGTTGCGCGTAACGCACAGGTGCAGCTGCATTACCATATCGCGCGCCGCGTACTCCGCCGCCAAAAACACGTACAGGTCTTCGCGCAACACGTCCTCGTCCTCTTCGTATACGATATCGTCTTTGAGTATGCGCTTAAACGCGTGTTCCGCCCTCTCTCTTCTTGTGGGAGGCGGGGTAGGCTCGCATTCAAACTCCTTTTCAAGATTGGTAAAGGAAGGGAAGCCCTCCACGCCCACGTCGCTGAACTTGCAGCCCATGGAGCAGAAGAAGTCCAATCTCTTCTTTATCGCTTCCAGAAAATCGTAATACCCCTTTATCTCCACGCCTGCCGCGGCACCCAGCTTTTTCACGTAATCAACGTAGCCCGGCGCGCCCACGCTTACGATATTGTCCGTGCGGAAGGAAGGCGCGACCTTCACGCCGTACCCCTCTTTTTTGAGCAGTTTGTGGTACTTCAAATCGTCGCACGGGTCGTCCGTGGTGGCGATATACTCCACGTTGCTCATTGCGATGGCTTTGCGCGGAGAAAACTTTTCTTCCGCTATCTTTTTATTGCACACGTCCCATATCTCTTCCGCGTTTTCGGGCACAAACGGTTTATTCACGCCGAAAAACTTTTCCAGCTCCATGGCGGTCCAGTCCCATACGGGATTGCCGGGAGAAAGGGACACCGCCTTGCAGAACGCGTCGAATTTTTCCTTCCACGTCCTGCCGCCCGTGATATATTCCTCGTCTATGCCGGCGGAACGCATGAGCCGCCACTTGTAATGGTCGCCGGCAAGCCACATCTGACCTATGTTTTCAAAGGGCTTGTCCTCGTAAATCTCTTTGGGTGAAAGGTGGCAGTGATAATCTATTATGGGCAGATCCCTTACCTGCGCGTATATTCTGCGCGCGAAATCGGACGTGAGCACGTCCTTTACGTTACCGTTGCACTCTGCCACTTGCGTCCCCTCCCATGAGTTTTTTCACTTCGCCGGCGGAAAGCACGTTGAAGTCGCCCTCCACCGTGTGCTTTATCGCGGAAGCCGCAACGGCGAAGTCCACCGCATACTGTCCGTCCTCTCCCGCGGAAAGGGCGTAGATGAGTCCCGCGCCGAAGCTGTCGCCGCCGCCCACCCTGTCCACTATGTCCAGGTGATATTTTTTCGAACGGTAAACTTTCTTATCCGTGACAAGCACCGCCGACCAGTTGTTCTGACTTGCGGAGATGCTCTCGCGCAGGGTAAACGCCGCGTATTTTATGTTCGGGAACATTGCCATTACCCTGCCGCCGAGCTTTCCGTACGCTTCCGCGCTTAAATGTCCGCCCGTAATGTCGCTGCCTTCGGCGGTAAGTCCCAGCACGTCCTTGCAGTCCTCTTCGTTGGAGATGAGCACGTCCACGTATTTAAGCAGTTCGCGCATGACTTTGCCCGCCTGCTCCCTGCTCCACAGCTTCGCGCGGTAATTGAGGTCGCACGATACTATCATGCCCCTCTCCTTCGCCGCCTTTACCATTTTAAGCGTGGCGTCGGCGACGTTTTCACCCAGCGCGGGGGTTATGCCCGTAAAGTGCAGCCAGCCCGCTTCCTCAAGCAGTCTGCCGCAGTCGATATCCTGCGGCGTTATTTCGCTTATTGCGGAATGCGCCCTGTCGTAGATGACGTTGCTCGCGCGCACTCCCGCGCCCTTTTCGCAAAAGTAAATGCCCATTCTGTCGCCGCCGCGCAGGATACGCGAGGTATCCACGCCCCAGCCGCGCAGTTCCTTTATACATTTATCCGCAATCGCGTTTTCGGGCAGACGGGTGATGAACGCCGCGTCCGCGCCCAGCTGCGCGAGCGATACCGCCACGTTCGCCTCTCCGCCGCCGTACACCGCTTCATACGCTTCCGCCTGCATGAACCGCTTGTAGCCGAAGGGCTGGAGGCGCAGCATTATTTCGCCGAAAGTCAGTATTTTCATCTTGCGCCCCCTTTGATTTGCTTCACTTTATCCGCAAACGCGCGCGCGGTGCGCGTTACCTCTTCATAGTCGCCGCGCTTCGCCCCCGCGGTGAGGAAAGAGCCGGCGCCCACGGCGACCGCCCCCGCCTTGAACCACTCCTGCACATTGTCCGCGCTTACGCCGCCGGTAGGCATAATATCCGCCTGGGGGAAAGGTCCTTTGAGCGCTTTAAGTCCCGAAGGCTTGTACACGTCGCCGGGGAACAGCTTGACAAGTCCGACCCCCGCTTCCAGCGCCTGCTGGAGTTCGCTCGCCGTGCCTATTCCCGGCACGCAGGGCACGCAATAGCGGTTGCACAGCCTTATCGTGTCCGTATTGAGCGACGGCGCGACGATAAACTGCGCGCCCGCAAGCATGGCAGCCCTTGCCGTTTCCGGGTCGAGCACCGTGCCCGCGCCCACCAGCACTTTGTCGCCGTACTCTTTTCTGAGCGCGGAGATAACCTCGCTTGCCCCGGGCATGGTATAGGTGACTTCTATCACGTCTATGCCGCCTTCGACGCAGGCGCGCGACGAGCGCACGCCCTCTTCATAGCCCGCGCCCCTGATTACGGCGATAACGCCGCTTTCTTTGATTTTCGTTAAAATTTCTTCTCTCTTCATTCAATATGCCCCCGCCGCTTTCCCCCTCGGCGGCTATTATATTACAAATAATAATTCTTTACCACATATTACACGCGCCCGGCGCGGGACGCGGATAACCGCCGCGACGGTTATTCCGCCTCTTCCGCACCGCCGTCCGCGATGAATTCGGCAAGATAGTCGAGTTCCTTCTGCATGGAGCAGTCCTCGTCCGTGTACGAGAAGTATACGTGGTTGGTCGCGGAAGCGGAGCCTTCGAACCAGATGATGGCGGCGCCCACTTCTCCCGTCCACGTTTCGTCTACCGTGTAGCTTCTGAACAGACCGTTGTCCCAGATTTCAAACGTCACGGAAAGGCTGTCCCACTTCATATTCTTTGCGGAGTTGTCGCTGTTCAGAAATTCTATACTGCGGGAGTCGGCGTTCAGCTTTTCCAGATCGAAAGTCATGGTGACGGTGTAGTAATCGCCGTCCGCCGCCTTGGTTATCGTAGCGCCCGAAACGACGCCGTCCGCCAGCGTGTTTATATTGCCCTGGATAAGTCTGTCGTCCACGTTACAGGTCTGAACGTCGCTTTTGATTGCGGCAATCACCTCGCTCAAAGAAGCGGTGTTTTCCTTGACGATACCCGTCTTCCATATCTCTTCGCCGTTGCCGCCGAAGTCCTTGCCCTTCTTCCACTTGGTGGTAAGCAGTTCCTCGCCCAGCAGCTGCGTGCCGGTGAACGTGGTCACTTCCTTGCCGTCGCCGTTTATTTCAAAACGGTAAAGTCCCTGCAGGTCGCCCGTGTTCGCCACGAAGCGCACTCTCGCGTCCTCGAGCAGCCCTTCCACCATCGAATCGAAGTTGGAATCGTAAATATGCTTTATGGTGTAATGGTATTTTTCACCCTTGTAATCGCCGTCCGCCCTCTTTTCCTTGTGGTACTGCTGGTAAGCCATCGTGCCCTGGTTGCCGTCCAAAACGGTGTCGCCCACCTTGTTCTGGAACATGGCGTATTGGGAAGTCTGCCCCCAGTTGTAGCTTGCGAGCGCCCACAGATACGCCGCCTTTGTCTCGTCGTCCAGAGAATCGGATTGCAGCACCTCGTCCACCTGGGCGGAATAGTAGCCGTCGAACGCGGGCTTGGTGTTATATCCGCCCATATACGTTTCGTCCGCCATGGGAGGTTCGGCTTCCACCGCCGCGCAGGCGGAAAGAAGCAAAGTGGTTGCAATAACTATTGCCGCGAGCGCGGCTGTTACGATAAACGCGGCTTTTCTGCCGCCCGATTTAACGGAAAATTTTCCGGTCATAATTTCCCTTTTCCTCCGATTTACAGATAAACTAATTATAAATTACGCGCGGAAAGATGTCAATATAGTGTAAAACGGCGTTTTTTCGTCTGTTAACGTAATTTAATTTTACGGAAAATTACATATTGCCCGCAAAATGTAAAAATAATAACCGACATATATGCGTAATTTTACATAAAACTTATTAAACGCTTACCTTTGCAAAGTAACGGCGACCGCGTTTTTATCCATAATTTTCACACCCATATCGTCCATAAAATAACGCAAATTTCTATATACTCTCCGCCCGCATGCGAAAAGCCGCGCCCCTTTGCGGCGGCGCGGCGTAAAATAAACGGCTTTTTGTCTATGATTTACTTTGCGGAATACGCCAGATACGCGGCTTTAAGTTCCTGCCGCCACATGGCCGACGAAGCGTCGCTGGGCATTCTCCAGTCCGCGCGCGGCGAAAGGGTCACGCTGCCCACCTTAGGCCCGTCGGGCAGGCAGGAACGCTTGAACTGCTGGGCGAAGAAGCGGCGGTAGAAGTTATCCGTCCACTTGTAGATATCCTCCGCGGTAAAGCCCTTGTTCCTTTCGCTCCCGTCCTCGCCCTTCACGAACGCGTGCATTGCAAGGCGGAACACCTTTGAAGGCGTAAAGCCCCTGCGCACCACGTTGTACAGAATAAAGTCGTGAAGTTCGTAGGGACCGACTATGTCTTCCGTGCGCTGGGCTATCTCCCCGTCCTTAGGCGGAAGCAGTTCGGGAGATATGGGCGTGTCGCATATGGACAGAAGCGCACTTTTCACCGCCGCGTTGCCGCAGGTCAAGGCGTAGTAGTTCACCAGATGTTTCACCAGCGTTTTGGGCACGCCCGCGTTCACGCCGTACATGGACATATGGTCGCCGTTGTACGTCGCCCAGCCCAGGGCGAGTTCGGAAAGGTCGCCCGTGCCCACCACCAGACCGCCCGTTTGGTTGGCTATATCCATAAGCACCTGGGTGCGCTCGCGCGCCTGGGAATTTTCGTACGTCACGTCGTGAACGTCTTCGTCGTGCCCGATGTCCGCAAAGTGCCTGAGCACGGCTTTTTTGATATTTACTTCTTTTAGGGTGGCTCCCAAAGCCTTTGTCAGCTTAACGGCATTGGATTTGGTGCGCCTGGTCGTTCCAAAGCACGGCATGGTCACGGCAATCACGTTTTCCCTGCTCCCCCACGCTCTGTCCGCGGCGCTGCACGCCACCGCCAGGGCAAGCGCGCTGTCAAGTCCGCCCGATATGCCCACGACAAGGGTTTTCGCCCACGCCCTCTTCATGCGCGTGGCAAGCCCTTCCGTCTGCATGGTCAGAATCTCCGCGCACCTGTCCTCCCTCGCACCGCCGTCTTCGGGCACGAAAGGCATGGCGGGGATATATCTGTTTTCCAAAACCGTCCTTTCCTCTTTCAGGTCGAAGTAAACAGTTTCGCACTCTTCCGTCTCAAAGGTGTTGCGCCTGCGCCGCTCCGCCGCCACGGACTGCACGTCCGCTTCCGTCACAAGTATATCCTTTCCGTCGAACAGGCTGCTGCCCTCCGCCAGAATATTGCCGCTTTCGGCTATCAGTTTATGACCGCCGTAAACGGCGTCCGTGGTGGATTCGCCGCCGCCCGCTCCGCTGTACGCGTACACGCATTCGCACCTGCCCGACTGGGCGCGCACCAGGGTGCGGCGGTAGTCCGCCTTTCCTATCACCTCGTCGCTTGCCGACAGGTTGAATATGACGTGCGCGCCCGCTTTCGCAAGGCGGGTGGAAGGGGGTTCGGGCGCCCACATATCCTCGCATATCTCCGCCGCAAGCGTAAGCGCGGGCACGGATATACATTTGCACACGACGTATCCCATGGGGAAAGTGAAAGTCCTGCCGCCGCGCGTAAGGGTCACTTCGCGCGTTTTTCCGTCGAAAGCGGTGAAGTGGCGCGTTTCGTAAAATTCGCCGTAAGAAGGGATATACGTTTTGGGATAGGCGGCTATTATCCTGCCTCCCGTGATTATAAAGGCGCAGTTGTACAGCTTGCCGCCCGAAACAAGGGGCGCGCCCACCGCGATTACCGCGTTAAGTTTTTCCGTATTCTCCGCGATGTAAAAAAGCGCGTCAACACAGCCCGACAGCAGTTTTTCCTGCAAGAACAAATCGCCCGCCGTGTATCCGCACACCGAAAGTTCGGGGAATATTACGAGCTTTGCGCCCATGCCTTCCGCCCTGACCGCGCCGCCGACGATTGCGCGCGCGTTCGCCGCCGCGTCGGCAATTTCCACCGCGGGGGTCACCGCCGCAATTTTGATAAATCCGTCCCTCATACGTACTCCGCCGCCCGCCCTTACCGCCCCGCGGGACGTAGGAAATCCCCTGCCGCGGGCGGGCGTAATTATTTTCTGCGCGAAAACGCTTGTCATACCGCGCTTTCATAATATATAATACAACATAGTAAAAATTTTTTTCAAGTATTTTTCGGAGTGTAATGGCTGAAAGAGTGAATACGGGAGAAAAAGAATTGAAGATGACTTCCTTTTTCGCCCCCTACAAAAAAGAACTTATCATAGGTCCCTTCTGCAAACTGGTGGAAGCGGTGCTGGAATTGTTCATTCCGCTGTTAATGGCTGAGATAATCGACAAGGGCATAGCCATGGCGGACTGGAAATTCGTGCTGGAATATTCGGGGCTTATCGCCCTGACCTGCACCGCGGGGCTGTGCTTTGCCCTGGTATGCCAGATATTCGCCTCGCGCTGTTCGCAGGGCTTCGGCACGGACGTGAGAAACGCGCTGTTCAAACATATCAACGCCCTCTCCCCCGAACAGTTCGACGACTTCGGAACGCCCTCGCTTTTAACAAGGCTTTCCGGCGACATAAACCAGCTGCAGGTGGCGGTAGCCATGCTCATAAGGCTGGTGGTGCGCGCGCCCTTCATAATAATAGGTTCGGTGATAATGGCGGTGATACTCAATCCGCCGCTTTCCGTGGTGTTCATCGTCGCCACGCCCATTATAGCCGTCGCGCTCTTTTTCATAATGCGCAGCACCATTCCCCGCTATAAAAAGGTACAGCGCGAAGTGGACGACCTTTCCGCCGTCACGCGCGAAAATCTCTCCGGCGTGCGCGTAGTGCGCGCTTTCGCCAGGGAAGAGGAAGAAAGGCAGCGCTTCGACAAAGAGGCGAAGCAGCTTGCAAGGGCGGCTTCCACGGTGGGAGCGGTATCCGCCCTGCTCAACCCCGTATCCCTGCTGATAATCAACCTGGCGATAACGGCGGTGGTCTGGTTCGGCGGCGATATGGTCGATACGGGAAGCATGACGCAGGGCGAAGTCACCGCTTTCGTCAACTACCTCACGCAGATAGCCCTCGCCCTGGTGGTCACCGCCAACCTGGTGGTGATATTCACAAAAGCCTCCGCCTCGGGCGCGAGAGTGAAGGAAGTGCTGAACACCGCCCCCGCCATCACGGACGGCGAAGGCGTGGAATGGGGAGAAGAAGGCGCGCCGCGCGTGGAATTTAAGGACGTTTCCTTCGGCTACGGCGGCAACGACGTACTTCAACGCGTATCTTTCAAGGTCTACCCTTCCAAGGTGGTGGGCGTGATAGGCGGCACGGGCAGCGGCAAGTCCACGCTGGTGAATTTAATGCCGCGCTTTTACGACGTGCGCGAAGGCAGCGTGCTCATAGACGGGCGCGACGTGCGCGACTACAAATTAAAACAGCTGCGCGACAGGATAGGATACGTCCCCCAGCGCACGGTGCTTTTCTCCGGCACGATACGCGACAATATGCTTTGGGGCAATCCCGGAGCTACTGACGAGGACATATGGCAGGCGCTTAGAACGGCGCAGGCGGAAGAGTTCGTATCAAAACTTCCCGAAGGTCTGGACACGCCCGTCAACCAGGGCGGCAAGAACTTTTCCGGCGGACAGCGGCAGAGGCTGACCATCGCCCGCGCGCTGGTGCGCCGTCCGGAAATAGTCATAATGGACGATTCGGCAAGCGCGCTCGACTTTGCCACGGACCTGAAACTGCGCACGGCAATCCGTCACGACCTGACGGATACCACCGCTTTCATCGTGTCCCAGCGCGCCACTTCCGTGCGCCACGCCGACCTGATAATCGTCCTGGACGGCGGCGTGCCCGTGGGCATGGGCAGGCACGACGAACTCATGCGCACCTGCGACGTCTACCGCGAAATAGTGCACTCCCAGGAGGACAAGGAGGGACAGCATGACGACAAATAAAAAGACAAGTTCGCTGAAAACGCTCGCCCGCCTGCTTACCTTCACCAAGGGGTGCAGGGGCAGATTCGTCATGACGTTCGTGTTCGCAGTCCTCGCCGTGGTGCTGCAACTCGCCGTGCCCATACTCGTGGGCGACGCGATAGACTGCATGACAGGCCCCGGAGAAGTGGACGCGGAGCGCGTTCTGCAATACGTAATATGGCTTATCCCCGTGGTGGCGGGCGGCGCGTTCTTCCAGTATCTGATGAGCCTTTGCGCCAACTCCCTCACCTACAACACGGTGCGCTCTCTGCGCGAACACGCATTCGACAGGCTTTCGCGTATGCCCCTTTCCTATATCGACTCCAAGCCGCACGGCGACCTTATCTCGCGCGTGGCTTCCGACATAGAAATCATCGCGGACGGTATGCTGCAGGGCATGACACAGCTGTTTTCCGGCATAGTAACCGTGCTCACCACCATAGTATTTATGTTTATGCTCAACTGGGTGGTGGCGCTCGTGGTGGTGGTTCTGACCCCCGTTTCCCTCTTCGTGGCGGCGTTCATAGCGCGCGGCTCGCACAAATACTTCACCGCCCAGGCGGCAAGGCGCGGCGAGCTGAGCGGCTACTGCGAAGAATCGCTGGGCGGTATGAACGTGGTACGCGCATTCTCGCATGAAGAGCGCGCGCAGGAGAAGTTCGAGGAGATAAACTCCCGCCTGTACACCTGCGGCTTGAAGGCGCAGATTTATTCCGCGCTGGTCAACCCCGTGACCCGCTTCCTCAACTACCTCGTGTACGCGGCGGTGGGACTTTCGGGCGGACTTATAGCCGTACTCATGCCCTCTTTGGGCGCGGTGGGCGGCGCGGCGATGACCGCGGGCAAACTGTCCACCTTCCTCATGTATTCCAACCAGTACACCAAGCCTTTCAACGAGATAACGGGCGTGCTCAGCGAAATGCAGAACGCCATGGCGGCGGCAAGGCGCGTGTTCGAAATGACGGACAATCCCGTCGAAAGCGACGATTCCGCCCTGCCCGAACTCCCCGCCGCGGAAGGAAACATAGACATTGAGGGCGTATCCTTCTCCTACACCCCTTCCCGTCCGCTCATCACCTGCTTTAACCTGCACGTCAAAAGCGGCCAGCGCATAGCGATAGTGGGTCCCACGGGCTGCGGCAAGACGACTTTCATAAATCTTTTAATGCGCTTTTACGATGTGAACGGCGGCAGTATCAAGGTGGACGGACACGACATACGCGAAGTGACGCGCCATTCCCTGCGCGGCAACTACGGCATGATATTGCAAGATACCTGGCTTTTCCGCGGCACGATACGCGAAAACATAGCCTACGGCAAGCCCGGCGCCACGGAAGAAGAGATAGTGGCTGCGGCAAAACTCGCCAGCTGCGATACGTTTATCAGGCAGTTCAAAGACGGCTACGACACGCTTATAGACGAAGATTCTCTTTCGCAGGGTCAGCGGCAGCTGCTCTGCATAGCGCGCGTAATGCTCACCCGTCCGCCCATGCTCATACTCGACGAGGCCACGTCCAGCATAGACACGCGCACGGAGATGAAGATTCAGAAGGCGTTCGCCTATATGATGCAGGGCAGGACGTCGTTTATCGTGGCGCACAGACTTTCCACGATAAGGACGGCGGACCTTATTCTGGTCATGAAGGACGGCAATATCATAGAACAGGGCACGCACTCTTCCCTGCTCGAACAAAAGGGCTTTTACAGCGAGCTTTACAATTCGCAGTTCGCGGACGAAAAATAGGGTTGACTGCCGCGCGCGGTTGTGGTACAATATATAAAATAAGTTTGCAGAGGCGGAATATGAAACAGATCATTTCCATAGTTGTAAAAAACAATTCCAGCGTGCTGGCGCGCATATCCTCCCTTTACGGCAGGCGCGGTTTCAACATAGATTCCCTTTCCGTGGCGGCTACCGACGACCCCGACATTTCGCGCATAACGGTGGTCACGCACGGCGACGACTATTCGCTGGAACAGATAGTAAAGCAGACCAAGAAGCTGCAGGAGACGATAGAGTGCTATCCCATAGTGGAAGAAGAAAGCGTCTGCCGCGAACTTCTGCTCGTCAAGGTGGTCACCGACTCGTCTTTCGACAATACCCTGGTGAACATCTGCGACAAGTACGGCGCGCAGATTCTGGACATCTCGGAAAACTCCGTAATTCTGGAGCTGTGCGGCACCGGCGAAAAGATTGACGAATTCCTGGACGCGATTATGGAAGCGCGCGTGCACTACGACATAAAGCAGGTGTGCCGCACGGGTATAGCCGCGTTAAAGCGCGGAGTGAGAAAGTAAAAGTTTTCCGTCGCGCGTTTTCCGCGGTAACGGTTTTTCCAAGGGAAAATCAAAGGCAGGGGCGAAAAAAGCGTAAGAAAAGCGGTGCGGAAAAAGCTCTGAAAAGCGCCGGCAACAGCCGCTTGCACGATAAAACCGGAATAAGCAAAAAGAAAGCGGAAACTCCGCTTTCTTTTTTACTTTCTTTGCAATTTTTCAGCTGTCCGTTCCGAGAACTTCGGGGCGCGGCACTTCCATCTGCTCGGTATAATTCGCCCCGACGTAATAGTTGTCCTTGGAAATCGCGTCGTACTGTGCCTGCGTACCTTCGTAATATATCGTAAAGCCGCCGCAGCCGTAGAAGCACGAACCGCATATAAATTCCACGCTGACGGGGATATATACATAGGTGAGATTCGTGCAGTTGAGGAACACAGCGGTGCTGTCCGATCCGGAACCTACCCTGCCTATGTTTTTAAGCCCTTCCGGCAGTATCACCATGGAGCCGGCATAGTTTTCAAACGCGTTGTTGTTCAGCGTAGTCATATTGGTCGGACCTTCGAAAACCACGGCTGCGGTGCAGCCGTCGAACGCGTTTGCAAAAATGGTCGTAACCGTGCCGGGAATCACTATCACGTCGCCCCCGTAATCCTTGAACGCATTTGGACCTATCGACGTAACTTCCACGTATTCGCCAGTCTCCGACATATAATACGCGGGTACCACTATCTGGCTGTCGCCTTTCGCGTCACCCATATAAGACACCCTTCCGGCGTAATCGGGGTGGTATTGCAGCGTGACGGTAGCGTATTCTTCTTCGGGCTGTATATCGCCGCATATCGAACACTTGTGGTTGACAAGGTCGTGCCCGTCTTCGTCTATCGGAATGGCAAGGTCTTCCGCCGTCACCGCGTTTTCGCCGTTAGCGTCGGAAAACAGCAGTCCGCATCTGCCGCAAACCCAATGTTCAAGCATTCCCTCTTCTCCGCACGTCGCGTCCACCTGCTGCGAATAAGACAGCGCGTGTCCGCCGGATATTACCGTTGCGCCCTGCTCTATTTCCGCCATATCCGAATCAAAATACTTTCCGCAGTCGGGACAATAGTAGTATTCTATGTTGCCGTCCTGCGTGCAGCTTGCCTCAACCTCCTGATGGTGATCTTTGTTTGCGTGGTTTATCGGCGCTATCACAGTTTCTTCCGCAACTTCTCCGCCCTGTTCGTCCGTATAATTCTTTCCGCAAAGTCCGCAGCTCCAATATTCGATATTGCCTTCCGTCGTGCAGGTCGCCGCCTCGTAGGCGTGGTGCGTCATGTCATGGTCGAGTTTTGCAACCGTTACGTCTTCAATCGCCGTTCCGCCCGCCTCGTCTTGGAAATTTAACCCGCATCTGCCGCAATGGTAGTGCGCAATATTGCCCGCCGCCTCGCAGGTGGCTTGCTTTCCCTCGACAAAAGACGTATCGTGCCCGAGCTTGTTCAGAGTTTCCGTCTGCACGTGTCCGCACGTTCCGCATTCGCGCCGCCTGCTTCCGTCCTGCGTACAGCTTGGTTGATTTATAACGCTCCAATCTCCAAATTCGTGCCCCTGCGTTGCCTGTATGATAAGCTCCGCACGCGAAACTTCCGCGTTGTCCAAAGGGTCGCTGAACAGCAAGCCGCACTTGCCGCACTCCCAATATTCTTTCGTACCGTTTGCGCCGCAAGTTGCGTCAACTCTGTCGTGATGCGTCATGCTGTGCCCCGACGGGGGAACGTTATCCCTCTCCACTCTGCCGCACACCGTGCACGACCGCGTTCTCGTGCCGCCGTGCGTGCAGTCCGTCACCGCTTCCGTCCACTCCGTCCAGACGTGCTCGGACGTGCGCGGAATAAATATATCCTCGTTATATGAAAGCTCCTGCGTCGCGCTCTCGTCCGCAAAATACTTTCCGCACCGCGAACAGTAATAATGCGCCGCCCTTCCGTCCGAACCGCAGGTGGCGGCAACCGCTTCCCTTGCCGTAAGCGTGTGCGCCGCGGTAAGGGTTTCCGTTTCCACCGTGCCGCATATCACGCACATATGCGACCGCTCGCCCGTCTGTTCGCAGGTGGCGGCGGTAATAGTCTGCCATACGTCCCATTCGTGCGCGCCCGTTGCCGCAAGTACGGTGGATTCCTCCGTTATCTCCGCGGTTGCCGCGGCGTCGGAATAAAATTTACCGCAGTCCGTGCACTCCCAATACTCTATGTTGCCCGCATTCCTGCAGGTGGGAGATACCGCCGCGTAATGTTTTAGTGTATGGGTATGACCGTCATCGCACGCAGCCAGCGCGCATGTTAATAAAACTGCGACGATTATTGCCGCATATACGAAAACGAAAGGAATTCTACTTTTAACCGTCCTGCCTTTCATAAGTTCCCCCGAATAAGTATTCTTTTTTTTCTCGCTCTTTTCCGCGCCGGACGACTCTCTGCGGCGCTTAAATTAAATGCCTTATTACAATAACAATATATTATATTTTCCTTTTATTGTCAATATCGCCTTAAATTTTTTACATTTTCTTATAATAACATTAAATATATTCTTGATTTTTACATAAAAATTTTACGATATAAGTTGATTGTCTTACAACCGCGATTTTACTTTTTTACAAAATTGAAAAAGCGTGCAACGCTTCCGCACTACAAAACAAACGTTTCACCCGAAATATGGCATTTTATGAAGATGTGCGCATTTATCAGAATTTGCGGCGGTGGCGAAGGGGCATATTCTGCGCCATAAGGCGCGGATTGTGCCGTTCTTTTATCTCCACCGTGTCGTAAAATATCTGCCACAGTCTGCGGTAGGTCTCCTCTTCCTCGTCTGCGGGGTCCGGCTCGAAATGTTCTATCTCGCGGAAAGTCAGGCGCGAGTGCGACCACGTCGCGCCCAACTTATGGATTTTGTCGTAAATGAATATCTCTTCATTGGGATAGCGCTGTGTGAAGCGCTTGACTATAAGCGGCAGAACGTTGTGGCACGGCTCTATTATAGACACCATCAGATTGCCCGCCAGAGAAAACACCATTCTCTCTGCGGTAAGACTTGCTTCCCTGTTCACGGCGCGGTATATCTCTCGGATACGCGCCACATCGGGGTGCGCAAGATCCCTGCCTGCATTGATTCCCTCCTTCATTCCGTACACGATAAAGCGGATAACGGCAAGTTCTTTGTCCTCAAAGTCGGATAAAAACGCCCGATAAATCATATCCGCCGCTGCCGCACCCATCTTGTTGTAAATGCCGCGCCTTACGCGCGCCGCCTTCACCTTGTCCGTAAACACGTGCGCACAGGGAGTAAGAGTCATTCCCGTTATCACCGCTCCGGGAATGTACTTGTCCTCGTAACAGCGGAAAGCGCAGGTAAACAGCCCTTCCAGCGTTCCGTCGTATATGTATGTCATATTATAATTTACCTGCAATTTATCACCTCATTGTATTAAGCGCGGCTCCGCAAGGGGTGCCGCGCCCACGTCGGTATCTTCAAACAGCGAAAGCTGGCGCGCGTTTTCTCCCGCAATAAGTTCCCTTGCCGCGCGTTCGGGGTTATCGGCGGCGCGCACGCCCGTGCCCCCGTCCACGAAATATTTCGCGCGCCTGACCACCACTCCCAGCTTGCCCAGCGCGAATATATCCAGCCTGCGCTGTCTGCGCGCCACCATTATCCGCCGCGCCGACTTCACTCCTATTCCCGGCACGCGCAACAGCGTTTCATACTCCGCCCTGTTCACGTCCACGGGAAAATATTCCGGGTGGTTTACCGCCCAATTACACTTCGGATCGAGAAATTCATTAAAGTAAGGGTGGCTCTCGTCCAAAATCTCGTCCGCTTTGAAGTTGTAAAACCGCATGAGCCAGTCCGCCTGGTAAAGCCTGTGCTCCCTTAAAAGCGGCGGCTTGCTGTCAAGCGCTGGAAGAAGCGAATTATCCGCCACGGGAATATACGCCGAATAAAACACGCGCTTTAACTTATATCTGCCGTACAGCCCTTCCGAAAGCCTGATTATCTTCAGGTCGCTCTCCGGCGTCGCGCCGATTATCATCTGCGTGCTCTGTCCCGCGCGCACAAACCCTTCCCTTGCACCGCCGTTTTCGTGCCTCGTACTTATGTAGCCCATGGGCGCGAGCACGTCCCTTTTTTCCTTGTCCGGCGCAAGCAGTTTAAGACTTGCCGAAGAAGGCAGCTCTATGTTTGAAGAAACCCTGTCGGCAAGCCTGCCCAGCCTTTCAAGAAGGTAAGGCGACGTCCCCGGTATGGCTTTTGCGTGAACGTATCCGCAAAACTTATACTTCACGCGCAAAAGTTCCAGCGCCTTTATCATCTGCTGGGTGGTGTTGTCGGGCGTGCCCAGCACCCCGCTGGACAAAAACAGTCCCTCTATATAGTAGCGGCGGTACATATTCATAGTAAGCGCCGCTATCTCCTCGGCGGTGAAAGTGGCGCGCGGCACGTCGTTTGAAACCCTGTTCACGCAGTAGGCGCAGTCGTAACAACATGCGTTGGACAGAAGTATTTTCAAAAGCGATATGCACCTGCCGTCGCCCGAAAACGCGTGGCATATTCCGCCCATACTCGTCGACCCTATTCCCCCTTCGCTTGCAACGCGCGACACTCCGCTTGAAGTGCAGGCGGCGTCGTACTTCGCCCCGTCGGTGAGTATTTTCAGTTTTTCTTCTATCGTCATGAAAATATTTTAACATATGTTCGCATTTTATGCAACCCCTTTTCCGCCGTTTACGGTAAAATTTTACGCCGCAAAGTACGGCGCGCAAAATATTTGAATATTCTCCGCCGCCATGATATAATAAACGCGTATGGGTAAAGGCAAGTATTCGCATAAAAAAGGCGGAATAACTCCGGATAACGAAAGCGCGCCGCAAAAGGACGCGCAGGTTTTTGCGGGTGAAAATCAGGAAAATACTCCTTCTTCTCCCTGCGTTACGGCGGAAAGCACGGAAAGCGCCGCTTCCGCCCGAACGGGCATAGGTGAAAGGATAGCCGCGGCGTTCCGCGGCGGCGACAAACTGCGCGGCTCTTCAAGGCGCATATGGGAGCTTGACTTTATCCGCGGCGTGTGCGTGCTTTTAATGGTGTTCGACCATTTCATATACGACATAGGTTACATCTTCTCCCCCGCATGGATACGCGCCAATCCCGATATGGAGTGGCTGGAATATATCCGCGACGCGGCGCGGGAATACTGGAACTCTTCCTTCCACACCGATTCCCAGCACGTGGTTGTGTGGATATTCTGTTTCGTATGCGGCATATCCTGCTATTTCTCGCGCTCCAACTTGAAGCGCGGCATTATGGCGGCGGTATTTGCAATGCTCATCACGCTGGTCACCTCGCAGCTGGGTATGACAATGCAGATGGATATGACGATACGCTTCGGCATACTGCATATGTTCGCATTCGCCATTCTGCTGTGGTGGCTTATAGATACCGTCTGCCGCCACAAAAAACTGCGCACCGCGGTGGTATCCCTCGTTTTGGGCATTGCGATAATCGCCATAGATTACGGCTTTTCCTCGGCGTATGAAAACGGTATGCGCTTCACGACCGACAAGACGTGGTTCTTCGTCGCCGACTGGCTGAACGCAGGCGTATCTTCGTCCGACTACTACCCTATCTTCCCGAGCGTGGGTTACGTGCTCATCGGCTCGTTCTTCGGCTATCTGCTCTACAACAAACGCCGCTCCCTCTTCCCGCGCCTGGGCAGGTACTCGTGGCACGCGCCGTTCGACTTCTGGGGCAGAATCGCGCTTTGGGTCTATGTGCTCCACCAGGTGGTCGTGGCGGCAATATTGGCGTTAGTAAGTATTCTTATCTTCACCCCCGGCGACTTCGTTATAATATAGGCGGAAACCGTTAATTCAAAAATTACGGACGGCAAACGTATTGCCGTCCGTAATTTTTTCATACACTCATTCCGCCCGCGAGGGCGCCGCATATAAGGCGCGTGATACTTTGTCAAGCCGCATTTTTTCTAAGTCACGTACAGAGAGTACGCTCCTGTCGCAAAAATACGCCTTTCCTCGTCTGACACGCCTTCTCTGCGGTGCGTTTAAGCGCAACTACAAATAGGTGAAAATATTAAATATAAGTGAAGCAAAACCGCGTTTTTGCGAGCGGCAACGTGGGACGTTGCATCCCTTAACCGCCTTGGCGGCGAGCCGCCGCAGGCTGATTATACCTTGAAGTGACAATGCGAAAAGACAGAATTTGTTTTCTTTGCAACGCTTTTATTGCAAATATAAGCGAAGCAAAACCGCGCTTTTGCGAGCGTTACCTATAAAATGCGCTGTGCGCATTTTCCCGTAAGGGCGGAAAGGGTTGAATTTTCGCGCAAAAGAATAGCTTGCTTAAAATAACCGTTTTGCGCGAAAAGAAGGGAAAACCGACCCTCAAGCAGGAGCGATTAAAGCCATTGCGAAGATGTAACTTTATTTTATAGTTTGATATTGCAAGGCGGTTAAGGGTGGAGCGTCCCGCGCTCCTGCGAATGGGCGGGTGTTCCCTTAAAACGTAAGCGCAAAGTGCCGCGCGTATACTTTATATGTTTTCCTATTTGATTTATCGCGCGGCACTTTCATTCGGCGCTTATTTTACGACAAGTTCAACCTTGACGTCGAATTTAATATTCCTTATATACAATTTGTTCTGGTTTTTACGCCATTCCTCGCCGTACTTGCGGTAGATATGCTCGCCGAGGTGGAATATGTCTATATCCTGCTTTTGCCCTTCTTTAAAGCAGGCGAGTATCTGTCCGCGCACGCTTTCGCGGATACGTTCGCGTTCGCGCTCGCTGAGCGCGTTGACTATCATTCCGTCCTGCGCGGTGGGCAGGTCGTTGCGCTTGACTTTGACTTTCACTTTTGCGACGACTTCGTCCTCGGACTGTACGGAAAGGGTGCATTTGCTGTCCAGAATCACTACGTCGCGCTCTTCCGAGCAGTCGGACACGAAGATTATCGTGCCGTCGTTAAGACTGCCCTTTACAAAGCTCAGTCCGCGCGAAGCGTCGTAGTCCAGCACGAACCCGTATCCTTCGCGCGTAAGCACGAGCGTGCGCGAAAGGTCGAGCAGCTGCGCGCCGTCCGTGCTCTCCTTGTTCGGTCCGACGGGAGTGTATTCGCAGTTTTCCACCACCGCCACGGGCATATAATTCGCGCCGCCGATATAGTAATAATTGGCAAAATAGTCCTTTATCGTGCACGCGTTCACGCCCGCTTCGCGCTGTACGCCCTGCATCATTCTCTGCATATGGTAGGAAGCCACGTCGTTTATGGGCACTTTTGCGGAAAGCACTTCCTTGGCCTTGCCGGACGCCGCCACGAGCAGAGTGTTATCCGCAAAATACGGGGAACGAATAAGGTGCTTCAATACCGTATCGCCCTTGGTGCGCAACAGGTCGCCGCCCAGAACCACCAGCGTGCAGTGCGACAGCGACGCCTTTACGCCCATCGACACGGAGAGTTTTTCCACGGCATCCTGCATGGTCTCCCCCGACGAGGTGAATATCATAAAATCGTTGCCGCCGGAAGCCGAACCGCCGCTCCTTGGCAGAATGACCTGCGCGGCAAGTTCTATCAGGTCGCCGCCGCTGTCTATTGCCAGTCCCACTACTATGCCGCGGTTGACTATGCTCGCGTTGTCCGCCAGAAGGTCGAACCCGATAAGCACCACGGCTATCACGACTATTATAAGCCACTTGTAGCCGCCCAGCCGCTTCAGCCTTTGCCTTCTCTGCATTTTCCCTCCTCCCTTAAAGCGTCGACGTCCACCTTTGTACTGTCAAATTGCACGCTCGTCTTGTCGAATATCCTTACGGCAAGGTATACGGCGGGCGGCAGAAGATACTCTATCGCGCCCACGGCGTATCTTACCGGCGAAGTGGCTATTTTGTAAGATACGTCCATATTGGTTATGCCGAAAAACAGCGTGAGCGAAAGCGCAAGTCCCGTCAGAAGAGCGACGGCAAGGCGCTTTTTCAAAAAGTAGGTCAGCCCTTCCACCACCCCGTACACTATGAGCGCGAGCTTGATTACCGACATCATCAGCCACGAGCACACCGTGGGAAAGTCCACCGTGCCCAAAAGCAGGGATATACGGTTGAACACGGCTATTTTATTGAACGCGTTGCTTACCATAATACTGCCTCCGCCGTATGCGGTAATGAAAATCACCATAAATCCCGCCGCTGCCGCAAAGCAGAGCGCTATCATGACCGGCAGGCGCACCTTCTGCGGTTTCGCCGGGCGCGCCACGGTGAGGAACAAAAACGGGGTGAAGTCGCCGAACCACACCATATGTCTGTCGCACGCTTTCATTATTTCGGCGGAAAACTGCACGGGGAGCATATTGCCCGTATCCCCGTTGAAGTGCGCGAAAAGCACGTTGAACAAAAGGGATACGGCGATAAACCAGAACACTATCTGCGCGGTGCGCGCCAGCACGTTGCCGCCCTTGTACGAGATATACACCAGGCACGGCATATAGGCGAGCACTATCAGCCGCCACAGTCCGTTATCGAAAAGAGTGGTGGAGATATAAGACACCGCCTCCGCCGAAAGCACCACCGTCTTGAAGTAGCTCGAAGCGGATATAAGCAGGATAAAGGCGGCTTTGAGCGCGGCGGGGATATGCGCTTCAAGCAGCGAAGTGCGCCTGATGACGCCGTAAATTATGACAAATTCCATCACCTCTATCGCCATCATATACGCCATGGCAATCGGCGCCGCCCTGCCCGCCGACCCCGCGAAATACTGCGGCAGCATTACCACCTTGAAGGTAATGGAGGCGATGAACGCTAAAAGCGCTATCTGATTGGGATAAACCACATTCGTCGTCTTGCCCATGCTACCTCCTGCGCACCCTGTTCCACGTGGGAATGGAGTAAGGGCGCTCCGTCATATCGCGTACGCTCTCCTTGATAAGTCCGTCCTGCCAGTCGCGCTCAATGAGCGGCGCGAACGGCGCGAGATAGGACGTGCCGAAACTGCGCAAATCCGCAAGATAGGCTATGAGCGCGAGCGCGGCGAGAATAAGTCCCATAAGACCGGCAACGCCCGCGATAGCCACGAACAGCACGCGCAGTATACTGCTTGCCTCCGTGGCGTCGGGCACGCAGTAAAGCCCTATCGTGGATATGGATATGACCAATATGGCGGGCGTGGAGAAAAGTCCCGCGTTCACCGCCGTTTCGCCCAGCACTATCGCCCCCACCACGGAAAGCGCCATGCCCACGTACCGCGGCATTCTTACGCTGGCTTCATTCAGAATTTCGAATATTATCAGTATGGAAAGCATTTCTAGGGTGGGCGTAAATGGAATCCCGTATATGGAGTTCATAATGGATATTAAAAATTTTAGCGGAAACATCTGGTACTGGTATTCCTGCAACGCCACGTACGCCCCCGGCAGGGCTATGGCAAACACGAGCGCCATAAGCCTTACTATCCGTATGAACGAGGCGCGGAAGGACTTTATATAATAATCCTCGCTCGCCTGGAAGTGCTCGAACAGAATGAACGGCACGGTGAGCACCATTGGCGAGCCGTCCACGATGACTGCCACCCTGCCTTCCAGCATTTTCGCGGCGATTATATCGGGTTTTTCGCTTGTGCCCACCTGCGTGAACAGGGAGCGGTAGTTTGTTTCCAGATACCGCGCGATATAAGACGACTCCACCACCCCGTCCATGTCTATCGCGTTTATGCGTTTTTCCACCTCGTCCACCACGTCGGGGGAAGCCACTCCGTCGATATAACATATTATCACGGGCGTATCCGTATACTTGCCGGCAAACGCCTTTTTGAAAGTGAGTTTGGGCGTTTTCAGCTTGCGGCGGAGCATGGTCATATTTATCTTCACGTCCTCCACAAAGCCTTCGCGCGGACCGCGCAGCACGTTGGTCACGGGCGGTTCCTGTATGCCTCTGGTCTGGTAGGCGCGCTCGGAAAAGATGAATATCCCCTCCGCCCCGTCTATCACCAGCGCGATATCGCCTTCCGACACTATCTTCGCCGCTTCCTGCGGCGTCTGCACCGTCTTCATGGGCGTGGTGAGCGCGGTTATCTGGTTTATCGTGTCCGCGTACGGATATTCCAGCGCCTCCTGCCTTTTCAGCGGGCGCAGTATGCTCGATTCGAAGGCTATTTTGTCCACAAATCCGTCTATATAGAAAAGCGCGGCGGCCCTTCCGCCCACGTTGAAATCCATGCGCAGAACGTCGGTGTATTCCGAAAATTCCCCCTGGACGGCGTCAGCCGCTTCCTTGCAGTTTATTTGCATAAATTTGTTGTGTGCAGGCGAGATTATTTTATGAAAATTGCGTAAAGCATTTGCCAAATCGGAACGGGCAATATATAATATATACAATATGAAATCGTACGAATTAAGAGAAAAGTATCTGCAATTTTTCGCATCGAAGGGACACGCAATTATCCCTTCCGCATCGCTCATTCCGGAAAACGACCCTTCCGTGCTGTTTACCACCGCGGGAATGCACCCGCTTGTGCCCTATCTTCTCGGGCAAAAGCACCCTGCGGGCAAGCGCCTCACCGACGTGCAGAAGTGCGTGCGCACGGGCGACATCGACGAAGTGGGCGACGCCACGCACTGCACCTTTTTCGAGATGCTGGGCAACTGGTCGCTGGGCGATTATTTCAAGAAAGAATCCATAGCATTCAGCTACGAGTTCCTGACGGAAGTTCTGGGCATACCGCGCGAAAAGCTGGCGGTAACGGTATTTGCCGGCGACGAAGACTGCCCCCGCGACGAAGTTGCGGCGAACGAGTGGAAGAGCCACGGCATTCCCGAAGACAGAATTTTCTATCTGCCCAAGGCGCATAACTGGTGGATAGCTTCAACCACCGGTCCCTGCGGCGGCGACACGGAGATATTCGTGGACACGGGCAAAAAAGTGGAGGGCAATCCTTCCCCCGCCGACGACGGCGAAAAATGGGTGGAGATATGGAACAACGTGTTCATGGAATTCTACCGCCACCCCGACGGAACTTACACTCCCCTTTCGCAAAAGAACGTGGATACGGGTATGGGTCTGGAGCGCACGCTGTGTATGCTGAACGGATATAAATCCGTATACGAAACCGACCTTTTCTCCGACGTGATAGAAAAGCTGGAAGATATGAGCGGCAAAAAATACGGAGAGGACGAACAGGTGACGCGCGCCATGCGCATAATCGCCGACCATATGCGCACGGCTACCTTCCTTATCGGCGACGAAAAGGGAATCGTGCCTTCCAACGTGGACCAGGGCTACGTGCTCCGCCGCCTTCTGAGGCGCGCGATACGCTTTGCCCGCACGATAGAAATAGACAGCGCCCTGCTTACGGAAATCGCCGCAATGTACGTGGAAAAATACAAGGGCGTTTATTCCGAGCTGGAAACGAACAGGGACAAGATAATCTCCGAAATAGCCAAGGAAGAGGAAAAATTCTCCAAGACGCTGGAAAACGGCATAAAGGAGATGGAAAAAGTCCTCAAATGGGTGCAGGGCGACACGCTCAACGGCAAAACCGCGTTCAGACTTTACGACACTTACGGCTTCCCGATAGAAATGACCGTGGAAATGGCTGCCGAGCGCGGCTACAAGGTGGATATGGAAGGCTACAAGAAGGCGTTTGAAGACCACCAGGCAAAGTCGCACGCGGGCGCGGAACAGAAGTTCAAGGGCGGACTTGCCGACACGGGCGAACGCACCGTATATCTGCACACCGCCACCCACCTGCTCCTTGCCGCGCTCAAAAAGGTACTCGGCAGGGACGACATAAGCCAGAAAGGCAGTAACATAACTTCCGAACGTCTGCGCTTCGACTTCAACTTCGACCGCCCTCTTACCGACGAAGAGAAGAAGAAGGTGGAAGATCTTGTAAACGAACAGATAAAGCGCGATCTGACCGTGACCTGCGAGGAAATGTCTGTGGAAGAAGCGAGAAAATCGGGCGCGACCGGCGTGTTCGGCTCCAAGTACGGCGACGTGGTGAAAGTGTACACCATAGGCGACTTCTCCAAGGAAATCTGCGGAGGTCCGCACGCGGAGCATACGGGACAGCTCCACCACTTCACCCTGCTTAAAGAAGGTTCTTCTTCCGCAGGCGTGCGCCGTATCCGCGCGACCATTGATTAGTGACGATCCGTATCCGTCAGTGAAAGAGCGGTTCTAGCGTGATCTTTTCGGCATATTTCCGCAACGCCTCGCTCGACGTAGCGCTGCTACGACTTCGTTCGGTGTTGTGAAAATCTATCCAAAAATCTCTACGCTATAACCACTTATCACTGCCGTCTACGGATCTTTTTTATTTCTTGGAGCGCCACGCGCTCCCGGTATTGCGCAAACCTGCTCGAAAATCTCCTTGCTGAAACCGCCCCGCACTCGCGTCTACGGATCTTTTTTTCTTGCAAATTTTTTAGTATCTTCGCGCAACGCCTCGCTCGATGTAGCGCTGACGGCGAGCCGCCGCAGGCTGATAAATCTGCGAAGAAAATATGCCTGCATTTCGCCTTGTATCTTCGCAAATTATCATGGGTGGAGCGCCACACGCTCCCGGTGTTGTAAAAATCTATCCGAAAATCTCTACGCCATAACCACTTATCACTGCCGTCTACGGATCTTTATTTCATGGGTGGAGCGCCACGCGCTCCCGGTATTGCGCAAACCTGCTCGAAAATCTCCTTGCTGAAACCGCCCCGCACTCGCGTCTACGGATCTTTTTTTCTTGCAAATTTTTTAGTATCTTTGCGCAACGCCTCGCTCGATGTAGCGCTGACGGCCCACCGCTGTCAAGTACTACCTGACACGTCTACTTGTTGTTAAAAGTTTTAATTGATTTGTCAGTTACTATCGTACACGCTTATTTATCTCTACTGCCAAAACCATCTTGTCAAGTACTGCTTGACAACACTAAAATTGCCATATTTTTATGGTAATCAAACAAAAAAGTGTTACGAAGAGGTACACTATAATACTTTTTCTGCCACTTCAAGGTATGGCCGGGGCGGCGACCCGCTGCTGTCCACAAAAGTGGACAAACAGTTTTACAGTTTTGCCATTTATTCAAAGCCGATAGGTGCCCTATACCAAAAATATTGATATTGACATATTCCGATATTTATATATAACCTGTCCACTTTAGTGGACACTCCTTTTATAAAGATATGAAAACAATCCGATACCAAGATTTTTGGTAAACGATTGTATTTTATCCATAGAGAATAAATAAAGCCAAAGTATTGCAGAGATAAAAGCCGTTATGAGCCTTTTCGGTCACATCACGGCTTAATCATGGGTGGAGCGCCACGCGCTCCCGTCCTGCCGCTGTCCACTAAAGTGGACACTTTATTTATGAAAGTAATTAAATAAGCCGATACCAAAAATATTGGTAAAGGCTTGTTTTATCCGCAGATAACAGTAAAACCCATGTATTGCGGAGAAGAAAAGCCGCAACCAAGCACAATGTTACTTCACAGCGGTTGAGGGATGGGGTGCCACACGCTCCCGTCTTGCCGCTGTCCACTTTAGTGGACACTTCATTGTTATAGAGAATAATAGAGTGCAAGCCTTGCGGAGAAAAAAAGGAGTGAACTTCACCTTTGTCACTTTGAAATATAATCAGCCAGCGGCGGCTCGCCGCGGTGGAGCGCCACGCGCTCCCGGTATTGCGCAAACCTGCTCGAAAATCTCCTTGCTGAAACCGCCCCGCGCTCGCGTCTACGGATCTTAGTTTTAAGTATAATATTTAAGTATCTTTGCGCAATTCCGTCAATAAGAAAAGGGCGCGCCTGCGGCGCACCCCCGTCAGGGTGATTTCCCCCTTCCCTATACCTGTATCAGCCCACCAGGCGGAACGCATTTTGCGCAAGTGCCCGGGCGCGGCGCAAGCGCTCCTACTTCTCGGCGTAGTCGTCCTTGCATTTGACGGGCACGTCGCAGTCGATCCAATATATGGACTTGGGTATGCTCTCCCACTCTTCCACGGTGCCGTTGAATACCACCATTCTGAGCGACGGACATCCGGCAATGCTCGTATGGTCTATTCTGGCAAGCGTGGACGGAAGAGTTATGACTTCCACGAGTTCGTCGTTGAAGAAGGTGCCCGGCCACAGACGTTCGACGCCCTCCGGGACCATTACGTGCGTAGGGTCCGCCGCACTGCGTTTGCTTTTACTTTCGGAATTGTTTTCAGGCGGCGCGCCGCCTGGTCGGTCGCCGTCGCCGTCGGAGTTGCCTTCATCCTTCTCCTTCTTGCCGCCGTTCTTGTCCTTTTTATTGGACGGCTTTATAAAGGGATTTTCCGGCTCTTTGATGTTCGCGTTGCGGAGCAGTCCGCCTATATCTATGGGCGGTTCGTCGTCGCGCCCGCGCATCGACCTTTTCCTGATTTTTTTGATTATGCGGTCAATGTTGTCGACCATCGACTTGTCCTCCGCGCTGAGTCCGTCCAGGACGTCACCCGCGCCGCGCTCATCGCCGGTAACGCCGAAGTACTCGTCCATCGCCTTGTTCACAAGCTCCTTGTCGGGAGCCTGTTTCAGGTGGAATTCGATAAACGTGCTAAGCCCGCTCATCGCCCCTTCCGCCCTGACCGTTTCATAGTCCACAGCTCCGTTGCCTGAACGGACGTACGGGAAAAATTCCATGTACGTTGCAATCGCTTCCGCGGAGATAAGCATGCGTATAAAAGCGTCCTTAGCCGCGTCGTCCTCGAACACGAGTTCCGCGTCGCTGCCTTCCTTCACGCCCTTTGCCACCGTGATGACGGAGTACGTCAGCATTTCGGCGTCGGATTTGAAGCCGCGCTGAAATATCAGCACCGACTTATCCGCGCGCGAAAGCGCGGACAGCGCCGTGTCCTGGAAAATATACAGTTCCCTGTCGCGCCAGGAAAGGAAAATTCCCCCGCACTTGCCCAATCTCTCTTCCAGCGCCTTAACCTTTTTTTCGGAAAAAGCGCACTTTTTTCCGCCTATGAAGATTTCCTTTTTCATAATGTTCTCCTTTCAAAATAATTGGTTGTCGTTTCAACGGACGCACTTATCCGTCAAAAAGTCCGAATACGAAAATAAGCCGTATTCATTGCAATAGTTGTTATAAACGGAAAATTCGGACAAACGCAGCCACGCAAATTCCGGCATAAGCCTGAAAAATGTTTTCCGTTTCCCCCGGATTGCTCCTTCGGATGCTGCGAGATTTTTCGGACCGCGGTCAGACCGCGGATGGGGTAATAAATTTGCTTAATCTTATAAACGGCTTACGCCGCAGATAATATCACTGATTGTTTATCGCGAGCCAACCGACTCCGCTTGCAAAATTTTTCACGGCGGACAATATGAGTGACGCTCTTGCCGCCGGTTTACCCTCGTGCTTCAATATTACGCTTTTCATTATATTGTCCTCCTTTGTATTAGTAATCGTCCGGGCGTTTACCCGAGCTTTTCTTTATTATAGCATCGCCGCCCGTGCGCAGCAATGCGGTTTTATTGCAGTTTTTACAACTTTAACGCCACTCTCCGCCGCGCCTTACTGGCGGACTTAGTTATAGTTCACGTTAAGGTGTATTCCTAATTATAGAGGGCTTAATTGGCGCTGTCAACTGTTTTTCGGGAAATTTTTTTAAAAAACTCTAAAAAATTTTTTTGTCCGAATTTTTTACGGAAAACGCTTGATTTTTTCGGTCAAACAATTTATAATACGTAGCTCCGCGCGAAAAAGATTGTTAAATTTTAGACATATAAGCGGAAAAACCGCCGCATTTTGCCGCCGGTTTCGCTTTTGTCGCGTTTTTTGGTATTTTTAACATAATATGTGCGCGCAAGACTTCGCGCGTGAAGACTTTACTTTCATATTAAAATAAATATATATATGGACGCGCGCGTATTTTTTGCGTATCGCCTCTTTCGCGCCCGTGTAAAGTATTTACGTTTATTATAATAAAATGAAATACGGCGGCGCGCCGCCCGAAAGCAGTACGATTAAAGTGTTCTACCGGGGCCCACTACGGGTACTGTCTTGATTTCGCTTTAAATACTTAATTTCCGCTTGAAAAATATGTGCGCCGCGTACCCGTTAAAAGCGTGCGGCGGCAAACGGCAAAAAAGACGGACGGCTTTCCGCCGCCCGCGTTTTATTACCGTCGTCTATTAAATATTTGAACCTGTACTTGTGCCGCCGGTTATGCCCTTACAGGTAAGTTTTACGCCTTTTTGGAATGCGCTCTTTCCTTTTACTATATTATCCCACATCTCCAAAGTCCCCGAATAGCGGACTTCGCGCAAATTTTTACAGCAAGCAAACGCATAGCTTCCTATATTCGTAACAGAAGCGCCTATGTTTACGGATTGCAGACCGCTTTCGTAAAACGCGGAGTCCCCTATGCTTATCACGCTTTCCGGCAAGGTTACCTGTTTTAATCCGGAGCAATATGCAAAAGCATGATCGCCTATATTCTTTACTTTGTTGCCCGTTATGTTTACGGTTTCAAGACTGCAGTCATAATTAAAAGCTCGATCTCCTATACTTTTTACGCCGGCGGGCAATGTTATCTCTTTCAAACTGATACACGAAAAAAATGCATTGTTGCCTATACTCTTTATCCCATCGCCCATAATGGCAAGTTCAAGACAGCGACAATTATCAAATGCGCTGGTATTTATTGCCGTAAGCTTTGACGGAAGTATTACGTATGTCAGATTGCGGCAATTTTCAAACGCGTTCTCCCCTATCTTTTCTATACTGTCCGGAAGGTTTATTTCGCTTAAACTTCTGCAATTGTCAAACGCTCCGTATTCTATATTTATTATTCCGTCCGCTAAAATTATTTTTTCTATATCCTGACAGTTCTTGAAAGCACGCACTCCTATCGTTTTCGTGCAGTCGGGTACGACCACCGTTTCGGCGTTTCCCGTATACTTTTTCAATTCATTGTTGCTTCCGAATTCAAAATCTCCTATTCGTGACATATCCGCTCCTGTTTTATAGTTTATCCTGTTTTGTGCCGTAAAACCGCCCGCGCTCAGTTGATTCTGTATTCCCCGTCCGTGCACCGCACGAACATGGGCGCGGAATTTTCCTTCCACCCGGGGGCTTTTTCTATTTTATCCCACTCCGCCTTACTGCCACCGTACACAAGCAGATTCAAATGCTTGCAGTTTGAAAACGCGCGCGCGCCTATCGTTTCCAGCGTGCGCGGAAGTACCGCAATGCGTAGCTTTCCGCTGTTGTCGTATATGCCTTCTCTTATGCTTTTTACGCCTTCGGGAACCTCTGTGACGCATACGGAACGGCACGCTTTTACAAGTTCTCCTTTGTCGTTTACGACAATCATTCCGTTAAGGCATATATACTTGAAACCGCGGAAGTTCCCTTCCTTTACCGCCTGTTCCTTGCTCTTTTGCATAGCAATGCCGTTTTTATAATAATATCTCAGCCTTTCTTCAAAATCATCCGATTCAAGTCCCGGATAAAAATAAATATTGAAGCAGTCGTAATTGTGGTCCATTTCCGCCTGGTTGTAATAAGCGTCATCATCGTCCCCGTCCTCAAAGTCGTCCATCAGCAAATTCAGAATCGCCTTTTCCCTTTTCACGTCACGCCCCCGCACGACATCGAGCAATTCAAGACACTCTTCAAGTTCCTTATCGCCTTCGGGATTGTCTTTATGCATGGCTATCTCCTTCCGGACGTCCTCGTCTATCCCTTCGCGGAGCATATCGCGGGCGGTGGCGCGGCGGCGGAAATCGCCGGTAATCTTTACGAAAACGTCCGGCCTTGCCCTCAATTCAGCCAGACCTCCGCAAAAGTGAAGCGCTCCGTCCAACACCTTATTATCCAAAAGCGCGTCTTCCGCCTGCCTTGGCGTAACGCCGCACAAGTCGAACCACACCCTAAAACCGCCTTCCGCGTACCTGTATATGGACAGCGAGAAAACTTCCTGCGGTATTTCCTTTTCAAAACCGGACGAAAGAATGAACAGCGCTCCGACTGCGCCGCGAAGCGCTTCCAAAGCCTGCCCTTTCTTTTTCCCGCCATCTGCCGCAACATATACGTCCGCGCCCCAGGATTTGAACAGTTCCGCATATTCGCGCGCTCTGTCTGAATCATTTTTACCGCAACATATAAATATCGTATTTTCCATATCCGCTCAACCTCGCTTGCAATAAGTATATCACAAACTTAACGATATTTCAATATAGATTACGCAAAAACACGTTTTACCGCCATGTTGCACGGCGGAGAGCGTTTTCCGTACTGTATGGCGGCTTGCCGCCCGAAAGCAGTACAATCAAAGCATTCTGCCGGAGCGCGGCGCGGTTACTGCCTGAAAACACTTCGCTCCTTAGCCAAATGCACCTCAACTCTACGAATCTTGCGGAAAGACAAACCGATACCAAGATTTTTGGTAAAGGCTTGTCACGACGATAAATTAAAGATATGTAACCGAGCGTTGCGGAGAAAAAGGCGATGATTTTCCAAGCAGCCGTTTCGGGACATAATCAGCCTGCGGCGGCTCGCCACTGTCAGGTACTACTTGACAAGATTGTTATTGATAATAAGCAAGACTGACTTGTCAGATACTGCTTGACAAAGTTATTTTAGATAGTAAGTAAAACAGGCTTGTCAAGTACTGCTTGACAACAGCAAATTGACTGTTTTTATGGTAATCAAACAAAAAGCATTACGGAGAAGAAAAGCCATAACTTGGCGCAATGTTACTGCACGGCATAATCAGGGGTGGAGCGTCCCACGCTCCCGGTTCGCCGCTGTCAAGTACTACTTGACAAGATTGTTATTGATAGTAAGTAAAGCAGGCTTGCCAGATACTACTTGACAAGGTTATTTTTGACAATAAGTAAGACAGGCTTGTCAAGTACCGCTTGACATGGTTATTATTTATAGTAAGTAAAATAGTAATCAAATAAACAAGCATTACGAAGAAGTACCCGTACCCGACCTAAGTAGAACACTTTAATCGTACTGCTTTCGGGCGGCGGCTCGTCGCGGTGGAGCGCCACGCGCTCCCGCTGAAAGCAAAGAATTTTACAACCCGACATATACACATATTTTATGTTTTATTGTAAAATGTGTTCTACTGAGACCCACTACGGGTAGCGTTGCGGAGAAAAGGCAATGATTTTCCGAACAGCCGTTTCAGGGCATAATCAGCCTGCGGCGCATTTTTGTTAAAAGCTTGTCCAGCCAGCAAGTAAAAATATATAACCAAGCGTTGCGGAGATAATGGCAACGCTTCTCCGTTTTGTTATTTCAAGGCGGTTAAGGGGTGGAGCGTCCCACGCTCCCGCGGCGCCGTTAAAACGGTTCGTCCGTGTCGGATACGGTAAAATGCTTTGCGGCGAACATTCTCAGCCGCGAATGGACTTCCGAACAGGTTGCGGGAGTTGCGGCAACTTTTGTTTTCGTCAGATAGGAACGTGCGAAAAAGTATGCCGCAATTACTCCCGGATCTTCGACAAACATTAAAAACGAGTCGTACTCGTCCAAAGTATTCCTTTCGAACACCAAGTTCACTTCCGCTCCGCACTCCTCAATAGCCGCCGCGGCGCCCGTGAAAAACTGCGCGCCGGGATCGGAAAAGTAATTTCCGTAATACGCTACGGTTACGCGGTCGCACCCTGCCATATCCAAAAAGGAAGAAAACCCGTCCGCACCGCTTAAATACAATCCGTCTGAAGTGAGATTGAGTTTGTAGAAAGGGAATTCGTTGAAACAAGAACGGTACCCGTACCCAACCCCAATAGAACACTTTAATCGTACTGCTTCCGTCATATTTGTGCAATCTGTCGACTTGTTGTAGTTTGCTGCAACTGCACGGCGGCGAGCCGCCGCTGGCTGATTACTCTGCGAAGAAAGCGATTCTGCAGTATTGCCCGGTTACTTCGCAGATTATCATGGGTGGAGCGCCACGCGCTCCCGCTGAAAGCAAGGCATTTTACAACCCGACATATACACACATTTTATGCTTTACTGTAAAATGTGTTCTACTGAGGTTGGGTACGGGTAAACAAAATGTTTTTCCATAATATACTCCTTTGATTTTACTATGCTGACGCAGGGCGCGGCTTGTCTGCCGCGGCCATACGTCTATCATCAAAGGAATATCAGGGCAGGCGGCTCACAGCCGCCGGGCACCCGTAAATTCATTTTAACCGGAAAAATTACTTAAGTCAACTATGTCGACAACGCAAAACGCTCTTTCGATTATCACGCCTGCTCCTGCCGGCACTAAAAATACTTTTTCAGCAGTTGTTCCATATCCTCGGGCGCGGGGTCGGATTCTTCACGCCCGGCAAGTTTGCTTTTTGCGCGGAAAATCTCCCCCAGCCTCTCTTTGACCTCTTTCATGGAATCTTCCCCGTCGGGAATACCGGTATATGGTAAAAACTCGCCTTTGAACGCTCCGTCCTCTTCAAATGCCGCTTCCTTTCTTTCGCGGAAACTATCGCCCGTCTCCCCGCCGTCAGCGTTTTCTCCGGACTGCCTTTTTTCCGCTCCGCCGTCCACCCTGAGCATATTCAGGCGACGGGCGACTTCTTCATCGGATAAAAGCGGCTTCTGACCGCCGTCCGACGGCTTTTTCACTTCTACTGCGGGCTTTTTCTCCTCTTCATCGTCCACAACACGCTGCAAGTGCACAAAACGGTCATATCCGGAAGTATACGACGGTTCGCTGTCGCCGCCGAGCACCACGTGTTTGCCCGCGCCTTTAAGATAGGAAAGAAGCGGCGTGCAGTCAAGCGGCGCACAGATTATGAAAAATGCGTCCACAGTGCTGTTAGTGCACGAAATAGACACGGCGTCTATCACCTGACGCATATCTATGCGCACCTTTTTCCTGTTATACAGCGGTACGGCGACGTCGGCGCCCGCCGAGCGTATGTACCTGCTGAAACCGCAGTCGCGTTTGGGATTGTAGGAGTAAAATTTGCAATATATGATATTCCCGTCAAGCTCTTTTAAGGCGTTCAGGAAAGACGTGCAATTCGCACGCGTAGCGTTGAGGTCTGCAAGTACGGCGTAGTTCATATCGGCTCCTTATGACTTTTTTATGCACTTTCAGCTTATATCATGATTTGTTGCTGCAATGTGTGTAAATATAAGCCTTACTCCGCCGTATTTTTTCTTACTTTTCTTATGTATGCTTTGCGCACTTTTATGCGCATTTCCGACAAGCGCGGCGCTCCGCCTTTATAAAATTCCCGGAGGGATATGCTGCGAACCGCTGTCTGTTTCTCCGCAGCATTACCCCGTAACCGCTGACAACCTGTTACCGCGCCGCGCGTTCAATCTCTGTCGCGTTTGCCGAAAAACAGATATTGCTGAGCGTAGCCCGACAAGCTGCCGTAAAGGGCTATCAGTTTTTCGCGCATCTGCTTATTGGTAGCGGCTCCGCCGAGAGTGTCCCTGTAAACCTTCTTTATCCAGGTATCCACGGGGAACACGTCCGTGCGGTGGTAGCCGAACAGCAGAATGCAGTCCGCAACCTTGGGACCTACGCCGAGTAGCGTACACAGGTATTTAGCCGCTTCTTTAGTGGGCATACTTCTTACCGCGTCTATGTCGAACCTGCCTTCGGCTATCGCGGTAGCGGTGGAAGCAAGGTAGGGTGCGCGATAGCCCGCGCCCAGCGCAAAGTAATAATCTTCGCCTTTATCCGCCATAGCCTCGGCGGTGGGAAACGCGTAATATCCGCCCATATCTCTGCCGAGCCCCGCGCACAGTCTTTCTATTATGCCTTTTATGCGCGGAATGTGGTTATTTGCGGATATGATAAAGGAAATTATCATCTCCCACGCGTCGTTGTTCAGAATACGTATTCCGCCGCCGTATTCCAGACTTTCCGACATATACGGCAAGTCTTCAAGCTGCTTCTTTATCTTGCCGTAATCCCTGTCCAGGTCGAAGAACTCCCGTGCGAACGCCTTATCGCCGTATATCACGGCTTTGTTTTCGTCCTGCGTAACTTTCAGCCGCTTATCGCGGCTCATTACCGTATATTCGTTTTCACCCGTCTTTGCGTATCTGAATATCTGCCCGCAGTCGAGTATCTGCCGAATATCGAAGTCCTTCAGATCGTCTACTATTATATATTCGTTTTCCATGCGCAATTTGTCCGCTTTTTTCCTTTTTTGTCTAATTATACCACATAAAGCAAAGTTTCGGACAGTAATCGCACGATAAATAATTTTAATAACAAGTATTTATATTCCGAAAAGCCGGCGGCGAGCCGCCGCACCCCGATTACTCTCCGAAAAAGCGTGCGGAGATTTGCCAATGATTACACCTTGAAGAAAGCAAACTTTATTTATTGCACTTCTTCCAAGTCTTAGCGGAAATACAATCTCCCATGCTTCCAACGCTACGCCCCACGGAATAACGCTTAAAAGGTATTATAAAGATAGCACTAAAAGACCTACGCAAGTTTGTATAAAAGTGCAAGAAAAAATCCGCCGCGGTTGCGGCGGATTTTTCCGTATCTTACAGGCTTACGCCTGCGTTTTGCAATAATTACTCTGCCTGTTCGTAAACGCTGACCTGCTTTTTATCGCGACCCAAACGCTCGAACTTCACAACGCCGCTTGCCTTTGCGTACAGCGTGTCGTCACTTCCGATACCCACGTTCTTGCCGGGGTGGAATTTGGTGCCGCGCTGTCTGACAAGTATGTTGCCTGCAAGGACGAACTGCCCGTCCGCTCTCTTAACGCCAAGACGCTTGGCTTCGGAGTCACGACCGTTACGGGTAGAACCGCCGCCCTTTTTATGAGCAAAGAGCTGAATCTTAATAAACATCGTCTTTTACCTCCAACTTAATGAATGCGGGATAGCCTTCCTGTAAATCCTTTACGCCCAGCAGCATGGTTTCCAGAATCGCGTCGCACGTGCGGCGTTTTTCTTCACTCATGCGTCCTAGGGCGAGCGATAAGCTTCCCTTGCCTTCGTCCGTGTGATAGTCGGCTTTTACGCCCGCCACACGGAACACCCCGAGGACCGCCGTCTGGACCACCGCCGATAGCGCGGCGCAGACGATATCTTCTCCTTCGGGCGCGTATCCGCTGTGTCCTTTACATTGCACGGATACGACGTGACCTTTTTCCCTGCTTACGACGACGTTCGTCATTAAGCGGTGATTTCCTTGATCTTCAATGCGGTGTAAGGCTGTCTGTGACCTTGACGCTTGCGCTCGTTCTTCTTGGACTTGTACTTGAAGATAACGACCTTCTTATCCTTGTCCTGCGCAACCACTTCCGCTTTGACGCTTACGCTGTTTGCGGCTTCACCGACGATAACCTTATCGCCGTCAACCAGCATCAGGGCTTGCAGATCTACGGTTTCGCCGACTTCGGCTTTAATCTTTTCGACTTTGATAACCTGATCTTTCTCCGCCTTGTACTGCTTTCCGCCCGTGGCTACAATAGCATACATTAAGATTTACCTCCTCTTCCCGGTCTCGCTGTTAAGGCGCACTTGCGTGCTTAATAAAGCCTTCTTCATGCGGCTCGTTATATAAGATACCATATGCGCGAGGCAGTTGTCAAGAATATGACGAAAATTTCAGCAGATAAGTTTTGCCGTATCGGGGAGCGAAAGCACCCCGGAATTGTCTATCTCTATTTTGTATTTTTCTATGTGTATATTGGGGTCGGGAATGGCGTAAAGCACCACGTCGCGCCACACCCCCGAACACTCCCTGGAAAGATAGTGCTGGGATATGAGTCTGTTGCACACGCTTTCGGCAAGCGTAACCTTTACGGCGCGCACGTTTTCGTCAATCACGTCGTAAAGCCTTTCCCTCAGTTCCATAATGACGTGCTCGCTGCTGAACACGTGTCCTTCGCCGCCGCAGTAAGGGCACTCCTGCAACATGACAGATTCAAGCATGGAACGCGTTTTTTTGCGCGTCATCTCCACAAGTCCCAGATGCGTGACGCCCAGAACCACGGTCTTCGTCCTGTCGCGCTCCAAGTGCTTATTCAGAATTTCCAGCACCTTTTCCATATGCGAAGGCGATTCCATGTCTATAAAGTCAATTACTATTATTCCGCCTATGTTCCGCGCCCGCACCTGTTTTGCTATCTCCTGCGCGGCAAGGCAGTTGGTGGCGAAAACCGTCTCTTCAAGATTCTTTCCGCCCACGTATTTGCCCGTATTCACGTCTATTACGGTAAGGGCTTCAGTGCGGTCGATTACCAGATACGCGCCGTTCGCCATTGTGACGGTGCGCTTGGTGAGCGCCTTTATCTGCTCGGTCAGATTGTATTTTCTCAAAAGCGAACGCTGGGAAGAGTCGTATTCGTACAACTCCGGACGTTCGGACAGAATGTATTTGCTGTAACTTATAAACTCGTCGTAAAGCGCCTTATCGTTGACTATCACCTTGCCCACGTCGTCGCGCAGCATATCGCGCACCGCCCTGACCGCAACCGGAGATTCGCGCTGCAACATGGCGGGAGCGTGCGAAACGATGAACTTGCGCTTTACTTCCTGCCACTTAGCGTAAAGATACTGCATCTCTTCGGCAATCTCTTCCCTGCCGCAGCTTTCCGACTGCGTGCGCAGAATGACTCCGCACCCGGCGGGGCGCACCTTCTGCACGTAATCAATAAGTTCCTGTCTGCGGTTTTCGTCGGTTATCTTGCGCGAAACACCCACGTAATCCGTCTGCGGCATGAGCACGAGCACCCTGCCGGCGAGCGTGATATTCGTGGTTATGCGCGCGCCTTTCGACCCGAATTCGTCCTTGGTGACCTGGCATAAAATATCGTCGCCGGGACGGAAGTGCGCGGCGGACGAAGCGGAGATTTTTTCATCGTCCACGGTAACGTCCTTATCGTACAAATAAGCGTTACGCTCCCTTCCTATGTCCACGAAAGAAGCCTGCATTCCCGGCACGAAATTCTTAACCTTGCCCTTGTAGATGTTGCCTACGATATTGGCATTGTTCTTCCTTTCCACCCAAAACTCCACCAGCGTGCCGTCTTCCACCACCGCCACGTTGGTACTGCTGAAATGTACGTCGATAAGGATAGATTTCATTATGTATATGATTATAGCACGTCTGTCGCCAAAATTCAAGTAAATTGATATATATGTAAGATACGGCGGCGATATGAAACGCGGCACACCCTAGAACTGTTGTTTTTTCTTATTGCCGATAATCGCGGGCGCGGCGGACGCGCTTTTGCGCAAGCCCAGCGCCTTTGCCACGGGTGTGGTGAGAGGCTCCTGCACGCACAGACTTTGAAGGGTTTCTTCGGAAAATTCCGCGCGCTTTTTCCCGTCGCCGTCCACCACGAGAAAGGTGGTGAAGGCGTCGCGCCGCACCATGGGCAGAATTTTCAAAAGCGGGGTATCTTCCCCGACCATGACGGTACGCAGCTCCACGCCTCCGCCGTAGTCTTTGTTGAGCGGGGAAGCGTGCGCGACGTGCATATAACTTTCTTCGCCCGTGCCGAAAATTGCGCCGTAGATGAGGAACGCGCCCATGACGCCGGCGGAGAGATTATAGGTGTAAAATACGGAAATTGCGTTGTATACGACGAGCGCCGCCCCGCCGAGAATGCCCAGAACGCGCAAAACTTTGAGCGCGCGCAGTTTGTTTTTTGCGAGCGAATACACTATGCGAGAGCCGTCCAACGGATACAGCGGCAGTAAATTCACCGCGCACAGCGCCGCGTTCGCCACGCAAAAATCGAGCGTATACGAATAGATTGAAGGATACAGCCACCACAGCGCCACAATCAGCAGCGCGACCATGGCGTTGAATACTGGGCCTGCGAGGGCGATGAGGATATTGTCCGAACGCGAATACCCCTCTCCGCCGTTTATCACTCCGCCGTACGGCATGAGCGTGATACTGCCCATGCGGTAGCCTCTCAGAGCCGCCATGCGCGAATGGGCTGTTTCGTGCGCTAAAATAGCCACGGTATAGGCGCAGAAAGCGACGGCGTTGCCCGTAAAAATCATGAGCAGCGCCGCCGCGATAAACGCGGGATGTACCTTTATCTTCACTAAGCCATCGTCACGAACCGGGTGATGAGCACCGCGCAGCTTACCGCCACGCAGATTGCCGCCTGCACGATGAAGATATCGAGCAGATTGACCTTGCGCTTTTTCCTGAACCTGACTTTGATGTTGTCGCCGGGATAACTTACCGCGCCGCTTGCGAATTCGTCATATTTCATAATGTCCACCTCCTGACTTCGGTAAATTATATGGCGGCATATCGCGCGTTATGCAGATTATTTATCCGGCTTTTTGCAGGGGTATATTCCGTCGGCTGTCGCGGTTATTTTGATAACGTACATACCGCGCGCGTCCACGTCCACCGTAAGTTCCGTTCTGCCCGAAAGTCTGGCGTATTGTGAAAGCGCGCGTTCGACGTCCTTTCTGAGCACCTCTTCGAAGCCGCACGGCAGGCGCGTTTTGTCGGAAAGCAGGATCCTGCGCAGGCGGTCAAGCTCCGTCATGCGTTCTTTTTCAACCTGCTGCGGATAGCGCCGAGTATGCCGCGGTAGCGCAGCGTGGGGTCGTATATTCCGCCTTCGCCCGTGAGCATATTGGCCGCCACCATATCGAACGCGGCGCGCGAACAGCTCTCGTTCATATCGAGTCTGCCCAGCTGCGCGCATACCGCCACCCCGTCGTCTTCGGGAATTACGCCCAAAAGCGGATAGCGCAGCAGACGGCTTATCTCCCTGGGTTCGAGCGTTTCTCCGCGCACGAGCAAATCCCCGCGCACACGGTTGACTATCAGGCTTACGCCCCTCAGATTGTATCCGGAAAGAAGCGTGACCACCTTATCCGCGTCGCGCACCGCCGAAATATGCGGAGTGGTGACCACGATTGCATATTCGCTCGCGCTCACCGCGCGGTGGAAACCGCCCTCTATGCCCGCGGGACAGTCTATCAGAATATAATCGAAACTGCCGCCCAGTCTGCCTGTAAGCGCGCGGAAATCGCCCGCCTTTATCTGCTCGCTGTAAACCGCGTGCGCGGAAGGCATTATATATAAAGGATAGCCGGGCACCTGCAATATTGCCTGCGATACCCTGCATTTGCCCGCCATCACGTCCGCCATGTCGTACGCGGCGCGGTTTTCCATTCCTAGGGCGACGTCCAGATTGTTCAAGCCCACGTCGCCGTCTATAAGCAGGGTGTTCACGCCCCTGCTTGCCAAAGCAAGCCCCAGGCTTGCCGTGACGGTGGTTTTGCCCACTCCGCCCTTGCCCGAAGTTATGACCACTGTGTTACCCATGGCAAAATAATAACATTTTATATGCGGCGTATTTTCGCAAATTATGAAGTATTTTAATGATTAACGTCCCAATATGTCAGCGGCGAGCCGCCGCAGCCTGATTATGCTTTGAAGTAACAAAGCTGAATTTCAAGTCCGACATCTCCGCAATACTTTGGCTTTTTTAATTTTTTGCATATATTGATTTTGTCCACTTTAGTGGTCAGGAGCGCGAGCCGGAAGCGCCGTGCGCTTCACCACTTAACCGCCGTGAAATAACAATGTGTAGAGTCGTTGCCATTATCTCCGCACTACTCAGGTTTTATTATTTTATGCGGATATAAGGCTTTGTCCACTTTAGTGGACAGGAGCGCGAGCCGGAAGCACCGTGGCAACGTGGGGAAGCGCCGTGGCAACGTGGGACGTTGCATCCCTTAACCGCACCGAAATATCTAAGCGTAAAATCAACGCCGTTTTCTCCGCACCACTCAGGTTTTATATTTTACTTATCTTCGGGACAGTTGTGTTAACTTGGCAAAATAACCAAGCGGAAAAGTCTTGCTTATTCTTCTTGCTTTTTTTCGCCGTATCTTTCGGTAAAATAGTGCTCCACGCCCATAAAATCGTGGCTGATAAGCGTATCCGCGTGCACGTTGTACATACTGCGGAAGATATTTATGTCCACGTTGGGATAGCCCTGCCTGAGCGTTTCTATAAGGTTTTTCATCTCCCTGCGCTTGGAAAGCGAATCGTCGTCCTTGGCGCGGGCGGAAAAACTGCACGCGCAGTCAAGAAATTCCAGCTTATGCCTTTGGCTCCACGTTATTATATCCTTTTCGTGCACATAATAAAGGGGGCGGATGAGTTCCATTCCCGGGTGGGAAGTGGATTTGAGCCTGGGCAGCATACCGCCTATCTGCGCGGCGTAAATTATGCCCATAAGAAGCGTTTCTATGACGTCGTCGAAGTGGTGTCCGAGCGCGATTTTATTGCAGCCCAGCTCCGCGGCGCGCTCGTAAAGAAAGCCGCGGCGCATACGCGCGCAAAGGTAGCACGGCTTTTCCGCGCGCAGTTTTTCCGAAACGGCGAATACGTCGGAATTGAAAATTTTCACGGGTATTTCCAAAAGCGCGGCGTTTTCTTCTATCTTCGCCCTGTTTGCCGGAGCATAGCCGGGATCCATACAGATAAATTCCAGGTCGAATTTGGTGAGCGAGTGGCGCTGAAGCTCCTGCATACATTTTGCAAGCAGCATACTGTCCTTGCCGCCCGAAATGCACACGGCTATCCTGTCGCCGTCGTTTGCCATGGAAAATTCTTTAACGCCGCGCACGAATCTGCCCCATATCCGCTTGCGGTATGTGGTGATTATACTGCGTTCGGCTTCAAATGCGGTACCCATCAGCGCAGATTCTGCAGATTGAGCAGTCTGCCCAGCTTGCCGGGATTGTCGAAAAAGTGCGCCGCGCCCATTACGCAGGCGTTGTCCGGCTCGTTTATCACGTACGCTTCCCAATCCAGCTTTTCCGCAAGGTATCTGTCTATCGCGGGAATATTCGCCGAACCGCCGCAAATGTGCATACCGGAAGACGCCACATCGTCGTAGATATTCGTGGGCATCTGCGAACATACCGCCACTATCGCTTCCGCTATCTTATCCACAAGCGGAGCCACCGCCTGCCTTATGCCGCGCGTTTCCAGTTTGAGGCTGGAAGCGGAATCCGCCTGGATACTGCGGCTTTCCACCACGCACGAAGCGTTGTCCGCGGGCGAAAAGGAGAGAATGCTCTTCTTGATTTTTTCCGCGGTGGAAAATTTTATCTTCTGGCGGAAAACGTCCGTGACGTAGTCCATGATTGCCTGGTTGAAGGTATCGCCGCCTATGTTCACCGAACAGCCGGATATTATACCCGACGGAGAGGTCACGGCAATTTCCGTCTTGCCCGCGCCGATATCCACTATCACGGCGTACTCAAGTCCCAGAAATTCCGCCGCCGCAAGCGGGCTTTCGAGCAGAATAACTTCACCGACGCCCGCCCTGATAAGCACGTTTTCCACGTCGCGCCTTTCCACGGCGGTAAGTCCGCAGGAGATATTCGCTAAGGCGCGCACCTTGGGTTTGAAAGGGGAATAAGGCAGAATTCTTCCTATAAATTCCTTGTACATCAGAACGGCGGCGCGCTCGTGGAAGACAGCCCCTTCCTTTATCGGATACAGCAGCTGCTCTTTCGCGCCCACCTTTGCCTGCACCGCCGCCCTGCCGCTTTCCACAAGCGACATTTTGCCGCCGCGGTTGGTGATTACGACGGCGGAAGGCTCCTTTATTATCAGCCCTCTGCCCTGCTGGTATATGCCGGTGTTGCGCGTGCCTACATTTATAACGAGGTCTATCGTCTTCATCTTTCCTTCCAAAGCCCCATGCCCGAGATAAGTTCCAGGGGCAAGCCCATTATGTTTTCGTATTCTCCCGTGAATTTTTCAACCACGCCGTCCTGCACGCCGTATGCGCCCGCCTTATCCATGGGCGAACCGCCGCGCACGTATTCTTCTATCTCTTCATCGCCCATATTGCGCAGTTTCACGCGCGACAGGGCGTAGCCCAGCTCCTTTCTCCCGTCCTTTATCAGGCACACTCCCGAATAGACGGTGTGGAAGTTCCCGCACAGCATATGCAGATACTCCCGAGCCATGGCGGCGTCCCCAGGCTTTCCCAATATCTTTCCGTTGCAGAACACTATGGTATCGCACCCCAAAACGAGGTCGTGCGGAAAACCTGCCGCCACGTCCTCCGCCTTCTGCCGCGCCAGATCCATGGCTACCGCCGACGGACGGACCTTGCCCGTCACCTCATTTACGCAAGAAGGCCGAACAAGGAAGTCCCCTGTCAGCCTTGATAAAAGTTCGCGTCTGCGCGGCGACGCCGATGCCAGAATGACCATTACAGTATCTGCAGATTTTTCTTATAGGCCTTGCGGAAGTTCGCGCCCGCCTGCATTGCGTCCTTGATTTCCAAAGAGCAGTCGCCGTCGGCTTCCGTCTTCATTATTACGCTGTCGCCCAGCACGTCGCAGGTTATGGTCTTTATCACGCCCGACATACTCCTGTCGAAACTTTCCGCTATGCGCACGATAACGCCCAGCTTGTAAATGGCGTCCACGTCCTCGTCGGTGAGCAGTTCGCGGTAGCGCATAAATTCGGGCATGCTCAGTTCGCCCTTGCGGTGGAGTTCCGCCACGAACGCGGACATTATCAAATCCTTTTGCGATATGCCGTAAAGTCCGCTGTTCAGAATGATATACGCGCTGTGCTTCTGGTGGTCATAATACTTTACCCTGTTGCCCGCGTCGTGGAGCATTGCCGCCGTGCGCAGCACTTTTACGTAGGCGCGCGGCAGTTTGTGCAGCACTTTGAGCTGTTTGAACAGCTGCACGGACAGATTGTACACCTGCTCGGCGTGTTCTATGTTTTCGCCGAAGAAGTTGAGCAGACTGTATATGCTGTGTCCCAGCACGTCCGAAAGCGGCTTTTCGTTGGTGGAAGGCACGGCGTATCTGAACATTGCGCCCTCCCTGAGTCCGCAACCGGAGATGACCGCGTCTTCAAGTCCCAGCTTGTCCGTAACGGCGTTCACCGCCGCGAGCGCCGCGGGGAATATGTCCGCCCTGAGGGAGGAAAGTCCCTTTATCTTCATCGTCTTATCAAGCGAAAGTTTCTTGATGTTGGCGTAAATTCCCTGCAACTCGGTAGCGGAAATGACGTAATTATGCGCCATGTCGAGCGGATACTTTTTCAGCATACGGCTTATCTTGCCCAGGTTGCGGAAAGAACCGCCCACGCCGATAAGACGGGTGTCGGGAGCTATGTCGTTCATCCACTCCACTTTATCCAGCTGCTGCCTCACATAGGCGTAAATCTTGTCGTTCCTCTCTTCGGGAGAAAGCTCCTCGCCCGCGAACATTTCGGTAAGCGTGACCGCGCCTATGGGCAGGGTGGCGTGTCCGAGCAGATTGCGCCTGTTGTAGTAGATAAACTGTATGCCGCCTCCGCCGATATCCATAATGATGCCGCGAGGCACGTCCATGGAGTTTATCACGCCCTGATAAATGAGCTGCGCTTCCTCGTTTTCGTCAAGGACGCGCACTTTTATGCCCGTGGTTGCCAATATCTCGTCGAGAAAGCCGCGCTGGTTTTTGGCGCGCCTGACGGCTGAAGTTGCAAAAGCGTAAATTCTGTCCACCTTGTTTGCGTCGCAGAGCTTGCGGAACATCTTAAACGTCTTGATAGCCTGAAAAATTCTGCTCTGCTTCAAAAAACCGTCGTCTTCCATGTCCTGCGCCAGACGAACGGTTTCCTTGAGTTGATCCACAACGGAAAAATAACCGCCTTCGAGAATATCTACCAACACCAGCCGCGCGGAATTCGACCCAAGATCTATTATCGCAATTTTTTCCATATTCATCATCCTTAATGCAAATATTTTCCTACATATGAAAGTATATCACACTTTTTCGCGCTTGTCTAGACCCAAAATTTAAATAAGCGAAAAACAAAAAGGATAAGGCGGATACGGTTTTAGCCGTATCTGCCTTTTCGTTTTCCGCTTGCCTTGAGGGAAAACCCCGCCATTCGCGGAGCGTAGAACGCTCCACCCCTTAACCGCCCTGCAGTATCAGAACCATAAAACAAAGTCTACTCTCCGCTATGACTTTGACAGCTCTTGCTTGAGGCTCGGTTTTCCCTCTTTTTGCGCAACGGCTACCCTTTGCGCGTGCAAGGAAGCCGAATATATACACAAACGGCGTTACTGCAAGGCGGTTAAGACAGCGTGGTCACCACGCCACCCTTTCCGCCCTTGCGGGAAAACTTGCACGGCAAGTTTTAGAGGTGACGCTTGGCAAAATGCGATTTTGCCGCGCTTTACTGATAGGCGCCGAATGAAAGTGTTTTGCGATAAAATTATTGTAAAGCGGGAAGTTACTGCGCAAAACACTTTGCGCCTACGTGATGCCATAACAAAGCAATACTCGTTTGTCGAGAAAGCACCTTTCCGCCGCTTTCAAACAAGTGCGCCTTGATAATACAAAGTATTATCGGCGTTGCCCTTGTCCGAAATCGAACGAAAAATCATCTCTCTCGAACATACGCCTATCACTTTGCTATGGCATAAGGGAACACCCTGCACGCTCCGCTGTGGTTTTCCCCTCGTTTTGCGGCAAGTAGAAAAAAGGCTTACCTTTGCGTTTTCCGCAAAACTTCACCCTAATCCGCCTCATTCGCTCGCTTTACTCACTCTTTCGGAAAATCCGCACGGCGAATTTTAGAGGTGACGCTTGGCAAAATGCGATTTTGCCGCGCTTTATTTACAACATTACGGAAAGCATTGCGAAGATAACGCTGTCAATTAAACCTTTCGTTATTGCATAGTTTAATAATGGGTGGAGCGACACGCGCTCCTTTTGCCGCGCTTTATTGCGCTTTTTGCATTATCTATCCAAAGATGAGCTGTGAACAAATTAAATTCAAGCGAAGCAAAACCACGCTTTTGCGAGCGTTACCTATAAAATGCGCCGTGCGCATTTTCCCGTAAGGGCGGAAAGGGTTGAATTTTCGCGCAAAAGTCAAGTGTGCTTAAATATAATTTTTGCGCGAAAAGAAGGGAGAACCGACCCTCAAGCAGGAGCGATTAAAGCCGTAGCGAAGATGGAACTTTATTTTATGGTTTTGATACTGCAAGGCAGTTAAGGGATGCAACGTCCCACGTTGCCAAGGCGGTTAATGGTGGAGCGTCCCGCGCTCCTGCGAATGGGCGGGTTCTTCCTTTAAGGCGAAACCGCAAAGTGTTTTGCGGCGATAAAACTATGCTTATCGCATAGCCTTATCGCAAAACACTTTCAATCGGCGGTTAAGCGGAGCCAACGAAAAGTCACGTGCGCCGCATAGAAGGCGTGTCAGACGAGGAAAGGCGATTTTTTACGACAGGAGCGTACTAAACCGTACGTGACTGAGGAAAAAACCGCCTTGACAAAGTATCACGCGCCTTATATGCGGCGCCAAGTTTAATTCCAGCGGGAAGAGGTATTAAGCACCACCCTCCCCTCCGCCAGACTTTTGGGTACGTCTATTACGCGCTGGTTTTTCGAGCCTTTGAATTTGAGTTCCCAGGAACGCTCGGCTTGGATAAATCTGCCGTCTACCAAGGTGTCGAGTTGTCCGAGCAGTTCATTTGCGCCGTCCACGTCTTTCAGTTCTTCGAAGGTGTAGCCGGTATAACAAGCCACTTCCTTTATCCTGGGGCACTCTTTGCGCACGCGCTGCACCAGGTGCGCGAGGGCGCGAGCCTGGCACATAGGCTCGCCGCCGCTGAGGGTAAGTCCGCTTAAAAGCGGATTCTTGTTTATGCCTTGGATAATCTCGTCCTCTTCCGCGTCCCTTCCGCCGTTAAAGTCGTGCGTCTGCGGATTGTGGCAGCCGGGGCAATGGTGCGGACAGCCCTGCACGAACAGCGTATATCTTATGCCGGGACCGTCGGTGATGGAATCGGACACCACTCCGGCGATGCGCAGGCTCATGACAGAGTGTGTTTGACGCGGTCGTGCTCTTCCGCGCGCTTGGCGTTGTTGAACCTGTCCAGCGTGCCCACCAGATAGCCCGTTATCCTGCGGATACGCTCGAATTTGACCTCGTCGCCGCCCTCGTGCCTGCCGCACTTGGGACAGGTGTCGCCGATAATGCCGTTGTATCCGCACACGGGGTCGCGGTCGACGGGGTGGTTGATAGAGCCGTAGCCCACGCCCGCTTCCTTCATGCACTTGACCACGGACATAAACGCTTCCACGTTGGCGGCGGTGTCGCCGTCCAGCTCCACATAGGAAATATGCCCCGCATTGGTAAGTTCGTGGTAAGGCGCTTCTATCTTTATCTTCTCGTACGCGGATATGGGGAAGTATACGGGCACGTGGAAGGAGTTGGTGTAATATTCCCTGTCGGTAACGCCGGGAATAACGCCGAATATCTTCTTGTCAATGCGCACGAACCTGCCCGAAAGACCTTCCGCGGGAGTGGCGATAAGACCGAAATTCAGACCCGTCTTTTTGGACATGTTATCCGTGTATTCGCGCATGAACCGTACTATCTCAAGTCCAAGATTGCGCGCTTCCTGGCTTTCGCCGTGGTGCTTGCCGATGAGCGCGACCAGCGTTTCCGCAAGTCCGATAAAGCCCACGGACAGCGTGCCGTGTTTGAGCACCTCGCCCACCTCGTCGTCGGGGGAGAGTTTGTCGGAATCTATCCACACGCCCTGACCCATGAGGAAGGGGAAGTTGCGCACTTTCTTCTTGCTCTGAATCTTGAACCTGTCCAGAAGCTGGGTGCAGACCAGATCCATCTTGCGTTCCAGCTCTTCAAAGAACCAGTCTATATTGCCGTTACTGCGAATGGCTATTCTGGGCAGATTTACGGAGGTGAACGAAAGGTTGCCCCTGCCGTAGGTTATCTCCCTGTTCCTGTCGTAAACGTTGCTCATAACGCGCGTGCGGCAGCCCATATACGCCACTTCCGTTTCCGGGTGTCCGGGCTTGTAGTACTGCTTGTTGAAAGGTGCGTCGAGGAAAGAGAAGTTGGGGAACAATCTCTTGGCGCTGACGCGGCACGCCAGCTCGAACATATCGTAGTTGGGATCGTCTTCATTATAGCTGACCCCTTCTTTCAGCTTGAAAATGTGTATTGGGAATATGGGCGTTTCGCCGCAGCCCAGACCCGCCTCCTGCGCCAAAAGCACGTTTTTGATGACCATTCTGCCTTCGGGCGAAGTGTCCGTGCCGTAATTTATCGAGCTGAAAGGCGTCTGCGCGCCGGCACGCGAATGCATGGTGTTCAGGTTGTGGATAAGCGCTTCCATCGCCTGGTAAGTCGCCTTTTCCGTCTCCTCGTGCGCGTGGGCGGTGGCAAATTCCTTTACCTTGCTCCACACTTCGTCCTTTACGTCTTTGAACATTTCGCGCTCGGCTTCGTCAAACTCCTTATTTTCCGCCAAAGTGGGTTTAAGTCCCTTTTCCTCTTCCAGCTTTTTGTACTCCGCCTTTATGTCGTCGTAGCCCGCCTTGGAGCCGCTTAGAAGCTCCAGCCCCTTTTCCACGTTCGACCAATACCTTTTCTTATACGTCTTTGCAACGCCCGGAGCAAGCGAGTAGTCGAAGTTGGGTATGCTCTGTCCGCCGTGCTGGTCGTTCTGGTTGGACTGAATGGCTATGCAGGCAAGCGCGGCATAGCTTTGTATGTCGTTGGGTTCGCGCAAAAAGCCGTGTCCCGTACTGAATCCGCCCTTGAACAGTTTGAGCAAATCTATCTGGCAGCAGGTAGTGGTGAGCGTGTAGAAATCGAAGTCGTGGATATGTATATCGCCGCTTTCGTGCGCCTTGGACTGTTCGGGAGGCAGAATATACTTTTTGTAGTAGTCCTTCGCGCCCTCGCTGCCGTATTTGAGCATGGTGCCCATGGCGGTGTCGCCGTCGATATTCGCGTTATCGCGCTTCATGTCGCTGTCTATGGCGTCGGTAAAAGTAAGTTCGTTGTATATGCGCATAAGCGAGGTGTTCATTTCCCTCGTCTTGGTGCGCTCGGCGCGGTAAAGAATGTACCTCTTGGCAACGCGCGCAAAGCCGTTGTCCATGAGCACTTTTTCCACCGTGTCCTGTATGTCTTCGATAGTGGGACTGGAATCGGTAAACTTGTCTTCCAGCCGCTCTTCCACCTGGTGCGCAAGACGCTTGGCTTCGTCAATATCCGTCCTTCCCGCGGACGACATGGCTTTTTCTATTGCGCCTTCTATCTTTGAAATGTCGTAGGGAACCCTTCTTCCGTCACGTTTGATAATCGTTGTAAACATGCCCTCACCTCTACCATATGTTGTGCCGCAATAAAAAACAAAATGGCTTATATTGTGGTCAAGTTTTATCCTACCACATAAATCCGGCAGTGTCAAGGTTTAACTGCAATAATTTTCGATATACCATATATTCGTCTAGTAAAATAATAGCCGCCGAATGAAAGTATTTTGCGATAAGGCTGTGCGGTGAGCATAGTTTTTTATCTGCACAAAACACTTTGCGGCTGCGCTTGATGCCATAACAAAGCGATGGTCGTCCGCCGAGAGAGCGCCTTTCCGCCGCTTTCGCACAAGTGTTCCTTGATAATACCAACAGGTATTACCTTCGTCGCCCTTGTCCGAAATCGAACGAAAAATCATCTCTCTCAATCATACGCCCATCACTTTGCTATGGCATAAGGGAAAACCCACCCATTCGGGAGCGTGGGACGCTCCACCCCTAAACCGCACTGCAATATCAAGATTTCGGAAAGGGGCGGTTTTGCTTTTTATATCTCTCCCTTGTCTTTATTCTTTATTCTTGGGGATAGGGGGTGTGGGGGAAAGGGGGAAACCCCCCTTTTGCGTTTTTTGCGTTTTTTCAAAACCCCCCTTTTCATTTTTCGCCGTTTTTTCGAAACCCCCTTTTTCGTTTCGCTTAAACGCCGAATGAAAATGCCGCGCGATAAGTCAGCGAAGTAAGCCTACAATATCTGCGCGGCGTTTTGCCATGGCATAAGGGAGAATCCGCCCGTTCGTGTGCGCCCAGCGATCCCTAGGCGGTTTGACGGTGCGGCGGCACACCGCCGTCACGCATTATTATTTTCTTTGTTGTGAAAATAGCCATTCCCTCCATTTTTCTTTGCGGTAAAATTTCCGCATCATTTTATGTCCGCCTTGTTGATAGAGGCTGAACTTTATGTCGCAGATATCTTTTATTTTTCCGTAAATATTCAAATCGCTGTCGGGCGGCACTACCTTATCGTCGGCGGCGTGTCCCGCCCATATTTTTACGTCACTGAACGCCTGCGCCCTAAATATGTCGGAATAAGCGTCCGGCATATAACCCATAAGCGGAATTGCCGCGGCGTAAAAATTCGGATTGTTATAGACGGAATACCAGGTGCAGGCTCCGCCGTAAGATATTCCGGTAACATATATCCTTTTTTCATCAACGGGATAGGACTTTGCAAGTAATTTTACAAGCCCGACGAGTGCCGCCGTATAGATATTTATATTTTCTACTTCTTCCAACGCGAAATTACCGCATTGGGGCAAGAGCACCAAACAGTTTTGCCCGGATTTATGCCTGCCGTTCCATATTCCGCAAGTTGTTTGAAATTATCGTTTCCCGTCGCGGAAGCGCCGTGCAGATATATCAACAAAGGCATTTTTCCTTCTCCCTTCCCCGCCCGCAGTCGGAAAGGAATTTCCGCCCCGCCCGGATCGAAATAAGAAAACTTTTTATATCCGCATATAAACGATGCTCGCCGTTCTATTGTCGGGCGGGCATATTTCCTCTTTACCGAGTCCGTTTCCCGTGCCGCGCTTTCAAGATCGGCGTTAAGTTTATAAAAACTTCTTATGAATTTCTTCAAGCCCGTCTTTCCGCAATGCGAGTAAACGCCGTCTTTCAAACTAAGCGCATATATCCGCCCTTCTTCATCGACAATTGCGGCGCGATACTGACCCAAAATATTGTCGCCTTTCTTATATTGCGGGTGTTGCTTGAAAAATTGCGCCGAAAACAGCCCGTATACGGCTTGTTTATCATTTTCTTCAAAAGCTATCAATGCGCAAAATTCTTTTTCACGACAAATAAAATCTTTGAATATATGCTTATCGGTAACTATCGCGTAATACTTCATATAAACGCCCCGCTTTTACGTCATAATTATATTTTAGCACATAGCCGCCGCTTATTCAAGCGGGAGCGCGTAACGCTCCACCGCGGCGAGCGGAAGCGCCGTGCGCTTCACCACTTAACCGCCTTGAAGTAACAAAAGTATGATTTTATAGTATCACTTTTAAAAAAGCGAAGCAAAACCGCGCTTTTGCGAGCGTCACCTCTAAAATTCGCCGTGCGCATTTTCCCGCAAGGGCGGATTGGGGTGGCGTGGTGACCACGCTGTCTTAACCGCCTTGCTGTAACTACTGTTTATATATACCTACTCCCTTGCACACACAATGGGTAGCCGTTGCGCAAAACGAGGGGAAAACCACAGCAGAGCGTGCAGGTGTTCCCTATGCCATAGCAAAGCGATAGGCGTATGTTCGAGAGAGATGATTTTTCGTTCGATTTCACACGAGGGCGACGAAGGTAATACCTGTTGGTATTATCAAGGAACACTTGTGCGAAAGCGGCGGAAAGGCGCTCTCTCGGCGGACGACCATCGCTTTGTTATGGCATCAAACGTAAGCGCAAAATGCCGCGCGTAAACTTTGTGCGCTTATATGTTTGTTATATCGCGCGGCATTTTCACTCGGCGCTTAAGCGAAGCGTTTACGCGCCTTATATGCGGCGCCCTCGTGATGTCTATAATATTAAAACAAAAAGGCAGGCGCTTAAACTAAGCCCTGCCCTTCATTATTTTTGTTTTGATACTAAAACACCAACATCGTCATCATGTAAAGCAGTTGGGCGGCGTAATAGGTAACGGGCACGACCCACGCCTTTACGCTGGTGGGGATAACGCGCTTATTGGAAAATGCGGTAAAGCCCAGAACGCTGTCCGAGATAACGAACAGCACGGACGCCAGAAGCATCATAACCGAAATGGCGGAACCGCCGGTGACTATGGCGGCGTTTATGGCGGCGGTCACGCCCAGACCGAGCGAGGCAAAGTATAACGTCATAAACGAACCCTGCGCCTTGTTGTCGAATATCTTGGTCTTGGTCAACCCGACGATTACGTATATCACGGGCATGACGAAGATAACGGGTATGAGATACAGCTTGAATTCGAACGCCGTGAGCATGGCGACGGCATAGGAAACGTGTCCGAGCAAGAAGCATACCACGCCCCATACGCGCACGAAAAAGGCTTCCTTTGCGTCCCCGAACAGGCTGTCCACGCCCAAAAACAGGTCGCCCATAACGCCGAGCACGCCGCCCAGCAGTATGAACAGCCCGTAAACGCCGATGGCCGCCCGGTTGGAAAGCAAGGCGAATATGCCCGTCGCTATAAAAGCCAGCGAAGCGAGCGTTTTGAAGGATAACTCCTTATAATACTGCTTATTCGCGCTGTAATATGCCTTTACCAGCGCGAAAAGCGAACAAATTCCCGTAAAAACGTAAGCTGCGATTTCCATATTCTCCACGGATAATTATATCAGTAAAAGGCCTGGCAGTCAATAGCATTGCAAAAATAAAATGTCACAACGCGTATTTGCCGTCGAAAAGCACTTTCATCACCGCTTTCAGCTTTTCAAGAAAGCGTGGGCTACGGCATTTCGGCTTTCTTATTCCGATTGCGGGACTTATCCTGTTTATCGTATGGCACAAAGATTATCCTCTGCGTGCAAAGTCCGCCCTTACGGGGTTGATAGTGGGCGTTGTCCTGTACGTTTTGATGGTAATAGTGCTTGTAGCCTGTACCGCGGCGGCAATTTAAATGCGGCTTTATTAAAGCAAAAAAAGAGCGGCGGCGCCGCTCTTTTTTATCTCGTATCTTTCTACTTCTTGAAGCAGCCCACCGCCGCGAAAAGTCCGCCTGCGATCGCGCCTATAGAAGTGAGGTAGCAGCCTATGCCGGGCACTAATTTTGCTACCACGATATCCCAGTCGGCCGTCTGCGAAGCAGTATACGCTATAGCCGCAACGCCGATTGCCATCGTCGCCACGCCGCCGAGTATGACTATTATACGGAACAGTCCGAAGCTGAAAAGCTGTTTCACTACATATGCGACAAGTACTACGCATATTGCGGCAACCGCAAGATAGCCTACCGCGCGAATACCCTGGATAGTTTCAGTTTCCAGACCGTATTCCTCAGCCATCGTATCAAAATCGCCTAACGTAAATCCTTTCTGCTCCGAATCGTCGAACACATCGTCCAATATCGTTTCGATTCCTACCCAATTAAGGAATACGCCCACAACCGCCAATATCGCACATATTGCGACGAGCGCTAAGCATATATAGCCGAGCGCGCTTTTCTGCTTTTTCTTTGCCATAATTGTCCTCCTTGAATTTCTCCCGCCGTGCGGAAGTCATGTCCTGCCCTAATTATAGCAACGCTTACACCGCCGTGTCAACAGCTTATAATAATATAAAGTGTCGATTTTTAGAAATAATGTTCAACAATACCCGTATTTTACGCCATATTCTTAACATTTTTCATATATATTGTCTGAAAATCGAGAAAAAACGTTCGGATAAAAAATTTTTTGGTACCCGTAGTGGGCCTCAGTAGAACACATTTTACGGTAAAACATAAAATATGTGTATATGTCGGGTTGTAAAATGCTTTGCTTTCAGCGGGAGCGCGTGGCGCTCCACCCATGATAATCTGCGAAGTAACCGGGCAATAATGCCGAATTGCTTTCTTCGCAGAGTAATCAGCCTGCGGCGGCTCGCCGCCCGAAAGCAGTACGATTAAAGTGTTCTACCGGGGCCCACTACGGGTACCCGTTCCGCTCGGATTTTTCATATCCGGGAACTTGCGGACGTTGAAAAAGGCGGCTTTTCCGCCGCCTTTCCGGCCTCTTGCAGCCGGGGTTAAACCTTCCGTTCCGCCTACAGCGTTACTTTCGTCACGTTTCCGGAGAAATCGACTACAATCAGACTGTCGCCGTAAATTGCGGGCGCGGCGAGAATGGGCGAACAAACCTCCGTCTTTGCAAGCAGATTGCCCTGCTTATCCAGCTTATACACAAAGCCGTCCATGCCGCCGAAGTAAAGACTGCCGTTCAGCTCTACCACTCCGCTCTGTATCTGCTTTGTACCGGGCTGGGTATACGGGGTGCTGCTCACCAGCGCTCCGCCTATTCCGGTAAAGTTCCATTCGAGTTCGAGCGTTTGCAGATTTACCGCCGCAAGGCCGCTGTCTGCCGTGCCCAGATAAACGACGTCGCCGGATATGTACGGAATCGCGGCGGTATCGAAGTTGAAACCTTCAAACGAGGCGCTGCGCTTCACCTCTCCGTCCGAGGGGTCGAGTTCCAGTATACTGCTCCCGGTCGTCACGTAAATTCCGCCTTCGTAAATAAACGGCGTGGAAGTGCGGTAGCGTATGCCGTCGCCGTCATTGCTCCATACGCGCTTTCCGGTATTTTTATCGTATGCGATAAGTTCGTCCCAATGCGAACCGACAAGGAGCAAATCTCCGCTTACAACCATTCTCGTGGGGGAAGAATTCGCCCTGGAATTTTCCGTTTCCCACACAAGCGAGCCGTCCGAAAGGTTGAGGCATACGCTCTTCTGCGCGCCGCCGCAGTACACTTTATCCCCGTCCGCAATCACGCCCAGTCCCGTATTGCGCACGGCGGAAAGCTCCGTATCCGTGCTCCACAAAAGTCCGCCGCTTTCCGCGTCAAGGCAATAGACCTTGCCCCTGACGTCATGCGCCAGCAGTTTGCCGTCCTCCGTCAGATACACGGAGTTGCGGATTGAATCTTCCGTGGCGTACTCCCACACCTTTTCGCCTGTGGACGCGTTCAGCTTGTAAACGCCGCACTCCTTCGGCCAGCCGTCGTCCGCCGTGGCGACGTACACGTAATCTCCGCTCACAACCGGTTCGGCAAAGTAGCCGTTTCCGCCCACGTTCACCGTCCAGTCAAAGCCGCTCTGCGGCGCCGCGTCCGTTTCAAAATTATAATAGTGTATCTCGGAAGATTTAAGCGTGCCGCCTTCCATATATACGCTGCGCACTCCGGGCACGGTGGAATCTATTCCGCCGCCGTGAGGCTGTCCCGTGCATATGTTGAACGCGCCGCTTTCCGTCTGATACATCAGATTATAATGCCAATGCCCGTACAGCCACGCAACCAACCCGTATTCCTTCAAATCGAGTTTGTTGCCCAAGCCGTATTCAACCACAAAGCCGTCCTCGTCCGACGTGCAGTAGTCGTGGTTGAATATCACGACTTTCATGTCCGGATCGGTGTTCTCCAGGTCGTTCTTCACCCAACGCCACACGTCCGCGTTCGTGTATCTGCCCGGATAGTCCGTGCCGTGAACTATCGGAGTGACCACGTAGTGGATATTGCCCACTTCAAAGGAATAACACGTCGGTCCGTATATGCTTTCGAAATACGCCTCGCCGTATCCGCCCCAATTTATGTAATCGTGGTTGCCCATTATATACCGCACGGGCGCGGGCATATTTTCGCTGTTCATACCCGAAAGATGCGTGCGCAGACCGTCCTCGTAACATATGTCGCCCGTATGTATGATAAACGCCGCGTTCGTTTCCTCCGCCGTCTGCTTTACGTTATCTATCCACTCTCCCACGCCGTCTGCGCCCACTTCGCTGTCGGACACCTGCAGGAACGTATGGTTAGTGTAATCTTCCTCCGGCTTTTCCAGAGTAAAGTCATAGCCGTCGCGGGCGTCGCCCACTTCCATATAATAATCTTCCGTCCAGTAGCCCGTGGGTATGGTGACGGTGACGAATCTGTCTTTCAGCCAGCCGTCCATGACGTAATGGCCGTTCTCGTCCGTCTTTACCACGTCCCTGCCGTTGGTGACCGCCACGCCTTCCAGCGGCATGCCGTTGCCGTCCGTCACATAGTCGGAATACCTGTCGTTTTTAATCGTGAAATAAATGCCCGCCGCAACGCCCGCGGCAAGCACGAGAATACATACCGTAAGTATGATAATTGCCACAACTTTTTGCCTGTTTCCGGGGCGGCGCTTCGGCTTCAACGCCTTTGCCGCGCCATCGGACTTCGTTTCCATAATATCTCCCATAATTTTTAATCGTTAATATTATAAAATTTATTTGCCGCCTTGTCAATAGCGGTAAAGTGGAAATTAAGGCGTGCGCGCGAATGCCTCTTGACGGAACGCGCGCAAAGATATAAAATTAAAGTATGAAAAGGAAGTTATGTACGGCGGCCCTTGCGGCTTTGATATTCGTTCTTATATTTTGTCTTGCCGCGTGCGTGTCGGACGAAGAAGACCCCGCAGCCGTTACGCCGCCGGGACAGACGGAAACTGACACTCCCGAATCCCCTTCTTCACCCTATCCCGAAAACTATACGTTTTACGAAGAACAAAACGGCTATTCCTACGGTGTGCCCCAACGCATAACTTACCGTTCATCGGTTACGGACACCGATCGCCACGCCACGATAGTCCTTCCCCCTGATTACGACGAAAACAACCGCTATCCCGTCCTATATCTTCTCCACGGTCTTAACTGCGACGACACTTCATGGACGGGCGGCATATACGGAATACCGATGAACGCGCACGTAATCGCCGCAAACGCGCACTACTTCGACGGCGCAGGCGAAATGATTATCGTATGCGTGAACAGTCTGATAAACGCAACCGAAAGCCAGCCTTCCTGGTCCTCTCCCGACCTGACCGCCACCTACGACCTTACCGGAATAGAAATAACAAGCAGTCTTATGCCCTACGTCAACTCCGTCTACTCTACCCTTACAGACCGCGCCCATACGGCTGTGGCGGGCTTTTCCATGGGCGGCAGAGAAGCTATCCTGACCGCTTTCGCCTACCAGGACGTATTCGGCAGCGTCGGGGCGTTTTCCTCCGCCTCCTTCGGTGACAACGTCATCTCCGCATCCTCTTACGTCCCCGACCTCACCCTTGACGGCGAAAAATTCGACTATGTCCAGGTCACCTGCGGAAACCTCGACACCCTTGCAGGCGTAAGCTCCAACCTCAAAGCCAAGCTGGAAACCATAGGCCTTCAAGTCGCCTACTCCACTCCTCTCGGCATGCACTCCCCCACCGTGTGGCGTACCGCCCTCAACGACTTCGTAAAAAACATTTTCAAATAACGCCCACCTGATGTTTGCGACAATTTTTAACTAAAAAGGCGGACGGTCGAAACCGTCCGCCTTGTATTAAATACATAAGTCTTTATGCCTGTGAATCGCTTATAGGCGAGTTGGATTCGGCAAACGCTCCGTTAGTTGCGGTATAGTAGACAAGATCTTCTTTTTCGACTTCGTCCACCTTGAACGAACCAGTCCAGCCGAATTTCTCCATATTAGACGATACCGTTGCCGCATCATAATTGACCGTAACGTAAGTTACGCCGATAACGTCGCCGCCATCTTTCTCCGCATAGCCCAATATCTTGCCGGCATAGAAGCTGCCCGCATACTCCTCGGGCAAATCAACGCTGATCTGAGCTGCCGATGAGCAGTCGTATATCTGAAGTTCAAGACAACCGCTGTACAAATAACCTGCAAGACCGCCTATCTGTACAGCCCCGGACGCAGATGCTACCGTAATATTCATTGAAGACTGTTCATCTACAGAACAATTTCTGTAAATATGCTTGTTGACTTCCAGATATCCGACAATACCGCCAATCTGAGCGGTGGAAAGATTTGCCGTCATATCCACATTTTCGCACTTTATGTTGCTGAACGCTTCATTGCCGCCGCCGATAGCATATCCGAATACGTTACCTGCCATTGCTCTCTTTGCGATTATATTTATCGTGCTGTCGGATACGGTTATATCCTTTGCGCGCATACCTATGCTGCCCTGTCCGTTTCTTCCGGCAAGAATACCTACGGTCACAGTGGAACCTGCGCCGTCTATATCAACTGCAATATCGGACACTTTCAAATTTTCTATCCACAATACGTCATCGCTTGCAACGACGTTGAATATACCTATAAAGTACTGTCCTGCTTCGAAAACTCCGCTGTCCTTATCTATATACAAATTGGATATGGTATAGCCGTTTCCGTCAAAAGAAGCCTTGAACGGCGTTGCCCACGAACCTATACCTTTCCAGCGGTATTTACCGTCAACCAGATTCTCCTGGTCTACCGCCAGCGAGCCGTCGATATTATTGCCAAGTTCGTATTTATAGTTTGCGGAAGCCGCAATCGTATCGTTAATGGCCTGCAACTCTTCAACGGTAGTTATTGTAACCGTTTTATGCGTAATTGTCAGTGTTACCGTATCGCTCGTTTTGGACAGAGAGTAGCAATCCGCATTCTCCTTAACGGAATAAGTTACAATCACTTCATAGCTTCCCACATTGATTTGGTTATTGCCTGAATATGAAGCTTCCACGTTTTCCGGAAGTTGTGTCGCGACCACAGACTTCGCGGTACCGTCATATTCGGTCTGCGTACCATCAAATAAGACGCCGCTCATATCTATTTGCGCCCTGTTGACGGACAACGTGGCCGTAAACGTTTTATCATTATAATTTTTATTTCTTATGGTAGCCGTTACTTCCACACTACCGGGCTTGGTAAGCGAATTATTGGCGGAATAGCTTACAGTGCTGCCCTCGGGAAGCGCGTCCGAGCCGCTGAGCGCCAGACTGTGCTCGCTTCCGTCATACGTATAACTTGCGTCGGCAAATACAATATGCTCCAAAACATCGTTACTGAATTCAGCCTTTTCTATCGTCCATGAACGCGCAATGGGCTGAGAGTCAACCGTCGCCTCGTCGAATCGGATAAGGCAGGTATAGTTTCCTGCATCTGTCGCCTTGGAATTTACTAAAGTATAATTTATATATTCCGGCAATACAACGTCTACGCTGTGCTCCGTACCATCGTATGTAAAGGTATCCTCTATCAATTGCACGTCGGATTCATTCACCGTCGCCTTGGTCACGGTGAGCGTTGCCGTCATGGATTCGTAGGTAAGATTAGGATTGTCGCTTGTAAAACTTGCTGTGACTTCTATTGTCCCCGGCATAGTAAGTTTGTTTGCGGTGTAAGTTACCGCAACTCCCTCCGGCAACGTACCGCTTATCACGAGTTCATGCTCGGTACCGTCGTAAGCTACGGTTTTATCCTCGAAAGAAATCTCTCCGACATCACCTTCAGCCTTGGTAACGGTAAGAGTGGCTTTCATATCGGGTATCGTCACTTTTTCGTTTTCATGAGTAAAGTGGGCGACCGCTTCTATACTGCCTACTTCTGTCAGCTTATTATTTTCATAAGTAACGCTTACGCCTTCCGGAAGCGTACCGCTGATTACAAGCTCATGCTCTGTTCCGTCGTAAACAAAAGACTGACTCTCAAACTTTACTCCGGACATATCCACTTCCGGCGTGCATGACGCAAGTGCGAATACCGCTGTTGAAGCGATAACCGCAAGAACAAGAATTAAAACCAAAAACTTTCCGACTCTCATTTTCCGACTCCTTCTCATTGTGTTTTTATTATATTATCCGGCGACCAATTCTCCCAGGTTCTGTCGCCTATTACCGTCATTATATTTTTAACGGTCGTCATAACGTCTGTTCCGTCCTGCTCCATTTTCTGTTCAAAGCTGATTCTGCTGCCATCTGAAAGCTGCCATTCCAACGTCGCCAAATAGGGAGCGGTAATTTCAAAAGTCTGCGGCGAATCAATATATTTATACATATCGTACGCAGGTTTTTTGTTCAGAATAGGTTCGCCGTCGGTTCCCCACCTGAAAGATTTCAGCAGGCCGAATCTTGCGTTGTTTATGGCTTCGTCTTCTACGTCCCAGCAACGATAATAAATAAACGCCTCTACGCTTTCGAGATTAGCGCATTTATAATAGGCGTAGGCGATGCTTCCCGCCTGTCTGTTGAGATCGACTTCTCCGTTCGTATATGACGAAATGCCGCCTTCAGTGATATGGACGGCACGGACCTGTCCGTTACACAGCATATTTTCGCTGTGCAGATAATCGTCCAGAACTTCAAGATTAGTATACGAAATCAGTGAAGTCGTTTCGTAATTGTCAGTCATTCCGTTTGCAACACCCGTCGTAGTATCCTGCAACAGCATATCGCTGTATTGCAAATAATATCCGTACGGATGACTTGCTATTCCCCAATCGAAATCGCCCTGGGCTTTCGAGCGGGTATTCAGACCGTCGAGTATCAATTTGGGAGCATACGTATGTGCGCTTGTTTCCAGTCCGAGTTGTGTACCCGACTGCGTCCAATAATGGGAAAACGACGTCAACACCTTGTTCTGCGCTTTATACTTCTTTACAGCCAAATCTGCCAACCTAAGCAATCTGTAATACTCATCGGTATAAACCGTGGTGGATATCGGTTCACCGTTGACGTCCGTCATTGCGTTCCACGTCATAGACAAATCGACTTCGTTCCCTATTATATACGTTTCTACCTGACCGTATAAATTGTCGTCCCTCGAATATCTTTCCGCGACAAATTCAAGTAACGCCAGCACGTAATCGTAACTGCGTTCCACGCTCGTGTTGAGCGCAAGTAACGTTGCTTCCGATTGTTCGTTATTCAATCTTGCCGAAGGATAATGAAGAAAATACGGTGATCCCCACTGCCCGTCCATTCCCGTGTTTATCGAATAAATTACGAGCGTAACCTTCGCGCCTGAGTCCGTAAAATTCTTAATCGTCGCGTCAAGTTCGTGTACGGTTTCTTTCCAGAAGAAATAATCTTTCCCGTTTACGGTATGTTTGTAAGTATTATCGTCATTATATCTGTCTATAAAATGCTCGTCGTACACAGTACCGTCATAACCGACGTCTTCCCTGGGCATGATAAAATCAAGAAGCGGAAGATTAACCGCAACGTGACTTACACCCAAATCTTCAACGAATAATTTATCCGCTTCGTAATCGTTCTCCGAAATAGCGCCCAATCCTTTGATATTATCCGTCTGTACTGCGCTCTCGCTGTTTTCCGCTTCCACCGTCGTGGCATAGAAAGGTCCCGCCAATATGTCGGAGTTTTGCACTACGTAATATTTGCAATACAGCATATCGTAGCTGTCGTCCCCGTTCTTATATCTGTCGAAAACAACGTCGCTGTTTATTCCGCAGTAATAATAACCTACGCCGTAATCGGCAACGGCCGACTGCATATCAACTTCCGTCGTCGAAACTCCGCGGTAAAGTTCCCCCGGCAAATAAACGTATGCCGGAAGAGCAATCACGTTCGCAATGCCGGCACTTCCTACAGAGTTGACTTCCACAGTCACGGAGGAAGAATCTACATTTATTTCCATCTTATCTTTATAGTCGCGGGTGATCGACCAGATTGCAACGAAATGACTGTCATATCTTATTTCCCAAAAGTCGCCTTCGCTTGCCACAATCTGCGCGGTGTCGGTATTATACCAATTTACGAATACGCTTCCCTGCTTTGTCGGAATCGGAAGAGAATACGGCTGACCGTATTCCAATTCGGCGACGTCATCTCCGGGCATTACTCCTCCCTGCGCGTCAAAATATGCGTTTACGGTGTCCTTGTAACTGATATTCATCACAACGTATTCTTCCGCACGGGCATTCCAATACGTTTCATCCACCACTATCTTGACAACGCACGTCCCGACGTCGGTATTATTGTCGCCGGGAAAAATTTCAAAACGTACTTGCGCTCTTTCATCGGAAAGCGTATACTCGGGATAAATCGGATCGCCCGTGTAATAGAAATTTTGATTAACTTCGGCATTTATCGTGATAATTTCCTTATCCCTGACCACAGCCTTTACTGTCTGTGAGTAAGTGCTTCCGTCTATATCGCAAGAAAGCGTCACGTCGTACTCGCCTTTTTCGGTAACGACGTTTTCAAAAGGCTCCCCGTTCATAGTCATCGTTACTTCGCTGTTCAAAGGCAGCGTATAATAATCAAGACTATAAGACTTGCCCTCTTCATAATAAAACGTCTGCTCTGACTGCGCGTAAATTCCGGGAGTGTTGCTTTCCGCTATAATTACGCAGAATTCCTTGGTAACGGGAGCGTAATATTCGTTCCCCTCCACGTGCACGATAAGATTATACTTTCCGGGACTCGTAAATGCCTGCGGAGCAGTCTCTCCCGTCTCTTTTATGGTAACGGTATATTCAGCCCCGTCGGGCACGATGTCAGGGATAAAATAATATCTTCTCCCCGACTGGTAATAATAAAGCTGCGTTTCTTCGGTATTTATCTGTGCCGATTGTTTTTCAATCACCACTTTTACGTCTTTACTCGCCGAAATGCAACCCTCCTTTTGAGCCGCAACATTAACGCTGTACTCGCCTACTTCGGTAAACGAATTTTCACCTTGCGCCCCGTTAACGGTAAACGTAACGACAGCGTCTTCCGGATTTACGCTGTAACTTATACTATGGGGTTGCCCGTCGTAATAAAAATGAAATTCATCCGCCGCTTCCAATATAATTTGAACGGGGTCCTGCGGCTCCTCATTATCGGCACACCCTGCGGCTAAAGCCCCAATTCCCGCCGCCAGCGACAACAGCAATATAAGCATAATAATATTGCGAAAAACTTTATTTCTCATCAATTCTCTCCACGTAAAGTATCGTATACAATTTTAATTATAATATGATTATGTCGGAAAGTCAATTATACTGTCGAAAAATAAAAGAAAAATAAAATATCTGATTTGCAAAAGGCGCTCTATTTCATATAAAAATAAATCACCTTCACTATGCCGACTGTGTTGCAATAGCCTTAACGATGCGGTATAATAAATACGAGGTGTTTTATGAAATATAAAATATTCCTATCCTTTATTATAATAGTTGCGGCTTTTTGCATGGTATTTGCAGCCTGCGCCGATGACGGCGTTACACCGGAAAACGAACCGCCGACGGACGATAAGCCTCTCATTCCTGCAGATGAAAGTTTTTTATATGATTTTTTGGGCATGGACAAGAACACAAGCTCCGCTCCGGTAAGACTCATGCCCGCACCTTACGGCGATATACGCACAACCGTGAACGATGAAATTCTATCCCTTACGTTAAATTACGAAGAATCATCGGGAAATTACGCCCTTTATTACTGTATTAATGAAAGCGGCACCTTCAACGTATATAAAACGCTTTCCGACGACGGCATAAATTGGAATTTCGGACAAAGCAAAGAAAATTATATTACCGCCGGCGGCATTGCAACCGTTGTCGCGGGCGACTGCGCTTTTTACGTGGAAAACTCGGACGGGCTGCGTCTGAAGAATATCGACGGCACAAAAAACATCCCGCTCGGATTGAACGGCTCGGTATGCTCGGCGTTTTATAAGGACGGTAAATATATGATATACGCCGCAGATGAGAGCGGCACAACCCGTTGTTGCATTGTGGAAAACAACAGTCCGTCTTTAATTGAGCTGGAAGACAACGTGGAAATTTCCGCCCCTGACGGCAAATTCGTGCTCGACTGCGGCGATAAATATTTGGCGTTTTCAAAAAGAAGTGCGGACGGCGTAAGCGATTTTACCGTGTCATTGAGTCTTGACGGTAAAAATTTCAATTCATTTAACGGCGCATATATCTGTGCAGACCCCGACCCTTCCGCCGGATTGCGTTCGTGTGCCCGCTTTATAGCAAACGGCACATTCGATGTTACAAGCGACAATCCGTCGCAAGATAAAAGCGTCGGCCTGTATTTATATGAAGTGAAGGACGGGAACACCTCCATCAGGTTATTCAAACTGAGAAAAGGAGGCGTCGCAGCGCTCTACGGCGATATTTCGGGCGCTGTTGTACAGGGCGATCTGAAAATGTCCGATGCACAATCGCTTGTCCTTAACTATCAGACGGGTGCCACCGGTTATATCGACTTGGAAATTATCGATAAAACCGGCGTCAGCGTGTTTGATTATCATATTCATAGGGGAAACAACATTGATTTCGAGATAATATTAAACGATGTCGCTACGGCGGCGATAAACGACGGGGCTGTTGTAAAAATGCAGCTTTTCGACGCCTACCTTTATGATCTGTATGCAAAGGAGTAACTCTTATGAAATATAAAAAATCTCTGTTTATTATTTCTGTTATTCTATGCATTGTCCTTCTCGCCGCGTGTGCCGACACGCCGCCCGAGCAGACAGAGCAACCCGATTACGTCTTTTACGATTCCGCCGAAGATGTGAGCGGCCGCCGTCAGCTGTTTTTGGACACCCAACTTATAGACGAAGAAAAGACCACCGCAGAAGCGGTGCTCAATTCGCCCGTGCGTGGTGAAGAGGTTATCCTTTTCAACGACCCCTGGCAGGGAAATTGCTGTGACTATTTCACTGTTTTTGAAGATACGGACGAAAAAGGCGTAAAGTTTTACAGGTTGTATTATATCGGCCGTTGGATTTATTCGGACGTATATCCCGACGTGTTGCGCATATGCTACGCTTACAGCTATGACGGATATAATTGGGAGTTTCCCAAGCTCGGATTGCGTGAAGTTGACGGAAGCAAGGACAACAACGTACTCCTTGACGATACCGACCAACTGTTTGACAACTTTTTCGTTTTTAAGGACACCAATCCGGACTGCAACCCGGACGAACGGTATAAGGCGCTCGGAGAATACTACGCCTATTTGGGCGGCCCCGTAGAACTTCGCGCATGGACATCGCCCGACGGCATTCATTGGACCTGTAAAGGCACCGTCTTACCTAACGGCACGGGCACATTCGATTCTTTGAATACGTGCTATTACGACGCCGAACTCAACAAGTACGTAATGTATTCCCGCAATATGTATTACACTACAGACGGTCTGCCTTACCGCTCTATTCAACGAAGCGAATCGAAGGACTTTTACAATTGGTCCACCCCCGTATACCTTACTTATGCGGACGGACAATATATGCAGATGTACACCAACAACATTTCCCGCTATTACAGAGCTCCTGAATATTATGTCGGCTACCCCACCCGCTACACCTCTCCCGACGAATCACCTATGGGGGCAGACAGAGTTACCGACAGCATATTTATGTTCTCACGAGATGGTTATTCCTTTGACAGAACTTCCGAAACGTGGATTTTGAACAGACCCGAAGACGATATCAATTGGACTTACGGAGATTCATATTTTGCGGCGGGCATAGTTCAGACTAAAGACGCTTTCGGTAACGACGTTATGTCTTTCTATACCAACGAAGACCGCTTTTCCGAAACAGGCACAAAATTTGTGAAATACGACCTGCGTCTGGACGGCTTTATGTCGTATAACGCCTTGGGAAAATCCGCACAAGTACTGACAAAACCCATCAAATTTTCCGAAGGCTCCCTCTCGCTCAATTATCGCGCCGGCGTTGGCGGAAAAATAGTCGTAAGCCTTGAAGATAAAAACGGAAATACCTTGCTCGAATCCACCCTTACTGGCGATTTCACTGACAAAGTTGTCTTTGACGAAACTCAGCTCGAACCTTTCCGCAATAAAGGATTGGTTTTGAAAATTCAGCTTCACGACGCACAAGTTTATTCATATATCTTCGATTGATAATACTAAGGAGCCTTGCCTGCAATATTTTTGTACGGCAAGGCTCTTTTATTTTTTATAAAATGCTATACATATACCAACTTCACCGCAAGCCCGAAGTCGTAATTGACCTAAAAAACCCTTCTCCGCCCTTAGCCGCTATTTTATTCCTTTGGCAAAATTTACACCGCAAAAACAATTGACATGCGTGTTTCAATCAATTATAATAATTAGGCAATTGAATGCGCTGCTATGGCTCAGCAGGTAGAGCACTTCCTTGGTAAGGAAGAGGTCACCGGTTCAAATCCGGTTAGCAGCTCCAGACGAAAAACCACAATTTCTTGTGGTTTTTCTTATTTTACGGTGAATTATACTTTCAAGTGCAACACTTTAACAAAAAAAGAGTTCATACAAAAACTGCTGTATAATGAAGTTAGCAAAAAAATAAAAAGACAGGAGTTAATGTATGAACTATACACATCTTAGCATAGAAGAGCGCTGTTGTCTACGAAAATATTATAATGAAGGCAATAGTTTAAGAAAAATAGCAAAGCTGCTCGGACGTAACGTAAGCACTATATCCCGAGAGATAATGCGGAACAAGACGTATATGAACTGCAAGCCGGCATATTATCCGCATACGGCGCAAAAGAAGAGCAACTTGCGTAAGTCGTATTGTCACAGGGGTGTGTTTTGGGATAAAGCTACGCTCGAATACATAGACGAGAAACTGCGAGCAACGTGGTCGCCGGAACAAATAACGTATACCCCGTGCGGAATGAAAATGCCGTCATACAAAACGATATACAGGTGGATATATCAAGGATATCTGGTGAACGGAAACGCAAAAGTCCTTAGACGAAAAGGCAAAAGCAAGAACGGAAAAGAAACGCGCGGTAAGCTTCGGAACAAGGGTAAATCCATACGAAAACGAGATAAAAGCGTATATAAGAGAAAAGAATTCGGGCATTGGGAAATAGATACTGTGGTATCCGGGCTGGGAAAATCAAAAGTGTGTTTTGTAACACTGGCGGAGCGAAAAACAAGATATTATATAGTGATAAAAGCGGAAAATAAGACGGCTCAGGCGGTTAAACAGGCAGTGATAAAAACGTTGGGTAAATACCCCGAAGGGACAGTGAAAACCATAACGACAGATAACGGTGCAGAGTTTGCCAAATGGCAGGAGATAGAGGACGAACTGAAAACAAACGTGTATTTTGCCGATCCGTACTGCGCATGGCAAAAAGGAACGAACGAAAACCTGAACGGGCTCTTGCGGGAATTCTACCCTAAGGGCAGAAATCTCGCAAGAGTGAGTGCAAAGACGCTTGCACAAAACGTGGCAAAGATAAATAACAGACCGAAGAAAGTGCTGAACTTCCAAACCCCGGCAGACTTGTTTAAGCAGAAATTGCAAAAAGTGTTGCACTTAACTTGACAATTCACTTTTTCTTTAACCTAAGAAAGCATCTGACAGAGAAAAAACTTTTACTACCATTTTACTGCCATTGGGGCAGAAACAGGCAGTTTGCGGGCGATTCGGGCAGTTTTTTCGAAAAAAAACTTTTTCACGATATAGACGAAAAATTCGTCTGCAAATTTACCACGATTTTGCAAATTTTTACTACCATTTAATTTTAGGACTTTTAGAGTTTGCATAAATATTCTAAAAAACGCATAAAACAATTGAAAAATGCGCAAATCATTGCGATTTGTGCATTTTTATGTGGAGCTGATAGCGGGATTTGAACCCGCGACCTCGTCCTTACCAAGGACGTGCTC